>BNJT01000712.1_pt1 | contig 276218 bp, 412 predicted proteins | sample 8540491 | NCBI WGS metagenome assembly BNJT01 (sample SAMD00202455, study PRJDB9452) | human saliva metagenome | host: Homo sapiens | reverse complement strand
AGTTAGAGTCTGTATTGTAATGGCTTGTACTTTGGATGTATGTTTAGGTGAGAAAAAGTATCTAAAGAATCCTATAAACCATGATAAAAGATAAAAATCTATCTATGGATAAGTGGAAAATGCTGGAACCTATGATTAATAGCGAAAGCTAAGTGTATGGAAAAAGAGACAGTTTAGGCTGTCTCTTTTTGCTATACTGAGATAAACTTTTTATAAATAATATAGTTTTTTTAGTATAGAGAAGTAAAAAAATATATAATATATGGAAGTTTTTCTATATGCTTGTGATATAATACGAAATGATAGAACAAAGTAAAATGATAGAACAACCCAAGTTGAGAGAATTGCATAGGGATAGTTTAGAAAAAGTATGGGTAAATAAAAGCAAAACAAAGGAGTTAAGGATAGTATGGAAAAAAACAAAAATAGAATTGAGCGTCCTCAATATTTACAGGAGCTGGGCAAATATCGAGATACTCCTTTGGTAAAAATTTTTGGTAGGAATTCGGCGATGCGGAAAAATCCACCATTTTGGAAATGTTAAAGGAAGAGCTGATTCGGAGCGGAATTGCGGAGGAACATATCATTAGCCTGCGTTATACCTCGGAAGAGTTGGAAGAGGGAATGAGCAGTAAGAAAATGTATCAGGGGATAAAGCGGTTAATGCAGGATCAAGACCGCTATTATCTTCTGCTGGATGAGGTGCAGGAAGTGACAGGCTGGGAAAAAGGCGGTAAACAGTCTTTTGGAGGACGCAAACACCGACATTTATGTGGCGGGATCCAATTCCAAGCTGATGTCCGGAGAGATTTCCGACTATTTAACGGGGCGATATATTTCCATTCCGGTTTACACCCTGTCTTTTTTTCCGAGTATTTACGTTTTAAGGAAGGAGATTCCCGCTCTAAAAAGGAGCTCTTGCAGGAATATATTCGTATGGGGGGCTTTCCTATCGTGGCCCGTAGCAATTTTTGATGAACGCTCCGCCTATCAGATTGTGGAAGGAATCTATAATTCCGTCATTAACAGTGACATTACTCGGCGATATAAGATTGTAAACCTGGATTTGTTTCAGCGTGTGGTTAAATTTGTGGTGGAAAATGTAGGAAAAACCTTTTCCGCCAATGCCATCGCCAAGTTTCTGAAAAGTGAGGGGCGTTCCTTTTCCATTGAATCCATATACAACTACTTAGGGCTATCTGGAGAAAGCCTTCGTGATTTACCGCTGTCCCCGATATGATTTACAGGGAAAGTCTGTCCTGAAAACACAGGAAAAATTCTATCTGGCAGATTCTTCCTTAAAGTATTGTATGAGGGGCTTTAATCCCAAGTCCGTTGCTTCCATGCTGGAAAACCTTGTGTACTTTGAGTTGAAAAGAAGAGGATATGAGGTCTATATCGGGAAAAATGAGACGAAGGAGATTGATTTTGTGGCGGTTCGACGGGATGAGCGAATCTATGTACAGGTCTGCCGGAATCTTCCGGAGGATTCGGATCGGGAGCTGGCTAATCTTTTGGAAATCAAGGACCATTACCCGAAGTATGTGGTGACACTGGATGACTTGGCAGGGGGGAATGTGAATGGAGTAAAGATAGTTCACATGGCGGATTTTCTCTTGAGTCAGGAGTACTAATTTTCTGCTCAGTCAGGAATATTCAGAATATTGTTATTCAAAATCGCCCATGTTATAGTACTGAAAAAATATCTTTCGATACATTTGTCCGATTTTAAGAAAAGAGGGAAATATGGCGAAAATCATAGGGGAAGGAATTACGTTTGATGATGTTTTACTGGTTCCGCATTATTCAGACCTTGTGCCGAATGAGGTGGATTTAAGCACATATTTAACGAAGACGATTCGTTTGAACATTCCTTTTATTTCTGCGGGAATGGATACCGTGACAGAGCATCAGATGGCCATCGGCATGGCAAGATGCGGCGGAATCGGCATTATCCATAAGAATATGTCGATTTCCGCCCAGGCGGAAGAGGTAGACATGGTGAAGCGTTCGGAAAATGGTGTTATCACCGATCCCTTTTCTCTTACCAAGAATCACAGCCTGAAGGATGCCAATGATTTAATGGCGAAGTTTAGGATTTCCGGAGTGCCGATTACGGAAGGAAAGAAGCTGATCGGCATCATTACCAACCGTGACCTTGTTTTTGAAGAGGATTTTTGACCGTCCGATTTCCGCCTGCATGACCTCTGAAAAATCTGGTTACCGCAAAGGAAGGGACAACCCTGGAGGAGGCCAAGTCCATTTTGGCCCGGGCAAGGTGGAAAAAGCTCCCCATTGTGGATGGTGAGGGGAATTTAAAAGGGCTTAATTACCATAAAAAGATATTGAGAAACAAATCAAAATATCCCAATGCGGCAAAAGGATAAGCAGGGCAGACTGCTTTGCGGTGCGGCTCTGGGCATTACCACGGATGTATTGGATCGGGCGGCAGAGCTTATCAAGGCTCACGTTGACGTGGTTGTTTTGGATTCCGCCCATGGACATTCTCAAAATGTTATTTCCTGTATTCGTTTGCTGAAGGACAAGTATCCCGCCCTTCCCCTTATCGCCGGAAATGTTGCCACCAAAGAGGCTACGAAAGCACTAATTGAGGCGGGAGCGGATTGTGTGAAGATTGGTATCGGCCCCGGATCCATCTGTACCACAAGAGTGGTTGCCGGAATCGGTGTACCCCAGATTTCCGCCATTATGGATGCCTATTCCGTAGCCAGGGAATACGGCATTCCGATTATTGCAGACGGTGGAATTCAGTATTCCGGAGACGTGGCGAAGGCACTGGCTGCCGGTGGCTCCACCGTAATGATGGGCTCCGTATTTGCAGGCTGTGATGAAGCTCCCGGTGAGTTTGAGCTTTATCAGGGAAGAAAATATAAGGTTTATCGCGGCATGGGCTCTATCGGTGCCATGAAGGAGAAGAACGGTTCCTCCGATCGTTACTTCCAGGCAGGGGCCAAGAAGCTGGTGCCGGAGGGCGTGGAAGGAAGAGTGGCTTACAAGGGAAAAGTGGAGGATACCATCTTCCAGTTTATCGGCGGTCTTCGTGCCGGCATGGGCTACTGCGGAGCAAAGGACATTCCCACCTTGCAGGAAACCTCCGAATTTGTGAAGATTTCTCCTGCATCCTTAAAGGAATCTCATCCCCACGATATTCATATCACGAAAGAAGCACCGAACTATTCTTCGGATTCAATTTAAGCGTAGCTCCTCCTCGGGAAAAGAGGAGGAGCTATATTTTTGTTCTCATTTTCTTATCACGAAAATAAAAACTATGAAGAATGCCGATTTTATGCTAAAATCTCACGGATTGTAACTATTCACCCGTGTGTTCGAGACCTTCCACACGCTAAACAAAACTAAAGGAGAATTTATGCATTTTCAAGATCAAAAGACCAAGATGATAACCCAGGCGGCTCTGATTGCCGCTGTGTATGTGGCTTTGGTGCTGATTTTTAAGCCCATCAGCTTCGGCGCGATTCAGTTCCGTATTGCGGAAGCCCTTTGTATTCTGCCCTTTTTCAGCTTTGCGGCGGTACCGGGCTTGGCGGTTGGCTGTCTTTTAGGAAACTTCTTTTCCGGAGCGGCAATGCCGGATGTAATCTTCGGAACCTTGGCTACCCTGATTGCTGCCATCTTAAGCTATCAGCTTCGGAACAAGAATAAGTTCCTGGTATGTGTTCCGCCCATCCTGGCCAATGCCATTATCGTGCCCTTTGTTTTACAGTATGCTTACGGGGTACCGGACAGCTATCCCTTCCTCTTTGCTACAGTGGGACTGGGAGAGGTCATTGCGGTAGGCCTTTTGGGAAATGCATTGCTTTTGGCTTTGGAAGGTCGTAAGGAAGTGATTTTCGGAGCCGGTGTATAGGACTTAAGAGGAGCTTTTCTACGTCGGATTTTACGCAGTATAAAAATTAAGAAGAGATTTTTTTGCGACGGGTTTTACGCAGTATAAAACTTATCAGGGTAATAGGATAAACAACTAAGCAGTAGTAAGGATTGCTTTAGGAGGAAATATGTACGATATTCATTTTGACAAACCACTTTGGGTGCACTTTATCGGAATAGGGGGAATCTCCATGAGCGGCCTGGCGGAAATTCTGCTGGATCGTCATTTTACCGTGACCGGATCGGATGCCAAGACCTCTCCTCTGACAGAGCACTTGGAAAGCTTGGGAATCAAGGTCTTTGTTCCCCAAAGCCGTCAAAATATTCAGGATGGGGTAGAGCTTTGTGTGTATACCGCCGCCATCTCCGAGGACAATGAGGAGTTTCAGGAGGTAAAGCGCAGAGGCATCCCCATGATGACTCGTGCAGATCTTCTGGGACGCATCATGCAAAATTATGCTACGGCTATTAACGTGGCAGGTACCCACGGAAAAACCACTACCACATCCATGATTGGCGAGATTCTTATGGAGGCGGCAAAGGATCCTACCATTACGGTGGGAGGTATGATGAAGGATATCGGGGGAAATCTTCGGGTAGGACAGTCCGACATTTTCCTGGCAGAGGCCTGCGAGTATACCAACTCCTTCCACTCCTTCTTCCCCAGCATTGCGGTGATTTTAAATGTGGAAGCGGACCATCTGGACTTCTTTAAGGACATTAATGAGATTCGGGACTCCTTCAAGACCTTTATTGAAAGACTGCCGAAGGATGGTCTTGTGGTCATCAACAAGGATATTCCCCATTATGAATACTTCTTAGAGGACTTGGGCGGACGGAAGGTGATTACCTTCGGCCACGGGGACGCGGATTATACGGCAAATTTTATTTCCTATGACCATTATGCCAGACCCAGCTTTACCCTTTTTGAGCACGGAGAGGACAGAGGAAAGGTGGTGCTTTCCGTTACCGGAGAGCACAATATCTACAATTCCCTGTCTGCCATTGCGGTGGCAAGATATTTGGGAATTTCCTTTGAGGATATCAAGGAGGCTCTGCATCGTTTTTCCGGAACGGATCGTCGTTTCCAGCGAAAGGGAAAGATTAACGGCTTTACCATTATTGATGACTATGCCCACCATCCCCAGGAAATTGCGGCCACCATTGCGGCGGCTCAGAAATATCCTCATAGAAAGCTGTGGATTGTTTTCCAGCCCCATACCTATTCCAGAACAAAGGCCTTAATGGAGGACTTTGCAGGAGCTTTGGCCCAGGCGGATGAAATTATTCTGGCGGACATTTATGCGGCCAGAGAAAAAAATACCGTAGGCATCAGTTCGGATGATTTGCGAAAGCTGATGCTTTCTCAGAACACCAACGTGTACTATATTCCGGATTTTCCTTCCATTGAGAAGTTTATTTTGGAGCATGTGAAGGAGGGAGACCTCTTAATCACCATGGGTGCGGGAAATATTGTAGACGTGGGAGAGGACTTGCTTTCTCTGGAAGGCGCGGAAAGAGAAGAATAGGATTTTTTGAAGAAGGTTTTTTTCACTGTGGAAGAAAAAGGAATTTTTTCTTTTTCCCAAATGGTGGAAACCTTCTTTTTATCTCCTGAAAAACCGGGGGAGTTGGGGGAAAAGAAAATTATTTTCTTCTTTCCTGATTTTCCGGAAATCCACCAAAGAATTGTGGATAAGCGGAGTGAAAATCCTTCAAAAAAGGATAGACAAAGCCAGTAAAATCAAGCTTTTAAAGAAAATGAAAAAAGAAACCCACATTATCCACATTGCTGTGGATAAGTCCTGTGGATAAACTTGTGGAGTAGTCTTCTTGAACTGAAAAAAAGCTCCTATGTTATGATTTGCTCACCGACGACTTAGGGGAGAAAGGGAAGCGATGGAGATACAGTTTCAAGAGGGAATCCAGGCGGAGATTACTTGTGTTCCGAATGCATTTATAGACGAATATGTAGCCGAAGCCAATGGAGATTATGTGAAGGTGTATCTGTATTTGCTTCGCCACCAAAAAGAAAAGCTGAAGGGCAAGGAAATTGGTGAGGCCCTTTGCTTAACCGATCAGGACGTGAAAAGAGCCATTCTTTTTGGGAGAAAAAAAGGGGGTTTTAAAAGAAGGAACGGCCAGAGCTTTGGAGCGGGAGCTGCAGTCTGAAGAGGCGGCTCTTCTTTCCGAGGAAAAGCTATCTCAGAAAGAGAGGTTGAGCCGTATGGATAGGACTTCTTTTTTTGATGAGCAAAAAAACAGGAAATGGACGGGAAAAAAAGCGGGAAATTGATGAGGAAGAATTCGGCGGTATTTTGTTTGTAGCCAAGCATTTGATGCCTGTGGTAACCCCTTCCCATGTCCAGCTTTTTGAATATATGTATCAGTCTCTGGAAATGGATGCGGAGCTGATTGAATTTTTCTTAGACTACTGTTGCAGCCTGCAAAAGACCAACTGTCGTTATATGCAGAAGGTGGCGGTGGACTGGCATGAATTGGGCATTCGAGATGTACGGGCTGCCAGAGAGCATGTGAAGAACTTTGATATGGCGAAGGGCATGAAGTCCGGAAGCGGAGATGGCAAATCCGGCGGAAATACATTTTTCTTCAAAAGGAAAGAGCGGAAGCGCTTCCGGAGAGAAGAAGAGCAATCGTTTCCTGAACTTCAGTCAGGAAGAGGTAGATTATGATTCTTTGGCTAAGCAGAAGGCCTTAGAACGACTTGGACAGTTTCATACCGCTAAGTAGAGAAGAGGCAAAGCATGGCACTGAGTAACGGACAGGTTCAGGAGATACAAAGGATTCTTTCAGAAAGACAGCTGGAAGCCCATAGAAGATATTTGGAGAAAAGAGAAGAGATATTCCGGAAGCTTCCGGAACTGGAAGAGCTGGAGGAGAAGGTTAGAGCCTTCTCTTTATCCGTTGCCGGAGAAATGCAGCAGGGCAATCGGGAAGGACTCCTTCGCTTAAAGGAAGAAATCGGAAAGATGCATCAAGAAAAGAAAGCTCTTTTGGAAACTGCGGGCTATAGGATACAGGATTTAGAGGAAGAAGAGCATTTTTGTCCCCTTTGTCAGGATACCGGCTATGTGGACGGGAAGAAATGCCAATGCTTTTTAAAGCTGCAGGGAGAGCTTTTTATACCGACAATCCCGTATGGGAGCGGTGCTGGAGCGGGAAAACTTTTCTAAATTCCAGCTTGAGCGCTTTGACAATAAAGAAAAGCTGGGCCAATGCGGAAACAAAACCCTGCGGGAATATATTAAGGAGATACGGGACTACCTTATAGACTACTGTGAAGAATATCCGAAAAATAACCGTAGCATACTCTTCACCGGCAGTACCGGAACCGGAAAAAAACCTATTTTCTCCATTCCATAGCCAAGGCTCTCTTGGATAGGGGGTCAGTGTATTGTATTTTACCGCCACAGGACTCTTTGAGTATTTTTCCAAAAGGATGCGAGAAGAAGATACGGAAGACTATATCGAAGAGGTAGATGTTATCCTGATTGACGACTTGGGAACGGAGTTTTCCAACAGCTTCACCACCTCCCGCTTTTTCGCCCTACTCAACCAACGGATATTAGACCGAAAAACCATGCTGATCTCTACAAATCTGAATTTTTAAAGAATTACGAGAGACGTATTCCGACAGAGTAGTATCCCGCTTCATGTCCGACTACGAAATCATCCCCTTATATGGGAAAGATCAGAGACTCTAAGGAAAGAAAAATGCGAGGCGAGGTTAGCGGGAGCGTGCCCCTGTTCCGAAGCCATAAGAGCAAAAGCGTTAACCCTTTTACGAAGAACACTCCAAAAATCTCTTTGATAAAAGTTTTTTTCCTAAAAAGCAAAAAAAGAGCATAGACTTTTTCTTTGCTTTCCTGTATTTTTAATCCGTAAGTGTCTATATGTTTGGAAGGAGAATAGTCATGGCTGATTCCAGAACTTCACAGTTCATTGAGCGTATTCCGGTAGGACCTTTGGCTTTGATGCCGCTGAAGTCCATTGAGCCCTTGGGAAAGAAGGTAAACGATTACTTGGTTACCTGGAGAACCAAGAGAGAAAGTGAGCATAAGGAAACTCTTGCTTTTTCAGGGTATCAGAAATCGGATTACATTGTTCCCACAAGAATTTCCCGATTCGGAACAGGAGAGGCAAAGGGAGAAATCCTGGAGTCCGTACGAGGCGTGGACATTTACTTGATGGTGGATGTGATGAACTACTCCATGACCTATTCTATTTTCGGCCATGTGAACCACATGTCTCCGGATGATCACTATGCGGATTTAAAGAGACTGATTGCGGCAACCACAGGAAAGGCTAAGCGAATCAACGTTATTATGCCTTTTATGTATGAGTCCAGACAGCATAAGAGATCCGGAAGAGAGTCCTTTAGACTGCGCGATGATGCTGCAGGAGCTTCATGAAATGGGTGTAGAGAATTTCTTAACCTTCGATGCTCACGATCCCAGAGTCATGAATGCCATTCCCAGAGACTCCTTTGACAATGTTTCCTGTACCTACCAGTTCGTTAAGGCTCTTCTGATGAACGTAAATGATTTGGACATTGATAAGGATCACATGATGATTATCTCCCCGGATGAGGGCGGAAATGAATCGTGCCATTTATTATGCCAATGTCTTAGGCTTAGACATGGGTATGTTCTATAAGAGAAGAGACTACACCCAGGTGGTAAACGGACGTAATCCTATCGTGGCTCATGAGTTCTTGGGAACGGATGTGGAAGGAAAGGACGTTATCATCATTGACGATATGATTTCCTCCGGAGAGTCTTTAATCGATACAGCCAAGGCATTAAAGGACAGAAAAGCAAAAGCGCGTTTATGCTTGTTGTACCTTCGGTTTATTTACCAACGGCCTTAACAAGTTCGATGAAGCCTATGCAGCCGGAATTTTGGCAGGGTTTTGACCACAGACCTGATTTATCAGCCGGAAGAGCTGTTAAAGAGAGAATGGTATATCAATGTAAGCATGGCGAAGTACATTGCCCTTCTTATTGACAATATGAACCATGATATTTCCATTTCCTCTATTTTGGATCCGGTGGGCAGAATTACAAAGAGAGTTGCTGAGTACAAGGAAGCCAGAGCTTCCCAGACAGAACAGTTTAGCTTAGAGTTGGAAGATGATATGTAAGAAAAGAGAGGCTTGAAACAAGCCTTCTTTCTATATTTCCCCAATATAGTTTTTTTATTATCCCTTTTGGTGGTTTTTTTGTTCATAGCACCCATTTTTTTCCGTGGAAGAGTTGCAGAGAGTAGCAAGGCTACCCTTTTTGAGAGCTCTTTTTGGAAAAAAATGGGAGTTTTTTTCTTTTCGGAATTCTTAGGCCAGGTAGCGGTTCCCTGGATTTTTTTCTTTGTCAGCGGCTATCTTTTTCGGAATTTACAGAGTCTTTCCCAATGGAAAGAGAAGCTGGAAAAACGCTTTTTCCTATGTCCTCCCTATCTTTTCTGGAATACCGGAATGACTGGTTCTTTATCTTTTGTTCCAAAAGACGGACTTTAGTATTCACGGAATTCTTGAGGGCATTTTTTTCTCTATCGTTATCAGCCGGTGTTTTTGGTATTTTTTTCAGCTGATTCTTCTGACCTACGCCTGTCCATTCTTTTGCCTTTAGGTCTTTTTTTGCTACGAAAAATGCTTTTTCTCCGAAGGTGGGTAACCTGCTCTTTGGCATTTTTCCCCTCTTCTTTCTTGGCTTGGTATATTTTTCGCCTGGATATACCCTATCTTAATGAAGATGCGGCCTTTTTACTACAGCTTTGGCGCTTATTTGGCATTGCTTGGCTTTTGGTATTTCCGGGGAGGGAAGAGTGTATCTTATGAAAAATACGAAAGGAGAAATCTGCATTTTTCCTCTTTCTCCTCCTGCTCCCAGCCCTTCTTTGCTATGGCTATACAATCTTGGGAAAGACCATCGGGCTTTTGCTTTTGACAACGGTTTTGTATCGCATCAGTACCGCGCTTTTTCCTGCTTCTTCTTTGCCAAAGGGGCTTTTTTTGCCTTTTGGAAAAAAAGTATGCGGACCATAATTTTTATCTTTATGCAGTGCATTACCTCTTTTTACGGCTTTGGTTTATGCTGCAAAAAGCATTTTTTTCCGGAAGCGGGAGAGGCTTTGCTCTTTTTGCTTTTTACACTTTGAGTCCCTGTATACTGTCTGCTTTTATCCCAAGCTACGTCTTATCTTCTTAAGAAGTATGCAAATCCATTATGGAGAATTTTAAATGGAGGAAGAGGTATAAGAAAAATTTAGAAATTTTTATGAAGAAGCAAAAATCCTTTTATCTTGACGAAGCGCCCTAATCGGACTAAACTGATACTGTTGCTAGGGGCGCTGTATGCTGAGAGGTGAAAACCAACCCTTTAACCTGACCTGGATAATGCCAGCGTAGGGAAGCTATAGTGAGCCCTCCATTGTCCTTTGGACAGCATAGGAGGATTTTTTTATGCATAATAACACCAAAAAGATTGCTTTGTCCGGAGTTTGCGTAGCCATGTCTTTGGTACTGGGAATGATTAATCTCTTTTCCCTGCCGATGGGAGGATCGGTTACCGCCTGCTCCATGCTATTTTGCCACTTTACCGGGATTTTTTTCTTCGGCGGAACCTACGGATTCCTGTCCGGTTTGGCCTATGGAGCCCTGAGTTTCATTTTGAAGCCCTATTTTTATAGCCCTGCCCAGTTTATTACGGATTATGTTTTAGCCTTTACCGCCTTAGGCTTATCCGGTTTATTCTCCCAAAAGAAACACGGCCTTTTTATCGGCTATATTGTAGCTTGTCTGGGACGCTTTTTCTTCGCCTTCTTATCCGGCGTGCTGTTCTTTGCTTCTTATGCCCCGGAAGGCATGAATCCCATTTGGTATTCCTTCAGCTATAACATCAGCTACATTTCCGTGGAAATGGTTCTTACCCTTGGGGTACTTTTGGTTCCCGCGGTACACAAAGGACTGTACCGGATGAAGGGACAGCTTCTTTCCGAAGGAGCTTATGCCCGATAGGTTACTACCATAGATTACAATTTAAAAAGGAACTGTAAAATCAAAATAAAAGAGATTTTAGGCAATATAGGTCTGAATGAGGGGTAGTCTGAACCCGATTCTTGCGAAAGTCCGGCGAAGTGAAGGACTGCAAAAAATCAATAATTGAAGCGAATGATGCAGTGTGGGTCTATAATAGGGGCAATCTGAGCCCGTCAGTACTTACTGAAAGCAAGCAAAGCGAAGCTTGAAGTTAGTACTGTTACGAAGGCGAGGTTAGCGAGAGCGTGCCCCGATTATAGACCCACACTGCATCAGAGCGCCTTCTAATAATGAGTGCAGTCCTTTACTGCGCAGGGCAAGCTAGCGAGAGCGGCCCCGACTTCAGACCTATATTGCTTAGAAGTCGGTTTTGATTTTACAGTTCCTTTTTCTTTTAATCCAGGTCGGTAACCTTCGGGGATTGAAGCTCTACGCTGTCCAGTCCCTCATCCAGGGTAATCACACCGCTGGCATTTACGGACCACTTATTACCGTTTCCGTCACGATATTTGGTCTTATTCTTCATGACTTTGCCGGATTCGTTCACCACGTAGCTTCTGTTTTGTCCTGGAAGGGTAAGCTTCTGATAACGGGAGCCCTGATCCGCCTTTTTGGAGACGTCCGTTAAAAGTACAGGTAATCCTGTTTGATGCCGGTGACTCCTCGACCGTTTTGATCAAAGAAACAGGTGATGTTGTCTCCGTCTCCGTCCACCAGATTCATTCTTCCGGTTTTTACGGAACAGTCCGCCTTGTTGGCTCCGCAATAGTAGTAGCCTTCAGGAGCATTGGAAGCAGTGCGTCCCTTCTGGATGCCGTAAACGGGATTGCCCTTTTCGTTGAAGAGGTAACGCTTATCGTTGATTCTCTGGACTTCGTACACTCCTTCGTTACCGGCTGCGGGATGGCCATTATTCTTAAAATAGAACCATTCCACATCTCCGGTGGAAAGCTTACTGCTGTTTCCTTCAGGACCTACGGTGGAGTACCAGGTACCGCTTAAACGCTGTCCCATCTTGAATTTATTATCATTTTTCTCAGCGAAAAAAATACATAACCTGCAATTTCCGGATTGGCATCATTTACCTCTGCCCAACCGGTAACCATGATACCGTTTTCATCGAAACCGTAGGAGGCATTGTCCAAGGTCTTTACCGCAACATGACCATCCTTGAACGAAGCTTTTCTCCGGTGCTTTGATTAAAAATAGAACCAGTAGTTTCCGTTATTTCCCTTTCGATTTTCGTCGGCGGTAACGCCGGAGGGAAGGGGAAGCTGTTTCCAACCGGTAATCATCTTTCCGGTGCCGGGGTCGCAGTAATAATTATCATCATTTACCCAACCGGTCTGCATAATGCCGTTTCCGTCAAAATAGTAGAAGGCATCCTGTAATTTCAGCCAGCCGTCCTGCTTCAGGCTTCCGTCTCCTGTGGCATAGTACCAAAGGGTCTGGCCATTCTGATTGATTTTTAATCCAGGAGTTTTGCACCACGGAACCGTTATCATTTTGATAAACCTGCTGTCCTCTGCTGTTTACATTCCAACCCGCTGCGAAAGCGGTGCCGGAAAAAAGGCTGATTCCTGCAAGCACCAGGAAGGGTAGGTATCTCTTCTTCATTTTGTCCTCCAAATCTCTATAGACAATCCTTAAAGGATGGTAAAAATACATTATTCTGATGATTCTTTATAATACTATCCTTTTCTCATAGGAAAAACAACGAATTTTTCCTGACGAAAAGGACAAAAAAACTTACGGTTTAAGAACGTTCTTCCCTTGAAACCATCTGGCGGAACAGCCGCAGGGCAGTACCTGGTTGCTTTCCGAAATGGGCAGGCCCACCTCCTGAGAATCCACAATTCCTCCACGACTTTTTGAATCAAATCCTTCAGCATATAGGGCTATTACCCCCGGCTGTAATCCGGTGGTATAGGGAATTTAAGAGGAAAAAAAGAGGGCATCCTTTTTCAGAATTTTTTCGCTGAGCTGTAAAAAGGGATAGATGCTGTCTTCGATTTTCCAGATTTCTCCCTTGGGACCTCTGCCGTAGGAGGGAGGATCCATAATGATGCCGTCGTACTGATTGCCTCTTCGGATTTCCCGCTCTACAAATTTCACACAGTCATCCACCAGATAACGGATGGGGGCGGAAGCAAGGCCGGAAAAGCTCGGCATTTTCCTTTGCCCACTGTACCATGCCCTTGGAAGCATCCACATGGGTCAGCTCTGCACCGGCCTTTGCCGCAGCCAAGGTGGCGCCTCCCGTATAGGCAAAAAGATTTAAGATTTTGATGGGGGTTTTATCTCCCTTTTCCAGTCTTCTCCTTTTTTCTTCCGCAATCTTTTCGGAAAACCAATCCCAGTTGGCTGCCTGCTCCGGGAACAGTCCGGTGTGCTTAAAAGCAAAGGGCTTTTAAATGGAAGGCAAGGCTCTGCTCCGGATTTCCGTTCAGCGTATAGGAAATCTTCCACTGCTTGGGCAGGTCGAAAAATTCCCAGTCTCCTCCCCCGGCCTTGGAACGGTGGTAGTGGCCGTTACATTTTTTTCCACAGAGGATTTTTTTCTTCGGATTTTGCCAAATGACCTGGGGGTCCGGTCTACGCAAAATATACTTTCCCCAACGCTCTAATTTTTTTCTCCGGAAGAGCTGTCCAAAAACGGCATAATCCACCCAATTCTTTGCTAGAAACATTTTTTTCCTCCTTAAAAAGCCCGATAAACTGGCATTTATCCTAGCATTCTTTTTAGGAAAATGACAAGAAATGCGGGAAAAAGAAAAAGAATCCGGACTCTGCCCTTTTCGGAGGGAAAAATTTATGTTAAAAATAGGGAACGATACGGACCGGATAGAGGGATTTCCCTGAGGAGGAAGCTTGATTATCGAAGAAAACAAAGACTATCTTGTGTTTTTATAAGGAAGCGGGGATGGATAGCGAGAAGGATGCTCCCAAAGGCTGCCTTCCTATTCACCGTCTGGATAAGGTGGCTTCCGGTCTTTTTATTGTACGGGAAAAATAAGGAGGCTGCGGCGGCTTTGTCCAAGCAGCTGACAGAGAAAAATCAAAAAAATGCTATCATATCGTGATACCCAAGGGGGAAGCGGGCAAAGCTCTTCCGGAGGAGGGGCGTTTTCAAGATTACCTGTATAAGGACAGCAAAAAGCAGAAGTGCTTTCCGGTGAAAAAGCCTTAGAAAGGGCGTAAAGGAAGCGGTGCTGCACTATAAGATTTTGGCGGAGCAAGAGGCTTGGATGCTTCTGGATGTGGAGTTGGAAACCGGCCGTTTTCACCAGATTCGCGCCCAGTTTGCCGGCCGAGGCTTTCCCCTTTACGGAGACGGAAAGTACGGCTCTCGGCAGAAAGGGACGGTGGGCTTACATTGCTATCAGCTCTCCTTTTTGGATTTGAAAAACGGGAGAGGAAAAGACAGTATGAAATAAAAAAATCCTGAAGGAGAGCCTTGGAGCATTTTTTTGAAAGCGCTATGGAGCCCAAAAAGCTCTACAGAGTCTAAAAAGTGCTACGGAGCCCAAAAGTTCTGTTGACCGGCATGAAAGCGCTGTTGACAAGCCGGAGAAATAAATACTTATAGTAAAAAGCGTAAAGTGGAAAAGTTTGAGGCTAAAGAGAAAAAGAAAGTAGGAGTCATGCAAAACGGAGATATGCCTTTAAAAAAGAAAAAGAAGCCGGGAGCTTCTCCGAGAAATCAAGGTGAGGGACAGAGGAAGAATATGGCAGAACGGAAAGATGGCGGAGGGCGCAAGGATGCCGCAGAACGGAAAGATGGCGGAGGGCGCAAGGACGCCGCAGAACGGAAAAAGATGGCGGAGTGCAAAAAGAGAGCGGAGCGGGAAAGGGTATGGAGCCAAGAACCATCGATTATCGCTTTACTCCCTGTCTGGAGAGCTTCCGCTGTGCCCACTGCGGAAAAGAAATTCATCCCGAGGGGGGCGGGATCTCAGCATAGAAATCATTGCCCTCACTGCCTGTATAGTCTCCATGTGGATGAGGAGCCGGGAGATCGGAAAGCTACTTGTCATGGACAAATGGAGCCTATCGGGGTGATTTCCAAGGGAGACGGAGATTGGAGTATCCTGCATCTTTGCAAGTCCTGCGGAAAGCTCTCGTTGAATCGTGCTTTGGCAGATGACAATCCCCTGCTTTTGATGCAGCTTGTGGTGAAGCCCTTGTCTTCTCCCCCCTTCCCCATGTCCTTCCTGTCTCATTTTTTGGAAGAGAAGGGAAAGTAAAGTAAAATCATGTAAAGAAGGGTAAAGCAAAATCATACAAAACGTGATAAAGCGAAATCCCATAAAGCGAGATGAAGTAATATCAAGCAAAGAGTAGAATAGGAGTACTATGAAAAAGAATCTTTTGGTGGCTCAGTCCGGCGGTCCTACTGCGGTAATTAATGCCAGTCTTTCCGGTGTGATTTGGAAGGCTATGCAGGAGGAAAAGATTGATAAATCTATGGGGCACAGCATGGTATTGCCGGCGTGTTTTCAGAGGAATTTGTGGAGCTGAAGGCCTGCGCCGAGAATCAGATGGAAGAGCATTTTCCGAAAAAAGAGGAAGAGAGCATTCTCCTTTCTCCCTTTGGGGACTTTCTTTTAGAAAAGGGAAGCACAAGGCAGGAGGCGGCGTATTTTTCCAGACTGGCCCAGACTCCTGCGGCGGCTCTGGGCTCCTGCCGTTTAAAACTGAAAAATCCCCAGGAAGACCCGAGGGAGTTTCAGGAGCTCTTATCCGTTTTTAAGGCGTGGAATATCGGGTATTTTCTCTATATCGGGGGAAATGATTCCATGGATACCGCCTGGAAGCTGTCCGCCTACTGTAAGGAACAGGGGGAGGACATCGTGGTGGTGGGGGTGCCCAAAACCATAGATAATGACTTGGAAGGAATCGACCATTGTCCCGGTTTCGGTTCCTCCGCCAAGTATATTGCGGCCTCTCTTTTGGAGCTGGAGCGGGAGTGTCTGGTTTATGACACCAAATACGTGATGATTGTGGAAATGATGGGAAGAAATGCAGGCTGGCTTACCGCCGCCGCGGCTCTTTCCGCAGAAAAAGGAAGTATTCCTTACCTTATTTATCTGGAGGAACAGAGTTTTTCCAAAGAACAGTTCCAAAAGGATGTGGAGAAAGCTCTTCAGCAGTCGGATCAGGTAATGGTGGCGGTTTCGGAGGGCATTAAGGACAGTAACGGAAAATTCCTTTATACCTACGGTCGAGAAGAAGGGAACAAGGATGCCTTTGGACACAGCATTGCCGGTGGCGCAGGAGCGGTGCTGGAGCAGATGATTTTAGAAAAAATGTCGGTGAAAACCAGAAGCATCGAGTTTAATCTTTTGCAACGCTGTGCCGGACATTTGCTTTCCAAAACCGATGTGGAGGAGTCCTTCTTACTGGGAGCTCAAGCTGTGGAGTTGGCTGTTTTGGGAGAAAACGGGAAAATGTCTTCTCTTCGGAGAAAGCCATCCGGAGAGAACTCTTTTGTAGGGCCATCCGGAGAGAACTCTTTTGAAAAGTCTTCCGGACAGAAGGCTTCGGAGAGCTCCAATGCCGGGAAATCCGACAAAGCGGGAAGCGGGTATGCTGTAGAGTATTCCGCAGTTCCTCTTTCCGAGGTGGCCAATCGGGAGAAAAAGATTCCCCTTTCTTGGATCGGAAAGGACGGACACAGTCTGGAAGAGGAGGCCTTAGACTATCTTCGCCCCTTGATTTTAGGGGAATACAGCTGTGATTTTGTAGACGGTCTTCCCCAATACATTTCCTTTTTTTGAGAAGTCCGGAAAAATAACTTGCCTCAGGAGGTATGAGATGGATATTAGAAAAAAACTTATGTGGCCAATAAAAAAATCGTTATGATGGTATGGAATATCGAAAGGCGGGGGAATCCGGCCTGTATCTTCCGGCTATTTCCCTGGGACTTTGGCATAACTTCGGGGAACGGAATTCTCAGGAGCAGATGCAGGATATTCTTAGGGAGGCCTTTGACTTAGGCATCACCCATTTTGATTTAGCCAACAATTACGGTCCTCCCTATGGAGAGGCGGAGCGAAATTTCGGTATTCTGTACCAAAGAGATTTTCGCCCTTATCGGGAGGAGCTTTTAATCAGCACCAAGGCGGGCTATGATATGTGGGAAGGCCCCTACGGAAACGGCGGTTCCCGAAAGTATTTGCTTACCAGCTGTGACGCTTCCTTAAAGCGTATGCAGCTGGATTATGTGGATATTTTCTATCACCATCGTATGGATCCGGATACCCCTTTGATGGAAACCATGCTGGCGTTGCTGCAGATTGTGCAGTCCGGTAAAGCGATTTATGCGGGAATTTCCAACTATGACGGGGAAACCATGAAGAAGGCTGTGGAGATTGCGAAGGAGATTCGCCTTCCTCTGGTGATTAACCAAAAATCGCTATTCTATTTTGGATAGAAAGGTGGAGGAAAATGGCTTAAAGAAGGCCGCCGAGGAGGAGGGGATGGGATTGATTTGCTTCAGTCCCTTGGCCCAGGGGCTCCTTTCCAACTCGCTATGTGGAGGGAATTCCGAGGATTCCCTGTATGATGAAGGATGGAAGATATTTGCATAGAGAGGACTTTACCGAGGAAAAACGGCAGATGCTTGCAAAGCTTTTAAAGATTGCCGGGGAAAGAGGACAGAGTCTTTCGGAAATGGCTTTATCCTGGGTGCTGCGGGATAAGTCCACCACCTCCGTTTTGGTGGGGGTAAGCAAGAAGGAGCAACTTTGGGAAAATGTGAAAGCGCTGGAAAACACCTGCTTTACGGCGGAAGAGGAAGAGGCTATTAGGATGGCTACAGCCCTGTAATCGGAGAAAATCGGGAGAAAAAAAGGGCACGAAAAAAACGAAAAAAATTGTGCAGTTCGAAGAAGAAAAAGAGAAAGCTGGACTTTCCTCTTTTTATTAGAATTTAAAGTTCAGGAGAAGAAACGAAGGAACGGCGAAAAAAACTCAGGGTTGTTTTGAAAAAAATATTGATTTTTCTGGAAATAAGGAGAATAAAAAATGCCCAAACGGGGAAAGGTCCTTCACAAAGAGGACAGAAAAAAATAGTGTCGGTCGCCTGCTTTTTCGTAATACTGGCAGTGATTTTACAAATTATATGGTTTTGGTTCTTTCTGTACTATTTGACGGAAAGTTACCTTTGGGCGTCCATTTTTTTGCCAGAGTCGTTTCTATTGTCATGGTTTTGGGGGTATTTGCCAAGCGAACCAATGCCTCTATTAAGATGACCTGGATTTTTTTATGATTATGGCTTTTTCCGATTTTTGGGAATGCTCTTGTATTTTTTTGGTATACGGCTCAGGATTTACAAAAAAACCATGCGGAAGAGAATCGAAGCGGCGGATGCCATGCTCTTCCCCTATCTGGATCAGTCTCATTTGATTTCAGATCAGCTGAAAAAAAGAAAATAAATCCGTGGGAAATCAGTTTGCTTATCTGGAGCGGGGCGGTAAGTTCCCGGTGTATCGAAACACGGAAGTTGTATTTTACAAGGAAGCTTCTTTGGGCTTGGAGGCTCAGTTGGAAGCCCTTTCCCAGGCAAAGAAGTTTATTTTCATGGAATACCATGCCATAGAGGACCGGCAGTCCTTTTGGAGAAATCAAGGAGATTCTTCGCAAGAAAGCGGAGGAAGGAGTGGAGGTTCGCCTCTTCTATGATGATGTAGGCTCCATCGGCTTCATTGATCCGAAGTTTGTGCAGGAACTGGAAGAGTGGGGCATTCAGTGTCGTATCTTTTAACCCCATTGTTCCCATGGTGAATCTTTTCATGAATAACCGAGACCACAGAAAGATTACCGTTGTGGACGGTCAGGTAGGCTTTACCGGAGGCTATAATCTGGCGGATGAGTATTTTAATATTCATTCTCCCTACGGCTATTGGAAGGATACGGGTATTCGACTTCGGGGAGAGGCGGTAGGTACTTTAACCCTGCTTTTCCTGGAAATGTGGCATGCTATGGACGATAGTCCCTGTGCGGGGGACTTTACAATTATTTGCCGAGACACTGGGATCGTTATACCGGTCAGGGCTATTGCGCGCCCTATGCCTATGCGCCCACTGACGGCCTTCCCTTGGGAGAGGACGTCTATCTGAATATGATTCAGTCCGCCACGGAAAGCATTTATATTACCACACCTTATCTGATTATTACCGATGAGATGAGCAGGGCTTTATGTCTTGCGGCAAAGCGGGGGATAGATGTGCGGATTGTCCTTCCGGGAATCCCGGACAAGGCCTTTGTTTATGCCATCAGCCGGTCTTACTATCCTCGGCTCCTGCGGGCAGGAGTCAGAATTTATGAATATACTCCGGGCTTTATGCATTCCAAGCAGATTTTGGTAGACCATGTGATGGCGGCGGTGGGAACCTTTAATTTGGATTATCGTTCCTTCTACCATCATTTTGAAAATGGAGTTCTGCTGTACGAAAGTCCCTGTATCTTCGATATTGCGGACGATTTTCATGAGCTTTTCCGTACTTCTACGGAGGTCAGTCCGGATAAGGGACATAATCGAAGCCTTTTCACCAGAATGAAACAGGGGGCTTTGAGACTGATTGCGCCCTTGCTATGATTTTTAGAATGCAAGCTTTCAGACTACTCCCTTAAAAATTTAATATATTTTAAAAGATTTATTTCCATAAATATGTTAAAAATAAGTCTGTTCAATCGACAATTGAAGACAAAGGGAGGAAACAGAATGAAAAAAATTGTCCGAATTGTGGACAGGAAGTCCAAGACGAGGAGAAGTTTTGTGAGCACTGCGGAGAAAAAGCTGGAAGGCGCAGAAACGGTAAGCGCTGAGGGCGAGTGCTGCCGGTGCTGAAGTAAGCGCTGCAGCAGAAAGCAGTGAGGGCGGAGCGGCTGCTGATCATGCAGTAAGTGCCACAACAGCTACAGAAGCGGCTCCTACAGAGCCCCAGGCAAGCTATTCCTATGCACAGACCATAGAGGAGGCTCCTGCGGGAAAGAAGGGCATGAAGCTTTTAATCCCTGTTGTTGCCGTAATTATTCTTCTTTGCGCAGGTTTTTTTGCCTTTGGAAAGAAGTTATTTTCCGGTGGTGTAGCTTTAAGCACAGAGCAGAAGTTCCTTCATTATCAGGAGAAGTATCTCCAGGATAAGTTGGATGCCATGGTGGCTTTAGGCTTTATTAACGAGGATTTAAAGCAGTCTTCCGATATGACTCTTACCGGAGAAATCGAAGGCAGTGACGAAATGAATAAGTATCTGAAGGATTCTCAGATCCAGTTAAAGTATGATATGGATGCGGAGAAGAATTCCTTCGTCATGAATCTAAGTGCCAAGATCATGGGTACAGATTTACTGGAAGGCTTTGCGGACTATCGTGACGGCAAGATCGGTTTTGCGATTCCTGTAGCGGATGAGCATTACTATCGGGGAGATTTAAAGACCATTATGAAGAATCTCACCGAGCAGGATATTGTGGCTCCGGATTTAAAGAAGTCTGCAGAGAACAGAAAGCGCCTTGCGGAAATTTCCAAGAAGTACGGAGATCTCCTTGTCGGCAGCATGAATAAGGATAACTTAACGGTAGAAAAGAAGGAATTCGACTTAGAGAATCTGAAGGAGAAGTATACCGGAGAGGTTTATGTATTTAAGCCCACAGAGGAAGATTTAAAGAATTTCTACGAGAAGCTGGCAGATACGGTAGAAAAGGACAGCGATTTAGAGTCTCTTTTAGAGGATGTTTATGCTACCAGCACCTGGGACAGCGCTTTAGGCATGGGAGATGCAGAAACTCCAAAGGATCAGCTTAGTGAGCTGGCAAAGGAGATTCGTGATAATGCTGCGGATACCGCTAAGGAGATGGCGGACAATGAATTCCAGTGGCAGATTGCGGTTGTTGACGGAGATTTAAGACAGGTTCTGCTTTCCACAAAGGACGATTCCTTCTCTCTGGAGATTGCCAAGAAGGGCAAGGAAGTTACCGAGCAGATCAATGTTGTAAGCTCCAGCTCCGAGAATATGTACTTAAAGAACAGCTACAGCTTAAAGGATAAGATGCTGGAGGGAAGCATTTCCGGCGGAAACGGTGTTCTGGATGTTAAGGCTTTGGAGTATAAGATTGATACCACTAAGCATTCCGCTTTAATGCCATACGGAACCTATATTGTAGAAGATCCTACAGGAATGGGAGCAAAGCTGACCCTTACTGTTGCTGACGGAGAGAAGGGCAGCAGCGATCACGAGATTGTGGTAGAAGGCTTACAGAACTACTATATGCCCTTTAGCAGTGCGAAGATTAACCTGAACACTACAAAGACCGGTACAGCTACCCTTCCGAAGGAAGCGGAAGTGGATATTTCCAACTACAGCCAGGAGGATTTTGATAAGCTGAGCGAGACCATTGGAAATGGCTTGGCGAAGGTTGCAGCTACTTTACAGGGAGAACTTGCAGGATGATGAAGGAGAGCCTTTGTGAGATAAACAACTTAGGCCTTAGGTATCATAGAGGAGAGAGCGCATATTACAGGGGCTCTCTTTCCCTATTCAAAGGGGAAATCGTGGGAATTCGTGGAGAAAACGGTGCCGGAAAAAGCAGCCTTTTAAAAGCCATTGCCGGTCTGCTTCCCTATCAGGAGGGAGAAATCCGGATGCCTAAGGCGGTTCGAAATGGCCTGTCCTACCTGCCCCAGGACCTGTCCCTCTATGACAGCCTGACGGCTTTGGAAAACTTGATTTTTTTACGGGAAAAATTCAGGGGATACTGGGAGGCTTTTTAAAAAAACCAGAGGAAACTGGCTTCTGGAGGAGTTGGGGCTTTCTCAGAAGAGTCGGGAAAAAGCTGTCCGCCCTGTCCGGCGGAATGAAGCGCCAGGGTGCATTTGGCTTCGGCTCTTATGCTTCGTCCAAGCATTTTGCTTCTGGACGAACCTACCGTAGGATGTGATGAGGAATCCTATCACAGGATTCGAGACCTGCTTTTGAAGATGAAGAAGCAGGGCACAGGGATGCTGCTCATCAGCCACGGAAGAGGGGAGCTGGAGGATCTGGCGGATAGGGATTTTGACTCTGGAACAGGGAAAGCTCTCATAGAGAAACTAGATTTCTTAAGCTATTAAGGAAATACTTTGTGCTTAAAGAGAAATAGCGGAAGATTATAAAAGATATGGGGAAGAGCAAAAGAAGTAAGGAGAGAAGAAGCATGAAAAGGATTTTTTTGCGGCCATTTGGAAAAGACGGAAAGTTATTTCTCCGAAAAGGAGGACTGTTTATTTTGCTCTTTCCCTGCTCCTTTTTCCCCTTTTTGCCTTTTTCTTTCAAGGACAAAGCGGTCAAATGCAGGCCTTTCCGGTGATGGTGATTGATGAAGATCAAACCATTATGTCCAAAAACCCTGATTCGGGGAAATGGAGAAGGTGGAGCTGTTTTCTACCGTTATCAAGGAAGAGGGAGAAATCGGACAGGAAGGTAGGGAAAAGGCCTTCCAAGAGGGAGTAGTAGGCATTTTACGAATCCCCAAGGATTTCTTTTATACCGCCTATCGCTTTGAGGGGGAGCCGGTAGACTTAAGCTTAAATGCCAATCGGCCCACGGAAAGTCTCCTGTTTCAAAAGCATTTTCACCTCCATTATGGAAATTATGGAGAAGGAACAGGAAATCAGTAAAGGGGTTTTTCATGCCCTATATGGAGAAAGTCTTTCCAAACAAGAGGAAGAAAGCCTCTATGAGCATGCTTCGGAAAAGATTGCTTACGGCTGTTTTAAAGCGACAGCTTGTCTTTGATGAGGAGGGGCAGAGCAGTCAAGTGGAGAAGGCACTTTCCCTTCGCATCTTTTCCTTTATTTTTCTTCCTATTGGCCTTTTTGTGCCCTGTCTTCCGTTTTCTCAGTGCCGGAAGAGGAAAAGAAGGGATTCCCCAGCGATTTGCCCTGCTGGGAGGAAGAGGCTTTTTCCTTTCTAAGCTCTTCTTTTATTTCTTTCTGCACTGCCCTTTTTGCTTCTCTGCTTATTTGCGCTGCAAAAAGTCTTTAGACCTTTCCCTAGAACAACTGGTACCGATTGCTTTCATTCTTTGTGTTGAGCTCTTGAGTTTCTTCTTTTTTTCTTTTATCAATTGTTTCGAATTATGGGAGAGGAAAGCACAGCAAAATTACTATCCTTTTCCCTACTCTTTTTGGGAATTCTCTATACCGGAAAGCTGTTCGGAGAGAGCAATGCACCGGAGCTTGTGAAGCGTCTTTCTCCCATCACCGTGAATAGAATGGTTTTAGAGGGTGTCCGGAGGGCTTTCCTTCTCTACTTTACTGTCTACTGCCCTTCCCCTGCTTTTTATGGGACGCCTTGGCCCTTGCTTTAGGAATACTTTCAGGAATACGTTCTAAGCTTAAAACGTTTTCTAAGCGAAAAACATTTTCATCATACGAAAAAGTCTGCCCTTCCTTTTCCCTGCTCTCTGCTTTCCCTTCGTTTTTCCCTCCTCTTAGGGGGCGGCAGGGGATTCCTTTTGCTTATTCTTTTCCTATTTTCTCTTTTTGCCTATTCCCGGGTCGGTGGAAAGGAGAAGCTTTCTATTATGCTGGTGCGGGAAGATCATGGCGCCTGGAGTGAAGAATTGATTCAGGAGATACAGCAGGAACAGGGACTTCAGGTGGAAGTCGTGGAAAAATCAGGAAGCGGAAAAAGGCTCTTTTGGAGGGCAGTGTAGAGGGGTACTTTGGATTAAAGAGGGATTTACCGGAGATACGGAGGGAAGAGGAAGCTTACATTACGAAAGCAGTGCGGATTCGCTGGCGGAAATGGGGATTCGGGAAATTGTAGCCGCGTTCAGCAGTACCCTTCGCATGGAGAAGGGTGCTCTTGCCTATGGGGAAAGCCTTTTAGGAAGAAGCCTTAAGGAGACGGAAAAAGAAGCTATAGAACAGTCCATTGTAAAGAGTAAGAGAACGGAGCCCCTGTATCAGATTCAGGAGCTGAAAGGAGAAAGAGGCAGAAGCCTGTTCCAGCCCAAGGGGGAAGCCGTATTAGGCTTTGTCTTGTACTTCTTCCTTTTTTTCCTTGGGAACGGCATTGGGAAGAGAAGAAGAAAAAAAGGTCTTCCAAAGAAGCAGAACCTATCCCGCCGGAAGACTACGGTATCATCTTAGCGGAATTCTTCTCTTCGGACTTTTGAGTCTGGGATTTTTCCTTGTGCTGGAGGGCAGAACTATTTTGGGAATAGAAAAAAGAAGGAGGCCTTCGCCTTGCAGTACTCTACAAGGATTTGCTCCTTCCGTTACTATGTACCCTGGGATTTTCCTTCTTCCTTTACAGCTTTGCCAGAAGACTGTCCTACTCCGTTTTTGGAGCGGAAATGGCAGGAGGCCTGTCCTTAAGCCTCGGCCTGCTGTTCAGCTTCCTGGGCGGAAGCTTTATAGATTTTTCCTCCTTAAGCAATATCCCAAGCTTTATTCCCTACCTCTCCCCCATAGGGATTTATCAAATGGGAATGGAAGGACAGCCCCTCCCGATAGGAGTGCTGGTATTATTCAGTGTCTTACTGTTGTAAACGGGGCTTCAAAATAATTTTCTAAACAATATAGGTCTGAAGCAGAATAGGTCTGAAACATGGGTAATCCGCGTCATAACAGCCTGAAGAAGGATAGGCTTGAAACAGAGGAAGTTCGAGTCATAACAGCCTGAACAGGATAGGTCTGAAATAGGGGTAGTCTGAGCCCGGTATTTGCGAAATCCAGCGAAGTGAAGAACTGTAAAAACCAATAATTAAAGCGAATAATGCAGTATGGGTCTATAATAGGGGCAATCTGAGCCCGTCAGTACTTACTGAAAGCGAGCAAGCGAAGCTTGAAGTTAGTACTGTTACGAAGGCGAAGTTAGTGGGAGCGTGCCCCAATTATAGACCCATACTGCATTAGAGCGCATTTTTATAATAAAACAGTCCTTCAATACACAGGATTAAGCTAGCGAGAGCGTGCCCTGTTTCAGCCCTATTTCCCCTGCTCCAGCTGCCAAATCTTCCACAGCCCCTTCAGCAGCAGATTGTCATCTACAATCATCTTATGTTTGCAATAAGGGCAAATCAGGTGGGCTAGGCCTCCTGTGGCAATCACACTGCCCTCTTCCTGCAATTCTTCCTGAAAATGCTCCACGATACCGTCTAAGGAGCCGGCGGTGCCGTAAATGATACCTGCCCGCATAGCATCCACCGTGTCGGTGGAAATCAAGGTCTTGGCGGGCGCTACGTCAATACTGGGGAGCAAAGAGGTTTCCTTGGCCAGGGCATTCATGGAGATGCCCACTCCGGGAAGAATTACGCCTCCCATAAAGACACCCTCTTTATTCACTACCGTAATAGTGGTGGCGGTGCCCATATCGATAATAATGGCGGGGAGAGGATAGTTGTTTTTAGCCCCCACGGCGGAGATAATCAAATCCGGAGCCACACCGCTGGGATCCGCCATGGCAAAGCTCATATTCATAGGGCTATTGCTGTTGACCACCACACATTTTCCCTTGCAGAGAAGCTCCATAGCCTTCTGATAAGAGGTGGTCAGTTCCGGCACAACGGAGGAAAGGATGGAGCCCTCCAAGCCCTGCAAATCAATCTCTAAAAGCTGACAGATTTGGGCAATATCTGCGGCATATTCATAGCTGGTTTTTCTCCGGCTACTCTCCATACGGAAAATCTTCTGAATTTCTCCATCTTCCGTAATGGTTCCGAAAACAGTGTGGGTATTCCCGCAATCGATGGCTAAAATCATTTTCTCTCCTTAAACAGCAAGCTCTTGCTTTACAAAGCGAAGGTTTCGTAAGATACGGGCTAAAATGGGAACAAGCACCAGATTCACCAAGAATTCCGTGGTGAAATTGATTCCCAGAATACTGAAAAAGAAGAAAGTCTACTACTTTATCCTGCCCATTGGCCCAAAGCACCAGGGTATCTTGGAAGAACAGAAGAAGTCCCATGATGAAAATGCCGGTGTTCACCACAGGAGCGATTCCTGCGGCTAAAAAAATAGGGACAGAGTGGCATTCTTTTTGGCAAGACTTCTGGCCACCAGTCCGGACAGATAGCCGGCTGCAGTACTTTTAATCATGCAAAGCGCCAGGGTAATGACAGGCTTTTGGGAGAAGAGCATAAAGCCCCCCGCGTCATTTCCGGAAATCACGGAAATGCAAACCAAAAAGCCGAAGAGTCCCCCCAAAAAGGCGGCACTTAAAGGTCCGTAAAGCACGGCTCCCAAAATAATGGGAACCAAAGTTAAGGTTATGTTAAAGGGGCCCAGCTTAAGACTTCCCAGCAATAACTGTAGGGCCAAAACCAAAGCGGCAAGAATAGCCGTTCCAACAAGGTTTCGCACAAAAATTTTTGATTTTTTTCATGAAAGCTCCTTTCCATATAATAAAAAAACCGGGGAAATTATGGCATGAATAGCGAAAAAAATTTCAAGAAAATTAAAAAGTCTCCGGGGCTATGTATTGCAATACAAGCATGGATTTTGTAAAAATAAGAAAGAACTTTGTTAAATGAATTAATTATTTAATACTTTTTGAGAAAGAACTATTTTTTTAAGTTTTTACAGAATATTTCTAATATTTCCAAGATTGCCCCATGAAAGATTTTTCTTACAATGCGTTCTCCGCACTGGTGAAAAAAACAAGAGTATAGGCTATATTGGGGATAAGAGAAGAAGATATAGTGCCCAATTCTACGCTTTTTTCTGCCGGAGTTGGAAAAGAAATAGCAATTAAAGGAGAAGAAAAGCAGGAATGTTGGAAAGAATAGGACAGGAAATGGGCTTGCCCCTTTTATTTACTGCGATTTTATTGTATTACGCCGTTAAACTGTTGGTTTTTAAAGATGTGGAGAGTATTCGTCCCAAGGGACGTCCTCCTGTACGAGATCGGGAAGCTTATAGTAAAGAGGCGGGAGTTTTGATTCTGATATTCGCAGGTATTTCTCTGTTGTCTTCCATATTGATGATTGTTCATCCTCTTTTAGGTATCGGACTGATTGTTTTGGGCACCCTGGTGATGGCTGTACGATTTAGAACCTTAGAAGAGAAATATGTTGGAGACAAACACTAATGAAAAAATATTCCGTGTTATTAGTAGATGATGAAGAGGATGTAGTGGAGGCCATAGTCCAAAAAGATTGACTGGGACCGCCTCGGCTATTCTCTGGCCGGTTATGCCAAAAACGGTTTGGAAGCTTTGGAAATAGCGGAAGAAAAGCAAATCGATGTGGTATTGACCGATATCAAGATGCCCTATATGGACGGATTAACTCTTTCTCATCGTCTGAAGGAGTTGTATCCCTCTATTAAGATTATCATTTTTTCCGGCTTTGACGAGTTCGAGTATGCCAAGGAAGCCATCCGTTTGGAGGCTGAGGAATATATGTTAAAAGCCTGTGGACGCGGGAGAACTGTCCAGAGTATTCCAGAAGGTGCATGAGGCTCTGGATCAGGAATTTGATGAAAAGCAAAGCATTCATCGCTTGAAAAACTATTATTTAGAGAGCCTTCCTATTTTGCAGGAAAGCTTATATACCTCTTTAATCGAGGGAACCCTGCCCCAGCAGGATCTGGAAAAGCTACACTGTTGGATTATCAGATTTCCCTTCCCGGAAAATATTTTGCGGTGGTTATCCTGCATAACAGCCTGAGCCTGTCTCCGGAGGGAATTAATCCTCTGTTGATTACCATGTCCATTAGGAAGCTGGCGGAGGAACGACTGCAAAAAGCACTGGCGTCCTTGCTTTTTTTACCTATTTGGGAAATACGCTTTTCATTGCCCAGATGGATAAGGAATCGGACAGCCTAAAAGCTTACGGATGATTGTGAAATCCTCTGTCGAATGGCCAGACATATTTGTAAGGCGACGGTGACAGCCGGAATCGGAAAAACCGTATCCAATTTAATGGATCTGCCTCTTTCCTATCTTGGTGCCAGAGATGCGGTGGCATACCGAGTGCTTTACGGTAGAGGAAAAAGCCATTGCCATCAGTGAAATCGGCTTAGAAGGAAAAGAAGAACATAAGGTCAATAAAGAAATCATTGATGAGGAACGGCTTTTGGATATTTATCGAAGCATCCGGATGTCCTCGGAAGAGGAGCTGGACAAATGCATTGACCTCTATATCGAGAACAGTCGTTTGGATTCGCCTTCTTTGCAGGAATACCATTTCTTCTTAATGGATTTGGTGACCAATATGCATAAGTTCCTTTTTGGCCAATCAGGTGGATACCGGATTGATTTTTCCGAAGGAAGAGGATGTGTACCAGAAGGTACAACAGTTCAGTCTGGCAGAACTTTCTCAGTGGATGAAGGAGATTTGCAAGAAAAATGCAGATTATCATTCAGGAGATGCGAAGCGATAAGACCAAGTCCTTTGTTAAGAAGGCGGTGGAGCATGTGCACAGCCATTACATGGATAAGGACTTGACGGTGGAGGCTCTTTCTCAGGAGCTCCATGTATCGGCTGCTTATTTTTCCACAGTCTTTAAACGGGAAACCGGAAAAAGCTTTATCAACTACCTTACGGATTATCGTATGGAAAAAGGCTCTCCGCCTTTTGATGGAAGAGGAGAGAAGACCTATATTATTGCCGAGGCGGTAGGGTACTCGGATCCGAATTACTTCAGCTATGCCTTTAAGAAGAAGTTCGGGATGTCTCCGTCAAAATATAAATCCAACAGTAAGGGGAAAGAAGGACTGTAGAATCCTTCTAAGTATAGGGGAGGTGGATTTCCTTGGAGAAAAAACGTCTCAAAAAAAATCTATTGTCTGATGTTTTTTTGCAAAAGGGAGTCTCCGTCCCCTTTTCTATTACTTCACCCCTTCGTTCCTTTCATAATATGCTCTTAATGAGCTTTATGATTTTCTCCATCTTTCTGATTCTTTTTCTGTCTATCGTACTTTATACGCAGTTTTCTATACGTTTCCGTATTAATCAGGAGAATCAATCCGAGCAGCTTTTAAAGCAGGGAAGTATTCAATTGGAGGAATACCTTCTTAGCATGCGCAGAATTTCCGATGCCCTTTATTACAATGTGGTTAAGGGCACGGATGTGGATTATACCAAGCTGAATCAGGAAATGAATCTTCTGTATGAAGCCCATAGGGACAGTCTGGTTTCCGTTGCCCTTTTTCCGCCCAGGGAAAAATACATTGCGGCGGTACCCATTTCCGCAGAGAAGAAAAATCGAAAGGTAACGGAACAGGATTGGTATCGGGAGGCGGTACAGCAGGTGGAAAACCTGCATTTTTCTCTGCCCCATGTGCAGAATCTTTTTGACGACCCTTCCTACCGTACCCACTGGGTCATTTCTTTGAGTCGGGTGGTGGAACTTAACTTTGACGGCAGAAGTGACAGCGGTGTGCTTCTGGTAGACATGGACTACAACATGAGTTGAGCGAATGATGGAAAAGCTGAATCAGGTTAACGGAAAACGGTATTTTTATCTCTGTGATAAGAGGGGAAAAAACTGATTTATCATCCCAAGATTCGAGAAATCTACCGAGGCCACGCCAAGGAGGATACGGAGCTGGCCGTTGCTCAGGAGGACGGTATCCATCGCTTGAAAAGTGACGGGAAGGAAAAAACCATTGTGGTGGACACCATCGGTTATACCGGTTGGAAGCTGGTGTCCGTTTTGGAAGAAGGAAGCAATGTTTTTGCTACCGGAGGAATGCTGTATTACGTTTTCATTGTCATTTCCGTAACCCTCCTGATTGCCCTTGTCATGAATCAGGTCATTTCTCTGAGGCTTTCCTATCCCATCCGTAAGTTAAATGAAGATTTAGGCAATATGGGGGTAAAGCGCCCCACCATGGAGGAGATTTCTTCCTATGGAAGTACGGAGATTGTCCATCTGGGAGAAAGCCTTTTGCAATCCCTGCAAAGAATCGATGAACTGACGGAAGAGAGAATCCGGCAGCAGGAGGAAAAAAGACAGAGTGAGATGGATGCTTTGCAATCCCAGATTAACCCCCATTTTCTCTACAATACCTTGGAATCCGTGGTGTGGATGATTGAAAGCGGAAAACGGGAAGATGCGGTGTTTATGGTGACTCAGCTGGCCAGCTTTTTCCGCATTTCCCTCTCCGCAGGAAAGAACATTATCCCTCTTTCCCAGGAGATTCAGCATGCGAAAAACTACATGAATATTCAAAAAATCCGTTTTAAGAATAAGTTTACGGTGGATTTTGATGTGGAGGAAGAGGTGCTGTCCTGCCTTACCGTAAAAACTGATTTTACAGCCAATCCTGGAAAAATGCCATCTACCACGGCATGGAGGGAATGGATGAGGATGGAGAAATCCTGGTTAGCGGAAGAATTCTGGAAGAAGAGGACGGTAGACGTTCCGTATTGCTTTCCGTGAAGGACAACGGCTTCGGTATGACGGAGGATAAGGCCAGAGCCCTGCTGGAAAAGACGGAAAGCGACTATTCCAGCTTCTCCAGTCAGAAAAAAACGAGGCTCCGGTGTAGGAGTGATTAATGTACATCGCCGCATCCAGCTTCGTTTCGGTTCTATTTACGGTCTGAGAGTGATTAGCGCCCCGGATGAGGGAACGGATGTGCAGGTGCTTTTACCGGCCATTCCCTTTACGGAAGAAAACCAAAAGAGTCTGGAGCACGGAAACATGCATCACAGCACAGCGCATTTTCACAGCGGCGCACAAGAGGGGGAGAAGGCATGAAAGAAAACAGCATATTTACCACCGGCCTTTTTGTGGTAGCCCTGCTTCTCCTGTTTTTGTCCGTGGGAAGGCTTTTAGGGGATAATGATCCGGAGCGTTTTAAGATTTCCGTGGTGGTGGACCATAGCAATTCCGATGTATGGTCCGGATTTAAGATGGGGCTCACTGCGGCAGGACGAGCCTACAACATGGAGTACAACTTTGTGTCCACCGATCGACTGGTTTCCATTCAGCAGGAAAATATCAGTATGCAAAGGGAGATTCAAAGCGGAGCGGACGGCATCATTGCGGAGCTTAGAGCTACGGAGGGAACCGGAAGCCTTTTAAATGCTTTGGGAAAAAATGCGGAGATTATGCTGGTGGATTCCGAGAAGGAAACGACGGAACCGGGCTTAAATATTTCTTCTATCAATGTGGAGGAGGAAGCACTGGGGAAGGCCCTGGCGGAACAGGTTTTACATTCCACCCTGCACAAGGAGAAAAAACGCATCGGCATTCTGGCGGGAAACCAGAATAAGGGCAATATGCAAAGAAGACTGAAGAGCCTCATCTCGGTATTGGAGGCCGGGGGACAGGAAATCGCCTGGGTACTTCCGGATACGGGAAAAATCCAGGAAGATATGGTAAAGGCCAATCATAAGAGAAGTGTGGATTTGATTGTGGCTTTGGAAAATGACAGTCTGGAAATGGCATCCCGCTATTTAAAGGAAACCGGCAGACGTTACGTGGAGCTTTACGGCGTGGGAAATTCCCGGGAGGTGGTTTATGCCTTGGATGCGGGGGTCATCCGTTGTTTGGCGGTCATTGACCAATACACTATGGCCTATTATGCCATGGAGGACCTGTGGTATAAGCTTTCTAAAAAGCGAAATACAACAGAGGATAGGGTAGTGAATTTTTATATGGTTACCGGTGAAAATATGTATAGTGAGGAAATAGAACGAATCCTCTTCCCCACCGGGGACTAAAAGAAATATCTAAAACGGCAAGGCATAAAAATGGAGAAGGAGTGCCCCTGAAGGAAAACTCTCTGTAGGGGTAGAAGAAAAAGCATGAAATCAAAAGATCAGTATAGTCAGAGGGCAGGCAAGAGGCAAAAGTAAGAGACAGGGAACCGAGCTAAGGAAAGGTATGGCAGTCTGCCTTTCCCTGTCCATTTGTTTGTTGCCCCTTCTTTCCGCCTGTCAAAGGAAGGAAGAAAGCAAGGAAAAGAAAAAGCTTCAAATCGGCGTTACGATTTATGACAACTACGATACCTTTCTGTCCGGATATATGACGGCCTTTGAGAAGGAAATCAGTAAGAAAAGGGCGGAAGGAGTAGAAATAGGCTTGTTTCGCTATAATGCGGCCGGAAGTCAGGCTCTGCAAAACGAACAGGTGGAGGAAATGCTGGAGAAGGACTGTGACGTTCTTTGTGTGAATCTGGTGGATAGAACCGCTCCTTCGGAAATTATCGATATGGCGAAAAAAAGAAGAATGTTCCTATCATTTTCTTCAATAGAGAATTGGTGGATGAAGATTTGGCCCAATGGAATCAGTTGTATTACATCGGGGCGGATGCCAAGCAATCCGGCATTTTGCAGGGGAAATGGCGGCTGAGGATATTCTTTCCGAGGAACCGGAAAAACCCACACCGGAGGTGCCTCTTGCTTCACCGGAAGATGCGGAGGAAGTGGAAAGAAGAATGGCGGCAAGCCGAAAGCAGATGACGGGAGCCGCAGTGCTGGGAGAAAGCAGAGAGCCTGTAACACAGGAAAGCGGGGAAGCGGTATTAGGGGAAAGTAGAGAGTCCCTACCGGAAGAAAAAGCAAGAAGCGGTTTCGGAGGAAACTTCCGAAAAGAGCCAGGATAAGGCCGGAAATGCCGAGGAAATTCAAGACTTTGTTCTGCAAAAAAAGTCGGGAGGATTTGGATATCCTGGAACGAGAGGTTTCTGCGGAAGACACGCAGACAAGCACAGAGGAAGGCACGGAGAAGAAAGCGCTGATTCTGTCCCCCCGAGTGGATAAAAACGGTGACGGAGTGATTCAATATTTGATGTTTGAGGGAGAAGCCGGCCATCAGGATGCCATTGTTCGGACAGAGTATTCTGTAAATACCTTGATGCAGCAGGGGATTCCCATGGAAAAAGCTGTCCTACGCCATTGCCAACTGGAGCCGGGCGGAAGCCCAGAGTAAGATGATGCAATTTTATCCGGAGTTTCAGGATCGGATTGAATTGATTCTTTCCAACAATGACGATATGGCCTTAGGGGTTTTAGATGCCTATGACAAAATCGGTTTGCCTAAGGATAAAAGACCTTTTATTTACGGAATAGACGGTACTACCGTGGGATTAGAGGCGGTAAAAAAGGGAAATTTGATGGGAACGGTGTATAATGATGAACAAGGTCAGGCCAAGGCCTTGTTTCAGCTGGCCTATCGTCTCGCTACCGGAAAAAAAGGTCCGGAAGACGAAGGAGAAAATAAAAAGATTATACGCTTGCCTTATCAAAAAGTACGAAGAGAAGACAGCCAGCGCTTGTTAGAGGAGAAGGAGAAGAAGTAAATGGAGGAAGCACTCATGGAAGAAATCGAACAAGGAACAAAGGAAGAATTTATAGAGGAAGCTGATAAAGAAACCGGGGAAGAAAGCAAAAATAAAAACAGTAAAGTGGCTTCGGGAAAGCAGCCCGGAAGAGAAAATGCGAAGAATTCTATAGACTACGGGATTAGCGGAATTCCCCTATGTATTCTGCTTCTTCTGTGCTTTGCATTTTTTCTGTTTCCGGAACATTCCAATCAGATATTATCCTCCATTCGAGGCTTTTTGGGGCGGGAGTTTTCCGTTTACTATCTGGGAATCGGCCTTTTTATTTTCTTACTCTCCTTTTATATCGCCTTTTCGCCCTTAGGCAATATTGTTCTGGGAGAGCCCGACGAAAAGCCGAAATACTCCTTTTTTACCTGGGGAAGTATGATGTTTACCGCAGGACTTGCAGCGGATATTCTCTTTTATTCCTTCGGAGAATGGATTCTCTATGCCAATGATCCCTATGTCCAATCCCTGGGAAAGCTATCGGATTGGAGCAGTATTTACACCCTTTTCCACTGGGGCCCCATACCCTGGGGATTTTATCTGGTGTTGGCGGCGGCCTTCGGCTTTATGCTTCATGTACGGAAAAGAAGCAGGCAAAAATATTCGGAAGCCTGCAGAGCTATTTTGGGAAAGCACACCGACGGTCTGGCGGGAAGAGGAATTGACTTACTGGCGGTTTTTGCTCTCCTTGCAGGAACAGCTACCACCTTTTCGGTAGCTACTCCCCTGATGTCGGAAATCATTAAAAAGCTTCTCCCCAACGGGCTGTCCACCAGAGAGCTGACCTTAATCATATTGATTGCCACCTGTGTGGTTTATACCTTTGCGGTATTGAAGGGGATGGACGGCGTTTCCTTTTTGGCAAAGCTTTGTACCTGGCTGTTTTATGCCCTGCTTCTCTATATTTTCTTCGGAAGCGGTGTCGGCTCCTTTATTGTAAAAAATGGAATGAATGCTCTGGGAAAGATGGTAGAGCACTTTTTCTCCATGGCTACCTATACGGATCCTTTAGGGGAAAAATCATTTTTCCGGAAAAACTGGACGATTTTCTACTGGGCCTATTGGATGGTGTGGTGCGTGGCTTCCCCTTCTTTATCGGAAGCATCAGCCGGGGAAGAACCATACGACAAACCATTATGGGGGGATACATTTTCGGAATCGGCAGTACCTATGTAAGCTTTATTGTTTTGGGGAATTTCACCCTGTCCCTGGAGGTTTTCCATAAATTACCGGTGTTACAGCTCTATCAGGAGAACGGTTCCCTCTACCTTACGGTGGTAAAAAAATGTTGGAAACCCTACCACTTCCCGGACTGGTATTTATCCTGCTTCTTTTGACCATGATTGCCTTTTATGCCACATCCTTTGACTCCATCGCATTGGTGGCGGCGCAGTATAGCTATAAAAGCCTTCCGGAGGGACAGGAGCCTTCCCGAAAGGTACAGGGATTCTGGGCGATTTTATTGATTTTACTGCCTTTGGCACTAGTCTTTTCCGAAAGTTCTATGGTAAACTTGCAGTCTGTCTCCATCATTGCGGCATTTCCCATCGGACTGGTGATTTTACTGATCAGTCTAAGCTTTTTAAAGGATGCGAAGGCTTATCTTTTGGAATTGGAAGAGCAGGGCAAGGGGAGAAGAGGGAAATAGATAAAGGAGTTAGGAAGGAATAGCAGTAGATGTTTCAAGGCTTTTTTAATTATGATAATGATGTTTGGCGGTTTGTAGGCCGATTGGCGGATATGATGGTTTTGAATCTTTTATGGATTCTGTTTTCTCTGCCCATTGTAACTCTGGGAGCGTCTACAACGGCTTTATATTACTGTACCATTAAGATTGTGCACGAGGAGGATCGGGGCAATTTCAGGATGTTTATGCATTCCTTTAAACAGAATTTAAAGGAGGGCATCATTCTCTGGATGATTTTACTACCGATTTTGGTGATTCTTCTCTTGGATCATCGCTTTTTTTCCATGATTTTTTTGCAAATAACACGGCATTACGCTTCCTTTTCCGGGGGATTACGGATGCGTTGCTTTTGCTGTGGCTTTTTGTGTTTCTCTACGTCTGGCCCCTGCTTTCCCGCTTTGATAATACCTGGCAAAGAACCTTGATTCATGCCTTACTCATGTCCATCCGCCATCTTCCCTATACCCTTGGCATGATTGCTGCGGATGTATTGCTGGTTGTGGGAAGCTATTTTTTGATTTTATTTATGCCAATGTTTACGCCGGTATTTTTTGTTTTAGGCTACCCTCTGATTGCCTGGATGAATTCCGCCTTTTTTAAGCGGATTTTCCGACTCTATGAAAAGAAGGTGGAAGTAAGGGATCCCTTTGAAGAGAGAGCTTACGGAAAGAGGGGAAAAAGAAACAGAATCTGATAAAGAAGCGGAAAAAAATAAAAAGAATCTGCTAAAGAAGTGGAAAAAAATAAAAAGGCTTCTCGTATTTCTCCCTACAAAAGGGAGGCCGGAGCGTCCTTACGGAAGCTCCGGCCGAGTATTATGAAAAAATCTTATTTAGTGGATAACGAGCACTTCGTTATCTGTAATGCAGTATAGAAGTCAAGAGTGAATAAACTATGTTTATGCTGTAAACATTGTGCTAACAAAAATATGAACGAAGCATGAATGAGGAGAAGAAATGTTATTACAAAGTGAAGTGAAGGAAGAAAGGAATCCTTTTTCGGATTGGCCCAAAAAGCTTTTTACGAGGAAAGGGATGTGGTCAAGCGTTTTTGCCCTGGTGATTGAAAAAAATCAAAAGGACAGAGGATATGGAGGAAAAAGCTTGTAGAAGGAAAAACGCCTGGAAACCCTTCGCTTTCGTTATCCTATTTTTGCAAAAGGAAAAATTTGGACAAGTTTGTAGAAACACAAAGGGCAAGCCCTTGCAGATTAAAAGACAGCTTTATGGCAGCCTGGATGGAAATTTTTAATTTCTGGACGAACCGGTATTTCCTTTAGGAATAAAAAAAGAAAATGCAGAAATGGGTGTCTCAGCAGTTGGACAACTTTCATTTGCCGGAGAAGAAGACCGGGGAAGAACGGAAGAGAGAGGATATTCCCTTAAGTGATGCGGCTATCGTAAATCTTACCCTGCAAAATCTGGATATTCCGGAGATACCGGAGGGACAAAGCCTGGAAAGTACCATGCTGGCCTTTGCCAAAAGTCCGGAGACTCTGGCTTTGGAACAGATGTTGCTTAAACTGGAATGGAAGGCCTTTTGCCAAGTTTTGGATGGAAACCTGTATCAAGGACAAGAGCTATTCCTCCACGGTTTTTCGGCCTCGTGCGAATGAAGGATGAGACCTTGGCTAAGAAGCTGGCTCAGGAAATCGGGGATGTCTGCGTCTTTATTCCAAGAGCTTTGGGGCTTGAGGAACGGGCGGTACCCCTTAGAAATGCGGTGGTGAAGGCCTATGAGGAAATGATTTATCAGGGAAGAAGCTACTGGGATGCATTGATGGCGGAGAATAAAGCCTAGCAAAACTGGGAACAGAAGATGCCGGAGAATAAAGCTTAGCAAAAGTAGGAACAGAAGATGCCGGGGAAGTAAAGGAGAAAACGCGATGATCAAGAAGGCTGTAATATTCGATGCGGATGGAACACTATGGGATAGTGTGGATCTGGTGGCAAAGGCTTTTAGCATAAAATTGCAGGATTTTCCGGAGACGAAGGGAATCAGGATTTCTCGAGAGGATCTTCTGCCTTTAATGGGAAAAACCATGGATCAGTTTGCAAAAAGCCTGATTCCTCAGGTAGAAGGGAAGAGGGAGAAGAGATTCTAGGATACTGCATGCAATTTGAAAATTTTTATTTGAGTGAGAATAAGGTACAATTCTATCCACATCTTGAAGAGTGTATTGCGGCATTGAAAGCGGCGGAGATTGGCCGCTATATCGTTTCCAATTGCCAGCTGGGCTATATTGATGCGGTGTTGTATGGAGAGAAGTTCAGTCTGGGAAAGACAGGGGACTTTTTGGATATGGAATGTTACGGAAGCAACGGGAAAAAGAAGGCGGAAAATATCCGGATTTTGATGGAGAGAAACCACTTAAAACCGGAGGATTGCGTGTATCTTGGAGACACCGCTTTAGACTTTAGCTCCGCAACAGAGGCAGGAATTGCCTTTATCCATGCCGCCTATGGCTTTGGACAGGTGGAGGGAGCGGAGAGAAGTATTTCCGATTTATCGGAGCTGATTCACGTATTACCATTCTCCCTCTAAAAATTCTTTGGTTTCGGGCCGCTCAGGATGAGCAAAAAATGCTTCCTTTTCGCCCCTTTCCCAAAGCTCTCCTTCGTGGAAGAAGCTCCTTCTGCCTTGCTTTCTCCCTCTTTTGCAGTAGTGCTTTCTGCAGCAGTTTCCTTGTCACTTGCTGCCGCAGTGGTGGAAGCCGTGCTTCCCTTTGCACCGCAGGCTACCAGAGAAGAAGCCAGAAGAAGGCCGCCGAGTAATAAAGATAGTTGTTTTTTCATCATTTTCCTCCCATGGAATTAAAAGAATCCATATTCTAAGCATGAATCTAAGGATTTCAAGCCAAAGAATATGTCGTAGAAACAGTAGTATTATGGATAAGATTAGGGAGTAGGTCAAGGGCTGAAAAGCTTGATAAAAAAGAGAAATATTATGAAATGACAGACTCGGAATAATGGTATAATATTTGGCAATATGATACCATGGAGCCATCTTTAGCGAAGGAGGAACTCGCATGTCTATGGTGAAAAAAGACACAATCGAAGCAAAAGGTTTTGCTATTCAAATTTATACGGAAGACTTTAAAAAAGACTATATAAGTCTAACGGATATTGCTAAGTATAAAAATACTGATGATCCGAGGTTTGTTATTCAGAACTGGATGAGAAACAGAAATACGTTGGAATTTATTGGGCTATGGGAAGTTCTGAACAATGAAAATTTTAACCGTGTGCAATTCGACACGTTTAGAAATGAGGCAGGACTGAATAGATTTACAATGACACCACAAAAATGGATTGATTCTACAAATGCTATTGGCATAATTTCAAAGTCCGGAAGATATGGCGGAACATATGCACATTATGATCTTGCGATGGAGTTTGCTTCATGGATTTCACCAGAATTCAAGCTTTACATTATTCAAGACTATAAAAGACTTAAGTCAGATGAAAACTCAAAATTATCATTAGGTTGGAATCTTAATCGAGAAATTTCTAAGATTAACTATAAAATTCATACAGATGCAATCAAAGAATATCTCTTAAAGGATCTTACCAACGAGCAGTTATCTTATAAATACGCAAGTGAAGCAGATATGCTAAATGTTGCCTTATTTAACAAAAGAGCAAAACAGTGGCGTGAAGAGAATCCGGACCTAAAAGGAAATATGAGAGACTATGCGAGTTTAAATGAATTATTGGTACTTGCCAATATGGAAAGCTACAATGCAATTCTTATCGGAAAAGGCATGGATCAAAAAAGAAAGAATGATAGAGCTAAGGAAGCTTGCAAGAACTCAGCTGATGTCAATTGAAAAGTTGAATAATACAGGAATTAAGAGTTTAGAGAATAAGGTTAAAGAAATAGATTAGAAATCTATAAAAATTTCGTTAAATCCATGCTTATACTTTTAGAGCGATGAGAAGATACAATATACTCCTGCTCGTCTTCCATATCATATTCATTTTATATTCCATGTAGCATACTCATAGAAACTGCATTTTCAATATTCATATTTTCAGAAAAAGTTTTTTCTTTTTTAAGTTTTTTCCCGTGGTACGAAAGGGTATACTGATAAAGTAGCTTTAAGGAGGAAATATTATGAGAAAAAATCAATTCACAGGAGCTTGTCTTGTAACGACACTCTGTTTAGGACTTGGACTTACAGGCTGTCAGAATAAAGTGGCTACAGAGCAGAAGTCTTCCATGGCAGTTAGTGAAAACGCAGATTCACAGAGTCTTGCAGTAAGTCCGGAAGATGCCGGTGTGTCCGTAAATATGGACAGCAATGGAGACAGCTTTAAGCCGGCAGACTATACTTTGCCGGTAAAGGATGAATATGTCTATGAATATCTGGGCTTAAAATTCAAGCTTTCCGAGAAGATTAGGGAAGCCATGAAGGCAAAGGACATCGTGATGCTGGATGATCAAAGCCCCATAGATCAGGAGCTTAAGTACGGATTGTTGAGCTTTAGTAAACTTACAGAAGAGCAGAAAAATGCGGAAGTGGGGAAGATGGGAGACGGCTACGAAAAAGTGGCAGGAGAGTCTGGAAAGAATCGGCACCATCGGCATGTTTGAAAAGAGTCTTTCCGAGGAAGAAATCGGAAAGATTACAAAATGCGACAGTCATACTAAGCTGGGAGAGTCCAAAGACGGAAAATACAGCTATTATCTTAGTGTAAATAGTGGAGCTGATGCAGAGACGATAGAGGAATTGAAACAGACGACCGTAGAAATCACGGAGAAAAAAAGAACGTCCGGAAAAACGGCTTTGTTTTATCCGAAAAAGTCCGACTTGGAAAAATACCATGGCTTTTTCCACCGATTCCCAAAAATGTAGCTACTGACTTAAGCAATCTTCAGACGATGGACATTGACGGAAAAGAATTCAGCGGAAAGGATTTTTCCGACTATGACCTTACCATGGTCAATGTTTTTTTGCCACCTGGTGCAGTCCCTGCGTGCAGGAAATTCCGGATCTTGCGGAAATTCAGAAGGAAATGAAGGGCAAGGGGTGTCAATATCGTTGGGGTGGTAACGGACACGGTGGACCAGACCGGAGAAAAATCAGGAGGCTTTGGAGAAAGCAAAGCTGATTCGGGAAAGAAGCAAGGCGGAGTATCCCTTCTTAATTCCGGATAAGAGCAATTTCAACGGCAGACTCAGCGGGATTCAGGCTTTTTCCGGAGACCTTCTTTGTGGATAAGAAGGGACAGATTGTAGGAGAGACCTATTCCGGTTCCCACAATAAGAAGGCTTGGTTGGAAATCATTGAAAAAGAACTGGCTAAAGTAAAGCAGTAAAGGTGAAATATGAAACAGAAAATTTTAAAGTCCCGGTTGACTTCCCTGATTCTCCTTTGTATGGGCATTGTCATGATCTATGTGGGAGTTCATCGGGGAGAGGCACTGGTGGTAATGAACAAGGCAATCAAAGTATGTATGGAGTGTATCGGTATTGGATAAGTTAAAAAGAATTCATCAACGGAAAAATCAAAAAAAGATAAATATAAAGCAAGAAACAATGTACGACACATCTTCCAATCCTTTTGGTTCTTGGTGACCAACTCCTTCTTTGAGGGATTTAAAACAGGAAAAATCTATAGTGGAGAATTAAAGAAGCTTTGCGTTCCCGGAATGAATTGCTACTCCTGTCCGGGAGCCAAGGGTTCCTGCCCCATCGGTGCCCTCCAGGCGGTGATTGGCAGCCCGAATTACAAGTTCAGCTACTATGTGGTGGGCTTTCTATTTTTTGTGGGAGCGCTGATAGGAAGAGGGGTTTGCGGATACCTCTGCCCCTTTGGTCTGGTACAGGATTTACTGCATAAGATTCCCTTTGTGAAGAAGATAGAGACCTTTAAGTGGGATAAGCCTTTACGAAAAGCAAAATATCTTATCTTACTTATCTTCGTCATTCTCCTTCCTCTGTTTTTGGTGGATATTATAGGACAGGGAGCACCTTATTTTTGTAAACTGATTTGTCCTGTGGGAATGCTGGAGGGAGGGATTCCTCTGGTGTGGATGAACACCAGTATGCGGGGAGCCGTAGGCTTTCTCTATGCATGGAAGGGCTTGATTTTGCTTCTGACCATCCTCCTTTCCGTAATCATTTACCGCCCCTTCTGTAAGTATATCTGCCCCTTGGGCGCGATTTATTCTCTCTTTAATTCCGTGTCTTTTTTCCGTTATACTTTGGACCATCAGAAGTGTATTCACTGCGGAAGATGTAAGGCGGTTTGCGAGATGCAATGTGATCCGGTACAAAACTGCAATGATTTGGAGTGTATCCGTTGCGGAAAAATGTAAGAATGCCTGCCCGGTGGATGCCATTGCCTGCGGGGTCACAAATGTGGATGTGCCCTGAAGAAGTAAAGGCGAAGGCCTAAGGATGAAAATCAATCCATGGATTTGGAAAGGATAGCCGAAGAAAATCAATCCAAGGATTCGAAAGGATAGCTGAAGGAAATCAATCCAAGGATTCGAAAGGGATAGTGGGGGCGATATGTTTATTTTAGAATTAAATCAGGAAGACCTTGGGACGGAAATCGGCTTATTCCAAACGCTGGAAGAGGGAAGAGCCTTTATTTCCCAAGTGGAAGGCTATCAATATAAGGAAGAAGAGGGATTTGTCTATGAAATGCTGGACATTCGGAAGCTTCCGGAGTATTTGGAACTTCAGTACAACGGACATATTGTTCCTCTTACGAAATTTATGTTTACCGGAGAAGGGGAGATAGACATTTTCTGGAAAGAGCTACCGGACTTAAGTACCCCCGGAAAGGGCATGGTGGAGGGTTCCACCAGAGTGGATGCCTATCTTATTCCCAATGATGAAGTGAAGGACTATATTGCAAGACGGGAAAGTCAGTACCGAAAAGCCAAAGCATTTTTAGAAGCAAAGGGCTATGAGGCGGAGAGAGCCTACTTCGGTTCGGAAGACGGGGAAGCGGTGCTCTATAGAAAAAAAGGGGAGTGAAGACTGGCATTTTCTTACCCACATTGACCCCGGATTTAATGAGGAAGAGGATTTCCAAAGCCTTTTGGAGTAGGAGGAAATCTTCGAAAAGGCAGAAGAAAGCTCCACGTAAATTGCGCTATGTGGAACTGTGCATTTGTAGCTTTGTGGAACTGCGTATATTTCTTGCACTTTTCCCCTTTAAGCTTTATAATCAAGAAACGCTCTATGATTAGGAGCTTTTTTTGTGGAAAAATTTAGAGCGAGACGAAAAAATTTGAGGTTTAAAATGAATGAAGTATTCGTCATGAAAGGGGGCAATCCCCTTCGTGGAGAGGTAGTCATCAGCGGGGCAAAGAATGCAGCACTGGGTATTGTGGCAGGAGCCCTTCTTACCGACGAAGAAGTAATTATAGAGAATCTTCCCGATGTTCGAGATATAAATGTTATGCTGGAGGCTTTAAAGGCCATCGGAGCGAAGGTGCACCGCATAGAAAGTCATGTGGTGTCTATTCAGGCGGATCAGTTGTCTATGAAAAGCGTAGATGACGATGCGATTCGTCGTATTCGTGCGTCTTATTATTTTATCAGGGGCACTTCTGGGAAAATACCATCAAGCCAAGGTGGCCTTACCCGGCGGCTGTGCCATCGGGGAAAGACCCATTGACCAGCATATTAAAGGTTTTACCGCCCTGGGAGCCGAGGTGGAAATCTCGGACGGCTATTTTGTAGCGAAGGCGGAGGAGCTTGTGGGACAGCATATCTATCTGGATGTGGTGTCTGTAGGGGACAACCATTAACCTGATGCTGGCTGCGGTTTTTGGCGGATGGCCAGACGATTATTGAAAATGTGGCCAAGGAGCCTCATATTGTAGACGTAGCCAATTTCTTGAACAGCATGGGGGCGAATATTCGCGGAGCCGGAACGGATACCATCCGTATTCGAGGGGTGGAGCGTTTGCATGGCACCACTTACGGGGTAATTCCGGATCAGATTGAAGCCGGTACCTTTATGTGTGCAGCAGCAGTTACCCGAGGAAATATTTTGATTAAAAATATCATTCCCAAGCACATGGAATCCATTGCCGCCAAGCTTCGGGATATGGGAAATACCGTCTATGAAGGAGACGAGGAAATTCAGGTCATCGGAGGAGAAAAGCAGAGGGGCACTAAGATTAAGACCCTTCCCTACCCGGGCTTTCCTACGGATATGCAACCCCAGATTGCCGTTACTCTGGCATTGGCAGAGGGCAAATCCACCGTTACCGAGTCGATTTTTGAAAATCGTTTCTTATATGTAGAGGAATTAAAGAAAATGGGGGCGGATATCACTGTAGAAGATAGAGTGGCAACCATTTTGGGGCAGGAAAAATTACAGGGAGCAACCCTGCATGCCTTGGATTTACGTGCAGGAGCCGCTCTGGTTCTGGCAGGCCTTGCCGCAGAAGGAATCACTGTGCTGGAAGACATAGGATATATCCGAAGAGGCTACGAGTTCTTCGAAAAGAAGCTGATGAACTTAGGTGCCAAAATCATTTTAGCGAAAACGGAAGAAGAAGTGGAAGCCTTCCGAAGAGAAGCATAATCACAGGAGTCGGTAAAGATATGAAAGCTGTATGAACACTATTCTGTCTTTACCGCCTCCTGTTATTTTTTGCTCTTTTCGGAAGAATTAGCTCTCTTCGGAAGGCTTACTTTCTTGAGGAAGTCTTCCGTAATGGTTTTGTAGGAAAACCGGGAGGGAAAAAGAAAAAAAGTTCTACGCCGGATTATGCTATAGTAAGGGCAAAAAAAGAAAAAAATAGGAGAAGAGAGACGATGGAGAGAAATTTTACAGACTGGATACCGATTGCTCCACGAGGGATATGTATTAAGAATAAAAAAATATTGGAAATAGCCTGGGAGGAAGCCTGCTACAAAGCTTGGCTTTTCTGCTTTTTACACTTCTTTTTCCCTGAGCTTTTTGCAGGGAATTCCGCCTATGCTTCAAATCTTGCGGGACCCGGTGTGAAAAAGCCTTTCCTCTCAAAAAGAGTTAAGGGCGGTTTGGTTTTCTTATCTGGACTGGATGAATATGCCGAAGGAAGAACAGGCCTTTCGGGCAGAGGCGGCCGAGGTCATGGACAATTTGCAGAAGAACGGTTTTCAGACTCTCTTCCTCCATGTGCACAGCCATTCCGACAGCTACGGAAAGAAAATGACGGTTTTCCCCTATTCTAAATTCATGCCGGGAAATGGCAGCTTCGACCCCTTGGAGATTATGATTTCGAGGCAAAGAAAAAAGGGCATTTCCGTCCATGCCTGGTTTAATCCCTACCGTGTCAGCAGTTCCATGTCCAAGTGGGAAAATATTCCCGAAGACAGCATTGTGAAAAAATGGAGCAAAACCTCCGGAGAAGAAAGAAATGTGCTTCTTCATGAGGGGCAGTATTATATCAATCCCTCCAGGGCGGCAGGAAGAGAGGCACTTCTGGCCTCTATTAAAGAGCTTTTTGGATAACTACGCCGTGGACGGCATTCATTTTGACGATTATTTCTATCCCAGAGTTTCCTTGACAGAAGAGGGCAAACGCTTTTGATGAGCCGGAGTATGAGGAGGCGAAAAAGACAGGGAGAGACAGGGGAGCTTGACAGAATACCGGAGAAATCAGGTCTCTTTATTGTTAAAAGCAGGTACATAGCCTGTGTAAAGAAAGAGGAGTGGTCTTCGGTGTAAGCCCAGTGCCAAATCTGCAAAGTCTTCGCTCTTCGGTGGCGTATTTCCTGGATGTGGACAAAATCATGGCCTCCAAGGACTATATTGATTACATCATGCCCCAGATGTATCACGGCTTTAGGGCGAAAAATGGAAAAAGGGCAGGAAGCTCCCCATGCCTATATGCGAAGCCTTGGAGACTGGGTGAACTTAACAAATTCCACTGGAAATCAGGTGGAACTCATGCTAGAGCTTAGGACTGTACCGAGCAGGAAGCACCGTTTGGGACGGAAATCCTGTATCGGAGTGGTTTACGGAAAGTGATATTTTAAAAAGACAGGTGGAAGAAGCCAGAAAGACAGGCATTGTAAAAGGCTATGCAGTTTTTGCTTATCAGAATCTTTTAGAGGAAAGAGCCCAAAGAGAGCTTGGTAATCTGAGAAGCGTATTTCAAAACTAGTATCTGGAATACTGTAGGATTTTACAAGAGTATGAAAGTCAGGCAAAAGTCAGTCCTGTTTGTTTTTGAGCTTCAGGATAGCAATATCCACATCTGAAATATCACATGGAAAGTAAAAGCAAAGTTAAGTCACTGTTTTGTAGGATAAAGGAAATGTCAAAAGGGGAGGAATGAAAATGAAGATTGCAATGGGAAACGATCATGCCGCAGTAGAGATGAAGATGGAGCTTAAGGCATATCTGGAGGAGCAGGGAATCGAGATTATCAATGTGGGAACTGATACTTCGGAACGCTATGATTATCCCTTGGCAGGCTATCAGGTAGCCAAGCTTGTTCAGGAGGGAAAGGCGGACTTCGGCATCGCCATTTGCGGAACGGGAGTAGGCATTTCCTTAGCAGCCAATAAAGTTCCCGGCATTCGGGCATTCCCCTGTTCCGAGCCCTATTCCGCAGCTATGGGCAGAAGACACAACAATGCCAATGTACTTTGCCTTGGTGCAAGAGTAGTAGGCGTTGAGCTTGCAAAGATGATTGTGGACAGCTTCCTTTTAGCTGAATTTGAAGGGGAAGGCATGCAGAAAGAGTAGCCCTGATTTCCGAAATCGAAGAGGATGCAGAAGGCTTCAAAAAGAAGGTTTAAGGATTAAGGGGCTGTAAAAAATTTTCAGACCTATATTGCCGAAAATCTCTTTAGTACTTTGATTTTTCACAGTCCCTTATTTTATAAGATGTTTTGAGCAAAAATAGTATAATAAAAGAGGATGCAGGAGTATATTTTACTTTTCTTTTCCTACAGTACAGGTCTGAAAACGGGGTAATCTGAGCCCGTGGGTTCTTGGCTTTTGTCTTGTAAAAGCTTAGAACCCCTACGAGGCGAAGTTAGCGAGAGCGTGCCCCGGTTTAAGACCTGTGCTGTGGGAAAAGCAATATTGCATCCTCTTTTTCATATTTTGGCAAAACCCGCCTTACCCCAGTCCTGCCTTCTTCATATACTGTAAAAAGCTCTCCTTATCTCTGGTCATAATCAGCTCTTCCGGAAAATGAATCCTCTCCAGTAGAGACTCCACCTTTGAAAATTCTCCAATTCGTAAAGCGATATGGGCATCACTGGAAACGGAGATGGGTACTCCCAATTCCGCACAGCGGACTGCAATGGTTTCGCAACGCTTTTTGGTTTCGCTTCCCTCATCCATGGAATGCTCATTAATCTCAATCAGCACATGCTGTTCCTTTGCGGCAAGAAGCACCGGATCGATTTCGAAGGGAAGTCCGGAACGACCGATATGCCCAAGAATCAGAATTTTTTTGGGTGCTTCATGGCCTCCAGATAAAGCTTGGTGCAAGCCGAAGCGCTTTCTCCCTTGGCAAAGCTGTTTCGGTGGACAGAGGCAATACAATAGTCCATTTTCTTGCAGACACGCTCATAGAGAGACATTTTCTTCCCGTCACTGTAAAAATCTCCGTCAATATTTTTCCAAATGGGAATATCAAAACCGAAAAGGTTTCCCTCCATATCCACAATATCCACTTCACAGCCCTGCAAAACCCGAACGCCATGAATTTCCTTGGGCCAGGTGTGACTTACCATCAAATACTGGTAGTGACGGACATTTTCATAATCCGGATAGAGCATGGCGGAAAAATGATCCGTAGAGCCAAGTAGCTCCAATCCGGCTTCCTTCGCCGCGGCAACATTTTCCAAAATCGTGGAGTAAGCATGGCGGGAATAAAGAGTATGGGTATGAACATCACATTTCAATTTCATAAAATACTTTTCCCCTTTCTATTATTACAGATCCAAAGTGATTTCCACAGGACAATGGTCGGAGCCCATTACTTCTTGATGAATAGAAGCGGAAAGGAGCTTCTTCTCTAACTGCTTGGAAACCACAAAATAGTCGATTCTCCAACCTACATTTCTTTCTCTGGCCTTGGTACGGTAGCTCCACCAACTGTATTCCTCTTCCTTGTCCGGATAGAAATGGCGGAAGGAATCCAGATAGCCGGAGTCCAACACTCTGGAAAACTTCGCCCTCTCCTCGTCGGAAAAGCCCGCACTCATGTGGTTAGTGTCCGGATTTTTCAAATCGATTTCCTCATGGGCAACATTTAAGTCACCGCAATAAATTACCGGCTTTTTCTTTTCCAAAGATAAGATGTAATTCAGGAAGGCATCCTCAAACTCCATTCTATAAGGAAGACGCTTCAGCTCCCCCTGAGAGTTGGGCACATAGACGGTAATCAGATAAAACTCAGGAAATTCCAGCGTAATCACACGACCCTCCTGGTCATGCTCTTCGATACCGATGCCGTACTGTACGGACAGAGGCTCTTCCTTTGTGAAAATGGCGGTACCGGAGTAGCCCTTCTTCACCGCATAATTCCAGTATTGAAAATAACCCGGCAGCTCCAGGTCAATCTGTCCCTCCTGCAATTTGGTTTCCTGCAAACAAAAGATGTCCGCATCCAAACGCTTAAAATCCTCCATAAAATTTTTTCCCATCACGGCTCTAAGCCCATTTACATTCCAGGAAATCAGTTTTTTCATAAATATCCTTTCTACTCAATTCATTCTTATGATAAAGAAAATTATTTTTCGTTTAGCCCTTGCGTGAGCCCTCAGCACAGAACGCAAGCTTTTTATTCTTTTTGGCATGAGAATAGTGTAACAGACATTGCAAAGCCTGCAAGGGCTTTCAGGAAATTTCCGGAAGACAAGTTCTTAAAATTTTAAGAACTTTTTGCAAATGCAGGAGGAAAAGGCTATACTGTTTTCAAATCCCAAAGGAAAGGAAAGTAGTATGGCATCACAGAATTTAGAAGAAGTAGCGCAGTACCTGAAGAAGATGAAATTCCGAAAGGCCTTTTTCGGCTTTAAGCCTGCCTCTGTTTGGAAGAAATTAGAGGATTTGGACGGCGAATACCGTTCCGCCATTCAGGTGATGGAAATCGGCTACAAAGCCAGAATTCAGGAAAGAGACGAAAAAATTGCCGCTTTGGAAGAAGAGCTGGCAAAGCTAAAGGGATAGGATATGGCAAAGAAGAAAAAAGAAGTAGAGAAAAAAGCAGTCCTTCCTTTGGATGTGATTCGAAAAAAGAGAACTTATTACCGGCAAATGGGAGATATTCGTTCCTTCTTCTCCCATCTGCTTTTAATGGGTGCCTTGATTTATGTAATGTTCTTCGTCATTTTCGGAATCGCTCCGGTGAAAAATGACGATATGAAGCCAAAGCTCAGTGCAGGCGACCTGATGCTTTACTACCGTCTGGAAAATAAATTTTTTTCCCCTCCGATGTTCTGGTATATCATAAGGATGGAAAAGCAGTTTGTGGGAAGAATCATCGGCATGCCGGGAGACGAGATTGAAATTCCGGATGAAGGCGGCTTGAAAATCAATGGAAATATGCAGGTAGAGGACGGTATTTTTCTATTCCACCCAGCCCTATGACACGGAGGCGGTGAAATATCCCATTAAGCTGAAGGAGGGAGAATACTTTATGATGTCGGACATGCGTTCCGGAGCGAAGGATAGCCGACTCTTCGGCCCGGTTAAGAAAGCGGAGATCAATGGTAAGGTCATTACCATTTTGAGAAGATCCTCCTTATAATGCACTATAGGAAGAAGAAATCCAGAGAGCTGTTTCGTTTTTTTCGAAAGGCTCTTTTTTTAATTTCCTCAGTCCTTCTCTTCACAAAAAATGTACTTAGAAAAACAAAACAGCTCCCTGCAAAAAAACTTATTTTTTTTATGAAAAATATTGCGATATACATATTGTAAATTAATAAAAATAGAGTAGAACAGGAATAGCAGGAAGAAGCTTCCGGCGGTGCAGAGAGACAGGGATGTTTTTCATGCCACATTCCTAAGGAGGACGAAATGAAGTTGCAGTATGTGGGAAATAGTTTTTCAGAGGGTTTGACAGATGGAAAAATTTATGAGGGAAAGGATGTCAATATCTTTTGCGTTGCTGTGATGGATGATACGGGAATGGAACGGATTTATTCCAGACTGGCTCCCGGACCTTTTGCCGGTAAGTCAGAGGGCAGATGGGATATTATATAAAAAGACTTTGAAGAGAAAAAACGAAAAATAGAGTAGAGGGAGGATAAGGTAAACAGCTTATCCTCTTTTTACGTTTCTCCAAAGCTTTTCGCTTGCTTACCCTGAAAATAGAGCCTGTCTCCGCCGCTTTTAGGGTAAATCTTACGATTTAAGGAAAGAAGTATCAAAAACCGCGAATTCTTTGTGAAAAATGATATTCTTCCTTGAAGAAAGCTGTCTTTCTAGGGTATACTACAGAAGAAAATTGCAGGAGGCAAGGAGGGAAATATGGCGGAGCGTGAAAACAGTGTTTGGGGAAAGATTCGCGTACAATTAGGGGATGTGCAGAACTACCTCTTGAACGGACAATATAAAGAAGCGGTAATTATGGACAAGGAGATTTTGGCCAGCCTGGTACGGATGCAGATCGATCAGGCTTTGATGGTCTCCAGTAATTTAGAGAGCGATATTAATCAGCTTTTTGAAGGCGGTATTATTTCTGCCAAGTCCAGAGATACCTATCACGGAATTCGAGCATTTGGAGAACTTGCAGAGCTTGGCAATGAATCCACTGCCCAGGATGCCAATGACTCCTTCTCCATGTTAAGAGATGCCTTATCGGAGTATGTGGAAGAGGGACCGGGAAGAAATGAAGGAATACAGGGAGAGGATTCTCTTGCCGCTACATCTTCTTCCGCAGCCTATAGAGATGAGCTGGGAGAGGAGAATATGATTTCCAGTTCCAGCTTAAGAAGAGAAACAGCAAGACAGGCAGGACTGGCTTCCCGTATTGATGCGGAGAATTACGGAGCGGAGGCGCCCAGACTTACCACCGAAGGATATTCCTCCAGAATTCAGGGAAATCGAAAGGGAAGAGCGGGAAGAAGAACTGGGAGCAGGAATTCCCGTTCGGAGAAGTACCGCCGGAAAGGGAAGAACCGGAGCAGGGAACAGATAGAGCAAGACGTTTACAAAAAGAGCGTAGGCTCAAGCGGTTCTGTGAAGAGAAGAAGCGGAAGAACTACAGGAACAGCGGGCAGAAGACAGAGAAGTACTGCAAATAGAAATCCGGGAACAGAGTGGGATTTGTACAGCATTTTACGAATTGCCCTTCCGGTGGCAATTGCTATTATTGTGATTATTCTGGTAAAGGTGCTTTTCTTCTCCGGAAAGAAGCATAGCGTAGTGGAAACTACAGCGGCGGTAACAGAGACCTCTGCAACAGTGGAAAGCACGGAGGAAAACCACCGTGGAGGAGACAACGGCTACACCGAAGCGCTATTTCACCACCACAGGAGTAAGAATCAGAACAAAGCCCAGCACAACGGATTCAGAAGTGCTTACCGTCTTAGATGAAGGAACGGAGCTGCAATACAAGGCGGATTACAATGACGAGTGGTTAGAAATCACCTATAACGGACAGGATGCCTATATTTCCAAGCAGTATGTACGTACCGAGGAAGTAAGTACTACTCAAAGCGCTACAGGAAACAATACCACAGCTACTACGGCAGCCAATTCTTCCGGTACAAGCACAAACTCTACAACAAAATTCACTACGGAGAGCCGGGCAGCGGCAGCCACCACGGCGCAGCAGGCCAAGGGCGGCTCCACAACTCTGACAGTATCTCCATAAGAGGGTGAAGACTTTTTCGCGAAGATATATCATAAGAAGAAAAATAATTTTAAAGGGACTGTAAGAAATTAAAATTAAAGAAATTTTCGGCAATATAGGTCTGAATATGGGGTGGTCTGCCCCGGTTTCAGACCTATATTGTTTAGAAAAATGATTTTTGATTTTTGCAGTCCCTTTTAAAATGCTTCAAAAATACTATGGTATTTCTACATGAATATCTAATTCTGATAGGAAAAAAACTTTGCGTATTGTATCTATTATGAAAGAGAAAACTGAAAATAACTTGCACTTTGCTTGTGAGAAATGTAAAATAAAGCTTTCGTGAATCCAAGATTGCTGGAGAAATAGTACAAAAGAATAGAGTGAAAAATATTTTACCCTGAATTTTTGGAAAGTACTTGCAATCATGGAAAGAGTGCCTATAATCTCAAAGGTACTTGAGAGTAAAGAAAGGGGGAAAACCATGGAAAAGCTTGCAGCATCCCTGCTGGAAGAGCTGAATGTGGAAACTGTCTTTACAATTCCGATTTTTGGAGGAATTCCGGTTTCGAATCTGTTGTGGTGACTTGGATTATCATGGCGGTGATGATATTTGGCGCTTACCTGTTGGGTAGAGATTGCAAGGTTCGTACACCGGGGACGAGACAGCAGGTCGCAGAATTGATTGTGACTAAGCTGGACAAGTTCATGGAAGGCAATCTGGGAGAAGAGGGCAAGCAATACGGTACGTATCTGGCTGTGGTATTGATTTTTATCGGTATAGCCAACCTCTTCGGTGTTTTCGGCTTTAAGCCGCCCACAAAGGATTTTAATGTTCCTGTGGCGCTGTCCCTGATGAGCATTATTCTTGTGGAAGTAGCAGGAATACGTGCCTTCGGTACCGGAGGCTGGGTAAAGCGCTTCGCACAACCCATTCCCATTATGACGCCGATTAATATCCTGGAGGTCTTTATCAGACCATTATCCTTGTGTATGCGTCTCTTTGGAAATGTATTAGGAGCCTTCGTTATTATGGAACTGGTGGAACTGGTGGTTCCGGTAGGAGTTCCGGCAATCCTGTCCTTGTACTTTGACCTCTTTGACGGTCTGGTACAGGCGTATGTTTTTGTCTTTTTAACATCGCTTTATATTGCGGAAGCGGTAGAGTAGAGTGGAGTAGTGTAGGTCGCAGTAAAAATGGTCGCTTAGCGACAGAATGGAGAGAAAATTATGGTAGCATTAGGAGCAGCAATTGCAGCATTGGCATGTCTTGGAGCAGGATTAGGCATCGGTTTGGCAACAGGAAAGGCAACAGAGGCGGTAGCAAGACAGCCGGAAGCCAGTTCAAAGATTATGACTATCCTCTTACTGGGTTGTGCTTTGGCCGAGGCAACAGCCATCTATGGTTTCGTTATCGGACTTATGATTATCCTCTTCTTAAAGTAAGGAGCAGTGTTTTGGAATCGAAGGAGGGAAAACGATGCTTAGTCTCAATCTAAGTAGTATTATTTTTTTACAGTCATTAATTTATTGGTGCTGGTTTATTTTGTGCATCGCTTTCTGTTTAAACCGGTTCGTGCCGCTTTGAAGGCAAGACAGGACGAACTGGACACTTCTTATCGAGGAAGCGGAAGAGGCCAATACAAAGGCCAGAGATTTGAAACAACAGTATGAAGACAGCATGGCAAAGATTGATACGGAACGGCAGGAAAAGTTAGAGGCTGTTCGTTTGCAGGCGTCTTCTGAATACGATGAAATCATCGGAAATGCCAGGGAGAAGGCAGATAAGATTATTGCGGAAGCCAAGATAGAGGCGCAGAGACAGGCTGAACAGAAGCAACACGAGATGGAAGAAGAGGTGGCTATGCTTGTGGCAAAGGCTGCCTATAAGATTGCAGCCAGCAAGGATTCCGTGGAAAACAATCAAAAGCTGTATGATACCTTCCTAGAAGATGCGGAGAAGAAGGAGTAAGGACTATGCTGCAAAAAGTGGTAGAGTATGCAAAACAGCTTTTCAGAATGCGCGTTCCGAAAAGCGTTATAGAGGAGACCAGTCGGATTTTTGAAGTTTTACCGGAGACGGCAGGACAGCTTTCCGACGCCACAATACCTTTGGAAAAGAGAATGTCTATCATCGATAGCATTTTCCCTACAGAAGTTAGGGATACCTTGAAGGTACTGTGCAATGACGGCCTTCTCAGTGCATGGGGTGAGGTGGCAGAGGAGTATGAAAAAATCTCCAATGAAGAATCCACCAAATTAAAAGTACATCTTCGGTATGTAACCAAGCCGGAGGAAGAACAATTAAAGAGAATTCGGGAATTTGTTTATAACAAATATCATTCCCGGAACATTGAAGTCGTATTGGAAGAGGATGAGAGCCTGGGAGGCGGATTTGTCCTGGAGGTTGGCCACGACCAGTACGATTGGAGTACAAAGGGTAGAAGAGAGCAGTTTTTGGAGGAAATGCAGAATAAGCGTTTCTCCAACAGCCAGCAGGATATTATCAGCATTTTACAAAGCTCCGTAGAGGACTTTGATTTAAAGGCGGAGAAGAAAGAAATCGGTTTTGTCAGCTCCGTAGGTGACGGTATCGTTATCATTAACGGACTGGATCATGCCATGTACGGAGAAATCGTTGTCTTTGATAACGGTGTTCGGGGTATGGTACAGAACATTGAAAGAAACCGAATCGGTGTTATCCTCTTCGGCGATGAAGAAGGAATCATCGAGGGAAGCAGAGTGGTACGAAGCAACAAGATGGCGGGAATCCCTGTGGGAGACGCTTATCTTGGTCGTGTGGTAGATGCTTTGGGAGCCCCCATTGACGGAGAAGGGGCTATCAACACCAAGGAATACCGCCCCATCGAGGAGCCGGCCCCCGGTATCATTGACAGAAAGTCCGTTAATGTTCCCTTACAGACCGGAATTCTGGCCATTGACTCCATGTTCCCCATCGGTAGAGGACAGCGTGAGTTGATTATCGGAGACCGTCAGACCGGAAAGACCTCCATTGCCATAGATACCATCTTGAACCAGAAGGGAAAGGATTGTATCTGTATTTATGTTGCCATCGGACAGAAGGAATCCACCATTGCTTCTTTGGTGGAGAATCTAAAGAAAAAAATGAAGCCATGAGCTACACCTGTGTGGTAGCGGCAACAGCGGCAGATCCGGCACCGATTCAGTACATTGCCCCCTATGCGGCAACTTCTTTGGCAGAGTACTTTATGTACCAGGGAAGAGACGTACTGATTGTTTATGATGACCTTTCAAGCATGCGGTAGCTTATCGTGCCCTGTCTCTTCTTTTGGGAAGAGCTCCCGGACGTGAGGCATATCCCGGAGACGTTTTTCTATCTCCATTCCCGTTTGCTGGAGCGTTCCTGCCGTTTGTCCGATGCCTTGGGAGGAGGTAGTATTACCGCCCTGCCGATTATCGAGACTTTGGACGGAGACGTTTCCGCCTATATTCCTACCAACGTTATTTCCATTACCGACGGACAGATCTTCTTAGAGAGTAACCTTTTCTTTGAGGGACAGAGACCTGCGGTAAATGTAGGACTTTCCGTATCCCGTGTGGGTGGTGCAGCCCAGACCAAGGCCATGAAGAAGGCGGCAGGTTCCTGCGTATCGACTTGGCCCAGTATAGAGAAATGGCGGTATTTACCCAGTTCTCCTCGGACCTTGATGAAAGCACCAAGACTCAGCTGGAACAGGGAGCGATTTTGATGGAGCTGTTAAAGCAGCCCCTTGGCCGTCCCCTTTCTTTGGGAGAGCAGGTAGTAACTTTGGTTCTTGCCCTTCATAAAGAATTCCTGGGCACAGCGAAGAAGGATGTGAAGGACTTACAGAATAAAGTTTTAGCCTTCTTTAACGAGCAGGAGGGCGATTTAATCAGGAACATAGAGATTTCCGGCCTTTTGCAGGAAGATATGGAACAGCGGATTATTCAGCTCTACCATGATTTTCTGAAGAAGGAAGAGGAAAAGCTTTCATAAAGGAGGCAGACCTTGCCTACAACAAGAGAATTACGAGACCGAATCCACAGCATTGATAACACCATGAAGATTACCAATGCCATGTATTTGATTTCCAGTACAAAGATGCGTAAGGCCAGAGCGGGTTTGATGCAAACCGAGCCTTACTTCTATACCCTGCAGTCTATGATGGCCAGAGTTATGCGACATTTACCGGAGGACTATACCCACCCTTATTTGGATCTTCGAGAGGGCGTAGCCAACGGTCAGGGAAGGGTAGCCATTATCTGTGTGACCGCGGATAAGGGACTGGCAGGAGCTTATAACCACAATGTCATCCGGAAAACGGAAGAGCTTTTAGCGAAGTATCAAAATTATCGGCTTTTTGTGGTAGGAGAGATGGGAAGAAGCTATTTTCACAGCAGAAACATTCCCATTGAAGAGGCCTTTCATTACACCGCCCAGAATCCTACCCTGCACAGAGCCCGTGTGATTACCCGGAAAATGATGGAATTTTTCGAGGATAAGGAGATTGACGAACTCCATATCGTTTTCACCAGAATGAAGAATTCTTTGGAAATGGAATGTGAGGAGGAACAGCTTCTTCCCTTGGATAAGCTTCATCCGGTATTTGTTAAGCTACCTATTACCGCAAACTATGAAGCCTTTAATATTTTTCCGAACACGGATGCTTTGATTGACAATATTATCCCGGATTATATTAACGGTTATATTTACAGTGCTTTGGTGGAGGCCTTTTGTGCGGAGCAACAGGCCAGAATGACCTCCATGGACGCGGCGAATCGTAACGGAAATGAGCTGAAGCAAAAGCTCCGTATCCAGTATAATCGTGCCAGACAGGCACAGATTACCCAGGAAATCACGGAGATAGCCGCAGGTGCCAAGGCGCAGAAGGCGGCCAAAAAGAAAAAAATAAACAAGAGGTTTGATTGTATAAAGAGAGGAGAAGGGGGAAATGCAGACAGGAAAAATTGTCCAGGTTATGGGACCTGTTGTGGATGTGGAGTTTATGGAAGCCCCGCTTCCCAAGATTAAGACCGCCATGGTGGTAGATAACCACGGCGTAACAGGAACCATGGAGGTAGCTGAGCATTTAGGAGAGAATACCGTCCGTTGCATCATGCTGGCCCCCAGTGAGGGATTGGAAAGAGACATGGAGGTCCGTTCCACAGGAAAGGGAATTTCCGTTCCGGTGGGAGAGCAGACTCTCGGTCGTCTCTTTAATGTATTGGGAGAAACCATTGACGGAAAGGATCCCATTACCGATGGAGAGGAATGGGAAATTCATAGAAAACCGCCTGCTTTTGTGGATCAAAGCCCGGTGCAGGAGGTACTGGAAACCGGAATCAAGGTTATTGACCTGATTGCTCCCTATGCAAAGGGGCGGAAAGGTCGGCCTTTTTCGGTGGAGCCGGAGTAGGAAAAAAACCGTCCTGATTCAGGAGTTGATTCGAAACGTCGCAACAGAGCACGGCGGATACTCCATTTTCACCGGAGTAGGAGAGCGTTCCCGTGAGGGTAATGACCTCTATATGGAAATGACGGAATCCGGCGTTATCAAGAATACTGCCCTGGTATTCGGACAGATGAACGAGTCTCCCGGAGCCAGAATGCGTGTAGCGGAGACCGGACTTACCATGGCGGAGTATTTCCGTGATGTGCAGAAGAAGGATGTATTGCTCTTTATTGATAATATCTTCCGTTTTGTGCAGGCAGGGTTCCGAGGTATCTTCTCTGCTGGGAAGAATGCCTTCCGCGGTAGGATATCAGCCTACCCTGGCTTCCGAAATGGGACAGCTTCAGGAGAGAGTGCCTCCACCAAAGAAGGATCCGTTACCTCCGTACAGGCGGTATACGTTCCGGCGGATGATTTAACCGATCCGGCACCGGCAACCACCTTTGCCCACTTGGATGCCACTACGGTACTTTCCAGAAAGATTGTTGAGCAGGGTATTTATCCGGCGGTGGATCCTTTGGAGTCTTCTTCCCGTATTTTTGGAAGAAAGCATTGTGGGAAAAGAGCACTATGACACTGCCCAGAGCGTTTTTACAGATTTTACAGAAGTACAAGGAATTACAGGATATTATCGCCATCCTCGGTATGGAAGAGCTTTCCGAGGAAGATAAGCTTTTTGGTATATCGTGCCAGAAAGATTCGTAACTTCCTTTCTCAGCCATTCTTCGTGGGAGAACAGTTTACCGGCGTAGCAGGACGCTACGTACCTTTGAAGGAAACCATCGAGGGCTTTAAGGCCATTATCAGCGGAGAGATGGATGATGTGCCGGAGCTGGCGTTCTTCAATGTAGGAAATCTGGAGGACGTAAAGAAGAAGGCAGAGCTCTTAAAGGGCTAAGGAGTTTTCTATGATGCGAGGAAACGGAAACTTATTTAGCGCAAAGGTCATTGCCACCAACAAGGTGTACTATGATGACCGTTTGCTATATCTGAATGTTCGAACACTGGACGGACAAATCGGTTTTATGGCACACCATGCCCCGATTGTAGTAGCGGTGGACATCGGTGTGTTGGATATGCAGAAGCCGGACGGCTCCTGGGAGCATGTAGAAGTAGGAAAGGGTATCCTGCAATTTGCCAATAACCGTCTTACTCTTTTTGGTAGACACTTTGGAAACCAAGGAAGAGATGGATATCCGAAGAGCGGAAGAGGCCAAGGAAAGGGCGGAGGAAGAGCTTCGTCAAAAGCAGAGCTATCAGGAGTTTAAGAAGTCTCAGGCGGCTTTGGCCAGAGCCTTGGGAAGACTGGAATTCTACAAGAAGACTTATATGTAGAAGACCGGAATTCTGTTAAAATGCTGTCTTTGTAGCTTGGATTTTTCACAAGGAGTTCCGCCTATAGGACAGAAGATTCTTCAAATCTCTTGCTTATCCTTTCATTTGGAATTACAATGGCAAGGATTAGGAAAGAAAAGGAGAAACTATGTTTAGTCCAAAACAGAAAAAAACCATTACTACAGTAATCGTTGTCATTTTGATTGCCATGATGGTGCTTACCATGGTATTGCCACCATTGCTTTCGAGAATGTAAAAATGAGAAGAGAAAAAATCCTTCTTTTAGGCTACCCCGGACAAAGGGGTAGCCAGTTTTTATGGAAAAAAATACGGGAGACAAAGGATTGTCCCTTTTCTAAAGCTTTTATAGAGGAAGAAGAGGAAAGACTTAGAAAGTTGCCAAGACTCTATCTGAAAGAGAAGCCTAAGAGTAAGCAAGTTGCGGAGGTGGATAAAACTTTGCCGGAAGGAGGCGGACAGCCACAAAGTTGTCCGGAGCATCCCATCCTTTCTGCGGAAAATATTCTTTTGTTTGCAGAAGGGGAGAAGAAGGGGCAAAGTATTCCTCTTTATGAAGAGGATTTGCAAGCCAAATGGAATGCAGGAGAGCTTAGCTTAGGAAGTGTGGAAAAATCTATTTCCAAACTGGATTTCCGACTTCGGGATTTCAGAGATACTGCCCCTGGGAAGAGGAGGAATTCTTTCCGCTTTGTGGCGTCTTTCCGGAGGCGGTTTTTCCTTTTCCTACGAAGAAATCCCCTTCCTACAGGGGACGATAGAGCTTTGTGAGCATTTTCAGATTTCCCCTTATTATCTTTATTCGGAAAATGCTTATCTCCTCCGATTGGAGGAAGTGGAGGCATTTTCAGAGCTGGCAAGGGAAAGAGGAATTGCGGCTTCCTGTATCGGTATTTCGGAAGAGGGAAAGAAGCGCATGAGAAGGGATGCTCAGGGAGAGTCCTTTTTAACAAAAAGGGAGAGAGACAGCTTGGAGGAGTTGTTTTCTAAAAAGGAGCTGGAAGAAAGTCTGACCGCCTTCTATATCCGGCAGGACTCCCTGCTGCTTTAAGGAGAATGCCTTTCCCTTGCGGTGATTTTGGAAATTGAGTACAATAGATTTTCGGGAAAAGAACTTCAGGCTAAGCTTTTCCGCTTGGCAAGGGAAGAACCTGAGAATTTTTATAAAACAGATATCCGGTCCTATGGAAGGAAAATAAAGGAGAAGCATGAGAGAAAAAATTCTAAGCATCATAGAGAAGAATGCGAAACTGCCGGTGGAGGATTTGGCAGCCCTTTTGGGAGAAGATCCGGAGCAGGTAGGGGCTGAAATCAAGGCGATGGAAGAGGAAGGCGTGATTTGTGCCTACCACACCCTGATTAACTGGGACAGCACCCAGGATGAACGGGTAGATGCCCTCATTGAGGTAAAAGTAACGCCCCAAAGAGGCATGGGTTTTGACAGTATTGCGGAGCGTATTTACCAGTACGAAGAGGTGGATGCCCTGTATCTGATGAGTGGAGCCTTTGACTTTACCGTAATCGTAAAGGGAAGAACCATGAAGGAAGTGGCTAACTTCGTTTCCATGAAGTTAGGACCTATGGAGTCCGTGCTTTCCACCGCCACCCACTTTGTGTTAAAGCGGTACAAGGATCACGGCACCAAACTGGTGGCTCCAAAGAAGGATGAAAGAATGCAGGTATCTCCATAGTGTTCAGGGAGAGTCAAGAGGATTTTTCTAAGGAAGAAATAAGAGAGTGAGCATGATCGAAAACAAGGAACAGCAACAAAATTCGCCCAGGGAATTAAACCCGGCGATTGTAAATATACGACCCAGTGGAATCCGGAAGTTTTTTGATATTGTATCGGAAATGAAGGATGCCATTTCTCTTGGCGTGGGAGAACCGGACTTTGATACCCCCTGGCATATTCGGGAAGAAGGAATCCATTCTTTAGAGAAGGGGAGAACCTTTTATTCCTCCAATGCGGGACTGTTGGAGCTTCGAGAAGCCATCTCCGACTACGTGGCCGAAAAGCATCAGGTACAGTATGATCCGAAAACTGAGGTTATGGTTACCGTAGGAGGTTCAGAGGCCATTGACCTGGCTATGCGCGTCATTTTAGAGCCGGGAGACGAGGTTTTGATTCCGGAGCCCTGCTATGTTTCCTATACTCCCTGTGTAAAAATGGCCTACGGCATACCGGTGCCCATTGCCCTGGAAGCCAAGGACCAGTTCCGCCTGACCAAGGATAAGCTGGAGCAGGCTATTACGGAGAAAACGAAGATACTGGTTCTCCCCTTTCCCAACAATCCCACCGGAGGCATCATGGAGAAGGAAGACCTGGAAGAGATTGTGCCCTTGATTTTAAAGCATAATCTCTATGTGCTGACCGATGAAATCTACTCTGCCCTTTGCTACAAGGGAGAGCACCATTCCATTATCGAGTTTCCGGGAATGCGGGAAAGAACCGTGTATATCAATGGATTTTCCAAGGCCTATGCCATGACCGGCTGGCGCTTGGGCTATGCCTGCAGCGCGGCACCCATTTTAAAGCAAATGTTGAAGCTTCATCAGTATGCCATTATGTGCGCTCCCACCACCTCCCAGTATTCCGCTGTGGAAGCCATTCGGAACGGAGAAGAGGACGTGCTGAGAATGCGGGATGCCTACAATGAAAGAAGAAGACTCCTCTTGTATCATTTTCAGAAAATGGGTTTGGACTGCTTTGAACCCTTTGGGGCTTTCTATGTCTTTCCCTGCATTAAGAAGTTCGGTCTCAGCAGTGAAGAATTTGCGGAACGACTGCTTCGGGAAGAAAAGGTGGCGGTGGTGCCGGGAAATGCCTTCGGAGATTCGGGAGAGGGCTTTATTCGTATATCCTACGCCTATTCCATTGAAAATTTAAAGCTGGCTTTGGAAAGAATAGAGCGTTTTGTGAAGAAATTACAGGAGAGCAATCATGGCCTGGTATGATGGCGCAATTTTTATCAAATCCTGCCGGGAGCGGTGCTTTCCACCCTTTCCGGAGATGAGAACAGCAATATCAAGGAGCTGGAGGAATACCTCCCCTATTTAAAGGTCTTAGGCTGTGACGGTATTATTCTGGGACCTGTGTTTTCCAAGAATCCCTTACAGTACGGCACAGGAGACTTTCATCAGATTCGGGAATGGTTGGGGACGGAAGAAGAGTTTCGAAACTTTGTGGAGGATGCCCATGGGATGGGAATCCGCATTGTTTTGGATGTGGCATTCCCCTTCTGTGACAGAAGCTTTTTTGCCTTCCAAGACTTGCAGGAAAAGGGAGAAGCCTCTCCGTATTGTGATTGGTTTTTTTGGATTTAGATTTTTCAAAGAGCTCCCCCATGGGGGATTCCTTTTCCTATCAATCCTTTAGAAATATGCCGGAACATCCCTTACTCAATCTGGACAATGAGGGGCTTCGGCTTTATCTTGTGGAACAGGTAAAGCACTGGATTTCCGCCTATGATATTGACGGTCTGCGTCTGGCCTACAGTGAAGCGGTGGACATTCATTTTCAAAAATCCCTCCGTTACTTTAGCAGTCAAATGAAAGCGGAGTTCTTCCTTTTGGGAGAGCAGTTTATCGGAGAGTTGGCCAGAGCAATCAATACGGAAACCCTGCAATCCTTGGCCAATCAGGAGCTTTATCAGGGGCTTTGTCAGGCCTTTAATGAGAAGAATTTCTATGATTTGGCCCAGAGAATCGGAAAAAATCAAGAGCTTACTAAGCAAATGCAGCTCTTTCTGGAAAGTCCCAATACCCATAGAATCGCCACGGTCTTAGAAGAGGAAAAAAATCTGTGGGGAATCTATATGGCACTTTTCACCCTGCCGGGCAGACCTACTTTGTATTATGGAGGAGAATACGCTTTGGCAGGAAAAAAAGAGGGGAAAAAGGAGGGAGAAATTCTTTCTCCTAAATTCACCCTGTCCCAATATAAGCCGGATGCCTTTACCAGCTATATTGCAAAGCTTGCGGAAATTCACGGAAAGAATTCGGAGCTGCAAATCGGAGAGTTTAAAGAGGTTTACCTGGACCATAGACTCTATGCCTATCTTCGTATGGACGGAAACAGTGCCGTGCTTACGGTACTGAACAATGACAGCATGGATCAATATATTACCCTGATGCTTCCCAAGAAGGCGAGCATTGCCTTCGACCTGATGACCACAGAGCCGGTGGAGCTGACAGAAGAAGGAAATATCAAGGTTTTCTGTGAAGCTCACGGAGGAAGAATCATTAAGTTAAAATAAGATAAGCAGAAAGAAAAGGGGGGAAGCTTAGCCCTCCTTTTCCTTTTTAGCTTTTTCTGCCAATCGGTAACATAGGGTGTTTCAACTCTAAAAATAAAAGGACAAAAGATCTGAAAATAAGGAGAGAAGAGTTCTATAAATAAGAGGAGAAAAGCACTAAAAATAAGAGGACAAAAGCCCTGAAAAATAAGGTATACTAAGAAAATAAACGACGAGAATGATTCACATCTGCTGATGGAAAGAGGAGGAGAGTTCTATGGAAGGTTTTCTTTCAGAGTTAGACCGGTATCTTTTTGGAAACGGAAGGCATTATAAAATTTATGAGAAGATGGGTGCTCATCCTGCTTGCTTTGAAGGGCAGGAGGGAATCCACTTCGCGGTTTGGGCTCCCCATGCCAAGAGAGTGTCCATCGTTTGTGATCGAAACGGCTGGGATCCGGAGAGGAATCCCATGCTTCCCTTAGAGAGTACGGGCATTTATGAAGGATTTTATCCCGGAATGGGGGTAGGAGAGCTTTATAAGTATGCTATTTTGACAGAGGCCGGGGAATGGATTTTCAAGGCAGACCCCTATGCCTTTGCCGCAGAATTTAGACCGGGAACCGCCTCTATTACAGCAGACCTTTCCGATTTTCCCTGGGCAGACGGAAAATGGATGGAGGAGCGAAAGAAAAAGAAATCCGGAAGAATCCCCCCTGTCCGTGTATGAAGTACATTTGGGCTCCTGGAAACGTTGCAACCGTCCGGAAAATAACGGTTTTATCAATTACATCGAAGCGGGAGAACAGCTGGCAGAATACTGTAACTACATGGGCTATACCCATGTAGAATTAATGGGCATTGCAGAGCATCCCTTTGACGGCTCCTGGGGTTATCAGGTGACCGGGTATTATGCGCCAACCTCCCGTTATGGTGATCCCCGACAGTTTATGGAAATGGTCAACATTTTGCATCAGCACGGAATCGGGGTGATTTTAGACTGGGTTCCCGCACATTTTTCCAAAAGGATGCCCACGGCTTAGCCAACTTTGACGGTGTAGCCTGCTATGAGCATCCGGACAGCCGCCTGGGAGAGCATCCGGACTGGGGAACCAAGGTCTTTAACTATGAGAAAACAGAGGTACAAAACTTCCTCATTGGCAATGCCCTTTATTGGTACGATATGTATCATATTGACGGCTTACGAGTGGATGCGGTGGCTTCTATGCTGTATCTGGATTACGGCCGAAAAGACGGAGAATGGCTCCCCAATATCTACGGGGGAAACGGTAACCTGGCAGCCATCGAATTCTTTAAGCATTTGAATTCCATTATCCGAAAGAGAGAGGACGGTACCGTAATTATTGCGGAGGAGTCCACTGCCTGGCCGGATATTACCAAGTCTCCGGATGAGGGGGGCTTAGGCTTCCACTTCAAATGGAATATGGGATGGATGCATGATTTCCTGAGCTACATGAAGGAAGATCCCATGTATCGAAACTATCATCATAACCAGCTGACCTTCGGCATGAGCTATGCCTATTCGGAGAAGTTCATCCTGGTGCTTTCCCATGACGAGGTGGTACACCTAAAGCGATCCATGATTGAGAAAATGCCGGGAAGCCGGGAGCAGAAGTTCCGGAACTTAAAGGCTGCCTACTTCTTTATGATAGGCCATGCCGGAAAGAAGCTGCTCTTTATGGGACAGGACTTCGGGCAATACCGGGAGTGGAACGAGGATTGCTCCATCGACTGGCATTTGTTGGAAGAGCAGGAGAACCGTTCCTTACATTCCTTCCTGCGAGACCTCTTACAACTCTATAAAAAGCTATCCGGCCCTTTATGAGGCGGATTATCTGTATGAAGGCTTCTCCTGGGTCAATGCGGATGATGCCAGCCGTTCTATTTATAGCTTTATTCGTAACCCGAAAAACCATCTTTCCCATTTCGGAAAGCCGGGAGTTCAGAATAGCGCCCTGGCGGCAGTGGCAACAGAGGGTAAGGCCGTTTTAGAAAACGGCAATACAGCATTAGAGAACGGCAAAACCTTTTCTGCCAAAATTCCGGGAGAGCATCGGGAAAGTCTTCTCTTCGTGGTAAACATGACTCCCGTGGATCACGAAGAATACTGGGTAGGGAATGCCGAAAGCCAAGGAAGCAAGACTGATTCTTACAGAAGAAGGGCTTTGTAAGGAAGAAAAATACTACCCCGTGGTAAAGGGAGAGTGTGACGGAAGAGACTATCACATTGCCTACCCCTTAAAGGGCTTTGGTTGTGCATTATTTGCCTTTACGGAGGAAACTGAGGATTCCTGTGCCAACGCTCTTTCTCCGGAAAAAGAGGAAAAATCTTCAAGTTTCGAGGAGAAGCCGAAAGGACAGCAGGAGAAAAAAAGAAAGCTCTAAGGTAGCGGAAAAAGACTGCAGAAGAGACGGCAGAAAAGGCAGTAGAGAAAATAGCAGAAAAAAATGCCGAGAAAAACAGCAGAAAAAAACCATAGAGAAAAAATGCTGAGAAAGTAGCAGAGAAAAAACGCAGAGAAAAACTGCGGAATACTTCAGCGAAGTCAGAGTTCGGGAGGAAGCCGGCTGAAGGAAAGTCTGGAAGAGAGTGAAAGCTCGACTAAGGGCAGCTCTTTTTCGGAAGAAATAAAGTGAAAAGCAGCTTTAAGGGATTAAGACAAAGAGTCAGGCTAAGGGATTAAAATAAATTGTCCGGATGACAAGGCTAAACTGCTGAATCAAGGATTAGAATAGTCTGAAAGACAAGCTATTACAAAACTACTAGGATCACTAAGAAAGGAACTAAGCCAATGCAATACAATTTTGATGAAGTAATCGATAGAAAGGGAACCCGCTGTGCAAAGTATGACGAGCGAATCAAAAAGTTCGGTACAGAGGACTTGATTCCCCTTTGGATTGCGGATATGGATTTTAAAAACAGCTCAGCCCATTATCGACGCTTGTAAAAGGCGGGCGGAAGAAGGAATTTTTGGCTACACTTCCAGACCGGATTCCTATTTTGAGGCAGTACAGAACTGGGAAAAAGAACGCTATGACTGGTGCCCGGACACTGCATTGATGTCCTGGTCTTTAGGCGTAGTACAGAGCCTTACCGCCATTGTCCGTACCTTTTCCCATGTGGATGATAAAATCCTGATTCAAAGTCCGGTTTACACAGAATTCTGGGATATTCCGGACATGGCCGGCAGAAAGGTTTTGGCCAATGCCCTGGTGGAAAAGGAAGACAGATGGCAGGTGGATTTTGCAGACTTTGAGGAGAAAGCAAAGGAAGCCAAGATTTTCATTCTTTGTAATCCCCATAATCCGCTGGGCTTGGTTTTGGGAAAAAGAAGAACTTCAGAGAATGATTGAAATCTGCCATAAGCACCATGTGCTGGTGGTTTCCGATGAAATTCACTCTGACCTTATCTTCCATGGGAAGAAGCATTTGCGCGCTGCAACCGTTTCTCCCTTGGCAAAGGAAACCGTGATTACCTGTGTATCCTTAAGTAAGACCTTTAACTTAGCAGGTTTGCAGGCTTCCACCACCATTTTCCCAAATCAAGAACTGAAGAAGGATTTCGACCTGTTCTGGACCAGAATGGATATCCATAGAAACAATGCCTTTTCTTCCGTGGCTATGGAGGCGGCTTACCGCGAGGGGGAGAATGGCTTTCTCAGCTCCTGCCGTACCTGGAGGCAAACCTAAGCTTTGTGGCGGATTTTTGTCAGTCGTGAGATTCCAAAGCTTAAGGTCCATGTGCCGGATGCCACCTACCTGATGCTCTTGGACTGCCGCGGCTTAGGCATGAGCGATAAGGAACTGAATGATTTTATGGTGCATAAGGCAAAAAAATCGGCCTAAATGCCGGTGTATCCTTCGGAAAGGAAATTTCGGTTTTATGCGTCTGAATGTAGCCTGCTCACGGAAGCTTTTTGGAACAGGGATTGATTCAGCTTCGGGACGCAGTGGCAAGCTTATAAAGGTATAAATAAAATTTCTTTGGATTAGTAATTACAAATCTATTCCAAATGGATTTAGAGAATTAGATAAGAGATATAAATCTATTAAAGATAGCTTTAGAGGGTTAAAAGAAACGGAATGGCGAAAGGAAGAGGCAAAAAAGAAAAAGGGAGTTTTTCTCCTTTTTTTCAAGGGAAAAAAGCGAAAAAAGGCAGCAGGACAGAACTGCTTCCTTTATGGAAGGTATCAAGCTTTTTTCCGCCTTCTTCCTTCTCTTTCTTTTCGGAATCTTTTTATTCCGAAAAAGCCCATCAGACCCAATGGTATTTTCCGGCTTCCGTCCTGAAGCACCAGGCCGCTATGGAACGAGTAGCCAAAGAAAAGGGACTGGAAGAGGACTTGGATGTGCTCTTTGCCATTATGACAGTGGAATCCCACGGCAAATTAAAGGATGTAATGCAGTCCAGCGAGTCCAAGGGCCTGCCGGTAAACACATTGGATACGGATGCCTCCATTGAACAAGGGTTAAAAGTATTATAAGGATTTAAAGGAAAAGGCAAGGGCCTTGGGGCTGGAGGAAAAAGCAGTGATTCAGGCTTATAATTACGGCCCCGGCTTTTTGTATTATGTAGAGAAAAACGGAGGCAAATACACCGATGCATTGGCAGAGGAATTTGCCAAAAACATGGCGAAAGGGAAGACGATAAAATACAGCCACCCCATTGCCAAAAAAGAAAATGGCGGTTACCGCTATCTCTACGGCAATATGTTTTACGCCAGAGTAGTAGAAGAAACCTTACAGTTTCATAGGGAGAAAAAAATAAGATGGAAATCACCACAGTCCAGAAAATCCTGATGAGTGCTACGGCAGGATTGTTTTTTTATACATCATGCTTTTTGGAAACCTTTATGACCGACAGCGACAGCACCTCCCGGGTTTTCAAAATGTCGGTTCGAGAACTAAGAAATAAAAATATCAACACTCTATTTAAAAATCAGGGAATTTATAACGGCTTGCTGGGCTTGGCTCTTCTTTACGGTATATTCAGTCCCGGTGCCAATGTGGAGCTTTGCCTTGTGCTATGCAGCATCATGTTTTTGGTGGCGGTATACGGCGCCATCAGCTCGGATAAGATGATTCTCCTAAAGCAGGGGACACTCCCTTTTTTGAGTCTCTTAAGTTTGATTTTGAAGTGGTAGAGAAAGACGGAATTGGATGGAACTTTAGTACAGAGGGAATTGGGCAGAGTTTTTTTAGTACGGAGAGAATTGGATGGAGCTTTAGCACAGAGGGAGTTGGATAGAACTTGATAGTACCGAGGGAATTGGACGGAGCTTACGTCCATAGGGAGGAAGTTTATGCTGATTATTTTTGCGATTTTTGGAGTGGCAATAGCGATAAGTCTTTTCATGGGATTATCAGGAAAGAACAGATAACAGCCAGAGAAATATATGCAGGAGAAAAATAGTGTCAGGAAAAAAATATGTTTGCTAAAAACTAAGTTAGGAAAAAATATGACCGAGGAACACAAGTCCGAGAAGAATAAGTCTAAACAAAGAAAATCAGAAAAAAATAGTTCCGAAAAAACTAAGTTGAGGAATAAAGAGCATTCTCTCCAAAAAGAATGATTTGATTACGCTGGAAATAACAGATTTGACAGAGGAAGGCCAGGGCGTCGGAAAAAAAGACGGCTTGGTTTTTTTCGTGAAAGACAGCGTGATGGGAGACCGGGTAGAGGCCAGGATTTTAAAGGTGAAAAAGAACTATGCCTATGCCAAGGTGGAGAAGCTTTTGGAAGCATCTCCTTATCGTATTACACCCCTCTGTCCCGTAGCGGGAAAAATGCGGAGGCTGCCAGCTACAGCATTTGTCCTATGAAAAGGAACTTTCCTGGAAAGAGGACAGAATCGCCCAAAGTCTGATTCGTATTGCCGGACTTTCTCCGGAGGAAGTAGAGAGCAAAAAAGAGGGAATTCTGGGCGGAGTGCTTTCTCGCTATCGGAATAAAGCCCAGTATCCGGTGCAGAGTAGGAAGGAAATACATAGCGGGAAGGTGGTGGATACTTCGGCAAGTTCCTCTGCTTTGTCTATGGGCTTCTACGGTTTTCATAGCCACCGCATTATCGAAACCAAGGACTGTCTGATTAATAGCGTTGAGAATCCCTTGATTTTAAACTGTATCAAAGACTGGGCAAGAGAATACAAGATTTCCGGCTATGAGGAAGAAACAGGGAAAGGATTGCTTCGCCACATTTTTCCTAAGAAAGGGCTTTTCTACCGGAGAAATCCTGATTTGCTTTGTTATCAATGGCAGAAGTCTGGCTCATGGGAATGAGCTTTGGGAGAGATTGCAGGGGCTCTCGCTAAATGACGAGGAAGGCAGTTTACAAAGCAGGGCGGATATGCAATGCGATGTGGATACACAAAGTAGAGCAGAGCTGCACTGTGGAGTGGATACACAAAGTGAAGCTGATGGACATTGCGAGGAAAATAGAAAAATTCAGGAAAAGATTGTTGGACTTTGCGTGAATATCAACGAAGGTAGCGGCAACGCCATTTTAGGAAGAGAAACCCTTTGCCTTTACGGAAAAAGATAGTATAGAGGATAAAAATCAGGGGAGCTGAGCTTCTCTATTTCCGTGCCTTCATTTTATCAGGTGAATCCTACCCAGACCGAGAAAAATCTATGGGAAAGCTCTTGAATATGCAGCCCTTACAGGAGAAGAAACCGTTTGGGACTGTTACTGCGGAATCGGCACCATTTCCCTATTTCTTGCCCAAAAGGCTAAGCAGGTTTATGGATTGGAAATCGTTCCCGAAGCCATTGAGAATGCCAAGAAAAATGCGGAAAAGAATGGTCTCCATAATACGGAGTTCTTTGTGGGTGCAGCTGAAGAAGTCCTTCCCAAGTGGGTGGAAGAACAGAAGAGGGAAGGCAAGGACGTGGGAAATCTGGTGGATGTGGTTTCCTTGGATCCTCCCAGAAAAAGGATGTGACGAAGCTTGCCTTTCCGCAGTATTGGAACTTAGCCCCCAAGCGCATTGTCTATGTAAGCTGTGATCCGGGAAGTTTGGCGAGAGATATTAAGTATTTAGGAGAAGGTGGATATAAGCTGGAGAAATGGGTGGGCATAGATAATTTCCCGAGGACGGGGCATGTGGAGACGGTGGTATTATTGTCAAGAAAATAGAATAACAAGTTATATAAGTGTTGAAAATAGGTGCTTTTAGGATTTTAAAAAGAAATCAGTTCTATAATAAATTAAAAAATCGTGTTGGTAGAAAAAAATCGTATACTTCTACCAACACGATTTTTACAAAGAGTCAGTACTTACATCTCTTTTTCTCCTGTAAAACTATTGTATCTTGATACTTTAAGGAGTTTCAATCATTCGATCTGTTAACCGTTATTTTTTGGATCTAAACTTAATAACATAGCATTAATGGCGACGATGACTGTTGACACAGACATTAGGATTCCTCCTAATGCAGGGCTTAATGTGATACCAATAGGAGCCAAAATTCCTGCAGCTAGAGGGATAGCTATAAAGTTATAACCAGCTCCCCAAAATAGGTTTTGTTTCATTTTACGAGTTGTTTTGTGTGCTAATTCAATGAATGATTCAATATCTCCTGGATCGGATTGAGTCAATATGACATCAGCTGAATCCAATGCAACTTGAGTTCCAGCACCTATAGCTATACCAACATCTGCTAAGGCAAGAGAAGGAGCATCATTTACACCATCACCTACCATGATAACTTTCTTTCCTTCATCTTTAAGTGTTTTAACTAACTCATATTTGTCTTGTGGAGATTGATTTGATCTATATTCAATCCCTAAAATCTTCTGCCGCGCCTTGAGCCGCTTTTTTTCATTATCACCTGTTGCCATAATTGGTTGAATATTGTTCTTTTTAAGAGCTTTAATTAACTCTTTACTCGTTGGTTTTAATTCGTCCCCTAAAGCTACAGCACCAATGGCATCATCGTTTTCTACTAAGACACTAAGAGTTGCTCCTTTTTGGAATATCCATATCAATATTACGTCCATAGGCTTTTTTTGACTGATTAATTGGTAACGGTGCCCACCTGCTTTACCCTCTACTCCAGAACCGGAAATCACATCAATCGAATCAAAAGATGCTGGACGTATACCTTGCTCGTCGGCGAAACTTATAATTGATTGGGCAATCGGGTGGCTAGAACCTCCTTCAATACCTGACAGTAAGGCAATGATTTCCTCTTTTGTATATTTGTCATTAAGAAGTTTTACATCTAATACTTTAAATTCACCAGTTGTTAAAGTACCCGTTTTATCTAAAAATTATCACATCTGCATCTTGAGCTATTTCTAAGGCTTGGCGGTCTTTTACTAGTAAGCCACGGCTAGCTCCTAAGCTTGTGCTACGGGCGGTTACCAATGGAATAGCCAGACCCAATGCGTGCGGACAAGCAATAACTAATGTAGTAATAGTAAATATAACTGCCGTTGGGATATCTCCAATAATCATCCACACTACAAAAGCAATTAACGCGACAATAACAGCAATATAGAAGAGCCACCCTGCAACCTTTTGCGCAATATTTTCTGCCCTGGAAGGCTGACTTTGAGCTTGGCTAATTAAAGTCTGTACTTGAGAGATAAAGGATTGATCACCTGTCTCAAGCACTTTAATATAAAGTACCCCTTCTCCATTTGTTGAGCCCCCGATTACTTCATCGCCAGGGCCTTTTTTTACTGCTTTTGACTCCCCAGTTAGAAGAGCTTCATTTAAACGTGATTCGCCACGCTCGATAATCCCGTCTGCTGGCACATTTTCTCCGGCTTGAACACGAATTAAATCACCTACCTTTAAGTCAGCAACTGGTCGTGTTTCAATTGAATCGTCTTCTAATACAACGTGAGCATCTTTCGGCACTAACTTAGCCAATGCTGCTTGTGCGTCTCCTGCTTCTCCAATAGCTTTCATCTCAATCCAGTGACCTAATAGCATGATTAATAGTAATGAAGCAAATTCAAAGAAAAAGTCCATCACGTGTTCACCCGTTACGTAGGTAATAATCACAGCATAAATACTGTATAAATATGAAACACTTAAACCTAAAGAAACGAGTGCCATCATTCCAGGTTCTTTTTGTTTAAATTCATCAACTGCACCTTGATAGAATGGACGTCCACCATAAATAATTAATATAGTAGATAAAATAGCTACTACAATATCAGAATATGGAAAAGTAAACTGGAATGGCAGCTCAAATCCATACATAGGGGATAAGAGCATAATAATGATTCCTAGTGGCAATGACTTTAAGAAAAGTTCCTTAAAGCTTCCGTGATGATGGTGGGCATGCCCACTGTGTCCGCTGTGATCATGCCCACTGTGGTCATGCCCACTGTGCCCGCTGTGATCATGCCCACTGTGATCATGCCCAGCATGATGTTCTTGATGTTTATCCTTATGGTCTCCATGTTCATCTGTGATTCCATGCTCGTGTTTTAACTTATCCATGTCGTCATAATCATGGTGATTATGGGACGAATATCTGTTGTCATTATTCATTTTAAATTCCCCCTTATGCTTAATGATGATGTAAATGACATTCGCATTGTCCTTCTGGACAATTGCAATCCACTTCTTCTACTGCGAAAGATTTTTTCATCTCTAATATTTTTTCTAGTCGATCTATATCATCGAAGCTTAAAACATGATCTTCAATGATGCTTCCTATTACATTTCCGACTTTCTTATTGCAAATACGGTTAAAAATATCTTCTACATAATTCCTTACGGCTTCTTTCTCTTCAATATTGGCAGTGTAAATAAACTTTCTACCTTCTGGCTCTGTATTTAGTACGCCTTTTTCAACTAATCGACCTAAGATCGTTTTGATAGTGGATGGTGTCCAATCCATTTTTTCTTTCAATACGGAAATGATTTTTTTACTAGTTACTCGATCATTTGCCCAAACTACACGCATTACCTCCCATTCAGCATCTGTGATAAAAGTATTAAATTCTATTGTGCTCATTTTCCTTTCTCCTTCGTTGTCTACAGAAGTAAACAAATATGCTCAAAGCAAGTCTACTATTGTAAACGAGATATGTCAAGCCTTTTTAATAAATGTAAGCAACGATTATTGCATTTGTTTTCCAATTTATTCCCAGTACGATTTGTAAGGTTATCATTGATTTACATTTATCGCTTTTTTTAATTCCTTATTTTTTTAATAATATGCTCCAAATATGATAAATACGATGATACCTTTTCTGCATTTATTGTTTGGCTAAATATATAGTCACAAATTTCACAAATTCTACCCTTTTCATTTTTTTCATGGTAGTTTAGTTTAATTCACTTCAGGAACTTTACTCAAAATTTGTAGATTTATTTAAATGAAAGTTGTGTAATTGATTCATCTTATTAAGAAAAAAATCTGGAGAAGTTTTTTTCGCAAGAATATAGAGCCTATTGTTTTAAAAATTAGTGACTATGTAAGGTTTACAACTGATTTTTTTATTCTGCACTTTTATCCAATGGATTTAATGGGTTAAAACTTTGAGATGGTGTTAAGAATCAAGGACAAAAAAATTAAAAAAAGTAATTTTATGTAAATTAGTTATTGTGCAAGTTTCGAAAGTTATATAGTATTAAATTAGAATTTGTTGAGGTGAATATTAGTGAATATAATTTTTGAAAAATGGAATTAATGAGTTTAATGGACACGAGTTAGCTGCATGGTCCAATGAAAAAAAGGAATAGATTTTCAGGAACAATGGATGGGACCAACGATAGAATATCCATTAAATTATAGTAAACTAAAAAAAGTTTAGAAAAATTTATATTCAATTTTTGCTGATAAGACTAACTATTAATAGTCAAGCAAAAAAATTAAGATTTTTCAGAATAAAATACGGAAACGTATTTTAGATAGATTAGTACATTGAAAAACTGTATGACGAATAGAGCATCAGCGATGATGCTCTCAGAAAAAGATTATGAGCTAATTTAACTTATAAAGGCTGATATGACGTATGGGTTATTTCCATCCGAAAGATGGTCCTAACAAGCTTTTTTTAACCACATGACTTATTGCGACATAGTAGTGCTTGCCCTCTGCCCTCTTTTTTTGACAGATAGAGCCTGAATCGCTCGTCCCATGCAGAAGCATATTTAGCAGCATTGAAAAAGTGCGTAACGCAGATACTTAGAGCCACGTTTTTTTCCATGTGAGCATAAGAGGATATTAGCTGTCCGGACTGGTACGTAGACGGAGATAGTCCTGCATAAGCAAGAACCTGATCTGCATTGCTAAAGCGTGTAAAGTCTCCAATCTCTGCTAGAATCATTGCACCCATACGATGCTTGATGCCGGGAATAGTTGTAATTGGAGAACCACACTCATCCATGATTTTCTGAATGGACTGCTCGATTTCTTTAATATCGGAAGTCAGTGTGTCAATTCGGCGGATTGTCTGCCTGAGTTCCATTGATTTAGCAGGCATAAGTGATCCGATAGAAGATTTTGCAGTCTCTCTGATTACGATGGCCTTTTTCACGACCATAGCGCCCTTTTTGAAGCATCAGCAAGTAGAGCTTTTCAGGTGGGTGAGATTAGAACTTGCGATAAAATGTGCTCCCGGCAGTTCCTGAAGAAGACGGTATACCGAGTTTATGTGCAGAGTCGGAACAAGAGGCTCAAGCTCCGGGAACAGGATGTTTACAAGCCTAGATACTGAAGTTTTTCAGTTTCGCACGTTCTTTGACAAGCTCAAAACGATAACGAGTTAATGACTTCAGCTCCTCGCTGTGGTAGGATGTACCTGTATAGGGCTTGAGTGTCTTATCAGTCACAAGCATTTCAGCAATGGAGCGGGCATCAACTTTATCCGTTTTCGTCTTTCTAAGGCTTTGACCTTTTCTGTAAAGATTTGTATGTAACGGATTGATTACAAAGGTGTGGTAGCCATGGTCAAGAAGTGATCCCAGAATGTTGTAGGAATAGTGGCCGGTAGCCTCGAGTCCTATTTTTATCTGAGATTTGTCCTTTGAGACAGACTCAATCTTGTGGAATAATTCTCCATAGCCATCGCTATTGTTCGGTACCGTAAAGACTTGGAAAAAGTTCTTCGGTATCTAGCCCAAGGATACAACAGTCATGCTTATCCTTAGCAACATCAATTCCAACGTAAATCATTCAGCAAATCCTCCTGTAATAAGTGTTTGATGCTGTTATCGACCCACAGGGCTCTTTGCTGATTGTAACCTCGTTCTACATAAACCGTCATGCGGTATCTAACTAATCAACAATGTAACAAAGAGGCTGTGGTTGGAGCCTTTCGAAAACCGTCGCGCGGTAGGAGTTTACAACCAATCCACAGCATCAGATAACAATAGTAGCTGATTACCAAGAACAGGTAAAGAAAAGCTACAACTTAATAATACGAGGAGTTTATTGGAGTTATTCAACAGGTTAGAATCTATGAAGATAATATACACATAGGAAGATTTATAATAAAACCCAAGTAAGACAGGAATGGGATATGGTAAAGAATCATTAAAGGAGTTTATAAATTATTGTTTTAAAAAATGCTGTTATTAAAAAGCATTTCTTTAACTGTATTTGGTTATAATAAAAGTGCGAAAAGCATTATATGAAAAAGTTAGGATTTAAAAATAGTAGAAACCATAAATAAGCCAGATTTAAAAATACATAATGAAAAAAAGTATAGATAAATTATCTCTGCAAAAATCCCAGTTTGTCTAGGGTAATACCTTTTAACGATAACCTTATACTATCGTTAAAAAGTATGTGGATACGTTCCACATACGAACGCAACTACTTGACATACTTGGTGTTCACTCGTTTCATGTGGAGACGGTAGCATTATTGTCCAAAAATTGATGCCGATAAGCATTTAAATGTTGAATTTGAGCTTGATGAGCTTAATTTAACAAGTGTTGAAGTCAAGGCAAGCTATGCACAAGTCATGGAATAAGTATTAGAAAAAAATTTGCATTAAAAAGTTCCCTAAAAAAATTCTTGATAATTAGGGAACTTTTCGTATGATTCAAACAGAAAAAGTTCCCTAAAAAAAGAAAGAGGTGACATCAATGGGGGCAAATTATTCAGAAATTCAAGAATTATTACAGCAAAGAGCAGATATACAGGCGAGAATGAATCTAATGCCATATGATGGAAATCCGGAAATAAAGGTATCGAATGATGCAAGATACTTGTACATGCGTAAACGAGTGGCAGGAAAACTGACATCTACCTATGTGGATCTGTATTCAGATGAACTGTATCAGTTGCTTTTGCGTAATGCTAAAGAACGAAAAGATTTAAATAAAGCTCTTCGTAAAATCAATAAAGATTTAGCGGCGCTTGGTTATGAAGATAAAGAACTTTCGACCAGAGTGTTACAGAACTTGGATTTTGCCAGAGCCAATATGAAAGCCAATATCTATAATCAGGCAGTCTTAGAAGGTGTTGCAACCACATTTCCACAGACAGAGGACATTATAGAGAACGGAAAGGTTAGTGGAGTATCGGCTACTGACGTGCAAAAAATTCTTAACCTTAAACATGCCTGGGAATTTATTCTGGATAGAGATGTTATTCAAAGTGAAAGCAATTATCACATGCTCTGCCATATTGCAAAGTTAGTTAACGAAGGTTTCTTCTATGATGGAGGTCGTATTCGTGGTATTCCCGTACAGATTGGTGGAACGAGTTATGTGCCACCGTTGCCTGTTGAATCTGCCGTTATCGGGCAAATAGAAGAAATTAGAAGCCGGGAAAAAGATCCAATAGAGACAGCGATTGAATTATGCATGTATTGTATGAAAACGCAGGTGTTCAAAGATGGAAATAAGCGAGCATCAGTTATTTTTGCAAATCATTATTTGATTGCACAAGGTATGGGATTATTAGTTATACAGGAAAAGGATGTGCCGGAGTTTAAGAAATTATTAGTTCGGTATTATGAAGGTGAGCCACTAGAGCTTATTGGAACATTCCTAAAAGAGCGTTGTTGGAAGCGGTTTTAAGGGTTTAACAGCTTTTTCTAAAAATGGTCCATCTTTGTTTTTTAATAGTATGAAGACGGCCAGCAATATATTTAGCGACAAAGGATATGGATGAAAGTTTCACAGTGTTCAATTGAAAATGAAGAAGCTATTTTAGATGCGTTGAAGTGTTTTAAGATAATTAAAGACGGTTTTTAGTGTATATGGGAGGGTGGATATGGATTCTAAAGAGATAAAGCAGCTAATTCAAAATGGAGAGAAGATAGATGTCGAATTTAAAGAATCAAAAAATGCTTTAACCAAAGATGTCTTTGATACAGTATGCTCTTTCAACAATAGAAATGGCGGACATATTTTTACTTGGTGTAAATGATAAAAGAGAGATTGTTGGTGTTAGTAAAGAGAAAGTTGATAAAGTTATTAAAGAATTTACTACGGCAATCAATAATCCGCAAAAGATGTATCCACCACTTTACTTGCTTCCTGAAGTCTTTGATATAGATGAGAAAAAAAGTAATTTATATAAAGGTTCCTGAAGGTTATCAGGTGTGCAGACATAATGGAAGAATTTGGGATAGGTCTTATGAGGGAGACATCAATATCACAGATCATTCTGAACTTGTTTATAAGCTATATGCACGAAAAACAAGGAAGCTATTTTTGTTATTCAGAACGATTATTCCTTTGAAGAAGATAGCGACACAAAAAGGTGGGTGGAGGGAATGTCCCTCACGATGTCCCTCACAGTGTCCCTCACGATGTCCCCCAGGGCAGAGATGAACTGATTGAATTTATAAAAGCACAAGTAAGATTAAATAATAAAATTACAAGACAGGCTATTGCAGAAGGTGTAGGGGTAAGTGTAAAGACGATACAAAGAACTTTGAAGGAAATAGATAATTTGAAGTATGTAGGAAGTGGTAATAGCGGACACTGGGAACTGAATGAATAGAAGTTCTAATGAAAGTGTGCAAAATGCTGAATTGTGATATAGTTGACATCATGGAATTACCCCTATAGAAGAAAATGAAATTACTTAAGGAGTGCATGATGTCTGGCAGGAAAAAGAGCGTAATCAATAAAGATAATCTTCGTACAAGAAAATATATGAGAGATAAGTATTCTAAGTCTAACATTAATAATGTTTCAGGGAATGTTTTTAATGGCCCTACTAATATTGTAGCAGGTAACAATTATTCTAAGAAAGATGAAGAAGATAAGGTTGCAAGATATACACCGGGACCTATTTGGAGAAGTCCAATAACAATGGCAATACTTTCATGGGTGGGACTTATACTTTCTTTAATAGGGCTTTTTCCACTATATAAAAATATTTGAATCTATAATTAATTTAATAGCCAATAAGAGGATTAAAGCGGATTTAAATAATAATATTTATGTCGTAATTTTTTTGCTGTAATATTTATATTTTTTTGTACTTATCATGTCTTTGAGAAGTATTACAAAAAAAGAAACTAGACATCCGTTATTCTTTAATTATGCAATAAGTGGTCTGGGAAGAAGAATTACAATAGAAAAAAATCCATATTGATAAATGCCCTATATATGTGGTGGCACAATGAAATACTTCAATAAGGCAGTAGAATGGAAAGATATAAAAATATTCAGATGGTAGAACAAAACGCGAGGTTATAAAGAAGGTGCCTGCTTTGCAATGCATGCGAAATTCGGAACATTGGTTTAAAGTGGATCCAGCCTCAGATAGGGTAAATAAAAATAGGAGACTGAAATCTTAAATAACCTTATTGAGATTTTTTTATATTCAGTCTGAATACAATAGATGTAATGTTATTAAAAAAATTTTTTTATGAATATATCGTCTAGTATAGAAAAAAAGCTTAAAAATTCTCGTATGGAGACGGTTGTCTTGATTTCACGATTTGAAATAGTGAATTAGATGTCAGGTATTTTGGAATGATTTTTGGAAAACGAAAAGGGCTGACAACCAATCCGGCAACTCGACCATTTTGGATTGTTGCAGGCAGTGGATTGGATGTGAAGGAAAAAGTAGATTAAATCGGAGGTCAGAAAAATGTAAAATGAATAAATATAGAATTGTTTTTAGCCCAACAGGTGGAACTGAAAAGGTAACAAAGACAATAACAAAAATTCTGGAATGAAGTGAAAGACGTAGACCTTTCAAAAACAGATTTGGATTTTAGTTCCATTTCATTTACGAAAGAAGACATAGCTGTGATCGCAATGCCGTCTTTTGGTGGAGTAGCACCACAGCTCGCATTAGATCGGCTTGCTAGGATTAAAGGTAATCAGTGTAAGTGCGCAATTGTTGCTGTATACGGCAACAGAGCATATGAGAACACGCTTGTACAGATGGAAGATTATGCTGTGAAAGCAGGTTTTCATGTGATTGCAGCTGTATCGGCAGTTGCGGGAATAGTAATTAAAAAGGCTTGCTCAGTCAGAAATAAATGTGAATTGTACATATAAATTGGAAGTTTGGGAAGGTGAGTTCTATGGAAAACTTTAAAGAAAAAGAATATAAGGTATTTGAAATGTTTGATAAGCAGTGGGCAGTTGTTACAGCGGGCTCACTGGAACATTATAATAGCTGCACTGTTAGCTGGGGCAGTTTGGGGAATATTTGGGGGATTGTAGGTAAAAGCAGACCAACGGTTACAGTTTATGTTCATCCTGCTCGTTATACCAGTGAATTTTTGAAAAACAGCGATACTTTTACGGTAAGCTTTTATCCTGAAAGCTGTAAAAAGGCATTGGGCTATATTGGTTCGCATTCCGGCAGGGATGGGGATAAAGCTGTCGGTGCAGGACTGACTCCTATCGAAATCGGGCAGGGTGTAACCTATAAAGAGGCAAATTTAACATTTCTTTGCAAAAAGTTGTATCAGCACCAATTTTCCAAAGAGGATCTTGCAACTGAAGTTCAGGAGTACTATGCTTCCATACCAAAAGAATATCCCGATTTCAATGGAGGATGGCAACCACATATCGTTTTTGTAGGTGAAATTATAGAGGTTAGGGGTGAGCGGTAAATTCCCGCTTGTCGGGAAGTCGCAGAGAAGCTTCCTGGTTACGCCATTATGCAGAAGCTCCTTGCGGATGTAGTAAAAATCCGGCATGCGTTTGTCAGATGTTGACTCCTCAGCTTTGTGGAACAGCCTATCCTGCAGTTTTTTTGTTGGTCACCGTATTATCAAGTGGGTAGCAATTGTAGACGGTTGCAATCCCGGAAAAATTTTTATCAAAATTGTATTTCTGCTGGCATGAAATACTGTAATTACTATTGCTTCGCTGTATAATATTCTTATATGGAATGACTTTATATTCGCGAATACATTTATCAGTGACAGCAATGCTAAAAACTGTTGTCATGGGACTTAAAGATTACGTTGGAGCTTTCGGAAATGTGGACGGGGGTCTACTTTTTGCCGCAATCGTTATTTCCACACTTCCACCATTAATTATTTATTTTGCCTTTAATAAGTGGGTTACTGCTGGTATGACAATGGGAGCCACAAAAAGGTTAAATGGAGGTACGAAGATGATATTTCCAGGAAATGTAAGCATGATGCCATATCTGACACATGGAAAGAGCAGAGCAATAAATGCGGAAAAACAGAACAGGAGAAAAGGGCAGAGGTGGAATGGCAGCGAGTCCTCTTGGGCCGTCTCGAAAGGGGAAACCCTGTCTTACGAACATTCAACCAGGACAGGAGGAAATTCTTGCTGATATAGAGGGCCAGGTGTCATTCAACATATATGGATTACTGTTGACAAGAAAACCTCAGACGGCGATTGTTTTTGTTCTGAGGGACCTTGTTCTACGTATTTATTGGGATGATGAAGAAAAATCCCTCGGTTGAAACGCCATTAGGAGATTTTTGTTGTGGATTTGGACAGGAATGTATTATTAATTCCGCGGTGATTACTGTAGTACCATCCCGCGGATTGAATTCATATTTTTTTCGATGCCGTTTCATAAACATGCTCGGATAGTACTAGAAAACCAGCATAAAAAAACGTAATACCAGCTTTTTTCTATCAAATTGATTACTGCCTGTATGATGCGCTTCCGGAGGATACAGCTTATTTTCACGCACAATGGAGACGACAGGCAGTTACAGAAAAGGGAAAAAGATTACGTTATTTTTGGATAATATAAAAGGAAGCGGCCAGTATATAGGTACTTACATTGGACTTTCTGTTCTCCAAAAGATACTGGTGGGGAGAGGGAGAAGTTAAATTTTATATTGATGGAGATGTAAAATATCCAACGATATGTGGGACAGGGATGGAGGATTATTTTGGAGGCTCATGGAGTTTTGCTTCTAACGATAATGGAAAAACTGTAGAAAATAATTATTGTACATCGTATTTGGGATATCCTTTTTATTCAAGACATGATTCCCTTGTATATAATCAATATCATAATGATGACTGTCCTCCAATGCGGGGATTTTACAGATGGCACATTCCTGATCCAATATTCTTTGAAAAAGATTTGAAGGTAACTGTACAACAGATTGGAGTCAGTCATAATGGGTTGTTTGAAAGACAGGATGATCTTTCGAGTGTTGCATATTGGTATCAGAAGGAACCTCATGTAACATTTCAGAAGTTATTATCTGCAGAACAAAGGTGGCCTAGATAAAATATGAAAAATACGATTATTAGAGTATGTGATTGTATAGGCTATTTTGTCGTGTTGAACTTATGCTGGATTTTATGCAGCATTTTTGGTTTTCGGATTCCTGCCATATTCAATATTGATAGCTTGTATCATCATAGTTCCCATAATACTTACCCTGTGGTCTTTTTATACATTGTATATCGGTTGCGTTTTATGGGGATTGGTTGGTATCTCATGCGTTGGCTGGGGAGAACGAGTGGGTTGTTCTGCCAACCCGTATCTTCAGTTACTTTCTTGGCGTACAGCGGTATTCTCATGAATGCCCATTTGAGGAAACATCGCTGGTCGCATTCCGGAAAAGACTTGGATCAAAGACTGGCGGAACTAATCGAATTTTGTGGTATGCCACGTAGTAAGCGTGAGATAATGGATTTCCTTGGTCTTACGGATAGCAAGAATTTTAGAAAAAGATATCTTGTTCCTTTACTTAATGCAGGAAAAATAGAAATGACGATACCTGATAAGCCAAACAGTAGGAAGCAGAAATATAAAAAAGTGAACAGTAGTGCATGAATTGCTACCGGCTCCCAAGAGAAAGAAAGGATAGATATGATGTTAGAAACAGAAAGACTTATCCTCCGTCCGTGGGAAGAAACGGATGCAGAGGAATGCTATAAATACGCAAAAGATCCGCGAGTAGGTCCGATTGCAGGGTGGCCTGTACACACCAGCGAAGAGAACAGCCGACAGGTTATTAGAGATGTACTGATGGTGCCGGATACCTACGCTATTGTGTTAAAGGAAACAGGACTTCCCATTGGCAGTATCGGCCTTCACCACAATGACCTTGCAGAAAAGGAGGATGAGGCGGAGCTTGGTTATTGGCTGGGAGTTGATTATTGGGGACAGGGTCTTGTGCCGGAAGCGGCAAGAGAGCTGCTGCGTCATGCCTTTGAGGATCTAAAGCTTGTTCGCATCTGGTGTGGTTATTATGATGGCAACGACAAATCAAAGCGTGTTCAGGAAAAGCTTGGGTTCAAGTATCAATGGACTACTGAGGATGTGCCAGTTCCGCTGATGGGTGAAATAAGAAAGGGACACGTAAGCTTACTAACGAAAGACGAATGGAAAAACCTCATCACACTATATACACCATCTTTGGAAGATCTCTGGTTTCGGCAGAAGATGATGGCAGATAAGGAAACCATGTCGTATAACCAGGCATGGGGAGGTACAATTCCTTTTCCTAAAGAAGAGTGGAATAGCTGGTATGATTACTGGATTGTAAAGCACGAAGGCAAACGTTATTACAGATATTTAAGGGACAACGCCGGTCATTTTATTGGAGAGATTGCCTATCATTACGATAGTGATCGAAAGCTTTATCTCGCAGATGTCATAGTCTATGCTCCATATAGAAAAAAAGGCTATGGCGGAATTGGATTGGATTTGCTGTGCAATGCCGCTAAACAGAATGGCGTAAAACTGCTCTATGACGATCTCGCCATAGATAATCCGGCAATCACAATGTTTTTACAAAAATGGATTTATGGAAGAATACAGAACACACGAAATTATCATGCTCAAAAAAAGAACTGTGAAGATAGATTTTTTTCGCTTTTCTTGGGAATCTGTGCAATTAAAACAGCGGATATAGCTGAAATAGTGGCTTGTTTTTAAGAGTTAGAACGATAAGAACTATCACCCTTTTTATTCTTAACAAGTGGCGCAGGCGAAGCATGAGACGTCTTGTTTATAACGAGTACCGCTCGCAAAAGCGTGCGATATCGCGTGGTCAGAATAGAGGAAAAAAATAAGGAAAGTAATAACAGAAAAGAAGAAGTAAAAACTAAATACAAAAAGGCGCTTATTCAATAAATTCATATAGCTTGACGATAAAAGGAGAAGAGGATACTATCAAAGAAAAAGATTTTCAATAAATTCATAACATTACCCATGAGTTCTCCAAATAAGGTTTTCTTTGCAACTTATAGAACTGAAAGCTTTTAAAAAAATTAGCTCTCGTTCTTTCAATTCTGTAGATTGCAGAGTTTATTTTACCCATTTTGCAAATCTCTGCGGTTTTAACTAAGTTCATTCCTGCTCCCGGGTCTCAGCTTCTCGTAGGGGCACGCTGCATGAAGGCGGTCATATTTTTTTGGGGGGGTAGAATCAAAAAAATATAAATAATTAAACAATGAGAGTTGCGTGCTAAGGCATTTGGTACAGTAAATACTGTGGTGCATGTAAAAATCTTTCCATGGAGATTTCTGGATGAATATGATATTAATGCCATTCGTGCAAATATTGCTTTGGATATGGTTTCTGGGATGTACGATTACATGGCGCTTCGGGAAACGAATTCTTGTTGAAGGAATGGGAATTCAGAGCGCAGAGTTTGCCATGCTTTGCCTGTATAGTATAGGACTGATTAGTTATCGTTTTTTTCAGCCTACAGGTAAATGGATTTTGTTCACGATCCTTGTGTTGTGGTTTACGATTCAGTTTTTTTGCCATTGGTATTACACTATCTTTGGTGCCTCCGAAAGAAAATTGAAAGGGTACAATGCGTGCTTTAAAGGCACGCTAAGGCTCATTCCTATGAGTGAAAAACGCGTGATACCGGACTTGTATCATATTGTTCTTCATATATTTATATTGTTAAACGGCATACTTTGCTTTCTATCCCGGCATCCCGGTTAAAATAATCCGATTCCGTTTCTCAGATATATGCTTCAGGTTATTTTGGCTTGTTATAAAGAACTTGAAGAGAGCGTCGGATTAATGAATGAAAATGGAAATGGCAGCACTATATGACGTTAATGTTCGTACAATCAACTAGCATATTAAGAAAATTAATTCTGATGCAGAGCTTGAGGAAGATTCAACTATCCGGAAATTCCGGATAGTTCAAGAGGAAGGATTTTGTCAGGTTGGACGTGACATTAAGCGCTATAGCGCCCAATTGATTATTGCTCTAGGCTAAAAGTTAATTCTGATCGTGAGATATACAGATAAACCTTACAAGGGATTAACAAATTGAGTGGCAGTACCGAAAGGAAATATTGTAAAAAAAGTGATATGAATGTCTCGAAGAATTATCTTAGCGCGAAGAAAATGCGTTCACTGGAGAGAGTTGTACCAGCTTCTTGATTTCATCTATTGTTTACAAATACTCTTTAAAAAAACTATAATAAAAGTGTAATTGTAAATGGAGTGATAAAATGAACGCTTTGGAAAAAAACACTTTTTAGAAAAATAATATTATTACCAATAAACAGGCGGAAGAGATAGGCATAAAAAGGCATATCTTAGCTTCACTTGTTCATAAAGGCGAGCTGGAGAGAGTTAGAAATGGTGTTTATAAGAAAAAGGATGCCATAGATGATGACTTTGCTGTTATATCTGTTAATAATGAGCAAATGGTATTTTCTTTTCATACAGCTTTGTATCTTCTTGGATTTAGTGACAGAATACCTAATGTTTTTCATATCACTGTGCCTCAGGGGTATAATGCAGAGCACATCAAACGGAAATTTCTGAATATCAAGGTTCATTACGTAAAGAGAGATTGTTTCAATTTAGGACTTATTAAGACGAAAACCCCACTGGGATCAACCGTTAAATGCTATAACATGGAAAGATGTATCTGTGATATTGTTTTGAAAAGGAAATCTATTGATAAGCAGATTTTCATCAATGCACTAACCGGATACTTTAAGAGTAAAGAAAAGAATACCAGAAATCTTATGAAATACAGCAGAATCCTTGGTATTGAAGAGGAAATCAGAAAATATTTGGAGATTTTATAAAATGATCGGTTCGGAAAGCTTAAAAGGAAGAATAAGAAACATTGCAAACTCTAAAAACCTCAGGCCACAGGAAGTTCTGCAAATGTTTTTCTTTGAAAGATTTTTAGAGAGATTGTCAAAGTCTAAGTATAAATTTAATTTTGTTATCAAAGGTGGACTTCTGATATCTTCTATGATTGGAATTGATAACCGTACAACGATGGATATGGATACTACTATCAAAGGTGTGCCATTACAGGAAGAAGTTATACGAAATATCGTTTCGGAAATCATAAATGTCAAGGTAGATGACGGCATAGATTTTGAAATAACGGATATAAGCCATATACGAGAAGAAGACGAATATGAAAACTTTAGAGTGCATTTAATAGCTAACTTTGAAAAGATTAAAAATGACATGAAGATTGATATTACAACCGGAGACGTCATAACACCAAAAGAAATCGAATATTTATATTCTTGTATGTTTCAAGAGGAGAGTCTTAGGGTCTTAGCATATCCCCTTGAGACGATATTGGCTGAAAAGTATGAGAGCGTTATTAAAAGGAATATTGCCACAACAAGGATGCGAGATTTTTATGATTTATATAATTTATATAACTTAAAAAAAGAGGAAATTGACTTTGAAATTCTAAAACAAGCGATTTATTCAACTGCAAATAGAAGAGAAAGCTTGTCGCTTATGAAACAGGCAATGGAAATAATTGAGGATATAAGGGAGGACGATTATCTTCAAGAACTGTGGAAGACATATTTATCGGACAATCTTTATGTAGGGGATTTGGAGTTTTCAGAAACTCTAAAAGTAATTGCGATTATTGCTGAAAAGATTGCTTTATAGGAGAGATGATATGGCTGTTATCAGCCGGCAGGAGATTGGTCGGACGACATTTCCATGACTTAGGCGCCCCTGAAAAAGTCTCAAAGAAAAATTTACATACTTTGCTCAACAGGAATAGGAGGAATTGACAATGGCATTGCTGACGCTTAAAGATGTATCCTATTTTTACGAAGGAACGCACAACGGAATTTGTGACATTTCTTTTGAGGCAGAGGAAGGAGATTTTATCGCTGTTGTTGGTAAAAATGGAGCCGGAAAAAGCACTTTACTCAATCTATTATCCGGAATATACAGTCCTCAACACGGAAGTATCACTTGCTCACCCAAGCTTACTTATCATGATTTAGGAATAAGCCCACAAAAGCAATCCATTGATTGGTATTTAAATGTGCGAGATAACATTATGCTTGGAGCTGTATTGACCGGCCTTTCTAAGCAAGAATCACAGGCGGCAACGGATTCTATCTCTGAGATTCTTGATCTTACAGATTTCTATACCCGTTCCCCTGATTCACTCTCCGGCGGACAACAACAAAGAGTTCAAGTTGCACGTGCTTTAGTTCATAAGCCTGAAATAATGATTTTGGACGAACCAACAGCCGGTCTGGATTACCGTTACTCCCATGGACTATTTAAATATTTGAAAGAGAAATGTTTCGGTGAAAAGAAACTGGCTCTTGTCTCATCCCATGATTTGGGAATGCTGGAAGATTACTGCAATAAAATTCTATTTCTAAACCAAGGTCAGCAGTTTTACTTTGGTAGTATGCGGGATTTTTTAAGCGCTCACCAATTGACAAGGGAAATCACAATTTCCTTCTCCGGCGAAATGAGCGACACGCTCAAAAAGGAACTGCTTGACCAAGGAGCTAAGCTTGAAGAGCAAACAGTAAGTTTCATGGAGTCTTCTGTAGATTTGAACTGCATTATTGGAAAGCTTTTAGCGGAAGTATCGATTACAAGTATGGGCAGTGAACGCTTGGGCCTTAAGGAAATCATGATGCAAGAGGAGGCAACAGAAAATGCGTAAATTTCAAATGTATATTAAGCGTGGGCATCTTGGGCTAAAGGGTTTACCCATAATGGTCAATAATGAGCTGAAAGCACTTTGGTCCAACAAACAAATTATCTATAGTAGTTTGATTTCCCCTATTTTATATTTCTTATTTTATTCTGTAGGTATCCAGGCTACATTTGGAGATATATCCTTCAACGGAACGACTGTAAGTTTTCTTTCCTATTCTTTAATCGGCATTTTTGCCATGTCGTTATTTAAAGAAATGTACCAATGCGTTTATCGCATGATAACGGACAAGCGTTGGGGACTTTTAAGCTTAAAGATTCTGAACGGCATTCATCCGGCAATTTATATACTCGGAATTGCAACATTTCCAATCGTAGGAGTTGTCATTCAAGCCAGCATTTTATATATTCTTTCCTTTTTTGTTGGTGGATCTTTTTCGTTTTATAGATTTTGCATGATAATCGTTTTTTTAATGATTAGCGTGCTGTTTTGGGCTTCTATCCTAATTTGTGTTGCGTTACTGATAAAAAATTATAAGCAGCGAGACTTTGTGATGGACACCCTGTTAGTGCCAATTCTTTTTTTGCTGCACCATTATTTTTATTCTTTTTGACAATGCGCCATTCATTCTAAAAATGTATTTCACGCATTAATCCCTTAACATATCAAGTTGATGCCATGCGTACAATCGCATTCGGCATTCCGGATTTCACTACGATTTGCATCGTTTTAGTTTTCACAGTTGTGGCCTATTTATTCGCTATATTCTGTCTAAGTAACAGCGATTTCAAAAAATGATGAACATTAATTACAAGTTTAAATCAGGTAAAAACTTATGAATTGAATTCTAAGATAATAGTGAACTGCCGGGACATTCCTGATGTAAATGCAGATAAGGATGTCCATGTCAAAGCCGTAAGTAGTAGGACATAGAAAAGGATTTAGTTTGAGCTTAGGCTTTCAGAAGCTATTAGCTTAGATGTTTATCAGGAGAAATATACTGAACTTGCTACGAGCAAAAGAAAAAAACTGCTTGAGGAAAAAAAGATTCGCAAAATGGGCAGTTATTTAAGGGAAAAAAAGAGAAAAATTTGCACAGCCCTTGGTTGCAAGGTTGATGATATTTTGGAATTTATCAAGGAATGAAAAACCCGTCATAAAGGAAGTGGATAAGATGAATAACGAAATCAAAAATATTTGAAGGCAATCAGATACGCTCTGTTTGGGACAACGATAAGGAAGAATGGTATTTCAGTGTTGTCGATGTTGTAGGAACACTAACTGACAGCAAAGACCCGGGAGCATATTGGAGAAAGTTAAAACAAAGATTAAAGGAAGAAGGAAGTGAAGTCGTGACATTTTGTCACGGGTTGAAATTAAAAGGCTGCTGACGGGAAAATGAGAGAAAGCGATGTTGCGGACATGCAAGGGATATTCCGTATCATTCAATCTGTGCCATCTCCGAAAGCCGAACCGTTTAAGATGTGGCTGGCTGAAGTCGGAAAAGAACGCTTGGATGAGATCGTAGACCCTGAACTGACGATTGAGCGTGCTTTGGAAACCTATTTACGGAAAGGTTATTCAAGAGAGTGGATCAATCAAAGGATTCAGGCAATTCAAGTAAGAAAAGAGCTTACCGATTCATGGCAAGAGCATGGTGTAAAAGAAGGATTGGAATATGCCATACTCACCAATGAAATTTCAAAAAGCCTGGTCGGGTATGACCACAAGAGAATATAAAGACTTCAAAGGACTCAAAAAAACAAAACCTGCGAGATAATATGTCTACTACAGAGTTGATTCTCAATATGCTTGCTGAGACCGCGACCAAAGATATTGCCAATGCATCTAATCCGCAAGGCTTAAAAAGAAAATAAGAAGGTTGCCAAACGAGGCGGTAATGTTGCAAAGGTAGCTAAGGAAACACTTGAACAAGAAACCGGAAAAACCTGTCATTACTACAAAGAATGCGATTGACTTCGGAAGACTAATCAGCGATGTAACAAAAGAAATTCCTAATTAATTAATAAAATGCTGAATCTGGGCATGTTATCTCCCATGAAAGGAAAGGGAAAAAGATCTCTTTGTAAGGCAATAGGCGTAAGCGTGCGAACCATTAAGTATAGAATAGTAGATTATCAGAAAATAAAGGACTAATATATGCAGAAAATCCCTACTAACAATAAACAACTCTATAACGCCATTTTTGGCTTTGCCATCGGCGATGCCCTTGGCGTTCCCTACGAATTTCAGGAACGAGGCAGCTTCCTTTGCACGGACCTCACAGGCTATGGCTGTCATCATCAGCCGGTAGGGACCTGGTCGGACGATACGTCCATGACCTTGGCGACCTTGAAAAGCCTTAAAGAAAATAACGGGAAAATTCATATCGAGGACATCAGAAAGCGTTTTCTTTCCTGGCTCCGGGAAAATGCCTTTACCGCCAATGGAGAAGTATTTGATATCGGTCATGCCACTTACGAGGCGCTGACAAGTGGTAAACCCTGCGTAGGAGAGCGCTCCAATGGTAATGGCTCCCTTATGCGTATCCTGCCCTTGGCCTTTGTGGAATGTACGGATGAAGAAATCCGAGCGGTTTCCGCCATCACCCACGGGCATTGGATTTCGGAGGAGGCCTGTGTAATCTACGTGCATGTGGCAAAAAGATTGCTTGCCGGAGAGAATATTTTGGATATCCTTCCTACATTACAATATGATAAGCCCTTTGACAGGCTCCATCAAATTCATCAGTTGGATGTTTCGGAAATCAGATCCTCAGGATATGTTGTGGACACCTTGGAGGCGGCTCTGTGGGCAATCAGTCATATTAAGGAAAATGAAGAAAACGATGAAGGTATAGGACTAATAAGCAAGGATTATGCAAATGATGTTTTAACTGCCGTAAATCTTGGGGAAGATACGGATACCGTGGGTGCTGTAGCAGGAGGCTTATCCGCGATTATTTATGGCCTAGGCTATAAAGGAGAACAATGGCTTGAAAGATTGAGAAATAAAGAGCTGATATTGGAATGCTTATGGTAGGCCTTTATAATTCTTGATAGCACATAAGTTAAGGGAAAACATTGCGCGCAAAATGGAAGCATCCAAAGGAGGCATTTAACTTGATTATTAACACGGGACAGAGGACAGACATTCCCGCCTTCTATGCGGAATGGTTTGCAAACAGGCTGAAAGAGGGCTTTGTTTGCGTGCGAAATCCCTACAATCCAAGTCAAGTCAGTCGCTATCGCCTTGATCCTTCCGTGGTGGATGTCATTAGTTTTTGCACGAAAAATCCGGCTCCCATGTTCCCGTACATGGAGCTTTTAAGGGCTTATAGACAATACTGGTTTCTTAGCATTACCCCTTATGGAAAAGATATAGAGCCGAATGTGCCGGATAAACATTTACTTATAGAGCATATCAAATATCTTTCCATGCAGCTGGGAGTGAATTCTATCGGCTGTCGTTACGACCCGATTTTTCTGTCTGAAAGATATAGCAAAGAATATCATTTGAAAGCCTTTGAACAGATTGCTTCGGCGCTGGAGGGGTATACGAAAACTGTGGTCATCAGTTTCGTAGACCTTTACCCCAAAGTGAGACGGAACTTTCCGGAGCTTAAGGCTCTTTTGAAGGAAGACAGACTTCTGCTGGGAAAGGCTATGATTGAGATTGCTCGTTCCCATGGCATGACATTGAAGCCCTGTGCGGAGGGGAAGGAATTGGCCGAGTATGGGGCAGATTGCGGTGGATGTATGCTTATCAGCGACTATGAAAAAAAGCCATTGGAAAACGCTTGCATGTACCGAAAAAAAGAAGGGGGCAAGAGCAGCATGCGCTTGCTATCTTTCCTGTGATATCGGCGCCTATAACAGCTGTAAACACCTTTGTAAATATTGCTATGCCAATGCAGAACCCTCTATTGTTATGAAGCAAAAGCCGACTGCATGATCCGAAATCCCCCTTCTTAATCGGGAATTACGAGAAAAAAATGACAATATTCATGACGTACCCCAGCAGTCTTGAGCGGACGGACAAATGAACTTGGAATTATAGCTAAGGAAATATACTTAAGGAATTATAGCGAGAATCAGGAATACCCCCATTTTGCCATTGGAGAAGCTATGAACTGAAAAATTTAAGTCGGAAAAATTTACCCAATAAAGGAGAAAAACAGTTGAAAGAAGTTCAAGAAAACAAAGTACAGGGAAAAACAAACAGAACGTATAGAGCAAACAGAACATATAGAACAGACAGAGCAGATGCAAGAGAAAGTGAAAGTTGAGAAGCAAGACAAGCCGAATCAGAATAAGTCAGGCAAGAAACAACGCAAGATACTTGCCTTACTCCTTGCCTGCATTTTAGGCATCACAGCGCCCTTCGCCTTCAATACCAAATTGAAAATACAACACTATTCGCTGGAAAGTGAGAAACTGACAGCACCTGTTCGAATTGTCCTCATCACGGATTTACATTCCTGCTCCTATGGGAAAGGGCAACGCGAGCTTATAGACGCGATTCATGCACAGAAGCCGGATATTATTTTACTGGGAGGAGATATTTGTGATGATAAGCTTCCCCATCGGAATACCGAGCTGGTGCTTCGTGCTATAGCGGATAAATACCCTTGCTACTACGTTACCGGAAACCATGAGTATTGGAGCCGTGAGATAGAAAAGATACTGAAAATCTTCGAATCCTACAATGTTCCTGTCTTGGAGGGCAGTTTTGATACGATTGATGTGCGTGGGCAAAAATTAAACATATGCGGTATATCAGATCCGGATATTCTTAAGTACACTGATAAGAACTACAGCATTACCGAACAATTGAAAGATGCAGCTGTCGCATCGGAAAATGGGAACTACAGTATCCTTCTTGCCCATCGACCCGAATTGATTGACTCCTACTTAAACTATGATTTTGATCTAATCTTGGCGGGACATGCTCATGGCGGACAATGGCGCCTGCCCGGAATCATCAATGGACTCTTCGCGCCAAATCAAGGCTTCTTTCCCCGATATGCTGGGGGAAAATATCGCTTTGAGGATTCTTATATGATTGTAAGTCGAGGGCTGGCAAGAGAAAGTACCCGTATTCCGCGAATCTTTAACCGGCCGGAGCTGGTTGTTATAGATCTTTCCTAAACGGAGGGAAAATGTTTTCCCTCTTCACAGAGTATGTTATTTCAATTTATTCTCCAAAAATTTCCACTATCATTTTTTCCACCCCCCTCTCATCCAAGAAAAGGTCTGAACTCTCCTCTCTTGTAAATATTGCTATGCCAATGCAGGACCCTCTACCGTTATGAAGCAAAGCCGACTGCCTATTTCCGGTCCCTCGTTGACAGTAAATGTAGTGCAACTTATACTGAAAAGCATATAGAGTAGGAAAATGGGAGTAAGTAAGGGAACAAGTAAGGGAACAAGTAAGGGAGCAAGTAAGCAAGGAAGGGAGAGCGACAGCCTCCATATCGAGAAAGTAAAATATTTTACGGAGTAACATCATGAAAGTAACATATCTGAACCACAGCGGTTTTTTACTGGAATTAGAAGACTGCTATATTATTTTTGACTATTACAGGGGAGAATTACCACCTCTGAACAAGGAAAAAAAGAAGTATTTGTTTTTGCAGTCATGTTCATGCAGATCACTATAATCCCAAAGTTTTTTCCTTGCTTACCGAGCAGGGGATGAGCTATCAGGCGGTATTGGCAAACGATATACGGGATGAAAAGCGTCTGTCCAAGGTCAAGCATTGCTTTGTTGAAGCCGACAAAAGCTATCCGTTGGATCATGGAATTCAGCTTGAGACCCTGCTTTCCAACGACAGTGGAGTCGCCTTTATACTAAAAACAAAGGAAGGCTCTATCTATCATGCCGGGGACTTAAACGACTGGTATTGGGAGGGGGAGCCGGAAGAAGATAATCGGAGGCTCCGCGAGATTTATCACAGGGAGATTGGGAGAATCAAGGGCAGACATTTTGACCTTGCCTTCGTTCCCCTTGATCCGAGACTGGAGGCTCATTATGCTGACGGGATTCTGTATTTCCTTGAAAATGTGGATTGCGATGCCATATTTCCGATGCATTACTGGGGAGAGCCCGCTGTGATTCAGCGCTTTCTTACCGAATATCCAAAGTACCGCTCACGGATCAAAAACACGGAAACAGCGAAAGGAGAAAAGCTATGAAGTTTAAGATGATTCACGAGAATTTAAATGTATCCGATTTGGAGCGTTCCCTTCGATTCTATGAGGAAGCCCTCGACTTACATGAGGTGAGAAGGAAGACCAGCGAAGACTTTATCATTGTGTACTTAAGAAGCGATGTCGGCGATTTTGAGTTGGAGCTTACCTGGCTGAAAGACCACCCTCAGGCTTACGACCTGGGAGAGTGTGAATTCCATCTGGCATTTCAGGCGGATAATTTTTGAAGAAGCGCACAAAAAGCATGAGGAGATGGGCTGCATTTGCTTTGAAAATGAGGCCATGGGCATCTATTTCATAGAAGACCCGGATGGCTACTGGCTGGAGGTTTTGCCATAAGCTTAGCGATTGGAAGCAGGACAGAGAGTTTATTTTAGAGCACCATCGTGATATATCTTGAGAATATAGCCCATATAGAGGATTGTAAACTGTATTTTTCGAAGTTGTGGTTGATATTATGTCTATTATTCATTCCTCTAATGAAATCCTCATACTACTGGACAATAATGCTATAAAGATAAAATTGTCCAGTAGTATTATATTTGTAAAAACCAAAAGCCCTTTGCCTTTTAGACATGTGTTCTCACATCGCTCTTCTTTAGATACAGAATACCGATACCCAGTGCTGCGAAAATATAAAAGGCACAGCTTAAGAGGAGAATCGGAAAATTCAGCTCTCCGGTGATAGAAGTACTGCCCATGCCGTAAATCAGGGTGGAATAGGGCAGGGCATAGTAGGCTCCCTTAACGGTCAGTGCAAGGCCGACCAAGCTACCCAGAAATGCCAGCGCGATGGGAAGGGCAAAGGAGTGGAAGAACATGGACAGGGTGCTTTGCAGGGCAGTAATTGCGGCAATGGAAAGGGCAGCGGATAGGATTCGCATCCAAAAGATTGCCGGAACAGCTCCCGGAAGGCCGAGGATTTTACCGCTCAGAAGATAAATAAAACTGATCCAGACCATGCAGAGCGTACTGAGGAGGGTTGCTGTAAACCATTTGTCCCGAAGCAGTTTTCCGGGGGTGGTGACGGTTAAAATCAGATTCCAGTTACTGCCCTGATGCTCCATTCGCCATAGAAGACTGCAAAGAATGCCGATGAGGGGAGCCAGGAAAAAACATTCCCAGAAACAGGGATTGTTGAGTCCAGAGATCCTCCCAAGTATATTGTAAGACACCCTGATTTTGCACAAAATTCACCGTTCCAATCAGTGCCGAAATCAGAGGAATCAGAAGGAAAGGAATCCAGATGGGGTTCCTTTTTAACTTGATAAATTCCGGGGACAAGCTGCTGTGCATACTGCGACTTACTTTTTGTCTATGGAGAGAAAATAAAGTCTCTCCCTGCTCTGCCCGAGTGAAAAGAAGGAGACCAAGCAGAAATGTGCCGATGAGATAAAGCAGGCTTAGCAAAATATCGGAAATAGGGATGGATCTTAGGCTTAGGCTCATGAGTCTTGATGCTTTGTCATAGTCCATACCGATAGGGCTAAGAGAGAAGAAAACGGACCAGGGAGTCCACATGTCTGTGCTGATAAAGGCCAGAAATAAGCCGGCCAGGGTACCGCCGAAGGCGATGGAAAGGGCTGCAAACTGGCTGGAAAACAGCAGGGAAAGCATGCATTGAAGCTGATACAGAATCATTCCGCCGATAAGTTCTGAAAAGAACAGAACGGGAACAATATGTGACGGAATATCACCGGTAAAACCTAAGAACTTTCCCCCAAGAAGGACCATACCGATTTGGAAACTACAAAACAGGACAAGGGCAATAAAACCGAAGAAAAGCTTTCCCAGATAGATAGAAGCTCTGCTTTCCAAGGTGGGAAGAAGGTTCCACATAGCGCCTTTGTGTTCCATGTCCACAGACTGGGAAGCAATTACAGCCATAAGTACGGACAGAACCAGAGTGTTAATGATGGGAAGAGCATAAAAGATATTTAACCATGTCTCGGAATGCGCTTTTGTGCCATAAAATAGATAGGCACAATCCAAAAGCAGAGCTGCGAGGAACAGCAAAGGAAAATGCTTATGGCGCGCTTTTTGAAACTCGATAGAAACAATTTTCGGGATATTGCTTAGGGTATTCATAAAGACTCCTTTCCGCCGGTCATTTCCAGAAATGCCTCTTCCAGACTTTTTCCGTTACATTCCAGATCCTTAAGAGGCCCTTCATAGAGCAACTGTCCATGGTGAATGATACCGACTTGACTTGCCATTTGCTCTATTTCACTGAGGAGATGACTGGAAATGATGACCGTCATATTTCTTTCTTTAGGAAGAGATACAATCAACTCACGAATTTCTTGTATGCCGGCGGGATCCAATCCGTTTGTAGGCTCATCCAGGATCAGAAGCTTCGGATTTCCCAAAATGGCCATGGCGATACCAAGACGTTGTTTCATACCCAGAGAATAACTGCTGAGCTTCTTATCCCTTTGCTCATAGAGCCGGACGGTTTTCAGTGCCGAGGCAATTTCTTCTTCCTTCACGCCCTTTAATTTCTGCACAATCTGCATATTTTCCAGTCCGCTTAAATGTCCGTAACCGCCCGGATTTTCAATGAGACTTCCGGTCTTTTGGAGAAGAGAAAGGCGATTTTGGGAATTTACTGTTTTTCCCAGAAATTGAATTTTTCCTTCGCTCTGGTGAATCAAGCCCAGAATCATTTTGAGGGTAGTGCTTTTTCCGGCGCCATTGGGACCTAAAAAGCCGTAAACGCATTTCTCCGGAACAGATAGAGAAAGGTCTTTTACACGGTAGCTGTTTCCGCTTTTTTTGCTAAGATGCTGTGTTTCCAGAATATAGTTCATCATTTTTTTTCCTCCATATTTTTTTCTCCATGTGTTTGCTTACGAGAGGAGAATAGCGAAGGAAGCTTATGGGAACCTTGTGCGTACCTTATGTTTACCTTAAGAAATGAAAAAAACTATGGGGAAAGAGGGGTAGAAAGGCTATAGTAGGACGGGTAAGAACAGACAGTATCAGGAGACAAAAATCATGGAAAAAAAGAACATTGTAAAAATATTGGTGGTGGACGATGAGAAAGAGCTTAGAGAATTATTGCAGGAACTATTAAGAAAAAGAAGGCTATCTTTCGGTGGAGGTCGCTACTTCTTGTAAAGAAGCGGAAGCGAAGCTTTCAGAGAATTGCTATCAGCTGATTCTTTTGGATGTCATGCTGACCGATGGCAATGGCTTTGATTTTTTTATAAAAAAAGCAAAAAAAGGAAGGTCTACTTTCCGAAGTTCCGGTGATTTTTCTCTGCAAGGGACGAGGATAGGGCACGTTTGCATGGCTTGGGACTGGGTGCGGATGACTACATTACCAAACCGTTTCTTCCGGAAGAGCTTATTCTGAGAATTGCCGCCGTGCTGAGAAGAACCTGTCATTTGGAGGAGAAAGAGCAGGGAGTGCAGCTGGGGGAGTCGCTGGTTTCCATTGATGCAGGAACAGTGATACGACAAGGAGAAAAGCTTTCTCTAACGGCTAAGGAACTGGCGCTTTTTTTCTATCCTATACCGTAATAAGGGAAAAAAATTGTTACCACGGATACCCTCTGTGATGCCCTTTGGCCGGATGGGAATTTCGGATTGGAAAGCTCACTGCTTGTGCATATGCGGCATTTACGGGAAAAGATAGAAAAAGAGCCATCTAAACCCGTATTTTTACTGACCGTAAGAGGCCTTGGCTATAAACTGGAGATAGGAAGATGAGAGGGAATAGAGAACGGAAAATTCAGCTGATTGCTCTGGTGTTTCTGCTCACGATTTTTTTACTGTTTGCAGACCTTTTGATTTTTGGAATTTTTGTGTCCCGAAACGGTATGCCATATTATCCCGACAGTGAGGAGATTATGGAACATTTGCATAAGGAAAAGGGGTGAGTACCGCTTAGCGGAAGAGGAATCAAAAAGCTCTCCGGGGCACAGCAATTTGCCATGCTCCTTGACAATGGAGGCAATATCCTATGGAGCGAGTTCCTGCCGAAAGAGCTTCGGAAAAGCTATACCTTACAGGATGTGGCGAAGTTTACCCGGTATTATCTGGAGGATTATCCGGTGCGTACCTATGTGGTTCCGGAAGGCTTATTGATTATCGGACAAAAGAAAGAGCAGATTTGGAAATATACCCTGGAATACAAAGAGGGAGTTATCCGAAACCTCATTGAGTTTCTGCCGCTTTTTTTGCTCTCCAATGCGCTGATTCTTGTTTCCGTTCCCATATGGATACAGAAGAAACGGGCAAGGCAAAAGGAGGAAGAACGTACGGAATGGATTGCCGGAGTTTCCCATGATATTCGAACGCCTCTTGCCATTGTTCTGGGAAATGCGGAAATGATTGCAGCCGATACGGAATCGAAAGAGACAAAAGAACGTGCGCTAAGGATTGAGAAGCAGGGACTTCGTCTTCGTCGCCTTGTAGAGAACTTAAATCTTTTCAGTAAGCTTTCTTTTTGGCTATGGGAACTTGGAAAAGGAAAAAATCCAAGTGAGCCGTTTTCTTCGAAAGACGATTACGGAAATGCGGAATCAAACAGAGGATGAAAGGGTGCAGTTTACCTTGGATATTCAGGAAGATTTGCAGGGCTTGGTACTGGGCTTTAATGAAAATCTGATGGAAAGAGCACTGATGAACTTATTATACAACGCAGTGCAACATAATCCGGAGGGATGCGAGATAACAGTGAAGTTATATCAGGATGAGAAAGCCCACGTGTTTCTCCATGTGGAGGATAATGGTTGCGGTTTAGAGAAAGCTGCTCTGGAAAGACTGAATCGAAAAAACTATGAGTGGGAGCCCAGCACAGGACAGCATGGCTTGGGATTAAAAATTGTAAAACAGGTGATTAGCCGTCACCGATGGAAAGTGCAGTTTGCAGAAGGGAGTCAGGGCGGATTTTTGTGCCGCATACAGATGGGATAAAGAGGGGACATTTGCAAATAGTCGCTAGCTTTTAAAATGATCTTTCCCTTTATAGATTGATTTATCCCTTAATATATGGCATATTTTAAGGGATAATATGATTAATAAGGGAGAATAAAGATGAGAAGCTTTGACTATTCTATCATTAGAGAGAAAAAATGGGATTCTGAAGTTTTAGGATTAGTGGCTTCTATTTACAAATACCAAGGAAAGCAAGAACTATATCTTAAGCAAAGACCGCAAGAACTGAACAAGCTGATTGAGATAGCAAAAATTCAAAGTACTGAGGCTTCAAATGAAATTGAAGGCATTGTAACTACAAGTACAAGGCTTAAAAAATTGGTGGAAGAAAAAACTAGTCCCAGAAATAGAAATGAGCAGGAAATTGCAGGATATAGAGATGTACTTAGCATCATCCATGATAGCTTTGATGCAATTCCAATAACAAAAAATTACATTCTACAAATGCACAAAATTTTGTTTAGTCACATGAATAACCCCATCGCAGGACAGACTAAAAATGTACAGAATTATATCAGTGCAACTTATCCGGATGGACATACAGCAGTGTTATTTACACCGCTTTCCCCCTTTGAAACGCCACAAGCTCTGGAAAATATATGCAGTGAATACAATAAAGTTATTGGCAACTTTGAACTTGAGCCTTTAATTGCTATTCCTGTTTTTATCCATGATTTTTTGTGCATCCATCCCTTTAATGATGGGAATGGGAGAATGAGCAGACTAATTACAACATTGTTATTGTATAGAAGCGGATTTTATGTCGGTAAATATATATCTTTAGAGGCCTTAATTGCCAAAAATAAAGCGGAATATTACGATGCATTGGCTAAAGCCGGTGAAAAATGGCACGATGAAGAAGAGGATGTCTTGCCTTTTGTTAAGTACATATTAAGAACAATTCTTGCAGCATATAAGGATTTTGATGACAGATTTTCTATTGTAGAAGAAAAACTTCCTGCTGTTGAAATTGTCAGAAAGGCAATACGACAAAAACTGGGAAGGTTCACAAAGCAGGATATTAGAGAACTATGTCCGGCTCTTAGCTTAAGCACTATTGAAGGCTCATTAAGAAAATTAATCGAAGAAGGTGAAATTAAAAGAGAGGGCGTAGGAAGAGCAACAAAGTATATCAGACTGAAATAAAAATCATATTAAATTGACTCGCATTGTGCAAAGGTCTAAGATATCCCTGTATATGATAGAGGAGGATGAAAGATATGATTTTAAACAACGAGAAGAAATTGAACCCTACGACGAAGACCGCCGGTGTGGAGCAAGAGTTTCAGAAAATTGCCGGAAAAGAAGCTTCTTCGGTCTTACAGGAATTAGGCTGCACGACAAATGGAATCAGCGACGAGGAACGGGAAGAAAGACTCGAGAAATACGGCTATAACGACTTTTCCGCCATGCAGAAGCATGGCGTATTCTATTTTTTATTTCACAGCTTTACCGATGCTTTTATTATTGTTTTGCTTGTTTTGGCTATCGTTACCTTTGTTGTGGAAAGGGACATACTGTCCGGAGTCATTATCCTGGCACTGGCCTGTATGAGTGCGGTGATTCGATTTACCCAGGACTACGGCTCCTATCTGGATATGCAGAAGCTAAAGGATATGGAGCACGATACGGTGAGAATCCGGATTTCGGGAAAGGACGGCACGGAAATAAGAGAAGTGCCGGTGGAAGAGGTGGTACCCGGGGATATACAGCTCATCGGCTCAGGGGATATCGTGTGCGGAGATCTCTATCTTCTGGAAAGTAGAGACTTGTTCCTTTCGGTTTCCGCCTTTACGGGAGAATCCATTCCGGTGGAGAAATATACCGGAGTGGATCAGAGAATTGTTAATGCAGCGGAATTAAACAACCTCTGCTTAGGCGGTTCCACGGTGAATTCCGGCACCGGAGTCGGCATCGTGGTGCGGACCGGAAAGAATTCCTATCTGGGGAAGATTTCCTCCACCATCCATACACAGAAGAAAGAAACCGATTTTGATAAGAGCCTATCGAAGATAACCAGAATCCTGATTAGCTACATGATTGTGGTGGTTCTTTTTGTATTGCTTATTAACGGTCTTGTAAAGAAAAACTGGCTGGAAGCCTTTTTATTTTCCATCTCCGTTGCAGTGGGTATTACCCCGGGCATGTTACCGATGATTGTGAATGGAACCCTTGCCAAAGGGGCAAAGTTCCTGGCAAAGAAGAAGACCATTGTAAAGAACATGTCTGCCATTCAAAATTTAGGAGCCATCGATGTGCTGTGCACCGATAAGACCGGAACCCTTACCATGGACAATGTTGTTTTTGCAGAAATATATCAATGTCAATGGAGAGGATTCCTATGTGGTTTTGAATTATGCATGGATGAATGCCTACTATTCTACAGGGGTAAAAAACCTCATTGACCGGGCCATCTTATCCTACGGAGCGGAAAGCGATGTGCAAAAATACGCCGGAGGCTATGTGAAGTCCGATGAGATTCCCTACGATTTTGAACGTCGTAGAATGAGTGTGGTGATTTCCAATCCGGGGGAGAACATTTGGGAGAAGAGACAGAAGAAATTCTTCCTAAGCCCCAGGATGAGGTATTGATTACCAAAGGCGCTTTGGAATCCGTACTGGCTTGTTGCAGCCGAATTCGGGTAAAGAAGGAATACATGGACATTCATGAAGAAGACCTTCAGAAGATCAATGCCCTTTCCGAGAAGTTAAATCATGAGGGAATGCACGTCATTGGAGTTGCCGCAAAGAGAAAAAATGCAGGAGACACCGCTGTTTTCCATGCGGAGGACGAAACGGATATGACCTTCCTGGGCATTATTGCCTTCCTGGATCCGCCCAAGCCGGATGCCAAGGAAGCCATTCACGGACTGTATGATGCAGGTGTACAGGTAAAGGTCATTTCCGGCGATGCCCCCGTCGTGGTGGAGCATGTATGTAAGCTGGTGGGCATGAAGGTAGGAGAGCAAAATGCGGTAACCGGCTCCGACTTGGAAAAGATGAGCGAGGAAGAGCTTTCCGCCGTTGTGGAGAAAAAAGACATTTTCGCCCGTCTCTCTCCTATGCAGAAGCAACGAGTGGTGGATGCCCTTCGGAAAAACGGACATGTGGTGGGTTATATGGGAGACGGGGTAAATGATGCGCCCAGTCTTCATGATGCGGATGTAGGCATTTCCGTGGATAATGCCACAGACGTTGCCAAGGCCAGCGCGGACATTATCCTCTTGGAGAAGAGCTTAATCGTCATTTTAAACGGTATCTATGAAGGGAGACGAATCTACGGCAATATCCTGAAATACATGAAAATGGCATTATCCGGTAATTTCGGAAATGTGTTCTCCGTATTGATTGCCTCGATATTCTTGCCATTTTTGCCCATCCTGCCCCTGCAGATTTTGATTCAAAATCTGATTTATGACTTTACCCAGATTGCGATTCCCTGGGACAATGTGGACGAAGAATTCCTGCAAAAGCCCCATAAGTGGAACAGTGCATCTCTGGTGTCCTTTATGAACGTGATGGGCGGCGTGTCCTCCGTATTCGATGTGATGACCTTCCTGGTACTTTGGTTCCTTTTGGGCTATAACAGCCTTTCCATGCAGAACTACTTCCAGACAGGCTGGTTTATAGAAGGCTTGATTTCCCAAATCCTGATTGTGCAGTTCATCCGTACATCGAAGCGACCGATTCTGGACTCCAAGTGCGACTCCAGACTGGCGCTGGCTTCAGCACTGGGCATTTTTGCGGCCATTTCCATTCCCTATCTTTTTCATAATCTGGACAATACGGTATTTACGGAAATGCCCATGGCGTATTTTTGCGTATTTGCTTCTTATCCTTGCGCTTTATAGTTTTACCATTGAAACAGTGAAGAAGCTCTATATCAAGAAATATGGGGCGTGGCTCTAAGGCAAGGAGGAAATAAAGAAAGCTTGGATGCGGTACAGGTCGTAAAGGGGGCACGCTTTTGCTAACCTCGCCCTGCAACGGAACTAAGCGAAAAAACTACAGTCCCTTTGTTTTTTTCGCAAGTACCGGCGGGCTCAGATTACCCCCTTTTTCGACCTATACCGCATCCAAGCAAGCACTATTCCAGTTCCATTGGCAACTTTTTCAAAAAAATATGTTTTGCCATGCTTGTTTCAATTGATTTTTCCCTAATGAGGTATGGTTGAACGGCTATGTATTTCGGGATATCTTCGCTAACTAAAGATTTAGCCAAAACTCTTCCTGCTGCTTGACCTTGTTCATAGGGACGCTGTGTACTGATTCCTTTAACAATTCCTTCTTTCATTTTTTCGGCAATTTCATAATCCAGGTCCGTTGTGAAAACAGCAATATCTTTTCGATTTAATTTGTCTAAGGCTTTAATAGCTAGCAAGGCAGGGCTGATCCCAGCTCACGTATAAGCTGGAAATTTCAGGATGCGCATGAACTAAGTCTGAACAGATGGAATAAGTGTTCTCTATCGAGTAAAAATTTTTTTGTGCTACTACATTTACAGAAGGATAGTGTGTAAGAAGTGTTTTAAGAACCATGCTATCTCTTTCAGAGGTACCATAAAAATTTGCGCCATGGGTAATAAGAGCAGTATTCTTAATGGTCTTATTTTTCCAGATAATCGCCTATCATTTGCCCGATATTATAACCATTTTCATGTTCATCCACGGAAATACAAGACACATAATTATTTTTATTAAACCCTTTAGGGATATTACTTAAGAGAATTACTCTTGTATGTTTGGATAATTCTTCAAAGGCCGAACTGGTTTCTATATCGTCTACAGGTATTGCAATTACCGCATCCGGATTTTGATGTTGGATGCTTTCTAATTGAATCTTTTGTAGCATGGGATCAAAATGAGCATCCATAATGGAGATGATTTCGATGCCATACTTTTCTAATTCGTCTCGTATTCCTTTCTGGTGCAATTTTGCCCATGCAGTTCCGGTGTAGTGGAAAGAAATTGCTACTCTGTACTTTCCGGTAACTAATTGTACTTTTTCACGTTGAGAAATTCTAATTCGATCTAATGATGTGGGATCTTCTCCTCTTGGACCCTGATGTAAAATACGTATGGAGTTATTGGGACGAAAATCGACATTAACATATTGGATATTTTCAACTTTCTTTCCTTCATGGAGACAGAGAAGCGTTTCGAAAGAAGTTTTTGCCAGCTGAGCAGTATTCCGTCTGATGTGGGATAAATCTGAGGAAAACGCATCGGAGGAATTCTGGTCATCCCAACCGATTACGGAAATATCCTTTGGGCAGTCTATCTCAAAAAAATGCAATGCCTTCATAAGCAATGAGGTTATGGGATTGTCACAAGCTATAATGGCTGTAACAGAAGGAGATAATTCTTTCCGTATTTGCGAAAAAATAGACTCCTCAGATTCCATCAATGAAATCTTCACAATATGGGGTACTAAAGATGTATCAAAGTCATTCAGTTCTTTTTGATAATAATGCATTACATTTTCAGTGGTACTGGAAGGTGTTTGATTGACAAGTAATAAAATGTTTCTATGTCCTTTTTCCAATAGTGCTGAAGTGGCTTGAGGGATTGCGCTGGAATAATCGGAAAGAATTTTATAGCAAAAATTACTGCTGCAATTGTTTTCGATCAATACAAAGGGAGTATTGCTTTTTATCAAAGGAATAAAATTATTATCATCCATGGAACAGGGAGCAATGATGAGCCCTAATGTTTTTTTGCTGGATAAGGCGTTCAATATCATTTGTTTTTCAAGTTCAGTATCATTATTAGAGATGGAAAGCAATAACTGATATCCCCTTTTCACAAGAATTGCATGTAGTTCAGTAAAAAAATAAGATATAAAAATGTATTCTTGAGATTAGGGACAAGAAGCAAAATTTGGGAATTGGATCCGGGAATTAAGTTATGATCTTTGGATTTTTCTTTGGTAGCCGCATTCCTTTATAATTGCTTCTACTTTTTGCTGTAAACTTGGAGAAACATAACGAGTATGGTTGAGAACATGAGAAACGGTGGCTATAGAGACCCCCGCTTTCTTAGCAATTTCCTGTAAATTCATTTTCCTAATCTCCAATCTATTATAGTATATATTGTTCTTTTTCTTATCTGTCGTAGTGCTATATTTATTGCTAACCTCATCACTGAAGTTTTACGTAAAAAAATAATTTCGAAAAACTATTCATAGGCGATATGCATATAATTAGTGTTGCATTGTGACGAAAATTATGCAATATGAAATAATTATATTGCAATGACTTATATAGATTAGTACTATTTACATATATCACAAGGACGTAAACTTAATCAAGATTAAATTTACGTAAATTTAAAAGTACTAAGGAGGAACGACAAATGAAAAAAAGAACAAGAATGTACGTTATGAGTCTCGTATTCGGGATGGCATTAGGAGCATTGGTGGGATGTTCATCAAAAACAAGATTCAAATAATGAATCGTCATCTAAAGTTTCTGAAAAAAAGCGCAAGAAAAATTCTGATAAAAAAATACAGCTAAGAAATCTTTTTGTATTCTGTACTAACACATTAAACAATAGCTTTCAAAGCTCAATGGACTCAAAATTCAAGGAATTATGTGATAAAAACGGTATCGCTTATACTTGTTTAGATCCTGATTATGACTTAAATAAGCAGCTTAGTCAGCTATCAGATTGTGCCAATAGCGGATATGATGCCGTATTTGTGATTCCTGTAGACTCTTCCGGAATCACAGCAGGCTTGGCAGAGATATCTGATGCTAAGATTCCAATTTATAATGTGGATACTGCTGTAATAGAAGAAGACATGAATAAATATGTTACTCAGTTTGTAGGAACGAATGCTTTTATGGCCGGAGAGTTGGTTGGAAAGCAATTAGTTAGCAAACATCCCGATGGAGCCAAAATTGCTATCTTGGATTTTTCCTTCAAATGAGAGTTGTGTGGATCGTGTGAATGGATTTATGAAAGGTTTGGGAGAACAAAAGGATAAGTTTACCATTGTGGCACAACAGGATGGTGGAGCTGCATTGGATAAATCCTTAGGTTTAGCTGAAGATATTTTGACCGCTAATTCTGATTTGGATGCATTTTTCTGTATCAATGATCCATCAGCATTAGGAGCTGCTGCGGCGATCAAAGCAAGTAATAAAAAAAGGCAAAAGTAGAGGTTTACAGCATTGATGCATCTCCTGAAGGAAAGCAGGCATTATTAGATGGTGATTTTACAGCTGTAGCAGCACAAGTTCCTTTGCAAATTGCTGAGCATGCATTTAATGAGGCAATGAATGGAGAAGGTAAGAGTTCAGAGAAAAAAAGTTTATTTGGATTCTCATTTAGTGGATAAAGAAGAAGCTGAAAAAAACATTAAAAGATTGGCAATAATCTTTGTTCCTAAAGATTGCGTTTTTGAAAGGTTCATAAAAGATGGATACTCCCATTTTTGGAAATGATAGATATTAAAAAGTTTTTTTCCGGAATATATGCATTATCCGGAATTAACCTTTCTTTGGAAGAAGGCGAGGTTCATGCTCTATTGGGAGAAAAATGGAGCAGGTAAATCTACATTGATAAAAATTCTTGGCGGAATATATAGACCGGATTCGGGAACAATTAGAATAAAAGGTGAAGAGGTAGAAATTCACGGAGTGAGAGATGCCGAGATGAAAGGAATCGGAATTGTTCATCAGGAGATTGTTTTAGTGCCACAATTAACCGTGGCACAAAAACATTTTTCTGGGAAGAGAATTGATGGGATCCTTTTCAAGGGTGAAGCGGAAAGAAATGAATATCCAAGCTGAAGAAATGCTTCAAAAACCTGGGAGTTTCTATTTCTCCCACTACCCCGGTTTCTTCACTGACCATTGCACAACAACAAATGATTGAAATTGTCAAAGCGGTTTCTTTTCAGGCAAAAATCATTGTAATGGATGAGCCCAGTTCGTCTTTATCTGTTGAGGAAGTTGAGCAGTTATTTCAGATTATTGCAAGACTGAAAGAACAGAAAATTAGCATTATCTACATATCCCATAGGATGGAAGAAATCTTTAAAAATCGCAGATCGTATTACAGTTATCAGAGACGGATGTTATATTGGCACGAAGAAAAACTGGAGAAACCGATGTAGATGAGCTTATATCTATGATGGTTGGAAGAGAATTAAAAAGAATTTAGTGTTCCTAAAAAAACAAATTAGCAAATCAGATGAAATAATCCTGGAAGTCAAAAAAACTTGAGCTGTAGACCGTATTATTCGGATATTAGCTTTCAACTTCATAAAGGGGAGATATTGGGATTTGCCGGTCTGGTAGGTGCCGGAAGAAGCGAGTTAATGGAGTCAATTTTTTTGGCGCACGTCATTTTACTAAAGGAGAAGTATTTCTTAGGGGAGAACAAGTACATTTTTTCAATCCGATGCAAGCGATTAAGGCGGGGATTGGATTTGTTACAGAAGACCGAAAAAAACCGGATTAGTTTTGGGAAATACTGTTTCGTTTAATCTATCATTGGCTTCGCTAGATAAATATCAAAAGGGCATATTTCTGGAAAAAGATAAGATGGATGAATCAGTTCAATATTACACTGATAGACTAAATATTAAGTCTGCAGCATTAGATGTAAAGTCAACTCAGGCATCCAATCTTTCGGGAGGAAATCAACAAAAAAATAGTCATTGGAAAAATGGCTCGCCACAACGCCATCTATTCTAATTTTTAGATGAACCTACGAGAGGCATTGATATTCATGCAAAGCTTGAGATTTACAACTTAATTAATGAGCTGGCAGAAGGAGGTATGTCAATTTTGCTAGTATCCAGTGATTTGCCTGAAATCATACAACTTTGTGACAGGGTTTGTGTTTTGAAAGAAGGAATTATGACCGGAGTTTTAGATAGTCATGAGTTAGAACAGGAGAATATTATGCGCTTTGCTGCGGGAGGGGAATCAGCATGAGAAATAGAATTGAAAAAGAGTAAAGTTCCCCATATTATTTCTGATAATATCGGAATTATGGTGGTTCTTCTTATTTTATGTATTATAGTTTCGCTTGCTACTGACAAATTTTTTTGACTTCCGGAAATATTATTTCTGTTTTTAAGACAAATTTCAATTAATACCTATATTGCCCTGGGAATGACCCTAATTATTATATTAGGACACATTGATTTGACAGTAGGTGCAGTGGTAGCAATGTGCGGTACATTAACAGTAGGGTTTATTGTAAATCAGGGACTTCCGGTGGAAATTGCCATTATAGGAGGCGTTTTGCTTTGGCGTCTTATTTGGATTTATAAATGGTGTCATTGTATCTACATTTAAAGTGCCGTCGTTCATTATTACAATGGCAATGATGAATGTTGCAAATGGAATTGCCTATGTATATTCAGGAGGACAGTCCACTCGTATAACAGATGGATTTTTTTATATCCATTGGAACAGGATACCTCTTTTCTGTGATTCCTTTACCCGTTCTTTACATGATTTTTACTCATTATTGTTATTAGTTTTCTTCTGGTAAAAACCAGATTTGGAGTTTATGTCTATGCTATTGGCGGAAACAGAGAAGCGGCAAGATTGTCCGGTATTCCCATCAGAAAAATTGAAATTATTGTTTTCACATTATCCGGTTTACTTTCTGCATTTGCAGGTCTGGTACTTGCTTCAAGAATGTACTCAGGACAGCCTTCCGTTGGAAGCGGATATGAAATGGATGCCATCGCTGCATGTGTACTTGGAGGAACGTCCATGGCAGGAGGCAAAGGAAGCATTAGCGGAACTGTACTTGGCGCAATGGTCATTGGCATAATATCCAATGGACTAAATTTAATAGGAGTGAGTTCCTATTGGCAATTGATAGTAAAGGGAATAATCATTGCCACTGCTGTAATTTTGGATTCGCAGAAAGAAAAACTTAAGAGAAACTCTATCATCAGAAAATAATATACAAATATCATTTTATACTAGGAGTAAAAAAATGGAGATATTTAGAAAAAAATGTCATTCGCAGATTCGACAGGAGATGCTATTCCGTTCTATCACGATGGGGTGTATCATATTTTTTTCCTTAACACCACCGGTGGGGACAACCGTTTATCCGGAAAAGACTGCGTACTACTTGGAGCCATGCTGTTTCAAAGGATTTAATTCACTGGGAAGAGCTACCTACAGCTATCTATCCCGGAGAAGGGAAAAGAGCCGGATGCTTCTGGAGTTTGGACGGGTTCAGTTCTGTATGGAGAAGGCAAATACCATGCGTTTTATACAGGCTATAATATCCAGGCTGAATATCAGCAGACCATTTGCCATGCATATAGTGAGGATGGGATAAACTGGAAAAAGGATACAGGAAATCCGGTTATTAAACCACTGATAGATTTATATGAGCAACAAGATTTTAGAGATCCATATGTATTTTTTAATGAAGATGAAAAAAAATATTGGATGCTGGTTTCTGCCAGAAGGCTGGATATGCCGGTGACCAGACGAGGCTGCATTGTGTTGTATCGCTCTACAGATTTGGAATCTTGGGAGTACTATGGAAATTTATATTCACCCGGCCATACCAATTGCCCTGAATGTAGTGAAATTTATAAAATGAAGGATACTTGGATTTTATCTTATTCACGTTTTTCTGAATTTGGAAATACAATTTATCGTACAGCTAAGTCTCCTTATGGTCCATGGAAAAAAATGAAAAAAGATGGTATAGGGGGAAGACGTTTTTATGCAGCAAAATCTTTAACGGATAAAAACGGAAGACGAATATATTTTGCATGGGCACATGATAGGGGACAGTGTAGTGATAAAGGAGAATGGTATTGGGGTGGTCGATTCTGTATACCTCATGAAGTAAAACTTTCTGAGAATGGAGATCTACTAGTTGATATTCCCCAGGAGTTTACAGAAGGTATTCATAAAAATATTGCTTGGAATTATCTTCCTGTCTTAGGGGAGTATAAAAGATATGGAGCAGAAACCATCGTGTTGGATGCCTTAGAAACAACTAGTTATGGCTTTTTAATGCATGACAAAAAACGATTTTATTTCCATGCATCTATTATTCCTAAAGAAGCAAATGATAGTTTTGGAATTCTTTTAAAGTCGGATAAAGAGGCTAGTGAATGTCTTTTTCCTTGAGTTTGATGTAGCAATGCAAAGAGTATCTCTTTTGTCTTTACCGATGGGCGTTGATCCATTCTGGGAGCAGTCATGCCAAGCTGTTCCGGAGGCATCATCTCCCGGACCGGATGGGTTTCGTGTATCGGAAAAAACTTTTTCTATCAAGACAGGGGCGGTCATTGATGTAAAGATTTTTGTGGATCATGATATGATTGAGGTATTTATAGGAAAAGAAATTGCTTTCACTTATAGGGTTTATAGAAGCTCTGAGTATGAGATTGGCATCATTGCTCAGGATTCTAAAGTGGAATATGCCAATATAGCACTATGTGATTATACATAAAAATATATTTGATATATTATAATAATTCGAAGAATTTTTTTAAAAATAGAAATCGTTGTTATGCAGTGTGAGTTTGAGATGGAGGGAATCGAGTGGGCGTTCAATAGAGCTTATTCGCCCACTCCTCTTCATTGAACCTTCTCATCGCAAAGTTCTCTCCGATCATAATTCTGTCTCTCCCGCCATTTCCATGTATCGCTCCAGTCGAGCAAGCATTTTGTCCAAGCTAAAGTAGCCCGATTCTCTTGCGACTTCCGTACCATCAATCTCGGCTATGACTGTTGGAACCGATAAAAATCCCTTTCTGAGCCGCCTCCTCCTGATGATCTTCAATCGGGAGATAACTATAATTCACCGTAGGATGCGCCCGCTGCCATTCCTCGAGCTTGCGTCTGATTGCTACGCAAGGCGCACAGGTCTCCGAGCCGTATTGTTTTACTTCGATTCTCATACTTTCACCATCATTTCTCATGCTTTCACCATCATTATACATCACCCTGAAGGAAAAGCTGCTCTGTTTTCCGAATGTGAAATACAGCTTTGATTCAGAAGAACAAATTATCTTAACTTCTCTTCAAAGATTTCTACAATTGTTTTCTCCGTTCCCACCATACCGGGGGATGCAATTAAGCCCATATTCCGCATGGTTTCTTCCGGGGTATTTCCATTGATACCATGTACTTTGTCAATATGGACACCCTTCATGGCAAATGCCACGGAACGGAATGCCGCATCACAGGCAGCTACACCCTTCATGGTACAACCCTGGTTTCCCCCGTCGCAGATCATTCCGGTGATGGAGGAGGCCATGTTGTTGAGAGTGTATTCCATTTGCTCCACAGTGCCACCCTTTAAGTACACTAAACCGCAGGCCATGCCGGTACCGGCGGCAATGGCACATCCGCAGAAGGCGGAGAGCCGGCCGGAGTATTCTTTGATATAGGTGCAGATGAGATAGCTCAGCATGGTTGCCCGGTAGAGCATTTCCTCACTTAAGCCATGAATCTTATAAACGCCGTATAGGGGCATGGTGGCAATGATTCCGTGGGCACCGGAGCCGGTGATACTCATGGCGGGCTTGTCTAAACCGATGACACGGGCTTCGATTGTGGCGTTGCAAAGAAGGGATGCGGTCATTTGCTCATCTTTGGAAATGACTTCCCCTCCATTCATAACCAGCAGCTGTCTTGCAAAAGTGGTGCGGGGATTTTTGAGAGCCTCTTCGAAAAGCTCTAGATTTATTTTATACGCCTCCTTTACAAATTCGATTTCTTCCAAGGGAACCGTATTCACATAGTCCACGAGCTCTGTCAAAGTATATCTATGGATGGAATGAATTGTCGCATTTGCTTTCGATGTGGTAGCATTAATTTCCCCCGAGGCACCATATGTATCTTCCTCATCTTTCTCTTCAGTCTCCAGCACTGTCTCCCCATTGACTACAATCTTCGTGATATTGGTATATGTGTCACGAATCGTAAGAAGAACCTTGCTTTCTGTTGTTTCCAATGTTGCTTTCATAAAAATACGGCTGGAAATTCCGCTAAGTGCCACGGTGATTTTTCCCTCATCAATCAGCCTTTGCGCACAGACATTGTCGGCAGGCGTAACATTTGCCAGAGACTCCAGGCCCTTATCAGGATTCCCGGCAACATATCCAAGTGCAGCGGCAAAAACATTTCCCACTTCTTTGGAATTGGGAATACCGCAGGTGAAGGCATTTTTATACATGCCGCTATTCATAGCGACATTTAAGTGAAGCAGCTCGCCCTTTGCGTAGGACTTTGCTTTTGCGACACAGAAGGAAATTGCTCCGGGTTCTGTTACGCCCAGTGCAGGAACCATATCTTTTTGATTAGTGTGCTTAATTCGTGCATATTTAGAAACCTCCCCCGCTTTTGCTTTTTATTATAGCATTTTTTGAACCTTGATAGATGCCTCATCTGATGAATAAAAAGGATGAAAAAGGAAAATAAAGCATGCTATAATACAGTCTGCTTTTTCTCCGAAATGTAAGTTTCTACGAGAAAAAAAGCTGTTTATAAAAAGAAGAAAGCAAAAGTAAGGAAACGTGAGGGAATTTATGGGAGAAAAATAATAGAAGAAGCGAAGAAAGTTAATCTTACCGAGCTGTTTTATGATTTGGTTTTTGTCTTCGGAATTTCCAAGATTACCCATATCCTGGAAAGCCTGGAGAGTGGAATCTTTAGTTTAAAAGAGATTATCATTTATACCGTTGTTTTTGTTTGTTTCATCAGTGTATGGAATGTGCAGACCGTGTATATGAACCGCTATGGAAAAACATAATCTTTTGCATATCATCATTATGACGGTTTTCCAAATGCCGGCTTTTAGTCTTTATGGCGGCAAATGTCAGTTCCGATATGGAGGAAAGCTGGACAGCCTTTTACACTGGCGCTTCTATGGATTGTTGTCATACAATTTCTGCAATATATCTACGCTTATATGCAAAACAAGAATAGTGAAAAGGATCGAAAATTGATTCGGGATTTTTCAGCTTCTTTTTTTGTGGGCATGATTAGTATTATAGTCAGCTTGTTTTTTTGTCAGGAATCGGACGCATCTTATTAACCGGTTTTTGGCTTTATTGTAATCATACTGGGTGCTATTTTTCTTTCGAAAAAGATATGGCTAGAGTACCCATTAATATGCCACACCTTATAGAAAGATTAACACTCCTTACTATTATTACCCTTGGGGAAATGCTGATAGCCGCAGCGGATTTCTTCGAAATAGAGAAATTTTTCGTTTTACTCCGTGATTATAATGCTTCAGGTAGTAGCTTTATTTTTTTGTTCTACATTACGGAATTTGATCATGCCATTGAGGAGAATCTTCCTTGTCAAAGTGGGGCAGGACTGATTTACAATCATTATTTTGTGTGGTTCGGTTTTAAATCTTTGTACGATTGACCTGGATTATGCTAATGATGCCATGGGCATTGCCCGAGTGATTATGATGTTTTTTTAGGATTATTCCTCTTTTATCTTGGTGTGTTTAATAATGCGCATTTAAATAAAAAGAGCCATAAATTGGATAAAAAAACTGATTATTCCTTTTGTGCTTGTTTATCTATTGGGTCTTGGAGGCTCTTTCTATTTCCATAATAGTATTTCTGCAGCAACCGTTCTCTGCACCTTGACGATTATTTTGGAAACGGTACTTTTTATGTCCTTTGTAGTGCGACGTTTTCCAAAAGAAATACAGGAAGAAATTATTTGCCCGTAAAGGAAAAGAATATGTTCCATTTTAGAAAAGTGGTACAAGTACCTAAAAATCTAAAATGGGAGAAAGTAGAATTATTAGGTGGTGACATAGTGAAGGTGGAGATTCAAAAAGTAAATTCCTATGAAGAAGAGCAAGCGCTGCTCCGTGTTGTCAAAGTGACGGAGAGTGTTCAAACTGCCGTAAATGCTCTTGAAAACAGTGACCCTGCTATCACGGCCCGCTCTAATGGGGAAACGCTTCTCTGTCCCATTGATAAAATCTATTATATAGAATCCGTGGATAAACGAACCTTTGTTTATACAAAGGATAATTGTTTGAAGTCCAATATAGATTATATGAACTGGAAAAATACGCTAAGCCGGAATTTCTTCAGAGCGGCAAAAGGCAATGATTATCAATATGAGGAAAAATAAAGTCAGTGCGAGCAGAACTTAACGGAAGAATGACGGCAGAACTTTTGAATGGAGAGCGTGTCATCATTGCAAGAACGTATGTGAAAGAACTGAAAGAAAGGCTGGGACTATGATATGCAAAAAAAGTAAAAAAACTATTTTTTTAGTCAGACTTTAATGATTTCAACAGCCATTCTTTTTGGAATTGGAATTCTGATGTTTATTCAGCACATTGTATCAGGAGTACAGACCCTAAGTTTGCAATGGAGTGACCCTCTTTCTATTTGCCTCACGGGATTTTTATCCTCCTTACCGACATATTTTCTTTTGGATATGGATAGTTTGAAGAAAAGCGAAGTCCGGATCAGAATCGGAATCCACTTTGTCTCGGTTCTCGGAATCGTGGTTTTGTGTGCAAGCCTTTTTTTCATTGGTTCGGACAAATCATCAACTTACGCATCATTTGTCTTATGTACAGCCTCATTTATCTCTTTGTCTGGTGTGCAACAGCATGGATGGCAAAAGGTAGATGAGATTAAAAATCAATGGAGCTATTAAAAAAATCTGCAAGATTCGGAATAAGAAATAAAGCGTTTCATGAAAATAAAGCCTTTCATGGAAAAAGTGCAACTCAGTAGGCTGTAAATGCAGCTTGGTAGGGTGGCACTTTTTTTATGCTTACAAGTTGATAAGCTGATTTATGTCAAAACCGGTGAGACAGAATAACAAGTTAAGACAACAGGGCAGAATTGTGGGAAAAATTACAGGGCAGAACCACAAGATGGAACCACAGAAACCATAGGACAAATTGGAACCGCGAGGGGCTATAGAACTGAATGATAAGACGAACTATAGGATAGACTTACAGAAAGAACTATAGAGGCGCCAAGAAGGAGCGAATCGGATGAATGCAATCACAGTAAAGAACTTAAGTAAAAACTATGGTAAAACGACTGCGGTGGATCATATTTCCTTTTCCGTGAAAGAGGGGGAGTTTTTTGCATTTCTCGGGGAGAATGGTGCGGGGAAATCAACGACCATCAATATCCTCTGTACCATTTTTGAAAAAACAGAGGGGGAGGTAGAAGTCTTTTCCCACAAGCTTGGAGAAGAGGATGATAAGATTCGAGAGAAAATAGGCATTGTTTTTCAGAACTCGGTTCTGGACGGAGTATTGACGGTAAAAGAAAATCTTTTAACGAGAGCTTCCTATTATGGAATGCACAAAGAAGAAATCTTGGATCGCTTGTACCCTTTAATGCAGGCCTTCGAATTAGAAAGCATCTGGAATAGAAAAATATGAGAAATTATCCGGAGGACAGCGAAGAAGAGTGGATATTATCAGAGCGCTTTTACATAATCCGAAGATTCTCTTTTTGGATGAGCCCACAACCGGACTGGATCCCATGTCCAGAAAACTGGTGTGGGAGTATATCGATTATCTTCGGAAAGAAAAACAAATGACGATATTTCTTACAACCCATTATATGGAAGAAGTAAGAGATGCAGATCGGGTTGTGATCCTGGATAAGGGACGAATTGTAGCAGAGGATACTCCGGCGGCTTTAAAAAAAGGAAATACACGAATACAAAACTGATTTGGTATGCAGAGAAATGTAGTGACAATGAAGCTGTGCTGAAAGGCATAGAGCATTCTTATGAAGCGGATCACTACATTGTGCCATTGGAATCAAAAGAGGGGTTCCATCTCAGTGAGTTCCTCTATACAAATCGAAATAAAATCAGAGATTATGAAATTGTAAAAGGCAGTATGGATGACGTATTCCTACATTTAACAGGAAGAAAGCTGGAGGTATAAGATGAGGGGGATTTTGGGATTTATCAAGAGAAACGTATTGCTGTTTTTCAAGGATTGGCAGAGCATTCTATTCTCTCTACTGACATCCATTATTGTGCTTGTACTGTATTTATTATTCCTGAAAGGCACCTTTGTTAGTGCGATACAAAGAGCAATGGAGCAGTATCCGGGACTGGCTTCTATGGTTCCCCAAAAGGATATCGCTATGTTTGCAAAACTTTTTTTACTGAGTGGCATTTTAGGCTCCGCAATGATTTCAGTTCCTTTTAGTTGTATTACTGTAGTCGTAAAAGATAGAGCGAATAAAGTGGATTATGATATTCTGGCAACACCTATGAAAAGGGAACAGATTATCTTAGCCTATTTTATATCGGCTGTGCTTACTTCAATACTTTTGAACAGTATAATTCTGGCTGTCGGCCTTATTGGAATTCGTATGCAAGGAAATATGTATTTGAATATAAGTCAAGTTGTAAAAGCCTTTTCTGTCGTTGCGCTTGGCTCTATCTCGGCAAGCGCAATATTTATGATTGTAGTTTTATTTTTTTCAAAACCGTCAGTGCTTGCGAAGCTTTCTTTTGGAATACTCTCAGCGGCTTCCGGATTTGTGATTGGAGCCTATATTCCTATTTCTCAATTTTCAAATGAAGTACAAACCGTGTGCAACCTATTTCCTGCGAGTCAAATAACGATTATGCTGAGAAATATACTGCTTAACGGACTCTTGGATCATATCAATACAAGCCTTCAAGGAGTGGATCAGGGAATGTTCGTTCTTAGTCTGAAAGAATACTTTACCTTTCAAGCCAAACTGTTTAATGGGTATCTGGACACGACTAAAATGCTGGGATATATCTTAGGAGCAATACTATTCTGTATCGTAGCGCAAATTATGATTTATTCCGGAAGCTATAAGAAAAAAACTAGGACAGAAGATGGACACTTAATTAGGAATAGTTTTCTTGACATGCAACTCCATAAGATACACACTATCAATTGATTGTAAAACTGTTGAAGGAGGTGAACGATGGAAGCAAGTAAAGTTATTAGAAAAGTGCATATGGATTGTCCATTATGCGATAAGAAGCATGATGTAGAGGAAAGAAAGCGCCTGGCAAGTATTACGATAAAAGGGGATAAGGTAGATTATGAAGAGCACTTTTTTTACTGCATAAACGCTGATGAAGAAGAGAGGGAATTTGAGACCGGAGCGATGGCAAATGAGAACCTGCTTAATGCAAGGAATGCTTATCGCGTTTTACACGGCTTATTGGCTTCTGAAGAAATTGTGGGAATTCGCGAAAGTTATGGTCTTTCACAGGTGGATTTGGCCCGTCTACTTGGATGGGGGGAAGCAACGATTTCACGATATGAAAGTAAGGCTATTCAAGATGAGGCTTATGACACTATGTTGCGTATGATAAAAGATAATCCTCTTGTTGCACTGGAGCTTTTAAAGAAAAATGCGGATAAGTTTTCTGAGACCAAAAGAAGACTTGTGCATTCTAAAATTGTGGGGAAACTCGATTCCTATGGAAAGGAATATTTAACAAGGCAAGCTTTGGAAGCGGAGTATGCGAAGTTTGATGCGGCAACGGATTTTAATGGTTTTACATTGCTGAATATTGATAAAACTGAGGCGATGATTTCGTATATTGCTGAAAGCGTATCCAATCTATTCAAAGTTAAACTAATGAAAATGCTTTGGTACGGGGATGCATTGTCCTTTAAACGACGCGGTATTGCTATGACGGGTATGGTATACCGTCATGAACCAATGGGGGCATTGCCTGTTGGCCATTATAGCCTGATGAATTTGGAGAATTTAAACATTCGAGAGGAAGAAAGTAATAATTACGATTTGATGCTTCATATATATCCGAGTAAAGGAATGGATTATGATGTTCTTACAGATGAGGATAGGAGCATCCTGGACGATGTGATAAAGAAGTTCAAAGATTATAAGGCGAAGGATATTATAGAGTATATGCATGGGGAAACGGCATATACGAAAACGAAGGCGGGAGAAATGATTCCATTTAGCCTAGCCAAGGACATTAGAGAATTTTGAACATAAATATCCGTACGTAGCTGTTTTGCAATCTTGAAATCTGTAGCTTTTCATCCTTGATAGCCGTATTGACATTCGGCATAGTGAAATTATAATGAATTTTAGGTTTATTAAAGAAAAACTTCCCTCTTTTAGCTTCCGGCCTTGCCGTTAAAATGAGGGGGGGATTTTAGGAGGAATAAAATGGGACTCTTAGACATTGTGAAGAAATTAGCTACAGGAGCTTCCGATGAGGACAATCGGAAAAACAAAGCAAGGATGCGGGAAATCTTTAATTCGCTGGTAGAAGGCGGAGACGACTACAAATTAATTTATTGTCACTTGGAGAACTACAACGATGTAGTTGTGGCTAGCGTCACTGTCCACAGCAATTTCATCGTAGGCTATAAGCCCGGAGAAGTTGTTGTGATTCAGGTCAGTCCGGATTTGACGGAATACGGAGAAGCAGAGGTCTTCAACAAGGAAAATGGCGGACAAGTCGCCGCTTCCTGGACAGGGTTTTGTTCGGTAGCGAAGGAAGGAAAAATGTATCAGCTTGAGCCGATTACCTATTCGCCCGGCATTAATAGGGGAGCGAAGTATTGTGTGGCGGTAACGCAGTCCGGTGAAGAAGTCTCAGCCTTTCATAAGTTTTGTAAAGCAGGCTTCTAAAGAAAGGATTCTAAAGAATATAAAGCAAAAGAGTATTTGACAAGACAGGCACTTGCATTTTTGCAGGTGCTTTTTTATTTTCCCAAAAGGTACATTTTTGGATAAATTACCGACTAATAGTCGAAAAAACTTGACAACTGATTTTTCCTGTTTTATCATAAAAAAACCGACCAATGGTCGAAAATATCAAATAGGAGCAAAAAGCTCAAATATGGAGCTCGGAGCAGATATGAAAACCGGGTCGGATATAAAAAAACGGAGGCGGATATGAAAAAAAGGGGAACAAAGAAAAACAGGAACTGTTAAAAGCTTGCCTATCGCATGTTCATAGAAAAAGGCTATGAGAATACCAGCATTGACGAGATTGTAGCTAAGGCCGGTATCGCAAAGGGCACTTACTATTATTATTTTGCAAGTAAAGAGGCAACGCTGGAGGCGGTCATTGAAATGATGATAGAGAAGGAGAGCGCTGTAGCCAAAGAGCTTCTTCAGGCACCGCTTTCCATACCGGAAAAAAACTGGTTGCAGTTGTGAATGCCTTTCGTCCGGAGAAAGAGGAAGTGGTAATCACGGACGTTCTGGAAAGAAAGGAAAAATATTGTCATGCACGATAAAAATCTGCAAGAAGATTGTAGAGGTGGCGGTACCTATTCTGGCAGAGATTGTTAAAGAAGGTATAGTACAGGGAATCTTTTCGTGTACGTATATTGAAGAGCGAGTAAAGATGCTCCTTGTTACGAGTCAGCATATGTTCGATTATGGAAATTTTGGTGAAAAAGATGTAGAGGTGTATATCGATATGCTGGAGAAGTCTTTGGGTGCAAAATCCGGAACCATGCAATTTATCAGCCAGGTCTTAGTAGAGGGGGCAAAGGAATGAGCAAGGGAATGAGCGAGATAATAAGCAAGGGGATAATCAAAGCGCAGAATAAAGCGCAGAATAAAGCACAGAATAAAGTGCAGAATAAAGCGCAGAATAAAGCACAGAATAAAGCACAGAACAAAGAACAGTTCATGCTGGATAAAGATGAATATCGATATAGACCGTGGTTATTCTTTCTCTGTGCGTATTTTTTCACATGGATCTTCTGGATACCGGCAATCTTTGTTTCCGAAGATAAGGGTGCGATATTGATGCTGTTGGGTCTCCTTGCACCGGCTGTGGTCTCCACTGTATTTGTGCTTGTATCCGGCTGTGAAGACTTGAAGAGAGATCTTAAAGAAAAGATTATAGGCTTTTATAAAGTAAAGTGGATGAATGTATTTTGGGCAGTGGTTCTTTATGCACTGATTATTGTATTTTCTATACTTTTATCCCTTTTATTTGGACAATCCTTAAAGCAGTTTTCCTTTACGGAAGATTTTTCCTTTACCGGAGTGGGAATAGGATCTGCTTTTGTGACCATTACGCTGGCTTCGATTATTGAAGAAGTAGGTTGGAAGGGATATTGTGAAGACTCCATAGGGCAATATATGGACTGGTTTATTGAATCCCTGATTTTTGGAATCTTGTGGTCATTCTGGCATTTTCCCCTGCTCTTTATCAAGGGGACATATCAGGCAGGGGCTTATGGTTAATCCCTTGTTTGTCATTAATTTCTTCGTGGGTGCCATACTTATGGGATATATCATCACATGGGTGTATCTGGTCAGCGACCGCTCCATTCTGGCCTGCATGGTTTTCCATTTGTTTGTAAACTTTATGCAGGAAAAAATCGCGATGACGGCGGAGACAAAGTGTGTGGAAACCATTGTGATTTTTTTATCGTAACGGCGATTATTGTACTGCTGAATAAGAAAAATGTTTTTTTGGAACGGAGCACGTTGGAAGACTCTTGAAAAACACGATTTGGGGAGGGAAATTAAGATGAGTTCCGGAATGAAAAAGTTCCTCCTTCTTTGGATTGGGGAGCTCATATCGTCTATAGGTGGCGGACTCACTTCTTTTGGACTTGGGGTTTATGTCTTTCAAAAAACAGGCAGTGCGGCAGGAATGGCCTTGGTAACTTTACTTGGATTTCTGCCTACCTTTCTTTTCACTGTCCCGGCAGGAGTGTTGGCTGACCGTTACGATAGAAGAGTTCTGATGATGATTGGAGACGGTTGTTCAGGACTTGGCATCCTTTACATTTTCCTCTGCATGCTACATGGAGAAGCAAACCTCGTTCAGATATGTATAGGCGTGTTCGTCAGTGCCATATTTTTCCTCCCTTTTTAGATCCTTCTTACAGAGCAACGATCACGGATTTATTATCCAAGGAGGAGTTTTTCCAAAGCCTCCGGATTAGTGTCTTTGGCAGGAAGTGCCAGATATCTGTTCTCGCCCGTTATAGCAGGCCTATTGCTGGCATATCATGACATTTCCCTGTTGCTGCTCATTGATGTATCTACCTTCTTTGTTACGATTGCAACGACCTTTATTGTAAGGCGAGGAATAAAAAGCAAAAACAGCCTACAGAGAAGCAGTCATTTTTGGAAAGCATGAAGGAAGGCTGGAGAGCAATCCATATAGAGAAAGGCGTTTTTGTGCTTGTCCTGTGTTCTTCTCTGATTACCCTGTTTCTTGGGACTTTGCAAATTCTTGTTGAGCCGATGATTCTTTCTTTTGCAGATTCCAAAAGTGCTTGGCATTGTAGAGACCCTATGTGCAAGTGGAATGCTTGTATCGGGAATACTTCTCGGAGGTTTCGGCATTAAGAAAGAATATGGAAAAAGTTCTTCAAATCTCCTTTTTATGGCGGGAATCTTTATGATTGGCATGTCGATATTTGAAAATCTGGTCAGCATCAGTATATTTGGCTTCTTTTTCTTTGCCACCTTGCCTCTTTGCAACAACTGCATGGATTATCTTTGTAGGACAAATATACCGGATGCTTTGCAGGGCAGAGCTTGGGGATTTATAGGCTTTCTCTCGCAGCTAGGCTATGTTATTGCCTATGCAGTTTCCGGCTTAGCCGCGGATGGTCTCGGTAGCCTGAGTGGAATGGGTGTCGGACGGGGAGCCGCTTTTATGATAGGGATTTCGGGTGTCTTTCTTTCCCTTGTGGCAGTTACTTTACTTCGTTTTCCGGCTATCAAAGAACTGGAAAAGAGAACGGAGTAGAGGAATCGTAATAGGTAATTTCCAGAAGTCTAAGGCAATCTGTGAGTTTAAGGAGGCTTAGTCAATGCATCAGAAAAAAATGAATCTATTCTTGCGCGTGCTGTTTATCATTCTCATCATAGCGATATCCGGTGCGGCAATACTACAGATTTTCGCACCGGAATATATGGGAAGGCACGCCGCGTATGGCATTTCTATAGGATGGCAGAGAGAAATCGGCTTTTGGAATATTGCCGTTTTGGTCATATTGATTACGGCATATAGGCACTACAATTGGACCTATCTAAAATCCATTTTGCTGGCTCTCATTCTCGGCGGAATCGGTATCGGAAGCAATCATTTTGTCCATTATCTCAAGATGCATCAAATTGTAAATTTAATCGGTGCTGTGGAGAATTATCTTCTGGTTCTTGCTTGGGTAATAGGATGGAAAATAGAAGAGAGAAGGCGGAATCCCTAAACGCTTATCCGCTTCAAATATTTTTGCAGCGTCTCTTGAATGCTGTCCAGAGAATCCACCATTCCCCGGTCAATCCATTTGAAAAAGCACATTCCAGATAGCTCCCACATTGAAGGCAATGAGGTAGTCCGGCTCCAGTTCTCCCATAAGCTTTGCAAAGGGATTGCTACTCATATCCTCTGTTTTACTGTACTCCGGAAGAAATTCATTTAGGCGAATCAGGAGGAAATACAGCATTTTGTTTTTTTGTGCAGTAAGGAAAGAAAGGCTTTATTTTTATCGCAGAAGGAGAAAATCACGGAGAGTGGATTGGTAATAGTATCAACTTTGGCGGTCGTATCAACAGAGATAGCTTCATCAAGATTTTTAGTGCCGGCAGGATTTTTTTCTTCATTTGCCTTAGAAAGCGCATCTGTATATTCCCCTATTAATTCGTCCAGAATAGACTCCAGTACATCGTCCTTGGAACGAAAGTTCAGGTAAAAGGTTTTTTTCTTGCAAGGCTTGTTTCCATAATAATCTGCTTTACGGAGATTTCTGCATAGGGATACTTTTTGCATTAGCTTGAGCAGAGCATTGGAAATCTCCTTTCTTGACCGTACAGCGGATGGATTTTGGCTTTTCTTCATAGCATACTCTCCTAAAATACACAGAAAGCAAAGATTGTGTATCTTTTTTGAAATGATTTACTTTCCTTTGATGCTACAGTACCATGCCATTGCAAGATACACAAGTGAGTAGTTTTGGAGGAGAAAATGCAGGTTTTAATCATCAATGGGAGTCCGAGAAAAAAATGGGATAACGGCAGCAGTGCTTCATAGGATTGAAGAAAATCTTCGAAAAGCAGGTATAGACGTGCTGTTTTACAATCTGGGGGAAATGAAAATGTCCCATTGTACCGGCTGTAACTATTGCTATAGAACAGGACATTGCTGTATGGAGGATGATGCAGAGCTACTCTCCAAAAGAATTGAAGAGGTGGACGGAATCGTTTTGGGTTCTCCAACTTACGCAAGTAATGTATCCGGATTAATGAAAGATTTTATAGATCGAGGACATTTTGTGATGGAACAACTGCTTTATAAAAAGTACTGTATTGCGGTGGCAAGCGGGGAAAATTACGGAAGTCAAGATACTTTGAAAGTTCTTAAGAATCTTGTGTTATTTTCCGGAGGAAGATTGAGCGGACAGCTTCGGATTCAAGCCGGCTTTAACGACCTTGAGGGAATGATAAGGAAGAGAAAAGGGGAGATTGATTATGTATCGCAAAAGCTTTTATCAGGGCAATAAAACGTAGGCAATACTATCCTATTCAGAGCATAATTCATTTTTTTATTTTCCATCTGGGAATCAAGCCCTTTGTAAAGAAAAAAGGCACGTTATATCAAGGGGTTAGGGGAAAATGGAGCAAGTTGGGAATTACCTGAATAAAGGAGATTTTTGCATTGCATGCAGAGAATCTATAAAAAAATATTTGACAAAAAGCAAAAATTCCTTATAATTGACAAGGCGTCAGTTGCAAAAGGAACTAATTGACATTTTTTAGCAACTTTACGACAAGTATCAATTGAAAGGAGTCAGCAGATGTCTAAGCAAAAAATCAATCTTTTTGTAGGTTCTATTGGAGCGTTTATCGGTATTTTTGTTTTTATTGCTTACATTCCCCAGATTTTCGCAAACTTGCAGGGAGACAAAGCTCAACCTTTTCAGCCGCTATTTGCAGCAATTTCTTGCCTGATTTGGGTTATTTACGGATGGACTAAGGAACCGAAAAAAGACTGGATTCTTATTATTCCTAATTCAGCGGGAGTGATTTTAGGAGGATTAACTTTTCTTACTGCTTTGTAATCCCATGTAATGAATATGAAAGCCGGCGACTTCTTTAGGAAGTTTGCCGGTTTTTTATTACTTGCCATTTCGGTGGAATTAGTCTTAATAAGAGAAGAAGCTGAATATAGAGAAGAATTTAGATTCAACCGCCGGTGGAATAGGTAGAACTCAACCGCCGGTTCCTGTCATTTTCGACGGTTTCCGGTAAGCTTGTGTCGTGAAAGGAGGTGTCCGATATGGATCAAATCAAAATCGGAAAATTTATAGCAGCTTGCAGAAAGGAAGAGGGCATGACACAGGCGGAGCTTGCGGAGAAGCTTGGTATCAGTGATCGGGCAGTATCCAAATGGGAAACCGGAAAGTCTATGCCGGATTCCGGAATCATGCTGGAGCTTTGTGGATTTCTGAAAATCAACGTAAACGAACTCCTGTCGGGCGAAAGAATCATGGCAGAATTCTATAGTAAACAAGTAGAAGAGAACCTTCTCGCAATGAGACGAGAAGTGGAGGAAAGAGATAGGAGAGCCCTTAAGCTGGAATACTGGCTGGGATTCTCGACAGTGCTCTCCGGATCGGTCTTAATCCTTTTGGCATCCTTCCTGGTGATGCCTTTCTGGCTGAGAATGGTACTCTCCGCCTTTGCCCTTATGATGATTTTACTGGTAAGCTTTATCGCAGTTGGTATTGAACAGAAAGCCGGGTACTATGAATGCGGGTGCTGTCATCATCGCTATGTGCCCTCCTACGGTAAGGTCATTCTATCCATGCACAAGGGTCGGGCAAGATATATGAAGTGTCCTGTATGCGGAAAACGAAGCTGGCAGAAAAAGGTATTGGGAGAGGAATAAAATCATGTGTGGTTTATAGAAATGCTGTTAACAGCGCAGTAATTCTTCTACCAAAAGTTATTATCTCATTTTGATCTTTTGCCTATGTCATAAAAGTGCCGCTTCAGGCAAAAATATGAAATGCATCTCTTGCGAATTTTCCAAATAATGAATATACTATTTTATAAAACTGCCGTTTACGGCAAAAAATATGAAATGGAGATTAAGATGGAAATCAATAGAGAAATCAATAGAGAAATCAATAGAGAGGTGTATCTTAATCGTCTAATTGTCAGAAAACACAATGGCTTCATTAAAGTGATTACCGGAATCAGACGCTGCGGGAAGTCGTATTTGCTGAATACTTTATTCTATAAGCATTTACTTTCAGAAGGTGTAGGAGAGAGTCACATTATCCGATTCGCCTTTGATACAGCGGAGGATTTATTAAAGATTGGAGAAGATCCCATCGTACTGGATAATGAAAAAGAAGAGCGTAAGGTGGATCCCTCCCTGATTTATTACCTGGCTGATGCCACAGATTCGTGGTGAAGGCATGTATTACCTTTTGCTGGATGAGGTGCAGAAGCTGGGAGCCTTTGAATCAGTGCTGAATGGGTTCCTTCGGAAGCAAAATGTTGATGTTTACGTAACAGGCAGTAATTCCAAGTTTCTGTCAAAGGACATTTTAACTGAATTTGAGGGAAGAGGGGATGAAGTGCATGTGCTGCCTTTATCTTTTTCCGAATACTATGCATTCAAAGAGGGAGATAAAAGCGAGGCTTATGATGATTACTCCGTTTACGGAGGGCTTCCGGCGGTTGCCCTGATGAGTACGGAAGAGCAGAAAAGCAATTATTTGATATCCCAAATGAAGAACGTGTATCTTCGGGATATCGTGGCCAGATATTCGGTACAGGATGAAAAACGCCTTGGGAGAAGTAATTGACGTCATTGCCTCCGGCATTTCCACCCTTACCAATCCAAGGAAAATTGCCGCAACGATGAATTCTGTTCATGGGATGAATATCAGTGATGCAACAGTGGATAAGTACATTACCTATGGGGAAGAAGCGTTTATGCTTACTCGGGTAAAAAAAGATATAATGTGAAAGGGCGAAAGTATATCGGAACCCCTTATAAAATCTATTTTGAAGACCTGGGCCTTCGCAATGCCCGACTGTCATTTCGGCAGATTGAAGAAACCCATATCATGGAGAATATCATTTACAATGAATTGCGATACAGGGGCTATCAGGTAGATGTGGGAACCGTGGAATCCAGGGAGAGGGATGCAAATGGGAAAGAGATTCGGGTGCAGAGGGAAATCGATTTCATTGCTACATTAGGAAGTAAGAAGTATTATATTCAGTCTGCCTATGCCATTCCGGATAAGGAAAAGTATGAGCAGGAATGCAAATCCTTTGAGCGCACCATGGATTCCTTTAAGAAAATCATTATCGTAGAAAAAAACGTATGAAGCCTCGCTATGACGAAAACGGATATCTGATGATGGGAGTTAAGGAATTCTTGTTAGATGGCAATAGTTTGTTGATTTAATTCATGAAGAGTATCGTGTGGAAAGCCCACGATACTTTTTTTATGGTATTAAACTCGAAAAATAAAGGGGGAATTCCGCCGGAATTTTTCGGGTTTGTTTTATAGGAAACAGTACGGGAGAAGCGGGAGATATCTTATTAATTGAGAATAGAGTAAAAAAATTTTGTCAGTTGATACAAAAAGAAAAAGAAAGCATTGCCAATATTTTTTTCCATCGTTATGATAGGAGACGATGGAAGAAATTTCATCGATTATGTTATGTACACAGCAAAGATAAAAAAACGCAACGCATGCAGAGAAGTATGCCAGAGCCGGTAGGTAGCCCGGCTGTCACAGAATCTTGTGGTAAGTAACCTTCCCTCTCGGGTTGTCCATTCTTTGTCCATAAAGTTTAGGAGGGACAAATATGGACAAGATGACTTGTCAAATGACAGTGCTTTTTGAAGGCGCTTTTTGGGTGGGCATTTTTGAGAAAACAGAGGGAAATCGCCTATCCGTTGCGAAGGTGACTTTCGGTGCAGAGCCCAAGGACTTGGAGGTACGTGATTTTATCTTAAAGCATTTTTATGAGCTGAAATTCAGTCCGGATGTAAAAACGCAAGTCAAGGAAAGAAAACAGAATCCGAAAAGAGCACAAAGAGAGGTCAAAAAACAATTGCAGCGTGCTGGCATCGGGACGAAGTCGCAACAGGCGTTAAGTTTACAGCATGAAGAGAACAAACAAAAGCGTAAAGAAAAAAACAGAGAACAAAAACGCATCGAGGAAGAACGGCAATTTATGCTGAAGCAAGCGAAGAAAAAAGAAAAACACAGAGGCAGATAACGAAAATAGTGAGGAATAGCATGGCCGATTTAAAACTAAGTCTTATACAAAAATATAAGTTGGAAAATGCATATACCTATATTTACAGCACAGGTTTTCTTTCTCCTGCGTGTCCGGAGCAAGGCGCAAACGCTCTCCTCTTAACCAGAAGAGAAGAATCCCCCGGAGCCTACACTGTTCTAGTCCTGTCCGAAACCGGCATACAGGAAATAGAGCTTGGGGAGGACTTTCTTGACCGAGAAAATGATCCGGTACTTTTTTCATTTGGAAATGGCTTCGGGGTAATCAAGGCAAAGAAAGAAATTTTCTATTTTACCGGAGATTTTTCTTCACTGGAAATCATCTCGATTAAGAACAGCCTCTTGCCCTTTCGTAAAGTACTGCCGGAAAATGCAAGACAACGGCATTTTCAGACCGTTTCAGACGGTAGCCTAATTCCTGTCTGCTTTGAAAAGGAAGTGTATTACGGCCTTTCCCGATGCTTTGCTTTATTAGACTTTGACCCTGTAAAAAAAGAAGCCAAGTGGAAATGCTTTTCGGAAATGGAGAAAAATGCCTTTACCCATCATAATGAGAGGACGAAGGATGCTCCGAAAATCGACAGTTTAAAAATGGAGGAAGGGGAACTCTACGCCTTTACTTCGGGAGAAAGCACGGGCTCGGTGAATAAATGGGGAATGGATTATTATGCTCTGGCAAAAATCTCCTCTGAGGGCAAGGTAAAGGAAAAGCTTTTGGAGTCGGAGCAATTGAAGGCGGGCGGAAAAAAGTCCGGGGTGAATGGAACTTTCACCCATTCGGATTATCTTATTATCACACCGCTTTTTAACAATGACGATTGGAAGGGAAAGCAAAAACTCTTTTCCCTAAGAACAAAGGAATATTTGGATATTGCCATGCCAAGGGGGATGACGAAGCATAGCTTACACAATATTTGTGGAGAGCTATGCCTCACTGCCCTGTATGACAGAGGATTGAAAGAAATCGGACTTTGTAAAATAGAGACTATTCCTGAGCCTTCCATTTTAAAAGCAGTGCAGAATTAATAATAACCAGTATACTTCCTGCATTGTGCACGAGAGCGCCCACAACCGGCCCCAGTATGCCGGTAATAGCCAGCACAATGGCAAGGAAATTCAGCGCCATGGAGAAGGTTAAATTGATTTTTATGGTTTTCATCATTCTCTTTGATAAAGCAAGAAGGTGGGGGAGCTCTTTAATTTCATCATCTACCAAAGCAATGTCTGCGGCGTCCACGGCAATATCACTGCCGATTCCTCCCATAGCGATACCGACATTTGCTTTTTTCAGAGCAGGTGCATCGTTAATGCCGTCTCCAATCATAGAGACACTTTCTCCTCTTTTTTGCGCTTCTTCTATCGCAGTTAATTTATCTTCAGGAAGACAGTTGGCCTTTACCTCAGTAATACCTACCTTCTTTGCAATGTTTAAAGCGGCATTTTCATGATCCCCGGTAAGGAGTACGGGGGTGATATGCAATTCTCTTATTTTCTGAATGGTATCATAGGATTCTGTACGCAGTGTGTCGGAAAGAACGATAAATCCTGCCAACTTTCCGTCGATTCCCATGTAAATGACGGTGCTTCCGTCAGAAAGATAGCTTTCTGCTTCTTTAGCGACCTCTGCATTCAGGTGGATCCTGTTAAAGAGTTTCGCATTTCCTGCATGGATGGTTTTTTTCTGTCAATTACAGCGGAAACGCCTTCTCCCGGCTCCATGTGGAAATCCTGGACGGGAAGAGTTTCTTTTCCGTAGCAATGGACAATTGCTTTCCCCAGGGGATGCTCGGACATTTTTTTCAACGGATGCGGCATAAGCGTAGAGTTCCGCTTCGGAGTAAGAGGAAAGGGATTTCACCGCGGTGACAACGGGGGTTCCGTAAGTTAATGTTCCCGTCTTATCAAAGGTGATTTTCCGCACTCCGGCAAGACGTTCTAAGGCATCTCCTTCCCGAACAAGAAAAACCGTGTTTTGTGGCATTTCCGATGGCAGCCATAATGGCAGTGGGGGTCGCAAGGACAAGGGCGCAGGGACAGAAAACAACCAGTATGGTGACGGCACGAATGATTTGCCCTGTAAAAAGCCAGGTGAGGGTTGCTGCGGAGAGTGCGATCACCACAATCCAGGTAGCCCACCGGTCAGCCAGTCCCACGATCTTTGCCTTGTCAGCGTCCGCAGATTGGACCAACTGAATCATACGTTGAATGGAACTGTCTTTACCGACCTTGGTTGCCTCCATTTCAAAGGCACCGTATTGGTTCACGGTTCCGCTGGAAACCGTATCTCCCACCGTCTTGTCTACCGGTAGAGATTCACCGGTCATTACCGCCTGATTTACGGAAGTTTGCCCGGAAAGAAGGATACCGTCTACAGGGATTGTTTCTCCGGGAAGCACCCGCAGAATGTCCTTAAGCTGAACCTGCTCTGCCGGGATGATTTGTTCTTCGTTATGGGAAATGACACGGGCAGTTTGGGGAGTGAGCTGCACCAGCTTTTCTATGCCTGCTCTTGCTCTGGCCACAGTCAAGTCCTCCAAGAGCGCACCGAGCTGCATGATGAATGCTACTTCTCCTGCGGCGAAATCTTCGTGGATGAAAATAGAGGCAATGAGCGCAAGAGAAACCAGAACATCCGCTTTAATATCAAAGCGGGTAGTCAGTCCGATCACTGCCTCCAGGATGATAGGGATTCCGCAGAAGAGAATGGAGAGCCAGGCAATGTCGAAGGGAAGGGGAAGAAAGGGAAAACGACTGTTCATGAGACTTAATAAAAGAGAAACACCGCCAATCACGAGGAATACAATATCTTTTTCATTCCACCAACTTCCAACAATTCTTCCAATTTGAACATCATTTTTTTCATGCTTGCTTCTCCTTTTTTTGCTTTATTATCGGGAAAATGAAAATAAAAATTTTCTAATATCCTGGTTTATACCCATAGGGGTATAGCCACATAATATACCTATAGGGGTATAAGTTGTCAAGAAAAAATTAAAGCATATAAGAAAATGATTTTGATGTGAAAAGCAGCCAACGAGATATTGCACACTACGCGTGCGATACTCGTTAAGAATAAGCTGTCTCAGGCTTCGCCCGCGTCACTTGCTCAGAATAAAAAAAGAGCCTATAGCGCGCTTTATAGTAGCTCCGCATATAGACTCAAACAGAATTCTTGAAAAATCCTTACTGCATGTTGGCAAAACGTTCGATGGCTTTTGTGAAATTTTCAATTTCGGCCTCATCACCCTGCTCCACCGCGTCTTTAATGCAGTGGTGGATGTGCCCTTCCAAAATGACTTGTCCGGCTTTATTTAGTGCGGACTTAGCTGCGCTGATTTGAGACAGCACATCTTCACAGGGAACATCATCATCCACCATCCGATCAATGGCTTTAATCTGTCCCATGATTTTGGCAAGTCTCCGGTGTAAATTATCTGCATCCATACATTTCTTCATAGAGAACCCTTCTTTCCGGCATTACAGTGATAAGAATCATATACCCCTATGGGTATAACCATTCTATCGTTTTTATTGCTGCTTTTCAATGATAATCTTCTCCTTCTTTCTATACGCCTCCCATGCTTTTTTGTAAAAAAACCGCATAGATTCCCGACATTCATCCGGCTCAAGAATTACTGCCTCTTTTCCAAAACGCCGAAAATAAGCCTCCAGCTGTAGTCTTGGCCAGTGGAAATACAGAGTATTTCCCTCTTTTCTCAAGACATCCGGTCTGTTTTTGGTGACAAGATGAAACTTCTGCATACCCTTATCAGTGAAGAGAACTTTAGCTTCTACACTTTTAGATGCAGATTGGGGGCTTCTTCCGGCAATTTCCTGTAGCTCCAGTTTTCTCGTTTCATCCGGAAGAAATTTATCGGAAGAAGTAAAAAGAGCATGAATTCTGGAGATACGGAAAGTTCGGGGAATTCCGCTAGCGTAGTCCGTACACAGGAGGTAATTGCACTGTTCTTCTTTGGAAGCGGCAATAAAATAGGGGCAAACCGTGAAATGCAGTTCGGGGGCGGAGGTGGAAGAGAAGCTGATGATGCTGTTCTTCTGAATAGCGGCATTTAATTCCAAAAAAGTGTCTTGGAAGAGGATTTTCTCTCGGTCTTTTCTGGAAATGGAAAGATAGGAGCTGAAAAAGTCATTAAGATACCGGGAGAGAGAAACCCGGGAGAGCATATTACTTTCAATGGAACGCATAATATTCAAGGAGCGACCACTGACCGTCAAGGTGATGGCAGCGTTTCGCTCACTTTTTAATGTAGAACGAGTATTTCTCCCGGAGCCTGCGGCAGTTTGCCTTGCAAGGGTATCCTGCGTAAAGTGCAGGGTATCCCGTCCCGGCCTTCGAAGATACGTATTCATGATTTTATCCGCGATGGCATCGGCGTCGTCCCGGGAAATCGAGGAAAATGCACTGAGGTCGGACAAAAATAGTATCCAGTAGCCTTTCCTTTGTTTCACGATATTCATCAAAAATATTGAAGCAGTAATTCTTTTCAAAAAAACCGTTCAGATTCACGGAGCCATCCTTCTTATAAAAATCAAAGAGCTCCGCATCATTCAAAAGGCGTAATCGCATCTCTTCCGGAATATAAATTTTGTACTTCTCCGTCATGACGACCTCCATCAATACAGATACTTAAACATATCTCTGAATGCATCCTTTAAATATGTTTAAAAACACATTCAATCGACAATCTGAGCTACAATCGAAACTTCATTTAAAAACAATGTAAAGCGAGTATTCAGTAATTATTGGACTCCTAAATGGATATGTAAACTATTTATAATATAACGAATATACTGTAATAATTCAATAAATTTGGGGTTGAAAAAAATATTTATATTCCTCAGCTTTTTATCTCCTGAAAAACGATATATCATAAAGGCACGAAAGACACATACAGCAAATTGCATACATACATTTTAGAGTAAAAGCGGATGGTTCATCCTGTGTCTTGTACGTCTTAGTGGATTTCCACTAAGTATAACTTAAAACAGTCGGAAAGATACTTACAGCAAAAATTTCAGCGATATTTAACGTAGATGGTTAGTGCTCGGCCTTGGTCCGGGGACTTTGGGGGTTCGATTCCCCCTCTATAAGGGGCGAGTTCTCCTTACTTTAGTAAAGTATCTTGTGGCTGTTTCTTTTTTAGAAGGAGGTAGAGCGATGTTTTTAGAAGAATTAAGAAAAGAAGAGAATAGAACTTATACGGAGAATGGCGCTCTTACCAACAGGAGCACGAACTCTTATTGTCTGGATCTTTTTGCTACCATTGGGGCTTTACGAAATGCAGAAGACAGAGAAATCATTTCCCGATTTATCAAGGCCTATACGGAAGACAGAAATATGGCGATGAAGATTCTCTTCTTCGCAAGGGATATCCGAGGAGGACTTGGGGAGAGAAGAGTGTTTCGGTCTATACTAAAGTGGCTTTCTCTTCATGAGGCGGAGTCCGTTCGAAAGAATATCACAAATGTTCCCGAGTACGGGAGATTTGATGACCTGCTTTCCCTTCTGGGCGGACCTTGCGAAAAGGATGTGATTCTCTTTATAAAGGAACAGTTGGAAAAGGATCTTTCTGCCCTGAAAACCGGGGAGAGTGTCTCTTTACTGGCCAAATGGCTTCCTTCCGTGAATACCAGCAATAAAGACACGGTAAAAATGGCAAAGAAGCTGGCAAAAGCAATGGGATTTAGCGATGCGGAGTATCGTAAAGTCCTTGTTTCACTGCGGGCGGAAATAAAGCTGATGGAGAATTATCTTCGGGAGAAGGATTACTCCTTCTCTTACGAAAAGCAGCCTTCTAAAGCCTTGTATAAGTATAGACTGGCTTTTTCTTAGAAATGACAAGGAGAGATACTCCGCTTTTTTAGAAAAGGCGGAAAAGAATCCCTCCGTGATGAATACGGGAACTTTGACGCCCTATGATGTTGTAGCATCCATTTTCCATAGAGATATGGAGGAAGAGGACATCACGGAAGAAGAACGCCGTTCGATGGATGTCACCTGGAAGGCACTTCCCGACTATACAGGGGCGGAAAAATGCTCTTGCTGTAGTGGACGGATCCGGTTCCATGTATTGGAACTGGGGATCCGGGTACATGCCGGCAGCAGTGGCACAGTCTTTTGGGGATTTATTTTTGCGGAGCACAACAAGGGCTGTTTCCATAACCATTTTATTACCTTTTTCTGAAAATCCGAGATTGGTGGAAGTGCAAGGGCGGGATATTGTGGATAAACTTACGTACTGCGTGAGTTTCAATGAGTGTGCCAATACGGATTTACAGAGCACTTTCGACTTAATTCTGAAGACGGCCATTCAAAATAAGGCAAAGCAGGAGGAACTCCCGGAAAAACTCTATATCATTTTCGGACATGGAATTCGACTATTGTGCGAACCATGCGGAAATGACGAATTTTGAGTGCGCAAAAAAAGAAGTTTGCAAAGTATGGCTACAAGCTTCCGCAAATTGTATTTTGGAACGTGGAAAGTAGAAACCCGCAACAGCCGGTTACGAAAAATGAGCAGGGAGTTGCCTTGGTGTCCGGCGCTTCTCCGCAAATTTTTCCATGCTTTCCGAGGGATTTTAGATCCCTATTCTTTTATGCTGGAAACACTATCTTCCGAACGCTACCAAAGGATTTGTGCGTAGAGAGGGGAAAAATATGTTTAAAAATAGAAGGAAAGGTCAATACGGCAGTTTGTTTTGCGTCAGTGGTGGAGAACTGTGCCATTCAACAAATAAAAAGAATGTGTGACTACGACTTCACAGCCGGGAGTCAAATTCGCATTATGCCGGATGTGCATGCCGGGAAGGGCTGCACGATTGGAACGACAATGACGGTTCACGACAAAGTCGTTCCAAATATTGTGGGCGTAGATATTGGCTGCGGAATGTATACGATTAATTTGGGAAAGATGGAAATCGACTTAGAAAGACTGGATAAAGCTGCGCATTTTATTCCGTCCGGAATGAGCGTATGGGATAGAGAACAGGAAAAGTTTGACTTAGAGGCACTTTATTGTTACGGACAGCTTAAAAATCCGGATCGTCTTCGGAAAAGTCTGGGAACTCTTGGAGGAGGAAATCATTTTATTGAGGTGGATAGTTCGAGAGACGGAACAAAAATATCTTATTATTCATAGCGGAAGTCGAAATCTCGGGAAGCAGGTAGCGGAACTGTATCAAAACATCGCGATTATGCAACATAAGGAGGTGTCGGATATACCGGAGGACTTATGTTATCTAAGTGGGGAGGCTTTTCAGGACTATCTTCATGACGTAGAACTCTGCCAGCATTTTGCAAAAAGAAATCGGGAGATGATGGCGAAGATTATTTTCGCAAAATGCAATCTAAAGTGGAACAGATGCTTTTCATACCATACATAATTATATTGACTCGGGAGAAATGATACTTCGAAAAGGCGCTATAGCAGCACATGCAGGAGAAAGAGTTCTTATACCTATCAATATGAGAGATGGAAGCATTCTTGCACTTGGAAAAGGAAATCCGGAATGGAATTATTCCGCACCGCATGGGGCGGGACGGGTCATGTCTCGGACTAAGGCACAAAATGAGCTCAGCATGAAAGAATACCGGGAAAGCATGAAGGGATTTATTCGAGTTCCATTAATCAAACGACCTTGGATGAGGCGCCTATGGCTTATAAGTCTTTGGAGGATATATTAAATGTCTTGGAGAATACGGTGGATATTATAGAAGTGTTGAAACCGATATACAATTTTAAGGCATCTGAATAAGAAGAGGATTTCTGCGTAGAAAAAATGAAAAAAAGCGGAAAAATGCTGAGACAGTACAGTATTTTTCCGCTTTTTTTATTAACGATATCGCTCGTAAAGCATATAGTATATCTTTTTTAGTTAGAACATTTCCGCAAGTTCTCTAGCTGAAGCCACCATGGACTTTATCTGCCGGGCGGTTTTCTTCATATTCCATTTTTTCCATGCCTTCTTATTCTTTGGGGGAGTGAATAAGGCCAAGTCGCTTTTTCACTATCAAGTAAATTCGGTCGTCGTTTAAGGAAAAAGCCTAACCCGGAAGAAATTTGTCTGTCAAACCAGGAAATCATAGTCGGTGTCAGAAATTTTCGTGCAGCCTGTTCATCGGTGCAGAAGATATTGTAATGTTCATTGTGGGTAATATCTTCTACATCGATTTTCTTTTTCTCCGTCACAGGCAGGAAAATGCCCTCCATTTGTTTCTTTCCCCCACACTTTCTCCGTGGGAACAATTCTTAGCTGTCCTTCAAAATGAGAATGATATTGTAAAGTATAAATTTGCCCGTAGAATTCGTATAAACCTTTCCCGTCTTTTTCCCTTTTTGGGGAGAGTAAGCATATAAGTCGGTAATTTTTAGCTCGGGTTGCTCCTGCAAATCCAGTAAACCGGCCGGGTAGTAATAAGAAAAAATCGGCACCGCTTTTTTAAATGCATTTAGAGGAAGATTATTGTTCCCGTCAAATTCTGCCTTGGGAAGAATGATTCTCACCATTGGAGGGAGTATTCGATTCAAATAAGTTTCCTCCGTCTCCGGCAGTTTTATGATTTTAAAGATAAGACTACAGATTACAGCCAAAATAAATGCGCAGATGATACCCAGGAAGGAAGCAATCACTATCCCGAAAACAATCTTTTGATAAAATAGAAATGTGTCAGGAGAGAGGATAGATTGCTCCTTAAGAGTTATAAGAATCGGCAAAACAAAAACACATAAGAACAAAAGGCCGGAGAACAATACAAAAAAAGGCACCATAGGATTGTCTTTGTAGTAAAAACTTCTTTTCATTGCTTTTCGAGCCTTTTTGAATTTCGGAGACCTCCAAAGTTCTCTAAGCTTTTGCCGTTCTTCCTTCGTCAATTCCATTTGCTGCATCCTTTTTTTCTTCTTATATTGAGAATTTTATTGAAACTTTTTAAGTATAACATAAAGGCGCGACTTTTTGCTGCCAGTGATGAAAGAATTTATATAAGGCTGAACAGTTTTAGCGGGTCTTTTGTGCTATGATATTTCCCAAAGCTTTATAGGAGTGTGATTTATGCAAGTGACCATCAAAGATGATTTTGACTTAGAGAAAATTATTGAAAGCGGACAGTGCTTCCGGGGAAAATCTTTAGAAGACGGAAGCTATCGATTTATCTCCGGAGATTCCGCCATTTACCTTCGTCCGAAAAGAGGAGAGCCCGGAGTGTATACGGTGTCCTGTAATCAGAAAAGCTGGGAAACAATCTGGTTTCCCTTTTTGATTTGGAAAGATGCTATAGCAAAATTGCTGTTTCAGAAAGCGGAAAGCATGAATTCGTGGATCAGGCCATTGCTCATGGTCGTGGAGTGCGGCTCCTGCGACAAGATCCTTGGGAAATGCTGCTTACCTTTATCATTTCACAACGGAAAAAGCATTCCCGCCATTATCAAATCCGTGGAAGCCCTGTCGGAAAAAAATATGGCCATGATATTGTTACTGAACAAGAGAGGCTAAAGGCATTTCCCTCCCGGAAGAAATGAAGGAAGCTACAGCGGAAGAGCTGGCAGCCTGCGGTCTTGGCTATAGGGTGAAGTATATCTTGGACGCAATACAAAAGGTCAATAGTGGAGAGCTAAATCTGAAAGCCATCGCAAAACTTCCGGATGATGTATTGCTGGAAAAGCTTCAGGCCGTCATGGGGGTAGGCATAAAGGTGGCAAACTGTATCGCCCTATTTGCCTACGGAAGAACCGCCTGCGTTCCGGTGGATGTCTGGATTTTCCGCGCCATTGAGAAGGAATGTGGAGGAGTGTCTCCATTTTTCCTTGTATGGGGAAAAAATGCAGGGATTATCCAGCAATATATTTTTTATTATGAGAGAGGGGTTATCGGGCGCAAAGACTGACAAATTTTCCTAGTACTTTATTCCGTAAGTCAAAGATGTTCAGTAAATTTAGCAGTTTCTAAAAAAACAAGCCTTTGTTTTTTGACTTTTTAGTGTATAATTAATGCAGTTACATACATTTTTTTAAGAAAAAAAGGAGAACAAAAAAATGGCTGAGCAAGATACGGAAATGACCCCCTCATTACTAGGCAAAATACTTAAGTGGATAGGACGATTGATTCTACTCTTACTTGTACTACTTGTTGTGGCTGTAGCGGTGCTTATGGTACTGGATCATTTTGGCATTGTTAGTCCGGAAGATTTTCAGAAGAGTAATGAAAAAAGAATGGATGTGGAACTGCATGGAGAGGTTTTGGATGATGAGTCCTATACAGTGGCAGCAGTGGATGCCGATGAATATTTTGAGAATCACGCAAAAGTTCTAAATGAAATCGATGCAAAAGATTCTAAAAAGTTGCAAAGTGGAAAGGAAGTCAGAAAGTTATTGTCGGAAAGAGGATTTTCGGATTGTATTCTTACTGCGGTGTATTCTCTGGAAGGGGATTTGGAACCGGAAAATGAAGTGACGGAAAAGACTTCGGATAAATATCCGATGTATCAGGCCTATTATGAATCCGCAAACGGAAATGTATGGCTTATCTATTCCATTAACAGCTCTCTGATGGCAGTTCCCATTTTAAATAATATACAACCCCAGGGAGGCGCCGAGATGATTGTATCGGAATCAAATACCCTGGTTAGTTATGACAGTGTGAAAAATAAGTTTTATGAAACAATTCCAAATAGCACGGAAATCAATGTAAAAACAGTGGACAGTATTACAGCCGATGTTCTGAATTCCTTGACAATAGAGACACAAGATTAAATATGGGAAAGATAATGCGGAGTATGGACGTGGACAGTGCGAAACAGCTTTGCATATTCTCTTTCTTGACAAGCCAAGTTTTAGAACTATATAGTAGTTGAAATGAGCGAAAGGAGTAAACACCATGGCAAATTACAACATTAATACCATCTGTGTACAGGGGGGCTATGAGCCGAAAAAGGGAGAGCCCAGAGTGGTTCCTATTGTGCAATCCACAACCTTTAAATACGAGACTTCCCGGCAAATGGGAGACCTCTTCGACTTAAAGGAGCCCGGATATTTTTATACCAGACTGGCTAACCCCACCAATGATGCTGTGGCAAACAAAATCTGCCAGCTGGAGGGCGGGGTAGCGGCTATCCTAACCTCTTCAGGTCAGGCGGCAAACTTCTATGCCATCTTCAATATTGCCGGTGCAGGAGATCACGTGATTGCTTCTTCCGCAATCTACGGAGGAACCTATAACTTAATTGCAAAGACCATGAAAAATATGGGCATTGAAACCACCTTCGTGGATCCGGACATTTCTGCTGAAGAACTGGATTCCAAGTTCCGTCCCAACACAAAGCTGGTTTTTGGAGAAGTCTTGGCGAATCCGGCCTTGAAAATTTTAGACATCGAAAAATTTGCCAAAGCTGCCCATCAGCATGGCGTTCCCTTAATCGTGGACAATACTTTCCCTACCCCGATTTTCTGTAGACCCTTTGAGTGGGGAGCAGATATCGTGACACACTCCACCACAAAATATATGAATGGCTTTGCCAATGCGGTTGGTGGCGCAGTTGTGGATTCCGGAAACTTCGACTGGACCAAGTATAGCGAGAAATTCCCGGGACTAACCACTCCGGACGAAACCTACCACGGAACAGTCTATACGGAGAGCTTCGGTAAGGCAGCCTATATTGTGAAAAATGACCACCAACCTGATGCGTGATTTAGGCTCCATTCCTTCTCCGCAAAACTCCTTCTACCTGGGCGTAGGTCTGGAAACTTTGCACTTAAGAATGGAAAGACATTATGAAAATGCCTTGGCTTTAGCAAAAGCATTTGGAAAAAAGCACCCGAAGGTATCCTGGGTTTCCTTCTCCGGCTTGGAAAAAGGACAGCCAGCATGAATTGGCTAAAAAGTATCTGCCAAAGGGTTCCTGCGGAGTTATTTCCTTCGGTGTAGTAGGGGGAAGAGAGGCGGCTGTAAAGTTTATGGATTCTCTGAAGCTGGCTGCTATCGTTACCCACGTTGCGGATGCCAGAACCTGTGTGCTGCACCCGGCATCCACTACCCACAGACAGATGAATGATGAAGAGCTGCTGGCAGCAGGCGTATCTCCTGATCTTATCAGAATGTCTGTAGGCATTGAAGATGTGCAGGATATTATTGCCGATGTGGATCAGGCATTGGAGAAATAAATAGGACGATATATTTCATACTAAAAAATAACGGGCTGTAAAAAAATTAAAAATAAATTAATAGATTTTTCGGCAATATAGGTCTAAATGAGGGGTAGTCTGAGCCCGTCGGTACTTGCGAAAAACAAGAGAATCGCAGTTTTTCGCTTAGTATCCGATACGTGGCGAAGCTAGCGAGAGCGTGCCCCAAATTTAGACCTATATTGCTTAGAAAACTATTTGATTTTTACAGCCCGTTATTTTCCTATAGCACTTCCACCTGACAGGAGCGTAGAGTCTCCAAAGCAGCTTCGTGTTTTTCTTTCGTAACTCCGGCACAACACCGGCTATCTACAGAGAGAGGGACTTCCGGTAAAAATGCCTTTAGAAGAAGGGCATTGGAAACCACACAGATATCGGTACATAAGCCTACAAGCTCGATGGAGAAATCCTGTTCTTTGCTTTTAAGTTCCTGACAGAGGGCTTTCATGGCATTTGCCAATTCCAAACTTCCAAAAGCCGGGCTTTTCAAAGAAATGATCCGCTAGGATTAAGCCTTGAAGAGCGCTATCCAACTGCCAGCCATCCGTTCCCTTAATGCAGTGGGAGACAGGAAGATTTTTACCCTCTTGGGTGGAGAGGTAATCTTCTCTATGAGTGTCTAGGGTTGCGTAAACATCCTCTTTTGGGATAGGAGAGGATTTTTTTCTTTTTACCTTTTGTACAATGGCTTCCGCCTCCTTTGTTCCTAAAGAACCGTCAATAAAAGTCCTTCTGCATATCTACTACAATAAGAATTTTTCTTCATTTTCCTGCCTTCTTTCCGAGTCGATATATTAATTCCAATTAATTTTTATTATTGTTCACGATATCAAGCAAGCACATATTGATTAATGTTTGTGAAGAAACATCCAGCTCTTCAGCTTGTTTTTTTGGAAGTAATTCATCACAGTAGGGCTTATCTGTATAGTTGATTGTTCTTTTAACTTTTTTGCATAAGGATTTTTTTTCGGATTTAATTCTTCAATGTTATATTCTTCTCTCATTATTCATTCTCCTTTATATAAATTAGGCGTTCGTTCTTTGTTGCTTTCCTAGCAGAGATTAATCGAATGACCTCACCTTCCTCCCTATAACAATGGCAAACCATTAGTAAACCTCTTACGGTAGCTCCTATAAGCAAAAACCTTTCTTCTCCTATAGAATGTTCCGGATCATCAAACCTAACGGCACAATCATCAAAAAATGCCTCTTCTGCTTCTAAAAAACTAATTCCATGTTTTTTGATATTGATTTGGTTTTTTCTGTCGTCCCATTCAAAACGGATTTCATCTTTTCTATCTTCCATATTTACTCCCTATACCTTAAATATCTCCTGCCCTGTGTAGGAATTCAGGGCTTTCTTGATAAATGTATTCATCGGCATATTAGCAGCTTGCGCTTTCAATATATCATACTCTGAAAGCTGAATAGAAAAGGGAATCCGTTTAATATTTTCCTTTTGATAAGCGATATCTCGACTCACTTTTTTTCTATTCTCCATTTTCTTATTCTCCTTTAAAAAGAGTATAGCATAATCATTTTTCTATGCACATAGAAAAAAATCCCATAAATTACTATGCTTGTTGTATTAGTATTTACGGGTGTGTTTTTCAACAACGAGTAGTGCAAAAAATTCTTAGCCTGAGAGAAGTAATTGTTGAAAAAGTTCAATAGAATCAATATGATGATACAAGTGCCAAAAAGTATCGGAAGGCAATGTGGGCTTGCTTGCAAGAAAAAAATTTGATTATTTGACATCCTTCTTATGTGACAGGAAATAATGGGAGTGCAAACTGGATTGGAGAAACTATGAAAATCATTGAAAACAATAGGGTATTTGCCTTTGACAGTAAAAATGAATGCGTTGCGGAGGTGATGGACGGAGAAACCGTCGTTTTCCGTACCCACGACTGCTTTGATAATCAGCTTAGTAAAGAGGGAAGCTGCATCGGCGCTTTGAACTGGGACCGTATCAATCCCGCCACCGGCCCTGTCTATGTGCAGAATGCAAAGGCCGGAGATGTCCTAAAGGTGGAAATCCTGGAAATCGCTTTGGATAAGCAGGGCGTAATGTGTGCCCTTCCGGATAACGGCGTTCTTGGTTCTTTGGTGAAAGAAGAGTCCGTAAAACGGATTAAGGTGGAAGAGGGTAAGGTTCATTTCAACGACAAGCTTGTTTTTGATGTTACGCCCATGATTGGGGTTATCGGTGTTGCGCCGGAAAATTCCTCCATCAACTGCGGGACACCGGGCTGCCACGGCGGAAACATGGATAATAAGCGCATCAAAGAAGGGGCAAGCCTTTATTTTCCTGTATTCCATGATGGCGCTATTTTCTCCTTGGGAGATGTGCATGCGGCGATGGGAGACGGAGAGGTGATGGTCAGCGGTGTGGAAATTTCCGCAGAGGTGAAGGTAAGACTGTCCGTGATTAAGGGAATCAGCATTGAAACCCCTATGCTGGAAAAATGAAGAGATTTGCGGTGTAATTTACTCCCATGAAGAGATTGAAAAAGCGGTTTTTCATGCAGTACGAATCATGAATGAAAGAGTACAGGAAAATCTGGGACTCTCCTTAAACGAAGCCGGAATGCTTCTTAGTGCGGTGGGAGATCTGCGTTTCTGCCAGGTGGTGGATCCGGAAAGAACCGTGATGATGTGTGTACCGAAGAAGATTATGAAGAGTTTATTTTAAAAAGAAGAGAAATATTTCGCCTTGATATAAGTGTATAAAAAAACAGCAGACTTATATTGTTCGCTAATTCAGGGCAAAGCTCAATATTTGAAGAGGGAAATATTTTTAGAACAATAATACCTCTTAAGAGAATTGCAACTCAGAAGGTTGGTAGGAATAACGTCCCTCACGATGTCCCTCACGATGTCTCCCATGATGTCCCTCACAATGCAATATTGAAAAAAATAGACTTTCGTTAGTTATTTATGGAGACTGTTATTACTATTTGCGCCGCCTGCTGAATGTGATGGAATGGAGATTGCTATGAGATTGATTGTTACATTTTTGTATTTTTGTTGGAGCTATGATATATTCCTATCCGGTAAGATTGATTCATCATTTTGAAATACAAGGATAAGAAAAAGTGAACATGATGCAAATTTTTATAGCTTAAAAATAGCAAGAAAAAAATACTCAAATTATTAGGCGTAAAAATGGATATTCAAGGCTGTACCATATATGATGAACCCGTAGTTTATATTGGAAATCATAGAAGTAATTTTGACAGCTTAATAATGATTGCAATAATGGAAAAAAACCGTTGATTTTCATTGGGAAAAGTGAGATTAAAAAAATATCCATTTATCGGTAAATGGTTTCAGGATATAGGATGCTTATTTTTAGAACGAGATGATATCAAAAAGTCAATAGAAGTTATTAATCAAGGTATTCAAAGAATAGAAAATGGGTATTCAGTCGTTATTTTTCCGGAGGGGAGAAGAACGACTGAAGATGGTGTGAAGGAATTTAAACCTGGTAGTTTTAAACTGGCTTTTTAAGGCAAATGCGCGTATTGTTCCAGTTTCATTCTATAATTCTGAGGAGTGTTATGAGCGTTTTCATAGCTTTCACCCGGCCAATGTGAGTATTCGTATTGGAGAAGTTGTCGATCCCAAAGCGCTTGAACTAAATACAACAGTACAGATGGCAAAATACTTACACACAATAATTTCTCAAACTTATGAAGAGCAGCGTACACATCAATGATTGCGTTATTGGCTTTTTTTATGGGGAAACTTGGAGTTTAGCTATAAATGTATGTATTGATATTAGGCTAATACAAATGAAGATGGATTATGCTTAATTTAGAAGAAAAAATCAACCTATTAAAAAGAATTGCGCATCGTTTCAAGGAGGAGCAGATTGAGTGGGCATTAGGCGGCTCTATGATGCTTTACTTTAAACTGATTGTCCCCTCCTTTGATGACATTGACCTGATGATTTTCTTCTCGGATGTTGACCGTGTTCGTAATATTTTATCCGAAATGGGAGAGCTGAAGCCGGAAAATCCTAAAGCAAAAATATCAGACGAAGAGCTTTTATGGAATTTAGCATAGAGGGATTTATGTGGATGTTATGGCGGGCTTTGCCATTGTCTATGAAGGGAATGTGGTGGATTGTTCCTTGGAGAAGGAGCAGATTGTGGAAATGTTTCCCTTGGGAACGGAAAGCATCCCCCTGCAATCCCCTTTACGTTGGCGAGAGTATTATCGTTTAATGGAACGCCCGAATAAGGTGGAAATGATTGACAAGGCTTTGGGGGATAAATCTATGGAAACGAAAATGTGAAACCTTATTTGCTCCATGCTTACCACAAAAAGAAGAAGCAAAACCGAGCTGATGATGAAGCATCCGCTTACGGCAAAGCTTGGGGAATAGTAGCTTCTTTTTTCCTTTGGAGAGGAGCCTAAATTCCAATATTGTGTCAGTTCTTTCATCACAAAGCAGATGACAAACTGTGCTTTTCCGAAATTGAAAAGTACGGAAGAAATAGCATGGCTTTTGGCATGAAAGAAAAGATAGGTAAAGAAGCTTAAAAGAAGCATTCCCCGAAGAAAAAACGACTCTGCTTCAGCGTATCATAGTTTGTCCTATTTTTCTAATTTAACGCGGTGAATTCTATCCTGCATACTCTGCCCGATCCGATAAAACCAATCCGGTACTTCTTTTTCTGCTTAACGGAAAGCTCCAAAGAGAAGATAAATATAAACGGAGAAGCCGTAGGCAAGGCAAATGATAAAGGCAAAGAATAAATAGAACAAATAATAGCCCATAGTATTTTTGATCTCCCTTCCTACCTTTTAGCGCGGATTCTTCATTTGATTTCCTACGAACCAGTAATCGCAGATTGTGCCGCCCGTTGCCAGTGTATGTTCTCTATGCAATACACCTTTGTTTCGTTCCACCGCAATGTGGTCAATGTCACAGCAAAGAGGCAAGAGATCGAGATAACCATGCTCTCTTGCGAATTTTTCCAAAGGGCATCGTGTGAAGTGATAATAAAAGCCGTCCTTATGCCGTTTTTCATCAAAATGAAAAATCCCAGGTTTTATCCTGATATTCCGGATGCGCCTCCGCCCATTCTTCCGCCTTATGCATCCTTTCGGCAAATTTCTTCATGTCCGTCTCTTTATTAAAAATCTATGGAGCTCATAGCTTTCCTGATGAAACGATTATCCATAAATGCAGCGATTACTTCTCTAAAATCCTCCACCGAAAAGTTACCGGCCCTGCATACTGCCAGAAAAACATAGGCGGAGTAAATATTGTGTGCCATGGGATTTTTCTCTCCGACATCTTCCGTGTTCTCCAGCATTTCCCGGTATAAGATACGTGCTTTTTGCAAGCTCTCCTTCGTCTTATCCTTCCCGAACTTTTTTTACCATCGGTTTTTTTCAAGAATAAACTGAATAAGTTAAAATAGATTCCTTTGTATTTCATTACACTCACCTCGCTAAACTTCTTCATCAATGTAGTTCAGGTTCTGCTATTTAGTACAAACCGTATGAGCTACGTAACTATAGGAATAAAACATAATGAGATAACATAATGAGATAACAAGCAATATTGCATTAGTCTCGTTTAACTAATAGTAGCTTAACACTTTCAGCCATTTTGTCCATGCTGAATTTTCGTTTCTTCATCCTGATTGTTTAAGACAGGATATTTAACTTTTATAAATCCTATGTTGCTTCTTATTTTTTTATAGACCATAGGTAATGACTTTGGTTTTGTAAACTTCGCAGATTTACCTGTATAATGGGAGTTAAACAGTAATAGGGATTACCGCATATAGAGGGAGGTCATCTAATGGCTACGGTTTCATTAAAGGCTGCTACTAGAGAGGATTTGCAAGCCATATGGGAAATGCAAATAAAGGCTTTCTCGGAATTATTGGATAAATATCAAGACTATGACATGAGTCCCGGTGCAGAGGGGCTGGAGAAAATCATTGCAAGGTACGAACAGCCTTGGACTGTTTACTATTTTATTGTTGTTGAAAATGAAAATGTCGGTGTCATTCGCGTGATTGACAAGAAAGATACTAGTAGAAGACGAATATCTCCAATCTGGATTATGCCGGAGCATAGAAATAAAGGATATGCCCAAGCGGCAATTTCTGCGGTAGAGAAAAATACATGGTTGCCATCACTGGTGCTTGGACACGATACTGCAAGAAGCAGGGAATCTTCATTTGTACGAAAAGATGGGCTATCATCAGACCGGAAAAATGGATAAGATCAATGATCGTATGGATATTGTTTTCTACGAAAAAGATTAAAGATAAGTTTTAAGTTCGGATTTCTCAACCGGCTTTCTATTCTGTTTGTCCCTTTTCCGGATAAAAGTCCATCTTGGAAACACACTCTGGTTTAAAAGTGATGTATAAACTTTCAATAAGGTAGAGTGCGCTATGATTATTTTATTGCGTTCCGTAACATAAAATACTAGGATGTCTTTTGAGAAATAAAGTAAATAGTATAGCAGTTGGGCAATGTTAAGATAATAAAAGGCAAAGTCAGAGATTATCAGAGCAGGAAAGTATAGGTCTAAAATTGCCGGATCGGCATTTGAAATCATCAAGAGATTTCAATGGTGGAGGTAAAGTTTATGAAGCATTTTTCATGGATTCTCAGAATCTTTCATATTTTTGTATTATATGCTTGGATAGCTTTTATTATCCTATTTCCGGCAAGCCCCGTATTCAGTTTGCAGCTTTATGTCTTATTGAATATCCTATTTGCCCTTGTATTTACCGGCTTTTTAATCACTCAGATTGTGGAGGCTTTTAAGATTTTTAAAAGAGGGGATGGTGAGCAGTGCATAAAGGCTTTCCTTTTCTTTAAATATAGTTCTCTGCCTGCCGTACTCATGTTGCTGGCCATCTTTCTTGTGGTCTTACTTGGAGGAATAGGGCTTTCCTTTGTGCTGCTGGTTCTACCGGCCACCCTCTTCATTGCTCCCTTTTTCTTTGCCATGAGCTTAGTTGTGGCACCACTTTTCCTCGGAATGTCTTTTATGGCGGGATTAGCAGGACTTAGCTATGCCATTTGCCTGATTTTACTGAGTAGAAAGCAAAAGGGCTGGAAAGTAGGACAATGTATCTTGCACTTTATTTTCCAGTGTATTCCCGGCTTTGATATATTGGACGGTCTGTATATTACGGTGCGATATTGGAAGAGAGGGAAAATTTTATCTATAATCACTGCAGTTTGTGTTATCTTGGGATTGACGTTTATATTATTTATGCGTTCTTAAACAAAGACATTATATATTCTTAGAGAAAGACATTATGCCGTTCTCAAGCAAAGACATTATGTATACTTAACGAAAGACAGTAAAGATAGAATTTTAGGAAGAGAGACAAGATGAGAAATTTATGTTTTTTATTGATCCCAATGGGAATTACACTATTGATTGTCAGCATTAGAAACACTATCCGCTTTGCGAAGGCAGAGCTATTCTTTGAAATGCCCTGTTTAGAGGAAGAGGGAAGCGTTCACCTTCCTCAGGGAAAATACGGGATTTGGCTTAGCGGGAAGAAATTCACGAAATCTCCTCTTGGGAAAATCGGTTTCCAGCTGGTAGAGGAGGAGACAGGGAACAGAGTTAATCTTGCTCCCAATTTGATGCGGACCAGCGTAAGCGGGTTTAGGGAAGCAAGGGTGGAACTCTACTCTTTTTACGTGGAAGAGGGAAATTATACCCTGTCTTTAGATGAAGAAAGTAGCGTGAGAGACAGGCTGGAGGCATCTATCGAAAATCTTCTCTTCAAACAGCCGGTGGATTTGAGCAACTTTACCGTACAGATTCGAAAAGGAAATTCTATAGCTATGTTTTTCTTAGCCATTTTAGGCATTAATCTTGCAGCTTGGATGATTCTTGGAGGAGTTATGCTTCCCTTTATATTGGCTGAAGCAGGATATTAATGCATTTCCCTTGAGTGCGAATTCCGTAGTTGGTAAGAGAATAATCTGCATGAAAAAGTTATGCTGAGGGATGGCTTTTTCCATAACAAATAGTTAGCAGTTTGTATGCTTAGCCAATGCCATTGCTTGTTTCTGCCTTCGCAGTGTTTCGCGGGCTTATACGGAAGTTCTACATATTGACGTAAAGAGCCAGAAGGAAGACGGAAAAAAATGCCGCTCCGCGAACTGCATTGGTAGTGGAGTAGATATGATAAGCGTCTTCGGAAGAACTGAACTGCATTCTAAGAAGGAGCAAGATTGGGTGGACTATTAAAGCCACGATGATCGTAGCAAATGGCATTTTCATGCATTGATAGAGAGCGGCATGAGCGTCTCCGTTCTTATGGTATAGAAAAAAACAAAGGTCAAAAACATTGACCAAAAAGCCAAAGAAAGAGAAATAAGTTGGCATCTCGAAGAGCGGCGGAATTCGTTGCATTTTCATATTCAATATGCACTCTTCCCTGAAAAAGCTTGCCCAAATTTATAAATCCACTGAGGGACTTCCCGCTTTCTTATTACGCCGTATAAAAAGCCGAAAATAAATATAAAAAGGTAAGGAGAAAAAGAGACCAACCATAAGTCCAAAAAAGAATTCAAAGTTAAAAAAAGTTCATTTTCATTATCCTTTACTGATAGAATCATTCCCAAATCGATTGTTGAGCGCGGATTCCGTAGTGGAATACAACGCCATTTGTATCAAAAATATGCATAAAGACTATAGTTTTTTTCCATAATGCATAGTCTTTTTGTTTGCATAGTCAAAACATAATAGCTTTCATTCTGAATTTCTTTATAGTTAGCGGGTTTTAAAGAGAAAAATATTCGTGATTTTTCCTGGTTTGAAAGTCGGAAAGGAGAGTGCAGTTAAGTTCACCCGGTTAAATTGGACTTCTGCTAATTGGGCGCAATCTCCGGGGATTTCATAATAGGTAATGGTACAATTTTTTTAATGCATCCTCGTCCTTCCAAGTAGGGGGTCACACTCATAAAACCGTAGGATTTTCCGTCTCTTGTAATTTCCAGATATTCACCGTAATAAAAGGGGTCATTTCTTTTGTTGGTGACTTTACTTTCAGCACTTTTCCCTGCAAAAGAAAAATCCTGCATCGATAAGCGAAGAGGCCTTTGTGCTGCCAACAACCAGTTTCGTCCCGGCAATTTAGTGCGGTTAGGGGGCTTTCCGGAAACCCCATGGTAGAGACAAAGGAAGCCAAAAGGGAGCCGGAGAAGAAGGCTACCCAAGAAAGTGCATTGGTTGTGGAATACCAACGACGGGCTTCCCTGGAAGAATGAAAAGTCATTCTAAAAAACTGAAAGAGGGAATGAAGCATCATGGCTAAAAGCACAATAAGGAACTGTAGCTTACAACATTGATAGACAGCTGCATAGTAGTTTCCGCTTTTGTAATACAAAAAAAGCAAAGCTTAGAACATTGGAAAGAAGCCAGAAAAAAAGGGAAAAATGTTGGCATCTCGAAGAGCTGCGGAAGTAGTTGCATTTTTCATACTTCACATGCACTCTTCCCTGAAAAAGCCTGCCCGAATTTATAAATCCACCTAGGGACTTCCCGGTTTTTTTCTTTACGCCGTATAAAAAGCCGAAAAATAAATATAAAAGGTAAGGAGAAAAGAAAGGCATACAATAAGAGCGAAAGATAATGCAAATCGAAAAGAATCCACTTTTTCTTTCTCCTTTCCTATAGAGTGTTTTTCTTAAGCAGTGCCGTAAGCGAAGAGAAGCTTTGGCATTTAGCATCTGTTAACGGGAACAGTATAGCATTTTTTTATGATGGGGACGAAAGAAATAAACTGCGAAGTACAAAATGAAAAAAATAGGAATCTCTCAACGAAAAAAGAGCGAATCGAACAGTGAAAAACCACAAAGCTCAAAATAAAAAAATACTAAGCGTCCAAGGAAAAACTTACTCTATTTCAGGCGAATCATGGTAAAATAAACCGATTAATTTTGTAGAGTTTAGAGGCAGCTTGAGGGAAATAGCGGAATTTTTGACTACGAAAGTTTTTAAGAGGAGTGAGAGACTTGCTGAAAAATCTTTATTTTAGAGGATGAAAGAATACAACAATCCCGCATTGAAAAAGGTGATTAAGGAGCTGATTAGTAGGAAGAGCTTATCTTGTAAGGCACCGGAAATCTTTGGAAATGCCGGGCAGCTTCTTACTGCGATCACGGAAAGAGGTTCTCATCAGCTTTTCTTTTTGGATATTGAGATTAGAGGAGAGGAAAAGAAGGGGCTGGATATTGCGAAAGAAATTGAAGTAGGGATCCCAATGCCACTATTGTATTTGTGACAACTCATTCGGAATTTATGCCGATTACCTTTCGCTATAAGGTTTCGGCACTGGACTTTATTGACAAAGCTTTGGATGAGGAACATTTTTCCGAGCGTGTGGAATCGGCTATTGAGTACACGTTGGAAAAACTTGGCGCTACAGTATCGGAGGATTCTTTCAGTTTTGAAACGGCCATGGCCAGAGTGCAGGTTCCTTTTCATAAAATTTTGTATTTTGAGTCTTCACCTACCGTCCATAAGGTGATTTTACATACCAAGGAGGAAAGAATTGAGTTCTATGCAGGGCTTTCCGACCTGGAAAAGGCGGATTCCAGACTGTACCAATGCCACCGCTCCTTTGTGGTCAATCCGGAGAACATTGTGAAGATTGATAAAGAGGAGAAAATGGCGATATTCGAGAATCAGGAGAGCTGTCTGATTTCCCGTATGAAGTATAGAGGACTTCTGGAACGGATGAAGTCGATGAAGCAGTAAAATATTTTCAGAGAGGAGAATGTATGGAATCTATGATCAATCTGACAATTGAATATGTGAAAATTGTCAATGTGATGCTATTCTATCGTCAGATTAGCGATGAAAAATATGCCTCTCTGGTCTTTTTCTCCTTGTTCCGGTTCTTTTTGAGCTATTGTTCTTCTTTTTTCCGCCTCTTGCTTTCTTCGGGTATTTTGTGAGCTTCGTGCTGTACAGCTTTTATCGAAATCGGGAGAAAGACGGAGGGCTGAAAGCTTTTTTTACGGCCTTTATCCTATTGTTTTTAGAAAGTCTGCTGGGAAGGTTGCTGGCCTTCTATGTTTTTCCGTTCTTTGGAATTTCCGTTTATAATGAGGCGAGTATCGGCGGATATGATCTTCTGATTGAACTTCTGGTTTTTCCCCTCTATCTTGTTATTATAAAATCTCTGAAAATCAATTTTCAGGAGCTAAAGGCAGGCTTTGCTCGTGGCTTTTTTCGCCGCTTTTTACTGCCGATTAATCTCTCGATGATGGTTTACACTGTTTTGATTACAGCCTTTTTGATGCTGCGTGACAGATTTTCTTGGGCGGACAGCCTTCGGGGACAGCTGAATAATCTCTATATCATTATCTTTTTCGTGGTGCTTTTATATATCAATGCCGTTTCCAAGGAAAGACTGGAAGCGGAAGTGCTGGAGCAAAAGGATAGTGAGCTAAAGGCACTTTCCGAATACAGTCATCATGTGGAGGAATTATACGGAGAGATTCGCAGTTTTCGGCATGACTATATGAATATCTTAACCAGCTTGAAGCTGGGAATTGAGCGGAAAGACTTTGACAGCATTCAAAACATTTACAATACGGTTCTTAAGGACAGCGGAAAGCCCTTTTATAGCAGTAAATTTGACCTTGCAAAATTAAGCCGGATTGAAAATGATGCGGTAAAAAAGTGTCTTATCCGCGAAGCTCCTGGAGGCCCAGAGTAAGGAGATAGAGACTTCTGTAGAGATAGAAGAAGAAATTTATGATTTTCAAATCGAGCTGCTGGATTTCATCAAAATTCTTTCTATTCTTTGTGACAATGCCATAGAGGGATGTCTTACTGCTGAAGATCCAAAAATCGCCATCGCCTTGATTCGTGATGAGAGAACCCTCATTTTGGTGGTGGAAAACAGTACAAAGGCGGAAAAACTGGAGCTCTCTTCTATTTTTGATAAGGGGTATTCCTCTAAGGGGGAAGGCAGAGGACTTGGTCTTTATAACGTGCGTACGATTCTGGAAAAAAATATCCGAAAATCTCTAATCAGTACCCGCAGCGCCAATCATTTTTTTTCTCAAACCATTCAGTTTTGCAAATAGACCTTGGTATTTTTCCTAAGGTCTATTTTTGTGCGTTCTTTTAAGTGATACTCCCTCGTATTATTAAGTTGTAGCTTTTCTTTACCTGTTCTTGGTAATCAGCTACTATTGTTATCTGATGCTGTGGATTGGTTGTAAACTCCTACCGCGCGACGGTTTTCGAAAGGCTCCAACCACAGCCTCTTTGTTACATTGTTGATTAGTTAGATACCGCATGACGGTTTATGTAGAACGAGGTTACAATCAGCAAAGAGCCCTGTGGGTCGATAACAGCATCAAACACTTATTACAGGAGGATTTGCTGAATGATTTACGTTGGAATTGATGTTGCTAAGGATAAGCATGACTGTTGTATCCTTGGGCTAGATACCGAAGAACTTTTCCAAGTCTTTACGGTACCGAACAATAGCGATGGCTATGGAGAATTATTCCACAAGATTGAGTCTGTCTCAAAGGACAAATCTCAGATAAAAATAGGACTCGAGGCTACCGGCCACTATTCCTACAACATTCTGGGATCACTTCTTGACCATGGCTACCACACCTTTGTAATCAATCCGTTACATACAAATCTTTACAGAAAAGGTCAAAGCCTTAGAAAGACGAAAACGGATAAAGTTGATGCCCGCTCCATTGCTGAAATGCTTGTGACTGATAAGACACTCAAGCCCTATACAGGTACATCCTACCACAGCGAGGAGCTGAAGTCATTAACTCGTTATCGTTTTGAGCTTGTCAAAGAACGTGCGAAACTGAAAACTTCAGTATCTAGGCTTGTAAACATCCTGTTCCCGGAGCTTGAGCCTCTTGTTCCGACTCTGCACATAAACTCGGTATACCGTCTTCTTCAGGAACTGCCGGGAGCACATTTTATCGCAAGTTCTAATCTCACCCACCTGAAAGCTCTACTTGCTGATGCTTCAAAAGGGCGCTATGGTCGTGAAAAGGCCATCGTAATCAGAGAGACTGCAAAATCTTCTATCGGATCACTTATGCCTGCTAAATCAATGGAACTCAGGCAGACAATCCGCCGAATTGACACACTGACTTCCGATATTAAAAGAAATCGAGCAGTCCATTCAGAAAATCATGGATGAGTGTGGTTCTCCAATTACAACTATTCCCGGCATCAAGCATCGTATGGGTGCAATGATTCTAGCAGAGATTGGAGACTTTACACGCTTTAGCAATGCAGATCAGGTTCTTGCTTATGCAGGACTATCTCCGTCTACGTACCAGTCCGGACAGCTAATATCCTCTTATGCTCACATGGAAAAACGTGGCTCTAAGTATCTGCGTTACGCACTTTTCAATGCTGCTAAATATGCTTCTGCATGGGACGAGCGATTCAGGCTCTATCTGTCAAAAAAGAGGGCAGAGGGCAAGCACTACTATGTCGCAATAAGTCATGTGGTTAAAAAGCTTGTTAGGACCATCTTTCGGATGGAAATAACCCATACGTCATATCAGCCTTTATAAGTTAAATTAGCTCATAATCTTTTCTGAGAGCATCATCGCTGATGCTCTATTCGTCATACAGTTTTCAATGTACTAATCTATCTAAAATACGTTTCCGTATTTTATTCTGAAAATCTTAATTTTTTGCTTGACTATTAATAGTTAGTCTTTCAAAAAACTTTTTTTGCTGCTATACGATCCTCTTTCAGTCTGTTTTTCGGAAAATTACTGTTCGCGACAAAAATTACCATTCACGACAAGCTTATTTTCTCTTCCGAAACACGTTCTATAATGAGCCTCGTAAAGAAAAAAGAAATGGAGGTTCACTGAGATGTTTAGTGTAGATGAAATCAAGAAATCCTTTAAAAATAAAGAGGTATTAAAAGGCGTTTCCTTCTCCATAGAGGAAGGTGAGAAGGTCGCTTTGCTGGGGAATAATGGAGCGGGAAAGAGTACGCTGATGAAAAATCATTGCCGGTCAGTTGGAGGCAAATTCCGGTACTGTGAAGACGGCACTGGATTATCAGACAGAAATCGGCATGATGCCCCAGGGCGATATTTTGATCGATGATTTGACGGTTTCGGATTTAGTACAGCTAAAAAGTTTGATGAATCGAATTGCAATAGATGTGGATAAAGCCTTGGAAAAAAAGTTTCCTTGCAGGATTTTAAAAAAAGCAATATGTGGGCGGTCTTTCCGGAGGACAAAGAGGAGGCTTTCCTTACTGCTCAGCATTTTTAAATTCTCCGAAGCTGATTTTTCTGGATGAGCCAACCACCGGAATGGACTTAGAATCCGTGGACCGGTTTTGGAAGCTTCTAGAGAAGGAAAAAAATATACTTCGGTGATTGTTACCCATGATTTTAACCAGATTGATCACTTCTTTACGAAGGTGATGATCTTAAAGAATGGACGAATTGCAGCAGCTGAATCCGTAGAAGAGATTCACCGGCAGGGAAAAACGATTGAAGATTTTTATAGAGAAAAGGTTGAAAAGGAGGCCTAAAAATGATTAGCATGATTCAATTAAAGCAGGTGTTACGAAACAGAAGATTTGTCTTATTTACGATTATTCTTCCACTGGCCTGGTATATGTTCTTATACAATATTCAGGCGGATATGCTACCGAATATTATGCTGGGGATTGCCGTGTTTATCGGTATCATCGGAAACAGTCTGGCAACCTTTAGTAAAAGAATCTCCTCTGACATCGGTTTTTATTCCTTTGAATCCCGATTTTCCAACTACGGGATAAAAAACTATCTTTTGGACCAGACCTTCGTGCAAGTCGTGTTAAATGCCTTGATCTTTGTTGTTGTTTTAGGCGCTGCGACGGCATTTGCCAAATTCCCGATTAACGGAAAGCTGGGCATTCAGTTTTTCTTATTGACCATCATGGGGATTTACTTCAGCGTTATCGGCTTTGTACTTGGTGTGAGATTGGATGCCAAACTCATTGATACAGTGGGATTTCCGGTCATTATTCTGGCAGCTTTGACCATTATGCCCTTCGCAAGCTTCGGAGCGGAAAGCGGATTTATTTCCCTTGTTGCCAAAGTACAAAGGATTTTCCCGGGCTATTATTACACGAATATGATGAATGCAATCTTGTCCGGAAATGGAATTCAGCTAAAGGATATGCTGCTCTTTATCACAACATTTGTACTGAATATCATTCCTCTGTACTTCCTTGTTCCCAAGGTTAAATTAAGCAAGGCAAAATAAGAGATATTATGCAAAGAAAGTAATTCTATGCAAAGAAAGAATTTCTATGCAAAGAAAAGAGGAGCCCTATGAAAAACCTTCGTTCTTATGTAGCATCTCCGTCACTTCGTTTGCAAAGTCCATGGCATAGCTTATCTTCCTTGCCGCGTCTTCCATTCGCCATGCCCTGAATTTTTTCTTGTCATCCGGAGCGGCGAAGAAATACTTATCATTATAATTTGCAAAATAAATGCGAGATTCGTTACTGTAGAAGGAAAGCTTGCGGCGGGAAGTCATGCTGTTAAACCATTCGATAACAGTGGGGCTTAAGAACTTCCTTGCAGATAGTTCGTCCGTACAATAAATGTTGTAGTGTTCGTTATGCTGTATATCTTCTACATCGATTTGCTTGTATTTATACATGGTGCCAAGATAGCCGTCTTCGGTCTCCAGGTTAAGGAAACGTTGTGTCGGAACGATCCATAATTTTCCTTTTAAAGAGAGCGTATTCTTTATGGAGTAGACCTGGCCGAGAAATTCGGTAACATCTTCGTAACCGTTATCTCCTTTTTCGACACTGAATGCATATAAATCTACTATTTCGAGATCCCTTTCATCATTGCGTTTCAGTATTCCGGATTGAATATAGTGTTCTGCAGAAGGTACGACTTCTTCTATATTATTCAAGGAGATATGATGTTCCGTATCGACTTTTGCTGAAGGATAGAGGACTTGCAGTATCGGAGCCAGAATGTCACTTTCATAAAGCTTGCGGAGCTTGGCTTTTTGCTTTGCTTCCCAACCCGGACCTATCAGGCTATACAATAGGACACTGAGAATTTGAAGTACCACAAGAAAGAGAACCAGCCTAGAGAGGTGTTTCATAAGTCCGTTCATGAAATCACTGCGGGGAAGAATACCTTCATCTAGGAGGAGCATTAAACCGCCACCGCCAAGAAAGCAAAGAAAGAGTAGAAGCATGTTCCGAATAAAATAATGTTGTACTCTTTCTTTCCAAGTGAGGATATTTCGTATGGCTTTCCAGCTGTGTTGAAACCGTGCAGTATTCTTAAGTTCATTTATTTTCTTTAGTTCTTCCTGGCTTAAACCCATTTTTGATCTCCTTTCTTTGTTCTCTCTACCTTGGCTACAATAGTAAAAAAAGTAGTATTCTAGAACTTTTTAAGTATAACACAGGGGAGTTATATTGGATAGGTCATTCGCTTACGCGATGAGGTTGTCGGCCGCAGCTTTTTTCCGGAAAATCCGAAAGAACTACAGTGGAATGAGATCTAAGAGAGGTTTTTTAAAGTAATTCCAATGAACTTGCACTATATCCTTTATATAAGACGTCTTCATTTATCAGAAGAATACCGGAACCTTCCTTTGCAATATCCAGCATACGTCGTGTAAAGCCGCTTTTACTGAACACGCCATAGATAATCTCATATCCCGAAAAAGCCTTTCGAATTTCTGCAGAACAATCCACTTTTTCTTTCAATGCGAAGTACACCGGTGAATCGACCGGTTTTACATGGTATTTGCACTCGCCGGTAAATACCCGTTTGTTTTGATGATCTACGGATACTACATCAATTTCTGTATCACTATCAAAATCATTTAACCAGTAAGAGCCGATACGAGATGGTAAAAAAGGAAATGCCTTATTGTTGCACAGCTCCACAAAAATGGACTTACAGATGTCCTCATAAGCAAATGCTACAAATTTTTCCCTAAAAATCCTTGTGTATTTCATCCAGCACAATCTGCATATTGTCCAATTCCAGTTCGCCTTTATAAGGATAAACATAACGGAACCAGAAACGGATGAAATTATCCGCAATAAAATATAGACCCTTGCGGGATTTTTCCGGATTTTTTTCAGTAATAGGCGTTCTCTTTTCTATAAATCCCAAATCCAAAAGTGTAGATAGATATGGTGTCAGAGAAGAGCTTTCTTGACCAAGTATGCCGGCAATCTTGCCTAGTTTATGATTGCCGTCTGCAATCGCCTTAATAATTGAAAAGTAGTTTACCGCTGTCATGGACTCGCTTTTTAACAAGAAATTAGGTTCCTCATATAAGAAACCATTTTTAGATAAAACTGTATCTTTGACTTGTTCTTCCAAAAGGACGTCCATCTTCAAAAAACTCGAGATATTTCGGGATGCCGCCTGTTACAGCATACTGTTCTACGGCATGGTCAAAGGGCATCTTCTGTACAGCATAGATATCCGTGAATGGCAGTGGAGCTAAGCGTATTTGCGCTGTCCTACGGCCGTACAAAGGACTGTCATAGGACAGGGCGTGTTTCTGCATCATACCGATGAAAGAACCGGACAGAATCAGCATCACATTACTGTCTTTTAAAATTTCATCCCAAGCATTTTGCAAAATAGAGGGAAAAGCCGAATTGGTCTTTACAAGATATGGAAATTCATCAATGACAAACACCTTCTTCTCTTCGGGCTTATAGTCAGCAATCACTTGGAACAAATCCAACCAATCCGTAAATGTTGTTTTTTGCAGTAATGTATTTTTTGTTGTACGAGCCATAACGCCTGCCAATCGCTTCATGCTTTGGCTTTCCAATTCTTCTGTGGCAAGAAAATAGAATGCAGTTTTCTCCTTCAGAAATTCTTTAATAAGCGTTGTCTTTCCAACTCTACGGCGACCATAGATAACCACAAAGCTGCTGTTACGATTATATTCCTCTTCCAGTTTACTAAGCTCGTTTTTTCTGCCTATAAATTTCATACATTGATCCTCTTTATTATAAACTATTTTTATGATAATCTTATTTATACTATACAATTGAAAAAAATAGAAAGTCAATATTCTTTATTAAGCTGACCATTTGGTTTACGGTAGAAAAAAATGGGGAGAAAGCTTAAGTTATTTTTGTCTTGCTCATTAATCCTTCTTCTTACAGAGTCAAAGACTTTTAGAATATAGTATAATTACCATCAGTTGTTAAGAATAATCAGAAGCATTTTTGTGCTGAATATTCGGGATAAAATCGAATATTTATGATAAAAGAAGGCGGGAGTAGAAATGAATCTCATTCAGAAGATAAAGCGGATAGAACAGTACGTTTTAGAGAATTTTGAAGAACTGGACTTGGATGATCCGATGGAAGAGGGATATTGGGGGGAGTATCAAGAGATTCCCGGAGCTTCGCAGAAAGAGATAGAGGCTTTTGAGAAGAAGTTCTCCATCAAGTTCCCGAAAGACTTTAAGGAGCTTTACAGCTATAAAAACGGAAGCAAATATTTCAGCATCTTACCTTCTACAATCCATGATGTGGAAATGTCATTTTCCCTAATGAGTTTAGAGCAGATGGAGAAGACAAAGCAATATTTCCAAAACAGAGATGCTCTTCTGACAGAGTTTCCGGATTTTTTCACCGAAGAAGAAATAGAGAAAATGCGGGATAGCAGGATTAAGCCTTATCTTTTTCATAAGCAATGGATTCCCTTTGCGGAGTATTGTGACAGTTGCTTTTTAATGCTGGATTTTGACCCGGATAAGGAGGGAAAAGAGGGACAGATTCTTTGCTATATCCATGATCCGGATGAGGTGATTTATGCAGCAGCAGGACTTTCGGAGTTCGTGGATGAGATTTTACAGACTCTAGACTGAGAGGAATCCGGATTTTGATGTTACAGGGAAGCAGTATTGATAACGGGGGTATTGTCCGAGGAAGGGATGCTTATGGAAGCAATAAAACTACCTAAGAAGTACCGAGACATTTGCGAGGAAATCAAAAATGGCTCCTATGAAAGTTTGTCGAAGCTGGAAGCTTTTGAAAAGAAGTTTCCGCACCAAAATCTTGCGTTAAGGGCCGGGGTGGAGTTTTTTGACCGAAAGTATGAAGAAGCGGTAAGCCATACTCTTCTTCTCATGCCTTTTTGGGATGAGTGGTATTATTCCAATGTAGCCAACGAATATATGATGGCCATGTGCTTTGCGGCAAAGAAAATCGGACGGGAAGCGGAAGTCATTCAGGCTCTTCAAGAAGAACAAAGTCGCTTAATGGAAGCAGAGGAAGAGAAATGCCTTAAAGGCTCTTGCCAACGATATAATTATTGCGCGATTCTCCTGAACTATATGCAGCGGGATATTTTACCGGAATCAAGAAGCAAGAATTATCAGCCGCAAAAAGTACCAAAAACGGCTTCAGAATTGATAGCAGAAGGAAAGCTGAATCCCGAAAAAGACTTTGATAAGATGAAGCTTCTGAATTTACTTTTTATGAAGGGAAGTCCGGAGGATACAGTGGACTATTATGAAAGGATCAAGGACTTAAATCTTGGGGAACTGTATTACGAGCAAGCTAGTATTTGTTATCGGTATCTCGGACAGAAAGAAAAAGGTATTGGAAGTGATAGAGCGCTGGGCAAAAAAAGCAAGCTTTGGGATGTAGCCAGTCCTACGCAGATTCGCCCCATGAGCTTCTTTATGTATCCCCTTATGCATGAATATTTGGAAAATGAAGAGAGTTTAAAACGAATTAGGGAAGCTATTTTTGGATAAAAGATTAGGAGGGAAAGGACGAAGGAAAAAGTTCGGAATGCTCCAGCTAGTTGATATAAAAAATGCTAAGACAAAATTTATCTCAGAAATTCATCAATATTTTTCTTTGCATATAATAATCTTCTTACTTCCATTGTATTGCCTATTACTACATAGAAAATCGAGAAATTTCTTTACATTGATTCTGTAGTAAACTTGCTTTTCTTAATTTAGAAGATTGGTACTTTGGAAATGAAAGAGGCATTTCTAGTCGTTTGCTGATTGCGAATTCAATATCATCAAGCAATCGGTGAGCTGCACCCGGATTTTTGAGGGCATTGGTGATATAGTCTGTTACTTCGTATAAATCTTCTTGGAAGATTGGGAGAAAACTTAAGTTATATTTTGGCTTGTTCATTAATCCTTCTCCTTACAGAATCAAAAACTTCAGATTTAGAGAGTCGAGTTGTAGAGCTTGCTGCAAGGGCATCTGCTTCATCCAGTTTTTTCTGTATCATCGGTCAAGGCAGAATATTGTTCAAGACTCATTAAAACCATTGTTCCATACCCATTTTTTGTAAGAAATACCGGAGCATTGGAATTAACAACAACATCTTCAATTTCGGGAAATTTGTTTCTTAAGTCGGAAACCGGACGGATATTAATCATAGGGGTTCTCCTTTTTGTTTTACTATCATAATAATATTGTTATTTTATCATAAAAAGGAGAAAGGACAAGGGGATAGTTATATTTCGAACAAGTCGTTATATTTTCGAACAAGTCGTGATGCAATAAATTATATATTTGGACGGTATTTTTGTCACATTGGGGAACTTTGTTACGAGCAAGCTAGTATTTGTTATCTGTATTTCGAACAGAAACGAATTAGGGAAGCTATCTTCGGATAAAGTTCGGATAAAGATTAGGGAGGAAAAGGATGAAGGAGAAAACCGTTAGAGTAATCAAAATCGGTAGGGAAGCTCTGTACGAATTTCTCTATGAAAATATGATTTCTGAAGAGGAAAATCTTCTGCAAGTTTCTGCTACAGAGGTGATGAATCACTTTGCCATAGACTGGGAAAAGGAAGAGTTTATTTTCATGGCACATCAGGCGGAAGATGCGGATGGAGAATTAATTCCTTTGCCGAAAGAAATTCAGCCGGAAACCTTACTGAAAGCCTTGCCGGAAACGGCAGATTCTTTGCTGGGACGAGGAAAGGTCTATCGGGATTATAGCTTTGAGGAATTAAAAGAGCTTTGCGGAGAAAACGAGGATAGCGAAGAGAAGTGAGTGTTTTATGAAGGAGATAAGGGATTTGAAATAGATATGATGCTTCCGTCATGTCCGGTTTGTACTAATGTACATTATGATTAGCATGTGAAAGATAAGACTGTAGAAAAAGTGGTGATTTTCATGCAGTTGTAGGTCTGAATACGGGGTAGTCTGAGCCCGTCGGTACTTGCGAAAAACAAGAGAAACGTAGTTTTTCGCTTAGTATCCGATACGAGGCGAAGCTAGCGAGAGCGTGCCCCGACTTCAGACCTACACTGCGGAAATTCTACAGTCTTATTTTTATACAGCTAATCGGCTTCTTCCTCCCAGAACAGCTCATCCAATGTTTTTCCTAATACATGACAAATGGCGAGGCAGAGGCGGATGGTAGGGTTATAGTCCCCTTTTTCTATAGCATTGATGGTTTGCCTACTAACGCCTACCAGATCGGCCAGCTCCTGCTGGGACAGATCTTTTCCCGCCCGAGCGGATTTTAAACGGAGATTCTTCATTTTCCACCTCACTCTTCATCATTCTTCATTCGATTCTTCAGTAGCATGAGAATCAGGGCAATGGCAAAAAAGATACTGAGAAGGAGAGGAAGCATAAAGCGGCTGCTGAGCCTTCCGGCAATCCATATTTTATCGGGAGAGATATTCTCTACGGTGTTAAAGACGTTCAGTACACTGAACAGAGCCCATACAATAACAGCAATCCTTTTATTATGTTTATTGCTAAGCCCCCAGAAGGCATCATGGAAAAGGCAGTATCCCATCAGGATCAGTCCTGAGAAGAGGAGTATGGCAAGGGGAATAATCCCGGCTTCCAAATATTTCTCAATCGGCTCGGCAAAAGCAGCGTACAGCATGAGGAGTCCCATGGTGGTGAAAAAAGCGTATTGATAGCCCTTCCCGCGGACGATTACCTGCCTCTCATCATAGCAATCCTGTTTATCCTTACTCAATCTGTTTCGAAAGAGAAACTAAGAGGAAGTTGCAAAAACCTACAGCGATTCCTAAGTTAAAATAATTCATCGAAAACTCCTTTCATTTCTTTGCCTTCACTCTTGGGTGAAAGCAATATGTATTACAAAATGTCGTAAATACTTTACATGAACAATATACACCTTGTTTTTGATATGTCAAGTATATTTTACAAAAAGACAATCCATAGGAAACTTTCTTCAGGAGTATCCGTCTCGATTTTCTTTACCGATCGTCCATTCTCCAAAAAGTTCTGCTACAATGAAACTGTTTGAGCAAAGGAACAGTACGAGTGAAGAACATAGAGCATTAATAAAGAAACAAAGTGAGGAGTAAGGAAGATGTTATTTTATTTTTCAGCTACCGGAAATACCAGGCATGTAGCAGAGAAAATTAAAGAGCCGCAGGAAGAAATGATATCCATTGAGGAAGCCTGCAAGGCAGAAAGCTATGAGTATACGGTTAAGGACGGAAGGTTTGGAATTTTAAGTCCCACCTATGATTGGGGACTACCCAGCATTGTTTATGAGTTCTTGGAAAAGTTGAAGCTTCGGTATGAAACAAAGCCCTACAGCTTTTATGTGGGAACCTTCTGGATGACAACGGGGGCAGCCTCTTCGATTGCGGATAGTCTTTTAAAAGAAAAAGGTTTAGCCTTGGATGCGAAATTCGATATTCGTATGCCGGATACTTGGACTGTGATTTTTGACTTATCCAATGCGGAAAAGGTTAAAACTAGCTTAAAGCAGGCGGAAGAGGAAATCAATGAGCTTAAGGTATTACTTTCCGAAAAGAAAAAAGGAAAAGAGATGGATTTCACGGTGCCCGAATTTGTAGGAAGGGTGGCGAAAAAGCTTTATGACGGTAAGATGCGAAAGACCAAGAATCTTTCTGTGTCCGATGCCTGCATCGGCTGCACACTTTGCGCTAAGAAATGCCCGGTTCAGGCGATTGAAATGCAGAACAAAAAGCCGGCTTGGGTGAAGGAAGACTGCACCATGTGTCTGGGCTGTCTTCACCGTTGCCCGAAACATGCCATATATTACGGGAGCGGCAAGGCGACCAACGCCCATGGACAATATACGTATCAAAAAAATACGCAGGAGAGAAGAGCATGTAAGCGCTTCTTTGTGCTTTGAGAAAAATTTTTTTGCTGTCTAAACGTATTTCTCATACCGGCACTGTTCGACGACTTCTTTTCCCAAAAAGCGTAATGGCTTTTTGGGGACAGGAACTTATGCAACGATAACACATGGTGCATTTTTTTCCAGATTGACGGCTTTGCCGTTTTGTATGCGTAGATTTCCCATGGGGCAGATGGAGGCACATAATCCGCATCCAATGCAGTCATCACTGATTTTTGAGTTTTTTTACTATACCCGGTGGTTTTGTTATAAAAACCATAATCTTTGTCCGAATAATCCTGCGAGATGAGCCGGAAAGCTTAAGCCTTCTTGCGGATATTTACCGGCTTGTTTAATCGCGCTTGTTGCCTTTTTCTATTTTTCTATCCGCTTCATGGATGATTCTTCGGTTTTCTTCTAAAGACTTTTTTTCAGTAATTTACTGTCACAAACCGCATCCGGCATACGAATCTGCAAAAGCGCCAAGGATAATTGCACCATATTTTTTTAAAAACTCTGGCAAGACACCCTGTTCCATCACCGGAAAAATGCTCCCATAGTGGTTATTAAAAATATCTTTTTCCCTTTCCAGACATCCTTATGCCGAATGACAAAATCTCTTACCATAAATGGCACATTGGAAAAATTGTGTCGGATAGGCGAGACAATCTCCTCGTTCTTTCGAATAGCATCTATCGATTTTTCTCTTCAATGGGAATGCACCTTGCATCGGAATCCAGTGCAGTAAGAAATTTTTGGATGCAGTGCTTTGTATTTCCCGTACCACTTAAAAAAATACCCCTACCATTTATACTCCTCATATTATTGCTTGAGCCGAAAATCTGTTTCACTTTGTTCCCTATACATGAATGGAGTTGGAAATTAATTCTGCTTTCTCCCTTATACAGTAATGGAGTCAAGAATCTGCTCTACTTCCGCTTCAAGATGGTCCATGTCTACAGCCCCTTTCATGGTCACGATGGAAGACAGACCATGCACCAAGGACCAGAGCGCAATAATTTTTGCATGAAGAGAAGTACTATCCCAATTCTCGGATTTTTTTCTTTCCATGCTTTTTTTCTGCGATATTTTTGAATAATACAAATGGCGGATAATTCTCTATATCTATATCTTCTATAGAAAACAAGAACCGGTAATATAGAGGATTTTTCATAAAAAGAGGATGTAACTTTTTCCCATATTGAAAAGAATTCTTGAATGGTCAGAACAATCTTCTGTGGCTTTCACCAATGTCGAATAAAATCGATGATTCACATAATTACGGACTTCAGACAGAAAAAGCTTCCTTGTTTTTAAAAATGGGCATAGGGCGCGGCAGGACTGACGCCTGTAGAATCTGCCAGTTTACGCATGGAAAGGGCTTCCAGACCATATTGATCGATATAGGCCAGGCCTTTTTCTACTAATTCTTCTTTTAAATTCCCATGATGGTATGTATCGGATTTCAAAAGCACACTCCTTTTTGTTTTAATCTATGCACTGATTAGATTATAGCGCTCAATCTAAACGATGTAAAGATGAAAAAAATGGAGGACAAGATAGAATCCAGCCTGTTCCGTCAGCCATTTTTTTGATAAAAATCTATCCGAAGTGATTTTTTTCCTGTTGTAAATGCTGTATGGAGGAAAAGAAATGGATTATAGAACAGAACACGATTCCATGGGGGAAGTACAGGTTCCGGTGGAAAAATACTGGGGGCACAAACCCAGAGAAGCTTTTGAGAATTTTTAAAAATAGGAACGGAGAAGATGCCCACTGAGATTGTTCGTGCCTTTTGCCATTTTAAAAAAAGGCGGCGGCAATGGCCAATAATCGCCTTTGGCAAACTGGATGAAAAAAACGAAAAACTTTGATTTCCGATGTCTGTGATGAGATTTTGGAGGGAAACTCAACGAACATTTTCCTCTTGTGGTATGGCAAACCGGAAGCGGAACCCAGTCCAACATGAATGTGAACGAAGTCATTGCCAATCGGGGAAATGAAGTGGCGGGAGAAAAGCTACTTCATCCAAACGACCATGCTAATATGTCCCAAAGCTCCAACGATACCTTCCCAACAGCCATGCATATCGCAGCAGCCTTGGAAATCGAGGAGACTTTTTCCAAGTTTGGATACCATCATTCAGTCCTTTGAAAGACTTATGCAGGAAAATGAAGGCATTGTAAAAACAGGCCGGACCCACTTACAGGACGCCACTCCGATTAGCTTTTCTCAGGAAATCAGCGGTTGGAAAAATATGCTGGAAAAATCGATGGAGATGCTTAAATTAAGCCTTCCCGGACTTCGTGAGCTGGCTCTTGGTGGAACTGCGGTGGGAACGGGACTGAATGCCCCGAAGGGATTTGATGTGGAAGTGGCTAAAGCAGTTTCCGAACTGACACATCAAGGATTTTTAAAACGGCAGACAATAAATTCCATTCCCTTAGCAGTAAGGATGAACTGGTTTTTGCCCACGGTGCATTGAAAGCCTTGGCGGCGAATCTTATGAAAATAGCCAATGACATCAGATGGCTGGGCAGCGGCCCAAGATGCGGTCTTGGAGAAATTTTCCTTCCGGAAAATGAGCCGGGAAGCTCCATTATGCCGGGAAAGGTCAATCCCACCCAGTGCGAAGCACTCACCATGGTTTCCTTGCAGGTCATGGCCAATGATGTAGCAGTGGGGATGGCGGCTTCTCAGGGAAATTTTGAGCTAAATGTATATATGCCGGTGTGTATCTACAATTTTTTGCAGTCTGTACGCCTGCTTTCCGATGCCATGCTGTCCTTTAATCAGAACTGTGTTGTGGGTATCAAGGCAAACAAAGAGAAAATGCAGGAAAACCTTCACCGATCTTTGATGCTTGTAACCTGTTTGAATCCCTACATCGGCTATGAAAAATGCGGCGAAGACAGCGAAGAAGGCATTTCAGGAAAATATCTCTTTAAAAAGAGGCATGCCTACAGCTTGGCTTCTTGACGGAAGAGAAATTCGACGAAGTGTTTAAACCCGAAAAAATGATATAAGAAAATAGAATAAAAGTACGTATCAAAGAAGAAGTGAATCAAGAAGAAAAGGGATTAAAAAGAAACAATATAAGAAGTGACACAAAAAGAAGTGATACAAAAAAGTGGTATTAAGAAGAGATGATACAAAGTATAAAAGTGTGGAGGAAGAAAAATGGACTATGCGAAGGAATCATTGAAATTGCATTATGAATTAAAGGGAAAGCTGGAAATTACACCGAGAGCCAAGGTGGATAGCAAAGAAGCTTTAAGCCTTGCTTATACCCCGGGAGTGGCTGAACCCTGCCTAGTGATACAGAAGGATGTGGAGAAAAAGCTATGAGCTGACCAGACGCTGGAATACAGTGGCCGTGGTAACGGATGGAACTGCGGTTTTAGGCTTGGGAGATATAGGGCCGGAGGCAGGCATGCCGGTTATGGAAGGAAAATGTGTGCTGTTTAAGGCATTTGGAGATGTGGATGCCATTCCGCTCTGCGTAAGAACGAAGGATGTGGAGGAAATTGTGAAGACAGTGAGCCTCCTTGCCGGAAGCTTTGGAGGAGTAAATCTGGAAGACATTTCCGCACCCCGTTGTTTTGAAATTGAGAAGAGACTAAAGGAAATTTGCGATATTCCTATTTTCCATGATGACCAGCATGGCACTGCGGTGGTCACTTTGGCAGGTCTGATTAATGCCTTAAAAGCTTACCGGGATCGAAGAAGTGAAGATTGTGACCTCCGGAGCAGGAGCGGCAGGCATTGCCATTATCAAACTGCTCTTAAGCATGGGAGCAAAAACATGTGATTATGACGGATAGGGAAGGTGCTATTTATAAGGGAAGAGAGAACTTAAATCCCATTAAGATGGAAATGGCAGAGGTTACCAATCTCTCCATGGAAAAGGGAAGTCTTTCTGATGTTATCAAAAATGCGGATGTCTTTATCGGTGTTTCCGCACCGGGAACCCTGAATAAGGATATGGTGAAGAGCATGGCGGAGAAGCCCATTATCTTTTGCCTGTGCTAATCCTATTCCGGAAATATTCCCGGAAGATGCGAAGGAGGCAGGGGCTAGGGTAGTATCTACAGGGCGGTCGGATTTTCCGAACCAGATTAATAATGTACTATGCTTTCCGGGCATCTTTAGAGGCGCTCTGGATGTGCGGGCAAAGGACATCAATGATGAAATGAAGGTTGCCGCAGCTTATGCTATTGCGGAACTGGTGAGCGATCAGGAACTTAATGCGGAGTATATTCTTCCGGCGGCCTTTGATGAAAGAGTCAAGGACGCAGTAGCTAAAGCCGTAGCGGAAGCCGCAAAGAAAAGTGGCGTTGCCAGAGTGTAAAACAAAACGGTAATGCCTAACTGTAAAATCAAACGGTAAGAGCATTCTTGTAAATTAAGCTGTAATTTTGGAATGCTATAGGGCCGAATAGAAGAATGAATTTTATAGTGCAGAAGGGGCTGAAAAAAATAATATAGTTATATTTTGTATATAATTAAGTTATTCTTTACAGCCCCTTTCTCCTATGAGCGGAAATATATTTTATAAACTAAGCTAAAAACTCTTTTCCATTTCTCATAAAGTCAATAAGGTTAATATGCTCAATACCGTTTCGCTGTTGAAGAATAGAGTCTGCAGTAACAACATATTTAGGATAATTGTCCTTAATGGCTTCGAGTGGTCGGTACTCACGGTCTTCGGTATCCTTTGATAATGCAATGGTATAAGCAACTTGAATGTAGGAATAACGCATCTCGTTATTTCTTAAGATGAAATCACATTCCAGCTTCCCTATTCTCCCAACTGCTACGGAATAGTCATGAGATTTTGCATATATAGGGTGATATTTTCAAGAACAGGACCAAAGTTAATTCTGTTGTCCGTGTTCTGAGCAAAATAAAAAGCAGTATCTGCTAAATAGTATTTTTTTTCTCCACTTAAGGATTTTTTAGACTTCATATCAAACCTGGGGCATTCGCAAAGAATTTTTGCATCCAACAAGGCTTTTAACATATCTTTGCAATCGTGGCTTCGCTTATAGCTGTTCCATTTTTGTTCAATGGCTTTTTTTAAGCTTTTTAGACTGGTTGTTGCAGCAAAGTTGTTGATGATGTATTTTTGGACTGTTTCAAATGTATTTTTATTACGGATTTTTAGCCTTCTTCTAATGTCTTTTTCAAAAATTTCCTCGATAACACTTTGAACATATCTACGCTTTGCGGCAATATTTTCCAGTTGTATTGTTCTGGGAAAACCGCCTTCAAGAATATAGTTTTGTAATTCTTCTTGTCGGTCGGAAGCAATTTTTCCATAGAATTTTTAATGCCTTCGTATTCCTCAAACGAAAGTGGGAACATCTCAAATTCAATATATCTTCCGGTTAGTTTTGTCATCAATTCTCCGCTTAGGAGATATGAATTTGAACCGGTAATAAAAAAATTGACCATTCATTAGACCTACGAAAGCTGTTAAGAATTAGTTCAAAAGTCCTTTACATTTTGAATCTCATCAATAAAAAGATATTTTTGTTCCACGCACTTTCGGAACTGATTCAATAGCTGTTCCAATTGTTCCGGATTTGTAATTTTATGATAGTCCTTACTGTCCAAGTCGAAGAAATAAATATGATTACTAGGAATTCCAGACGATTTTAATTCGTTGGCAATTGTTTCCATAAGACAGGATTTACCACATCTTCGCACACCGGTGATTACTTTAATAATATCGGTTTCGTGATAAAAGTCACGAATCTTCTTAAGGTAGTTTTTCACGAGGATACCAAGTCATATTATTCTTCCTTTCTAACTTATTAGTTCATAGTATATAATAGCAAATACAGTACGAAATATTAAAGTTAACGTTGGCAGTTTTGTAAAAATAAAAAACGCTAACGTTAAATCCATAAAAACATTATATCAGAATATTCTCGTACCGGCATGTATTATAGTAAAACAATTGTAAGAAAGGAAAAATATGACTACTGAAGAAAAATTAAAGAAGTATCAGGATTGGCTGTTTAAATGCTCTGCCTATCAAATGGCCTTAAATATCATTGGCATTGATAAGCAGACGGTGGCGCCGGAGGCAGGGGCAAGCTATCGGGACGCGCGTTCCGCCTTTTTGGCAGGGGAGCTTTTCAGCTTGGAAACCGATCCGGAAATTGTGGCATTACTAAAGGATTTGCAGGAGGATCCCGAGGTGGACGCGGAAAATAAGCGAGCCATTCAGCTTTATTACAAGCAGGCCTTGGATACCCTTTGCATTCCCAAGGAGGAGTTTGTAGCTTTTAAAAAGCTTTGTGATGAGTCCTTTGATGCCTGGATTTTAGCAAAGTCCAAGGCGGATTATTCTCTCTTTGCCCCTTATCTGAAAAAGGTAATTGAGAGTCAGAAGAAGCTTTACGGCTATCGAAAGAGTGATAAGAGTATTTATAATCAGATGCTGGATGACTTTGAGCCAGGGGATGGATGAGGAAAAATATGATGCCTTCTTTGCCGCTTTAAAGGAAAGACTGGTGCCGCTCATTCAGAAGGTCACAAAAGCTAAACAGCTTCGGGAGGATTTTCTTACGCAGAGCTTCCCTGTGGAAGAGCAGAAGAAGTTTATGGAAGGGCTTTTAGAGTACCTGCATTTTGATTCCTCCTGGGGCTATCAAAATGAGTCCGAGCATCCCTTTACTTCTTGGACCTGTGAAAATGACTGTCGTACCACTACGAAATATCTCGAGAACAATGTGATTTCTGCTATTTTGTCCACGGTACATGAGGTAGGGGCATGCCTATTATGAGCATAATATCAATCCAAAAGTATGACGGCATGATTTTTATCCGAGGGAGTATCTTCCGGAATGCATGAGTCCCAGTCTCGCCTTTGCGAAAAATTATCTGGGAAGAACCATGGCCTTTTGGAAATATCATTATCCCAAGCTGCAAAAGCATTTTCCTAAGCAACTGGGAGAGGTGTCTTTAGAAGAGTTTTATCAGGCCATCAATGTGTCTAAACCTTCCTTTATTCGCACGGAAGCGGATGAATTGACCTATCCATTGCATGTCCTGATTCGTTATGAAATTGAAAAGGGCTTATTTAACGGAAGCATTTCTACAGAGGGACTGGATAAGACCTGGAATGCAAAAGTACAAAGGAGTATTTGGGCGTGGATGTGCCAAATGATAAAGTGGGCATCTTACAGGATGTGCACTGGTCCGACGGAAGCTTCGGCTACTTCCCTACCTATGCTTTAGGAACAGCCTTTGCGGCGCAATTCATGCAGGCAATGCGAAAGGACCTGGATGTAGAGAGGCTTTTGGAAGAAAACCATTTTGATGAAATCATGAACTGGCTAAAGGAGCATATCCATACCTACGGTTTTCCGCTATGAGGCACCGGAGCTTATGAAAAATGGTGACAGGGGAAGAGTTTAATGTGAACTATTTCTTGGATTACATTGAGGAGAAATATACGAAACTGTATAAACTGTAAATCAGAAATAAAAAACAGAAAAGCAGCTTTTGACAGAAGCTCTGCTTTTCTGTTTTTTTGTTCTTAACGAGTATCGCACGCGTAGTGTGCGATATCTTGTTCTGCTACCTTTCATTACAGACTAGAAATAGCCGGATGCAGATTTAGATTTGTGCTATTCCTCTTATCCTATTCCGTGGAATGTTCAGAAAAATATGCAATTTCTACATTGTTAAATTATTGACATTCTATAAAATGAGGTGTAGCATGTGGGAGTAAGTAAAGTTGACAGCTCTAAAAGGAGGCAGGAGATGAGATTTACATTACCAAGAGACATTTATCATGGAGAGAATGCATTGGAGGCGCTGAAAACTTTTAAGGGAAAGAAGGCTTTTGTCTGCGTGGGTGGCGGATCTATGAAGCGTTTCGGCTTTTTGGATAGGGTAGTACAGTACTTACAGGAAACCGGAATGGAAGTAAAGCTGTTTGAAGGGATTGAGTCCGATCCTTCCGTAGATACCGTAATGAAAGGCGCGAAAGAGATGCTGGACTTCGGACCGGATTGGATTGTGGCAATCGGCGGAGGATCTCCCATTGATGCGGCGAAAGCAATGTGGATTAAGTACGAGTATCCGGAGTGCAGCTTTGAAGATATGTGTAAGGTCTTCGGTATTCCAACGCTGAGAAAGAAGGCAAAGTTCTGTGCGATTTCTTCCACTTCCGGAACCGCTACCGAGGGTAACCGCATTTTTCCATTATCACAGATTATGAAAAGGGAATCAAATATCCCATTGCGGACTTTGAAATCACTCCCGATGTGGCTATCGTAGATCCTGCTCTGGCACAGACCATGCCGAAGAAGCTGGTGGCGCATACCGGAATGGATGCTTTAACCCATGCCATTGAGGCCTATGTTTCCACTGCAAATTGCGATTATACGGATCCTTTGGCTTTGCATGCCATTGAAATGATTCGGGACGACCTGGTGGATTCTTACAATGAAGACAAAGAGGCTAGAAATGCTATGCATAATGCCCAGTGCCTTGCAGGAATGGCATTTTCCAATGCATTACTTGGAATTGTACACTCCATGGCTCATAAGACCGGTGCGGTATTCGGAGACTTAGGGGCACACATCATTCACGGTGCGGCAAATGCCATGTACCTTCCAAAGGTTATTGCCTTCAATGCGAAGGACGAAACCGCAAAGAAGCGCTATGCAAAGATTGCGGACGTTATCGGTCTTTCCGGAAGCAATGACGAGGAGAAGGTAAAGGCATTGATTAGTTATGTTAGAGGCTTAAACGATAAGCTGAATATTCCCCATGGCATCAAGAACTACGGCGCAGATTCTTACCCAACAGAGCAGGGATTTGTTCCGGAGAACATTTTCTTAGAGAGACTCCATGACATTGCTGTAAATGCGATTGCGGATGCTTGCACAGGCTCTAATCCTCGTCAACCCAGCGTAGAGGAAATGGAGAAGCTCTTAAAGTGTTGCTACTATGATACAGAGGTGGATTTTTAAGGGGAAATGTTTTAAAGGGAAAATGTTATAAAAACAGAAGGTTAAAAGGAAAAGGTTTTAAAAAGAAAATGCTATAAAAGCAGAAGGTATTTTATTCCTAAAGACTTTCAGTGTTTAAGATTTTTATAGAATATCGAAAAGAAAAAAGCATTTGCGAAAACCGTTGTTTCTCAAGTAAAATTGGGATGCAACGGTTTTTTAGTAGAATGTATAAAGGTCAAAAGCCCTTGAAAGGCTAGGAGGATATCGTGGCACGTTTTATTGTTTTTGATGTGGAGACACCGAATCGGAAGAACAATCGTATAAGTGCCATTGGCATTACCGTGGTGGAAGAAGGAAAAATCATCAAGGAATTTTATTCCCTTGTGAATCCGGAAACGTACTTTGACTATTTCAATGTAAAGCTTACCGGAATCAGTAAGGCCAGTGTCAAAGATGCCCCTACCTTTCCGGAATTATGGCAGCAGATTGAACCGCTTTTTTCCGACGGAATGCTGGTAGCCCACAATGCCTCTTTTGATATGAATGTGCTGAAAAACTGTCTTTTGGACTATGAGATTGACTGGAAGCCCTATGCCCGCTACCTTTGCACGGTGAAAATGGGAAGAAGCCTCTTTCCCGACAGGAGCCATAAGTTAAATATGGTCTGCGAGGATTTTGGGATTTCCCTTCAACACCACCGGGCGGACAGCGACAGTCATGCCTGTGCGGAGATTTTACTTCGCTATCTGGAAGCCGGGGCAGAGGTGAAGGACTTTATACGGACTTGCTCCTTTAAGAAATAAGGAATGGAGTATTGCGTAAGTGTTGAGTAAAGTGTTGAACAAAGAAATGCGTAAGTGCTGAACAAAAGTATTGGGTAAAGTATTAAATAAAGTATTGAGTAAAAGCATGTTAGAGATTTTTGCCGGGAAGATATTATAAAGGAAGAACATTATGAAGAACATTATCATTAAAGAGGCGTTACCGGAGGATGCGGAAGCAAGAATAGCTTATGCAAGACAGGTGGGTTCGGAAACAGACAATTTATCCTTTGGACAGGAAGGATTTCCAATTTCCGTAGAGGATGAGCAGGAGGCAATTCGAAACTTTTCTAAGGATCCAAAAATCGGTATGTTATTTCGCTTGGAAGAATGGAAAGATTGTGGGAAGCGGAGAATTAAGGGCTTTTTCCAAGAAGAATGAGTCACAGGGCAGAGCTAGGGGCTCACCGTGGTAAAGGCGGAGTGGAATAGCGGTATTGGAAGCGAACTTATGCAAAAAGCTTATAGACTATGCCAGGAAAATGCCCTGGAGCTCATTAATCTGGAAGTGCGAGGAGACAATAGCCGCGCCATTCATTTATATGAAAAATTCGGCTTTAAAAAAGTGGGAACTTTACCGGCGTATTTTAAGATTGGAAAAAGAGTATATCGACTTTGACAGTATGGTGTTGGATCTAAGATAGGGTATACGGAGAAAAAAACCGGGAGAGGTAGCTTATGTATAGAGAAGATTTTTACCTTGTGTAATCATAAACTAAGCTTATTTCAGGCGGTAAAAGCAGGAGTATAAATAGAAAAAGTAGGAGTAGGAGGAAAAATGTTAAATAGTAAAGGTTTTGATTTATGGGCGGATGATTATGACAAATCAGTCGGGCTCTCGGAAGAAGAGAATCGTTATCCCTTTGCCGGGTACAAAAAGATTCTGGGGGATATTTACAAAAATCATAATGGAAAAAGCCGGATGCAGTAGTTTTGGACCTTGGATTCGGGACAGGTACGTTAACCACAAGACTATATGAGAACGGATGCACTATTTACGGACAAGATTTTTTTCCTCAAGAATGATAGAACTCGCGTATGAAAAGATGCCGGGTGCACATCTCTATCAGGGAGATTTTTCAAATGGCTTAGCGGAGGAACTGAAGCAAGAGTCCTTTGATTTTATTATTGCAACGTATTCTATTCATCACTTGACGGATGCACAAAAGACTGTTTTGCTAAAAGATTTGCTTGCACATCTTAAAGATGGCGGAAAGATTCTCATTGGAGATGTCGCTTTTTTTCGAATCGTAAGGCATTGGATCAATGCAAAAAGAATATGCGAATGAATGGGATAATGATGAAATCTATTGCGTTGCGGATGAACTAAGAACAGAATTTCCGAATCTGATTTTTTTGAGAAGAGGACATTCTGCTCCGGCATACTGATATTAGCGGGATAAAGAAGTTTAGCTTTAAAAACGATGTTCTAACAATAGAGTTGGATACAATATTTCAATATACGAAAGGTGAAGAAAAATTATATTCCGGAGAAGTTCTATTTTTTGACAGTGATTTAGAGGAATGTAATATTTTGATATTTGATAGGACTGTATATGAGGGGAATTTTTCCGGAAAAAGCCATCGGATTAAAAGAATATATGAAAGAATATGCCCATGCAGAATTTGAAATCTTAACAGAAGGATACTTCGGCTATAGTACAACATATACAGGCTGGCTTTGGGAGAAAGGGAAAGAACCGGTATCGGCTATCCTGTATATTTGGAATTCAGGGGATATGGTTTACAGAATTGATCACGAAATTCTGAGTTAATGATGGAGGTCTCATGAGGACAGAATATAAACACAATCCGCCCATTCCATATAGTCTACATGATATGCGGGTCAAAAAAGATTATAATGCAAGATCAAACAATAGTACTTGAATTTGAGGACGGATATAAAAAAACTTACAGAACCTTTTTGAACAGGTCGAGGGAAACATCACAATCGAAGGTGTGGATTTTGATTTTACCAGCGTGATGTTGCAGAGCAAATGGGGAAACTATGGAAAATTCAATGGTGAGAAATTAGAACTGGAACACTTTATAAAGAGATACAAAAAAACTATAGCTTTGAAATAGTAGATGAATTATATGGGTATAATCAAGTATTGTATTCTGGTTATTTATCTATCTTAGAAACAGAAGATTTAGTTCAAATGGACATTTCAATTTACTTTACGGGCAGAATTATTTACGATACAAAAGAGTAACAAATTCCAGTTTGCTAGTATGGGTAAATTTGAATTTGAGGGGGTGTTTTGTGTCAACAATTAAAAATTGAAAAGCCTCACTTTCTCATATTATGGCTATGTAAAACCTATATTTGAAAATGTATCCTTTTCATTTGATACGAACTGGAAAACAGGGCTAATAGGAAGAAATGGAATTGGAAAATCAACATTCTTTAAGCTACTTTTAAACCAAGAAGTTTATCAAGGCAAAATCAGCAAAAGTGTTGACTTTATTAAATTTCCACCTAATTTAAGTGATACTTCAAAATTAGGGATTGAGTTATATAAAGAACTCATCTCAGATGAGGAAGAATGAAAATTATTTAGAGAACTTAATTTGCTAAATATAGATGAGAGCCTTGTTTATAGAGAGTTTGAAACGCTTTCCAAAAGGAGAACAAACAAAAAATCCTTTTTAGCTATTTTTGTTTACAAGAGAAGATGGCTTTTACTTATTGATGAACCAACAAACCATTTTAGATATGGACGGAAGAAAAATCGTCAGTGAATATCTGAAAAGTAAAAAAGGTTTTTTGCTTATATCACATGATAGAGATTTTATAGATGGCTGTATCAATCATGTTATTTCTCTTAACAGGAATACTATTGATGTCCAATCAGGAAATTTTACATCCTGGTATGAAAATAAATTGATGAAAGACCAATTTGAGATTAGTCAAAATGAGAAATTAAGAAAAGATATTAAACGATTAAAAGAAGCTGCAAGACAAAGTCAAATTTGGTCTGATAAAATTGAAAATACTAAAAACGCTGTGAAAGTATCAGGTGTAAAACCGGACAAGGGGCATATAGGTCATCAGTCAGCTAAGATGATGAAAAAATCTAAGAATTTGGAGCATAGACAAAATAAGGCAATAGAAGAAAAACGGAATTTACTAAAAGATATTGAAACAAAGGAAAGTTTATTATTGCATACCTTAGATTATCACAAAAATCCTCTAATATCGGTTAGAAATTTATCATTATGCTATGGAGAAAGGCAGATATTAAGCGATGTAAGTTTTGATATAAAGCAAGGGGATATAGTGGCTGTATATGGGGGGAATGGTAGCGGAAAATCAAGCTTGATTAAAGTTTTATTAGGCTTACATCACGAGTATTCAGGTGATGTAAAATTAGCAAGTAATTTAAAAATATCATATATTCCTCAAGATTCCTCCAATTTAACAGCTAGCCTAAATGAGTATATAAAAAGCCAAAGTGTTGATGAAACATTGTGCAAAAACAATTCTTAGAAAAATTAGATTTTTGCAAGAGAATTATTTTGAAACAGATATGAAGAACTATAGCGATGGACAAAAAAAGAAAGTTTTTAATTGCTGTAAGTTTATCAAAGCTGGCTCATATATTTGTTTGGGACGAACCGTTAAATTATATAGATGTAATATCAAGAATACAGATTGAGGAAATTATAAAAGAAGCAAATCCTACACTCATATTTGTGGAACACGATAAGAGATTTGTAGAAGATATAGCGAATAAAATAGTACGACTATAAACTAAATAACAAATTCCAGTTTGTAGGGGAGAGCAAAATGTTAAAAATAAAAGATTTTATATTTCAAGACGATTGGGAAGATAGAAGAAGCTGCCTCATGTTCTTTAAAGCAGACCGGGAGGAAAGCGCCTCATGGGCTGTAGACATTGGGTTTAAGCCCGGGGATTTCGAGGGAAATGAGATTTCTCCTTCCATATGTATTAATCCGATAGATACGGATAAGAGCACAGTAAAGGAATTGGTGGGGACTACATTTTCAGTAAAGACAGTTGAGGAAAGCGAAGAGCGTGAAGATTCCTTTTATATTTATGAAAATGAACCGCTAGTTGAATACAGGATAGAAGTCTTAGATATAGTAGAGGCAAAAGCCCATATAAAATGCAATGGGGTGCTTATTCTGGACGGCTATGCGGAACCATGGATAGAGGAAAGATTCGAAATAGATAGTTGGATTCCGGTAATAGAATCCGTGCAGGATTGGGATAAGCTGTTTTAAAAATAAGGGATATTTTGCATATGGCAGAAAGGAGTCTGTAAGTGAGATTACTCATATTTGGTACGGGAGTGATAGGCTCGCTGTATGCCTCGCTTTTTGCCGAAGCGGGTTTTGATACTACTGTCTATGCAAGAGGAGCCAGACTGGAAACACTCAAGAAGAAGGGTCTGCTTTATTTGAAAAGAGAAAAAGTTACAAAAGCAAATGTTTCTGTTTTGTCTGAACTCAAGGATGATGACGAATATGATTTTATATTCTTGACAGTCAGAGAGAATCAGTTATATCAGGCACTTGAGGAACTGAAAACCAATAATAGCAAATGCATTGTAACAATGACAAATTCTATTGATGACTACAATGAATGGGAGAATATTTGTGGAGAAGGCAAAATCCTACCGGCATTTCCATGCGCAGGAGGAAGTATTAAGGACGATGTATTGGATGCCACGCTTACTCCGAAAAATCATTCAACCGACTACCTTTTGCAGAGATTTCCGGAATGAGAACGGATAGAGTAAGACGCCTTTCTTTGATTTTTAAGCAATCTTCTATTCCATATCAGATAGTGAAAGATATGCAGATTTGGCAGCTTTGTCATCTTGCAATGGTAGTTCCTATTGCAGATGCATATTATGAAGCGGATAACCCCTTAAAAAGCCGGCTATGAACACAAGATTATGCATAATACAGCAAAAGCTCTAAAACGAAACCTCCAATTTGTGAGGAAAAACCTGTGGCAAGTTATCTCCATGGAAAATGAATATCTTTTTTTGCCGCTACCGATATTGACTTTTATTATGTCGTTTGTATATAGAAGCATTTTCGGCGAAAAGTTCATGTATCAACATTCGATAAACGCACCGGATGAAATGAGAGAATTACACAAGAAATTTTATGAGTACATGGAAAATGTTATAAATATAACTGAGGCTGAATCAATGCTTTAGAAGTAAAAAGTAATGGAGGAATTTCAAATGGGATTCTGGATATTCATGCTAATTATAGTTTTACTTATTCCGTTAACTATGATTTTCTTCGGGTGGCTACTTTTCAGGAAAACACCGAAAGAAATTAATTATGTATACGGATACCGAACAAAAAAAGGTCAATGATGAATGAGGAAACATGGAGATTTGCGAATCAATATTTTGGGGAAAGCATGGTATCTTTAGAGAAGATAAACAGAATTGACGGAGCTTTTTGAGTGAGATTCGTCAGTACAAAATAGAAAAGGGCAGAGCAAATCTCTTAAGGAGGTGAGTAGATTTGAAAGAATATATTGCCGCATTAGAACAGGAATTATCTTCGGTAGAAAATGGTTTCAAGGCGGAAGAAAGTAGAGCATTACAGGATTTTCAATCCCATGATTTTGCTTATTGCAAGACTTTGGCATTTGCAGCTTATCAATCTCCTGTTTATCAAGTGAGAATGTATGGGGTATTTCTATTCGGCCAATTATCTGAGGATGAAGAAATCCTTCATTTTTATGAAGGAAGAAGTTACGAAGGATGAGAACTGGAGAGTGCAGGAGATTTTAGCGAAGTCCTTTGATATGTATTGTAAAAAAATCGGAATGGGAAAAGCCCTTCCCACGATTTCGGAATGGCTACAAAGTCCTGAGCCGAACGCCCGAAGAGCCGTTACGGAAGGGCTAAGAATCTGGACAAGCAGAGCCTATTTTAAAGACCACCCGGAAGAAGCCATTCAGCGTTTAGCCGCTTTTAAAAAGAGGATCCTAGTGAATACGTCAGAAAATCCGTGGGCAATGCTTTACGAGATATCAGTAAGAAATTTCCGGATTTCATTCGTAAAGAAGTGGAGACCTGGTCCTTGGATAGCAAAGAAATCAAACAGGTTTATCGATTGATCACTAAACTCTAAAGCTGCATAGGTCTTAATGAAAACTATAGAAAGTTTAGGAATTAGGAGGGATTATAAAAAATGGCTTCAAGTAAAGAATATTTAGACTTTATTTTAGAACAAGTATCGGAATTGGATAATGTTAGTTATAAAAGCCATGATGGGAGAATTTATTATCTATTACAATGGAAAAATCATTGGTGGAATTTATGATGATAGGTTTTTAGTAAAGCCTGTGAAGTCTGCAATAGCACTTATGCCAAATGCAAAGTATGAGCTACCCTATGATGGAGCTAAGGAAATGCTATTGGTAGATGATGTTGATAATAAAGAGTTTCTCATTGGATTGTTCGATGCTCTGTATGATGATTTACCTGCACCAAAACCAAAGAAATAATCAAAATTAAAACTTGTGAGGATGGGATAATACAGTGAATGAGAAAAATAATGAGATAATTTTTATTTGAAACACATGATCAAGAAGTTAAGTTGTCAGTTTCTCTTGAAAAATGAGACAGTATGGCTGAGTTCTAATCAAATGGCATTGCTTTTTTTGATAGAGATGAAAAACGGTTCGTAAACATGTTAATAATGTTTTTTTAAGGAAAATGAATTAGATAAAGAAAACAACACGCAAAAAAATGCGCGTTGATGGAGTTAAACAGAAAGTTCCATTTTATAGTTTGGATGTCATCATATCTGTTGGTTATAGAGTCAAATCCCAGCGTGGAACTGAATTTTAGACAATGGGCGAACAAAGTTTTAAAAACAATATATCTTGAATGGGTATGCAATCAATGAGAAACGACTTCTTGCGTTAAACAAAAACGGTTGAGATTCAATCCAAGATAATCGCAAATGCACTGGAAGTTGAAGAGTCAGAGATACTTAGAGCAGTAAATCTATATACAGATGCCCTGCTTCTGTTGGATCAGTATGATCACCAGTCATTGAGTAAGCCTAGTGGAAGAAAGTCTTTGTATCGTATGACTTACGGTGATTGTAGAACAATCATTAACCAACTAGAAGATAGCTTTTAGTTCGGATGTCTTTGGAGTTGAAAAAGAAGCAGGTAAACTTGAAGGGATACTTGCTGCTGTTTATCAGGATGTCTTTGGAGGTGAGGTATATCCATCACTAGAAGAAAAAGCAGCAAACCTTTTATATTTCTTGATAAAGGATCATCCCTTTGTTGATGGATGTAAGCGGGTTGCAGCATCCATATTTTTGGAATTTCTAGGGAGAAATGACGCATTATTCCGGAATGGAGAAAAGGTAATTAGCGATGGAGCTTTTAGTAGCAATTACACTCATGATTGCAGAGTCTAAGCCGGAGGAAAAAAAGACATAATGACTACTTTGGTTATGAATTTACTGAAGATATAGATAAATTAGTATTTGTAGAGGAGGGTTGATGAAAGATATTAGACCGGATTTTAAAGATATAAAATCATTTGAGGAATTTAACAGATACTATTGGTATCGAGAAGAGCTTTCGCAAATTTGTAAGTCTCTTGGATTAGAATACAGAAGTACAAAACAGGAGCTGAATCATATTATAGAACAATATTTCAAGAAAAAAATAGAATAGAAAAGTCTGTAATGAAAGTAAACAAAAAACAAGCCGAAGCGATAACCTTAAATTCACCGTTACTTGAATGTGGTTTTTCCTTCAATCAAAAATTTCGCGAGTATTTTTCAGCTGTAACAGGTATTAATCCATTTAAATTTAATGCTGATATGGCAACTGCATGGAGAAAAAGTAAAAGCAGAAAATGACTTAAACTTTACAATTCAAGATATGCTTAAAAATATATTATGGTGAATCAGATTACGCTAAGTATGATCATTCAGCTTGTCAATGGAATCAGTTCCTAAAAAGATTTTTTTGTTTAGATAAATGTAGCAATCATTATTCTGATAAGTTAAAAGCTGCAGCTACCATTTGGAAAGAAGTTAGAGACTCAAAAAAATGAAAAAAAGTTTATTCAAGGGAACTTTTAAAAAAATATGAGGATAAAAATAGAGGAGTACCATAAATAACTTCCGGTCTGTATGGGAGAGTAAAATGTTAAAGATATTACATTTCAAGAGGATTAGGGAGATAGAAAAAGTATGCTGAACATTAGCCAACTATCTACAAAATACAAAATTAAAAAAATGGGGGAAGAGGATATCTCCAGGATCTTGCATCTGGAGAATGGCAATCCCCTGTACTTTGCGTATTGTCCGCCAAAGCCATGTAGGGAAACGGTGTTGAATGATTTAAAAGCATTACCGGAGGGCAAAAGCCTTGAGGACAAATTCTATATCGGCTTTTTTGAAAATGACAGCTTAATTGCCATTATGGACTTTATTCTCTCCTTTCCAAAAGAAGATACGATCTTCATTGGTTTATTTATGATGGATAGTAAAGAGTCCGGAAAAGGGAAAGGGAGCGCTATTATTGCAGAGGCTTTAACTACATGGAAAAGTGAAGGTTATAAAAAAGTAAGGCTGGCCTATATGAAAGGAAATATGCAAAGCAGGAACTTTTGGAGAAAAATGCGGTTTTACGGAGGCGGGAGTAGAAAAAAAGAAAATGAGCATGGAATAGCGGTCATTATGGAATGTAACTGTCTCCAATTCCCCGAGTTTCCTTTGGAGGAAAGAATCGAAGTCAGCTCATATCATATGACATAGGAGAACTTTCAGGGCAAGTAATATGAAACTTGAATAAGGGTAGGCGTGGTAATTTCAATATTTACCTTGAGACTTTACGGAAAGAGGTATTTCTAAGCTCATGACAATGTTAAAATGATAATTAATTATTTGTATGTGTGAGGTTCTTTGGATTTTTAAGCATATAAAGGATTTCAATAAGGGAATTCAATAGTTCATAGTAAATGAGAGGTTTTTAAGATGGATAATGAAGTTAAAAATCTTTGAGGGAAATCAGATTCGTTCACTTTGGGACAACGAGAAAGAAGAATGGTATTTTAGTATAGCTGATATTATTGGTGTTTTAACGGACAGCAAAGATTTTGGAGCTTATTGGAGAAAGCTAAAGCAAAGATTGAAAAAGGAGGGAAGTGAGGTCGTGACATTTTGTCACGCACTGAAATTAAAAATCCCTAAAGATGGAAAGACTTCAAAGGATTGAAAAAAACAAAAATCTTAGGGATAATATGAGCAGTACCGAGTTAATATTAAATATGCTTGCAGAACGGCGTTGCTGTATATCGTTATGGTATTCTGCATATTTGGAGCATTAGCTTCTTTCGTTCAAGGAGAAATTGGAATAGGTATATCCGGATTGGTTATCGGTTTACTGTTTAGTCCTTATGGACTTCCTATGTTAGGAGCAACAGTGATAGCGTTTATCGAATTGATAAATGATAGGATAAAAGCGGTGTAGAAAAATTAGAAGTTGTTAAGGAGGTAAGTAAAATAATGAAAACATATCAGGATATAAACAAAGAAACCATTGACAGATGGGTTGAGGAAGGTTGGGAATGGGGAAAACCAATTTCGCATGATGAATATATCAGTGCAAAAAAATGGAGAGTGGAAAGTTTTTCTTACTCCGACTGTTTCAGTTCCACATGAGTGGCTTGGAGATTTAAAAAGGAAAGAAAATCTTAGGTTTAGCATCAGGTGGAGGGCAACAAATGCCTATATTTAATGCTTTAGGGGCAGAATGTACTGTGCTTGATTATTCTTCAAAGCAAATAGAAAAACGAATTTTTTTAGTTGCTGAAAGAGAGGGCTATAATATTAAAGCAATTGAAGGTGATATGACAAAAATTTTGCCTTTTGAAAATGAAACTTTTGATATAGTGTTTCATCCTGTTTCAAACTGTTATGTTGAAGATGTGCAACATGTTTTTAACGAAGCATATAGAGTTCTGAAAAAAATGGTGGAATTCTTCTTGCAGGTTTAAATAATGAGATAAACTACATTGTGGATGACGAAGAAAAAAAGAAATTGTTTGGAAAAATGCCTTTTTAATCCATTAAAAGATAAAGCGGCTAAAGAATATATGATTAAAGAAAAATCCGGAATGCAATTCTCTCACAATATAACGGAGCAGATAGGTGGACAATTAAAGGCAGGGTTTACTCTGCTTGATATATATGAAGATACAAATGGTTCTGGTAGGCTGCATGAACTGAATATTAAAACATATATTGCAACAAAATCAGCTAAATTATAGAAATAGTTAACTTCCAGTTTGTAGGGAGGAGAGAAAACGGAATGGACTTATGGGAGCAGATCAAGAATAATACGGAACTCCATACTATGCTTATGCGAGAGTGTGACATTTGCTTTTTACAAGCAGCTTCAGGAAATCCAGTTTATGGAGAATAATGAAAACTATTCTATGCAAGCTAAGGCATTTGCACATGATGCAAGTGGCGGAGAATTTGTGTTATTACAGGATGAAAGTATTGGCTTTATCGGTAGTGAAGGAGAGGTGGGAAGAATTGCGGAAAGTCTTGCAGAGCTTCTGACCTTTTTAATTCACGCAGGAAATATATTTGACTTTAACTGTAAGAAGATTTATCAAAGGGAAAGCTTGCTGAGAGCCTTTTGCGAAGGCTATCTAGCCAAAATCCGAGAAGAGTATCATAAAGAAAATAAGGACTGGGATAAGATTCGGGGGACGTTGGCGGAAGAACTGTCACTTCCGTTTCATCCGGAGCAGTTGGCGGATGTGGCAATGCAGTTTTATAAAGCAGCGATAAGAGAGCCTTCATTTTCCTGCAAATATATGGACGGTATGGAGGAATATACTTGTGATTCCATACTTTCCGATACGGTAGGGATGTGGGTGAAAGAACTTAGCGGAATGACGAAAAAGGAGATGGAAAACAATCATGAGCATCTATAATTGGATACAGAAAGTACTTTTTGAGAATTACGAAGAATGGCACATGAAAGACCCCCTTTACGAGGGAAACGGATTTCATATCAGCGGAATTGACAATACACTAAAAAGCGATGCATGACGGATATTTTTTTATACAGAGCTGACCCCGTCCCATGCCGTAAAGGGCTGTACATCGATGAAAGCGGTAGTCGGGAAAAAGCAAAGAGCTGGTCAATTTATATTTGAAAAATAGAGGATAAAAAAATATCTAATTTCCGACTTAAGCTACAGCGATGCCGTAAAGATTATGAGGGCATTTGTAAAAAAGGAAGTTCTTCCTGATGAAAAGACTTATACGGAAGTGATAGGAAATGATGATGCAATCGTAAAATCCGCATTTGAAGAATTAACAAAGCTCCTGATGGCAGACTCCAAAAACAGCGCAGCGTTTCCTGAAAAACACAAGCATGAAAGTATGGAAGATATGGATCATGCCTGGGAAGAGCTTTTTCGCATTAGAGCGGAAAGGAAAGCTTATAGAACTGGATTGGAAAGCAAGGAAGGATAGCTTTATTCCTGCTGTGCGTAAATTAAGTGCCGGACTAAATCTTGTGCCGGATGAGAAAATACTGAATGATGAAGAGGATATTCCAAGGTGGGGAAATATTCTGAATGCCCAGTGGACAGAGTATGTTTTGTCTGCTATGGATATAGGAAGTGACAGCTATGCACTGATGGTTCTTAGCAAGGAAGACTTTGAAAAAGCAAGGGAGTTGGCGAAAGTAATCTTGCATAGAATAGCAGTGATTGAAGAGATGTGAGAAGAGAAGTGAAATGAGAAGTCTGAGAAAAATCTGAGGTGGAAATAGACATGGAAACGCTAAACAGCATCATTCAAAAAATGGAAGCCTGCATTCAAGATAATGACGATCTTGAAACCGTGATGATGGACTGCATGGAAGAAATTGAAGAAAACTATAATCAATTAGACTCCGTACAGCCCTTGCTTCGGCTGATGGAAAGGCATCCTTTGACAGACTTTGGAAGTCCGGGACCAATCGTCCATTTTGTGGAGAGATTTTATAAAAAAGGATATGAAGAAGAACTTCTTCTGTCCTTAAAAAAGAATGCCTACTTTACATACAGTTTGGATGCTAAATCGTCTTATCAATGGAACAGATCAAGCAGAAGTCTATTTAGATATTCTGAAGGGAATTTCTGAAAATGCATCCTGCGATAAGGAAATCAGAGAAGAGGCATTGCACTTCTTATCGATTCACTAAAGCACAATAGTTCAAAGTTTGCTTTTTATAATGCTTGATTTATAATAATAAAAAGAAAAACTTGAAATCTAAAGAATCTAAAGAATCTAAAGAATTTAAAAAATTCAAGTAAGATAAAGAGCGAAAGGAAGAAAATATGAACTTGGCAAAAATTTCAGCAAACGGTCAAATTACAGTGCCTGTAGAAGTGCGCCGCCAACTTGGTTTGAAATCCGGTGATAAGTTATTATTTCTTCAAAAGCAGAATGGGGAAATTACTGTTAGTAATGCCTCTGCAACGGCCATCCGAAAGGCGCAAGCTGCATTTCAGGGAGTTGCAGAAGAAATGGGCATAAATAGTGAGGAGGATATTCAAAATCTGGTAAATGAAGTGCGTTATGGAAGAAAGGTATAATGAATAATAAGTCGATAATGAAAGCATTTTTATTTCCAACATTGCTTCATATAACAGCAGTTGCAGTACTGGTTGGAATTCTAAAAGAAAAAGGATATGGATTAGGCTACCATTCTTTTTTGGGGATGGTTTTTATTATCATTGGAGTGTGTCGTCTGCCTTTTGGGGCGTATTTTATCAAATTAAATACAATGGGAAAAAGCCTTTGCGTATAATAAAGGATTTTTTCAAGATAAAGCAGCCATTTAAAATCTATGCAATGGCAATTGTGTTTTTAATTATAGACTTTTGTTCTGTGGCAATAAGTAAGGGATTTAAAATTGAAAATGTATGGATTCCGATAGCTCTATTCTTTAAGGCCATTCTATTTGGTGGAATAGAAGAAATAGGATGGAGATATTCTTTTCAGTCCTGTTTAGAGAAAAAAAGCTTTCCTATATCGTTGCGACGATGATGACCTTTGTGTGCTGGGGAGTATGGCATTTTTTGTTCTTTTGTATTGATGGTAGCATTGTAACGGTTGATGTTCTTAATTTCTCGTTGGGACTATTCACAAACTGTTTCATACTATCGGCATTATTTGCCTATTCAAATAGTTTATGGATATGTGTAATGACACATGCACTAATGAATACATTATCTCAAATTACTTTCCATGATAATGTAATTATAGGGAATGCATCCAAAGTAATATGTATAGTTGCTGCTATTTTGTTAGTTCATGCGACAAAGAAGGCAAAAAGTAGCTTAATGAAAGCTGACAATGCCTCTACAGTAGGCTGAGCGGTCCTGCTGCCAAAAGTTCAGCGATTTGATAGGGACTATATCAAGAGCAAGGATGCGAGAATCAACGCATTATTGTAAAAAACATGGATTATATTGAAAGTGAGGTGAATCGAGTGTTAATGAATTCGTCGGAGTATATCTCCATTGTTGAGAAGATAAAGAGTGAAATTACGAGTGCTCAGTATCGGGCAGCTGTTCATGTAAACGCAGATATGTTGCTCCTATATTATGACATCGGTTGTGTCATTAATGAGCACAAAACTTGGGGAAACAAATTCATTGATAACCTTGCGTCCGATATTCGTATGGCGTTCCCAGAAAGCAAAGGTTACTCTGTTCGCAATCTAAAGTATATGGCAAAATTTGCTGCTCGTTTTTCAGATAGAGAATTTGTGCAAGAGGCACTTGCACAAATAACTTGGTATCATCATATTGCCTTGATGGATAAACTGAAGAGTGCAGATGAACATATATGGTATACGAAAGAAGCGGCAAAGAATGGCTGGTCCCGCAATGTGCTGGTGCATCAAATCGAAAGCGGACTATATCAGCGGCAGGTGCTGGTTGATAAGGTTTCTAATTTTTGAGAGCCGCTTGCCATCACCGCAAAGTGAGTTGGCAGCGCAGACCATGAAAGATCCGTATGTGTTCGACTTTATCCCATTCCGTGAGGAGATGTTGGAAAGAGATATTGAGCAGGCGCTTGTTCGCGACGTTACTAAGCTTCTGCTGGAACTTGGAACAGGATTTGCATTTTTAGGCAATCAGTATCATCTTAATGTCGGGGGCGATGATTTTTTTATATTGACCTATTGTTTTATAATCTGAACCTGCGGTGTTATGTAGTTATTGAGTTGAAGACCGGAGATTTCAAACCGGAATATGCCGGTCAGCTGAACTTTTACCTATCTGCAGTAGATGGAATCCTAAAGAAAGAGGAAGACAATCCGTCCATCGGCTTACTGCTCTGCAAAAAGCAAGAATAATTTGGTTGCAGAATATTCCCTAAAGGACATTTCAAAAGCCGATTGGTGTGAGTGAATATAAAAGTCACCCTGAAGTCTTCCAGATGCCCTGGAAGAGCAGTTGCCCTCGGTTGAAGATATTAAAAAGAGAATCAAGTAAATTAAGCTTTAGAAACAAAAGGGTATTTTTCTAGGAGATTATTATCCAGTTCCATCATGTGAAGAAGCCGGCTGGATGAACCGGAAGGCTGGTTGATGCCGGCTTCCCATGCCTCTACAGTTTTAATGGAAACACCCATATAACTTGCAAAAGTATTTTTTTGAGATAAACCGGTTGAGGCTCTGATATTTTTTATATCATTCGCTTCATATACTTTAAGCGGGATTACGGTGATCCGATGTTTTTTTAACGAAGATGTCTCTTTTTTTGCGTCTTCCAGTGCTTCATTCAGCCCGGACACAATGCTGTCGAATACGGGTTTTCTACTCATTATTTACCTCCCATAAGATATCCCAATTTTGGGAAAAACTCATTGGTTTGAATAAATGTTCTTGTCATAGTATTGTCTTCGGATACAATACGCCCTATTAAATAGGGTGTCAATGATCATTGAATTGAGCTTTTTATGTTTTTAAAGATTGGAGAGAAAGCCTTGAGGTTATAGTTCTTTTTACGAGATATATAATATGCCTAAAGTATAGCAAAAAAACAAATCGCGTCGAAGAGATTTTCGTGGAAATTTGGTACAATTTATTTAATTATTTTTGCTTCAAGTGACAAATAAGGGAAAAATATAGTTTAATGAAAGCTAGCCATTCAAGTTGGGAGTAAGGAGGATAGACATGAAAAAGTATATGGGAATCACCTTAGCTGTTATTTTTATTTTTGTATTAACAGCTTGCGGAGCGAAGAAGGAAATCAGCCTGCCGGAAGCAAAGGACATAACGGAAATTGAAATCACGGAAAATCCTTCCGGAAATACTGTGAAAAATCACGGAACAGGATGAAATAGCTAAAATCGTGAAGGACATCAAAGAAAAATACTAAAAGATACAGGAGGGGAAAAGTTATCATGAACAGCCTGCAAACATTAAAAAATTTCTGGCTGTTAGCTTTTATTATAACAATACGGAAAGGAACTGGGAGGTCGTTTATCTATATGAAAATAGAAATAAGACCTATGCTGAACAACCCTATTCAGGGATTTGGAAGATCAAAAAAAGAAGTATTTAAAGAGATTAGCGGTAAATTAAAGCAATAAAGGGACAATGTAAAAGGATTTTGACACACGCTATAAGTGATGTAAAAGCCATTTGCTGGACGACAGAGGGCATTTTCCCTACAATAAAAATGCCAGGGAGGTGCAGTAGCATGGAGCATAATATTAGAAACAAAATCATTATCATACTTTCTTATCTGTTGATTTGGTCACTTGCCATGATTGCGTTTTGGTTTTTTACAAGTGGAAGTGATGCTATGGGCTACAGCTTGATGTTCCTTTGGATTATTCTACCGGTAACAACATTTGTTGAGTCCGTGCTGATTGGGAAAAATGACTTTTGGGGAAAAGGAAAATGGGGATCTACCCTTTTCTTTGGCCTAATGTATATGCTTGCTGAATATGGTACATTTAAAATGGCAAACAATATTGCTTTCAACAAGCTGAATGCCCCGGATTTCGGAATGATTGTAGCCGGAGTGATAATCTCCGCAATCGGTATCTTGCTGGGTTCGTTGTGGAAGAAAAAAACACTAAATTTAAGGAGGTAATTCCTTGCGATATATCCTTTTCCTTCGAGCTGTCAATGTTGGTGGGAAAAATAAAGTTTCTATGACGGATTTAAAAGCCTTATTGGATAATGCAGGTTTTGAAAATCTTGATTCCTATATCAACAGCGGCAATCTGTTTTTTTAGCAGTGCTGAAAGTCGTGAAACTTGCATTTCCAAAATAAGAAAAGTCTTAGATAGAAACTATGACTTTTCAATTCCCTTTGCTTTACTTACCAAAGAAGAGTATCTGGAAGAACAAGCGGAATTACCGGATTGGTGGGAAGAGGAGCTGGCAAGAAGAGATGTTTTGTTTTATTCCTGTGGTATGGATAAATCCGGAATTCTCCACTTTATAGAGAACTCTACATTTTACAATGAGAAAGTATATGTCGGGAAACAGGCAGTGTTTTTGGGGGAAAATGGATGAGGCGGAATATCTAAAAACTACCTACCATAAAAAACTCATGAAGCAGGATTTCTACAAGCAAATTACGATTCGAAACGGAAATACCTTTGAGAAGATTGCAGAAATGTTGAGTAGCCGGGAATGAAAGAGATAGGAAAATGCATTGAACTTTAGGGAACTTCCTATTACTGATTAGTATAGAAAAGTTCCCTAAAGGAAAAGCTCTAAAAAGAAGTTGTGGAAGTATTAAGAACATTGAAGTGAAAAAAACGAAGTGTTCAAAACATCACTAAAGAATGTATACTAGGTAGTATTATTACGATAGTTTCTATGTTTTATTATCTTATTTTTGTAAATTGATTGAAGGAGGGAATTTTGCGTTCGGAAATCTTTTCTTTTGTTATTTATATGATTCATGCCTGCGCAAACCGTTGGAGGAAGACGCCTGCACAGGTATATCTTGCTTTAAAACAGAGTGGCTGTCTTAATCATTACCTGGTTCCGAATTATGATATTTTACATACACAGAGTACTGATTTTGTTGTGAAAGATATTGAAGAATATCTTGCCCAAAAAGAGGTGATAGTATGATAGTATATCATGGTTCAAATCAGCATGTAGAAAATCCTGATGTAAAACATAGCCTTCGGAATTTGGATTTTGGTTCCGGATTTTATGTGACCACGGTAAAAGAACAGGCAGAGAAGTGGGCAAAACGAAGAGCGGATTTAATGACAGGAAGACCGATTATTAATAGCTATGAGCTTAGTTTGGATAAAACAGATTTTAATGTGAAAGATTTCGGAGAGGATTTGGACTCTTGGATTGATTTTGTGTGTAATTGTCGTGAGGGGAAAAAGGATTATTTGCAATTTGACATTATTATTGGAAAAGTTGCAAATGATAAAGTTTTTCGAGTGGTTGATATGTATCATCAAGGAATATGGGATAAAGAAAGAGCAATAAAGGAAATTCGTGTTTATCCCAATTATGATCAGATTGCTTTTATTTCTCAAAGATCAATTGATGAACTTTTAGAATTTGTTTTAGCAGAGGAGTTAACACCATGACAGAGGAAGCTTTAGAGCAGTTTTATCAAGAAAGTCTTGAAGAAAGATTGATACAGAATATTGCAAAAGAGTTGCATTTGTCTTTAGAAGAGGCGATGGACTGTTATTATAAGAGTAGGATGGCAGGCATGATTCAGGAGGGAAAGGAAGGAGTGCAGTATCTGGATTATAGGGCTTTAACTGCGCTTTTTATGGAAATGGAGAAGGTATAAATTTCATTTATAGTCCACAAATAAGCTATTTACAGGCGGTATTTCCGCCTTATTCTTCAAAGCTTCCGGCCATATACTTGCGTCCCCAGTCCCGCATGGAATGGATAATGTCTGTAAGGGTTTTTCCTCTCTCCGTAAGGGAATATTCGGTTTTGGGCGGAACCACAGGGTAGACTTTCCTATGGATTATTCCGTCATGTTCTAATTCCTTAAGCTGCTGTGTCAACATTTTGGCGGTAGCTTGAGGAATATATTTTTGTAGCTCATTATATCGCAAGGTTCCATCGTGGATGAGATGGCAGAGAATAATCATTTTGTACTTTCCGCCAATCTGAGAGAGCGTTGCCTCTACGGGACAATGAAACAATTTTTCTGAATTTGAATTTTTTTTTGTCATTTTTTGCTCCAAATTCTTCCGGAAATTCACAGAAAAAGTCAATAAAATCAAGGCTTTATTGTAGTTTCCAAAAAGTAAGTATATTACTGAAAGGTGAGTATCTTACTAAAAAGTGCGTTCTTGCTGAAAATATACTAACTGTTTAGGATGACATAATCAAGTTGGTAAGAAAAAAATTATATCCAACAGAGATAAACTCATAGAACAGAACAAAATATAGTAGGAAGAAGAAAGGTAGAAAAATCATGGATTTTATAACACTGGCAAAGAGTCGTTACTCTGTTCGTAATTATAGCGAGAGGCAGATAGAAAAAGATAAGCTGGATAAGATTTTAGAGGCGGCGCATATCGCACCCAGTGCCAGAAACAAGCAGTCTGCCAGAATTTATGTTGTGCAAAGTACAGAAGGAATTGAAAAGCTTCGTTCCATTACCAGATGTGCGTACAATGCGCCAACGATTCTGATGATTGGCTATGAGGAGTCCGAACAATATCGGAATGAAATGGAAGAGGGAATTTTATCCGGTCAGCAGGATGCCTCCATTGTGGCTGATCATATGATGCTTGAGGCGGCAGAGCTGGGACTAGGCTCTGTATGGGTGGATGGGTTCCCAAATACCGAGACGGCAGAAGCATTTCATTTGCCAAAGTCTGTTAAGCTGGTATGCCTGATGCCTGTAGGCTATGCGGCGGATGACGCAAAGCCGGCACCGATGCATGAGAAGTATAGACCGATTGAAGAAATGGTGAAGATACTATAGTGAGGAACTCCGGCAGAAGGCTTTTGTATGAAAATGGAGTGATTTTTAGACATTCGGAAAATAATCTGAAAATATCTTAAACAAAACAAGACTTTATACGGCGACTAATCTAAAATGAGACTTTAGATTAGTCGCTATTTAGTATAGTATTGAGAATAGAAGGACGCAGATCAAATAATTGCATGACTGCACATCTATAGAATAGACAGAAATGGCTTTAGTGAATAGATTGGAAAAGATATGAAAAAAATCAGTAAAAGCATGAAAATCAGTATCATTTTGGGTGTCTTTTTTGGCCTTTTTCTACTCTTTGTTAAACTATGGTTTCAGCTTAGTGTAGAAGAAATGATTCGACTTGATGTTTTTTCTTCAATAGCATTCGTGCTAATCAATGTTATCATAAATATCTCCTATAACTTATTTTACGGAAGGAAAATGAACGCCCTAATGCCCTTACTCGGTGAAGCAAAGTATGATGAATATTTGGACAAGATAACAGCGATTAGAGACAAGGTAAAATCCAAGCATCTTAGGGCTATTGCGGAGCTGAATCGTACTGCGGCATTAACAGGAAAAAAAGAATATGCTATAGCAGTGGAAGTTCTAAAGGAATTGGAGCCGAGGGTAAAGAAAATGCCTTCTGTAGAGATGGTGAGAAGGTTGAATCTATGCCTGAACTATTTTTATTTAAAGGACTACGAGGAAGCGGAGACTCTTTATAAAGATAGTGAAGCTCTTTTTGGAAAATATAAAGAAAAATGCATTCTATAAAAAAAGAACTTTACCCTTCTGGATTTGTTTATGGATCTATGCTGCTTTGGGAAAAAAGGAGGGAGTGGCAGAACGGATTCAGGAAGCGAGAAAACTATGTCCGGAAAAGCAATTTCAAGAAGATTTTGCTTATCTGGAGGAGTTTTTGGAAGAAGGAAAGAGAAATCTGCAGGAAGACACCAAAAAGTGATGTATAGGGTAGAGGAAAAGGAGGTGCAAAAAGCAGCATGATACAGTTTATACAAGAGGAAATTTTGAGAATGGACTGGCTAAGCTGACTGTTTCGAGATGCTTTTGGAACGCATGGGGATTGCTACGTATAGTCGCATCGGAGGAAGTCTCCATTTCTTTCTCTATGATTGTGTGAAAATCACGGTTTACCTTTGCGTTTTGATATTTGCCATTTCCTATGTGCAGAGCTTCTTTCCGCCGGAAAGGACAAAGCGGATTATGGGGCGTTTTCACGGTATCTATGCCAATATCATAGCGGCTCTTTTGGGAACGATTACTCCTTTTTGTTCTTGTTCCTCCATTCCGATTTTTATGGGATTTACAGCAGCCGGAATTCCTCTTGGAGTCTCCTTTTCCTTTTTGATTTCCTCTCCCATGGTGGATTTGGGAAGCCTTGTGCTACTCACCGGTATTTTCGGTCTAAGGATTGCCTCTGTCTATGTGATATTGGGACTCTTGCTGGCGGTTCTAGGCGGTTTAGTGATAGAGCATTTGTCCTTGGAAAATGAGATAGAACCCATTCTTTTGCAGCTGAAACCCGTGGAACAGGCGCTCCCTACCTTGTCCCGGAAAGAGCGTCTTTCTTATGCTGCCGAGCAGGTGAAAACGACCTTTCGAAAGGTTTTCCCCTATATCCTTTTAGGGGTAGGTATCGGTTCTTTGATTCACAACTGGATTCCTGAGAACTGGATTATTTCTTTACTTGGGAAAGGAAATCCTGCCGGCGTGATTCTTGCGACTCTGGTGGGGATTCCCATGTATGCGGATATTTTCGGAACGATACCGATTGCGGAATCCTTCTTTTAAAGGGAGCGGAGCTGGGAACGGTGCTGGCCTTTATGATGGGGGTTACTACCCTTTCTCTTCCCTCTATGATTATGCTTAGAAAGGTCATTAAGCCGAAGCTCTTGGGGACTTTTATAGGAATATGCATCCTCGGCATTATCCTTATCGGATATATTTTTAATGCCTTACAGGCGGTGCTTCTGTTATGATTTACAAGGAAAATGCTTTCCTTTCGACTGGGGATTGTGAGTAGAGCGCATACCGCCGTTTCCCTATGAGGGGAAAAAAATTATTTAAAGATAATACTGAATATTATATCTTTATCAGCTTTTCTCTATGAGGAGATCATTTATGGAAAAAGATAAAAAAATTATATGTCTTAACAGGTTTTTTTGGGAGCGGGAAAAAAACCAGTCTTTTGCTGCATATCTTGGAAGAATTTTCCGATAAAAAAAGCTTGCCGTCATTCAAAAACGAATTTGGGAAAAACGGGAATTGACGGCAGTATTCTGGAAAAAGAAGGAACTGACCATCAAGGAAATCAACAGAGGATCCATTTTTTTCTGCTCCTGCCTGCAACTTTCCTTTGTGGAGGCATTGGCAGAGATGAGCAAGGGAAGATATGGAATACCTTTTTGTGGAAAGCTCCGGTCTTGCCGATCCTTCGAATATTCGGGACATTTTAAAGAGCGTAGAAGTTCTGGCCGGGGACGTCTATGATTTTCAGGGGCGTAATCTGCCTGATTGACGGGCGTGCATTTTCCAAAGCAGGTAAAGGATACGGAAACGGTAGACAGGCAATTAAAGCATTGTGATGTAGCCATCGTGAACAAGATGGATTTGATTTCCGAGGATCAATATAAGGAAGTGCTTTCCTTGATTCGAGAAGTGAATCCCCACTGCCTGATTTTACATTGTGAAAATGGAAGAGCAGATCTTAGCTTTATCCGAGATGGCTTTGAACAGGGAAGCTGGGCGGATTCGGAAGAAAGCTTAAATACGGTGGACAATAAGCCGAAAACCATTTCTCTGGTCTGTACGGAAAATGTTTCCAAAGAGCGTTTTTCATCAATTTTTGCAGGAAGTTTTACCGGACTGTTATCGGATTAAAGGCTTTTTCCTTTTGGATAATTGCTGGATGCAGGTGGATGTGGTGGAAGAACTAATCGACTATAAGCCGTGCCCAAAGAAGGAGATTTCCGAACTGGTATTTTTGTCAAAGGTTGGACCGAAGGTGATTCGAAGCATTGACGCAGCATGGAAAAAGACGATGAATAGCCCCATGAAATTAAAGAATTAAAGAGTAGTAAAGTTGGAAAGAAACGTAAAGAGGGATGAATATGGAAATCAAGGTTATCGGTGCAGGCTGTAAAGAATGTGATACATTATATCAAAATGTAAAAGAGGCGGTAAAAGAGCTGGGGAAGGATGCTAAAATCGAAAAAGTAGAGGAGTTAATCGAGATTGTAAAGCTTGGGGTACTCAGTGCTCCTTCCCTCATGATTGATGGGAAACTTATCGTAAGCGGACGGGTTCCCGGAGTTGGAGAGTTAAAAAAGTTATTGTCTTAAAGGAAGGATAAGCATGATGCAAAAGGTGAAAAACAGTAGCAATCGTCAGTCTCTCCAGCGGTGTTCTGGGGAGAAGACTTTGTGCAGCATGAAGTAAAAAAATAGGCCTGGAACGCCTGCACGTCGTTTTGGGTTGGAAGTGAAATTCATGGAAAAATGCCTTGAAAAGGCTTAGATTATCTGAAAGAGCATCCGGAAAAGAGGGCAGAGGATCTCTTACAGGCTTTTTTTCCGACGACTCGATAGATATGATTTTATGTGCCATAGGGGGAGCGGATACTTATCGCCTACTTCCCTATCTTTTTGAAGAGGGGACAATTGGAAAAAGGCCGTAAAGCAAAAAGATTTTCCTTGGCTTTTTCCGATACCACGATGAATCACTTGATGCTTCATAAATTGGGGATTAAGAGCTTTTATGGACAGGCTTTTATTCCGGATATTTGCGAATTGGAAGAGGAAATGTTGCCCTACAGCGAAAAAAATACTTTTTCGGAACTGACTACAAAGCGGAAGCATTTCGTTCTCTTGAACCGAGTCCGATTTGGTATGAGGAGCGGACAGATTTTGGACCGAAAGCAATAGGAACAAAAACGAGTTAGCCATGAGAATGAAGGCTTTTTACTCTTACAGGGCAGTCCTGTTTTTCAAGGAGAAATCTTAGGGGGCTGTATAGATACCCTCTATGATATCTTTGACACAACGAGGCACGAGGACTCTGTCAGCTTATGCAAAAAAGTATGCACTATTTCCGGATTTGGCAGACTGGAAAGGGAAAGATTCTCTTTGCTGGAAAGTAGTGAGAATCAACCCAATCCGGAGAAGTATCGGACAAATGCTCAAAGCTTTAAAAGCAAAGCAGTATTTTCGAAGTCCTCAGCGGTGCGCTGGTGGGAAAAGCCTGATGGATGAGCGTTATGCCAAGGAGTATCAGGAAATTCTTCCGGAAGTGATTGGTAATCCCACTCTTCCGATTGTATTCAATCTGAATGTGGGACATGACACTCCCAGAGCGATTATTCCCTTTGGCATTATGGCGAAGGTGGATGTTTCGGCACAAAGAATCAGCTTTACGGAAGACACAAAAGGTTTCACAACTGAATTAGCACTCACGATATGTTATAGCGTGTCACAAGCTCATAAAAGATTTGCAGACTTGGTTGTTGCCCTTTATTTTCAATATTGGTAAGGTAACGCGGAGAAATATTCATTGCGTCGCTTACATCTTTGCGACTTTCCTTTCTCGCTGTCCGCGCTGCTTTTTATCGCTTGCCCGAAAGCTGCGAAGTCATAAAGTGGTACAGGTCTTTTTGCCATAATTATTCACCCTGCTATATTGTATAGTTCCTAACTTTTTCAAGATACGTCTACACAATTCCCACTACTGACTTAAATAATTCATTTTATTTATCCAGTTAAAAGAAAAATGCTGGTAGTAATGTAATCAACTACTAGCATTTCCGTTTATTATTTCAGAGGATTAAACAATCTCTGTATGTGAATTATATGAATGATATGCTTTTCCCCAATCACATAGTTGCGCTAAGATTGGTTTAAGGGTAGCCCCCAATTCGCTTAATGAATATTCAACTTTAGGCGGTACTTCCGGGAACACCTTTCGAGTGATAATTCCTTGTTCCTCTAATTCCCGAAGTTGCTGTGTCAAAGTCTTTGTAGTGATATTACCTAAAACCCTTTGTAATTCATTAAATCGGATTGTTCCGTTTGATAAATGCCACAGTATTTTTTTTAACTTCCATTTTCCGCTTAGTATATTCAATCCGACTTCAACAGGACATTGTTCATCAACCGCTTGTGATTTTTGCCATATTTTTCCCATTCCTTTCACAGTATCAAGAAAAGATACTTTATTTCAAAAAAAGGTGCGTACTTAATTTTACTCTATATTAGTGCTATCCCATTATCATATAAAAACGTGTCAAGGAGGCGTAAATATGATTATTGATAGTCACGAACACATAATGTTTCCAGCAAAAAAATGCAGTTAGATAAAATGGACGCTGCGGGAGTAGATAGGGCAATTCTTTTTTGTTCTGCTCCGCACCCCGAAAAAGCAAACAATCTGAATGAGCTTGAAACAGAAATGAACACATTATACAAAATTCTTGCAGGAGTAAATAGCAAAGAAGATAATATTAAGCGATTGAAAAAAATATTGTAGAAATCACCACAGCAATAAAAAGAAAAATCCTAATCGCTTTTGGGGTTTCGGTTCTGTTCCGTTGGCATTAAGTTTAGAGGAAACACAGAATTGGATAGACACACAGATTACCGCTAATTCTTTGTGTGGGATAGGTGAATTTACTCCCGGTAATGAACAACAGATTATTCAGTTAGGAACAGTATTTCAAGCAATAATGAATACAAGGTTATACCCTGTTTGGGTGCATACTTTTAATCCTGTTACATTAAGCGGTATTAAGCAGTTAATGTCCTTATGCGAAAAGTACCCAGAGGTGCCTGTTATTTTCGGGCATTTAGGTGGCTCTAATTGGATAGAAGTAATCAAATTTGCAAAGGAGCATAAAAACGCTTATTTAGACCTTTCAGCAGCGTTTGCTTCTATTGCTACAAAAATGGCATTAGTTGAGTTGCCGGAAAGATGTCTGTATAGTTCTGACGCTCCTTATGGTGAGCCGTATTTGTATAAGCAACTTATTGAGTTTGTAAGCCCTAGCCAATCAGTAGCAAAAAAGGCATTGGGGGAAAATATTTTAGAGTTGTTGGAGCGTATAAATCTAATTTAACATTTTCACTTTCTTTAATAAATAACTTATCTGCCGGACGACGGCAAAAGAAAAAAGCCGTCGTAGAGCAGACATATTTTCACGCACGTATGAAGCGGCGGCTTTGATTTTTAGAGCCGCCGTTTCTTTGCGCTTGCACAAACCTATGACGACTTGCAGGGACACGGCAGCCGATTGGAGGTTGATTTACCGTGTCCGTTTTGGTTATTCATAGTGCCCATGAGTTACATCAATTAAAAAAAGCGTAGCTCCCTCTCCGGGTAATTCCGACTATAAATACGAACTGACAATTCAATATATTAGCTTTTTTGTTTCCTATGCGTTTGTTTGCGTTCTGCGAGCAAGCGCATTTTGTCTTTTCTATAACAGTATCCGCTCACATTATGCGACAAACGGCTTGTACCAGAATGGCAGAAAAAGAGAATAGACGTAAAAGTTCTCCAATATATTATGGGACACGCCCACATAGACGTGACGATGGACGTATACAACCATGTAAGTGAGATGTCCAGAATTGAGAGTGAAATCACTAGGCTGGATAGCGTAGCAATTAGCTGATACCAAAAATAAAAAATTGGTGTCAAAATAGTGTCAAATCAAGAAAAAGTGATGATTATAAGGAAGAAAAAGTGTTGCAAACCCCGTAAAATCAAGTTTTAAAAAAAATCTCAAAAAATTAGCACTCAACACTTGACAGTGCTAACAACTTGAGTATAATCATAATCAAGCAGAGGAACAGAGAAGACCGCAAGGACTTTAAAGGTTCTCAGGATGATGAAGATTATTCCCCTTGCTGAAAAAAATGACAAGAGATTAGAAGTCAAAAGAAGAGTATAAGGAGGAAAAAGATATGTTAGCACCTAGCATTTTTGGAGAGAATTTATTTGATGATTGGTTTGATTTTCCAAGTTTTGGAGGTCTGGGCAGAGTAGAGAATAAGCTTTACGGAGACCGTGCAGGAAGATTGATGAAGACGGATGTTCATGAAAAGGACGGGACAGTACGATATGGATATCGACCTTCCGGGCCTTTAAGAAAGAGGATATCAAGGTAGAGCTGCATGACGGCTATCTTCAGGTCAGTGCCGTAAAGGGCTTAAATGAAGAAGAAAAGGATGAGAAAGGTAAACTCATTCGTCAGGAACGTTACTCCGGCTCTATGCAGAGAAGCTTTTATGTTGGTGACAGCATTAAGCAGGAAGAGGTGAAAAGCAAAGTTTGAACAGGGCGTTCTGAAGCTTTCCTTCCCTAAAGAAGGGGAGAAGAAACTTCCGGAAAAGCAACCGATTATGATTGAAGGTTAAAGTGAGTTTGGAAAGCGATTCTGTTAAAAATAATAAAGTAGCGAGAATATTCGGCAAATATAGGGCTCTGAAAATGCGTGTAGTAAAGGAGCCCTAATTTCAGACCTAGTATGTTAACTATTTTGTAGCTCCTTTTTTTACAGCTCCTTTGTTATTCGTTGTCACTCTTTAATTGGAATTTGGACACCAGCTCCTGTAAAGACATTGGCCTGTCCCGGACAGCTCCTCGGAGGCTGCGGCAGACTGTTCCGCTGTGGCGGTATTGCTTTGTACCACGGAGGAAATCTGATCCAGTCCGGAGCTCAACTGTACAATGCCACGGGCTTCATCCTCGGAGGCATCGGATATCTTTGAAATAATATTTGTGATTCCTTCTGCTTTGCTCTTTACCAAATCCATGGATTCTGCGGTTTCCTGTGTGATTTTTTTGCTCCGCGAGACACGGCGTCAATGGTTTCTTCAATCAAGTCACTGGTATTTTTGAGCAGCCTTTGCGGACTTCTGTGCCAGATTTCCGACTTCATCAGCCACTACGGCAAAGCCCTTTTCCGGCAGCTCCCGGCTCTTGCCGCCTCAATCGCCGCATTTAAGGGAAAGGATATTGGTTTGGAAAGCAATATCGTCAATGGTTTTGATAATCTTTTCCGATTTCATTGGACTTTTCCGTAATTTCCTTCATAGCCAGAGACATTTCTTCCATTTTTTTTGATTACTGAGCTCTACAGCTTCCACGGAAGACAGGCTGAGCTTTATTGGCTTCCAGGGATTGTTCTGCGGTACTCTTAATCTTATCGGAAATCTCGCTCATGGTAGCGCTCAATTCTTCTATGGAAGAAGCTTGTTCTGTAGAACCCTGAGATAGAGACTGTGCTCCGTTAGATACCTGTTCTGCTCCGCTGTTCACCTCGGATGCGGAACGCTTAATCTCCTCCATAGTATTGGATAAGTCGGTAGTAATATCCCTAAGGGAAAGCAGCAATGGTCGGTAGTCTCCTTTGTAAAGGCTTTCATCAGAAAGGTCGACACGGAAATTTCCGTGGGAAACAGAGGAGAGCTTTTCGTTTAAAGTCCTGCATAATGCTCTTAATCTGCTGCATGACTTTATCAAAAGGCCTGGGCAATGGTGCCGATTTCGTCCTGTCGCTTATATTGGATTTCCACATTTAAGTTTCCATCCGCTACTTGGTTTCCGACCTTGGCCATCATTTGCAAAGGCTTCAAGGAGGAACGAATTAAAAGATTGGTAATCAGCGTCAGTAATACTACACCGCAAAGCACGATAATGGTGGATACGGTAATTAATCGTTTGGTTACTCTCAGGTATTCACTACTGGAAATGCTCATAAGACTCCAAAGCGTCGTTCCATCCAGCTGTGTGGGAGCAAAATACAGACGTCTGCTTTGTCCGCTCTTATTTCTGTAAAAACCACATGGAAGGGCTTTGTCTTTCTGCATTTTGCTGAGCAGCTCCGGAACATCCTTTTCGTCCAATGCGTCATTTAAGGTTTTTTCTCTTAAATCTTCTCGGGAACTGTAGAGGAAATTTCCCTGGTCATCCATTACCGAGGTAAAGAGGCTTGGGAAACGGCTATCTTCCCGTGTCAAGATATCAAAGGCGGAAAGATTAATTTCAATGTTGACGACACCCTTAAATTCACCGTTTACAATAATGGGAGTACAAACGGTGATCAAGGAATACTCCGGATATCTCATCATCATGGTAAAGGGATGTGATGGTGGTCTTCTGGGTTTCCTTTGCGGTTTTGTAATAGCCCTTGTCTTTTGATAATAGGAATAGGGATAATTTATGATATCTCTGGTTTCTGCGCTCTTTACAGTAAGATAAGGCGCGTAATCCGTTACGCCGGGAATCAAAACGCCGGGCTCAAAGAAATAGCCTACACCTGTAACATAGGGATTGCTTTTTAAGGTAGAGTACATAGCGTTCATCATAACGACTTCCGCATTGTATCGGCTGGCAGGAATTTCCTGATTTAAAAATGCGAGAACGAAAAGGTCGTGTTTTGCATGGGAGTAATTTCCTGCACTTCTCTGTTGCCGTCATTAAAATTTATTGATTCTCCAGGGATTGGCGGGAGCGCCTCCTACAGCATCATTTTTGATCCCAAAACAAAACTGATGGATTCCATCATACTATCGGCTAATGTTTGCACTTGAGTAAAAAAACCCTTCCGGTTTTTCTCATTGGTGATATCCAGCAAATCTTCCATGTTTTTGTTTAAGTTGGCTTTTACGGATTTACTTCCCATGGTGACGATGGGAACGCTTAAGCTGCAGAGAATCAAAAGTCCCTACAATGCCCAAAAGCATCGATAATCGGGAACCTAGACTTCTGCTTTTTTCCGTCTTCTTTATGTTGTCCTGTTTTCTTCATTTTACATACCGGTCCTTCCTTGAATAGATATATGATAAAAGTCACACAAAATTTGGTGGCATTTTCCACGATTAGGGTTATTATAGATAAAAATATTTTTCAGCTTGAATGGAGATTCATTAGGGTAATCTCGCACTCCATCGGTACGAGCTCATTAGTCTTTTTCGGTTCATTCGACAGATTTTCCTTTTTTTATAAATCAAAAATAGAAAAGATTGTGCTATACTGTTTTCATCTTTAGAAAAGCGGCAAGAGAAGGAGTTACTCGTATGAGGGCAGAGGTTTATGCCTTCTCTTATATTTGACGATTAAGTATAGGTTACGGTGGACTTTTGTTAGATTTAGATCTGAAGCTTTTCGTGCTTATGAGACAGAGACAGCAAGATATGCGATCTAGAAGGGCATAAACACGAAGGATATTTTTTTGTGAAAAACAGAGCATTCTATGTGTAGATATTCGGAGCGGAGATGAGAAATAATTCCTTCATCAAAAAAACATCAAACCGTCATTCTTTTTGTTCCTCTCCATTTTGGTGGGGCTTCTTGTGATGCGCTATATTCTGAGTGATGTAGGACGAGTGCCGAAAAGTGATTATAAAAGTGCTGAAGAACATGAGTGTAGAAGTACAGCACGAGGATGGAAGTGTAGATAATTTTCAGAGCTATCTGTTTAATTTTTCTTCCCGAAAAAGATCATATCACCATGCATCTGCCCTTGGAATCGGAATGGAAGGCGGAGTATCAGACGATAAATTTCTTTTTTTATAACAGTGTGGTGAAGGCCTACTACAAGGACCAGTTATTGGTGTCATACGGAGAAAATCTAAAAAGGCACATGATTGGACACCTGAAAATCAGTATACCGGTTCCTTTGGAGGCTTATGGGGATGAGATTCGGGTGGAAATCGATCCGCAGCTGGATATTCTGGAGGATAATTTTGATGTTCCGATTTTGATGTCCAGAGGGAACTGAGTTTTATTATCCGATGATTAGTCAGGAAACGACTTATCCTATTTTTCGTGATGACCTTGATTGGATCCTTTATCGGAATCATCGTTTTTGCTTTCTTCTTTAAGACTCATGTGTATGCCAGTGAGGGAATGTGGCTATTCTCCTGGTTTTTCGCTATAACCCTCTGGCATCTGGGAAATACCGGCCTGGCTTATTTGCTTTTTCCCAGAGAGGATTTAAGTGCGGTTTGCGAGTATGTCGGGAATGTATTTATTGCTTTGCCCTACGGCTCCTTTATACGCCAGCTATGAAACCTCAAGGAAGGTAGTCAGAGAATATCTTAGAGTAGTCGGCAGCATTTTCTTGGCATTTCTTCTTGCTTTGCCTGATTCTTTATATTTTCCCTACGGGTTTCCAGTATACCGGGCATCTTCGTCTGGTACAGACGGCACAGATTGTGATGGTATTTTCTTCTATGGCAAGCCTGCTTTTCCCCGGAAAAAAGATAAAGAACAATTCGGATTATATTTTGGGCTACGGCTTGGTGTTTGTGGCTGTATTCGGCATTTTAGAACAGGTTAGAATCATTTTGGCCGGCAGTATTACGGAGAAGTGGCCGGGATTCTTGCAAAGCTTTGTTACCACTGGCTTTTCAAAGATTTTAATTCTGCTTTTGATTATTGTTTTTATTACTTCCTACGTATTTAAGGTTATTCTGATTGCCCAGGCCGGCATCGAAGAAAAAGCATTTAAAAATACCTGGCTTATACGGATCGGCTGACCGGTCTTGGGAACCGGCAGTATTTGCAGGACCAGCTGGAGGTTTTTGGATCACAGTAAAAAGAAGGACTATGCCGCTATCTTTATGGATATCAACGACTTAAAGCTGACCAATGACCTTTATGGCCATGAGTCCGGAGATCGTTTGATTCAAATGGTGGCAGAGGCCATTCAGGATGCCATGGCAGAGGTGGAAGGATTTTCCGGAAGAAACGGTGGTGATGAATTCGTCTGCATCGTGTTCCCCGCAAGTGCAGTGTTTGAAGTGGAAAAATAAGATTAAAGAGTATTTGCGAAATACGAAGGAGAAACAGAATCCTGCCCTTCCCTGTAAGTATTTCCATGGGAAGTGCCAGCTATCGAGAGGTTGCGGAGAAGCTCCCCATGGAAAAGAGAGAACATCTCACTGTGAGTCATGTGATTCGACAGGCAGATGGAAAGATGTACGACGATAAGTATAGAATGAAAAAAAGTAGAGATCAGGAAATTTCTTTTTAAACAATGGGAAACAAAAGGAAAAGGACTTTGAAAGAAGGTTATGGGGATATCCCCGGTTCTTCCAAAGTCCTTTTTGATGTTAATGGAATTTAGCCGGTATCAGAGCCGAGCATAAGGAAATATGTTTAGCTCTGCTTAACGGTATTTCTGGAAAGTGATGTTTTGAATCAGGATGGGGTTGGATACAGGCGCATCATCTTGATTGGTTTCCTGAGAAGCAATCTTTTCTACTACGTCCATTCCTTCATAAACCTGTCCCAATACCGTGTAGCGTCCGTCAAGCTCGGGAATTCCGCCCACTTCCTTGTACTTTGCCTTTACATTCTCCGGAAGAGATAAAAGAGGAAGGGCTGCTTCATTACGAATCTTACTGCACTGCACGATATAGAACTGATTTCCGTTGGTATGGGGACCGTTATTTCCTAAGCAAAGCGCTCCGTTAAAGTTGTGCAGCTCCATGTTTACTTCGTCAACGAAGAAACCGTTATAGCTGGACTTTGCCTCGTCTCCGGAACCATCCAAAGCTCCGCCCTGAATCACGAAATCTTTGATGACTCTGGCAAATGGTGTACCGTTGTAGAAGCCCTGCTTGGATAGGGTAATCCAGTTCTGTACGGCAATGGGAGCCTTCTCCGGGAAGAGACGCATCTTAATTACTCCCGCATCGGTGGTCATAATGCAAACTTCTTCGCCTCGTTTTGGCTTATCCAACTGGTAGATCTTTACGTCGGAGACATCCACGCCCTTATCCTTCCAAAGGATACCTACAATCTTCCATTTGAGTCCCTGTGCATCTCCCAGTCTGGCCATTTTCAGAAGGACAGTATGTTCCGTTACCTTGTTCTTTGCTTCGGTAGTCTGGAACTTTAATTCCATGATTCCTCGTAAATCATTGTACTCATCGGTTCCGTTTACCCGATGAAGCACCGGCATCTTGGTATAGGTATAGCGGATATCCTTCTTCCCCTCAAAAGTTCGGAAGTAGTTGCGAATAGCTTCCTTCTCCTCTTCTGAAATATCGGGAACAATGTAATCCTCGATACCCTTTATGCTCCTTGATATCCTTGATGAATTCTTCAAAGCGTACTTTTTAGTTCGCTTTCATCCCAATGCCGGGACAGGAGCTGCCAGCTTTTGTACTTCGTCATCATAGTTTTTTTGGCAAAACCTGTGATGGCAGTGAGAGATAGAGCAGTCAGCAGTGCACAGCCGAATGCAAGAGCTGATTTCATGAATGATTTTTCTCATAAAGCCTCCTTTCTGTCATGAGAACTTGTGCTGATTTACAATCAATCTTTGTAAACCTGAATTTATATTTAGATAATAATACCAAATAAAAAGCTATTATTTAAATACTTTTTAGAGAAAAAAATAAATGTATACATGGGGAGGGAAAGAACTTTAGGGTGTGGCATTTCTTGAGAATTCAAGGTAAGATAAATTATTATATTTAGAGCAAAAACAGCTGAAAAAAATAAGTGGGAGAGATCATGAAGGCAAGGCATTTAGAAATTTTACAAAGAGCAGGGATTTCCGGTTCCGAAGTTTATCCTGGTTTCGGAAAATTGAAGAAGTGGATCTTTCTTTTTTTCTGAGAAGAGAATACTTTGCCGTTCGCTCCAATTTTTTTCCACAGAAGATGGGGGGGGAGCATTCCTTTGCCGGACAGTTTTTTTAACTCGCTTTAAATGTAAAAAAAGGGAGAAGATAGAGGAAGCGGTGCAGGAGGTCTTTGCCTCCTACGACGGAAGTTTGGACTATAAAGAAAAAGGCGAATAGAGGGAAGGCGGAATACGATTTAAAAACAGCAGGGCAAAGCAGAAACGGTACTCATTCAGGAAATGCTGTTTCCGGAAAAAGTCCGGTGTTCTGTTTACAAAAAAATCCAAAAGGAATTCTTAGCGAAATGGTGGTGGTTCTTGGACAAGGTCTGGGAGATAAGGTGGTGGAGGATCAGGAAAATGTACTGACCTACCACTATTTTTCCGGGAGAATGCCTGTACCAAGAGGAGCAGCGGTACCAGGTCTAGGTTTAGATGAGAAAGAGCTGAAAAATTTTGTTTAGCCTTGGAGAAAAGAATTGAACAGCTTTTTTTCAAAAAGCCCATGGATATAGAATTTGCCATTGAAAATGGCAAGCTTTTACATTTTACAGGCCAGAGAAATCACTACCTTAGACATGCAACTTCCCATTCGGATCTTGGACAACAGCAATATCTCCGAAAGCTTCCCTGAATATGCCTTCCGTTAAGCGAGAGCTTTGCCGGAGAAATGTATAGCGGAATTTTCACTTCTTTAGGGAAGACGCTTTCTGGGAAAGAGAGTTTCTTCCTATGAAACAGTTTTTTTCAACGCATGGTGGGGGATTTTTCCGGAAGAATGTATTATGAAATCTCCTCCTGGTACGATATTTTGCGCCTTCTTCCCTTTTTCCGGGAAAAATCATTCCGGTATGGCAGGGGATGCTGGGGGTATCCAACGAAGAAATATCCTTTTTCCAAGAAGAAGCTGAGTTTCTTTTTAAAGTGCAGAATCGCTCTTTTATTTTGCTATTATTTTTATAGTTTCCCAAAGGAAAATGAAGGAGCTGGACAAGTTTTTTTCCAAGAGCGATATGCCTCCTATAGCAAAAAGAGTGGAAGAGGAGGAAGAGGCTCAGGAACTATACCGGATTTTTTTGGAAATGAAGGAAGACCTCTTACGGGAGTGGGATATTACTTTGATGAATGATATGGTGTCCTTTATCAGCACCCATTTGTATGGGAAGAAAACGGCATTTTCCTTAGAAACCATGAAGCCGGTACGAGCGCTTTCCGCCTTGAAGGCAGTAGCAAGAAAGCATGGCTTAGACAGTGAAGAATACCGCAGGGGAAAGAAAAGCTATATTTCTGCCTATGGAGACCGGATAGAGGGAGAGCTGAAGCTGGAAACCAGAACCTACAGAAGCAATGAAGAACTACTGGATCGGTGGATTTTGGATGCTTTAGAGACGGAAGAGACAGATTGCTCGGAGAAAGATTGCGAAGAGACGAGCCGTATGGAGAAGCCCTCTGAGCCAAAACAGCGAAAGTCCTTCCTTTACCGCCTTGCCGAATCATCCTGTAACAATAGGGAGATTTCCCGTCTTCATCGCACAAGATGCTTTGGCCTTATGCGGCGGATTGTAGATAAAATCGGAGAGAAAACCATAGGCTTTGATGTGTATTATTTGAGCCTCAATGAGCTGAAAGGAATTGCTATTTTCCGGCAAAGATTTCTCCCTGAAAAATTGCGAGAGAAAAAGGAACTACGAAAGGCCTATGAAAGACTTCCGGTTTTTGTCTCGGGTAAAAGCTTCTCGGAAAGGTGGACAGAGATCCTTTGGCAGGAGAAATTCGTGTTTTAAAGCTATGAATCGTTCAAGGGAAAAAGGGGACATAGAAGGTCAAATCGGAACACCGGGAAAAGAGGAAGGGAATAGGAAAAGCCGGTCGAATCGGACAAATGGAAAAAGTCGGAAAAAGAGGATGGCGATGCCACCCCAAAGAGTTTTCTTTGGGAAGAGGCGTTTCCAAGGGCATCTTCCGAGGAGAGGTTTTTAAAGATTAAAAAGCTTACAGGAGCTAAGAGCCACGGAGGCTAAGGGGAAAATCCTCTTAAGCTATTCTACAGATCCGGGTTGGTTCCCCTATCTCGATATGGCAGAAGGACTGATAACGGAGCGAGGTCTCTTCTATCCCACAGCGCCATTCTTGCCAGAGAATTGGAAAAAGCCTGCGGTGGTCAATATTCCGAAGATTATGGAAGAGCTGCAAAGCGGAGACATTGTGGAGATAGATGGGGATTTAGGCATTTGCAGTGTCATAAAGCAAAAGGAAAAATAGGATTGCAAGACAAGTGAAAGGGGAAATCCGAAACTTTATTCTCCCACTTGTTTTAAAAATAGAAAGGGAAAATGAAGAACTATCAAATCAAAGCGGTAAAGGAACAAGGGGAAAGGGAGCAATTTTTTTAAATCTTCCCGCTATGCTTTTATAAAAAAAGTCCTGTCTTATGCAGGATAGGAAAATGGAGGAGGCGGTACTTTCCGGAAAGCACATTTTAGTACAGGGAAATCTCCGTTTTCTTCCCTTTCTTTGCGTGAGCCTAAAGGAGGGAAAAGAAAGCGTAGTAGGGCGGATTGCTTTAACGCTGTATGAAGATGAGGCCTATGGCTTTGCAGGATTCTATGAAAGTATAGAGGAAGAGGAAGTGGCTCTTTTACTTTTAGAAGCTTGTGAAGAGGAAGCGAAAAAAGCGGGGAAGAAAGGCTTGAAAGGTCCCATTGATCTTTCTTTTTTTGGAAGGTATCGCTTTGCTTTGGAAGAAAAAAATGCCCTATACGGGAGAGCCTGCGAACAAAGCTTATTATCCTTATCTTTTTGAAAAAGCGGGCTTTCAGATTTGCAATACTTATGTTTCTCACTTTTATGATGCTTTGGAGCCTTCCTATGAGAATCTAAAGGCAAAGAAACGCTTAGAACATTTTCAGGAAAAGGGCTACCGATTTTTGCACCCTACAAAAGAGAACTTTGATCGATACCTTTCTGAAATCTATCCCCTTTTAATGGAGCGTTATAAGGATTTTCAAGGCTTTCGAAACATTTCCCGAGAAAGCTTTGTCAGCCTTTACAGCTCTTTAAAGTATATTGTAGATGAAGAAATGGTCTTTTTGGCTTATGATAAGGAGGAACTGAAGGGCTTTTTCCTTTGCCTTCCGGACTATGGAAATCTTCTGCAAAAGCCTCTTAATCCAATTCTTCTTTTTGCAAATCCTTTTCAAAAGAAGAAGGCCAAGCTGCTATATTCTTTTGTATTTGGCGGTGAAGAAAGGTTCAGAGGGGCTGGGACTGGCCTTTTCCCAGTTGGCCACGGAAGTGCTGAAAAGAAAAAAGGCCAAGTCTATTGCGGCACTGATTCAAAAAGGAAAGGCTAGCGAAGGCTATTTTCAGGATAAATGTGCGGGAAGTAGAGAGTATGTATTGTTAGTAAAGGAGTTTTTGTAAATTTCGATGAAGAACATCACGTTTCGACAAAGTGTGCTATGCGCCATTAAGGGACTTTATTTCGGACTAAAGACGGAAAAGAACTATAAATATTATCTGGGGATTAACCTCGCTTTTTTTCTTTTGGATTTCTTTTATTTACAGGTGGATTTGGCTACCTGGTATGCTGTGATTTTAAGCTCTGCCGGTGTGTACGGTATGGAGTGTGTCAATACGGCAGTGGAGCATCTGTCGGATTTTACCACTAAAGAACAGCACCCGGAGATTAAGGCGACTAAGGATCTGGCGGCTGCGGGAGTGCTTTGCTTCGGCATTGCATTCTTCCTTATTCAGGGGATTGCCATAGGAAAAATATTTTTATGGGGTAAATAGTATTTATGCAGTGGATATTGTCTTTATACATCACCATGTTTCCGGTGATTCTGGCAGGCGTTTTCAATATGCTGCTTTTGAAAATTCCTTTTTTGAAAAGTCGTTGCAGGGCTATTGACGGCGGAAAGAACTGGACAGACGGAAAACGGATTTTCGGGGACAGCAAAAAGTGTTTTTGGGATTTCTTTTAATGACTGCTCTTGCGGGCATACTGGAAGTTTTTGGGGCTTGCTTTTTGCAGGGCTTGGGACAAAATAAGCGAAGTCTCTTGTATTTGTATTTTTGAAAATGCGCCTGCCTTTTAATTTTCTGATTGGCATGCTTTTTCGGCTTTTTGTATATGCTCTTCGAACTGCCCAATAGCTTTATCAAAAGGAGACTTTCGGTTTCTGCGGCGGAGCAGGGAGACAGAAGACGAGGGCTTAAGCTGTTTTTTTCTTTATTTTGGATCAGATTGATTCCATGTTCGGGATTATGCTTTGCCTGGGCGTTTTGGTGCATCTGACACCTGCACAAACTGTATTTGCGATTTTTTTCTGGGCGGACTTACCCATGTTCTCGTGAATTGCCTGCTGATTCTTTTTAGGGTGAGGAAATATCTATAAATAGTTGCTGAAGTAGGAATAGTAGGCTAAGAATACATTGTTGCATTAGTTGAGGAAATATTGATGAAGAAAATTTTTTTAGGGGTCTATCATCCCAGTGTGCTTTTTAACCTATCTTGGGCTTTCCATTTCTTTTATACGGAGTTTTCTTTTCGAAAAGTTTCGCTTTTTCTTTGATTTTACTGATTTTAGCAGGGCTTTGCGATACCTTTGACGGCATGGTAGCCAATGCTTTTCAAAGAAATGATCTGGAAAAAGCCTTTGGGGTGCAAATTGATTCTTTATCGGATCTTATTTCCTTTGGTGTGTTTCCGGTACATATTTATCTTCAGTATTTTGCCAAATTCGGAGTCTTTTCTTTTCTGCTTTCAGTGCTATATCTTCTTTCCGTAGTGACCAGACTTGCCTATTTTAATGCCAGTGGAGGAGAAAAGAAGGATTATTTTACCGGCCTTGCGGTGACCTACGCTTCCTTTTTTATTCCTCTTTATGGATTATTCAGCATATATTTTTCCATAGAGAAAAATTCTTCCGGGAGAGCTTTTTGTATGTTTTTACTGGCTTTTTCTTCGTCTTTAACTTCAGAATGAAGAAACCGAGTCTGAAAATCCGAATCGGTCTTTTACTTTTGGCTGTTCTCTTTGTGATTTTGCTGGTGAGAAAGCTGTAGGGGAGAGGACTATGGGTAAAGAGCAAAAACAAAAAGAGCAAAACGCCCCTTCCATTATTGAGCGAAAAACAGGAAGGCTGATTCAAGAAGAGGAGTATGGGCAGAGGGCCATTTATTTTTTGTACCATCATTTTCTCGGAAGACTTCTTCTTAAAATGATTTTTGCCCGTCCCTATTTTTCCTTTCTTCGAGGCTTGTATTACAACAGCTTTCTTTCTAAAAAAAGATATTGCTCCCTTTGTGGAAAAAAATACGGACTTTCCAAGGAACTTTTAAAGAAGAAATATCAAAGCTTTGGGGGCTTTCTTTTTCCAGAAAAGAAGCCGTGTATTTACGGGAGGCGGGGAAAGAAAATACAAAGGAAAATGGAGAGGCATGGAAGGAAAAGTTACGGAAGAAAGGACAGGCCGGGAAGCGACCTTTCTATGCCACATCTTCCGGAAAGCTTCTGGCCTATAAAAATAGACCAAGAGGGAAAAAATCATCTTCCCCGGTAGTGGAAATAACGGGAAATACAAACCGCTTCCTTTGGAAATCAAGGGAAATTACTATTCAATCGAAAAAAATCCTGAAAGCACGGTGTCCGGAATTTTTGAAAGGCGGAACGCTATTGGTTTTTCGCCTGAGCTTGCCGGATTATCATCGCTACATTTTTCCCGGCAAGGGGAAGACTTTTAAGAACAAAGAAAAATCAAAGGAAGGTTGGATAGCGTGCGTAAAGAGGCCGCCCACTTTAAAGCATTTTTCCGAAAATAAAAGAGAAATCAGTCTTTTGAGTTGGAAGGCATGGGAAAAAAATTCTCCATGTAGAAGTGGGGGCAATGCTGGTGGGGGCATATTCATAACCATAGGGCAAATCAGCTTCCTTTTCGCTTTGCTACAGGAGAGGAAAAAGGGCTATTTTTTTCTCTGGGAGGCTCGACTATTGTGGAATTGCTCAATAATAAAATTGTGATTGATGAGGACCTTTTTGAGAATACGAATAAAGGCTTGGAAACGAAGCTGGAAATCGGGGAAAGGATAGGCTATGGAAAGGCTTAAACGATTAAATATTTACTTTTAAGGAAATGTACCCCTATAGTGCCAAGACTGGGACTGGGGGGCATGATTTTCCTGGAAATCTACTTTATTGTGCTCTTAAACCATGGGGTGGGAAAGGACACACTTCTTTCGTTTCACTCGGTGGAGGGGCAGTCGGCACTTTACAGCTTTTTTGTACAGCATGATATTTTGGGGATGCTGATTTGCAGTTTTACGGTTTTTAGCTTCTTGCTTTGGCTGAGAATTGCGGATGACTTTAAGGACTATGAGCTGGACAAACGGCTTTTTGCCTTTCGTCCTCTTCCCTCAGGAAGAGTTACAAAGACGGATTTACGGATATTTGCCACCATTCTCATTTCCTTTACCCTGCTGATTAACTTTCTTTTCATGAAGAATTTTATCTTCTGCTTTATTCTTTACAGCTATGGAAGCTTAATGGCGGTGTGGTTTTTTTCCAAAAAGCATAAGATTGCAAAATCCCTTCCTCTGGCTTTAGTTACCCATAATCCGGTGCAGATTCTTCTTAATCTCTATGTGATTTCTTATACCATTATGAAATACAAATTGCCGGTTTGGGATATCACAAATTTCATGGCCGTGCTTACCCTGTATTTTCCGGCTCTCATTTGGGAGATTTCGAGGAAGATTCGGGCGCCGGAGGAGGAAACGGAGTATGTGACCTATTCCAAGCTTTTCGGCTATAAAAAAATGTATCCGCTTTGTCTTTATCTTGACCTGGGTGGACATTTGCACGAACTTCGTTTTGGTATGGAGACTGAGCAGATTGTCCGTTTTGCTCCTTTTCTTAAACGCTGTATGGTGCTCCTACTGCTTCTATGACTATGTAAAAAGTCCGGGACGCTACCGCATTGTTTCCAAGGTGGAACGATATACTTATATTCAGGAGAGTCTTATGATTTTAACCATTGTGGGATATTTGATTTTCGGAAGAATTTAGAATGTTGGTTTTGGGAAAATTTAGAATAGCTGTCTTAAATCGGAGTATAATAGAGCGGTCAAGACATATTAAAGGTATAGAGTACAACACGATAGCTATAGAGTAAAAAAAGGAGGGAAATTATGGAATTACAGGATTTTACGGAAAAAGGAACAGGAGCAAATTAAGCAGGGCTTATCGGAGGCGGTCATCAGCGATAAGGAAGCAGGAAAGAAAATTTTAGATTTGGTGCCGGAGGAATGGATTAAAAGAATTCCCTTCTTCGTAAGAGGTCATGCTACAACCAAGACCATTGAAAGAATTGCGAAGGAATATCCGGTATTATATGCAGTAGCGAAACAGGCAGGAGAGCTTCCGGAGAAGGAGAGAGAAGAGCTCCGAAAGATTATCACGGATATCTTTGAAGAGAAGATGAAGAAGCATAAGATTCAATAAAAGGATAAATAATTAAAATTTTTTTTATGCAATATGGGTCTGAAAAGGAGCAATCTGAGCCCGCCGGCACTTGCTCAAGGCGAAGTTAGCGAAAGCGTGCCCCGTTTCAGACCTATATTGCTTAGAACATGTTTTTTTACAGCTCCTTTACCTTCCGGTTATCTATCTTGAAAATAGCCAGCAGATCAAAAAGTAAACTGCTGTCCTTCGGATAGGACAGGTATCTTGCCTCCCATAGAGGCGAGAACTTGTCCTTATATTTTCGTAGTCCCGAAAAGGAGTAGAAGCGATTGGTAAAAGGCATAAAACCAGAAAGGCCAGTTTTTCCTGGAAAAAGCTATGCTCTTCCTGTCCCACATTGGACAAGGGCGCCATACCCAAATCAAAGTATTCCACGCCTTTTTCTTTAAAAAATACAGGAAAAATCTCCACAAAGAGGTAGTCCATGATGCCGTTACTTTCTGTTCCCGGATTATAACGCATTAAATCAATGCTGGCTTCTTTTCTCCATTGCAAATCAGGAAGTTGGAGAAGGCCTGCACCTTCCCTTCGGAATCCAATACGCAGGCAATGGGAGCCAGAGAGAGATACCCTTTGTCAAAAGAAGCCCAGAGAAAAGCCTTTTTTTCCTGTCTTCCGGAAAGCCAGGCATCCGATATTTTTTTTCCAAATCCTTTAAAAAAAGGCATCGGAAAAAAAGGCGGGTACTGTACTTGAAAAGGTATATCCTTTGTTTTCTATTTTATTGACCGCGGCACGGAACTTTTTACCGGATTTTCCCACGAGATCAAAGTTGGAAAGAGGAACCTTCGCGCTTTCTCCGAACTTCATAAATTCATAGCCGTGGTTATGGAGGAGAAGAGTCAAATCCTGTCCTATCTCATAGAAGAGAGGGGTAAGATTTTTTTCTTCTGCCTCCGCGGTAAAGGAAGATATAGCAGCAGGGAAATATTTTTCCTCTCCGATGGGTTCTCCCATGACCACCGCTTTTCCGTCTTCTAAGGCAAATTGAAAAACTACCTTATCCACTCCATTTTCCTGATAATAGTACAGTAGCTTATCGCCAAGGAAGGCCAGAGAAGCATTTAAGTTCTTATTGGGAAAGCTTTGCAAAAAGTTCTGAAAGCGTTCCTGATTGAATTTTTCTCCGAAGGAAAAATGCTTATCTCTCGCCAGTGCGCCCACGGTAATATAGCAAAGCGTAGGAATCAGAAAATAGGCGAAAAGATTAAGAAAGTAGTCTAAAAAGACCGTGAAAAAATGGGGCTTTGAGAAAGTATGTAACTTATGCAGAACTCCCTTATGGAAAATCAAGAAGCCGAGACTATCCTTTCCGGTATTGCCGCTGGAAAGGTATAAAAGGAGGAGAGTAATGAAAATACTTCCCAGGATATAGGAAAAGTCCTTCAAACGGTCTTCCGAGGGATAGAAAAAGGATGTCCTGGAGAGCTCCTTTCTCCGGATAAAGAGTAGTAGCATAAAAAGGAGGAGATAAAGGCTACTAAAAAGAGAAATGCTTCCCAGATTTATATAGAGAAGACTTACAAGGCAAAGCAGAAGGGCAAAGGGCTTGGCAAAGGCGGCCTTTCTTTTTAAAAAAGTCTTCCCAAAAAGGAAGAAAAAGAGAGCCCAAAAGGAAGCTTGGAAACTGCCAAAGGAGCTGCCCCCTAATGGGATCCATTTGCCCAATCAAAGGAATACTATGAATTTTCATCAGGGAAGAATGGCGGTGGCCATCAGAAAAAAACCGAAGAAATTCGCCATAAAGTGGCTGATGCCCTGTCCCAAGAGTGAGCTAAGCTTCTTTGGCAGACCGTAAAATTTTTGATTGATTTGTCCGCCCATACTTTTGATAAAAAAAGAGGAGGCCGATGGTAAAGGGAATGATGTAATAAAAGATACGGAAAAAGCAGTAACCAGCTTGCCGCCTCATTTCGATTTACGGAAAAAAATGTAAAAAGACCGCTCATCATCATTAAGTCAAAGCTTCCCAGGCTTCCGGGAATCATGGAGACGATACCGATACAGATGGAAATAAAGAATAAAGGCAGGGTGCTCAAAAGCGAAACGCTGTAGCCCAGTGTTCTTCCGCAATAAAAAGAAAAAAAGCAAGAAACAAAGCCCCAATCCAAAAGGGAAGTTACGATTAAAGCCAGAATCTTTTTCTTAGACAGATTCCCAAAGTAAGACCAGTTTTTTTCTTGTAGAAAGAAAAAAAGCAAGACCGGGAGAATCAGGGAAGCCAGAAGAAGAACAAAACTGTAAGGCTTTAAAAACGGCATTTTCCTGAACGAAAAAAACAAGAGCCCGAAGGAAAGCAGGGAATAGAGGGAAAAGTCCCGACATAAAAATAAGGCATCACCTTGGAAATGCCCTGCATGGTTTTCTTCGCCCTTATCCTCCTCCGTAAAAATAGCTGTAGCGAAGTCCCACATCCACAAGACCGGCAAAGCCAATCAGGTTGTTTAGGCTGTTGATGGTCCAGCTGCTTTCTATCAGCTTCCCTAAAGAAATCTTTTTCAGCTCCTTACAGAGGATAAAGTCATAAAGCATCATCGGAGAAACCGAAAGGATTCCGAGAACCAGGAGACTTACAATTTGAAAAGGAGATAAGCCGCTTAAGATACTTTTTTTACCGCTTCCGGGGAAATGGTCTTTCCCATTTTAATTAGCTCCAAAAAGCACCAAAAATAGAAATGCTCAGGAAAAAGAATGCTCTTTAAAAACATTTTGCCATTTTTTTGAAAAAAAGAAATCAGCTTATTCAAATTTTCCTCCTTACTAGGGAAACCGAAGTTTCTTTACTCTATACGAACTTTGTTTTGCTTGTATATCCGCATTGCTTGCTTGTTGCGGTAGATTATGGCTGTATGCCCTGCACCATTTTTTCTATCAAGCGATTAAAGTAAACGCTATCCTTTTTCGGGATGTTATGCCCCTGTCCTTTTCTTTCCAGAAATTTGCCTTTGGGAAAAAGCTTCGCAATCGCCATACTGTGTTTCCGTTTAATCATATCCCGATCCCCCACCAAAACCACTACAGGGTAAGGCGCCTTTTGAAAAAACTTCCTTCGGCACATCCACATTTTCCCGTAAAAGGGGAGAAACTCTGGACTTTCGTTTAAAGGCGGGAAGAAAGAGCCCCAAAAAGCGGTAGAGCCATTCTTCCAGATAGCAGGCATAGCGGGGAAGAAACTTTAGACCGGAAAAGGAAATATTTCCGCTGTTTGCCAGAATCCCGGCCACTCTTTCGCCGTGGCGACCGGCGTATTCCAAGGCGAGGTTTGCGCCGTCACTGTGCCCCACCAAAAGGCATTTTTCTATGGAAAGGGAGGAAAGGAGTTCCTCCAGACTGTCGGAAAGATACGCAAAGCTTGCCTCTCCCTGCAGCTCTCCGGATTTTCCATGCCCCAAACTATCTACAAAGAGGAGCTTAAAACTTTTCTCGAGAACCCTTTGCTTAGCAAAATATCCGCTTTGCAGATTGTTTCCGTGAAGGAAGACAATAGGGAAGCCTTTCCCCAGAATATCCACATGGATTCGTTCTCCGCTTTTACAATAAAATTCCATTTTGAACTCCCTTGGCATAAATTACATACTTGGTTTTATAAGAATGGCACTTGGCTTAACTCGATTTATTTCTATTCTCAGTTTTATTCGATTTACTCTTGGCTTTACTTGAGTTTCTCTCGGTTTTACTTCGTACTTAAGGCGATAAGATTTTTTTATCCTTCCGTTTTCTTACCACGTCCATAATGCTGCCGTCTCTGGCTTCGATAATAGCAACCACCTTATCTTCGAATTCCAGCGTGGCCGGTTCACCACAGATCTTGTAGGCAATATCTCGTAATTCCTCAATACTCTTTATGGGAAGCTTAACGGCTTTTGCAGCCTCCAAAAGCTCCGGACGCTGGGGATTAATGGCAATGCCATAGTCAGTAACAATCACATCTACAGTTTCTCCGGGGGTGGTAACGGTGGTTACCTCATTTCGAATAGTAGGAATTCTTCCCTGTACCAAGGGCGTGATGACAATGGTGCATTTTGCTCCGGCCGCCGTATCCGGATGTCCTCCCTGTGCTCCCATTAATTCTCCCTCGGAGCTCATCACCACATTGCAGTGAAAATGTACATCTGCCTCCAGAGTGCCTAAAATCACAAAGTCCAATTTATTAACCACAGCACCTTTACAGAATGGATCCGCATATTCCTTGGTGCTGATGGAAAAAAATGCTTCGGATGGGAAATCAGATTCTCGATAGAAGGCAAATCAAAAGTCCTGGGTATCCAAAAAGACAGGAAACCAAACCCTCATCCAATAAATCGCACATGGGCTTGGACATTCCTCCGGCACCAAAGCCCATACGAATGTTTTTCTCCCGCATTTTCTCCGAAAGACATAGTGCTGTAGCACTGGCTGCTCCGCCGATACCGGTTTGAAAGGTGAAGCCCTCCTTGAAATAGGGGTAGCGGCAATAAATTCCGCACAGCTTTCCGCCATCATCAGTTTTCTTCTATCCGTCACGGGACGGGCGGCACCGGTAGCGATTTTTTCCGGATCTCCTATAGCATCCACCTTTAGCACATAGTCCACGTCAGTCATACTGATATCTGCCGGAAAATTCGGAAAGGGAACAAGACAATCTGTTAAAACCACCACATACTCGGCATACTCCGCATCAATGGCAGAGTAGGGAGAGCACACCGCAGTTGCTGTTTCCCCCTACTGCGCGGCAATTTCCGTATTCATCACAGCTTGGGGCTCCGATAAAGGCAATGTCGATTTTCGTTTCTCCCGTTTCGATGGCCCGAACTCTTCCGCCGTGGGAACGAAGAATAGCGATTCCCTGTAATTTACCCTCACTAATGGCTTCTCCGATTTTTCCCCGAACTCCGGAGCTTTCGATATGGGTTACGGTACCGTCTTCCAGCATGGGAACGAGCTCGTCCTGTGCTTTGCTTAGGGAGCTGGCACAGATGGTAATGTTCTTAAAGCCCATCTCATGAATAGCCTGCATAACCTGCATAGCCACCAGGTCTCCTTCCCGAAAATGATGGTGAAAGCTGATGGTCATGCCGTCATGGGCGTTGCATTTTCGCAAAACCTCCTGCAAATCCTTCTCCAGTTTACTGCCTTCGCCACCGATTCTTGCTCTCGCTTTTACTGCTGCCTTTTCATAAGTATAGTCGTCAAAATGTCTGCTTCCCTGAAATACCGTTTTCCCGGTTTCCGCTAAAACCGCATCCGGGATATCTCTCCCCACTGCATTAATCATTTTGTACCTCCTCTAAAACGCCGGCAGCCTTTGCAAGAGCAAGGGTCCTTTTTGCCCCGTCATAAAAGGCGATGTCTATCATTTTCCCGTCCACGGTAAATACGCCGATGCCCTGACTTCGTTTCTCATCAATTTCCTGTACTACTTTTTCGGCAAAGGTAATTTCCTCTGCACTTGGCGTATAGACAGCATGCACTACGGGAATCTGTCTTGGATTTATAATGGATTTTCCGTCAAAGCCCATGGTGTGAATCAGTTCCACTTCCTTTCGGAAGCCTTCCATATCCTCCAGATTGGTATAAACGGTATCAAAGCACTGTATTCCTGCGGCTCTGGCATGAATAATCATCAGTTGCCTTGCACCGCTTAGCTCTACGCCGCTTCCGCTGATTCCTGTATGTAAATCCTTGGTATAATCTCCTGCGGATAAAGCTACCCCGAAGAGTCTCTCCGAGGCATGGCATATTTCTTCCAAATGTACCACGCCCTTGGCAGACTCAATGGCCGCCATAAGAAAGGTGCTTCCGGGAGTCACACCGGCTTCTTGCTCCGCCTTTGCTACTTCCGCTTCTACCAAAAGAATATCCGCCTTGGATTCCGTTTTAGGAATACGAATGCTGTCACAGCCGGCAAAGACGGCGCAACGAATATCCTCCTTCCAAAATGGGGTATCGATACCGTTAATCCGCACCACTTTTTCTGCGTTTTGATAATCTACTTTTTTTAAGGCATGAAAGAGGGTAAACCTTGCAGCATCCTTTTCTCCAAGGGCTACAGCATCCTCCAGATCGAAAATCAAGGAGTCCGCCTCATAGATATAAGGATCCTTTAAAAGATTCGGTTTCTGTGCGTTCAGAAACATCATGCTTCTTCGCAGACGATTTTTATGATTCATAGAGCAGCTCCCCCCAAGGAATATTTTCCGTTTTATCCTGACTGCGGTAAACAGCGGCCTGTAATCTTGCCACAAGGATGTGGTCAAAGGCGCCCATGTCCTCTACCTCCACGAGGGCATCCTGAATGCCCATTTTCGTAAGGCACTGGTGTACCAAGGCGACCATTCTGTCTCCGTACTCGTAGAGCACCTTGGACTTAAGCTGCACCGTTCTGCCGCCGCTTCCTTTGGAAACGGTTACCAGGCAATCACATTTCTCCGTGGTGCCGGCACTGGCTGTTTTTTGGATTTCCATAACGACTCCTTTCGACCTTCCATCCCTTCGGGGAATCTGCATTGTTCAAGTACTATACATCTTTTCGTGTAATTATGCTATTCTTCGCTGCATAGTATAGACCGATTAAAGAAAGAAGGGTGTGATTTTCTTGTGAAAAATATCAGATGGAGGAAGCCTTGGAAATAAAGGGATATTTTTCTGTGAGTTCGTTATCCAGCTCCATCATATGAAGGAGTCTGCTGGCTGAACCGGAAGGGTGGTTGGTACCTGCTTCCCAAGCTTCTACAGTTTTAATGGAAACGCCCATATAACTTGCAAAGTATTTTTGGGACAGGCCGGTAGAATTTCTGATTTTTTTTACATCATTTGCTCCATATACTTTAAGCGGAATAACGGTGACCCGATGTCTTTTTAATGAGGGAGTCTCTCTTTTGGCATCTTCCAGTGCTTCATTCAGTCCGGATAAAATGCTGTCGAATACTGTTTTTTTACTCATTGTGTGCCTCCTCCAAGGTCTTTTTTAGCGTATCAATCATCTTTTTGATTTGATTTCGTTCTGCGTTGGAAAAGATTGTCTTTTTTTCTTTTCTTTCCATATACGGTAATCAGATATACCGTCTCAACCAAAATAAAATCCACGAAGCAAACTCTGGCTCCTCCGCTTTTTCCTTTTTTATCCAAAGAAATTCTGGCTTTTCGAAGCCCACCGGTTCCTTTCATGATAGGATATTTTTCCGGATGTTCTAGAATACTAAGCTCCAATAAACGTAGGTCTTCATCATCAAAAACCTAAGATGTCCCAATTTTTTTGGAAAAACTCATTGGTCTGAATAAATGTTCTTGTCATAGTCTTGTCTCCTGATATGATACACCCTATTTAATAGGGCGTCAAAGAAAATGGAACTGATTTTACTAAGGAAAAAAGAAGAATGAATTAAATAAAAGAAGAGTATTGTGATAATACATGAATCTATACAATATGTAACGAGAGTCTTAGATGCGGAACAGAAGATAAATAAGTGTATGGAATACAGGGAATAATAAGATAAAATACCTGAGTAGGGTTACTTTTTAGAAACTTTATATAATTATTTTTTTATGTTTTTGGGATTGGTGAGGTGATATAGGTTCAAATCTTTTTCGACAGAAACAATATGTTGACAGTATAACACAAAAGGAACAGGGACAAAGGGGATTTCGCAAATCTTTAGTCTGAAATTATGCGATTTCGGGAGGATAGAATGTTAGAAGGTTTAAAGAAGTTTTTTTACTAAGAAAGAGGAGTCTAAATCTGAAAAATCAAAGGAATGGTGGGAATGGAGTCGATTCCGAGAAGCATAGCAATGACAATGTAGAGCAGCAAGAAAACCACAACAGAGCTGAGCGAACCCGCTTTACTCTGATGGCGGAAAGCTATGCAGCTGTAGAGGGGGATCGTTTATCTGTAGAAGGCCAACTCTTTGGAAATGCCAAAGAAGGGGAGAAGGTTTATGCTCTGCATCGTGATGGAACTATTTCTCATCTAACGATTATGAAGATAGAAGAAAGTGATGCATTAGCGGAACAAATAGAACAAGCAGAAACACCTGAAAAAAGGATAAAACCCGAAACACCGGAAAGCCAAGGGCAGAGAAGGGTAAAAGCTTTTCTTCTCTCGAAAAGATATTCTTTCTCCGGACTGGAAATATGCTGTAATCACGGATATTCCCTATCAGATTGAAGCGAATGTAAACCAAGCGGTGGAAAATCCCTATCTTTTAGGCTTAAGTCGCGTGTTTTTTGAAAGACAAGGAGAGGGAGAGTTTCTGAATCTCTTCTTTAGAGAGCTGGTACGAAGTCATTATCTGGTGGCGATAGAGACAGACGGAAGCCTGCCAATGGAAGAAAAGGATGGCTCTGTAACCCTAAAGGCGGGGATGAAGCTCACCATCCCTCATGTAACGATGGATCGGGGAGAATCGGCCCTTCCGGTGTTTACGGATTGGTTTGCACTAGGCGCCATGGATCAGCAAATGGGGACTATGAATCAGCAGATGGAGGCAGGGTGGAAAAGAGAAACCATGATTGCCGGTTTCCCTCAAATTGTGTCCATGCTTACTAAGGGAGAAGGATTTGTGATCAATCCCTATGGACCGCAGCTCTTCTATGTAAGCCCGGAGCTAATCCATAATCTAATGAGTTCGCCGGGATACCAAAGTGAGTTTGGTAAAGCGAAAGTACAGTCCGTGGAAGTGAAGAAAGATACGGAGGTTCTGTTGGGCTATCCGGAGGAAAATGAAGAAGTGGAAGCCTTGCATAGGAGACTTATATCCTTTGCAAAGACACATTCCGAGATTGCAATGCTGGATATGCTTTTAAAGTCCGACCCGGATGGCACAAAGTCTTATCTGATTATTGTGGACATGCCGGAGGAGCATTGTCATGAATGCTTTAAGGCAATCTATGAAAGTTGTCGGGATCTTTTGCACCGAGTCCCCTATATGGATTTTGTGACGCTGCAAAGAGGGGATTTTGCAAAGGGTGTAAGAACCGGAGAACCTCTTTATGAAAGAACAAGAGAATGAGAATGAATAAGGAGATTTTATTCATAAAGAAGATTGTAGATAAGTCGTGCCAAATATCCTTGGCATTTCTTGTGCTTTTATGCATAGCGATTGGCCTCTCGTTTATTACCGGAACGGGATGTAGAAGGAATACCGCTGTAGATGTAAAAGTAAAGAAAATAGTGGTCATCTTATCCGGATCCACCGACGATATGAGCTGGAATAAAGCAAATGTTGAAGGGATAGAGGCTTGCAATCGGGAGAAGAATGTAAAAATTGAATATCTTGAGAATGTAAAAGAAAAGGATTATGAAAGGGTATTTGTAGAATACGCTGCGAAGAGATATGACTTGATTATCGGGGCAGGCTCTCAATTTAATGACTCCATAGAAGCGGTTGCTCCAAGGTACAAAAAAACCTTCTTTTGTGTTATTAACGGCTCTATTTTCGATATGGAAAATGTGCTTTCTCTTCAAATCAATGAAAAAGAGGCGGCATATATAGCATCCGTAATAGCGGGAAGAGAGACGGATACGGGTGTGTTTGCGGTGATAGGAGGGTATCCCAACCATTCTATGAAGAACATGCTGGATGTATATGAAAAGAATGCCGTGAAAATTGCAAAAGAAAGAGGCTTTAGCGAGGCTCGGAGTCTTAGGGCTTATACAAACAGTTGGGATAATGTAAGTCTGGGAAAGAAGATAAGTGAGCAGATGTTGGAGGAGGATGCGGATATCCTTTTTGTTTACGCAAATAAAGTTTGCCTCGGAGCATTAGATGCAATTCGGGATAAAAAAGCCCGAATGATAGGCTTTGTTACGAATCAAAAATGAGTTAAATCGGGATAAAGTGATTGCTTCCGTTGTATTTGATTTTCAAAAATTATACGCATGGATTTTTGGAAGAATATGCCAAGTCCTCTCCGGAAAAAGAGAAGAATGTACCGTATCGGGATGAATCAGGATTTCTTTCATGTGACAAAGACGGATAGGATTTCTTACGATACAAGTCTTGACTTAAAAAGAGTCTTAGAAGACTTAAAGCAGGGGAAAATACAATTGGATGAGGAATAAAAATGGCTCTTTGGAAAAAGAATCTCAATTGCGCTGGTTTCGCTTTTTAATCTGTGTGAGCCTGTTTGTCGGGACGGCTTCTTATGGCACGGTAAAAATTGATCTTACAAAAACAAAGAAGATGATATAGAGAATGTGCTGAATCTGATTGATATGAGCGTAACGGAGCAGCTGCTTCAATTTAATGCCATAGTAGATTCTTTCAGTGAGTCCCAATCAGTGAAAGAAATCTTGCGTATCGGGGAAAAGCAATCACAAGATAAAAATAAAGCTTACCTTCGTGATTTGAGCGCATCCTTTACTTCGGTGAGCGGTATTTATCTTTTAAATCAGGAAAATGGACTTGTTTTTTGCTCGGAAAAGAGCACTTTGCCTAGAGAGGATGATTTTGCCCTTTCTTTGGAGGAAGAAAAAAAGAGTCCGGAAAAAACAATGTATTTTGTAGGAAAAGAAGGGGAGTCTATTTTCTTAATTCGAAGTATAAGAGAGAAAGAACAAGTACTCGGAACGGTCATTTTGGAATTTTCACCGGATATTTTCACTAAGCTTTTAATCAATAACTTAAGTACATTTCGCCATCAATATACCTTTATTTTTGGATAAAGAGGGAAAGGTTGTCTGTTCTAATAACAGCGTGAAAACGGATTATTTGGAAACGGTTCAGAAGCGTTATGCAGCGGGAGAGCGGAGATTCAGTTTTACTTGGGATAAAAAACAATATTTTGCCTGTGGGCAGCTAAATGGAGTTAGCGGTTGGAGGATTCTTTCCGTTATTGCCATGGATGATATTTTTCCGCAAATTCGAGTTTTACAGGAAAAAATATATCTCTTTGTCATTCTTGCTTTTGATTATGGGGGGTCATTGTCAGCCTTGTTCTTGCGTGGTCGGTAACCAAACCTTTACAACAGCTTTCCGAAGAGATGGGGAGAGTAGAATCGGGAAATCTGGACAGTAGGATAGAATCGAAAAGGAAGGATGAAGTCGGAATTCTCATTGATTCCTATAATTATATGATTGGAGAAATAAAGAGACTTGTTAATGAAGTCTACGAAGAGAAGATGGCGCAAAAGACTGCGGAAATAAAAAGCTTTGCAGGCACAAATCAATCCCCATTTTCTCTATAATACATTGGATACGATCAACTGGATGCTTTTTGGATAGAGGAGAAGATGATATCAGCGATATTATTGTAAACCTTGGAGATTTACTGAAATATTCCATTTCGAAGCAGCACAGAGGTCCCTTTGAAAGAAGAAATAAAGTATATTCAAAGTTACCTGGAAATACAAAAATGCCGAATGGAGGACAGATTGGAATATAGCATTTCCATTGCGGAGAATTGTATGGAATGCAGGTGTCCTAAACTGCTTTTGCAACCTATTGTGGAAAATGCCATTAAGCACGGCATAGAACCCCTTGCAAGAGGCGGAAAGATTGAAATAGAAGCTTTTTTAGGAAGAGAAGGCTTAAACATCCTCTTGAAAGATAACGGGAAGGGAATGGAAGAAGAGGAAATTGAGAAAATCCAATCTGGAAAAGCCAACATCGGATTGAATAACGTGATGAAGAGGATACAGCTATTATACGGGCCGGAATATGGAATCCGTATTCTTTTCTAAAGTCAGTGAAGGAACAGAGGTGGATCTAAGGATACCGGCTTTGTTTGAGGGATTAGATTTATGAAGATTATGATAGTGGATGACGAACCGAAAATCAGGAGAGGGATGAAAACACTTCTGGAAGAACAAGATGGATTTGAAGTGATTGGAATTTATGACAATGCGATGTCTTCTCTTTTTGGACATGGCTGAAAAACAGCCGAATGTTCTTATCACGGATATAAAAATGCCCGAATACAGCGGCTTGGACCTGATTGAGAAAAATTCGGGAAAAAGATAAAAATCTCTATATCATCATTTTTAAGCGGATACGGCAGCTTTAAGTATGCACAGAGGGCTATACGCTCGGGAGTATACCGATATTTGACAAAACCGACCAATCCCAGAGAGTTGATTTCCGTGCTCAGAGAAATAGAACTGAAAATAGAAGGGATAAACAGAACTGTTTCTAAGAGTGAAGAAAAACGAATCCGTGGAAGTGGGAAACCTCTTAATCAGAAAAAGCGCTGGATTATATAGAGCTCCATTATGCGGAAAAAAATCGGTTTAAAAAAACGCTCTCCGATGCGCTGTATATTTCACCGAATTATTTTTCCGATTTATTTCGGCGACATATGAAGGTGAAGTTCTCGGATTTTTTGATAGAGTACAGATTAAAGAAAGCCTGCATCCTTCTGAAAAAAACCGGAATATAAGGTATCGGAAATCGCCGAGATGGTGGGATTTCGGGATTCGACTTATTTTAGCACAGTTTTCAAAAAAACATATAATCTAACTCCTCTGGAATATAAAAAACACTAAGAATTGAAAAAAACTTATAAAAAGTACTGTTTATTGTATACAATAAACCTCAAATCAGAATCAATATTCTGTAGATTTTTAATAAAATAGGTAAATAATCCTGTACGAAAAGAGATACATAAAAGATATACTGAAGAAAGAAAAATTTAATAAAGGAGGCTAAATAATGAAAAAGAAGTCTATTGGCTTTTTGTGCAGGAGTATGTCTTGTGGGGAGCACTGCCTCGGCTTGCGGCGGATCGGGACAGGCAAAAGAAAGTAAAGCAGAGGCACAAGAGAGCGTGAAAGAGGGAGATAAGAGCGATTATGCAGGGATGAAGATCGTGCTTATTCTTCCGGGAAGCATTGACGACCAGAGCTGGAATGCGAGCAATAATGCCGGTGCAAAGCAGTGTGATAAGGAGCTGGGAACCAAGATTGAGGTAGTAGAGTCCGTTCCGGTAGAAGAATTTGAACAGACCTTTACCGAATACGGAGAAAAGGGATATGACCTCGTGATGTCTGCAGGAAGCCAGTTTGACGAGGCTTGCGCAGCAGTTGCACCGCAGTATCCCAAAAACGGTTTACACCGTAATTAACGGAACAAAAAAAGTGATTCCGAAAATATGGTTCCGGTATTCCCGAAGGAATATGAGGGCTCCTACATTGCGGGAATTATAGCAGGATACACTACGAAAAATGGAAATTTCGCCACTATGGGCGGTGAGTCCAATCTTGCTATGGTACACCTCTTAGACACTTATGAGGCGGCTGCGGTGGAAGTGGCAAAGAGTAGAGGTATTGCCGATGCAAAAGCGAATCGTTCTTTCTTAAACACTTGGACAGATGTATCTATCGGAAAGGCTATGACGTCTCAGATGATTGATAATGGTGCCGATACGGTTTTCTGCTACTCTAATGAAGCAACCTCCGGTGCAATCCAGGCTACAGCGGAAAAGAAAGCGAAATTTGTCGGTTTTGCCGCAAATAAAAATACGGAAAGTGACTGTGTAGTCGGTTCTGTAGATATGGCTTGGGCAAATGTATATCCTTGGATTATCAAAGGAATTAAGAGCGGAGAATTAAAAGGTGCACAGGAAGTCGGTGTGAAAGAAGGTGTATTTGAAACTATCCTTACCGACCAGTGCTCCGATGAGTGTAAAGCGGCAGTAGAAAAAGCAACAGAGGATATTACTGCAGGAAAGCTGGATTTAAAGCAGTATTTCTCTAATTAAGATAATATCGCGTTAAGATGAAACGAAACATGCTATAGGTTTCGGACAAGTGAAAAAAATCATTTCTACAGTTCGGTGTAAAGGGCAATGTTTTCGGCATTGCCCTTTATCATATCAAGATTCGGGCGTCAAAAGATTAAAAAAATACTTTTTGCAAAAAAAGTGTATATCGAATTTTGCATTTTTTTGACAGCTATCTATTAATAGATATTTCGGGGGAAGCTTTTTATGGAGAAAAAAATACTGGTCGAGTTAAAACACGTTTCCAAACGATTTGCCAAAGTGCTTGCCAACGATGATGTGTCTATGGAAATAAAAAGAAGGAGAAGTTGTTGCTCTTTTGGGAGAAAAACGGCGCAGGGAAAAAGTACCATTATGAAAAAATTTTTATATGGTCTTTATCATGCCACATCCGGAGAGATTTTTTTATTCATGGAGAAAAAAAGAGATATCAGTTCCCCTAAAGAGGCCATCGCTTCCGGAATTTCCATGATTCAGCAACATTTTTCGCTGATTCCGGCACATACTGTTACAGAGAACATCATTTTAGGGCATTGTAAGGGGAAAATTGACTATAAAGCAAAGGAGAAGGAAATTCAGGATCTTGCGGATAAATACCATTTTGCGGTAAATGCAGGAGAGTATGTTAAGAATCTTACTGTTGGAGCTCAGCAAAAAGTGGAAATCTTAAAAAGCCCTGTACTTGAATTCTAAAAATTCTCATCATGGATGAGCTGACTGCGGTTCTGACTCCGCAAGAAGCGGAAATCCTTATGCAATTCGTGAGAGAGTACGTTGCCAAGGGAAATTCCGTAGTCTTTATTACCCATAAGATGAAAGAAGTTATGGAGGTATCCGATCGAATTATTGTTCTTAGAAATGGAAGAGTCAGCGGAACCATTAATGAAGAGGAAGTAAAGAGCGTTAAAGAGACAGAATTGGTCAACATGATGATTGGACATGCTTTTAGAGGTCTTGAAATCGCCGGGAGGAGAAGAGGAGAATCCGAAAGTGAGATTTTCCGTTTCTCATTTGAGCATTATTCCCAAGGATGAAGTACCGATTCTATCCGATGTGAGTTTTGAAATTCGGGGAGGAGAGGGTTCTGGGCTTTGCCGGCGTTTCGGGGAAATGGACAACAGGAGCTATGTGAGGCGATTTACGGTGCACGGACGATAAGTACCGGAAAGATTGTTTTGGACGGAGAAGATGTCACCCATTTATCCATAACGGAAAGAATTCGTAAGGGAATCGGTTATCTCGCTTCGGACAGATATAAGTACGGAATGGTCTCGGACATGAGTTTATCCGAAAAATCTTATGTTGAAAGCCAGTTATCTGGACAGATGGGTAAAAGCATGGCATTATCCAATGGAAGAAAGTGAATCAAGATACGGAAAAATATTATTACTGATTATAAGGTGAAGGCACCGGATTATAGTGTAAATATAGGCAGTCTTTCAGGAGGGAATCAGCAGAAATTGGTAGTAGCCAGAGAAGTAGATATGGGAAGAAATCTGGTTATCTTCGATCAACCGACGAGAGGCTTGGATTTGGGAGCAATCAATTATGTTCATAAGACCATTTTAAAAGGAAAAAGGAGCTTGGAAAAAGTATTTTGTTGGTGTCTACCGAACTGTCGGAAATCTTCGCTCTTTCCGACCGAATTGCTGTTCTGTATAAAGGTCGTATTATGGGAATCTATAGGAATGGAGAAATAAGCACGGACCGAATTGGACTTTTGATGGCAGGAGTAGGGGAAAAGGAGGTCGCAAATGGATAAGAGAGAGGAAAGAAAGAAGCTTTCTTTCACAAATACGCAAAGTATTTTTGATGTACTTTTTGGACGACTCTGGCAATTATATTGGGGCTTGTGGCGAGTTTCATCTTTTACCGCTTCTTGAGTAAATCCCTTTTATGCCGTTTCCGTAATGTTTTCGGAAACCTTTTCCAGCACCTTCAATATGGGAAACATCCTGATTAAAACGGCACCGCTTATCCTGACCGGACTTGCTTTTGCCTTTACATACAAGGCAAATCTGTACAATATCGGTGCACAGGGTCAATTTTATGCAGGATGTATCTGTGCTTCTACAGTCTCCCTCAGTCTTGGCGGAAAAATGCCCGGATTTATAGTGATTTTATTCTCGCTCATTGCGGCAGTGCTGGGAGGCGCAATCATCGGATTAATCATCGGCTTTTTGAAAGCAAAGTTCAATGCGAACGAGTTTTTAATCAGTATGATGTCCACCTATGTGATTCAGTATGTGATGCAACTCCTGCTGAGAACTCTTTTACAGGAATCCAAGCATGAGTACTTAAAAACGGACTATTTGGATAAGAGTACTTGGTTACCCAAGATTTTACCGGGAACTTCAGTTTCTTTGGGAATCGTATTCTCTGTACTTACAGCCATTATCGCTTGGTATATTTTATATCGTACCTCTATGGGATATCGGATTCGTGTAACCGGCTTAAATCAGGATGCCGCAAGAATGTCCGGAATAGCACCCAGGAGGCAATATATGATTGCCTTTGCGATTAGCGGTGCTATGGCAGGCCTTGCTGGATTGGTAGAGGTAAATGGAATGCAACATATGCTTCTCACCGGTTTTGACACACAGATCGGATCTTACGGGATAGGGATTGCTATCCTGGCTAATGCCAATCCTCTTGCGGTAATTCCGGCTGCTCTTCTCTTCGGATTTTTGCAGGTTGGGGGTACGGCTTTGGGGCATGCTTCCGATGCGCCGGCCAGCGTAATTGATTTGTTGCAAGGTTTTGTTATGCTCTTTGTGCTGATGTCTTTCTTCTTTAGACGTAAGATAGAGCTCGATAGATTGAAAAAGAAAAAAGTTCAGGAAGGAGGGGAAGTAGCATGAATAACTTGACCAATTTGTTGACAAGAGCCTTTTTATGAGTACCCCCTTAGTTCTCGGAGCTTTAGGTGAGGTTATTGCCGAAAAGAACCGGAATGATGGTAACGGCAGTGGAAGGAATCTTTTTGATTGGAGCATGGGGCGGCTTCATCGGTGCCTATATTTCAGGGAATATTTGGCTGGGTTTTCTTATCGCGATGTTCTGCGGCTTGACGGTCGCTGCATTATATGCATTAACGACAGTGTATATGAATCAGCACCAGATTGTGATGGGAACTGCCATTGCCATTTTGGTAAGCGGATTTTTGCACTTTTTTTCTACCGCGTTATTTTCGGGATTCAGACGACTCTCTTAAGGTTTTGGTACTCCCGAATATGGAAATCCCTGATTCTAAAGTAAAATCCCGTTTTTAGGCGCGATTATTTTTTTCTCAGAATATGATTACCTACTGCACGTATATTTTTGGTGCCGATTGTATTTTTATTATCTTTAAAACCTCTCTGGGGCTTACTCTTCGTTCCTGCGGAGAGAATCCGGAAGCAGTAGACGCGGCAGGACTGAATGTGCGGCTCGTGCGATTCGGAGCTGTGCTTGTAGCAGGATGTCTTGGCGGAATAGCGGGTGCTTATTATTCTTTATGTAATGTGGGGATGTATACTTCGGAAATTATCAGTGGAAGAGGGTGGATTGCTTTTCGGAATCTGCTTTTTAGGAAACTGGAATCCCTTAGGCGCTTTAATTTTCGGTATTGTATTCGGAATTTCCGAGGCAATCGGCATATATGTTAAGGCGCTAGGGCTCAGCACGATACCCAGTGAATTATTTAGTGCTTTACCGTATATCCTTGTAATAATTTTAACGGTATGCAGAAAGGAACTCAGAGTTCCAAATCGATTAGGAGCTAAGTATCTTAAAGAAAATTAATGCACTTCCGTGTTTCCTTAAAGAAAAGAGCGGAAAATTCAACATCTAACATTAGGAAGTGTGTCAGTGTCTTAAAGAAGTGTGTAGCGACTTAAAGATATGTGTGCGGCTGCTTAAAGATTTTAGAGAATAGAGTAGTTATTCATAAAGAAGGGGATGTAGCCTTTGCTATGTCTCCTTTTTCATTCTGAACGAGTGCCGTTCACGTTGCGAGACTTTAACCGGTATCAGGTGACGACAAAGGAAGTAAAAAACCAAAGAATATAGATTGAAATTCATAGCAAAGTCAGAACAAAATCGTTAAAAATAATATAGGCTTAAAGATCGCTTATAAAGGAAAGTTAGAATCGGATAGCTAGAATCGGAAAGTAGGAATTGAAAAGTTAGCATCGAAGAGCTAAATATAGAATAGCTCGAAGAGAAAGGAAGAAGAAAAATGCAGGCTTTTTTTAAAACGAAAAAAATATTGAAATATCACTAAAAACGCTACGGGATAGATGCTTTATCCGCTATGGCACAGGGGCTTTTTTTGCTCCCTCTTAATCGGCACTATTTTAAATACGATAGGGCAACGCCTCGGAGTTTCCGCATTAACCCGAGTAGTGGCTACTATCGGCGGTGTGGATTACACTGTGGGTGCTATGGCTTCCGCCATGAGCGGGCCTGCGATGGCTACGGCCATTGCCTATGCCTTGCAAGCGCCTCCGTTGGTTCTTTTTCTCCCCTAATTACCGTGGGCTTTGCTTCCAATGCTTTGGGAGGAGCCGGAGGACCGCTTGCCGTACTATTTGTGGCCATTCTTTCTACAGAAATCGGTAAGGCGGTTTCTAAAGAAACAAAGGTGGATATTTTGGTGACACCTCTTGTGACGATAGGCTCCGGAATGCTGTTCTCCGCTCTTTTTGGCACCGCTTATCGGTAAAGCGGCTATACAGGTAGGAAGCCTCATCATGTGGGCGACGGAACTGCAGCCCTTCTTTATGGGAATCCTGGTTTCGGCTCTCGTGGGTATTGCCCTCACCCTTCCGATTTCCTCTGCGGCTATTTGTGCTGCTCTCGGGCTTACCGGTCTTGCAGGAGGTGCTGCTGTGGCAGGCTGCTGTGCGCAGATGGTGGGTTTTGCAGTGATTTCTTTTCAGGAAAAATGGAGTATCCGGGCTTGTTTCTCAAGGCTTGGGAACTTCCATGTTGCAGATGGGAAACATCGTAAAAAAATCCGAGGATTTGGATTCCTGCGACCTTTGCATCCATGATTACAGGACCCTTGGCGACCCTGCATTTTTCCATTTTGAAAATAATGGACCTGCGGTGACTTCCGGTATGGGAACATGCGGACTCGTAGGCCCGATCGGTGTATATACCGGATGGCTAAAGGCGGTAGAAGAGGGCGGTAAGTCCGCTGTAACAGCGATGGATTGGATTTCTTTACTGATTCTCTGCTTTTATTCTTCCGGCTATCTTATCTTACTTTGTTCCGCCTTTTGCCGGAAAAATGGGATGGATTAAGCCCGGAGATATGAAATTGACTTCTTAAAAAGAACAGGTAGAGGGGAGAAAGCAATGAAAAACGAGAGAAGAAGCAATACAATTCGGATTGTCCTTTCCGGATAGCTATATAGACCGTCCTTTCCGTACAGCGGATTGGGAGTTGATTCGTTTTCGGGAAAAATAAAAAGGCTTTTTCTGCTTATCTACGAAAGAAATGGTTTAGTGAACCTGAATGTCAAGGTCCATCCGGAATGGCGAGATTTTTTTGGAGGAGAGTTTACCCTGCAGTGCAACCTGCATATCATCAGAATAAAGAGCATTGGAACACGATCCTTTTAGACGGCAGTATTCCTGAGGAGGAACTTCGGAGAATGATTTCGGAGAGCTACAGTCTCATTTCCGACTCTCCCACAAAACGGATTTACGAGGCGGTGAAGAAGATTCCTAAGGGTAAGGTAGCCACTTATGCCGAGGTAGCAGAGATGGCGGGAAATAAAAAGATGTCCCGTGCCGTGGGGAATGCCTTGCATAAGAATCCGGATCCGGAGAATATCCCTTGTTTTCGAGTTGTGAATTCCAAGGGGGAGCTAGCTCCCGCCTTTGCCTTTGGGGGAGAAGATGAGCAGAGGAAACGTCTAGAGGAAGACGGAGTGGAAGTGAAGGACGGAAAAGTGGATCTAAAGAAGTATGGAATAATAATTAAAAAAAGTAAAAAGCGGACTCAAAGAAGTATGGAATGGGAATCAGAAGCTACAAAAAGGGAAAAAGTGGACTTCCTAAATTGCTATATGAAAAAAAGAAATAGGAAAAGTAAACATTGGATTTTTCTAAATAAAGAATTGAAATTAAAGAACAGAACTTGTTTTTTGAATCAATATTCCTTGTTTAAGAGGAACGTTTTGAGAACTAGATAATTTTTAGTTTGTCGAATAGAAATAATTATTTTCAAACAATCCTTTTTATTTTGTATGAAAAAGATGAAAAGAAAGATGTCGGATTTTTAGTAGAACAAGAAAAAGCAAATTATCCTTCATGTGGATATGGACGCCTTTTATGCTTCCGTGGAGATGCGAGATAATACTGATTTGAAAGATAAACCTTTGATTATCGGTGCAAAACCCACGGAGCGGGGAGTGGTGGCGACTTGCAATTATGAAGCAAGACGCTACGGTGTACGTTCCGCTATGAACAGTAAAAGAAGCCTTTTCGGCTTTGCCCGAAGGCTGTTTTTTTCTGTATCCGGATTTTTGAGAAGTATAATGCGGTGTCAGAGGAACTCCATGACATTCTGGAAAGCTATACCAAGCAGGTAGAATATATTGCCTTGGATGAGGGCTATCTTGATTTAACGGAGGTGGCTAGCGATTTTTTTCCGAAGCGGAAAAAAATCGGGCGGGAAATTCAAAGGCGGGTTGCGGAAGAGTTGAAGCTCACCTGCTCTGTAGGAATTGCCTACGGGAAAACAGCGGCAAAGACCGCCAGTGAAGAGAAGAAGCCCAACGGCTTTTTATGATTCAAAGAAGAGAAGAGTATGTAGAGCTTTTGCGGGACAGAGATGTTCGGGCGCTTTTTCACGGTAGGGGCAAAAACGGCGGAAAAGCTTTATTCCTTTGGGATTTATACCGTGAAGGATTTACAGGAAAAAGAGAAGGAAGTCCTTCGCCTTCTGGGGAATCAGGGAAAAATGCTTTTGGAGCTCTCCTACGGTATCGACCATCGACGGGTTGTTCCTTATCGCCCGGAGGACACCCAAAAGCATCAGTAAAGAAATGACCTTTCAGGAGGATGTGACGGACTATTCCTTTTTGGATGATGTGCTGTTTCTCCTATCCTTTCGCGTAGAAAAATCGGGCGAAGCGATACGGGCTTTATGCAAGAGGCGTTTCTCTAAAAAATCACATTTGCGGATATGAAAACCATTACTCGTTCTGCCCTCATTTCCGAAAAGCACCCAAAGTGCATTTTCCTTATAAAAAAATGCCTCTGCCCTCTTGCAGCAGATTCCGAGGCGCAGAGTCCGGCTAATCGGAGAAGGATTTTATCATTTGGAGGAAAACGAAGGAAGACAGCTTAGCTTTTCCGACATTTTCACGGAAGAAAAAGAGCGGGAAGAAAGAGAGATGGAAGAGCGATGGCAGCAACTGGAGGCTCGCTACGGCAATATGTTTTCAGGACAGAAAGACCACGATTCTTTCCGGAGAGAGGGTGTATGATTTGATTGAGGAGATGCGAAAGTTCGGAGGAAAAGATTGACATTTGTAACGTGGTAGGTTACGATATAAGTATGATTAAATCATTTGTCCATAAAGGCTTGCAGGAATTTTTTTGAGACAGGAACAAAAAAGGGAATTCAAGCAGAACACAGTGCAAAGTTGGCAAGAATCTTAGATAGGTTGGATGCCAGTATATGTGCACGAGATATGGATTTACCCGGTTATAGATTGCATCAGCTTAAGGGTAATATGCAGGATTTATGGTCTGTGACGGTAAATGGAAATTGGAGAATAACTTTTTATTTTGAAGGGCAGGATGCCTATTTAGTGGATTATCAAGATTATCATTGATTGAAGTAAGGAGACCAACTATGAAAAGAAAACCGACACATCCGGGAACTGTATTTTTTGAGGATGTTTTGAAACCATTAAATTTATCGATTACAGAAGCTGCCGGAATGTTAGGGATTAGTAGAAAAGCTCTTTCGGAATTTGTTCATGAAAAGGTTTCTCTGAGCCCGGAAATGGCGATTCGTATTAGCAGAGCCACCGGAACTTCCGTTGAAAGCTGGATGAATATGCAGCAAAAGCTTACCATCTGGGAGGCAGAGCAGAATATTGTCAATAATGTTATTATGTTTCCCGGCTTGTCCATGGATAGTACAATGGCGTTATAGAGGAATATATCGTTTATGGAAAAAACTAGAATAGAAAGAGCAATAGAGTACATCACAAAGTTATTTCAGGGAAATGGGGATGGGCATGACCTTTCCCACAGCCTGCGGGTATATAAAAATGCGATGTCGATTGCCAAAGCGGAAGGGCAGGGAGAAGAGGAAATGATTGCCCTTTCTGCCATTCTGCATGACTGCGATGATCATAAGCTTTTTCCATACGGAAAATAATGCCAATGCCAGAAGATTTTTGGAGCAGGAGAAACTTCACCGCATAGAAACAAGTGTTTAGTCTTGCTACTTTGTAATTGTGTTCATTTTGTTAATTGTGTAGATTCTGTTAATTCTATTTATGCTGTATTGAAATTTAATTTTACCGATGTTAGATTGTGCGTACATAGGATGGTTGGACCATCTTCACAGGGCAGTTTGCCCTTTTCCTTAATGAACAGGAGGAATCTTATGAAAGCACATGAAATTCTGAACAATCCCTTTTTAAACAAGGGGACGGCATTTACCATGGAGGAACGTGAGAAATTAGGACTGATCGGACTTTTGCCTCCCCACGTGCAGACCATTGAAGAGCAGGCGGCACAGACCTATGCTCAGATGGAAAAGAAGGAAAATGACCTGGAAAAGCGTCTCTTCCTCATGCAGATTTTCAACACCAATCGTACTCTTTTCTACTATCTTTTTTCCAAGCATTTGGCAGAATTTAACCCTATTGTTTATGATCCCACGGTTTCGTTAACCATCGAGGGCTATAGTGATCTTTTTGTGGATCCTCAGTATGCGGCTTATCTGGACATTAACCATCCGGAAAATATTGAAAAGACCTTGAAAAACGCCGCAGGAGACAGGGAAATCCGTCTCATTGTGGTAACCGATGCGGAAGCTATTCTCGGAATAGGGGACTGGGGCACCAATGGTGTGGATATTTCCGTAGGAAAGCTGATGGTATACAGCGGTGCCGCAGGAATTGATCCGGCCTGTGTTCTCCCCTTGGTTATCGATGCCGGTACCAACAGGGAAGAACTGCGAAACAATCCCAACTACTTGGGGAATCGGCATGAGCGAGTGAATGGAGACCGCTACTATGCTTTTATTGACCAATTTGTAGAGACTGTTGAGCGTCTTTTCCCCAAACTCTATCTTCATTGGGAGGACTTCGGTCGTGAAAAAATGCTGCGAATATTTTTGGAAAAATATCGTACCAAGATCCCAACTTTTAATGATGATATTCAAGGAACAGGAATCGTAACCTTAGGCGGAGTATTTGGGGCAATGGCCATCAGCGGACAGAAGCTTAGGGATCAGGTTTATCTTTGTTTTGGCGGGGGTACGGCAGGAGCCGGTATTGCCTCCCGTGTACACAGAGAAATGGTGAGAGAGGGCTTATCCGAGGAAGAGGCTTACCAGCGTTTCTTCATGGTGGATAAGCAGGGGCTTACTCTTTGATGATATGGGGGATTTAACACCCCAGCAGAAACCTTTTGCGAAAAAACGTTCCGACTTTCCAAATGCAGACAAATTAACGGACTTGGCAGAGGTAGTAAGAACGGTAAAGGCGACGATTCTTGTAGGTACCTCTACGCAGCCAAATACCTTTACTAAGGAAGTTGTGGAAGCGATGTGTCAGAATACTGCGCGCCCCTGCATTTTCCCCTTGTCCAATCCGACAGAACTGGCAGAGGCAACGGCGGAAGACCTGATTACCTGGTCAGACGGAAAGGCCTTCGTAGCAACCGGTATTCCGGCAGACCCTGTTTCTTATAAGGGTGTGGAGTATATCATTGGGCAGGCAAATAACGCCCTGATTTATCCCGGACTAGGCCTTGGGATGCTGGCTTCGGAAGCAAGTCTCTTAACCGATGAAATGATTGCGGCAGCAGCAGATTCCTTGTCCGGTATTACCGATATCACAAAGCCCGGTGCACCGGTGCTTCCTCCTTTTAAGTATGTGGGCGAGGTTTCCATTAAGGTAGCGGAAGCGGTGGCAAAGAAGGCAAAGGAGCAGGGACTTGCCCGTGCAAAAGAGCAGGATATGGAAAAGGCGGTAAAGGACTTAAAGTGGTATCCGGAATATAAATAAAGGAGGAGATAATGACGGTATTTCTCACCTCGATACAAAGTATTATTCCGATTATCGTGATTATCGTTCTCGGCTACATTTTGCAGCTAAAAGGCTGGTTTTCGGAGAGCTTCGGACCGAATCTGTCCCGGCTTATTATGAATGTAGCTTTACCGGTTTCCATTTTTGTCTCGGTATTAAAGTATCTTACCGTAGATAAGCTCATCAGCCTTTCGGGAGGCTTGCTTTACACCTTTGGAGCCTTTGCTTTAACCTATATTTTCGGCTTTTTGGCGGTAAAGCTATGCGGAGTTCGTGCCGGAAGACGGGGAACCATGATTAATACCTTTGTGAATGCCAACACCATTTTCATTGGGCTTCCCTTAAACATTGCTCTTTTTGGGGAAGAGGCTCTACCCTATTTCCTGATTTATTATATTACCAATACGATTTCCACCTGGACCTTAGGCGTTTATATCATGACCTCGGACAGTGTGGGAGGGAAAAAGAAAGAGGGGACAAAGTTTGACTGGAAGAAGCTTTTACCGGCTCCTCTTGTGGGCTTTCTGATCGCTTTGGCTTTTTTACTTTTTAGGAATTTCAGTGCCCGCATTTGCTGAAAAATACCTTGGCCTATATCGGGAATATTGTAACACCCTTTGTCTTTGATTTACATTGGAATTATTCTTGCAAAGGCGGGGCTTAAGAGCATTCACTTAGATAAAGACACTGTAGTTGCGGTGGTGGGGCGTTTTATTCTTGCCCCCGCCATCATGTATGCTTTACTTTTCTTTACAGGAAGAGGACTGCCAACAAAGGAATTCAATACCTTTGTGATTCAGTCGGCTACACCGGCTCTTGCGGTTCTCCCCATTTTGGCCAGCCAAGGAGACGGAGATGTAGAGTTTTCCACCAATGTGGTGACCATCAGTACCGTGCTTTTTTTATTCTTGTTGTGCCGGTTCTTATGACTTTGTTGGGCTAAGCGTTTCAATCATACATTGAGAAGCTGAGGATTTTTAGTTTGGAAAAAGCCTATATAGGAGGTAGTAAAAAAGAGCGGTTTCCGCTCTTTTTTGTATTTTTGTTCCTAAGCAAGAACTTGAAAATATTGAAGTATAAACATAGAATTTTTGTATGAGAAATCCTGTTAAAAGGATGAACGTAAATATATACATAACTATATACATAACTATATACACATATGAGAGGAGCTTTCTTTGCTTGGAGGAAAATGAAGGAAGACAGCTTAGCTTTTCCGACGTTTTTATGGAAGAAAAAGAACGGGAAGAAAGAGAGTTGGAAGAGCGCTGGAGGCAAATGGAAGATCGTTACGGAACTTTGTTTCAGGATCGAAAGACAATGATTCTTTCCGCCCTCCTACATGATTGCGATGATCATAAGCTTTTTTTCATACGGAAAAATAATGCCAATGCCAGAAGCTTATTGCAAGAGGAAGGGCTTTCCGAAGGGGGAATTGAGGAAATGAATTAAACATTGAAACTGTAAAATAGTTTAATTTTCCAGCTCATTTCTTAAATAATTCCGAGTGAGTTCCAAGACGGTAGAGTATGAGGACAAGAACGTCATTTTGAATTTCGTATACTAACAACCAATCCGGTTCAATATGACATTCTCTTGTACCCTTATACTTACCGGATAGGTCATGGTCTCGATATTTTTGCCTCTAATATGCCGCCTTCTGCTAGAATATTTACTACATCGAAGAGTTTATTTAAATCTTTATTCTGTTTTTTAGCGAGTTTAAAATCTATCTTAAACTGGTTAGTGAACTTGACTTCGTATTTCATACTTCCAAAGCCGCCTTGAGATCATCCATGGTTTTATAGGATTTTACGCTACTATCTAAGGCAATACGGCGTCCTTCCTCGATAGCAGTAGCCGTCTCTTCATTTGGAGTATCCAGTTTTTAAAGAAAAGGGAATCCCTGTTTTCGCGGATAGTTGTTCTAAGAAATATATTGATGGCGGTAGTCATATTCAGTCCCAGCTTGGAAAATATTTGATCCGCCTGCTCTTTAATATCCTTATCGGTTCTGATGTTTAAATTTGTTGTTGCCATGCAAAGTACCTCCAATCAGATATTTCTAAATTGCTTTTTCGCTTATTGACTTTATGATAGGATACATCAAAATTCGTTTGTTATCAATACATTGTCATTATAAAACGAAGTAACCAGTTCATCTAAGTTTCTTCAACCATAAAGAATAGGAAGTATATAGATTATTTTTTTCGTTTACTTCAGTAAGAATTTCTCCTTTAATTTGCACATGGTCTCGGCTCCCTCTTCGGTATTTCCCTCTTTTAGATCCTTTAGCCCCTCTATAACCGCTATTGCTTCATACATCTTTTGTATGGTTTTCTCATAATATTCAATATTCATAAGCACAAGCCCCCGTAAATGTTTTGCAATTCGCCCCTATTTCTTTCTTACTTTCCGGATTGTGTTAATTCCGTCTTCATGAAATCTGCACTTTTTTGCAGACTCTTTATAGGATCTTTGTCCACCCAGTTTCTCCTTTAGGGCGGGAACATCCACTCCGGCATCTGCCATCCAGTAAGTATCCAATTCAAAGTTTACATAGCGGGGATCGGTTTCTTCTATCAAAATGTCATTCTATAGCGGAACTATTATAAGTTGCCTTTCATTAAATTACAATTGCGCGGCAGAACTTGAAAATAAGAAACGATAAGCATACAATTTACTGAGACAAACTTTTGGCAATATATTTTGTCCTATAACTCAGAGTAGTCCTATAGCCCGGTTTTACCCTCTAGGACTAAAAAGAATGGATTTACACGGGAGAGGAGTTTTTATTTGCGCGATTTCTTGAAAAAATATGCTTTGGTGCTTCTGATCGGCGGCATTTTTGAAGCGGTGGCGGTGAGTCTTTGGCTTACGAAGCAGAATCTTTTTTTATCTTTTCAACTTTAGCTATATCGGAATCTCACTATCTTTGGGGATTTTTCTGCTCGGAAGAAAATATCCCTATGCCCGCCGTATTGTACAGCTTCTGGTTGGACTCTATATGCTTGTTTATTTAGGGCTTATCAACCGGGAAAATATGCAAATTGAGGGCTTCTGGTACTACTTGTTCACCGGTGTTTTCGAGGCGGCTACCATTCATTATGCGGTGGCGAAAAATCTTCGGGCCTTTGATTTTTGAAGAGGCTTCTGCGGCTATGCCTGTTGGACCGCTATGGTTTTGGATTTTTCTGCCCTATAAGACCAGGGTGCTTCCCGGAAAAAAATATCGGATGGATTCGCTATCTGACGTTTGCTTTGTCTTTCCTCTTTGTTTCCGCTTTGTTTCTTTTGAAGGTAGGAAACTTGGAAAGGATTATGTTTTGGGCTTTCCTTATCGGAAATCTCGCCTATTATCTTGTGGGGATTGCTCTGGCTTTTCTTTTGCAAGGATAATCGGGCTTTCTGCAAATACATTTGCCCGGTTACCGTATTTCTAAAGCCCATGAGTTATTTTTTTTCTTTGGTACGGATTCGTTGTGATGAGAATAAATGCATTTCCTGCGGAAAATGTAAGAGGGTCTGCCCCATGGATGTGGAAATGACGGACAATTCCAGGAAGAGAAAAAAACGGAACGGACTGCATCCTTTGCATGGAATGTGTAAAGGTCTGCCCGAAGGGGGCACTGTAAGGGAGAAAAAGGATAGATTAGGTGAGGCCGGAATATGAAGATTTTTATTGTAGAAGATGAAGAAAATATCGTAAGGCTGTTAAAGGATGAACTTATGCAGTGGGGCTATACGGTAGAATCCGTAAAGGATTTTCAAAAGAGTGAGCGATGAAGTGGAAGAAGGAAATCCTGAACTGATTCTTATGGACATTAGCTTACCCTGTTATAACGGATTTTATTGGACGGAAAGGATTCGTAAATTTTCCCATGTGCCTATCCTCTTTCTTTCGTCCCACAGCGAGTCCATGGACATGGTACAGGCTATGCAATTCGGGGCGGATGATTATATCGTGAAGCCCATTGATTTATATGTGACAAGGGCGAAGATTCAGGCGCTGCTTCGAAGAACCTATGAATATATCGCAGTGCAGGACAAACTTTCCTTTTCATGGATTGCAGCTGGATTTAGCAAAGGCAGCTCTTCAGAGAGAAGACTTTCGGATCGACTTAACAAAGACGGAACTGCTCATCTTGGAGTGTTTATTCTTAGCCAAGGGAGGAATTTCAAAAAGAGAGGAAATCATGAACCATTGTTGGCAGGGAGAGGATTTTCTGGATGACAACACCCTTTCCGTCAATATCACAAGGCTCCGAAAGAAGCTTTCTGCTGTGGGCTTAGAGGATTTGATCCAAACCAAGAAAGGGATTGGGTATTTTTTAGCGTTAAAAAATGAATAATTGAGGAAAATTGCTGATCAAAAAGTCACTACTTAAAAAAGTCACTATCGAAAAAGAATCCAGTACAAAAAGGAGACGGCTAAACACTATGCAGATAAAAAAGCGGATTCAAGCTTATCTTCAAACGAAATATGAGCTCTTCGGTTTTTTCCTGCTTTTGCTGTCCCTTTTCGGAGGGATTTTTTTCTTTGGGCATTTGCCCCTGAACTACTTTTGCTTTTAGCTACTGAACTGAGTACTTTTTTTACTCTTTGTCTATCTTGTCCTTGGTTACTTTTCCTTTGTCCGGAAGGAAAGCCTGGAAAAAGCCTTTGGAACGGCTGGAGGAGGAGAAAAAGGAAGAAGAACGCAGGAGGATAGAGGATAAGAGGGAGCTTTCCGAGTATTTTCTTCTCTGGGTGCATCAGATTAAAACACCGATTACCGTGTCCAAGCTCCTTCTTCGAAAAACGGAAAGTGAGCATAAAAAGAAGCTCGAAGAGCAAATGTTTTATATTGAAGAGTACAGCAACATGGCGATGAATTATTTGAAAATGCAGAACCGTTCCGCCGATATGGATATTCATCCGGTGGATTTGGAAGCCTGTTTAAAACGTCTGTTTAAAAAGTATGCCCCCATTTTTATTGAAAAACAACTTTCCCTTCATTATGAGGGGCTCTGCACGGATGGCAACGGAGAAAAAGGCGGAAGTGATTAGTGATGAAAAAAATGGCTTTCGATTCTCTTAGAGCAGCTTCTTTCCAATGCTCTAAAGTACACGAAAGAAGGCAGTATCAATTTTTCTTTAACCGGGAAAGTTCTCTCTTCGGATACAGGATACAGGTATCGGAATTCCCTCTTCCGACTTAAAGAAGATTTTTGACTTGGGCTATTCCGGCTTTAATGGAAGAGCCACGGAGAAGTCCAGTGGTCTGGGACTCTATATGGTGCAAAAGATTGCCGGTTTTTTACAGATTAGCGTATCGGTGGAATCTACCGTGGCAGTGGGAAGCTGCTTTACTTTGCATTTTCCAAGCTGATGATGGGAATGTACTTTTTTTATCTCTAAGGAAGAGGCTTGAACACATCATTCTTTGCCAATTAAAAGCCGCTTCCTCTTTCAATCTTACAATTCTGTAAGTTTTCCCCCTTATTTTGTCATCTTAAATAAAGGCACAAATCGGATATTCGTTTTATACTTCTTCTTGTTTCAAGGCTTCCTGAAAAGGAAAGGAAGCTAGGCAGTAGAAGGGAGTTTAAAGCGAATGTCCATTTTAGAATGTAAAAATATCAAGAAAGTCTATCAGACCAAGAATCTTAGCACGGAAGCCCTTCGGGATGTGAATTTCTCCGTGGAAAAGGGGGAGTTTATCTCGATTATGGGAGAGTCCGGTGCAGGAAAAACCACCCTCTTAAATATCCTTGCCACCCTGGACAGCCCCAGTTCCGGCGTTCTTTTAATAAATGGAAGGGATGTGGGAAGCCTCAAGAAAGAAGAAATTTCCGCCTTTCGAAGAAAGGAACTGGGCTTTGTCTTTCAGGACTTTAATCTTTTGGATCAGTTCAATAACCGGGATAATATTTTCCTTCCCCTTGTTTTATCGGAAGAGAAAGAAAGTCTGATACAGGAGCGCTTAGCGAAAATGCAGGGGATTCTGGGAATAGAGGAGCTCCTAGAGAAGTATCCCTATGAGGTGTCCGGCGGACAAAAACAGCGTATCGCCATTGCCAGAGCCATGATTACAAACCCCTCTCTCCTGCTTGCGGATGAGCCTACAGGCGCGTTGGATTCCGCGTCTTCAGAGATGATTTTACAGCTCTTTCATAAGATTCATGCAGAGGGACAGACTATTTTGATGGTAACCCATTCCTTAGAGCTGCCTCTTACGCCGATAGAGTTTTATTTATCAAAGACGGCATGGTTTTTCATGAGATTTATCGGGGAAATGAGGAAGGACAGCGTGATTTTATGGAGCGTATCTCCGAGGCACAGCTTGTACTGAGCAAGAAGCAGAATGCGCTTCGCCCGGAAAGTCCTTATGATAGGCAAAGGGAGGTAGCGCCAAAAGATGCTTTCACAGAGAGTAAAGGAAGGGAGGTTTAGGCATGAGTTTTTTTATGGCAAGACGCTTCGCCTTGAAAAACCTATCGGCGAATCGGCTTTTAGAAACTCCCTTTGTACTCTCTTCCGGGATTATGGGAATGCTTTTCTTTATTATGGCTTCTTTATTGGGAAATCATTATGTTGAAACCCGTCATAGGGACTTGCCCCTTTTTATCCAAGTCGGTACGATTCTTCTTTGCATTTTCACTTTTGTTTTTATCCAGTACGCAGTCAACTTCATGCTGAAGAAACGAAATAAGGAGTTTGCGCTTTATGGTATTTTGGGCTTGGAGAAGAAGCATATCCGAAAGATTATTGCCATTGAATTTTTCTGTCTCTTTGCCTTTATCTTCGTACTGAGCATTGTGGGGGGATATCTCTTTGGACAAATGGTCTTTCTCATGCTGAATTTCATCATGAAAGATGTGTCGGGGAGGCTGATGGACTTTCCCTTCAGTTTTTTTCGGCCCTGTTCTATACTACGGTTTTGCTGTTGTGCCTCTATCTTTTTCACCTTGCTCCGCAGCAGTTTTCGGATTTCCTTTTTCTACCCCGATGGAGCTTTTACAAAAAGGACATGAGGGGGAGGGGGAACCGAAGTCGAGAGTGCTTCTGTCTCTCATCGGCTTCCTTTTCCTCGGCATCGGCTACGGGATTGCGCTTTTGATTCAAGGCTTAATGTCTTCCTTTAATTACTTTTTTTCCTTGCAGTACTGGCGGTAATTTTTGCGACCCTATCTTTTGTATATTTCCTTTTCCGTGCTGATTTTGAAAATGGAGAAACAGCGCCCTTCTTACTACAGGCCGGAGAAGTTCTTAAGCATCAGCGGAATTCTCTATCGTATCAAGGGAAATGCGGTTTCCCTTTGCGAGCATCTCCATCTTAAGTACAGGAGTGATTTTGAGCCTTGCCACCACCATTTGCATGTATGCAAATATTCAGAATAAGGGAAACAGTTTATTTTCCAGAGAATACAGTATGGAGCTTTCCCCATTTTCCTATCCGGAAAAGGAAGGGGAAGACTTGAAGCAGTCTTTAAACCAAATGGTGCTGGAAAGCGTGAATTCGCCCACCGAGCTAGAGGGTTTATATAGTATGGCAACGCTTGCTACGGGAGGGTTTGTAGAGGACGGTCAAATCCTGCCTGTCCAAAAGCAAGAGAACATGGCGAATGTTAAAGACCCCAATATGATTATCCTTTATGATTTAGCCGGCTACAATGCCCGTTTTCAAAAGCACATTACTTTAGGAGAAAATGAAATCCTGCTTTGCAACAATAGAAATATGCTGAAGAATCCGAGCAGTTTGAAAATCGGAGACCGGGTGTTTCAGGTGAGCGAAATTCAGAATATCTTACCGGTGGATATGGTGGCTTTAGGAAGCTACGGTATTGTGGTGCGGGACCTTGCTACGATGCAGTATATAGAAAAATATTTACAGCCGGAGGAGCATCGCAGTGAATCCACGGCCATCGAATTTAGCACCCATTGGAATCTGAAAGGGATTTCCAAGGAGGCATATCAGCCGAAGTACACAGCTTTAAAGAAAGAGCTGAAGGCGTTTTCGGAAAAATTTCAAGGGAAACTATCGGTATTCGGTAGAGAATAAAGAAGAGTACCTGCAATCGCAATATGAAGTGAACGGCGGATTTTTTTATTCTTAGGGGTGCTGATCGGCATCATTTTCCTGATAGGCACCGTATTAATCAGCTACTACAAGCAAATCAGCGAGGGCTATGAAGACAGAGAAAAAGATGCAGATTATGAAGAAGCTGGGACTTTCCGACCGTTTGATTCAGAAGACTGGAGCGTCTCAGATTCTATGGCTGTTCTTCGGCCCTTTAGCAGTGGCAACCCTGCACTGCCTCGTAGCCTCCAAGATTGTTTTCAGGCTGCTGGGACTTTTCGGGGTGGGAAGCCTGACCCTTTATGCCGGCTGCTTGTCCACGGTACTTCTTGTTTTTGCGCTGGTTTATCTCGTGATTTTCCGGCTGACCAAGAAAAGCCTATACGCGGATTGTGGAATAGTTTGAAATAGGAAATGTGAGGAAGAAAGAGATGAAAATATTGGGAAAGTTTTTGAAAATTCTGGGAATAATTTTTCTTATACTGCTAGCCTTTCTGCTTGTCTGTATTTTGATTTATTTCGGGAAATTAAAGTTCGAGGAACTACAGGCTCATCGAGAAATTAAGGCTGTACAGACGGAGATGAAGCCCTCTCCGCAGAGTATATACCGGAGAATATTTCTATCCTCTCTATCGGAGAGGCTGCCCATGGCTGTAAAGAAATGCAGGAGCTGAAGCTGTCTGTTTTCAAGGAAATGGTGGAGAAACGGGGATTTACGGCATTTGCCCTGGAGGCGGACTATGGAGAATGTGCGGAAATAAACCGCTTTATCCAAGGAGGAGAAGGAAGTGCGGAGGAAATGGTACAGAAGTTTGCCTTTCCCATTTACTCATACCAAAGAAATGGCAGAGCTCATTTCCTGGATGCGGGAGTGGAATGAAAGTGCTCCGGAAGAGAAAAAAGTCCGCTTCTATGGCTTTGATATGCAAGATCCGGAGGGAAGTTATGCCTTTTTAAAGGACTACAGCCTGTCTCATAAGCTGACGAGCGAAGAGGAATTTGCAAAAAATCTGGACTGCATTAAGGATGAGAATTTCAGCTTAAACGAAAAGAATGCCGGAGAAGTGATTGCCTTTTTGGACAGCTTAAAGGAAAAGGCGGAGAAGAATTCGGAAGAGGTGCAGACGGAGAAGGGAAACGCAACGGATGAGCAGGAGGCTACAGAAAAGCAAGCCTTAGAGGACAATCAGGACGGTATAGATAAACAAGCGTTTAAGGAGAATCAAGACTTTCTGATGGAGTTAAATACCGTCCGACAAGCCGCGGAAACCTGGCTTTCCAAAGAGGATTCCTCTGTGCTTCGGGACCGGGATATGGAAGAAAAATGTAAGAAAATCCTGGAAATAGAGCAAAAAAATTGGTTCCGGAAAGCTTGTTATTTCTGCTCATGATGGACACATTCAAAAAGGAAAATCCAATTTATAACAGCATGGGCGTGCTTCTGACCAAGGACTTCGGAGAAGCCTACTATGCCATCGGAACGGATGTATGGAAAGTAACAGACAATATCAAGGTGCTTGGAGAAGCTAAGAGAACAGTGCAGAGCTTTGTTTCCATAGACCCCTTAGTCGCGCAGGCAAGATTTGCAAAGGGAAAGCAATATGCCCTGTATTTTTCAGGTATTACAGACGAGAAAAGCAAAGTCTATCAGCTGATTCATAACCCTATGAAAAATGTTACAGCTGGGAGAGGGATACACTTTCGTTATGCGATTTTTCCCGAATTCTTATCGGGTGAAAAGTGAACCTGTTCAGCGCTACGACGGCATGATTTATTTATATGAGGGAAAGCCGATAGAGATTTTGGAGAAGAAGTAGTGACTGGCGAGGCAAAGTATTTCTTGTAAAATAAAAACAGAGCGGAGGTATCCTGCTAAGTAAAAATACAATATCGTAATATGCAAAAAGTATATTATTGCATAATACGTTCTTGCGTTATGTTAATGAACTCTAGACGATTTAGAGGTTCTTTTCACCCTGTTGGAAACATTTTTATTTGAATAAGTTTAAATCATAATAGATAGACAAAAAAAGCTTCTGTAATCTAACATTTCAGAAGCTTTTTCTTAGTCATAAAAATGGCTGCAACTATTATTATTCAATACATATTATCTCTATTTATTAAAATAATTAATGATTAAGTAGTGGTCCACTAAGATGAAATTCAAAAATTTGTAACATCAACTAAACCAACAACTTTGTCACTTTGATATAATTCCATCAAAAAAATTGTGCCATCTCTTCACTTGTGTGATATTTAGCAAAAATGCTCATCATAATTGTATTCTTTCGAATCTGTAGCAACTTGACCGAATTCCGTTTTTGTGGCAGCTGGAGCTAAAACCTTAGCTTTTAATTGATGTTGATTTGCCTCTAGTTCCAATGCCAAGCCTTCTGTAAAAAGCACTGACATAAAAATTTACTTGCACAGTATGTAACTGCATTTGGAACCATCATGTATCCGCCTCTAGATGATAAGTTAATCAATTGAGCGCCTTTACAATCTTTTATAATCTCTCACATATAGAGTTGATAGAATTGTTAAAAGCTTCAATGTTTAGATGGATTAATGTTATTATCTTTTTCTAAACCTTGAGATTCAACCTTATCATAATTTCCAAAACCAGCATTATTTATTAGAGTAGTAATGTGATATTTTTCAAGCTTTCATAAAGAGCAAAAACATTACTGGACTTCGATAAATCAACAACTTTAATAACAACTATCTAAATCCGGATAATGGTTCAAAAATCTCTTGCTTCAATTTTTTTCTAGTCGTTCTTGACGCCGAGCAATTAAAATAAGATTCGTTCCTAATTTTGCAAATTGTCTTGCTGTCTCCGCTCCTATACCAGCACTGGCTCCAGTAATACAAGTATAATTCTTCGTTTGTTCCATACTTTTTCTCCTTTACAGATTGCTATTTGCATTTTTTTATAAGAGTCGCTGCTCCCATTCCGCCACCGATACACAGAGAAGCGATTCCATAATTTCCTTTATTTTCAATCAACTCATAAATTAGAGTAGTCAGTATTCTGCTTCCTGAAGCTCCAACTGGATGCCCTAAAGCAATGGCACCACCCTTAGGATTAACCTTATCCATATCATTGATTCCCAATTGTCTTATGCAAGCTATTGATTGTGCAGCAAATGCTTCATTCAATTCAAAGATATCAATATCAGTTATATCCATTTTTTGCTGAGTCAACAGCATTTAAAAATTTTTGGAAAACCGACATATGGGATACATTGGATAAATGTTTCAAGAATTTCTTCCTGACTTAGACCAACATTCAAAGCTCCATTAATATGAACTTTAAGTTGAGGTTCTGTTCCACCTTGCGACAGCAAACTTGTAATAATAATCATTTCTCGATGTTTTAGGTTAAGTGACTTACGATTATAAATTTCGCCAAAAGCAAATTCTAAAATATAATTTCCAATATCCCCTGCCACTCCATCAAGGGCTTTTATGACTTCATCACTAACTTCACCATCTATGGTCTTCAGATATTTCAAACCAATTTTTCGTCTTTTCTTCCACTTCCATATGGTATTACCTCCTCTCCTAGCTTTATATCAAATTCCTTTGATGCTATGTCTTTTACATAGTAAAGTGCACTTTATGTCAAGAGAAAACTGAAAATTTTTTGATTTTTTAAAAATTATGCTAAAATAATAAAAAAAGGGGGGAAATATTATGGCTCACTATTCTATTGGAGAATTTGCTAAAAAAACTGGACTTTCTATTCCCACACTTCGATACTATGAGCAAGAAAAAAATTGATTTACTCATATAGAGAAGAAAATAATCGTAGATACTATGATGACTCTGATATAGCGTGGACTCAATTCATTATTAGATTAAAAAAGACGGGAATGTCTATTAAAAAAATATGCGAGAATACGCTGACCTAAGATATAAAGGAGACTCCACAATTCCTCAACGACTTAGACTACTATTTTTTTCAACTTGATGAACTTCATAAGCAACAAACTGAAATTAACTAACTATATTGATTTTCTTAAAAAGAAAAATCAAAACTTATTTAGGTATTAATCCTAATTAGCACCATTATTATTTTTCTTTTATCCAAAAAAAGGGATTGAAAATAAAATTTCAATCCCTTTTTATTTTTCAGCCAACTCTAAAAACATCTCTATGGGATTTATGAAACATTTTAGTTGCGTCTTCAAGAGAAGTATTTTGATGTTTTCTTCCAAAAATCTACATTCATATCTCCATAAGTTTTTCCAATTGTACGGCTCAGGCAAAAAAACGGTTTTTTTCTTCTCCTTTTTGATAGGAATGTACCCAATTCAAAAATAAGCTGATGCCATTCATAGAGATGGATTAAAAACATCTTTTTAGATTCTTATCTCTTTTCCAGTGGGTTTCTTTTTCTTTTCATCTTTTGAAAAAGTCAAATGGTGTATTTAACTCTTCCTCAATCATCTTTGAGATAAATAAATTTAACTTTTCATAGTTTTCCTTAGCAACAATCATTAAATCATTTTTTTTGTCGTTGGTCTTGGCATAATTTTTTTACTCCTTCCATCTCTTTAGAGTTGGGAAAAACTCCATCATCATTTTTCTTGCACTATCTTCATTCATATCTTTATTGGCTTTGACTACATGAGGAACGCATATCTCAATCATTTCCTCCATTGTTCCCTGTTTCTTACGATATAAATGCTTGGATGGTCGCTTACTAATTAGCTTATTCTTTATAAAAACCATTTTGACCTCAGCCCCGGAAATCCCTCTACCATAATTATTTAAATATAAGTTTCCATTATTTGCCATGACAATATTTTTTTCACCACCCATAAGCCTAAACCATGTTTATCGCACTTATCTTTTACTTTTGCTGGAAATAAATTTATGTGTAAGTAAAGGTAATAAGTCTTTATCAAAACCTGTTCCTTCATCTCTGACGATCAAAACAAACTCTCCGGGCTCATCTTTAAACTCTACCGATATTACAGAATCTTTTTTAGAATATTCGACAGAATTAGTAACTATATTTTGCAGTGCTACAGCCACTTCCTCTTTATCTAACCTAATATTACTGCTTTCACTTTTTATTACTTTTAACTTCAAGCCATTTAACCTACATATACTGGACATTACCTCAATCCAATATAAAATCACCTCATTACTGACAACATCTTTTTTCCCTTCCATCGTATAAGAAAAATTTTTTTAATTTTCCAATATATTTTTCCAGTCTATCAATACCATTGAAAATATCCGAAAATCGATTGGAAGATAAACCGGGATTCTCTTCTTTTAATAATTCTAAATTACCTTTAATCAATGTGATTGGCGTTCTTATGTCATGCGTAAGTTGTTCCACCAACTCTTTTTGCTTAACTTGCATGTCCCATTGTTCACCAAGAGATTTTTTTAGATTTTTAGCCAATACATCAATCGAACAAAGTACTCCATCTATTTCTTTATACTTGGAATACTCTCTCATAATCTAAATCCATCCGACTGATGTTAGCATTTGCAATAGCAATTTTGTCAATTTCCTCTTTAATATATTTGAAGAACGAATAAGAAGCAAAGCAAATCCTAAAAGCCAAGTTGTTAGTGCTAAAACAATATATGCACACTCGAAGTTTTTGAAGAGTTGATAGAGCTTTTTATTGGTAAATATAGCATTGACTTTATACCTTATTACCAATTGTCTATTTCCCATAGTATAAGTCTTAAAAAAATATTTGAGCCTATAATTTCATCACTTGTTGCTTTTTCCATTTTTGGGCTTCCTGTACTAAATTATCATATTTTTTTATCAATAGTATTTTCTATTATTTTTTTCCATCTTTCAAATATAAAAAAATCATAATAATATGGTATTTCATCCGGTGTCCAACCTTCTGTTTTAAAGCCTGCTTCTACTTTTTTTCCGATTGAATGTCCGCATAGTTGGCAGGATATACTACCCTGGCATTTAATAATACATTTAATCCTACATAAAATAATACAATGATAGAAAAACTATATACTAACTCCATAATTGCATATTTGCTGATTAAATATTTTAAACTTTTTATTTCCCATTGATAACCAACTCCCCAAAACCGTTTTTATAGGATTTATACAATATGGCTCAAATTTACTTCTTATTAATTTGATTCTTTCGGTAATCGTTGTAGAACTATCACCCTCCTTATCATAACCATAAATTGCCGTATAAATTTTTCTTTTAGAAAAAAACTTGATTTTTTTATTTTTTTAATAAAAATTCGCAGATTTCATATTCGCTATTTGTGAAACTGATTTCTTCATCATCAAAAATAAAAATTTTTTGAAAGTAGATCGCAAGATATCGGATAATCTATAAGTTTTGAATGCTTTTCTCTATTTTCTCTTCTGATATGTGCAGCTACCCTTGCTCTAATTTCAGCAATAGAAAAATGGTTTTGTTACATAATCATCTGCGCTCAATGCAAATCCTTCGACTTTATCATTTTCGAAGTCTTTAGCGGTAAGTAAAATAATAGGAATATCTAAGACATTTCTGTATTTGATTAAAAAAATCAAAACCGGACATTTCTTCCATCATGATATCTAAAAATAATCAAGTCGTATTTATATAAATTACTTGGATCAACTTTGAGTGCCGAATCGCAAAATAACGACATTATATTCTTTTCTCAAAGGTCAACTGTAATAATTTCGGCAAAATCTTTATCATCATCTATTATGAGAAGGTTCATGCCTTTTTATTCCTCCATTTTACTGATTCCATCCCATTGATTATACCAAAAATGAACATATACCCACACTTACAAATGAAATAAAAAAGATAGAAAAAGATAAAAAAATAATAGTGTTTAAATTGAAAGAGCGACAAACATAACCATATAGAAGTCGTATTGGATAAACAAATGGGAAGTAATACCATAGGCCACTTCCTAAATCTGTTGTGCCTAGAAGAACGGCAGCCAAAGTAAAAATAGTACCTGGCAAAATAGAACCGGTATAATCAAATTTTAAACTTAAAAATTGATAAAACGGCACCATACTAATCAAGCCTACAGACCCGATCATCGTATAAACTTCCAAATCGGATATTTGAATCTTGATTCCATGAAAATATGAAAAACAATAAAAAGGGTAATAGTGCTATCCCCTCAATAGTAATTAGTAATATAAAGATAAATAAATATTTGGCAAAAAACAATTTTTCGACAAATGCCTATTCTCAAATCATTGGCATAGCTCCCGGCTTTTTATCGCTTTCATATAACATGGGAATAAAAACTGATAGAAAAAGCCTCGCTAAGGTCGTATAAGCTCCAAAAAAGTAGGCAAGCTCTACTCCTTTTTAAGCTTGTGGAACTTAGAAGATATACAATAAAAAGACCGGTAAATAGTAAAGGGCACAAAATAATTACCATTCTGGACGGCGTTCTTTTTAGTTCTTATCCAATAAGACTTTAAAAATATTAAACATGACTTTTTCCTCTTTCCATTCCTATATTTAGAACTGTTATTAGGATATACACCATGACGCTTAACGCTAATCCGACAAACACGGCGTTCATAGATGTTAACGGCGATGATTTTTTTCTAAAAAGTTCCATTGGGATGAACCTCAATAATCGGACATAGTATCCGCAAATTGTAATCCCAAGGAAAAAATTTCCAATAGGATGTTACAGCAATCATTGCCGATGGAAAGGTAAATATGAAATTAATTAAAAATCACTAAATACTTTTTGTTAAATAATTTATAAATAAAAAAAGATAAAAGCAATTATAGGCAAACTTCCAATAAAACAAAACAACAAGTGGCTAAGAACATGATTTTCAGACTAATTTCCTCTTGTAAGAAGAATCTTCCTACTAAATAAATTCCAATCGATGACAATATCAAAAATTACAAATAATTCAAGAATAACCATTTCATTCTTGGCAATTAAAAATCTTTTTTTCACACTGAGATTCAGTCTTCGTTGAAAAGTAAGATGCTCTTCTTTCTCTTTACTGACAATATTAACAACCAGTAGACTTAATACAATAGGTAAAATCAGAACAGGATACCAGTTAAATGCTGTAGCCATTAAATAACTTCTTCCTTCAGGGCTTTGTCCCATGAGATTAACCATAAAAAGATTAAATAGCAGAAAAATAACGGGGACTATATATTTTAGTGTTGAATTAGCAGCTCTCTTTTCTTTAATCCATTCTACTTTAAGCATCTTAATCATTATTCATCACATCTTTCCTAACAATTTCCATAAATAAATTTTTCTAGCTTAGACGGATTGGTATTTTTGTCCTTCATAGCGTAAAAAGTCCCTTATTAATAATACCAATTCTATCCGCAATCTGTCCCACTTCACTCAAAATATGACTTGACAAGATTATTGTAATCCCTTGACCTGAAAGCATTTTTATCAGTTCTCTTAATTCTTGTATTCCCAACGGATCTAGCCCATTTGTCGGTTCATCAAGAATAAGTAATGCCGGACTGTTAATTAGTGCCATTGCAATGCCGAGTCTCTGCTTCATACCTAAAGAGAACTCTTTTGCTAACTTTTTTTGCCGGTATTCGTCAATGAAACCATCATAAGTACTTCATCAATTTTCTTCCTATCAATATTTAGTAAAGTGGTAATAACCTCTAAATTCTCATAAGCTGTTAAATTAGGATAAATAGCCGGATGCTCAATAATCGCTCCAATATTCTTTACATCATTTGCGTTTAATGGATGATTTTCAAATATCACTTCACCTGAGCTTTTTGGAATTGATCTTGTGATAATTTTTAATAATGTGGATTTTCCGGCACCGTTAGGACCCAACAGACCATAAACTGTACCTTTTTCCACTTGAATTGAAACATGATTTAGCGCAATCCCATTTTTATATTTTTTTGTCAGTCCTTTTTGTTTCTAATAAGATACTCATATGATTAACCTCCATCCTTTTTGATGATATCGTTATAAAAAAATAAAAATAACCGGATTATAACAATGAGGAGAACCTGATAGAGATTTTGGAGAAGAAGTAGTGACTGGCGAGACAGAGTATTTCTTGTAAAATAAAAACAAGGCGAAGGCATACTGTTAAGTAAAAATGCAATATTGTAATATGCAAAAGTATGTTATTGCATATTACAATATTGCATTTTATAATGTCCCTAGAGTGTACCGCGGTATGCGCAATATCCCGCTTTCAGGAGGTGAATTTATGCGCTTTATAGGAAGAGCATTCGAATTAAGGGAATTAGAAGAAGAATACGAGAAAAGCACTTTCGCTTTATCTGTTATTTACGGCAGAAGACGAGTAGGGAAAACCTACCTGATTAAAGAATTTTTAAAAAGAAAAAAAGGCTATTATTTTGTGGCATTGGAATCCAATGCGCTGATTAACCTGAGTCTTTTGTCACAAAGCCATCTATGAAGCTTGCGGGAATCTAAAGGGGCTTCCCTGATTTTCAAGATTTTGAGAAAGCCCTTCGCTATTTGTTTGCCTACGCAGAAGAACATAGAATCATTTTTGTCATCGATGAGTATCCCTATTTAGCCCAAAGTGCGGAGCATATTTCCTCCCTATTACAAAAAAACTGATTGATGAGTATAGGGATAGGAGTAAGCTCTTTCTGATTTTGTGCGGCTCTTCCATGAGCTTTATGGAAAATCAGGTACTGGGCTACAAAAGTCCGCTTTACGGACGTCGAACCAGCCAGTTAAAGGTTCAGCCCTTTGGTTATTTGGAAGCGGCAGAATTTGTCGCTTCCTATAGCGATAGAGATAAGGCCATTGTCTATGGAATCACCGGAGGAATTGCGGAATACTTAAGCTTCTTTGATGAAAATGTAGATTTAAAAAGCAATATTATTCGTAATTTCCTGAAACCCAGCGGAAGATTATTCGAAGAGCCCGATAATCTCTTAAAGCAAGAGCTGAGACAACCCAAGCTTTACAATGATATTCTTTTTGTGATTTCGGCAGGGGCAAGCAAGCTAAATGAAATTGCAACAAAATTAAATATGCAAAGCGGGGGACTCAGTCATTATCTGAATTCCTTATTGGAGCTTGGAATCATTGAGAAGAAAACACCGGTTTTAGACCGTAAAAGTAAGCGTCCTATTTATCGAATCAAGGATACGATGTTTCGCTTTTGGTACTGTTTCGTACAGAAAAATTTGAACTTGCTCAATATGGATTTGGGAGAACTTGTATACGAGAAGCAGATTGAACCAAAACTCAATGAATATATGGGGGCTGTATTTGAACAGATTGTCATAGAGTATTTTGAACAAAGACTGCGAAAAGGAGAATTGGACTTTCTACCGGAAGATTATGGAAACTGGTGGGGAACGGACAAAATCAGAAAGAAGGAATCCGAGATTGATTTACTTGCTTTTGATGGAAAGGACCGCTATTTATTTGCCGAGGTAAAGTGGAGAAATCAAAAAATAGATGCGGCGATTTACCAAGAATTAGTGGAAAAAGCAAAGCCATTTCCTGCGAAGAATAAAAGCTATTGGCTGGTCAGTCTTTCCGGATTTGAAGACTTTCCTGTTGAGAAAAATACGGAGCGAATCACGTTAGAGGAAATCTATGAGATAGGACAACAAAGCCTTGACCCCTTCTATTCAGAAAGCAATATGCGTTCGCTGAAAAAATCCATAAAGGAATTACGTGAGGGTAAAGGAAAAGCGCATGAGCTTATAGAGGTGGATGATGAAATAAGAATACTAGGAGATAAGCAATGACTTCAATCAGTATTACCAAGGCAAGAGCAAAAGCTTAATCAGATTGTTTCAGAAGTAAATGAATCTTCTCAGCCAATCACGATTATCAATAATAGAGGTAAAAATGCGGTATTGATTGGAGAGGAGGATTGGAAAGCCATTCAGGAAACGTTGTACTTGAATAGTATTCCCGGTATGAGCCAAAGTAATTTGGCGTCAAAGGAAAAAGAAATTTCCGATCAACCATCTTTTTCAATGAATAGGAGAAATCATGAAACAATCATTAGAAGAAAAAACAGTCACTAGCCATGGAAGGCTTAGCGGCAGGGAAAAAAATTGCGGACAGCTGGTGCTACTTGCCTATCAAGAGGAATTAAATCTGCCTGAGGAGCTTCTGCTTCCTCTCTCTGCAGGGGCTTATTGAGGGCTTAGGAACCTTAGAGGAAGCTGCGGCGCACTCGTTGGAGCGAACCTTGTTTTAGCTATGAAAAAAATAAAGGAAATCCTATGGTACAGGTGGAGGCCGCCCATCTTTTTTTCAGGATTTTTGTTGAGCGCTGCGGAGCCAGCATTTGCAAGGATTTAAGAGGCATGGGCAAAGAAAAGCCTCTTTGCAGCTGCGAAGATTGCATCAAAGAGGCAATTGCTTTTACTGTATTAACTTGTATTTTTCTGTATGAGCCAAAAGTATTTTGGCGATGAAAGAGGATATAGCGGAAACTACGAATTATGATTCGGATGAGGAGTGGCAAAAATATTTTTAGAATTCCTCTACAATTTCCACGCTATCCGGTAAGAGCTCCAGATTCACAATGGAGTTTCCGGATAGCTTTACTTTTTCAGATTGGGTAAATTCCGTAATGCGCTGATATCGGTAATATAGTTATCGGAAATATCCAGTTCTTCCAGAGTGCTGAGGCCCTCTATACAATCCAGATTCTCCAGCTTGTTTCCACGAAGTCCAAGCCTTTTTAACGCTTTAAAATGGGAAAGAAAGGCTTTGGCATTGACCGTGAAATTATCAGAATCATCATCCAGGTTTTTGATTTCTGCCTGGTTGAGAATCAAGGTCTCCGTAGCGTTGTTATCTTCCATCTTACTAAGGGATAGGGAAATATCAGGCGTTTCAGGTGGACCAATAAGATTTTCGTCAAAAATCAGTTCTTTTACTTTAATGCCGGAAAAAAGTCCATGATAGTCTTTTAGGAGGTCTAAAGATTCTCCCAGAATGCTCATTTTTTCAAGGTTTGGTAAGCCTGCTAAAACATTTTCCCAGTCGTTAGAAATATAATCCAAGGAACCGGAAACTACTAGAGTGTTTAATGAGTTCATACCGCGAAGGGACTCGGCGCTAATATTCCATCCATTCAAAACACAGTAGAGGCTCTTAATCGAAGGCATATGAGCAAAATGCTTGAGATCACTCGATCCGCAAAACACGTCTTCCAAGGCGGTTAAATTTGCAAATCCGGTATGTAACAGCCATGCCCGCGACCGCCAAGGTGCAGGCTTTGTAAAGCGCTGAGACCGGCAATAGCCTTTCCATTCGTTAACTCATAACAGCTGTCAATGGAAAGTGTGTTTAATGAGGGGTGATTGGCTAAACCGTCCAAAGAGAGTATCGGTACGCTCTCGAGCTCCAGAGACTTTAAATTAGGCATATTTTGGGTAAAGTTTAAATCCTTTAAGGACATAACATCGTGTAATCTGAGATGTTCCATTTGGGGCATACCGGATAGAACGGAGATATTTTCTAAGGGTTTATCATAGGGACCAGACAGACTTAGATTTTTACAATTGCTTAAAGTAGCTAAAGGAGCTAAATCTGCAGAGGTATCAAGGGTTAAACTCTCTAAGTTAGGAAAGTGTCTTAAAAAAAGTAGTCCCCCTTCATATTTATAGTTTACCCTGATGGAAAGGCTTTTCAGGGAAGAAAAGGGTGTGAAAATATCCGTGATATCTTTTGTTTTGTCAGAGGAAATGCTGTAGGGAACAACGTCATCACGGAGGTAAATACCGCTAAGACCGAGTATCTGTTCCGGTTTTTGCCAAGATTAACAAAAGCTCTCTAAAGCCTTCCGAATTGTTTCCTATAGCAGAAAAAGTATTTTAACTCTTTTAGATTTTTTAAATCCTGATTGTCTTGACTGTCGCTATCGAAGTCCAGGTCTTTTCCCAGTGCCAGATTTTCCAAACCGGTGAAGGGCTGAATCTCCTGCCGGGGAATGTTTTCCGTAGCAGGAAAATAAAGAGTCTTTTTCTTCCACGGGATTTCCTCTTCATCCAGCTTCTCGGCATAGGAAAAAAACACCAATTTTTCTTCTTTTGTTATCTTTTTGCAATGGACAGGAACTTTAAGGAACTGTAGTCTTCCCCTGTAACTTGAGAAAGATTTTTGGAAAATGCTTTTTCTACAAAGGAAATCATTACCGGATCCTGCACAGTGCTACGATATTGGTCGGTAGGAAGTTCTATTCCGCTAGGAGAAAAGAAGGTTTTTAGTAAAATAAACAGAAGGATTGATATCACCACTACTACAGTGCCCACTGCACAGCTTTTGCAAAAAGATATTTCCCTCGTACGTTGTTTTGGAACAGTTCTTTCCTTGTTATAATTCACATTTTTGATGGTGATATTTTGGGTAATATCCGGCTTGTGTGGTTCCAAATAGACCTTGGTATTACAGAATTTACACTGCACAAAGCCTTCCTTCATTCCTTCGGGAACGGATAATTGGCCATTGCAGTTAGGGCATTGGATTTTGGTAATCTTCATGGATTTTCCTCTTGCTATTTTTAACTTATATTTTTGTAAAATAAATATTATTTTATAAACAAATTAAGTTTACATAATGTCTAAGGGATATGCAAGATAAGATTAGGAGGAAAAACAATGAGAAGTGTTTTGGGAGATCGTACAGCGGTGTTTGATGATGGAGGACGGAAGTTAAGCATTACGAAAGATGGAATTTCCGTAGAGGGGAAGAAGTCATTTAGCCTTTCCTTTTCCGAGGTGGGAGCCATTCTTCCCATGCGATATTGTAACTCCAATATGCTCTATTCTCTGATTTTTAGGGATCTTCAGGGGAAAAATATCAGCCTTCCGGACTTAGAGACAGATACCAAGGCAAATGGTAGAGGGCATAATATCGCGGAAACCAAGACGCTCTTACTTGCATTTGCAAGAAATAAGCTGGGAGCGGAATTTCCCAATAGCATCGATAGCTTGGACATTCCCATCGCCTTTAATTTAAAGGAAAAGGAGATTCGCCTTTCCGGAGGATGTATTACCGGAGCAAAGCATAGTATTCCTTTAACTGCGATTAGACGAGTGAAAATGGTGACCAACGGCACCATTTCCAACTTAGGCATTTATACCAAGGAAAAGGGCGGCTTCTTTGATTTTCCGGATATGAGCATTCCTGCAAATGAATTGACCCTTCCTATCTTGGAGGCGGCCATGACCAGAAATACAGGAGTCGGCATTGACTTTAGTAGGGGAGACGGATTTGCACAAAAAAACTTCCGAGTTTATGATTATTCGTTTCTTAAGTGCCGATTTTTCATTAATGAAGATGGCAGTTTCTCTGCTGAATGGCAAGAGAGGGTCTGTGACAGAATTTCTGCCTATGGATATGAGGAGGATACCTTGCTGGAGCAAGCTATATTGCTCTAGAAAGATATTATTTTGGGAAAAAAACTTGTGTTCATAGCTATAGCCTGTATACAAAGATAGCATTATGAGAGTGGTATTACACCACTTATCAGCAGGAAAAATGTCTCCTCCATCTCTTGATAAGGATAAGCCTTGCGGAGTGCCTGATAACAGGGGCAATCTTCCTCGTGGTCGTTAATAAGACCGCAGGCTTGTAAAAAGAATAGACAATGACGGGGCCAGTATATTGAAAGCCCCGTTTTTTTAATTCCTTACTAATTGTTTCGGAAAGAGCATTTTTGGAAGGCATTTCTCCTTTTTTATGTCCTTGATAACAAAGACTCTTTCCGCCGGAAAACTTCCAAAGATAGCCATCAAAGCTGCCCTCTTCCTTTTGCAGGGGCTAAAAATGCCTTTGGCATTTTGAATCATGGCTCTGATTTTTTTCGCTCCGACTTAATCATATTTTCCGTATGCATGATTCTTTCAATATCTTCTTCCGTGAATGCTGCGACCTTTTCCGGGGAAAAGTTTGCAAAACAGCTTCGAAGGGTTTCTCTTTTCCGAAGAATCAAGGCCCAGCTAAGCCCGGCCTGCATGGATTCCAAAAGCAAATACTCAAAGAGCTTTTGATCATCATGGGTGGGTACACCCCATTCTTTATCGTGGTAGGAAATCATTTCCGTACTGCTGTTTTTTTCCATTGACAAAGCCATAACGCCTCCTTTTTGAAGCATTATAACAGAATTTATTTAGAGTTGATAATAAATAAGCAGAGTAGTATAATGTACTACATATAAGGTTTGTGTATTCTTTGCTTGAATAGTACAGCAAATAATTTTTGAAATAGAGGTAAAATCATGGCATTTTCAATTCGAATGAACGAGGAAGAAAAAGCACTTGCAGAAAGCTATGCAAAGCTTCATGCAATGTCTTTGGGAGAGGCTTTCAAAAGGGCTTTATTTGAACGTATTGAAGAGGAGTATGATATCAGTCTTGCCAATGAAGCCTATCAGGAATATAAGAATAATGGCTGTAAGTCCAGACCCATTGAGGAACTCTGGGAGGAATTGAATCTATGAGCTACCATGTAGAAACAACTGCTCGATTCGATAAAGAGTTCAAAAAACTGGACAAATACACACAACAGATGATTAAATCCTGGATTGGAAAAAATTTGCAAAATTGTGAAAATCCGAGAGCTCATGGAAAGGGACTTACCGCTAACAAAAGTGGACAATGGCGGTATAGAATCGGAGATTATCGCTTACTCTGTCTTATACAAGATCAAGAGCTGATTATACTTGCATTGGCTCTTGGTCACAGAAGAGATATCTACAGTACTTAGGGGAACAGTAAGTCTCTATAACTGTGAAGTGGTAGATTACGGCCTATTTTAGACCTACTTTCAATGTTGCTTTCTCCGCTTCTTTTTTCGTAAACCCTTCATTCATCAGAACATCTATTAAATCCTCTTTGGAGCTAACGCCGTCCTCCATGTATTCTTTTTGCGACAATCTTTGCTTGCTCTCACCCAATTCACATGAATGTGGCTCAGGGCAAAAATCCGCTTCTTCTTCTGTGAAGTGGTCGAAGAGCAACTGTGCTTTTAATTTTACTTTGGAAAAGCCGATTTTATGCTTGCAATATTCTTTGGCTTTCTTCCGTGCCTCTTGATTCCAATCTATATCAAGATACTCCAGGGCAAATTTTGCATCCTCCAAATTGATATTTTCCACGGTAAGCATTTGCAGTAATTCTGTTTGGGATAAGGGCATGGTATCAAGATAGTCTTTAGCAGTTTGGAGGGCCTGTACTTGATTTTCGCTTAAGCTTTCCAATGGGGGCTTGCTGGTTTCTACGCTTGATAATTCCTTACCTGCCGTGCCACTATCCTTACTTCTTTCTTTGGAATCCGCAGAGCTATTCTCCGGGTAAATTTTTTTGGAATCTACCGAACTGTTCTCTATGCTTTCTGAAGAGAGCTTCGAAGAACTTTCTATAGCATTCCCTTCCTGATTTTGCTTTGTACAGGACATCATAAAGAAGAAAAGGAAAATGGCAGTAAGCCGGGTAAAAGTATCTGGAAGCATGACTCATTTTTGCAACTCCTTTCGTGGGAGAGATTTCTTCATTTTCATAAAAACAAGCTATAATAATTACGGTATAATGTCCTTATAGTAATCTTTGCTCTCTTATTAGGCAAGAACAAGTGCAGTTTAAGAAAAGACTTTTGAAAGAAATGGAGAAACAATGGAAGAATTTAAAACAATGAGACGGTTTAAGCAGGAAATTTCTAAAGAAGAGTGTATTCAAGTTTTACGGGAAGCTCCCAGAGGGGTAATGGCTTTTTCATGGGGAAAATGACTATCCCTATGCGATTCCTTTAAACCAGTTTTATGATGAGGAAGATGGAAAACTCTATTTTCACGGTGCGAAAGAGGGATTGAAATTGGATCTGCTTGCTAAAAACAATAAGGTCTGCTTTACCATCATGGATTCGGGCTTCAAAAAGGAAGGAGAATGGCCTTGGTATATTCGTTCCGTACTTTGCCTTGGAAGGGTGGAAGCTGTTGAGAATCAGGAGAAGGTGATAGAACAATGCAGAAAACTGGCGGAAAAATTCTATCCGACGAAAGAGTCTATAGAGAAAGAAATAGAAAAAGCCGGGGCAAGAGTCAATATGCTTTGCATGACGATTGACAGAATGACAGGAAAGCTGGTGAAGGAATCCTAAGTCCGGTTTGATTTTTCATGGAAGGAGGAGAAAATGAGTCGAAAGGAAGAAATTCAAAAATGCCTATCAATCCGTTGGCAATCATACCGGCTTTTATGATGGGATGATGACCTATGGTAATTTGGCAGGAAAGATATTATGCCGCTTGGTATGGAACATGGATAAGGGAAAAAATCTCTATTATCGGGAAAAAGTCTTATCGTCCATACCGAAGGACTTTTCCGGAAAAACTTTGGAAATTCCTGTGGGTACGGGAATTATGACACTTCCTCTATACAAAGAACTGCCAAAGGCGGAAATTGTCTGCATGGACTATGCAGCGGAAATGATGGCGCCGGCAAAGGAGAGGGCAGCTTTAGCCGGCATCGAAAATATTCATTTTCAACAGGGAGATGTGGGTGCCCTTCCTTTCCCGGAGGAAAGCTTTGATATCGTCTTGTCCATGAATGGCTTCCATGTTTTTCCGGATAAAGAAGCGGCTTATCAAGAGGTATTTCGTGTATTGAAATCGGGAGGAATTTTCTGCGGCTGTTTTTATGTGGAAGGGGGCGTTAAGAGAGCGGATTGGTTTGCAAAAGCATATCTATGTGCCGAAAGGACTATTTACACCACCCTTTGAAACGGAAGAGAGCTTAAGAAAGCGGCTTATGGAAAGCTACAAAGAGGTTTCCGTGGAGAGGGTGGAAACGGTGGCTTGCTTTTCCTGTGTAAAAAAATAAATTTCTTATTGTGACCATTCCTTTCTATTCTCCGTCTTGATGGAAGAAGGGAGCTAAGGCAAGGCGGAAATTTTGTCTACAGAAGATGTGGATTTTGGCGTATAATGGGAGGTGTAAAAATTGTTTTGTCCTATCGCCGGAAGAGCATAGGAGAAGTCGGGAAAAATTAAGTTTGTCTCAAAGCATGTCTCAAAGAATGGAGAATAGCAAAAAGAATTCCTGATCGTTAGAGTAGAAATAGGGGAAACTATGCTTGTTACAAAAAAGCTAAGCAACAATAATACATGGATTAATATTAACTCGGATGAAATCACCAAGCATTCCAAAGTCTATGAGGAATATGATATTGACCCGAAAAACTTTGGAGTATGCTTTTGATGAAAATGAGCATGCCCACATGGACTATGATCGGGAGGACGGAACTGTTACCTTCATTTACAGTGTCTTGGATCTGGAAAAGGATAAGGAATATTATGAGACGGTTCCATTGACGTTTATTGTGCAAAAAAATCGACTGGTGACCATCAGCAATGAAGACAATGTATATATCATTCAGAAGATGTGTGATTATGTGGATGGAAAAGAGAATCTTTCGATTTATACCTTACTCTTTGCAAGTTTGGAAATGATTTCCAATGCCTATTATCCTATTATTGAGCGTTTGGATAAGCAGAAGGATGAGATTAACCATTTGCTTCGGCAGAAAACCACGAAGAAAAATCTTTATGCTCTTTCCGACTTGGAGGTGGGCATGATTTATTTACGATCCGCCGCTACGCAAAATCGTCTTTTGCTGGAGCATATCCAGGCTCATGCCATTTATCGTAGCTTTAATGAAGAGGAGTCTGCGCAGTTTGATGATGCCATGGTGGAGGCCAGACAGCTGGTGTCCATGACGGACTTACTTTCCAGCGTTGCCCGCCAACTGTTGGATTCTTACAACAATGTTTTAAATAATGACTTAAATAACAACCTGAGTACTTTAACTATTTTTGAGATTTTACTCAGTGTTCTTGCGGTTATCACCGGATTCTTCGGCATGAATGTGCCTCTGCCTTTTATGAATGAACAAAGAGCGTGGATTATGATTTGTGCTGTCAGTGCAATGTTATGGGTGATTTTTAACTTGGGTAATGCGCTGGATTATAAGACGCAGATAAATGAATGGATAGAAAGTAAGGATAGAAAGTAAGGAATAAAACGTATTTGAAGCCGAGATTGGGAAATGAAGCATTTGGAATATAGCTTTAGGAACGTAAAAATCATAGATAAGGATTCAGAAGGATGGAAGACCAAAAAGATTATCGCCCTATATTTTTCAAAGGGTGGAGACTGCGATTTCAGAAACCAAAAATAAATACAGCCGCTTACTCCTTTCTATTTCCTATGGTATTTTTAAAAAAATCATGGCGGATGCAGAGGAATGTGAGAATGATACTTATTTAAAGACCTGGAACGCCATTCCACCGAAACAGCCGGAAAATCTGCCGGCTTTTTTGTCGAAGATTGTTCGGAATCTTTCTTTAGACCGTTACGACAGCTTGCATGCGGAAAAGCGTGGGGGAGGAGAAGTTCCGGTGGTACTGGAAGAGCTGTCGGAAGTCCTTCCGGATAAAGGGTCTATTCCAGGGGAAAGTAATGAGCTTTTCGGAGCTTATAGACTCATTTTTTTGGCTAGCTTGAAACCGGAGAGCAGAAATATTTTCATGAGAAGATATTGGTTTATGGATTCCGTATCCGAGATTGCGGAGGAATCCGGTTTTGGCCTTAGTAAGGTGAAAATGAGTTTAAGCCGTACAAGGAGCAGCTTAAGCTTTTCTTAGAGCAGGAGGGATATCGTTTATGAAAGAGGACAGCAAGCGACTGCTTCGGGGAATGACAGAGGTAAGTGACCAATATATTCTGGAAGCGAGGCATTTTACCAAAAGAAGGATGAACAGAACGTTGATAGGGAAAATGCAGTAAAAAGAAATTAAAGGAAAAGAAAGCATAGAAGAAGCAAGCAAAGAAAAATCAAGAAAAGAATACCAATACAAAGAATGTAATAATGAAGAAGGCGGAAATAGAGAAAGTATAGAAAAAGAAAAGAAGATTATCAAAATGCAGGAAGCTAAGAAGAGGAAATTTATTACCCTTCCTCGGGTTTTAGGATTTACTGCTTCCATAGCTGCGGCCTGCTTTGTTTGCTATATCGGAGTATTCATGTTTTTCGCTCCCAGAGCAGCCAAACCAAGCTCTGTAATGCTGGAGGGAGCACAAGGGGAGGACTCCGGTGGAACACAGGATAAAGCGGAAGAATTTGCCGCAGAGGGCGGAGAACTGAAAGAGAACTCTGCCGGGATCACGGCTAAGGGACGGAGCGTAGAAGAAGTTGCGTCCATGCAGCAGGCTACAGAACTTACCGGTTTTTACCATGCGTATTCCTGAGGGAAAAGATCCTTATACAGAAAAAACCATCAGTGTAATCGGAGAGGATATGATTGAAGTGGCCTATTCTAAGGAAGAGCCTTCTGCGGTAGGATATTCCATCCGAAAAGCAAGAGCTGAAGGAGACATTAGCGGAGATTATACGGAGTATACAGAAAGCAAAGAAGTGGATTCCGAGGGAAGAAAAAGTCACTTTAAAGGGTGAAGCCGGAAGATATTCCCTGGCATTATGGGAAGAAAATGGCTTCAGCTATGCGGTAAATGCACAGGAGAAGCCAATGACGGAAGAGGAGATTTTAGAAATTGTAAAGGCGGTGGAGTAAGAGACTCGTCAAGGCAATGGAGGAGCGTAAAAAATCGGACGGTGAATTTTCACCGTCCGATTTTTTATGAAATATTGTAGAAGCTGAATGCTTCCTATAGCAATATCGCCCTTGAGGCTATATTGCTTTTGAGATTATATTGTTCTGGAAGTTATAACGCTCTTAATATATTGCTTTTGATACTTTGGCACTATCATTAGCCCCAGAAGTAATGTCCGGTAATTAAAGAATAAATGCCCATAACTGCTACAACAGCACAAGCTATAATTTGTAATGGACGAATGCGTACGCTTGTTCCGTTTTCATGAGCTTGTTTAATCATAAGAATCTGCCCCTACGCACATTACCAAGCAGACAAGAGTAACGATAATAGTCATGGTTTGCTGGTTCATTTTACTTCCCCCTAAAAATTAAAGTGATTTGTTTATTTCCTTAAAAAAAGAAAAATATTAATTTTAATCCTTAAGAATTGTAAGCAGAATACTAATGTCTGTCAAGAGAAATCTTAATCTTTTACGGAAGCTAATTGACTTCTTAGATGATGAATTTATAATAGTTTTGCATGTATAGGATAGAGAATTTTTCCTATCCCGTAAGTGAGATTATGGAGAAGAAGTAAACGTTACTGTTTATCAATATTTGTAGCAGCTTTCAGGAGGAAAACAAGATGAATCAGACTATTATGATTGTAGCCGGTGTGGTAGTTGTGTGGGCAGTTTTATTTGTTGTTATGATGAGCTTTCAAAAAGCGTAAGGCAGGGGAACAGCAATTTAATGCGGATAATGCTTATAAGGCACTCTTACATTTGTACTGCGATCATGTTGCTATTGACGGAAACAGTCTTTCCGCATTTTCCCATACGCAGGGAGAATACATGCAGACAATCGTAGCTTTAGAGCCGGGACAGCATAAATTGAAGGTATTTTCCGCTCTACAGAGGCAGGCGTTACAGGCAATAAGAATTTGGTCAGCGAAAAGCTTAGTATTGATATTGATTTGGAAGCAGGGCATGTTTATTCTGCAGCTATGTATTTTTATTCCTCAGAAGATAGAAACGAGTATTACAAGGGACAGACCGGAAAGGCTATTGCAGAAGTGCCTCTTTCTATTGTTAAGGGCAGCGACCAGGTTAAGGCCTATGTCATTGTGTATGAAGAGCAATAAAAGTAGCTAGAGAAAGTGGGGGCTTCATGTGGAAAAGAAAGTCTAATACTTATTTAGATGAAAATGGATCCTGCCACTGGCAAATTAGGTACTATTCGCCCAATCCGATTTTTTCTTTCTTTGGTCTTCTTTTCTTACTGGGAATATTTTTTCTGATATATAGGCAATTGGGCTTAGATAAGAGTGTGTGGCTTCTGTATGGACTGCTCACTATGTATTCCGCCTTTTGCGTATGGGATATCTACAAATATTTCTTTCTTACTTATATTGTGGAAGTGATTCTGTATGAAGAGGAGATAGTACTTCTTTACCATAAGGGGGAAAGCCGGAGGATTCCCTATACGGAAATAGGATTTGTGGATTTTTCAACTCCATGAGGGTATGGGAAGTAGAATACGTTTTTCGCCCCACTTTAGCCTTTACAAGAAGAACAGCACATCTAAGATTCTGGATTCCGTGCTGTATAAAAATGATTATTTGCTTTTTACAGGAGAAGTAGAGCTTCTGGAGGATTATCTTAGGATTAAAGAAATTTTGGCGGAAAAGGGAAAACATTGTGTGGAACCAAGGGAAACCGAAGAGTGCTTTCGAAGAGGAAGGCTTAGCAGGCAAGCTAGAAGAGATATTGATAATGAATATATATACATAAAAATGCAAATTCATACATTTTACACATTTCATACATAAGTTGAACATAAGTTTCTGCGATAGTAGGGCATGTAAAGAGCAACCCAATCACAGAAAAGAGGACAGTATGAAAAAGAATAAAAATAAAATGAGTATATGGCTGGCGGCAATGGCAATGAGTATGGCCATCGTAGGATGTTCCAATGCAAAGACTGCTACAACAGCGGCAGCAACTACTGCCCAGAGCACAGAGGCAGTGGCAACGAACACTTCCACAAAAACAACGGCAAGTTATTCCGAGGAAGATTTAAATACTTCTTATTCCGATTCCGATACCAAGATTGAGTTGAGTAGCGAAAAACGCCAAGATTACCGGTGAGGGCGCGAGCTATACGGATGGCAATATTGTCATTACCAAGGCCGGAACCTATGTCTTTAGCGGAGAGTTCAACGGACAGATCATTACGAAGGTGGGCGACGAAGACCTGGTACACATCGTTTTCAACGGCGTAAATATCACAAATACGACTTCCTCCGTCATTAACGCAGCTACCGGATCGTAAGATTGTGTTGACCTTAGTGGATGGCACTACCAACACCATCACAGACGGCACAACATATAATTATGCAGAGGAAGAGGATGAGCCGGATGCAACCCTCTTTGTAAAGCAGGATTTGACCATTAACGGAAACGGAACTTTGAATATCAGTTCTAACTATGCCACAGCCCTTAAGGCAAAGGATAATCTCATTATCTTAGGCGGAAAGATTAACATTGAATCAGTAGGAAAGGCCATCAAGGGAACCGATTCCGTTACCATTGAAAATGCGGAAATCACCATCAATGTAGAGGATGACGGTATCACTACAGACGGAGCCTTGGTTATCAATAGCGGAACCATTAAGATGGAGAAGGTTGGAGAAGGTCTGGAGGCTGTTACCATTGATATTAACGGCGGAACCATTGACATCGTGGCGAGCGATGACGGTATCAATGCCCGTGGCTTGATTGATGACAGCGCTACAGATGAGGAAAAAGAAGCTTACGGAGAGGAAAATCAGGCGGATACCTATTTCCGTATTACAGGCGGTACGGTAAATGTGACAGCAGGCGGAGATGGTATCGACTCCAACGGTCAGGTCTATATCGAAGGCGGCACCTTAAATGTTTCCGGACCTGCTTCCGGACCGGATGTAGCCTTTAGACTATAACGGAAAGGCTACGATTACCGGCGGAACCTTTGTCAGCACCGGTGTGCAGGAAATGTTTGAATCCTTTGACAGCAGTTCCACACAGAATTTTATCAATGTGTTCTACTCTAGCGCGGTAAGTGGCGGAACAGAGATTAAGGTAACAGACAAGAGTGGAAATGTAGTGCTAAGCTATACACCGACCAACGATTTTACGGCAGTGATTCTTTCCTCTGACAAGCTTGTGACAGGAGAGAGCTATACGGTAAGTGCGGGAAGCAATAGCGAAGAAATCACGATTTCTGCCGGAGAAAATTCTATAGGAGAGCAAAGCGGCGGTATGGGATTTGGCGGTGGAAACGGTACTACTCCAAGCGGAGCTGCCGGGGAAAATGGCGGTACTCCACCTAGCGGAAACGGCTCTATGGGACAGCCGCCTGAGAAGCCGACAGATGCCAATGGAAATTAACTGGCTATGCCGGAGCCACCAAGTAGTCAGGGAAGTAATAGTGAAAGCAACTAATATCGTTTAGGGAAATAAATACCCCCGAAATACTTTTAATCCAATACTTTGGAGAAAAGTATTCCGGGGGTGCTTTTTAGAAAAGAATATAGACTGAAGAAGGGATGAAAAATGGTATTTCCTCGAATCAGTATATTCTCAAAGAAGAGCTATTTAGATAAGGTACTAAATCTTCGTTCTAAAGGAATTGACAATGCCGCGTATTGCGCCATAGCCAACTCCGGCTACTGGCCAAATAATCCAGCTGATATCCCAACGCCGTGTAATAAAGCTGTAGGCCAGATAAATAGCCGTTACCGAGCACCAGTAAATTTGCCCGACGGTTTCATTTTTGTGCTCATCCATCTTTTCTCCCTTCTATAATCCCCTTGCTCTAAAAAGCATATTCAAGGCATCCCAAATAATATTCGTTTTGACAATTAGAAACACGCCAACGGCCACAAAAAAAGCAGAAGGAAAGGCACGGCAAGAGCGGTATGGAGATCATCTTCTCCATAAATAATCATACTGATAAAGATGGGACTTGCCGCAATGATGCAAAGAAAAATACCTAAAATCATCTGAGAAGTATAAGTTCCCTGGTAACGGGATTTTTTCTCCTGCACCATACCATTTACCCCGTAAGCAGTATTCAGAAGCTCTTTTTCTATATAATGGAATCGATCTCCTTCAATGGAGTTTTTTTGATAAATAAGGCTACTCCTGCTCCTGCTAAAAAGAAAGAGGAAGAGCACACCAATCCCGACTGCTTTTTCCCTCTGATAGAGAAAGAAGAGAACTTTCCTGAAGAGTGCTTAAAAACAATCAATAGGCTGGGGGAAAGGATACAAAGCAATACGCCCAGAGCAATCTGAGAAGCTGCTTGATACTTGTGTTCCAGAAATGCATTAGCCTCCTCCATGGAAACAGGAACTTCCTTTAAGGAAGATTCCGTATCAACCTTTGGGGGCTTCTCCCGGACTGTCCAGCTCAATCTCATCCTTTAAGAGGTAATCCGTACTGACGGAAAAGACCTCGGACAACTTCAAAATCTTATTCATATCCGGAATGGACTGGGCGCCCTCCCATTTGGAAATGGACTGTCTGCTGACCTCCAGTTTCTCCGCCAGATCCTCCTGAGACCAACCATTTTTTTCTTTCTTAATTCTATAATCTTGTCTGCCAGTATCATACTCTACTCCTTTTATGATTTTTCAGTGTTTACCGGATTTTCCCTTCTCGGAAAATGTCTTGGCTCACTCCGTCTTTACGCCTCTCATACTAGTGAAAAAAATTCGGTTGCAGAGAAGAAAGCAGGCTTTGTCAATTTGACAACCGGCGGTTGCAAAGCCTTGATTTTCCGTGGAAAAAAATAATATTTCGAAGAAAAGCTTCAGAATGGAGAAGTGTGATGACCGAATTGAAACAATAGTTTTTGGGAAGACGAGATCCGATATGTTCTTGTCGGGGATTATTATATCCCGAACTTGACTTTAGTGGAAGAAGAAAGAAGGATCGGGCGCAGTCTTTGAATTCCTGCTTGCATGAGTTTGTAATTCACTTGATTTATTAAGAAAGGTATAGTACGATTGCATTACAAACAAATGCAGATTTAATGGAGGTGTGACCATGGCAAATGGATTACTTCAGCTTCGTATAGACGAAAACCTTCGGAAGGAAGCTTCCGATGTATATTCTCAGCTTGGCCTTGACTTGCCTACGGCAATCCGGATGTTCCTGACTCGTTCTGTGCAGGTGCGGGGCATTCCATTCAGCATGATCCTGCCGGAAGAGAACTATAAGGCGACGGTAGCTGTCGCTGCCATGAAGCGCATGAGTAGTGATGCGGAGAATGCCGGTGTAGCCGACATGACGCTGGATGAAATCAATGCGGAGATCGAAGCCGTAAGGAATGGGAAATAACGTATGAAACTATATGCAGTGATAGATAGTACTGGTTTCCGCTCTTCTTCGCTGGGATTCCGTGCCCGGAGCGGTTCTGGAACAGGCTCTTGTGGGAAGCATTGTTCCTCTCCTTAGCGATGAAATCATGACTGAATACGAAGAGGTACTGCGGCGGAAGAAATTCCCCTTTAAGGAAGAGGATATCCAAGCCGTGACAGATGGGATTCGGATGCGTGGTGTGTTCCTTGACCCGGAGAAGCTGGAGGAAAACCTGCCCGACCCGAAGGACGTAATCTTTTATGCGGTCACTATGGAAGCAAGAAAAGACAGTGATGCTTATCTGGTAACCGGAAACATCAAACATTTCCCCCTGAAGCCCCTATGTGGTGACGCCGAGGGAAATGCTAACGATCCTGGAGAATGGCGGAAAGTCACTCCCGGAGGAAGCAAATAATGATGAATGATGCGCTCATCAAAAGTTTTTGCAGACGCTTTCTGCAAAATTGGAGAGAGGACGTAATTTTCTAAATTTCTTCATTCTCTGAATCTCTACATTTCCAAAACTGCTTCAATAGAGAGACGAAGGGCGATTTCCCGGGAAGCAAGGCCGAAGGAACGCATATCGTAATTCTCTACATTTGCCAAGGTATCTCCGGTATAGAGAAGAGATCCCCATTGGATGTTTCTCATCTTTGCTACAGCGGCCAGGGCGGAACACTCCATCTCCACAACGGAACAACCTTCCGACTTTCTATATTCCACCTTTTCTTTGGTTTCCCGGAAAAAAATCCGTCGGTGGACCAGGTAGTTACCTCTTCATAGGGCAAATGATGGGAACGAAGAACTTTTTCGATAGCCTTTCTTGGGGCTTCCTCTATGTCCACGAAGCGGGAGGGCGGAAGATAGTGGTAGGAAGTGCCTTCGTCCCGCAGCGCCTTTTTCGGAACCAGAAAAACGCCTTCCTCCTTATGAACCAATACACCGCAGGAACCACTGCTGATGACTTTTTCACTCCATGGGCAATGAGCCAATCCAGAATCTGTGCGGCAGGGGCGGCACCTACAGGAGCCTGTACCAAGAGGAAGGGAATTCCATTTTCCTCCAATAAAAAAATGGGATATTGCATGGTGGCGGAGAGAAAATGGGTCAGTACCTTTCCGCCATGCTGTAAGGCATATTTTTTTCTATTGTGTCCTGTAAAAAGGCAAAAACGGCTCTCTCCGGAAAAATGCACATCCAGCGCTTCGTGACCCGGCTCTAAAACGGCACTGGGGTCGGAATCAAATTCCAAGATGGGGATTTCGTGTTTTTGAATACTCATTTTGGCCTCTATTTTTCTCTTTTTAAAAGGGTTTTATGGTAAAATAATAGCAATATTTTTTTTATAAAGTCTTAGTATACATGGGAAAATAAGATATTCGCAAGAAGGAAAAATAGTAAGGAAATTTAAATATTTAAATTGTATGAGGAGTAAGATAATATGAAAGTACTGGTTATACCGGATGTGCATTTAAAAAAACCTGGATATTCGATAAGGCGGAAAAATGTCTTAAAGTCGGGGAAGGCGGATAGGGCAGTCTGTCTTATGGATATGCCTGATGATTGGGATATGGAATTTCAGATTGATCGATACAGGGCAATCTACGACAGGGCTATTGCATTTGCCAAGGAGTATCCGGATACCCTTTGGTGCTACGGAAACCATGACCTAAGCTATCCCTGGGGACGACTGGAAAGCGGCTATTCTCCTTATGCAGAGCGGACGGTTATGGAAAAACTGGAAGAGCTGGAAATGAGCCTGAAAAATTCCTCTCAAATCAACATTATGCATAGAATAGGTCGAGTTTTGTTCTCCCATGCAGGCCTTAGCACGGAATTTGTAAAAAGTCTTAACAGGAAACTCTTGGATGCGAACATAGATGAAATTCTCCATTCGGTAAATACTGCTTCTCAGGATAAGCTGTGGAATGATGAATCGCCCCTTTGGTTGAGAGCATTGGACGTACGGAGAAGGGCGTTTCAATCGGAAAAAGTACAAGCAGGTGGTCGGACATACTCCGGTGGAAAAAATCATGGAGCAGGAGGGGATAATCTTTACAGATGTTTTTCTCCACGGATAGGGAAGGTGCGCAGATTGGGGAATCTGCCATGGTGGTGATAGATTCTGAGACGGGGGTGTATGAGGAGGTAGAGGTTTAAGAAAAGGACTATGAAAAAAATCAATAAATGATGGATTTTCGACGATATAGGCCTGAAAGGGAGGCAATCTGAGCCTGCGGGTACTTGCGAAAAACAAAGGTACTGCAGTTTTTCGCTTAGTACCCTACCCGTTGGGCGAGCTTAGCGAGAGCGTGCCTCAATTTCAGAACTATATTTTTGAAGAAAAATCAGTATGATTTTCATAGTATTTTCTTATCCGATTAGGACCTTGCCGGTTTGTTTCAAATACTTTTCCGGAATTGGTGTTTCCAACTGCCAGATAATGCTCATGGGCTTACTGCCGGTATGAGAGATATACCGGGCTGGGCCAAGAAAGGTATAGGCTTCTGCCCCAAGGGCGTTTTTTTTCCATTCGCGAACGAATAAAAAGACATTTGTCCCCAGCTTTTTGTGCTGAATATAGCGCTTTCCGGTTTCGGAAGTATCGAAGTGGCATTCTGGCTCTGCCAGTGAAAGAGCTTTTCGTTAAGGGAGTAGTCTTGGTACATGGTACTGGGAGAATACTCTTTATCAGATTTATTCAAAGTCACAAAAAGAAGATCCAGCTTTTTCTCCGGAAGCCATTTCACGCCCTCTCGAACGGTGTTGGGCTTTTCAAAGTCTAAAGCCAATAAGATCTGATCTCTTGAATAGCTACAATGCACATCCAGTGGACAGTCCGGTATACATGACAGGCTTTGATCCACAAAATCTATACTGTCTAAATTGAAGGAAAGTAAATCCAGTAACTCTCGAAGCATTGTGGGCGATTTCTGCAAATTGATTAAGTTCTCTTTATCCTCCGGGCTTTCCCAATCTATAAGCCTTTGAAATAAGGAGAAATAGAACATTCGGAAAAATCTGGCTTGCAGTTTAGGTAAAGATAAGAGGTAGTCAAAAGCAATCTTCAGATGTTTTTTCCAAAAACATGGACAGAAATTCTTGTAAAAAATGAATCCAACGTCTGGAGTTTATGCTACAAAGCTTTGGCAAGGCTTTCGTAATTAATTCTTCTAATGGTTCGGAAAAAAATTTGCCCATTGCTCTGCCTCTACGCAAAGTCTGGAAAAGGAGCTTTTCCGAAGATAAATGTCTTTAGGGCTTAGATGAAAAATACTTTAAAAATTGTCATAGCTTAAAGGAAGTCCCGTATCTTCGTTGAAAGATTTTTAGTCTAAAGAGAAAAACCATCTTTTCTATCAAAGTTTGCCCTTATATTCTCCAAGATAATTTTTGCTGGCTACCTTTTCTAATTGGATATAGCAGTTTTGGGGAAGTGAAGTAAAAGCCCTTCTGTATCTCCTGGCTAAGGTTATTCCTGTGATGAGACAGCAAGGCGGAAAACTTTTCTTCAAAATTATATTTTTTATTGGCTTGCCCAATAAAATCTAAAACAGTGAGACACTCTTTATCCGTAGAAAGACGTAGTCCACGTCCTAACTGCTGTAAAAAGACTGTTAAAGACTCTGTAGGACGGAGAAATAGAATCGTATCCACCTCCGGAATATCGATTCCTTCATTATATAAATCCACAACAAAAATAAATTGAATTTCGCCGGAAATCAGACGATTCTTTGCTGTGTAACGTTCTTCAACACTGGAATTTCCGGTTAAGGACAGACAGGAAATTCCATTCTTCTGAAAGTGACCTTCCATAAATTTCGCATGCTCGATTGAAACGCAAAAGCCAAGTCCATGAACTGTATGAATATCATTTACATAGCGATTAACACTGTTGATAATATGATTTGCTCTTTTTTCTGCACTACTACTTTGCAGAGAGAAAATGTTACTAAGCTCTGTTCTATCATAGCCACCTCTTACCCAATGCACATTGGATAAATCGATCTCATCAGAAATTCCGAAATACTGGAAGGGGCAGAGTAAGCCACGGTTAATTGCTTCAGGCAGACGGATTTCAGCCGTAATTTTATTGTTAAAGTACTTTAGAATATCCTTTCCATCCATACGCTCCGGCGTGGCGGTAAGACCAAGAAGAATCTTTGGGTGAAAATAACTTAACAAGTCCTGATAACTGGGAGCTGCGGCATGGTGAAATTCATCCACGACAATATAATCATAAAAATCAGGAGGCACTGCTTCTGTAAAGTTCTTCGAAGAAAAGGTCTGTATGGAGATAAAAAGATGATCTAAGGAATCTGGCGTGAATTGCCCTACAAATAATGCTCCAAAATTGGAATCCTTTAATACATGTCGAAAGACTGCTAAGCTTTTGCTTTTAGGATTTCTTCTCTATGCACAACAAATAAAAAGTCTGGGCTTTCTTGTTCCCTGCTTTTTCAAAAAGTCTATAGTCAAAGGCGGAAATTAAGGTTTTACCGGTTCCCGTTGCAGAGACAATGAGATTTTTATAATTTCCTCGAACTTCTCTCTCCGCATCAATTTGATCCAAGATTTCCAGCTGGTGGGGATAAGGATTTACGTCAAAAAGAAAGCTGTCATCGGAAAAGGAGGATTGCCCTGTTTTTCCTAATTGAAGTGCGGTTTTTAACGTTTTCTTATCCTCTTCACTATTCGTATAGGAAATAAAACTTGCATTATTCCAATAACTGTCAAAAAATTGCCTCCATTTTCTTGAGAATAAACGGCATATCCTTAGCGGTCAGTTTGACATTCCATTCTAAGCCGTCATCGAGAGCAGCAGAGGAAAGATTGGAGGAGCCGATATAGGCGGTTGTAAAGCCGGTTTCTCTGTAGAAGATATAAGACTTTGCGTGAAGTCGCTTTCTTTCAATATCATAAGAAATTCTTATTTCCGTATTTGCTAAGTTACAAAGCTGTTCAATAGCCTTGGCATCACTGGCTCCCATATAGGAAGTAGTAATAATTCGAAGCTTTCCCCCATTTTCCGTAAACTCTCGTAGAGTATCCCGAATTAGATTTAAACCGCTCATTTTGATAAAAGAAACCAAGAAATCAATTCGATCTGCTGATGCAATTTCCTTTTTCAATTCGGAAAAAAAGGGAAGGCTCATTTTGTGAGCCGGTAAAAAGACTGCTCTGGGAAATCGGACTTTCAGGACGAAGTAGATCCTTTGCGCTTTTCATACCAAGCTTTAGAAGCGGATTTTTGGCATGGGTAGCGGAAAGTACGGCAAGGAGCTGTTCCCCTTCTGGACCAACGGACAATTGAGAAATATCCTCTCCCTCCGAGGAAAGGAGTGCAATGATTTTATTGATCACTTGAATTTTGGCAGTAGTATCCTGATCTGATATCTGTTCCAGGTTGCTTCGAATAATATCGCTGCAGTATTGAGCCAATACAGTGGAGGCTTCCGCTTTATCAATTTTCACAATATTCTTTTCTTCTTCTGAAAAATGCAGACAGTTCCTCTTGAATTGCTAAGTTGATAATTTGTTCATAAATTCCGGGCTTAAGCATAAGGGTATCCTCTTGAAATATGTGATTTTATTTTTTTACAGAATGAGATCATTATGGCAGCTTCTTTAGAGGAAGTAAATAAGCTATGGGAGGATTTTGAGAAACTAAAGAATCATTCTAAATCCTCTAAAATATAAAGTATCTACGCTTAGCTTAAAAAGTTTAATACAGCCTGCGATTGCTATAAAAATTTACCTTAAAGGTAAATTTAAATTGACTAAGCTGTTTATTTATGGTAATATAAATTTACCTAAAAGGTTAATTGCAAGGAAGAGGTGATGCCTTGGAAGTTACGTACAAAACGAATAAAAATAAAGAAAGTTTGTACGGATGCTAAAGTTTCAGATCGAACTTATGGAAATGAAATGTCTGAAAAAATACAGATGCGTATAGCGGAAATAGAAGCTGCAGATACTGTGGAAGAGATGATTAAATTCCATATCGGTAGATGCCATCCATTGACCAATAACCGCAAAGGGCAATATGCAGTTGATTTGGTTCATCCGTATAGAATGGTATTTGAAAAACACGGTAATAAGATACAGGTAGCCCATATTATGGAAATAGTGGATTACCATTAGAAAAGTGAAATGGGATAGGGGTAGTACTATGGTGAGAAGTCGGAGCATTATTGCAACACCACCTGGAGCGACAATAAAGGAGCAACTCAATGACAGAGGAATGAGTCAGAAAGAATTTGCTGCAAGAATGGATATGTCTGAAAAGCATATCAGTAAGCTTATAAATGGAGAGGTACAGTTAACTCCGGAGGTTGCTGTTAGATTGGAGCTGGTGCTCGGAGTACCTGCAAAATTTTGGAATAATTTAGAAGCGATATACAGGGAAAAATTAATTAAAGCCGAAGCTGAAAATGTTGTGGATAAGGATGAAGAGATAGCTAAAAAATTGCCTTATAATGAGATGGCTAAATATGGATGGGTTCCTGAAACGAGAGTATTAAAAAGAAAAAAGTGGTAAATCTTAGAAAAATATTTTTGAGGTTGTAGAACTTTCGCTACTGGAGAATATTCAGATAACAAAAATTGCATGTAGAAGGTTGGCTGTGACAGAAAAGAGTGATCTAGCGTTACTGGCTTGGGCACAAGAAGCAAGGATAAAGGCCAGAGAGGTTGAAACGGCTCCCATTAATATTAAAGGCTTAGTGAATATTATTCCTATAATCAGATTGATGACAGTTATGAAAGCGAAAGAGTTCTGTCCGAAGCTTAAAAGTATGCTTGCAGAGTGCGGGATTGCACTTGTTTTTTTGCCGCATTTGCAAGGCTCATTTTTACAAGGAGCTTCCTTTATGGACGGAAAGAAGATTGTTGTAGGATTAACTGCGAGAGGAAAAGACGCAGATAAGTTTTTGGTTCAGTCTATTTCATGAATTAGCCCATATTGTATTAGGGCATATAGGTCAAATGAATGGAACTTCAGAGGATGATGAAAAAGCTGCAAATTCTTGGTCCAAAGACACATTAATCCCTGCTAAGGATTTTGATGAATTTGTTGTTAATAATAGCTTTTCTGCATCAAATGTACATGCGTTTGCTAAGAAGCGAATTGCACCCGGGATTGTGGTTGGAAGATTGCAAAAACGAAGGATGCATTAAGCATAGTATATTAAATGAATTAAAGGATCATTATGAAATCGTTGTATAGTTTTTAAGAGAAGGCTATAACAATCCTTCTCGGGATTATACTAAAATACTATTGTCGGGTATGGTGGAAGAAAATAGGTATGCTGAGGGAAATATGACAACAACAAAAC
>BNJT01001181.1_pt1 | contig 276352 bp, 397 predicted proteins | sample 8540491 | NCBI WGS metagenome assembly BNJT01 (sample SAMD00202455, study PRJDB9452) | human saliva metagenome | host: Homo sapiens | reverse complement strand
TTCAAATGTAACTTTGCTACTCTTTTGAAATTAAGTCTATTTTTTTCTTCCCACCTTTTGCTCCATGAAAATAGAAAACTCTTTTTATTATTCACATTAGAGTATCCAAAAATTTAATGGAACAATATAGACTTCATCATTTTCTTTTATCATAGAATCCTATTCTACAACAATCACAATTTCTTATAAATTCATCAATCTTTGTTTCATCTAAAAACTTCTCATCTTTTTCTTCTCATAATCTCACCTCGTGCTTATAGTTTAGATTTATTATAGTTCAATTTTATCTAGTTTTCAATATTTAAAAAATAAAAAAAGGCACTAAAATGTATAGTGCCTTTTAATGTTTTAATTAAAATCCTAAGAAATTTAAAGCAGATTGATTTTTTTATATGTTTTTTTCCTTTATATACTATTTTTTTAAATCATTTTTAGGACTTATTAAAATATCCGTTTTTTTCTTCTTTTTCTATCTTAAGTCCTGCTGTAAGAGTTGCTATAGGTTGATCATTTACGTTATTATAAATATCTATACAGTAATAACCTTCTTTTTTTCTTTTGACTTACTGCGATATAACGTTTTTATAGTTTGACCTTCTATTTTTTTCTTCAAAAACGTTGACCTACTGGTGCAAGGTATGACGCATCTCCCATATGAGCAAATGCTATGTAGTTTTCTATAAGTTTTTTTCTACTACAAGGAACATTCCTTCTGGATAAGCTCCAACATCTGAATAAAAAAATCTCCTTTATAATATCTATCGTACTCAACTTCTTTTTACGTTTTTTTAACAAGTTTACTTGTAATTTTACTTTGATCACCTGCTACTTCTGCAAATGCATCTTGGGAATTTAAAGATAAAAAAACTTGCTGATAAAAACCAAGAATACAAATACCTTCTTTAATACATTTTTTTACTTCCTAAAATTTTGTTTGTTGCCATTTTGAATCACTCCTTATTTGTTATTCCCTCGCCCCTATTGTATACCACTTTTTTTCGTTTGTCAAATAATTTTTTTGCACCTTACCATAATAGAATTTTTTTATCATCTTATCGGATACATATGTTATTTTTTTAGATCGGTATAATTTGACAAATATATTAAAAAAATGAGAAAAATTTAAATAATCAATATATTGAGGAGGCATAAATGAAGAGATTTTTTTAATATTATTATTTAGTTTATTTAGTATTTTTTTACTTATGGAGCTAACAGTGTAAATGAAGCAGAAGTCAATAATTATATCAGACAAAAAGTTAGATAGAAATAAAAACAATCACTTTTACTTTTAAACTTAAATAAAAGCTAATAACACTTTAGAAGGTTACAGCGATGAAGGAGTACTTTGTGCAATTACTTCTTTGGATAAACAACCTGATATGATTTATTTACTTCAAGTAAAATCAACAATTTCTGAAAAAAATGGAAAATTGAAAACCAGTCTATGAAATTCGTACCAATGATAATCAATTACTTGTAAGAAGTGAATATGACTTGAATAAACCAATAAATATATTTGAAAACTGAATTATTTCTTGCATATTTTCAAGGACAAGTCCCATTTTAATTCTAGAGTTGATAATCTTATAAAGAGTATAAATAGTATAAAAATCAGAAATTAACTATCTTGATACTAATACTAAAGGTTATCAAAACTTATGTAATAAATCACAAAACTAATAAAAATTAGAATAGAGGATAAAACGATAGGACCTCTAGTAGTTACAAATTTTTGATATCAAAACGTTAAATGGAACTAGAGAATTTTTACCATGATAATGGAAAAGTTAAAAAAATTTCTCACTCTTTAAAAAAATGGTGTTCCTAATGGAGAATTTAAAGGATATGATGAAAATGGTAAACTACTTGTAAAAGCAACTCTTGTAGATGGTAATTTTTCAGGGGTAGTTACAGAATATAATGAAGATGGAAATATAGCAAGAACATATGATGCTAAAGAATTTGATTTAGCCAATTTATTTGAATAATAATATTTTTAATAAAAAAAAATAGCACCCAATAGGTGCTATTTTTTTCTATTATTTTACTTGTACTCCATTTTTTTAAATGTTACTTGTTCAATTACCTTACCAGTTTCATCATATGCCTTAGCTACACCATCTACTTTTTCCATTTTTATATGGAACTTCTGCTTTTAATTTTCCACTTTCATAATAATCTTTTTGTACTCCTACTTGTACATCAGCTTTAAATGTTGCTTCACTTCCTAATTTTCCATTTGGATAATATAATTTTGAGAATCCATCCATTTTACCATTTTTTACAATTTTTTCTGATTGTAAAACTCCTGTTTCATAGTAACTTTTTTTCATAACCATCTTTTTATTGCATTTTTTTATAAGTAGCTTCTACAAAAAAACCTTTCCATTTGGATAAAAATTCTTTTGCAGTACCTTCTACTTTACCATTTTTTTATATGGAATTTCTAATTTTACTTTACCATCTTCAAAGTAATCTTTTTGTAATCCATCTTGTACATTATCTTTAAATGTTGCTTCACTTCCTAATTTTCCATTTGGATAGTACAACTTTGAAAAAAACCATTCATTTTACCATCTTTATATTCAGCTTCACTTTCTAAAAATACCTTTTTCATTAATATTTTTGAAGTACACCTGTATAAGGAGTTTTTTTCTCCTTGAATATAGACTACTCCTTTTTCATCATAAGCTTGACTTCCTTTTACAACTCTTTGTGAAAAAAAGCTAGTGCTGAACTCACTAAAAAAATAATCCTATCAATAATTTTTTTCATTTTTTTCCTCCTAAATTTTTTTATACCCCTCAGTTTATGTTCATTATTATATACTGTTTTCAATATAATTTCAGTAACATTTGTTACAAAAAAATTTATATAATTATTAATTTTATTAATTATATTGAAAAAAATTTATATAATAGTGTACAATTTAAATTAGAATTTATTAGGAGGTCATTTTATAATGAAAAAAAGAAATTTTTAGCAGTATTAACTTTATTACTTTCTCTACTTCTAGTAGCTTGCGGTGGAGAAAAGAAAGCGGCAGAGGCTAATCCAGATGCTTATCCTGAAAAGCCTGTAAACGTAATCATAGCTTACAAAGCAGGTGGAGGAACTGACGTTGGTGCTCGTATATTAATGGCAGAAGCTCAAAAGAACTTCCCTCAAACATTTGTTATCGTAAATAAACCAGGTGCGGATGGAGAAATCGGATATACAGAATTAGCAAAAGCTGCTCCAGACGGATATACAATTGGATTTATTAACTTACCAACTTTCGTAAGTCTTCCTCATGAAAGACAAACAAAGTACAAAATTGATGATGTAGAACCTATCATGAACCATGTTTATGATCCAGGTGTATTAGTTGTTAAAGCTGATAGCCCATTCAACACTTTAGCTGATTTTGTTGAATATGCAAAAGCTCATCCAGATGAATTAACTATTTCTAACAATGGTGCAGGAGCTTCTAACCACATTGGTGCTGCTCACTTTGCAAAAGAAGCTGGAATTCAAGTAACTCACGTTCCATTCGGTGGAAGTACAGATATGATTTCTGCTTTACGTGGTGGACACGTCAATGCAACAGTTGCCAAAATCAGTGAAGTTGCAAGTTTAGTTAAATCTGGTGAATTAAGATTATTAGCTTCTTTCACAGATAAAAGATTAGAAGGTTTTGAAGATGTTCCTACTTTAACTGAAAGTGGATATCCTGTAATATTTGGTTCAGCTCGTGCTATTGTTGCTCCTAAAGGAACTCCAAAAGAAATCATCCAAAAATTACATGATGTTTTAAAAGCAGCTTTAGAATCTCCAGATAATATTGAAAAATCTAAAAATGCTAGTCTACCTTTACTATATATGTCACCTGAAGAATTAGCTCAATATATTAAAGATCAAGAAACATATATTATAGAAACTGTTCCTACTTTAGGAATAAAAATAATTATATTTAAGAAAATATTAATTTAAAATGGGGCTGTTGCAAGTACAACGAGGTTTTTTTCAATAGTTATATTTGCAATGCCCTTTTTATTTTACAATGAATGAAAGGTTATAAATAATATGAGAAAATATGATAAATTTTTTTAACAATAGGTTTATTTATTTTGGAAGCATTTTATTTCTTTTTAATAAAAACAACTTCCAGAAAAAAAGCAGCAAGATATCCTCTTTTTGTACTAGGTTTAATGGTATTTTTTTAACTTTACTTTTTAGCTATAAATACTTTTTATTATTAAACCTAAAAAAATGAGGCAGAAAAAAAGAAGATGATCAATTTAAAGGTATTTTTATATCGTCAATTCTTCCTTATTATTGCATTATCTGCTGTATATATAGTTTTAATTGATATAATTGGTTTCTTTGTTACAACTGCAATTTACCTTTTTTTGTAACTATGGTAGCATTAAAGAGCAGTATTAAATGGAGTATTGTTGTGAGTATACTTTTTCCCAATATTTTTTTATATTTAATATTTGTATCATTCTTAAAAAGTCCCTGTACCAAGAGGATTTTTACTATAAGTTAGGAGAGGAGAAATAATTATGTCAGATGTTTTATTTGGATATGCAGCAGCCTTAACACCAATAAATTTAGTTGCTGCTATAATTAGTGTGGCTATCGGAATAACTATTGGAGCTTTACCAGGACTTTCTGCTGCAATGGGAGTTGCTTTATTAATTCCTATTACATTCGGAATGGATCCTTCAACAGGATTAATTACTCTTGCAGGAGTTTATTGTGGAGCTATATTTGGTGGTTCGATTTCAGCTATCTTAATTCGTACACCAGGTACTCCAGCTGCAGCTGCAACTGCTATAGATGGTTATGAATTAACAAAACAAGGAAAAGCAGGTACTGCATTAGGTACTGCAATTACTGCTTCATTCATAGGAGGAATTTTAAGTGCTATTCCACTTTATCTATTTGCTCCAAGACTAGCAAAACTTGCATTACTTTTTGGACCAGCTGAATATTTCTGGTTATCTATATTTGGTTTAACTATCATTGCTGGTGCAAGTACAAAATCAATAGTAAAAGGATTAATTTCAGGAGCTTTAGGATTAATGTTATCAACTGTTGGAATGGATCCTATGCTAGGAAATGCTCGTTTCACATTTGGAGTTCCTGCGTTACTTTCAGGAATACCTTTTACTGCTGCTCTTATAGGACTTTTCTCAATGTCACAAGTATTGATGTTGGCTGAAAAGAAAATTAAAGAAGCAGGAAATATGGTAGACTTTGATAATAAAGTTCTATTATCTAAGGAACAAATCTTAGAGATATTACCTACATCTTTAAGATCAACAGTTATTGGAAGTATTATAGGAATATTACCAGGAGCAGGAGCAAGTATTGCTGCTTTCTTAGGATATAACGAAGCAAAAAGATTCTCAAAGAAAAAAGAATTATTTGGTCATGGAAGTATAGAAGGAATAGCAGGAGCTGAAGCAGCTAACAACGCTGTTACAGGAGGTTCACTTATACCAACATTCACATTAGGAATACCTGGTGAAAGTGTTACTGCTGTTTTACTTGGAGGACTTATGATACAAGGGCTTCAACCAGGTCCAGACCTATTTACTGTTCATGGGAAAATAACTTATACTTTCTTTGCAGGATTTGTTATAGTTAATATATTCATGCTTATCTTAGGACTTTTCGGTTCTAAATTATTTGCAAAAGTATCAAGAGTTTCAGATAGCTACTTAATACCTCTTATATTTGCACTAAGTGTAATAGGTTCTTATGCTATCAACAACCAAATGGCTGACGTATGGGTAATGTTTGTCTTTGGTATAATTGGATACTTCGTTCAAAAATTTGAACTTAACTCTGCTTCAATAGTTTTAGCTTTAATATTAGGACCAATAGGTGAATCAGGACTTAGAAGATCACTTATCTTAAACCATAATAATTATTCTATACTATTCCAAAGTACAGTTTCAAAAGTTCTATTATTCTTAACTCTTTTCTCATTATTATCACCAATAGTAATGGCTCAATTAAAAAAAGAGAAAGAAAACTGAAGAATAAAAATCAAAAATAGTACCTAGTCAATAGGTGCTATTTTTTTATAAATAAAAAAATAAAAAAAGGAAATAAAATTAATGAGAAATAAATTTAAAGATATGATATTTGTAAAAGGTGGGAAATACACACCTTGTTTTACAGATGATGAAAAAAAGTTTTTTTGATTTAGAAGTATGTAGATATCTAACAACCCAAAAAAATATGGCTAGAAGTTATGAACTATAATCCTTCAAAAATTTGAGGGAATATACAAACCTGTTGATAGTGTTACTTGGTGGGAAGCCTTAGAGTTTTGTAATAAATTAAGTGAGAAGTACAATTTAGAACCTGTCTATGATTTAAGTAAAAAAGGAATATTAATGATAAATCAATTAGATGGAGAAAAAAGCAATCCTAATATAGCAGATTTTAAAAAGACAGAAGGCTTTAGATTGCCAACAGAAGTTGAATGGGAATGGTTTGCTAGAGGTGGACAAGTAGCTATTGATAAAGGAACATTTGACTATAAATATTCTGGAAGTGATAATGTAGATGAAGTGGCTTGGTATGATAAAATTTCAAATGGTGAAACTCAAAATGTAGGTACTAAAAATCCAAATCAATTAGGACTTTATGATTGCAGTGGTAATATTTGGGAAATGTGCTATGATACAGCAGAAGATGAATTTATACCAGATGGTGATTTATATATATATGAAGATACTGATTCCACTATTCCTACAAGAAGAATAAGAGGAGGTTCCTGGGCTAATTTTTGATTTTTTTGTTCTTCCATTGATTCTTCTTTTTGAACGTTGGGACAATAAGAGTACAAATGGTTGTGAAATTATAGGTTTTCGTATAGTAAGAACTATTTAATAAAATTTTTTTAATAACTGTATTTTTTTAATTTAAAAATTTTTAGATTAAAGATACAGTTTTTTTATTTATATTTTTTTCTCGTTAATACATAATGCATTAATTCTAATATCACAATTTTTTTAGACAGTTATTATATTTTTTTGAACAATACAAGTGCTTTAAAAATAGAATAAATAGTTATATTAATAAAATTTTAGTTGATTTATAGCATTAAAAATGTATATAATGACTTTAGATATAAATATAAGGAGGTGAAGGAGTCTTTGCAAATAAAAAAATTGCAACAACTCCTATTAAAAATGTCTGAAAAAAACAAAAGAAAAAAAGAAGTTTCCCAAGTGCATTTACAGTATTAGCTATTATTTTTAGTTTTTAGCTGCAGTTTTAACTTACATAGTTCCATCAGGTCAGTTCTCAAAATTAACTTATGATGATAGTACAAATGAATTTGTCATCACAGATCATGAGAATAATGTAACAACAGAGCCTGCAACTCAAGAAGTTTTAGATAGACTTCAAATTCAATTAAGTTTGGATAAATTTACTGAAGGTGTAATCAAAAAAACCTATTGCTATTCCTGGAACTTATCAAAGAATTGAGCAAAAACCACAAGGATTTTTAGATGTTCTTAAAGCTCCTATCACTGGTGCTTTAGATACTGCTAATATTATGCTTTTCGTTTTCATTCTTGGAGGAATTATAGGAATTATTAATAAAATAGGAGCTTTCGATGCTGGAATGGCAGCTCTTTCAAAGAGAACTAAAGGAAAAGAATTTTTGTTGGTAACTCTTGTTTTTGTTCTAACAACTTTAGGAGGAACGACTTTTGGTTTGGCAGAAGAAACTATTGCCTTCTATCCAATACTTATGCCTATCTTCTTATTAAGTGGCTTTGATGTACTAACTTGTATTGCTGCAATCTATATGGGTTCATCTATAGGAACAATGTTCTCAACTATAAATCCTTTTGCTACTGTTATTGCATCCAATGCTGCAGGAATTTCATTCACAGAAGGATTAACATTTAGAATAGTAACTTTAGTTTTAGCTTCAATTATTACTTTAGCATATATGTATTGGTATGCTAAAAAAGTTAATAAAGATCCTACAAAATCATATGTTTATGCTGATAAAGAAGAAATACATAAAAGATTTTTAGGAGAGTATGATTCTAACTCTGAAAAAGAATTTACTTGGAGAAGAAGACTTTGTTTACTTATATTTGCTGCTGCATTCCCTGTTTTAATTTGGGGAGTTTCTCGTGGTGGATGGTGGTTCGAAGAAATGTCAGCACTATTCTTAGGAGTTGCTCTTTTACTTATGTTCTTTTCTGGTCTATCAGAAAAAGATGCTGTCAATACTTTTATTGCTGGAGCAGGAGATTTAGTTGGAGTTGTTCTAACAATAGGACTAGCTCGTTCTATCAATATAGTAATGGACAATGGTTTTTATCTCTGATACTTTACTATATTATTCAACTGAATTTGTAGCTGGTATGAGTAAAGGAACTTTTGCTATTGCACAACTACTAATCTTCTCTGTTTTAGGTTTCTTTATTCCTTCATCTTCTGGACTTGCTGTACTTTCTATGCCTATCATGGCCCCACTTGCAGATACAGTTGGTCTATCAAGAGAAGTTGTTATCAATGCGTATAACTGGGGACAAGGTTGGATGTCTTTCATCACACCAACTGGATTAATTCTAGTAACATTAGAAATGGCAGGTACAACATTTGATAAGTGGTTGAAATATATCTTGCCTCTGATGGGAATTATTGGAGTTTTCTCTGCAGTAATGCTAGTTATAAATACAATGTTTTAATTATATAAGTCATTCAAAAAAGCTTGTTGAATTTACTCAACAAGCTTTTTATATTACTATCTTTTTATATTTTTTTAAAGATAAATTCAGCATATTTTTTTGCACCTTCTGGTTTAGGGTGAGTTGCATCTTTATAAAATAATTGTTTTTCTCCCTTAGCATATTTATGCCAGTCTATCACAGTTATATTATCATATTCTTGAGACCATTCAGCTAAGCTTTTTATTAACTGATTTTTTTCCCAAGGTTTAGGAACAACTGTATTCATGATATAAACTTTTTTTCCCTTCAATAGTTTCATAGAAGTTTCAAAAAGCTTCTTTATTTATAACTCCATTAGTTCCTAAATGTATAACTACTGTATTTCTTAATTTCTTGCTATCTTTTTAATTCTTCTAAAAATCTTAGGTAAATCTGTAAATTGTCTTGATACCTTTGCATCAACATTGGCATCTTTAAAGATTTCTTTGATATATGGTTCTCCCATCTTCATAACAGAATCCCCTATAAAAAGTATAATCCTTAGCTTCTATAGTATCTGTATTTTTTTAACTACTGTTTTATTTTTCTTCTGGCTTTATATTTGTCTTAGCAGAAGATTTATTACTATCTGTTTTTTTAATTCTTTATGTCCAGTTGCACTTACTTTAGTAGCTAATGTTTTTTTCTTCAACTTGATTTTTTTATCTTCTACTTTTTCAGTTGTAGGTGTTTCTACTACTGCCATCTTATCAATTTCATTTGCTCTGTTTTTTTAACTTCTTCTGAATTTGTTTCTGAGCTTATAGGTAAAAAAATGCTAAAAAGTGCCACATATAAAAACTAAAAAAATATTCTTCTCAAAACTATCGACTCCTGTCTTCTCTTTATCAAAAAAATTCATATGAAATTTCTGATAAAAATTATTAAAATTATTACCTGTATTCCAACTGTATAATTATAGTCTATGTCAGACCATTTAAAAAAATTCTAATGAAAAATATCATAAGTGGATACTGCCATAAATAATAAACATAGCTATGTTCACCTAATTTAGCTAAAAGTATTTTGCAACTGGATTCTCAAAAATCTAAAAAAAGCCAGTCTTTAAACTTGTCACTGTTATAAATGAACCTAAAAATACTTATTAAAAAAATAAGAAACCATAGTAATTAGATTTCGATAAATAATCTACTGATAATACTATTACTACTATTACCCCTAAACACACATAGGAAATAGTATTTAGCTTTTTGCTTTTCATTCTCTAAATCTCTATCTTTAAATAGGAAATAGAAAGCAGATCCCATAAAAACTGAAAAAAATTCTTGTATCTGTACCATAGTATATGGCACTTATATCATAGTTAATGTATTCTTTATAGAACATCAGTCCTGCTGATATAAAAGATAACAACATAATTATAGCAATTATGATTTTTTTGTGTCTAACTTTAATTTTTTTAAATAAGTATATAAGAAATGGAAATAAAATATAGAACTGTATTTCTATCGATAAACTCCAAGTATGTAAGAGTGGAAATAAATCTCCACTTCTTTCAAAAATAAGACATTCCTGTGGATATCTGATAGAGATTGCTCACTCCAAATAAACTTGAGAGAGAACTATAAATTAATTTTGAACTTATATAATCATAAAAAAATAATAAAAAAAGCTAAGTATGTAAAAAGTTAGAACTGCAATCAGAGGTGGAAAAAAATTTTTGTTATATCTTCTTTTGATGAAACTAAAATAACTATCATCTCTTTCGTATAAAACTTCTGTTATCAAATATCCGCTAATGACAAAAAAACAAGATAACTCCAATGTAAGTTCCCTTGTATTCATAAAAAGTGATAGATTATAACTGAAATTAGAGAAATAGCTTTTAATATATCTATTCCTATACTCCTCTTTTTTTAATTCGTTCATTTTTTTCTTCTCCATAACTAAGGATTGTTATATTGCCCTGAGTTATAATTATATAATATTTTTTTCATTTTGAGAAACATTTTTTTAAATTTTTAAAAAAATTTTTTTTCAAGTAAAAAGGGATTGTTAGAAGTCTAATATTTTAACAATCCCTTGTTATTTATATCTGTAATATTTCTATTATCTTACAAATAATGGAACTAATACAAGTGATACTATAGACATTAATTTAATTAAGATATTTAATGAAGGTCCAGAAGTATCTTTGAATGGATCTCCTACTGTATCTCCAACAACTGCTGCCTTATGTCTGTCAGAACCTTTCTTATCTCCTTTGTATCCAGCTTCGATTTGTTTCTTACCATTATCCCAAGCTCCACCAGCATTTGCCATCATTATAGCCATTAAAACTCCTGTTACAAGAGCTCCTGCAAGTAATCCTCCAAGAGCTTTTACAGACCATAATCCAATCGCAACTGGAACTATTATAGCTAAAACTCCTGGTAAAATCATTTGTTTTAATGATGAATGAGTTGATATTTCAACACATCTCTTATAGTCAGGTTTTTGAGTTCTATCCATGATTCCTGGGAATTCTCTGAATTGTCTTCTAACTTCTTCAACCATTTCTATAGCTGCTTTACCAACTGCTGTCATAGTTAAAGCTGAGAATAAGAATGTTAACATTCCTCCTATGAATAATCCAGCTATAACTTCTGGGGTCAGTTACATCTATTATTAATGGTTCACTTGTTAATTTGTCTACTGCTTCTTTATATGCTGCGAATAGAGATAGAGCTGTTAAAGCTGCTGATCCTATTGCAAATCCTTTACCAACTGCTGCTGTTGAGTTTCCAACTGCATCTAGTTTATCAGTAGTTTCTCTTACTTCATGAGGTAATTCAGACATTTCAGCAATTCCTCCAGCGTTGTCTGCAACTGGTCCGTAAGCGTCAACTGCTACAACCATTCCTGTTGTTGCAAGCATTCCAACTGCTGCTATTGAAATTCCATATAGTCCACCTGTTTTGAATGAAACTATGATTGCTATTGCTATAACTATTAAAGGTGCAACTGTTGATTCCATTCCTATTGCTAATCCTTCAATTATTGCTGTAGCTGCTCCTGTTCCTGCTGCATCAGATACTCTGTTTACTGCTCTTCTTCCAGTATCAGTATAGATTCCTGTGAAGTAAGCTATAATAAGTCCTGCAGCCAATCCTGCAACTATTGCATAGAATATTCCCATATCTAATCCAAGATATTTGATAATTCCAAAAGAAGCTATTATAGTTAATAATCCTGCTATTCTTGTTCCCATTTCAAGTTTTGCATGCACTTTACTTCCATCATCAGTTTTAACAGTTAAAGTAGCTATTATTGAAGCCACGATACCAAAAGCTGATATTAATAAAGGTGCTGCAACATAAGGAGTTGCATCATCTACTGGTAATAAGTAAGCTAAAGTTATAGTAGCTATTATTGAACCAACATAAGATTCGAATAAGTCTGCTCCCATTCCTGCAACGTCCCCAACGTTATCTCCAACGTTATCTGCTATAGTAGCTGGGTTTCTAGGGTCATCTTCAGGTATTCCTGCTTCAACTTTACCAACTAAGTCTGCCCCAACGTCTGCTGCTTTAGTATAGATTCCTCCTCCAACTCTTGCAAATAACGCTATTGAAGAAGCTCCCATTCCAAATCCTGTTACATCATTTACAGTAATTACATTCTCTCCTAGAATTTTAGTAACTAATAAGATTAAAGATAACATAAACATTCCTAATCCAACAACTGTAAGTCCCATAACTGCTCCTCCAGAGAATGCAACGTCAAGTGCTTTTGCAAGTCCTCCTTCTTTAGCAGCTATTGCTGTTCTACCGTTTGCTTTAGTAGCAATTCTCATTCCTGCATTACCAGCTATAGCTGATGTTATAGCTCCTAATACGAATGCTATTGCTGTAGGTACACTTATAAAGATTCCTAAAGCAGCTGCTACTACGACTACGAAAACAATAAGAATTTTATATTCAGCTGTCAAAAATGCCATAGCCCCTTCTCTTATTGCTGATGTTATTTCTTCTACCTTTGGTATGTTTATTTGATAATGTTCTACTTTTTTTGCATAATAGAATGCTGCAAGTAAAGACAATATCCCAGCAACTAAACCAAGATACATAACTTGTGTTAATAAATCCATTTCTTTTCCCTCCATTATTTTTTTATTTAATACCTTAATATTATATTTTAATTTTTGATATATTTACAAGTTTTTTTATTTTATTTTTTTACTTCTTCATACTCAAAAATTTTTTTACTTGTGATGATATTCATATCCTTGTCAACTATTAAAAATTTCCAAGTCATCTCTGCTATTTGCATAGTCTATTGCCTTATCTATAGGCATTAAAAAGAAAGTTGTTGATAGTAAATCTGCCTCAAAAGCATTATCACATAATACTACTACCATTTTTTTATCTTCTACTGGATAACCTGTATCCTTGTCTAAGATATGGTGATACATCTTTCCATCTATTTCAACATAAGTTTGATAATCTCCAGAAACTCCCATAGCTCTATTTTTTAAAGGTACAATTCCTAGGATTTCACTAGGATTTTCAGGATTTTGTAAACCTATTTTCCAAGGCTTTCCTTCTGGTTTTGTTCCTATTAAATCCATACTTGAGATTGAAGTTATAAAGGCACTATCTATGCCCTCAGCTTTTAGAACTTCTTTTGCCCTATAAATAGCATAACCTTTTTAAGAAAGAACCTGTATCTATTTCTTTTTACTGGACTTTCTAAAGTTAGAGTTCCATCTTCAGAAATATGAACTTTAGAAAAATCTACAAAAGTTTTAGTATACTCAATCTCTTCCTTTGTTGGAAGTTTTAAATTTGGAAGTTCCATAGCTTCTTCTGTGAAGCCCCATAATTCTAAAAGGGGTGCTATAGTGACATCATACTTATGTTCTGATAGTTCATAGGCTTTTTTTACACCTTTAAATAATTCTAAACCTTCTGCATCTAATTTAATACTTTTTATTATCAGTAGTATTCAGCTTATATATCAAACTACCTTCCATTTTACTATTGTATTTTTTTCATCTATTCTTTGAATTTCATTAAAAGCTTTTTTTCTATAGAATTCATAGCTTTTTTTCTTTATTATCACTATACACTACTATTTTTTTATGTATGTTCCAAATAGAAATTTAGATTCTTCTATTTTTTTTCTACTTTTTTTTACCACAAGAAATTAAAAAAATATGCTCAAGAAAAACTAAAATAAAAAGCTATAAATTTATTCGTCTTTACCATAGCCAACCTTTCCAGCTAATATTTCTTTAAATACTTTTTCATTTCAGTATCTTTCTTGTCATATTTTTGTAAGTGGTAAAGGTTCTCCATTTCTTTCCATTCTTTCTTTTGCTCTTTCTCTAGCTCTTTCTCCACAAACTATTGTAAGAACATATTTATTTGGTATTTTACTCAATAATTCATCATAAGTGATTTCCTTTTTTTCATTTATCTCACTCCATTTTCAATTATACTTATTAAATCATTACAAGCTTGTTCAATTTCATTATTTATTATGACAGTGTCATATTTATCTTCATATTCAAGTTCTTTTTAATGAGTTTTTTTAAGTCTTGCTTGTATAACCTCTTCACTATCTGTGTTTCTTCCTCTTAATCTTTTTTTCTAATTCTTCTTTTGTTGGAGTTTTTAAAGAATACTAAATTAGCTTCAGGAATTTTTTTTCCTTTACTTGTACTCCTCCTTGAACATCTATTTCTAGTAATACTTTTTCTCCTCTTTGAAGCCTTTCTTCAACTTCAGATTTTAAAGTTCCATAATAATTTCCATGTACATTTGCATATTCAAGGAAATCACCATTTTTTATTTTTCTTTCAAACTCTTCAGCTGTTATAAAGAAATAGTCAACTCCTTCTTGTTCACCATTTCTAGGCTTTCTACTTGTGGCAGATATAGATAAATTTATTCCAAGCCTTTCTCTTACCAATTTACAAACTGTTGATTTCCCTGCTCCACTAGGACCAGAAACAACATATAAAGCGCCTAAAGACATAATACCTCCCACTACATTTTTCTTTTTTATCTTTTTCTGTATTGAAAAACAGGCGAGTTATAATAATAATTTTTATTTTGACTACTGCGACGTCCATTATTGTTGAGAGAGCCTTTGTGGAGCTCTCGAAACACTAATGGCTGGCAAAGTAATCCTTTAATATTATTAAAATATACTCAGTCTCGAGCTATTTTTCAATTACTATTCAATATTCATTATTTGTTCTCTCATTTTTTTCTAACTCATTCTTTCCTTCAACAACCAATTTAGATATTTCATACATATTAGATTTTACACCCATAGTATTAAATTCTCTAAATATTTCTTGAAAGATAAATTCAATTTTTCTTTCCTTGAGAGTCTTTATCTACATTAAATTCATATTCTAATTGTTTAAAAATGGCTTTCTAATCTTGAAACTTCTTCAGTTATATCCACTCTATCACTAAATAATAAGATTTCTTTTTAAGATGTCTTCTTCTTTGAAATCTATGTCAGCTTTTTACCGAGTTCACATTAGCTAATAATCTTTCTCTGTAATTTTTCTACAACCTGTGGCTTTAATTTCTTAACTTCTTCCACTTTTTAATTTTAGAATATTTAATTGTTCTTTAAAAAAAGTTTCTTAGTCTATTTCCTTCTTCAACCTTAGTTTTTTTACAAAAATCTTGAAGCAATTCTCTGAGCTTTAAACTTATGATTTCTTTATATTTTTTTCTTCATCAGTATCTAAATCTTTTTGTGAGATAACTCCAAAAATTTCTAACTAAAAAAATCTAATTTATTTGAAAAATTTTTCATTAAAAATCTTCTTCCATTTTATTTAAAAATTTGCATACAAGACTTTTGCTAAATCTTCATCATATTTTTAAACTTTTTAAGATTTTTCATTTTTTTATCTTCAAATTCGATTCTAAAGTCAATAGAACCTCTACTTATAAATGAAGCAATTTCAGCTCTTATATAATTTTCAAGAAGGTTTAAGTTATATGGTAGTTTGACTTTCGTAGTCAAATTTTTTTATTATTTACACTTTTTAATTTCCATACTAATTACATAATTTTCATCTTCATAATTTAATTTGGAATATCCTGTCATACTTCTCATATAACTTACCTACCTTCCTCTTAGTAATAGTTTTTCAAAAGTAAGTTTTCCTTGAAAGACTTATTCAAATCTTTTTACAAGACTGTTGCGATGTCCATTATTGTTGAGAAAGCCTTTGTGGAGCTTTCGAGACACTAACGGCTATCAGACAGTCTTTTTATAGTCTATAGACTAGAACATACTATTTTCAAGGAAAACTTTAATTTTTACTCTTCTTCTGATTTTTCTTCATCACTGCTATATTTTACTTTTATAGCCTTGTATTTGTTAAATCCTGTTCCTGCTGGAATTTTCTTACCTAGGATTACATTTTTCTTTTTAGTCCTTCTAGATAGTCAACTTTTTCCTTCAATAGCAGCATTAGATAGAACTTTTGTTGTTTCTTGGAATGAAGCAGCAGATATAAAGCTTCCAGTATTTACAGCGGCTTTTGTGATACCTTGTATAACTGGTTCATATTTAATAAGTGCTTTTCCTTCTTCAGCCAATTTTTTATTTTCAAGGTCTACTATTCTCTTTTCAATTATTTCATCTTCAAGATATAGTGAAGCTCCTGAATCAACTATTCTAACTTTTTCTAAACATTTGTTTAACAATAATTTCAATATGTTTATCGTTAACTGAAACGTCTTGTTCTCTATAAACTTGTTGTACAGATTCTAGTATAAATTGTTCTGCAGCAACTAGTCCTTTTTATACTTAATACGTCATAAGGGGAAATAGCTCCTTCTGTGATCTTATCTCCTGCTTTTTATCTTTAATCCATCAGTAACAACTAAACGTTCTCCCATTGGAATTAAATATTCTTTAAAAATTATCAGGATTTGTTAAAGATCTAACATTAATAACACGCATTTGTTTCTTCTTAGTTGGTAATATTTCTATTCTTCCATCTATTTCAGAAAGTATAGCTTTTCCTTTTGGATTTCTAGCTTCAAATAGTTCTTGTACTCTTGGTAGACCTCCTGTGATGTCCTTAGTACCTTCCCCTAATTTGATAATTTTAGCTATGATATCACCTTTTTTAACTTTAGCTCCATCTCTTACCATCATATATGCTCCATAAGGTATGTTATAAGTAGCTAATTTTTCATTTTTCTTATCAAGTATGTGTACTCTTGGTTCAGACTCAGTGCTATCAACTGATCTTACAACTAGATATTCATGTACGTCATACTTTTCATCTCTTATATTTTTAGGAGTAAAGTGTCTATATTGAACTTTACCATCATGAGATGAAATTATAGGGATATGGTAAGGATCGAATGTAACAAGTATATCTCCTTCTTTTACATGTTGTCCTTCTTTAACTTTTATTACTGAACCTGAGTCAACTTCGTGTTCGTTGTCAGCAATAATAATTTTTCCCCCTTGACTTACTACTACTTCTTCACCATTGATCTCAATAGTTTTGATATCTCTGAATGAAACTTCTCCATCATTTTCAGCCTTTTTAGCGTTTACAACTGTTGCAGCTCCTGCAACCCCTCCTGTATGGAAGGTTCTCATTGTAAGCTGAGTACCAGGTTCCCCTATTGATTGAGCAGCAACTACTCCAACAGCTTCCCCTAGTAAGATTTCATTGTAGTTTGATAAGTCCATACCATAACATTTTTGACAAACTCCTTTTTCTAAAGCACAAGTTAAAGGAGATCTGATTTTTACTTTCTTAATTCCTAAATCTTCTATCTTTTTAAGTAAGTCTTTATGAATCATAGTGTTTCTTTTAGCAATTGTCTTTCCATTATGAACTAGATCTTCTGCTAAAACTCTACCATTTATTCTTTCTTTTAATTCTTCTATTACTTTACCAGCAGCATCTACTAGTGCTTCAACTTCTATTCCTTCATGAGTATGGCAATCTTCTTCATTAACTATAACTTCATGAGAAATATCAACAAGTCTTCTTGTTAAGTATCCTGAATCGGCGGTTCTTAGAGCTGTATCGGCAAGTCCTTTTCTCGCTCCGTGTGAAGACATAAAGAATTCTAATACTGTTAGTCCTTCTCTAAAGTTAGCTTTGATAGGAGCTTCTATTGTTCTACCTTGTGTATCTGCCATGTTTCCACGCATTCCTGCTAACTGTCTCATTTGGTTAGTATTACCTCTGGCTCCTGAAGTCGCCATCATGTAAACTGGGTTGAATTCATCCAAGTTATCCATCATTGCATCAGTAACAGCTTGAGTAGTTCTTGACCAAACTTCTATTGTCTTTCTATATCTTTCTTCGTTTATAATTTTTTTCCAGACTTATAATCTTTTTTTCTATTTGAGCAACTTCATCATCTGCTTGCTTTTAGTAAATCTTTCTTTTGTGGTGGAATTACTAAGTCTTCAACTCCAACTGAAACTCCAGCAAAAAGTACCATAGTGATATCCAAAGTTTTTTTAACTCTGTTTATAAGTTCAGCTGTTTCTGTAAATCCATGTGCTTCATATAAAAGATTTTTATTAAGGCTTTTTATTTGTTTTTTTTACCATAAGTTTTACTGTAGTCTCTATCTACTTCAGGTAAAATTTCATTGAATAAAACTCTTCCTGGAGTTGTATCAACTAATTTTCCATTAATTCTAACCTTTATCTTAGCATGAGTTCCTACTTTATCATTTTGGTATGCTGTTATAACTTGATCAAGATTTGAGAAGAATTTTCCTTCTCCTTTTTCTCCATCTCTATCTTTAGTCATATAGAAACATCCCATAACCATATCTTGTGAAGGAACAGCTATAGGTTCTCCACTTGAAGGTGATATTATATTATTAGGAGCAAACATTAAAAGTTTTGCTTCCATCATTGATTCAGGAGATAAAGTTAAGTGTACAGCCATTTGGTCTCCGTCAAAGTCAGCATTGAATGCTGAACAAACTAGAGGGTGTAATCTTATAGCTTTTACCTTCTATCAATACAGGTTGGAAAGCTTGTATTGATAATCTGTGTAGTGTAGGGGCTCTGTTTAGTAGAACAGGGTGATCTGCTATAACATCTTCTATTACTGCCCATACTTTATCATCAGATTCTTCAACTAATTTTTTAGCCATTTTTATATTGTTAGCTAATTCTCTTCTTACTAACTCTCTCATTATAAATGGTTTATATAATTCAAGAGCCATTTTCTTAGGTATACCACATTGGTTCATTTTTAAAGATGGACCAACAACGATAACCGATCTCGCTGAGTAGTCAACTCTTTTTCCTAGTAGGTTTTGTCTAAATCTTCCTTGTTTTCCTTTTAACATATCAGATAAAGATTTTAATTCTCTATTATTTTGAGCAACTACTGGTTTACCTCTTCTACCATTATCTATAAGAGCATCCACAGCTTCTTGTAACATTCTTTTTTCATTCTTTACAACAATTTCTGGAGCTTTTATTTCTAATAATTTTTTAAGTCTGTTATTTCTGTTTATTACTCTTCTGTATAAGATCGTTTTAAGTCAGATGTTGCAAATCTTCCTCCATCAAGTTGAACCATTGGTCTTAGTTCAGCTGGAATTACTGGAACATTTGTAAGTATCATCCATTCAGGTCTATTTCCTGATGAAATGAAATCTCTAACTATTTTTTTAATCTTTTTACTAATTTCTTTCTCTTTTTGAGCAGAATTTACATCTATTAATTCATTTTCTAGCTCATCTCTTAAAAGCTTCTAAATCAATAGCTGTTAAAAAGTTTTAAAAATTCCATCAGCTCCCATATAAGCTTCAAACTTATTTGGGTATGTTTGCTTTAATAATTTATATTCTTTTTCAGTTAATATTTTTTTCCAACTTTTTATAGAATCTTCTTCACTTGAAGTTACTATATATCTTGCAAAATATAAAATTGATTCTAATTCTTTAGAAGAAATACCAATAATTAAAGACATCTTATTTGGACTTCCTTTAGAATACCAAATATGAGATACAGGAGAAGCTAGAGTTATATGTCCCATTCTTTCTCTTCTAACCTTAGCTCTTGTTACTTCTACTCCACATTTTTCACAAACTAGGCCTTTATATCTCATTCTCTTATATTTTCCACAAGAGCATTCCCAATCCTTTGTTGGCCCAAATATTACTTCACAAAACAATCCATCTTTTTCTGGATTCAAAGTTCTATAATTGATAGTCTCAGGTTTTGTTACTTCTCCATGAGACCATTCTAATATTTTTTTTCAGGAGAGGCTAATTTTTATTCTAATTTTATCAAAAACTTCTTATTCCCATTAAATACATATCCTCCTTAATGAAACATCATCTAACTATTCTAAATCTTCAACATCTTCAGCATCTTCATCTATTTCATGAAGTCCAAATGTATCTATTTCATACTGTGGTGAATATTCTGTTGGAGTTTCTTCAACTTCAACTTCTTCATCAACATTTATAACGTTATCCTCCTCATCACATAACTCTATATCAAGTGCCAATGCTTGGAACTCTTTTAATAGAACTTTGAATGATTCTGGTAAATCAGATTCAGGCATAGCTTCACCTTTGATTATTGCTTCATAAGTTTTAGTTCTTCCTGTAATATCATCTGATTTAACTGTTAACATTTCTTGAAGTATATTTGATGCTCCATATGCTTCTAAAGCCCAAACTTCCATTTCCCCAAGTCTTTGTCCACCGAATTGTGCCTTACCTCCAAGAGGTTGTTGTGTTACTAATGAATAAGGTCCTATTGCTCTCGCATGCATTTTATCTTCAACAAGATGGTGTAATTTTAACATATACATGATTCCAACTGTAACTTTATTATCAAACTTTTCTCCAGTTCTTCCATCGTATAATGTTACTTTTCCTGTTCTTGGGAATCCTTGTTTTTTTCAAGGTAATCTTTAACTTGTTCTTCTGTTGCTCCATCGAATACTGGTGTAGCTATACAAGTTCCTCCATTTAAAGTTCTCATTGCCATACCTAAGTGTACTTCTAGTACTTGTCCTATGTTCATACGAGATGGCACCCCTAGAGGGTTTAATACAACATCTAAGTGTGTTCCATCTTCTAAGAATGGCATGTCTTCTGCAGGTAATACTCTTGAAACAACCCCTTTGTTTCCGTGTCTTCCTGACATTTTGTCTCCTACAGTTATCTTACGTTTTTCAGCAACTAAAACTCTAATAGATTTGTTTACTCCTGCTTTTAGTTCATCTCCATTTTCTCTTGAAAGTTCAAGAATATCAACGACAACCCCTTTAGAACCATGAGGGCATAGTAAGTGATGTATCTCTTACATCTCTTGCTTTTTTTCTCCAAATATAGCTCTTAAAAGTTTTTTTCTTCAGCAGGTGGTTCAGTTTCTCCCTTAGGAGCTGTTTTTTTCCAACTAATATATCTCCAGGCCCAACTTCTGAACCTATCATGATTATTCCATTTTCATCTAAGTTTCTTAATGCACTTTCTGACACATTAGGGATTTCTCTTGTTATTTCTTCATCACCTAATTTTGTAGCTCTTGCATCTATTTCATATTCTTCTATATGTATAGAAGTAAATACATCTTCTTTTCTAAGTCTATCAGATATTAAGATCGCATCTTCGTAGTTATATCCTTCCCAAGGCATGAATCCCATAAGAATATTTCTACCTAGAGCTAGGTCTCCTGACTTAGTTGCAGGTCCATCAGCAATGATATCTCCTGCTTTTACAACATCACCTAAATCAACTAAAGGTGTTTGATGTAAACACATTGATTGGTTAGATCTTTCATAATTTAAAAAGTCTATATGTATGTTCTTTTTATCTGCATCTTCAATTACTATCTTTTTTTACCATCAACATAAATAACTTTTCCTGCTACTTTTTGTTGTAACTACTGCTCCTGAGTCAACTGCAACTTTTCTTTTCAAGCCCTGTTCCTATAAAAAGGAGCTTCTGGTCTTAATAGAGGAACTGCTTGTCTTTTGCATGTTAGATCCCATCAGTGCTCTGTTGGCGTCATCGTGTTCTAAGAATGGTATTAAACCTGCTGATACAGATACCACTTGTTTAGGAGAAACGTCCATATAGTTTACTCTTTTCAGGTTCTATTTCAACGATTTCATGTCCATATCTACAAACTACTAAACCTTGTAATTTATTACCTTTTACCTAATTTTTGTATCGGCTTGAGCTATGAATAATCCATCTTCTTCATCAGCTGCAAGATAACGAACATCATCAACTAAAGCTACTCCATTTTCTACTTTTTACATATGGAGTTTCTATGAATCCATATTTATTAATCTTTGCATAAGTTGCAAGAGATCCAATAAGTCCGATGTTTGGTCCTTCTGGTGTTTCTATTGGACAGATTCTTCCATAGTGAGAATCGTGAACGTCTCTTACTTCGAACCCTGCTCTTTCTCTTGAAAGTCCTCCAGGTCCTAGAGCTGATATTCTTCTCTTATGAGTTAATTCAGCTAGTGGATTTGATTGGTCCATGAATTGTGATAATTGTCCAGAACCAAAGAAATCTTGTATTAGAGCATTTAAAGGTCTAGTATTTAATAATGATTGAGGACTAACTGTTTCTATATCTTGAGTAGTCATTTTTTCCTTAACCATTTTATTCATCTTAGCAAGTCCTGTTTTGATTTGCATAAGAAGTAATTCTCCAACCCCTCTAATACGTCTGTTAGATAAGTTATCTATATCGTCTGTATGAACATTTTGATCACCATTATAAAGGTCAGTAACATATTTCATTGTTCCTAAAACATCTTCTTTAGTTAATGAAATTTGATCATCTGCTACATCAAGTTTTAATCTTTTGTTCATCTTGTATCTTCCCACAGGTTCTAAGTCATATCTTTGTGGGTTAAAGAACATTTGTCTGATTAAACTTCTAGCTGAATCAATAGTTACTTGATCTCCTGGTCTTAATTTTTTAAATACTTCAACAACCGCTTGTTCTTCTGTTAAAGTTTCATCATTTGCTAAAGTATTAGCAAGTAATTTATCTTCAGGTCCAACAAACCAATAAGAAATAGTTTCTATTTTGTTTTCTATTAAGATATTGATAAGTTCTTCAGTTATTATAGCTTCTGTTTCTGCTATAAATTCTCCTGTTTCTTCATCTAAAAATATCTTCTTTAATTAATGAACCTTCTAATTCTTGTTTTAAAACATTTAATAGTTCTTCAGGTTCTTTTTGAATATTTTTTTATAATGACTTTAAGTTTAATTCTTTTTGCTTCTAAGAAATGTTCTATAATTTCTTTATTATCTTTAAAAGAAATCTACTGCTTTTTAAGAATACAGTTGCTAAAACTTTTTTTCTTTCTATCTATTTTTTTACACTTAAAAAGTCATTTTTTTATCCGTTTCGAATTCTAACCAAGTCCCTTTGTATGGAATTATTTTCCTGAAAAATAAGTCCTTACCTGTTTGAGTATTTACTTCTTTACTAAAAAGAAACTCCTGGTGATCTATGTAATTGTGATACAACAACTCTTTCTGCCCCATTTATAATAAATGTAGCTCTTTCTGTCATTTTAGGAACTTCTCCAAAAGTAAACTAAAGATTCTTGAATCTCATTTCCCATTTTTTTGTTGATTAGTCTCAATCTCACTTTCAATGAATTAGAATATGTTTTTTTCCTCTTCTTTTTGCATTCTAGCTCGTCATTCAATGGAGCTTCTGCTTCATGTAACTCATATCCTATGTATTCTAGCCTTACATCTCCATTTGAAGATTCTATTGGGAACACTTCTTTAAATGCCAATTCAAATCCTTTATCTTCCCTTTTTATTTGGGGACATATTTGTTTTGTAAAAAAATCTTCATAAGAATTTAATTGGAATTCAAGAAAATGAGGCATTGATCCTCTAGCTTTTTATTTTTTTCCAAAAATCAAGTCTTTCAATGAGTTTTTTGCACGTTTCACTCTCCTTAAAATATTAGTATAAGAAATCAGTTCATTGCTAGCTAAATTTCTTAACGATGAAAAAAATTAACGTTTCGCTGTAATTTCGGCAAAAACTTGCCAACAAGTTGGCTTCAAACACGCCGACAATTACTCGGCTCACTTGCTTTTAATTTTTTTCATCTAAAAATTTAGATGCAAGTTCACTTGTTTTCTATATACATACCTATAAAAAATTGCTTGGTATAGTTAGTCTTTTGTAAGAAAAAAGGCTCATTTACTTCCAAAAGATTAACTATCTAAACTGTAAAGTTGGCAAAAAGGCACTCTAAAATTCCAAGAGTGCCTATTATTTTTTTATCAAAGATAATATTAACTATTTTACTTCTACTTCTGCTCCAGCTGCAGTTAATTTTTCTTTTATAGCTTCAGCTTCTTCTTTTTGGTGCAGCTTCTTTGATTACTCCACCGTTATCAACTAAGTCTTTAGCTTCTTTTAATCCTAAAACCAGTGATAGCTCTAACTTCTTTAATTACAGCTATTTTGTTTCCACCTGCGTTCTTTAATACGATATCAAATTCAGTTTTTTCTTCAGCAGCTTCAACTGGTCCAGCAGCAGCTACAGCTACAGGTGCAGCAGCAGTTACTCCAAAGTGTTCTTCTAATGCAGATACTAATTCTTTTAATTCTAATACTGTCATAGCTTCTAAATCAGCTATAAATTGTTCTTTATTGAATGCCATTATTATTTTTCCTCCTTAAATTTCATCAATTATAATTTTTTTCAAATTTTCTTATTCAGCAGATCCTTCTTTTTGTCTGCTATTGCTACAGTTGCATAAGCAAGTTTTTCTGATTGGTCCTAACATTGAGTTCAATAACATAGATAGTAATTGATCTCTTGAAGGTAATTTAGCTAATGCTTCAACTTCTTGAACGCTAACTTTTTTTACCTGTTAAGTAACCACCTTTAATTTTAAATACATCTTGTTTTAGCTTTTTGCTTTAGTTTTAGCTAAATCAAATACTGCTTTTTGCAGGTGCTACTGGATCGTTATATCCAAATGCGAATGCTGTAGTTCCTTCTAATATTTCGTCAAAGTTATCTTCAACTCCAGATTCTTTAAGAGCTATTTTAAATAGTCTATTTTTTTAGCTACTAGGTATTCAGCTCCGTTTTCTCTCATTTGTTTTTCTTAATGAAGTTTCTTCATTAACCTTAATACCTTGATAATCAACAAAAAAACAACTGATTGAGCTTTTTTTAATTTTTTTCAACTAATTCTGCTACAAGTTCTTTTTTTAACTTGAGTTGCCATATTGATTCACCTCCTCTTTTTTAAAAAAATATACCCCTATACAAAGACAGGGGTTGAGTGTTGAGGTTAGTATATCTAACTTCCAACCTCGGTAGGTTATTTAAGGATTATCTCCCCCTACGGTCTTTTGGTTTGGATTTATATTCAATTTAATTATCCAACGATTTTAGCAACTATAGCAGGATCCATTTTTTTACTCCTGGTCCCATAGTTAATGATACTGCTACTGTTCTTAAGTATTGTCCTTTAGATGTAGCTGGTTTTAATCTGATAATTTGATCCATAAATGCTTTGAAGTTTTCTTCAATTTTATCTAAATCGAAATCAACTTTTCCTATTGGAGCATGGATAGATCCTAATTTGTCTACTCTGAATGCAAGTTTACCTTTTTTGAATTCAGATACTGCTGCTGCGATATCAGGAGTTACTGTTCCTGATTTAGGGTTAGGCATTAATCCTTTAGTCCCTAATATTTTCCCTAATCTTCCGATTTTAGGCATCATGTCTGGAGTAGCGATTACTAAATCGAAGTCTAACCAACCTTGTTGAATTTGGTTGATGTATTCTTCTGCTCCAGCATAGTCTGCTCCTGCAGCTAGTGCTTTTTCTATATTTTCACCTGAAGTGATTGCTAGTATTTTAACAGTTTTTCCTGTTCCGTGAGGTAATACAACTGTACCTCTGATTTGTTGATCAGCATGTCTTGGGTCTACTCCAAGTCTTAATGCTACTTCAACAGTTTCTGTAAATTTTGCAGTTCTTGTTTTTTGAACTAATTCAAGAGCTTCTTTTATGTCATAAAGTTTTCCTGTTTCAACTAATTTAGCTACTTCTAAATATTTTTTTCCTCTATGTTTTGCCATTATTACATTTCCTCCCTTTGTGGCGTAACGAGTTAAACTCTACCACTAAATTATAAAGCAATTAGTCTTCGATTTTTATTCCCATTGATCTTGCTGATCCTGCAATTATCTTCATAGCTGTTTCTACAGATGAAGCGTTTAAGTCAGGCATTTTAGTTTCAGCTAATTCTCTTAACTTTGCAGTTGTAATTTTTCCTGCAACTTCTTTTTTAGAGTTTTTTGCTCCTGATGATATTCCAGCAGCTTTCTTTAATAAGTCAGATGCAGGTGGAGTTTTTAATATAAATGTGAATGATCTGTCACTATAAACAGAAATTTCCACAGGGATTATCCATCCAGCTTTATCTTGAGTTTTAGCATTGAACGCTTTACAAAATTCCATTATATTTACACCATGTTGTCCTAATGCTGGTCCAACTGGTGGAGCAGGGTTTGCCTTACCTGCTGGTAATTGTAGTTTTATTATTTGAATTACTTCTTTTGCCATTTTTTAAATTACACCTCCATAAGATTGTGTGTACTACACCTTCAAAACACCATCTACTTCTATTTCAACTGGTGTCATTCTTCCAAAAAAATATCAACCATTACTTTAACTCTGCCATGTTCATAATCAATTTCAGCGACTTGTCCTTCTTGGTCAGTAAAAGAACCTTTTAAGATTTTAACAAAGTCCCCTTCAGCAAAGTCAAGCTTTATAGTTTCTTTTGATGTATCCATACCTATAATATTGAATATATTTTTTACTTCGTCATCTTCCATAGGAATTGGGTCTGAACCTACTCCTACGAAACCAGTAACTCCGTTTGTGTTTCTTATTATATACCACACATCAGGATCTACTTTATAGCTTATTCCATTTTCATTTTCTTCTCTTGTAGCTTCCATTTCAAGCATGACATATGCAGGAAAAAAAGTTTTCTGTATATCTTTTTAGGTTTTCCCCTAACGATTTCAGTTGTTTCTTCTTCTGGAACTAATATATTAGTAACGACATCTCTTAATTGTAATGTCCCAACCTTTTGTTCAAGGTCTGTTTTTACTTTTTTTTCATATCCAGAGTAAGTATGAATCATAAACCATTTTCTTACATTTTCTATACTCATATTAATGCCTCCAAGGCGTTTAAAGCCTTTACTGCAAGAATATCAAACACACCAAGGTAGACAGATACTATAACAGTCATTGTTATAACCCATATAGTAGAATGTATTACTTCTGTTTTTGAAGGCCATTCAACTTTTGAGTATTCCATTTTAACCTTTTGAAATAAATTCATAAATATCTCTATCTCCTTTCATAAAAAAGTGGCAGGTCAAGAGGGACTCGAACCCCCAACCCTCGGTTTTGGAGACCGATGCTCTACCAATTGAGCCATTGACCTGCATGTGTTGTTACTTAAATTTTCATCCTACTTCTTTGTTTCTTTATACAAAGTATGTTTCTTCAATACTGGATTGTATTTCATCATTTCCAATCTTTCTGGATGAGTCTTTTTATTTTTTGTTGTAGTATAGTGTCTTAACTTTGTTTCTGTACATTCTAAAATTACTTGTACTCTCATCTGCATTCCTCCTATTAAATTGTATTTTCTAATCTTATATAGCTCATACAATTCTACTCAACTAAACGAAGAAATCTTTTGATTTTAACTCCTTCACAATCTACATCAAAGTGTAAACTATTTATCAAAAACAAGTCCACTCTTTAACGGTATCCTTAATGATCCTCCCATAATTTAATATGGTATGCGAGTTTTTTTCCTGTATTCTGCTTTCTAAGACTTTGGTATTTTAACATATTTTTTTAATATAGTGTCAACAGGTAAATTAAAAAAATTAATAAATTTTTAATTTTGTTTTCCTTTTGCAGTTTTTACATAAACCTTTAAAAGTAAATATGTTTTTTTCATCAATTTCACAGTCTGCTAGTTCTGGGCTCATACTGTAATCAATATTTAATTCAACATCAAATAGTGCTCCACAGCAATTACATTTAAAATGTCCATGAGTATGAGTTATTAAATCATATCTTGTTTCATTTTCTTCTATTACTATAACTTGAACCAACTTTTTTTCTACAAATAAATTTAATGTATTGTAGACAGTTGTTTTTTTGATAAAGTTGGTATCTCTGGACAAAGTGCCTTATATATTGTATCCACTGTTGGATGTACATGATTATCTAATAAATATTGAAATATTTTTCATCCTTTGGTAGGAAGGTTTTTATATCGTGGTTTTTTTAGGTAGTTTCCTATGTCTCCTGTATGTAATTGTAACTCCATTCTTCCTCCCCTTTCTTTTTAAAAAAATATCAAATAATAGTTAACTTGACTAGTTATATATTATATTAAAAATTCCTTAGTTGTCAAATTATTTTTTTAAAAACTATATGAACTCGAAACAAAAATTGTATTTGAAAAATAAAAAAAGAGACTGTTGCAAATTTAAAATTTCAATCTTAAAGTAAAAAAATAAGTGAGTTACGAATGGAAATTTTTAGATAAAAAAATTTACTCAGTAACGAACTATTTTTTTACTTTTTTTATGAATTTGCAACAGCCTCTAAGTGAATTTATTTAAATTTTAATTAAATTTATTTTGAAGCTTCTTCAACTTTTTTTCTACAACTTTTTTTTACTGCTGATTTAGTTTTTATTTTTTTTACTTTTTTTAGCAACTTTTTTTGTCCCTTTTTTTAACAGCTGTAGCTTTTTTTCTTTTACATCTTCTTTTAATTCTTCCATTTTGCTAGTTTCTTCTGCTTTATCTTTTTACTAGATCTTTTTTTAGCATCATTTTTAGCTGCTTCTACTTTAGAATCTGCTTCTTTCTTTACTTTTTTTTCTACTTCTTTCTTTGCATCTGCTTTTTGCTGCTTCTGCCTTTGTTTCTGCTTTTTCTACTTCTTTTTAGCATCTTTTTTTGGCTGCTTCTACTTTAGAATCTGCTTCTTTCTTTACTTTTTCTACTTCTTTCTTTGCATCTGCTTTAGCCGCATCTGCTTTTTTGATTCTGCTTTTTCTACTTCTTTTTTTAGCGTCTTTTTTGCTGCTTCTACTTTAGAATCTGCTTCTTTCTTTGCTTTTTTTCTACTTCTTTCTTTGCATCCGCTTTAGCCGCATCTGCTTTTGATTCTACTTTTTTTCTACTTCTTTTTTAGCATCTTTTTGGCTGCTTCTACATCTTTTGTTGCATCTTTCTTAGCATCTGCTTTTTATGTTTTCTACTTTTTCTTCAACTTTATCTTTTATTTCTCCAGCTTTTTCTTCAGCTTTCTTTAATGTATTAACCACATCTTTTTTTGCACTTTCTATTTTAGAAGCTACACTAGTATCTTCTGCCATTGCACTTAAACCTAAAAATTAAACCAACTACTAATACTAATTTTTTTCATTTCTTGTTTCCTCCATTTTTTTATATAAATTATGGGGGTATTATAAAAAAATACCCCCTTATTAACTATTATTTTTTTTAAATTTGTTTTAAAAGATCGTCTGCTCCACCAACAACTTTATCTTTTTAATTCTGCTGCTTTCCCTTCAGCACCTTCTTTTTGAGATCTTTTGCTTTTTTTCTTCGGCTTTATCTTTTTAATTCTGCTGCTTTTCCTTCAACACCTTCTTTTTAGTTCTTTTTGCTTTATCTACAGCCTTATCTTTTTAATTCTTCAGCTTTTGCAACTGCTTCATCTTTTTGCTTTTTTTAGCTTCATCTACAACTGTATCTTTTAATTCCCCTAATTTTTCCTGTTACATCATCTAATATTCCCATTTTTTTCCTCCTTATAATCTTACTTTTTCTATTTTTAAAACAATTTCTTTTTGTTACTATAATAATACACTTAAATTAAACAAATGTCAACTTATATTTCATATATTTTACTATATTTTTTTCCTTTAAGTACTCAATATAGTATTTAGGATTTAATTCTTCCCCTGTAACTTCTTTTTATAATAGTAGGAGTATCTTTTTAACAGCCCATATTTATGAATTTTTTTTCTCCTAACCAATCAGTTATCTTTTTTTCAAATCTTGATTTTCTAGAGCTTTTTCTACATCAAAAATCTTTTTTTCATAGCATTATATATTTGTGAAGCATAGGCATTTCCTATTGCATAAGAAGGGAAATATCCAATTAATCCACAATACCAGTGTATATCTTGCATAAGTCCTTCAGAATCATTTTTTTAGGGCTCTAAGCCTAAATATTCCTTCACTTTTTCATTCCAAATCTTTGGTAAATCATCTATATTAACTTCACCATTTATTAACATTTTTTTTCTATTTCATATCTCAACATAATATGTAAAGAATATGTTAACTCATCTGCTTCAACTCTTATAAGTCCAGGTTCAATTCTATTTATTTGTTTATAGAATTCTTCAAATTCTAAATCTTTTTAAGAAAGGATAAAAATTCCGCTGCCTTACTATATAAAAGGTTTCCAGAAAGCTTTTATTTTCTCCAACTATGTTTTCCATGAATCTTGATTGAGATTCATGAAGTCCCATACTTCCACCTGTACCAAGTAAAGTATCTATTAATTCATCTCCTGTTTGTTGTTCATAGATACCATGTCCTGATTCATGGATTATTGAAAATACAGTAGACATAGGACTATCTTTTTTTATTCTTTGTTGTAAGTCTTACATCATTTTTTTATTTAAGTTTAAAGTAAATGGGTGTTCACTTGTTTCAACAAGACCTTTTTTTCAAAAATCAAAACCTACATAGCTTGATAAAAAAATTTTTGCAAATTTAAGTTGCACATCTTCATCAATAGGGACACTTATTTTATCTACTTCTTTTTATAGTCTTTTTTTCTTTTCTTGGATTTTTCTTTAAGAAAGGAACTATTTCCTTCTTTAATTCACTGAAAAAAACATCTAATCTTTCAGTATCCATACCTTTTTTTCATAATCATTTAGCAATACATCATAAAGAGTTTTTTTCATCTTTTTCTTCTGTATGTAGCAAATTTTTTTATTGTAATCGAATATCTTTTTTTCAATCCTTCTTTTTACTATTGAAAAAAATCTTTTTTTAGCCTTAGCTTCTTCCCAAACTGTTTGATTATAGCTTGTTAATTTTTGCATAATCTTCATATTCATCAGCAGGAATTTTCTTTTTTTCTTTTCAATTTCTTCCATAGATAATTCTATTTCTCTTTTTTTCTATTTCTGTTAAAGTTTCTTTTTTTGCTTATTTAATTCTTCCACTAAATTTACAAATTCATCTGAAGTAGATAGAGCATAATCTTGCATACTTAATTCTCCAACCAATTCAGATAAATAAGGTCTAGACTTTAATGGAGTCTTTGTTTCTAAATCCCATTGAATAAGCTCTAAGTTAGCATGTATTCTGTTTTTTTCTTTTTTTACCAATTCTCTAAATTTTTTTCTCATACAAACTACTCCTTTCAACTATATTTATTTTTCTTATTAATTGACCATTTCTTACTGTATAATTTTTCTTTTTAAATTAGCTATTATAGTTCTTACTAAATCATCTCTAGTTTTATATGTTTCTCCACCCATAACAACTATAATTAAATCTATACCTTCAAACTTAACTGCTACTGTTATATTATATTTTTGCTTCTTTGTGGAATCCTGTTTTTTTATTCCATAAACTCCATCTTCACCTATTAAATGGTTTCTGTTTCTTATAGAAATCTTACCATTATATATCTTTGTATTTTTTTATACCAGCTATTTCAATATATTTATGATATTTTAATGCTTCTATAGATAGTTTATAAATTCCTCTTGGAGTTCCTTCGTCCATAGGCATCTTAGTATTTCTTGTTGGTAGACCAGCAGGTGTATGATATTTAATATCATTTTGTAAAACCAAGTTGTTTTTAACTTTTTTTATTCATTTTTGCCACAAAGTTAAATACACTTCCTTCACCTACATATTCAGCTATAGCATAAGTTGCGTTGTTTGCTGAATAAACTGCTGAAAGCTTTTATTAAATCTTCCAGTACAAATATTTGTCCTTCTTTTTAAAAGCTATTCCACTACCTCCATATTTTAAAGGAGTTTTACTTATTCTTACACTATCATTTAAGCTGATATTTCCAGCATTGATTTCATCAAAAAGTAACCAATAATGACATTACTTTTTGTTACAGATGCAAGTGGATACATTGTATCAGCATTCTTTGAGAATATTACATTCCCATTTAAATCTCCAACTAAAACTGCCCTAAAGTTATCTGGAAGTACCCATTCAACTCCATCTTTTGAATAATATGTGATCATTTCATATTTTTTTGTTTATCTTTTTCTGGATTTTTCTGGTTCTTCAAGAGCTAAATTTTTTTAGTTTCTGTTTTCTTTTCTTCTTCTACTTTTTTTTAACTTCTTTAGTTTCTATTTTTCTCAGGTTTCTTTACTTCTTCTTTAACAGCCTTAACTTCAGACTCTTTTTTTACTTCTTCTTTCTTTTTAGGCTCTTCCTTAACAGCCTCTTTTTTTGTTTCTTTCTTTACTTCTTCCTTGATTTCTTCTTTTTTTACTTCAGTTTCTTTTTTTTACATCTTCTTTCTTTTCTACCTTTTTAACCTTGGGCATTACTATTGTTTGACTTGTATCCTCAGCATCTTCTTCTTCATCTCCTAAAACTTGAGCTGAATACTCTTCTATTGACTGAATCTCCTTAACTGGACCAGAATATGAAGTTGTAAATATAAGTCCCAAAATTGCCATAACCAAAAAAACAAATTTTTTTAAAATCTTCTAAACATATTTTTTTACTCCTAATAATTTATAATACTTTTTATATTATAGCACAAGAATTATCATATCTTATAATTTATTATTATTTCTTATGTTTTATCTGAAGTAAAAAAATAAGATTGCTTTTTATTTGCAACCTTATTTTTTTCTATATTTAATAGCTTCTTTTTAAATTTATTCAGCTTTTTTTCCATCTCTTTTTGAGATATAATCTTCTATTGCCATTTTAATAGCTTCTTCTGCTAGAACAGAACAGTGCATTTTAACTGCAGGTAATCCACCTAAAGCATCAACAACTGCTTTATTAGTTACTTGTAATGCTTCATCAACAGTTTTTTTCCTATTATCATATCAGTTGAAATTGAAGAACTTGCTATAGCTGAAGCACAACCAAAAGTTCTAAATTTAACATCTGTTATAACATTATTATCAACTTTTATAAAAAAATTTCCATTATATCTCCACAAGATGGATTTCCAACTTTTTCCATATCCATCTGGATTTTTCTATTACACCTACATTGTGAGGATTCATAAAGTGTTGCATAACTTTTTTTCTGTATATTGCATTTGATTTCATCTCCTTTAATCATTTTAAAAACAATTATATAATTTTTCCTTAGTCTAATTTCAATTTAATTCTTATTAAAAAAACTTGCTGTATCAGTTAACTTATTGTCTTTGAAAGTTTTTCCATAATGGAGATAACTCTCTTAATTTACCTATTATTTCAACTAAAAGCTTCTATAGTATAATCTATTTCTTCTTTAGTAGTGTATTTACTTAAAGAAAATCTTAAAGTTCCATGTGCATATTCAGCAGGCACTCCCATAGCTAGTAATACATGAGAAGGTTGTAAACTGTCAGATGAACAAGCTGAACCTGAACTTACTGCTATTCCTCTTAAACTTAGATTTAAAAAGCATTGATTCTCCTTCTAAGTATTTAAAAGTAATACTAGATGTTCCTGGCAATCTTCTTGCACCTTTTCCATTTATTTTAATTTCAGGTATTCTTTTTGAAACTTCGTCTTCAAAATAGTTTCTTAAAGTTTCTTCTCTCACCCATTCTTCTTTCATGTTTTCAGTAGCCATTTTTAATGCTTTAGCTAATCCAACTATATATGGTACATTTGATGTTCCTGGTCTTCTTTTTCCTTCTTGGTTACCACCTGTGATAACTTTAGCAAAACGAATACCGTCTCTTTTGTATAAAACTCCTATTCCCTTTGGTGCATGGAATTTGTGTCCTGAAAATGATAATAAATCTATTCCCATTTTTTCAGGATATATTTCAACTTTTCCCATTGTTTGAACTGCATCAACGTGGAATATTATTTTTCTTTCTTTTGTAATTTTTCCAATTTCTTCAACTGGTTGGAATGAACCAACTTCGTTATTTGCATGCATTACACTGACAAGAATAGTATCTTCTCTTAATGCTTTTTTGAATTCATCTAGGATCATAACACCATTTTCATCAACAGGAATCATAGTAACTTCAAAACCATCTTCCATTAAATCTATGAAAGTATTTTTTACTGCTGGGTGTTCTATTGTAGATGTTATAATATGTTTTCCTCTGTGTTTATATGCTTTAGCTATTCCTCTTATTGCTAAGTTATCTGCCTCACTTCCTGAAGCTGTGAATATTATTTCACTAGGTTTTGCTTTTAAAATATCAGCGATAGTTTGTCTTGCTTCTGTTACTGCAAGCCCTGTTTCATTTCCAAATAAATGTAGACTGAATGGATTTCCATAATAGTCTGAAAAATATGGCATCATAGCCTTTACTACTTCTTCATCAACCTTTGTAGTTGCATTATTATCTAAATAAACTTTCATTACTCTCATCTCCCTAATTGTATCTCTATATATGTTATAACATTCTTTATTATCTTTGTCAAGAATAAATTATACTTTTTTTAGTTCTCTTTTAATAATTTTATTTTACCATAGTTGCAACAGTCAGAAATTTCACAGTTTTTACACTGTGGTCTTCTTGCAATACAAGTTGCTCTTCCATGTAAAATTAAATAGTGAGAGAATACTATCCAAGATTTTTTTAGGAACAATTTTCATAAGCTCTTGTTCTATTTTTAATAGGATCTTCACTTTTTAACTAAACCTATTAGATTTGTAATTCTTTTTTTACATGAGTATCTACAGTTATTCCATCTGCAAGTCCCCAAACTTCACCTCTAACAACATTGGCTGTTTTTTTCTTCCAACTCCTGCAAGTTCTGTAAGTTTATCCATATCTTGTGGGATTTTCTCCATTGTATTTTTTTCTAATAACTGTTGACTACATTTTTTTATATTCTTAGCTTTATTTCTAAAAAAATCCTGTACTCTTTATATAGTTTTTCAATTTCTTCTATTTCCATATTGGCAAATTGCTCAGGAGTGTTTACTTCTTTGAACATTTCCTCTGTAACTATGTTTACTCTCTTATCTGTACATTGGGCAGAAAGTATAACAGCCACTAAAAAGTTCAAAAAGGAGTTTCAAAATTTAATGCACACTTAGGCTCACCAAATTTTTTTATGGAGTTCCTCCAATATCTTTTTTTACCTTTTTCTTTTTTTGTCATTGTATAATATCCTCGTATTCATAGAAAACAGTTCATTATTAATCAATTTAGATGCAAGTTCACTTATTTTTTTACTTGTCTCAAATATATAACTCACTTATTTTCTAGTATTAAATTATTATAGTTTTTCTTATATATTAGGTATTCTAGCCCGTCGTTACAAATTTCTTTTTTTATCATATATAAAAGATAAATTTTTCAAAAAAATCTTTTTGAAGCAAGATTTTCTTCTAATATACATGCCTTTAAAGTTTTTTTATATTTTTTTATTATCATTTAAAAAAATTTATCTATACTTTCAGCTAGTATTTCTTGTGAGTATCCTTTATTTCTATAGTCTTTATTCAAATAGATATTTATTTTAGCTGTATCTTCTAAAAATTTCATAACTTGTCATTGCCACAAAAATTAGCTTTTTTTCATCTTCAAAAAATGTAAATTAAGTAATCAAAAGAAGATATATGAGTTTTGTACCATTCACTATGATTATCATGTATCTTTTTTTCTTTTCTTTATTATTTTTTTAAAGTATTTATTTACAAAAATCTAAATGTAAATTTTTTTGTAAATAATCTCAATATCATCTTCTCTCATGTTTCTAATTTTTGAATCTAGACAAGAATACCACACTACCTTAACTATTTTTTTATCATATTTTTTTAATCCATACACCAGTAAATTTATATAATTTTTCCCCATCAAAAAAATTCCATCTTCTATACAACCCTCTAATTTAAAAACCAAACTTTTCATATAATTTTATTGCTCTTTCATTATTTTTCAAAAAAACATCTAAATTAATCTTTTTTTATTCCTTTTTTTCCTTAGCCCAACTTATTAATTTTTTTCTAATAATGCTGTTGCTACCCCTCTACCCCAATATTCTTTTTAAAACAGAGATTCCAATAGTTCCATAGTGTTTCATTTTTTTCTTGCTGTATTTCCATTAAAAACCAATACAACCTATCATTTTATTATTCTTCATTACTACAAAAATAATTACTTGTTTCAGAAGTTTTTACTTTTTTTATATGTTCTTTTTCATCTTCATAACTTAGTTTAATTTCATCAGGATAACCAAGTAAAAAAATTGGTTTCTCCTTTCACTTTCTTCATAAAAATCCAAAAAGCTCTTTTATAGTCTTCTACTTCTATTTCTCTTATTTTTTTATTTCCATAGTAAACACCTATTCCTCATAATGACCTTTACAAGCAATTATCCATATAAAAGCCATCTACAATTCTATAAACCAGTCTATTTTTTTCATCAATTCTTCTACTGTATGCACTTTCGTTTTTTTTAATACTTCTGGCTTGCCTGTTCCTTTTTAAAACTCCATTTCTTTCAATATCTTTGACTAATTCATTTATCTTTTTCAAAGTTTTTTTATCCTGAGTTTGCCAATATAAGTAATCTTGCCAAGCCTTATGCGTCCATACTAAATTATTCATCATCAACCTCTATTAAATCATGAATTTCTCCTTTTCCTGCTTCTAATTCAGCTATTCCTTCTCTTATTTTTTTTGTCATATATTCAAGATTCCTCATAGCTTTTAAAAAAACTCATTATATTTATCAAGACTTAATAGAACAACATTTCTCTCATTTTTTTCTTGTTATAATAATATCTTCATCATTATCAACTGCTTTATCAAAATAGCTTTTTAAATTGGTTCTCAAAGTTGTATAATTAATTGCTAACATGTTTTACCTCCTTGCATTACTTATTTAAGTACTTATATAATAACATATTTATTAATATGTATCAATATTTTTTTGATGAAAAATGAAAGGATTAACCTCTGTTACTTACAGAAATTAATCCTTATTAGTACTTTTTTTTGAGAGCTACACAATTCTCTTAATTCAATTAGCTGATATTTAATTTTTTTATATTTTCTTCGTTATTTCCTTTTCTATACGAACTGATTACTTCTATGAAATAAATAATGTTTTTTTAGAATATAGTCATTTTTTTCAATTATAAGTTTTTAAAAAAACTCTCCTGTTTCAAAAATTTTTGAATACTTTTTTTATATCTCTTGTTACTAAATCAAAAAGTAAATTTATAATTATCTAGTTGTCCATAAATTTCTCTTTTTATCTACATCCACTTCTATTACATTTGTTTTCCATAAAGAATAAAAATATATCTTTTAAATTTTTTTACATTCTAAATAATTATCAACTACATCTTTTCTAATATTAAACTCTAACTTATCTTGTTCATAAAAAGTATAACCAATGATTCTTTCAATTCCATCATTATATCTTTTTAATCTACCAGTTCCCCAATCAATATCTATTATTAACTCTTTATATTTTGTTGATTCATAATATCCTTCATCTTCTGCTACATCATCTTCATATAAGCCATATTTTTTTCTATAATTTCATTAGTTATAGGGAGCCCGATTTTTTTAAGTCTTCTACCAAACAAAAAAATCTTGATCAAATACTTTAATCATTACTACTATTCCCGTATATAAACAGATATATATTCTTGTTGAGATATCTTCTATTGTGCTTCCTGTCTTATATATTAAATCAGTACCAAAATCATTAAGTTTTTGTATTTTCATTATTTAATAAATTTATTATCTTCTCTATTGAATCTCCTAATTTAATCCCTTGATATTCATATTTCACTTATTTTCTCCTTTTTTTCTACAAAAAAATTAATTCAGCTTTTTTTCTGGTGTATTTCCTCTTGTATTATATGAATCTGGACTTCTTTCTACTATTTTTTTATTTTTTTCCACCTATGTTTTTCTCCATTTTCGTTTTTTTAAAAATTTCCTGATATTATCTTATAATTAGATTTATGAGTTCCAGCTGAAGTATTGCTACGAATACTTCCAATACTTTGTCCATCTTCTGTTTTATGCCCTTGAATTATTAGTCTTTGTCCTCCTCCTGAGCCATGGGCATCTGAAAAAAATCTGTTTTATACCCTGCATTTTTTTAAATAAAACTTCAAGTTCTTTCAGTGATGTATTAGGTAATTTTGCTTTGTCCTTCTTTTTGTAAGTAGTTCATCTATACTTTTTTTATTTTTTTCAGAAGAACTTTCTTTTAAGTATCTTTATTACTATTTTTATTTAACAATCTCTTTTTTTCAAAACTTTTCTTTCTACCACATCTATTCTATAACACACACCTATAAATAGAAAAAAACTTCAATAATATTTTTCTGAAATTTTATTTATTCCTGTATAAGCTTCATTATCTTTTTTTATAATTTCTGAAATATTCCAGATAATTTTATTTTCATAATTTATACAAAATATATTATCTGATATTTGAGAATTATATCCTATTCTAATTATAATGAAATTTTTTTAAATTCTATTATTTCTAAAAATTTTAGTAGGAAATTCTCTAATCAAATTATTAATATTTAAGATATTCTTATGAACTATAATTTTATTTTTCTTTCATACCTTTCTCCAATCTCTCTTTCATTTACGAATTGTTCTTCATTTAAGCGAGTTCCATTTGTATCAAATTGTTGTCCTTTTCCTTTTCCCCAACTTTCAACTTCTTTAACAATTCCTGTTCTAATAGTTATATTCCCTATTTTTTTACATTCACAACATGTGTTGGAGTATATGGTAAGGCAAACTTGTCTTTAATTTCTTCTGGAGTTAAACCAATTATATCTTCCTCTCTCATAAACCAAGCACTTGCTTTGTTTGTCTTTGAAGCTGTGTAAACTCTAACAAAACTTTCACCGTTATTTTTGACAAGTTTAACTTCATAGTTTTCATCATATGGATCATTAGTGTATCCTGCTTTTTCCCTCCAAAAAAGATTTGCCTCTTTAGGAGTAGAATTCTTAACTACTTTCAATTTTGATAAATTAATAGATTTTAATTTATTAGTATCTCTTTGTGTAACATCTAAAGCTACTACACTTGACTTATCATTTATAACAGATGTCTTTGATACTGGTGCTCCTTGTTGTTTATTAGAAGTAGCCCCTTTACTTACCTGCTGATTACCAGAATAATCTTGATTTCCTTGTGGCTGTGTTTTGTTAATACTATTTTTTTATTATTTTGAGCAAGACTATCTCGACTTCTTTTGCCACTGTTGAGGATTTTGTCCTTCTCGTTGTTTTATATTCAAAGATTTATTTGTACCAACAGTAACATTAGAAATTTGATTTTGATTAGCCATAGAGGTATTAGGATTTTTGAGAAGCAATTTTTTTGTAGTATTATTTATTCCCTGACTTGCCCCTGACTTATTTATAACAGGTGTTTTAGAAACTGATGTATTTTTATTATTGTCAACAACATCAGCATAACGATAAGTTTTAACATCACCATATTTAGAAGTAACTTTTCCTGGCATTTCTTTACCCATATAATCATTTAGATATTTATTTTCATCATAGGTTAAATTAGGATTATATATTATTGCTCTTTTTGCTGCTTCTCCTTCAACCATAACTTTTGTATAATTAGCTTGGTCGTAAAGTATTGGCATTCCAGCAACTGAAAGCGTATTAAGAGGATCATAAATATCTTCACCTAAAAGTTCTCTTCCAAAGTTTACTGATTTTTTATCTCTTTGATTTGTTACTCCATAATAAACATCTTGTCCACTTTCTACTGCATCCGAAGCTGTAAATGCTCCTGCTATCAGACCACCTAACATAAATCCGACACCTAATGCTTTTGTTGCGGATGGTTCAGGTGCAAGCATAAGCGAATAACCTATGTCCATTAGTCCGTATGATGCCCCTCCTCTAAATACTGAGCCTGTTAGACCAACCGCTCCATTTATTACTCTATAAAAATCCATTTGAATATATTTATATTTAGATTGGTAGCCCGTTCTAAATGCTCTATCTCCAGAGGTTATAACATCCCCAACTTTTTCTCCAACATCAACATTAGTTAAATCTATTCCATCTGTTGTTAATTTTTATCTTACTGTTATTATCTTCTCCAAACTTTTTTTCTTTACATATTCATTTGCTGGTCTTCCTAAAGTTTCTAAACCTTTTTCTTTATTTGAATTATCTTCTGCTACTTTTTTTATCTTGTCTTCCTTCTAAGGCATCTTTTCCATGTGATATTTCTTCTGTTAATGTTCCAAATAGTTCATTTATATCTCCTATTTTACTTACATCTATTGGTATTAATACTTTCTTATTTTTCTTTATCTACTATATAGGCTGAGCCTGTACTTCCTTCAGAATCTTTTGGCATTGTATCTTTATCTAAGTATACTACTTCAAAATCTATCCCTATATCTTTTCCATAGCCCTTTGCTAGTTCTCTTACTGCTTCTTTTTAAGTCTTCTTCATTAATTGTTCCAGCTTTTAAACTGTCTACCTAGTTCTTCCATTCTTGAGCCTGTTACATTATAGAAACTTGTAACCCATCTTTGAGCTCTTAGATTTGAAAAATATATTTCTTTTATCTTTTCCTAATGGATTTGATGTATTTTTTTACAGCATCTCCTAAATCTTCAACTTCATTTTTAGCTTTTTGTAAATCTTCTTTAAACTTTTCAGGATTTTTATATAGCTAATTGTTTGAGATTCTACATTGACATTTGTTTTAAAAATCTCTATCTTCTGTTATCTCTGTCATTGTATCTAAATCTCTATTTATTTCATCTCCAGAAGATTTTTCCTATTTCTACATTTCCTATTACTGTATTCTTTGTTATCCCTTCTTGTTTTTTTATCAGAATAATTTACTCCTATACTTGTTATTCCAGAAGTTGATACTCCTACTGAACCACCTGCTGTTTTTAACTTATCTACATTTTCTAAGTTATGTCCTTCATATTCATCTATTGATAGTTTTCCATTTTCAGTTGTACCTATCGCAGCAGCTGTATTTTTCTACCTTAGCTACTTTTTAGATCACTTCCATCTCCTACTATGAAAGTACTTGCATTATCTACAACTCTTCTTTCTCCATTTGTTTGTGAATAGTTTGCACTTCCTGATGGCATTCCATTTGGTGCTATACTTAAACTTCCACCTTTTGTACTTCCCTTTGTTGTAGATGTATTTTGTTTACTTTCAATAGTTAGATTTTCAATATTACCAGTAACTGTTCCACCTTCTTGGTTAAAGCCAGAAAGAGTCATATTCTTTGTATTGTTATGTACTTCATCTACATTTACAAATCTACCATTTTGATAAGTAGTTCCATTGCTATTCATATTTGATTTAGAAGATGAAATACTTACTCCATTAAATTCTGTTTGTGTTCCATCTCCATAACCAATAGTTACTCCTGCCGATATTCCACTACTTTTACCAGTAGATGAATGTGAATTATTTAATTCAACAGCTGTCTTATTAATATTTTCTACATTGTTATAGATAAACTTAGTGTCTTGTGCTTGTGTTCCAACATATTCAACATTCTTTACATTGTTGTAAGTTATACTTGAATTTTCATCTTTTCCCCTTATTGTTGTTACAACTGCACTTTCATTATGGGAGTTTGATTTAGAACTTGATTTATTAAATCCTAAGTTTACTCCTATATTCGCATAGAAATTATTATTTGCTTGTGCTGCTTTTTAGATTATCTTTTCCAACTGTATTAGTTTGATTATTTTTTTATCATCATCATCTTCATCATCATTAGAATTAGAATTATTTTTTTATTAACAGCACTTGCAGGAAGTTTTGTTCCTTGATTTGAAGCTAGTCCACTAACTATTCCTGTTACTGTATTAGTTGTTGAAGCCAGTCCTCCAAGTATATCTCCTGACTTTAGTTGATTTACTGAGTCTACCCCTTGTTTCGCTCTATCTAATGCTTCTAATTTTATTCTTACAGATAAGTTTACTCCACTACTCTTTGATGATGTTTCTACATCTCTTGTATCTTTTCTTGCTCCAAATTTTACATCACCATTATTTACAGCAACTTTTCCATGAGTGAAATTAGTTGCTGTTATTTCTGCTCCCTTATTAAGAGTAACATTATCTCCTAATACTAGATTAGACTTTGCATTTGTTAAATCTTTTTCTTTTTAACTTACTTTGAGATTTTTCCATATCCAACAGAGAAACCTCCACTTCCTATGCTTGAACTAAATCCTTTTTTTTCTTTTTCTTCTAGCGAGTATGAACTATGAAGTTCATTAGAATCTGTTGTTAGTTTTCCATTTATTATAGAGTTATCTCCTAGAACTAGATTACTTCCTACAAGATTTACATCACCTTTTATTATTCCTTTATTTTTCTACATAAAGACTTCCAGCTGAGTTTTTCTTCATTGTGGATAGTTTCTTTCTTTGAACCTGATTTTTAGAAAAACTCTTATATGATGATTTTTTTATTTCATCTTCTTTATCTACTTTTTGATTCAATATTTAATTTATCTACATTTAAATCAGCTGTTTGTGTTGTTACTACTGAACCTGATATATTTACATTTTTTTAGCTGTAACATTTAAATTTTTCTGTTTTAACTACTGAACCTAAATTTCTTTCAAATCCATAATAATTATATTGTCCATCATTTTTACCAAATTTTTTTGTTCTCCACTTACTTTTTTTGAGATGATATGTTAACATCATTAGTAACATTTATATTTGCATTTTTTTAGCTTGAGTTACTGCTCCTTCACTTGTATAATTATTAGCTACGATATTTAAATTACCATCAGAGATAATTTCTCCAACTGAAGCTATTTTAGTAAATTTACTTCTGTCAAATTCTCCATTATTGAATTCTACTTTTTCTACTGTACTCTTATTTAATATATCTCCATTAATAGCGATTAAATTTAGATTTTGCTTAGCAGAGATTCTAGCTCCTATATTATTAATATTATTAGTAGCGATAATTTGTGTATTTTCTCCACTTATCTCAGCAAGTTGATTACCAAGTGTTCTATTATTTACTTCGTCTGCTTCTATAAAAGTATTTCCTCTTCCACTTATTAATGCCGTATTTTTCTAATTCGTTTGTTTTTTTATACGTATTATCTAAACCAACTATTTTAGTTCTACTATCACTATTTAGATTTTTTTAAAGTATTTTTGAGACAGATATACTTTTAGGTGCTAATACTTGGATACCATCTACATTTTGATATTCATACCATACTATATCTTTATCTAATTTTTGCTATTTGTTCTTTTTGTTAATCCTTGACCTATAGTTAAAGCATTTTTTTCTTAGCAATATCTGTTCCATTATCTATTAATTCTTTTATTGATATTTCTTTTCCATTTATAAATCTTGTTCCTAATTTTTTTCAATTATATTTCTTTCTATCAACTGATTTTTCATAGTAAGCATCTCCAAGTCTTCTTACTCTAGTCCACTTATCTTCATATCCTATTCTTTTTAAGAAATAATCACTACCATAAAAGTCTTTTTGATTTATATATTTCGCTCTTGTCTCTAATAAATACTTTTGAATCAGGATTTACATTTTTTTAATAAATAAAGCGCTTGGAGTAGTAACATCTATGTTTATTACACCATTTCTTAGAATATCTTCAAAAAAATTCTTGAATTTGTTGAAATTTCTATATTTCCTTTAATAGGGATTAGATACTGAATTTGAAATATCTTCTCTTGTTCCTACACTTATCTTTTTTTCTTATCTAGTACTACATTATTTTTTTAGAAATCCCTTGATTAATTTTTTTCCATTTGCTTCTTCAATTCCATTAACAACAAGATTAGCTCTATCTATTATTACATTTTTTTCCTTCAATTATAGAAGGAGAACCTGTAACATAGTTATATCTTCCTACATATTCTTTGACATATTCATATTTTTGGTCTTCCTCTAAAATTTAGAACTGGATTCCCATGCTCATCTAAAACAGGAACTTTCTTATTTATATAATCATTAGTAAAAATCTCTAGTGTAAGTAACCTTTGCACTTATTTTATCTCTTATACGCCCTTTTCTTTCTATGATATTTTACAAACATTGTTTCTTCACCAGTTTTTTTACTTTTTATTTTTTTCATCACCAATACTTACAATGTTTTTCAAGTTTATTTGTATCTATTTTTTTACTGTATTTCCTGCTGATATTATAGCATCTTTTATTTAAAGTTTCTCTACTTTTTTTCCTCCATCTTTTCCTTCTATTATTATATTATTTCCTGCTATTACTTTTTGCATATTCTGTTTCACTAAGTGATCTTAATTTTTTTCTTTTAATGGAATATCTTGGATTTTTGCAGTCCCTGTTTTTTTCTGTATATTCTCCTTCATTTCCTAGATATCCTTCCATTGATTCTTTTATATTTAGGAAATAACAGAGATTTATATTTATCATTTGTTACTTTATTTGCAACCTCTTTGTAAGCTTTTTCTTTGATCTCTTCTTACGTCTGAACCAGAACTTCCTGTACCACTTCTTGTTTTTTTATATGTGGATTAATATATCTTTTTCCAATTACCAATTTCACTTTCAGTTAGTACTTTCCCATCCCAAGTTTCATAATAGCTTTCATATCTATCTAAATCTTTTACTTCTCCTATATTTTCAAATTTATCAGCCTTTATTATGATATTATTAGAAGCTTTTTATAGTTCCAACTTCATTTTTTTACTTTATCAGCTTTTTAGTTCAATATCTGTAGCTAAAAAAATTCTGCATTCTTTTTTTATTTTCAATCTCTTTTCCTGAAATACTTAACTTTCCAGAAGTATAAATTGTTTTATTTGAGTTATTTAATATTTTTTTCATCAGCCTTTAAAGTTATATTCTTTGCTGATGAAATTAAATCATTATTTTCTATATTTTTAGCACTTAAAGTTACTTCTTCTCCACTGATTATATTATTATTAGTAAGTTTGCCATTTTTTTGCATCTACTGTAAGTACCTGTGCTGTCAATTCTCCATTATTAGTAAAATTAGTACTAGTAATATTAGCTAATCCTGTTCCTATTATTTCTCCATTATTTTCTATATTCTTCCCAATTATAGATAAATTTTTGATTTCCTTGTACTTTTCCATGAAAAATTTAGATTATTTTCACTTGTCAAAACAACATTATTTCCTATTACTTCTCCAGTATTATCAAAATTTCTATTGTTTTTTTATTTCTATTGTATCTGAAGTTATTTTTCTTAGTATTTTTTTAATACTAGAATTATTAAAGCATAATTTTATTATTAGAAGCTATTTTTTTCCATCGTTTTCAATAATAGTATTATTAGCTTGAATATTTTTTTAATCGCTAGAATATCATTAGTATTTTTGTAATTTTTTTGTGCATTAGAAAAAAACAATATTATTTGAAGATAATATTTTTTTCCACTATTAGCTATATTTTTTTACATTAGCAGAAATATTATCTACTTTTTATACTTCCACTATTTGTTAGTTTATTTCCTGTTAAATCAAGATCTGCAGTTTCTATATTGTTATTATTTTCAAAGTTTCCATTAATAGTAAAGTTATCACCTGAGGCTATTGTCCCAGTATTTTTTTAAATTCTTTGTATCAATTTTTTTTCTTTAACAATTATTTTTTTATTATTTGTTAAATCAGAAGTTGAAAAAGTTCTTATTTGTTAAAAATACTCCCATCATTTGTAGTATTTTCTGTAACTGATATACTATCTAATGCTTTAAGTTCTCCTGTATTAGTTAAGTCTCCATTTATACTTATTTTGCTATTTGTCAAAAACATTTCCAGTATTTTCAAGTTTAGATACTCTTATATCTTTATTTACGCTCAATTCTTTCTTGTTCTTAACATCTTTTTGAAGTGAAAAGAACCATTTGTTAAAAATCTCTCCAGTATTTTCAACATTTCCATTCACAACAATATTATCTGTTATTTGGATTTCTCCTGCATTATTTAATTTTCCATCTATATTTAATTTATTATTTGATGTAATTACTCCAGAATTTTCTAGATTAGAAACATTAATATTATCTTTTTGATATTAACTTTCCTATCGTTTTTTTACATCTTTAGCTGTAAATGAATTATTAGTTAGTATCTCTCCAGTATTATTCACATTTCCTAGAACTTCAATTTTTATCATTTACTTGAACTAATCCAGTATTTGAAAAAAATTTTTTTGGTATTTAAATTTTTCCTTAACAGAAATATTAGAGCTATTTTCAACATCTCCATTTAAAGAAACTTTGTTTCCTGACATACCTGTTCCAGCTAACTTAATTTTATCTGCTTTTTATTGATATATCTCCATCAGAATATGTTAAATCTTTTTGAACATACTCTTTTTCCTTTTATATCAACTCCTTTAGCTTGAACCTTATTAATTTTTTTATTTGTCCATCAGCAGTTATTTCTAATTTCTTATCTTTTGAAACTATGAAGGAATCTGAATTTACTCCAACACCTTTATCTGTTGAAACTATTTTTAATAACTCCTGCATACATTCCTCCTAGTTCACTAGCATCTATCGCAAGAGTATTAGAAGAATTTTTTTGTCATTTGACCCTGTCTTTATATTTAAGTTATTAGCAACTATATTTCCTCTAAGTTCTAAAGTTTTTAGCTATTATATCAACATAGTCAGTATTATTTCCATTAAAAACCTTTTGGTCCTATTAAAACATTTCCTTTTTTTCAACATCTATACCAACAAAAATCTCCATCTTTTTAAATTTAATTTTTCCTGTTGTTGCTGTGAAATTCTTTTATATTAATAGTTCCTGAATTATTGATATATAGTCCATTTTCATTAGCTAGAATAACGTCAACTTTTTGTCTACTTAAAGCCTCTAAGTATCCTTCAATCTGTGAACGATTAGAACCATTTACTTGAAGAATTATTAAATTTGCTGCTTGATTAGGCGCTAAGTTTGGATTGGCATTTATTAGACCACCAAGATAGCTTCTTCCTACATTATCTGCATTATTTAATATTTGTCCTTTCTCATCAACATTATATTCTTTAAATTCATTAATACTGACTCCTCTATCATTTGGAGTTGATATATTAACAATAGGAACTCCGTTTCTACTTTCATCTACCTTAGTATTGTATGTTGAATTTGGATCTACAACTAAATTTGCCCCAAATATCTCCAGTGTGTGAAGTAATAGAAAAAAATTACTATAATCACTCTCTTTAGTATTCTGTTTCTCATATTTACCCCCAATTAAAATCTTATTTTCAAACTTGTACTAAAAATATATTTCTCTGTCTCTTGGTTTGATATAGCTTGAATGCGATAAAGCCTTCGCATAGGCTAAATCAATATCTAAATATTTCATACTATATCTCAAACCTATTGATGCCCCACTAACATAACCTTTTCCATAAACAGAAGGATTTTTATTATTTCTAACTGCTCCATATGAATAGCTTATATATGGACTTAATCTCCCTATTTTTTCGGAGTCTATTATCTTGTATGATAGTTCATTTTCAATCTCTATTGCTCTATCTCCCATAATATTTCCTCTTCTATGATAACCTGGAACAGAACCTACTCCTCCTATAGATTGTTTTTTTCAGAAGCATATAGAACATCTTTAGAATGGCTTGTTAAAGTATTAAATCTGTATACTAATTTCTTTGTTAATGGCTTATAGTAATTAAGATTTAAACTGTATTTTTTAAACTCTGCTTTTGGAGTATTAGAAGCTCCAAGAGCTCTTAAACCTCTTTCATAGTCTAAAGTTATTCCAAATATCCCACCATAAAAATACTGTTGTTCCATTTAAAGAGATATCTCCTATAGTCAATATTCTATCTGATAAAAGAGTATCTTCTATATAGCTTTTATTATGCTTTCTTTTTAATCCTACTCCTAAACTTAATTTACTTTTTTTGATTTCTCCATAGAATTTTATCTAAATTAACAGAGAAACTACTGCTCATAGTTTCCATATCATAGATAGTAGTTGGAGTGTAAAAAAACTACTAATATTTTTCACTTCTACTACTTCCCAAAGATAGAGTATAATCTCTAAATTTCATAGTATATCTAAAAATTATATAAGTCTAATTCTCTTTTATATGGTAGAGTATCTTTCGCTGGGTCATAACCTTTTGGACCTATTGGTAATATTTCTCCTGGTTTTTAGACTTTCTGTTGTTCTTTTTCCAACTCCTATCAGCTTTCTTTTTGTGTACTGTCATATATGAGAAATATACTCTATCTCCAATTCCTAATGGACTATCTATATTTATTGAAGTTCCACCTCTCCAAATACCATTTTGATTATCTTCTCCATAATTATTGGTTAAAAGAGATATGGTAAACTTATCTTTCATCTCATTTTTTTAATTTTACTATTGAATAATTTTCTTTATCGCTCGGAATAATTTCCATAGTCATATTATTTGCTTCAAGATAATTAAAAATTCTCTGTTGTTGTATCTAAATCTCTAATATTTAGTACTTTTTTTCTTCTTTTGTAGACACTAAAAAAATACTTCTTTAACTTATCTAAAGAATCATCTTCATTGAGTATTATTTTTTTCAATTTTTTTCCTGAGATTATTTTTTTAAATTTAAAGTTTCTGAATTTAAGTTGTTGTTTTTCAGATAGCGATGCTGTTGACGTAACATAGCCTTTTTTTCAATTAACCTATTTGTCAATTCTACTAATATATTTGAAATATCGGTACTACCTAATTTTTTTATTCTCATATTTGGATAAAATATTTTCTTTTTTTCTATTTCATTAAGGAGATTTTCATTATCAAATAAATTTATTTTAGAAATGTAAAATTTAAGCTCATTTTTATCCACTTCTATTTTTTTGTATCTTTTTTTGATAACTATCTTTTTGAATTCTCATATTTCTCCTGAATCCTTTCTTGTTCTAATCTTTGCTCTTTTCTTAAAAATAGTTCTTTCATCTTCATTCTCATTAAATGTATTTGAAAAAAAGATAAAAATACTAAAAAAACTAGAAAAAAATATGTTATTACTTTTTTTCATGTTCCTCCTTATATTATATATATTAATTTTTGTTAAGTTACATCAAACAACAAATGCTATTATACATTATTTTTTTATTTTTAAAAATCAATTTTTTTAATAGTTTTTAGATTAGTGTACAAAAAAAGAGAATTTTTTTAAGTTTTTAATTCTCAAAAAAATTCTCTTAATTCTCTCAAGTCATGGTCTAAACTTTTTTTATCAACACTATTTGACAAATAAGCCTATTTTCTCTTCTATATTTAAAAATTAATTAACAAGTAAATTCATTATCTCATTATCTTTTTAAATATTTTTATCCATTTTTTTAAATTTCTTTTTATTAAATGTGTTAGAACACTCGTGGCTCTAGCGCTTGTAGGGTGTTAGCCGTGAGACATGTACTCGTAGGGGTATGAATAACACCAACATTGAAAATGTTGTATTAAAAATTTGCAATTTTACTAATTTTTAATGTATAATATATTTAGAACATTAGCAACTGAATATATGGAGTTAAGGCTAGTAAACAGTAGCCTTGTAAAATATTCACTGTTCTGTATAGTTGTTCTTTTTAAATATAATATACAGATAAAAGTAGCGGTGTAGACGTAAGTCTTATCCGGTAGTGGCTATCGTGGACTAGCCAAAAAGAATAAGGGTTTTAAAACCAAACTTCTTAGAAGATAACTTACTTTTTCAGTTATCTTATGAAGCTCTCGACTCTAGCACTCGTAGGGGTGTTAGTCGTGAGTAGTTCACAGGCTTTGAAGTCTACTCTTTTTCCTGTTTTTTTACAATATATTTTCTCTATTCTTAATATATTTTTTTTGTGCTTAAATTCATAATACTTTTTATAGTATTTTTTGTTTATATTTTCCCTTTTTTCTAAATTTTTTATTAAAGGAGCATTTTTGATAAAGCTATCTTTATATATCCTATTTGTAGCCATACAAATGTCATCTAAATAGTCTATTTCATGAGCCAGTCTTCCACTCTTATTATGATATGTGATAGTTATCCCTACTTCACGCCTTTTTTTCATCTAAAGTACAAATGTAAATTTTTATCTTTTTCATTGACTACAATCATTCCTATTCTATTATCATTGATATATGTTTCTTCTCTTAGTTCATCTTCCAAATAACCATAGTTAATTCCTATATAATCATCTTTTATGTATTAAGGCTTCATAAAAACAATTTACCTTCTCTATAACTTTTTTTTCTAAGAAAAAAATCACCTTGTATTTTTTTCTAATTGTTTTGTAATTCACTCATCTTTAACCCCTATTTTTTTATCTTTTTTTCTCCTCAAATTCCTCTATATTCATATTATTGCTTCAAGATAATTATAGTAAATTCTTTTTTTATTAATCACAAAAATTATATCATAACTATAAAATACCTAATAAAAAAAGAGGCTGTTGCAAAATTAAAAGTTCAATCTTAAAGTAAAAAAATAAGTGAGTTACGAATGGAAATTTTTAGATAAAAAAATCAAATAGAATGAGCCGAGCAAATGCAGGAGTGTTTGAGTGCACCGAGTTTCCTGATTTGCAGCGAATTCTTGATTTTTTTATCGTTAAGAAATTTACTCAGTAACGAACTATTTTTTTTACTTTTTATGAATTTGCAACAGCCTACTTTATATTCTTATTTTTTTTACAATATTATAGAACTTCTTTTTACCTAATTTTTAAAAAGCCCTAAAAGTATTTTTCATTTAAAAGTAAATTTAACATCTGTTATTTTTTTCATCATTTAAAGACATTCCATTTTTGTTCTATAAGTCTTCTTCCTTCACTCTTAGTCTTTAAAAATTTTTTTCTATCTACTAAAAACATCTAATAGTTCTTTTGAAAAAAATCTTCAGCTACTAATTCAATTTTAGGGGCATTATCTAAATTATTTCCACTTCCAAATAGAGCTTCTGTTGCTTCCTTAGCCTTTGTTGCTTCTTCTTCTCCATGGATAATTTTTGTTACTTCATAAGCTAGAACTTTTTTAGCTTCATTTATTGCAGCATCTTTTAATGCTCCTAATCTTCTAACTTCGTCCATAGGTAAGAAAGTTAAAAAGAGCTAAACAATTTTTCAACATCTTGGTCATCAATATTTCTCCAATATTGGTAAAATTCGTAAGGTGTTGTCTTTTTAGGATCTAACCACAATGCTCCCTTAGCAGTTTTTCCCATTTTCTTTCCTTCACTATTAGTTAGTAAAGTACAAGTCATAGCATAAGCTTGTCTTCTATCTTTTCTTCTTATTAACTCCACTCCTGCTATCATATTAGACCATTGGTCATCTCCACCCTAATTGCATAGTACAGTTATATTTTTTTATTTAAAAACATAGAAATCATATCCTTGCATTATCATATAGTTGAATTCTAAGAAAGATAGTCCATTTTTCCATTCTTGACTTATAGCATTCTGCTGCAAGCATTCTATTAACTGAAAAAAATGTTCCCCTATATCTCTTAAAAAAATTCTATATAGTTTAAATTTCTTAGCCAATTTGCATTGTTTTCAAGTATAGCTTTTCCATCAGAAAAAAATCTATAAACTTTTGCATTTGTTTCTTTATACATTCAACATTATGGTCTATAGTTTCAACAGTCATCATAGTTCTCATATCAGATCTACCACTTGGGTCACCTATCATACCTGTTCCACCACCAGCTAAAGCTATTGGTCTGTGCCCATGTTGTTGCATATGAGCCATGAACATCATAGCTATGAAGTGTCCAACATGTAAGCTGTCTGCTGTTGGGTCAAATCCTATATAGAAAGTAACCTTCTCTTTTTCAAGAAGTTCTTTTATTTCTTCTTCATGTGTAAGTTGTTTTAAATATCCTCTTTCTTTTAGCACGTCATATACATTAGCCATTTTTTCCTCCAATCTTCCTTTCCTCTATCTTTCTACTAATATTAAGAATAGTTGAGTTAATTTTAAAGAAACTGCTGCGATGTCCATTATTGTTGAGGGAGCATTTCGGAGCTCACGAAACACTAATGGCTATCAGGCAGTTTATTATTAGTAGCATAAACTATTCTCATATTATTTTTCTGTTTTAATAAAGTTACATACTATTCCAACCACTAAAGCTGGTACTAACCAAGGTAATCCTAAATTTACCAATGGTAAAGAATTATATATATTTGTAAACACTTCTGGCATAGCAAGTCCAGTTACAGAAATTCCTTCATATAGTCCTACAAGTCCTGATACTAAAACTACTCCCTTAAATACATTAGCATTTTTTACACGGAAGAAGTTCAATAATATTAGAGCTATACTTATAGGATATAGGAATACTAAGACTGGAACCGATATAATAACTATCTTATTTACTCCAAACATTGCAAATATGAAACCTATTATTGTTGTTATCACTACTAATTTTTGATAAGATACCTTCATAAGTCCACTGAAATATTCTGCAACAGTAACAATCAATCCTATTGAAGTAGTTAAACAAGCTCCAGCAACACAGATAGCCAATATTAAATATCCTATTTTTCCTAAAAGATTTATAGAAATTTTTACAAGTAAATCTGTTTTTTCAGCTCCAGCAACTAATTCAGTTCCACCAAAAGTTGCTCCAATATATGTTAAACCTGCATAGACTATTGTAAGCCCTAAAGCTGCAATAAGTCCAACTTTTAAAAGATAAGAAAATTCTTGTTTTTCTGTAAGTTTAGTTTTCCCTCTTATAGCATTTAATATAACAGTAGAGAATACTATTGCTGCCAAGGCATCCATAGTTTGATAACCTTCTACAAAAACCTTTTTTTAAATGGTAATTCATAAACTTTTTCAGCTATTGTTGAACTGTTAAAAAAATACTCCCTTAACTAAAAATTATAAATAAAACTATTAATAATATAGGAGTTAAAATCTTACCAACTCTATCCACAACTTCTGATGATTTTAGTGAAAATAGTAAAAGCCAATAAGAAATAAACTATTAAATATACATATTTAAATGTTGAAGTTGTAAATCCTGCATGGAAAAAAATGTTACTTCATAAGCTGTTGCACCTGTTCTTGGTAGAGCCAAAAGTGGCCCTATTGATAAAATAAGTGCTATTCCATAAAAATTTTTGCAAATAAAGGTGAAACCTTATTTGAAAAAAACTATCCAAATCCTTCCCTGCATTTGCAGAAGCGATTATTCCCATCAGAGGAATTCCTACTCCTGTTAAAAATAAATCCTATTGCAGCTACTCCCCAGTTGCTTCCTAATTCATAACCCTAGCATAGGAGGAAATATTAAGTTTCCTGCCCCAAATAACATTGCAAATAAAGCAAAACCTGCTGTTACAACATCTATCATATTATACATTTTTTTAATACCCCTTTTTAGAATAATTTTTATTTTTTTAATTTTTTTCTTTCCATTCTTCTTCTTTGAAACCATTTAAAAACAAAATCTTTTGTAACTATCATTGGTCTCTTTACAAGTTTTCCATCAGTTGCTAATAGTTTTATCATTTCATCTTCTGTCATTTCTGGTAACTTATCTTTTTAATTCTAATTCTCTGTATAGAATACCACTTGTGTTAAAAAAATTTCTTTAATTCTTTTTCCAGATTTCTTAAAGAATTCTTTTAATTCTTTTTTTCTGTAGGTTTATCTTTTACGATATCTCTTTCAGTAAATTTTATTGAGTTTTTCTTCCAACCATTTTTTTAGCTTTTTTTGACAAGTGCTACATCTTGGGTAGCAAAAAAATATTATATCTTTCATTTTAAATCCCCATATATATTTATATTAGTTTTAAAAATTATACCACAACTATTAATAATAGACAACAAAAAAATGGCTGTTGTGATATTACAACAGCCTAATTTTATTATTTTTTTAGCTTTCTTTTTCATATTTTCTGATGATTTCAACTAATCTTTCTTCTTTTTCTGGTAAAAGATCTTTTGCCTGAAGTTACTGAAGGTTTATACCAAGATTTTCCTTCAAAGTAATCTTTGTATTTTTCCTTTAGTATACTTAAGTCCTCTTCTTGCATACAAAGTATTTCTTATAAGTGCTAATTCTTCAGAATTAAACTTCAATAGATAATCTGGATTTTTTTCTTATCCATAACTTGACTGATAACTTCATCTATTTTTCTTTATATCTGAATTATCACTACTTTTTGCTACTTCTTCTTTCTTATCTTCTTTTTTTGTTTCTTTTTTTTGTTTCTTCTTTAGCTTTAGCATTTTCTTTTTCTTTTTGTATCTTTAGTTACTTCTTTTTCCTTTGTTTCAGTTTCAGCTTTTGTTTTAGTTTCTTCTTTTTAGCATCTGCTGCTACTTCTTCTGGAGTTCCTTCTGTATCAGCTCCACTCTCTTCATCTGTTTCTTCTGTTGTATCTGCTTCAGCTACAGTTCCTTTTTTTATCAAGTATTAGACTTTCTGTATCTTCACTTGTAAATTTTTTTGATATAGGAAATAGAAAAAGTATCCCTATAGCAAGTAAGAAAAGAGTAAAGAATATCATCTTTAAAACACTCTTCTTTTGATCTTCTAAAGAATCTTTCTTTTTTTAGAAGGAGGTGGTGCAACAGTTACAGTTGAACTTTTTTTCTTTCCTTTATTTACCTTATTCCCTCTATTTCTTACTATTTCTTCTTCTGTATCAATATCGCTTGTATCTAAAATTGATCTGATATCAGCAATTTCGTCTTCTTCAGAATCTATTTTTTTTGATAATCTTTTTTTATTTTTTTGGTTTCTTTTTCAGTTTCTTTTTGCAAACTTAAGCTCTGTTTTTCTCTTCTGTTTTTTTGAGTTTTATCTGCATCTCTTTTTTTGTTTTAACCATTTCAAGAATATCTAAATCATTCTCAGGATCAAATATTCTTTTTGCTTCTGGCTCTGCTTCTTTTTATTTCAGGCTCTGATCCTAACTCATCTTCATATCTTGATTTTTAAGAAACTAGGAATTTCCAATTCATCTTTCTTTGTTTCTTTTTTTGGACTTACAAGATTTTTGAACTTTTTGGTTCTTCTTTCTTAGCTTCAACCTTTTTTTAGTTTCTGATTTCTTAACTTCTTCTTGGACAGCTTTTAACATTTTTTTTCCTTATCTATAGGAATTTGTTTTTGTTTCTTTTGTGTCCTCATCATATATCTTTAACTTTAGTTCATTATCTTCATAAGAAATTTTTACAAATATCTTTCTTAGATAAGTTAGATTTTAACAAAGTATTTAAATCAAGTTTTAAATTTAATTGTCCATCTTCGTAGTCAACATCAAAAAACTCTTTATTATCAACAGCTTTTACATCAGCATTATCTTTAGGGTGAGCTAATAGTTTTTCTCAAGACTACCATCTCTATAGTAATATTCAGCCTTCACTTGACCACTTTCATAGTACATCTTACATAGACCATCAAGTGCATCATTTTTATAACTACTTTCAGCTTTTAATTTACCACTTTCATAGTAGATTCTTGATAAACCTTCAAGCATACCATTTCTATAGTTACCTTCAGCAACTAAATTACCATTTTCATAATATTCTTTTTGTAACACCATGTAATTTTACCAGCCTTGTAATGATACTCAGCTCTTAAAACTCCACTTTCGTAGTAAAGAAGTTCGTAACCTTCTTTCTCACCACGTTCGTTCCTTTCATATTCAGCTTTTAAGTTTCCATTAGTATAATATTCTCTATTCTTCACGGCAACCCCTTTATATCAAATAAATTATTATCTCTCATCATATTATACTTTAAAAGTTTTAAAATTACAACTTTTAATAGTTTTATTTCTCATTGTTACCAAAGACTTTAAATTTTTCTAATAGGTATATAGAGATAGAGTTTATGACAAAAGCTGGTACCATTTCATAGATTGTATTGCTTAGTCCACTTGTTTTCCAAGCAATAACTGTTATTGTTGCTATTATCATAGATACCAACACTGTTTTCCAATGTAGATCTTTCTTATATAATGTGAATAGAATTACTGGTGAGAAAACTCCACCAAAACCTGCCCAAGCATAAGAAACTAACTCAAGAACTTTAGAGCTTGGATTCATTGCTAAAACACTTGCTATTACGAAAATAACAATTACACATAATCTACCTACCCATATCATTTCTTTATGAGTTTTTTCTCTTTTTACTATATGCTTATAGAAATCTTCTGTTAAAGTATTTGATGATACTAAAAGTTGAGAAGATATTGTTGACATTATTGCTGATAAGATAGCTGCAAATAGTATTCCTGCCATCCAAGGATTAAATAACTTATGAATTAAGAATATGAATACCTTCTCAGCATCTCCGCCCATTTGAGAAATATCTGTGAAAACTCCTATTCCTGTTATTCCAACTGCTATTGCTCCTAAAAGTGAAATGAAAACCCATATCATAGCTATAAGTCTTGATTTCCATAGTTCATCAGCACTATCAATACTCATAAATCTAACAATTATATGAGGTTGTCCAAAGTATCCAAGTCCCCAACCAAGTCCTGATATTATAATTGGTAAACTCCAAACTTTAGTATATTTAAAAATATTTAAAGAAATATCTTTAGCTTCCATTGCAGTGCTAATTCCATCTATTCCTCCACCACTGTAGTATGCAGCTACTGGAACAACTATTATTGCAAAGAACATCAAGCAACCTTGGAAGAAGTCTGTCCAACAAGTTGCTAAGTATCCACCTAAGAATGTATAGACAATTATTGTTCCTCCACCTATTAGAACTCCCCATTTATAATCTATTCCAAGTAAAGAGTCAAACAGCTTTCCACTTGCAACTAGCCCTGAAGCTGAGTATATAGTAAAGAAAAATAAGATTACTATTGCTGAAAATGTTCTTATATATCCCTTTTTATCATTCAATTTTTTTGTGAAATAAATGAAGGTACTGTAAGAGAATTATATTTTTCAGTTTGCACTCTTAAAAGCTGGTGCAACGAATTTCCAGTTAAGATAAGTTCCTAAAGCTAATCCAATTACTACCCAAATTTCTGTAAGTCCACTTGTGTATACTGCACCTGGTAGTCCTAAAAGTAGCCAACCACTCATATCACTCGCTTGAGCTGACATTGCAGTAACCCAATATCCTACTCCTCTATCTCCTAAAAACATAAGATTCGTGAGTTGTTGTTTTACTATAAAAAAATATACCCCTATCGCCATTAAAAAAATACTAAATAAATTCCAAATGTTATAAAAAAATCTCATAACTTGCCATGATAACCTCCCAAAAAAATTAAATTCACAATACCTTTTTAATAAGTATGAATTAGAAAAAAATAAGTGAGTTACATTCCAGATTTTTAAGATAAAAATTAAACAGAATGAGCCGAGTAATTCTTGGCGTGTCTGAGCGATAGTGAGTTTGCCAAAAATTACAGCGAATTCTTAATTTTTATCTGTCAAAAATCTGGCTAGTAATGAACTATTTTTTTCTAAGATATTTTGGACATTATGAAATAAAAAAACCATTAAGATTTTTGTCCTAATGGTCATATAATATATATTATTAAATCCCATAGGCTCAGTCCAAAAATATTGAAAACAAAAAAATTGGACTTGCACCTAGTTCAAAAATTAACTAAACACAAATCCCTCTTAGGGGAACTATGGGTTTTACTACAGCTACATTGTAATTAATTAATTTTTGACATAGAATTCTCTCCTTTTTATTTTTTTATAGTGTTTATTATATTTTATTTTTGTTTTAATTGTCAAGTATCCTTTTTTTACTTATATATTCCAATAATCAAGGGATAATTTTTTTAATACTGGTATATAAATCAAATTCTATATTTCTTTTTCTTTGAAAATTTTTAATTCATCTTTATTTAAAAAAACTTTTTGTTACTTCTTTTTTTGTTCATTCAAGAGTTTTTTTAATATAATATCTCTTTTGTTTTCATCATCATAAAAAAATTTATTAATGCTTCTGAATACTCAACATCTTTAAAGTTAATTGAGAAAGGAGCATATCCTTCAGAAACAAGTAACCCACACATCATAAGTTGTGCTGTTCTTGTGTTACCTTTTTCCAAAATATTTATTTTTACACAAATCTAAAAAAATAAATCTACAATTTTTTTATGCCAACTCTTTTATCATCATAATATTTATTTGAAATTTCAAAAAACTTTTTTTCTAAATTTGGAACAGCAACTCCTGTATGTTTTTGAACCAACTATTCTTATATTATGTTGTCTAAAAGCCACCTAAATTATCAAAATTATCATTACTAGCAACTAATCTATTCTCTGTACAAAAAAAGTCTCTTTATCAAAAATAGAAATTATTTTTCTTTAATTTTTTTCAAAAAAATATAATCATAACCATTTTTTTTAAATTAGCAAGTAATACAACATCTTTTTACTCTTGTATTTTTTTGGAACTTTACCTGATAATGTACTAGCAGTTTCTAATAATGTCATACTATTCCCTCGCTCAAAGAAATGTCATATATTAGTTTTTCAAACATTTTATTTGCTATCATCAAAGCTCTATTCAAACCTATTTTGTACATTTTAATTACTACCTCACTTTATCTAATTATGGACATTAATTTAATCACCTTATATCCAATATCAATAATAAATCTTTTTTTCTCTTAAATCTTACATTAGTTTTAATCTATTTTTTTCTACATTTAGCTATTACAGATACCTATAATTTATTAGTATATATTATCCTTCTTTAAATTTTTTTACTCCTAGCTCCAAAAATAAAAAAATAAGTGAGTTACATTTCAATTAATCATTAGAAATTTTCTATAAACTTATTTTTTTCATAAGTTCTACTATCAAGAGTTACAGTTGCTTCTGTAAATCTTATTTCATAGACTTTTAATTCTTCAGAATACTTATCTATAATTTCAGCAAAACCTGACATTTTATTAGAAAAATTCTTCTCTTAAATCTACTATAGTTTTTTTCACTTTCTCTAACATGTCCTCTTGCTCTTACTTGTTCTCTAACTCCTTTTTTTCATAGGAATAGTTGTAAATGCAACATTGTTATTTTTTTCCAGAATTCACTTATTTTTTTCTCTACCTTTATATGTAGCAAAAATACATAATATTATTTTTTTCATCATAGTAGTAATTTACTATTCTGACATTTGGCATATCGTGTATACTAGTAGCTAAAAGCTATTTCATCACATTCATTTATCATTCTTAAAAAAATTCTTTTTTTGCTTCCATTTTCTCACTCCCATCAAAAAAATTATTTACATTTCATTGTAACATATTTTTCATTGTAATAAAAAAATTTTTTTATTATTGAAGATTTTTTTCTAAAAATTATATATTTTTTTCATATAATTTTATATAATTTTTCTTCATCATAAATCTATCCACACCTGTACCATACTCATCTTTTTAAAAAAAGCTTTCTTGTTTATAGCCATGTTTCTTATACAAATCTATCGCTATTTGATTTTTCTGGTGCAACAGTCAATTCTATTTCAGTGTATCCTAAATCTTTTAAGATTTTTTTCAGTTTCATTTAAGATAAAGTTTGCATAACCCTTATGTCTGTATTCTTTTAAAGTTGATATTCCATAAAGGAAAAAGAGATTTTTTTATTAAAAAAATTTGCATATATTCAACTATGCATACTATTTTATCTCCTTCTTTTTACAACAAAAAAACCATACCATATCTTATAAGGGCTTTTTATTATCCAAAGGTCTACATTTCCTGCTCCCTCAAAAGCACTTTTCTTCCAACTCTATAATCTTTTTGCATTATTTCAAAAATTAGGATTTTTCTATATGAATCAATTCCACAATTTTTTTCCTCCTAGCAATAAGCAGTCTCAATATTTTTTTATTATATCACAAAAAAAGATTTAGACTTCTTAGTAAAAGTCTAAATCCTCTTTCTTTTTAGTTATCGTATTTAAATAAATTATTTTTTTGTAATTATCTGAGTTAATCTTTGTTCATAAAGATTTTTCATCTCAGAATAATTTCCTAAATGTTTGATAAGAACTATTGTTTGTTCTCCATTATTAATTGCTTTTTCTTAAATTAGAATAACTAGAATGTCTTGATAAAGTCATCACATAGTCCATTAGTGATTCTTCTAAGCTTTCATATCTCTTGTAGTATTGGTTAGGGTCCTAGATATACTGTTTTTTTCTGGATCTTTTTAAAGATGATCTAACTGCAAATAGATTATTTCCTTCTTTTTGCAAGTTTAGAACTTCCCCAACCACTTTCCAATGAGGCCTGCCCTAGTATAAATGATGTTGGTGGTACCACCATCTTGTGTACTAATTCTGTTTTAGATTTAGATTTTTACTTTATATTTAGTGTACATCTCCTCTAAATATAATTTTTCTTCTTGAGTTAAGACTTCTTTTTCTATAAGAGTCTTTACATATTCCTTATCCTCAGCTATCTTAGTTCTTATCTTTTTCAATAGTTGGAATAAGAGTATCAATAAATATTTGTTTTTTTGATTTACCTTTTACCTTGGCAAAAATCTTTTGCTTGAGTAATAATACCAGTGTTGGTATCTTGATCTAGGGGCCTCTGTATCATTAGAATAAGAAAGAATTGACAAGCATAGAAAAAAACAACTGCTAGTAAATATTTCTTCATACAGTTTGCTACTAAATTACTATTACTACCTTCTTTGTAGTCCTAAATTCCCGACTAGCATCGGTACACATACCTATTCTAAGTTACTATATTGTAGCATTCTCCTTCTTTTTTTATTTTAGAATATGTATTTAAGTAAAAAAATTCTACTTGGTTATTATAGCACAAAAATATCCAAAAAAATACAAATTCCTTTATATACCAATAAAAAAACTACTATTATTTTTTTCACTTTCTTTATACCAATCTTCACTATTATTTATAGCTTGATTAATAAAAAGATTTATATCCTTAGAAGGAAGTTCTTTTTCTATAACTTTATTATCTGCTGTTTTTTTATAAAAATTACATTTCCTACTCCCTTTGATATACCTAGGGCTTTTTTTACCAGCATCTAATGTCTTGTATGGTTCTCCATTTATACTGTATTTAATTCCTGTCATTGAATTATTTTTCAATTAGAATATCATGTCTCTTTCCTGTAACAAAAAGAATTACTGAAATCACAACAAGAATTAAAACTATAATAGCTACTTTTAATGTATGTTTCATCTTCTACCTCACTTTTTTTAAAATCCTATTGCTTTTTCTCTTTCTCTTTCTTTTTCTTTCTTTCTTCTCCATTCATAGATGATAAGAACAAGAGCTATAATTCCGTAAGAAATAAATACTCTGAAATATTCTCCTATTTGTGAAGAACCCATTAATTCTTTTCCTGCTCTTGGTGCAACAACGAACATAGTATGGAATAAAATTACCCCACCTATTGCATTAGGAATAGTTGCTCTTGCTACAGAAGCTCCTCCTATTAATAGGGCTGCAACTGAGAACATTCCTATTTGTTCGTGTGAATTATATGTGTTTATTGTTCCTAAATTTTGAAGATATATTACTTGTCCTATACCTGCTAAGACAGTTGAGATAACTATTGAGTAAATTCTAACTTTATTTACTTCTATACCTGCTGACTTAGATACTTCCATATCTTGTCCAACAGCTCTCATATCTTGTCCTAATTTTGTTTTTCTAAACCAAATGATAAAGAAACATAGTCCAACTATGAAAAGTAATGTTAGAACAGGGATATCATAACCAAATATTTTTAAAGGAATTGCATTATCCACTGCTTTTGAAATCTCTGTTAAATCCACTGTATTTTTTATACCTCTACCTGAAGATAGTAAAAGTGTTCTATCACTAACTGGAATAATTTTTCCCATTGAATATAGAACTACAAGTTGGTAAACACCATTGATAAAGTATCCTAAAATCATAGAAGTTATCATTTCTTTACCTTTGGCTCTATTTAATATTACTCCTCCAACATATCCAAGTAAAATTGAAAATGGCATAGAAAGTATCATTGCTAAAAATACACCTTGTAGACCCATAATATGCCAGTTAGTAACAAGAATTAAGGCAAGTTGCCCTCCCATAGCTCCTAAAACTATACCGAAGTTCAATCCCATTCCTGCAACTATTGGTATTAACAATGACATTATTAAAAATAGGTTTCTTGAAATTCTTTCTATCATTTCACGAACTAAGTAATCTCCACTCAAACCAGAAAGTGGAAACATTATAGCTACCATAATAAGTATAAGTATTGGAACACTGTTATCCAATATAAAGTTTTTTACTTTATTATTTTTATCCACGACTTCCACCATCCTTTCTAGTTAAAGCATATAATATCATTCCATTAGAAACGATTATTCTTATTGTTTCAGACATATCTGTCTTTATAACAGCGTTTACAACTGTAGGTGTCATAGTTAGTATTCCTTGAAATAGGAAAGTTCCTATCATAACGTGCCATATTGTAACTCTGTTTACTGAAGCTCCTCCAATAAGTATTGCTGCTATAGCAGGGAAAGCCATATTGAAAGGTGCTAGATATAATTGTATAAATCCAAAGCTTTGTTGGTATACAACTATTCCTATTGCTGCGATAACAGTTGAGATTATAACTGATTGTTTTCTACTCTTATCTGCATTGATACCTGTTGCTTGAGCAAATTTTTCATTTTTTCCAACAGCACTCATAGAAAGCCCTGCTTTTGTTCTGAAAAATACCCACATGATAAAAGCAAGTAATAAGAAGAATATTATTTCTCCAACTGGTATAGCTTGTGATATTTTTCCAAATACATTATTTAAAACACCCTTCCAGTAAGTTTCAACACTTATTGTTGTTCTAAGTCCTGAACCTCCATAAGCCCAAATCATATCTGGTCTTTTAAATGGAAGAATTATCCACATAATACACATAAAAGCAACTGATGAGAAACCGATATATGTAGCTATCATCATTTCTCCACCCTTTACTTTATTTAAAACTGCTCCATAAGCCCAACCAAAAATAAAGGCAAATATTATTGATATAAGTATCGCTAAAGCAAAACCTACAAAACCACTAAATCCTAACTCTATACTTATTAGCGAACCTAAAAGTCCTGCTTCTATTCCTAAAGGCATACCGAAGTTAAGACCTGCTCCTGATTCTATCATAGGCATAAGAGATAGAACTAAAATAGCATTCATACCAAATCTAATAATTGTATCTGATAGTGCTGTTGTTATAGGAATTCCTACGAAAGGAGCTATTATATATGTTGATATTAAAAAAATATTAATATTATTAGTCTTGGTAAACCGAATTTCTTTAACATACTATTCTCCCTCCTTTATTCCTGACATCAATTTTTCCAAATTCTAGTATTCCTGCACTAGCTGGTAATATTCCTGCGACTTTACCTTCATTTATTATTGCAATTCTGTCACAGATGCTTCTTAATTCTTCTATTTCTGAAGAAGTTACAACTATAGTTGTATTTCTTTCTCTGTTATATTCTTTTTAAAGTTTCAAGAACTAATTGTTTAGCTCCAACATCTATACCTCTTGTTGGTTCTGAAACAAATAATAGATCAGGTTCCATAGTGAAAGCCTTAGCCACACAAACTTTTTTTGTTGGTTTCCTCCACTTAGTTCTCCAACTTTTTTTGCTTTTTCGCCCATACTTTTTATTTCTAATTTTTTTCTATATTTTTTTTGCATTTTTCTGTAACAGCTTTATCGTCTATTACATTAAAAAAACCTAAAAATTTCTTAAAGAATTGTTTTTTTAATTTGCATAGCAGGGAAAGCAATATTTCTTTCTATACTTTCATCTAAAAAGTAATCCAACACCTTTTCTATCTTCAGAAACAAAGAAGATACCTTTTTTTCTAAAGGATATGTTGGTTTATTTAAAACTAAAGTTTCATTTTTGTATTTTTACATCACCTTTTGATTTAAATAGTCCCATTATTCCATTTGCCACTGCTATTTTTTTCCTTGTCCTGCCATACCACCTAGACCAAGAATTTCTCCTTTTTTTAATATCTAAGTCTAGACCTTTCAGCATTTCTCCTGGCATATCAACCCATAAATCTCTTATTTCTAACAATGTTTCATGATCATCATGAGCAACTTTCTTTTCATCAGATGAAGAATTTACTTTTCTTCCTATCATCCATTCTGTAATTTCATTTACATTTGTAGATTTTGTAGCAACTGTGTTTATAAGTTGTCCATCTCTTTAAAAACTGTTACTTTATCAGATACTGCCATTATTTCATTAAGTCTGTGAGTTATAAAAAAATAATAGCTATCCCCTTAGCTGATAATTTTTTTCATTGTTTCCAATAAAATTTCTGCTTCATCTTCTGTTAAAAACAGCTGTAGGTTCATCTAAAAACTAAAAAGTTTTGTATGTTCTCTTTCAATTTCACGAGCAATTTCTGTAAATTGTTTGTAAGCAACAGCCATTTCACTTATTTGTTCTTGCCCTGTTAAGTTTACTCCTAATTTTTGAAATAGCTTCTTGGGTTCTTTTTCATATTTTTCTTTTTTTGGTCTATCTTACTGATACTATCTCCAAAGAAATGAGTTACCACATTGTTTTTTTTGTAGACTCTCTATTTAATACTATATTTTTCACTAACTTTAAATCCTGGAATTAATGAAAATTCTTGGTGAACCATTCCTATACCTGCATTAAGAGCATCAAATGGAGATGCAAAATTAACTTCTTTTTCCATCAAAAGAAATCTTTCCATTGTATCCACCTGTTTCTCTAATTACATCCATACCAAATATAATTTTTCATTAAAGTTGATTTTTCCTGCACCATTTTTCACCAACTAGTCCAAGAATTTCTCCCTCATTTAATTCTAAATTAATATCTTTTAGGACTGTGTTTTCACCAAACGATTTAGAGAGGTTTTCAATTTTTAATAGTGTGTTTGACACCATAGCCTCCTTCTTAAGTCCTAAATAGGAATAGGGACTGGTTGCATAAAATGCTCCAGCCCCCATTGCCCAAATAGTCTTATATTTTTTTTATTTTTTTATTTAGTACCAATTTTTCCATATTTTTCTGGAACTTCAACAGAAGTAACTCCCATATATCCTTTTCCAAATACATAAGTATCTTGATATACGAAGAATGAATTTTTTACTTCCACTCCATTGTTATCTTTCATTAAGCTTCCATTCCATTTAGATCCTGGTGTTGCTGTATCAAGAGATGCTAAAACTTTTTCTAATGTAAAGTCTTTATCTCCGCTTTCTATAGATTTAACTGCTAAATCTGTAAGTCCTTGAAGACCTGAGAAATTGTATGAGTAAGCCCATGTTCCCATTCTTCCTGAACCACCAGCTTCTACAACAGCTTTTTCAACTTTTTCTAATATTTTTGGCCAATTTCCTTTTTCATCATCAGTGAATTCAATTCCTAATGCTCCAGGGTATCCCATTGTAGGAGAAGGTAAATCTGCTTCTATAAAGTATCCACCATTTGCAGCTATTTGTTTTAGTAAAGGTTCTGTTTGAGCATCATTTGTTGCAAAGAATGCTATGTCTTTACCATATTTAGCTATCCAGTTTGGAACTTGTTCTAAGATAAATTGTTGTGCTCCTGGTACTCCAACGTCACTTAGTGGGTCTGGTGCTGACATTTCAATATATTCCATTCCTAAATCTTTAGCTGTTTGTTCCATTATAGCTCTTCTTCTTGAAATAGTTTCATAGCTTAAGTGTCTAGGGAATGAAATGTGCATAAATTTAGTTGCTCCTAAATCATGAGCTGTTTTTACTATTAAATATCCTCTTGCAACTGAGTCTGAGTTTACAACTACATCTGCAACTGAACTTACTTGTACAGGATCTTCGTGAGTATTATTTACAAATAGTAAAATATCAGGTCTTTTTTCTCTTATAGCCTTAAATGCAGGATAAGTTCCTGGGATTCCTTCAGCTACTACTATAGCTTTCATTTCAGGGTCATCTGCAAGAGAAACCATTTGAGAAATTGTTGTTTCTTGTTCTTGCATAAAGTTATCTGGTATTGTTACAACTGTAATTTTACCACCTTCATTACTTGCTCCATATTGTTTTACAACTGCTTCAGCTCCACGTGCATTATCTTCTGATTGAGAAACAGATGTTGTTACAACACCTATATGATAATTTTGTGAAACTTCAGTTGCTGCTCCTTCTTTTTGAGCATTAGCATCTTCAGTAGGTGCTTCTTTTTTACCACAAGCAGCTACTAACACAAACATAAATATTGCTAAAAATACTAAATAGAATTCTTTTTAATTTTTCATACCAACCTCCTAATAATTAATTAATTTCCCAATTTGTTTTAATAAATTGTTTTAACTATTATATATCCACTTTTATAAATTAGTCAATATTTTTTTATATAATTTATGATGTTTTTTTATTGATTAATAGCCAACTTCAAGTTTAAAGTTCTAAAAAAATTATACATTTTTTTATTCATTTTTTTAGACAATTTTTTTCTATTTTTTTGACTTTTCCTACAAAAAAATATTTTCTACAAAAAAATAATTTGTTCTTGCAATTTTTTTTACTAAAGAATATAATATAAAAAAATGAATATCAACTATTCATTTTAAAAAAATACTTGGAGGTTAAAAAGAAAAAAATGAAAAAAACTTTTTCATTAAGAGTTTTAAATGGTATGGCTTTTTGGTTTATTTTCATCATTGATAGTTGGGCTTATTTTTAAAAGCAGATTGGAACCCTTTTTTTAATATAGAGTTTTTAACATATCTCGGTGGATTTTCACAACTTTTAATGGGAGCTGGAATAGGAGTTGGAGTTGCTTATGCTCTTGAATCTCATGTCTTAATCCTAATAGCTTCTGCTATAACAGGTATGTATGGTGCAGGTAGTATTAACTTTGTAGATGGGCAAGCAGTTCTAAAAGTTGGAGAACCAATGGGAGCATATTTCTCAGTTATCTTTGGTTTACTTATTGCTAAAAGAATTGCAGGAAAAACTAAGTTTGATATCATACTTTTACCTATGACTACTATAATTTTTGGTTGCTTACTTGGTAAGTTCTTTGCTCCATATATCTCAGCTGTTATCAGCGAAATTGGTGTCATAGTTAATAAGACAACTGAACTTAGACCTATTTTAATGGGACTTACTATGTCTGTTATTATGGGAATTATCTTAACACTTCCTATAAGTTCTGCTGCTATAGGGATATCTTTAGGTTTAAGTGGGCTTGCTGCTGGAGCATCTTTAACTGGATGTTGTTGTCAAATGATAGGTTTTGCTGTTATGTCTTATGATGATAATGATTTAGGTACTGTATTTTCAATAGGTTTTGGTACTTCTATGATACAAATTCCTAATATAATAAAAAATCCTATGATATGGATACCACCTATAGTTTCAAGTGCTATTTTAGGTGTACTTTCTACAACTGTTTTTAATTTATCATCAAACAGTATTGCTTCTGGTATGGGAACAAGTGGACTTGTTGGACAGATAGCAACATTCTCAGTAAATGGAATGTCATATCTACCAACTATGATAATACTACATTTCTTACTTCCTGCTATCATAACTTTTTATTGTATATAAGATATTGAAGAAAAAAAGGTTATATAAAAACCAGGAGATCTAAAAAAATATAAAAAAAGAGCTATTGCATAGATATAAATTTGAAAGTAAAAAAATAAGTGAGTTACATCATAATTTATCATTATAAATTTTCTTTGAGTAAATAACTAATAGTTTTCAATAAGATTACTGCGACGTCCTATAATGGTGAAAAGAGCCTTTGTGGAGCTCTAGAACCATTATAGGCTAACAATAATTGCTATATATAGCTAAAGTTTATTAAAATTTCTCAAAGAAAATTTTTTTATTTACTCAGTAACGAACTATTTTTTTACTTTTTATTAATTTGCAATAGCTCTATTTTTATTTAGTTAGCTCATATTTCAAAAAAATTCTTTATCCAATATCTTATATCTATTTCTCCCTATTCTTTCTAGTTTTTCATCTTTTTACTAAATCACTTAGAACTCTTGAAAGAGAAGGTCTTTCCACTCCAAAAAAACTCTGCTAATGCTCCTAGGTTTTCTATGATAAATTCACCTTTTTTTCTTGTTTTCTATTGACATAATTACAGAATTTTTTTCTTGATAGTTTTATTATTAAAAATTATTCCAGATTTTAGTTGTTAAAAGTTGAGTTTTATTTGAAATCTCATTTAGGAAATTCTCTAAAAATTTGTTCTTGTGAAAAATAATAATTTTTAAAAAATTCTTTTTCTTTCGATAAATAATACTTCAGCTTTTTTTCCTTTTGCTTTTTAAGTCTACAGGAAAACAGTTTTTACTTCAAAAAAATAAAGGCTGAAGCTATAACATCACTTTTAACTAATTCTTCAATTTTAATGACATTTCCTTCCTCTGTAAGCATTTCTGTACTCAATGTTCCCTTTAAAAATTACATATAGTCCCTTTACTTCATCTCCTCTAAAAGCTATTGTTTCATTGGGAGAATAAGTTTTTTTATTTCATGCTTAGTTTCTTCTAAAATTTTCTTTATATCTTCATTTTGAATCTTATTAAAAACAACACTTTCTTTTTAAAGCTTCTAGCATTATTCCACCTTTCTAAATATTTTTAAAATCTATCTCTAATTTATCCATATTAGGTGTAAACTGTCTATATTTTACTCCTGCTGAATCCAACATCTTCTTTGAGGCTCTATTTGTATCTGTTCCATCATATTTATCTGAAAGATACACTATCTCTTTTATACCACTTTGAATTATTGCCTTACTGCACTCGTTACAAGGGAATAAGGCTACATATATAATACAATCTTTCAAAGACTTTATACTATTTAATATTGCATTTAATTCAGCATGGCAAACATAAGGATATTTTGTCTCTAAAAAAATTTCCTTCTCTTTCCCAAGGAAAATCTGTATCTTCACAGCCTTTAGGTAGACCATTATAGCCCACTCCAACTATTCTTTTATCTTCATTTACTATACAAGCTCCAACTTGAGTATTAGGATCTTTACTTCTCATTGAAGAAAGCAAGGCTATCCCCATAAAGTAACTATCCCAATCTATATAATTTTCTCTCATATTATCACCTATTTTAAAAAAATATTCTTATCTTTTACTATTTTAACAAGAATTCTTTTTTTTGCTCAAGTTTTTTTAAACAGTTAATCCTAAATATTTATCAAAAAAACCTTTTTAGTTTATCAATTACCCTTGCTTTTTTTAATACCTCTATTTCCACTAGAGAACCGAGAAACAGGTGGTAATAACTTATCTATATCAGTTCCTGTAGTTTTAAAATTACCATCTCTTAGTGAATTGTCTATGAATTTTTTTAGTTTCTTCAGGTTTTAATTTTTTTCTTCTTCTATTACTTTTTTTCTAAGTCTTTTTCCTTTTCTTCTCTGACAAATTTTTGGAAATCATCAGTAATATTTTTTTAGAAGAATTAACTCTTTCTATGAAACCTTCTATCAATTCTTTTTACTACGAAGTTCAAGGCTTGAATTTATAGCCTTCTTAATATCTATAAGTATTTCCTTATCTTCTTTATTTGACTTATAATATTCAGTAACTTTCATTAAAATATAGTCAATATTAATTTCAACTTGTTTAATTAATTCTATTTCAAAAAAATAATATCGTCATTAATAGTTTCTTTTTTTCTTTATTTTTTTAGGTCTTATTTCTTGATACATATCTAGGTAGATACTTTGGTAATCTTGGAATTCTCTTTCAGATAAAATTTCATTTCCAGCAAACTTATCAAAAAGCTGATAATATATTCTTTATTTTCAAGATATTTCCAAATAATATTACAAATTCTTTCTTATTACTCTCACCTGTTATTTGCTCAGACAATGGAAATTTACTTTGTAATTCTTCTATCAGTTGACTATATCCTTCTTTTTTTCTCTACCCTTGTCATCTTGATAACCATTGTAGTAATCTTCATAAGTTTTTTTAAAAAGTACAATTCCACCTGCCTCTTTATTTCCAAAAAAAGTGCTATGGCTTCATCTGTTTCTTCTTGTAAATCTCTAAAAACATACTATATTTCCAAAAGTTTTTATTGAATTTAATATTCTATTTGTTCTTGAAAAAGGCTTGAATAAGTCCATGCATTCTCAAGTTTTTTTATCCACCCAAAGAGTATTTAAAGTTGTTGCATCAAAACCTGTTAAAAAAACATATTTACAACTATTAGAATATCTATTTCCTTATCCTTTGTTCTCTTACTTAGATTTTTCATAATATAGTTGAAAACCATCTGAAGAAGTATCATAATTTGTACCAAATATTTTATTGTAATCTGATATCGCTTCCTCTAAAAAAATTCACGAGAACTTAAATCTAAATTTTTCAGTGTCAAAACTTTCATCATCTAAATTGTCAGTATTTTTCTTCTTCATTTACTGAATAACTAAATATTGTTGCTACTCTTAAATCTTTATTCTTCTCTTTAAGTTGTTTTTTTAAATTCAAAAATAATATTTTTTTGCCACAGGAATAGAACTCACTGCAAATATAGAGTTAAATCCTGATAATCTTTGGTCTTTTTAATTCATAGTGCTTATTCCTCATAGTTTTTTTGCTCAAAGTGATCTATGATGTATGAAACAACTTCTTTAATTCTATTTGGATCTGACATAGCTTTTTTTCTATATCAATGGCATTAACTTTTTTTATCTTGTATATTTTCTTTTTTTCCTTAATAGTATTTATATAGTCTATTCTAAATGGAAGTACATTACCATCATTTATTGCATTGACTATAGTATAAGTATGTAATTTATCTCCAAAAAGTTTGCTCTGTTGTTTTTAAACAAAGTTTTTTTGAACTTCCATTTGAATTCTTTGGAAATATTGGTGTCCCTGTAAAAACCAAACATAAAAATAATTTTTTTAAAAGTCTTAGCTATTACAAGGTGTAATTCACCAAATTGTGAACGGTGGCACTCATCAAAAAAATTAAAAACTATATTCTTTCTAAAAAAACTTCATGATTTTTTTATTCTGTTTAATGAAATGTCCTAACTTTTTGAATAGTAGTTATAATTATCTTGCTTTTATTTTCATATTTATCTTCTAGCTGTGCTTTCAATATTTTCGTTGAAGTATTTCCATTAGCTGAACCTTTTTGAAAAATCTATCATATTCTTTCTGTGTTTGGCTATCTAAATCCTTTCTATCCACAACAAATAAGACCTTGTCTATATAGTCAAGCTGAGAGGCTAATTGTGCTGTTTTAAATGAAGTTAAAGTTTTTTTCCACTTCCTGTTGTATGCCAAACATATCCTCCAGCATCAATCTTACCAGCCCATTTATAGTTATTAGCTAATTGTATTTTAGATAAAATTCTTTCTGTTGCTGATATTTGGTAAGGACGCATAACAAGTAAAGTTTCATTAGTGTCAAATATACAGTATTTAGTTAAAAATATTTAAAAATAGTATGTTTAGCAAAAAAAGTTTTTTTGTAAAATCTACTAAATCTGTTATTGACTTACTATTTGCATCTGCCCAATATGAAGTAAACTCAAAGCTATTACTAGATTTTTTAACTTTTCTTCTATTATAAGACATTTCTTTAATATGTCTTGCTCTTGTTGTATTGGAATAGTATTTAGTATTAGTCCCATTAGAAATTACAAATATTTGTACATATTCAAAAAGTCCACTTCCTGCCCAAAAAAACTATCTCTTTGATACCTATTAATTTGGTTGAAAGCTTCTCTTATTGCAACTCCCCTTCTTTTTTTAATTCAATATGAATTAAAAGGTAGACCATTGACTAAAAATACTCACATCATATCTTGTGTTATGATTTCCTCCTTCTTCCTCATATTGATTTATAACTTGAAGAAAGTTATTGTGAATATTCTTTTTATTAATTAAGCTAATATTTACTAAGCTTCCATCATCTCTTGTAAAAACTTTTTTTATAGTCCTCTTGTATAGTTCTTGTTTTTTTCAACAATACTATCATTTTTTTATTTGCTATTTTCTCTCTGAAAAAAATCTCTCCCATTCTTTTTTTCAGAAAAAAATAATATTATTTAACTTTTCTAATTTATCTTTTTAAGTTTGCAATTAATTCTTTTTCATTATGAATACTCAAATATTCATAACCTTGATTTTGTAAATTTTTTTAATAAACTCTCTCTCTAAATCTGCTTCACTTTGATAACTGTATGCTGGAATGTCTTCTCTTATATATTCAGTTACCACTGTACTTTCAAGTGTTGATATAAGCATATTATAATCTACTAATGACATTGCCCCCTCCAAAAAAATTTTTTTATTTATAGCTTACTTTTTAATTTTTTTCCATAAAAGGCTATTCCTACAAAAAGTAATTTCTTTTATTCCTCTTGATTTTTAAATTTATATCATATCTTTTTTTCTTCAATTTGCTTAATTGCTTCTTCTGATAATTTTTTTCTAATTTATTTTTCATCATCTGTAACTTTAAACTCTAAAAATAAAAAGCTCTATTATTTTTTTATTTTTTTTGGTTCTAATACCACATCATATCTTCCAAATCCTGCTTCAAAAATTAGATGTTACATAGTAGTCATTATCTAAATAACTTAACATACCTAACGATAATCCATGATAAAAAAAGCTTCTTTACTTGTATCCCAATTACTTGTTGATTTTAACATTATCTCTTGAAAATATTTTTTTCAAAAATCATTAAATTTAAGACTTTTTAAAGCTTCCATTGTTTTTTTCTAAATAAAGCTTATACCAAAATGCACATTGATAAATTCTTTCTTAAATAATTTTTTTACCTCCATGTTTGGTAGTTTTAATGAATAGATATCTTCATCAATTTTTTTCTTTTACAGTTAAATATCCACTAAATAATAATAACTCCCATACTTCTTTACTATCCATCAATATTGATAAGTCTGATGTTCCTGTAATCGCTTCTTCTACTTCCTCTTCATTGAATAGTTTTTCTAAAAATCTCATTAGTTCTACTTGTAGAATTCTCTAATATTTTTTTTATCAAAAAAATTTTTCTGAAGTTCCTACCCAATAGTTTTTTTAATTCTCTTCCATCTAAAAAAATTAATTATACTCCAAGGATTATATAACTCTGAATTTCCAAATTTATAACCATCATACCAATATCTTACATTTACTAGTTCTTCTTCTATATCAAAAGATTGCAATGCTTCTTTAACTTCTTCTTCTGTAAAAACCGAAAAAAATTCTGAATATTTTTTCTAAAAATAGAATAGACTTTTTAGATTATTTAAATCAGAAAAATATTCCTGTCCTTATTACTCTAATTATTCCAGTTAAAACTCCCATTTTTCAAATACTGATTAGTTTTTTTAAGGCTTCTCCTAAAAAAATATTTTTATAGAAATTTATTATTTCATCATAATAGCCATATTTATGTGCTGTTATTAAAGGTATATCATACTCATCTATTAATAGTATCACTTCTTTTTTTATAATATTTATATAGAAAAAGATGTTAAATTTTTTTAGTGAATTAGCATATTCTCCATTTTCTTTCTTAAACCATATATCATTAAAAAGTTCTATTTCACTTTCATTTAAACTTTCTCTAATATATTCAAATTCATTGTATAAATTAGAGATTAAACTTTTCAATTGTTCTAAACTTTCTTCCCAAGTTTCATATTTTAGACTTTTTAATGAAATTAAAATTGTAGGATATTTTCCTTGCTCATCTATATATTTTTGATTTTTTTCTATATCTAATCCATTAAAAAAAGTTTTTCTATTTTCTTCACTTTCTCTAACATCGAAGAAATACTTTAGCATAGACATATTCAGTGTTTTTTTCCAAATCTTCTAGGACGAGTAAATAATTTTTACATTTGAGGCATCTTGTAAAACATCTGCTATAAATTTTGTCTTGTCCACATAATAGCAATCTTCTTTTTATTATTTTTTTCTAAAATCATCTATACCTATGGCTAATCTTTTCATGAAACCTCCTTTTTAATTTTTTTATATTTTTTTTAATTATAACAAATTTTTCTACTTTTATGTCACAAAAAACTTCTCATATAAAATACGAAAAGTTTTTATTCCTATTAAATTATAATTTTTTTAAAAAGTTAATAATTTTTTTCTCTATAATATTCATATTGTTTTTTTGTCTTGCTTCTATTTCTGCTGGCAATCCTTCTGATATATCATTACATAACTTATCAAATCTATCTAAAAATATCAACTATTCTTTGTTGTTCTTCTAGTGGTGGTAAAGAAACAGTAAATTTTCTTATGCTTTCTGAATTTATAGCTTCAAATGTTGACCCATTTGACATTGCTTTTTAACTTATCTACATTTGATTTTATATAGTAGTATAGATATTTTTGTAAGAGAAATTTTTTTTCATCTGCTAGTATAGAGCACAAACCTCTACCTATTGATATTTTTTTCTATTTACCATATTAGTATCACCTACTGGTGCTCTCACACTCATAACAATACTATTCTTTTCAGCATACTTTTTTTGGTTCATTTGTATATACATTTGATTGTAACAACATAGTTTCTCCAAAATATGTTTTTCCTTGGTGAAATTCTATATTTTTTTCACTTTTTATATCTGTTATGGAATTTCCACTTGGAGAAACACCCATTGTGATATTTGCAACCTTATCTAATTCTAATTCAACATAGCCATAAACATATTGAAGAATTTTAATTAGATTTTTGGGCTTGCTTGCTTGCTTGCTTGCTTGCTTGCTTGCTTGCTTGCTTAGAGCATAAATTTCTTCATTATTGAATGTCAAGAGAATATTTCTGTAAAATTCATATTGTTTTTGTCTTGCTTCTATTTCAGCAGGAAGTCCTATATTTAAGTCATTACATATTTTTTCAAAGTTATCTAAAACTTCAACTATTCTTTTTTGGACTTCTAATGGTGGTAAAGGGATTTTCAATATTTTTTTACAATATCAATATTTAAATTCTGTACTGTACCACTAACTACATTATCTCTCATATTTTTTTGAACTTTATTACTCATTAAAAGATAATATAGAAAAATCTGTACTGTAATTTGTTTTGATAATCACTTATTAATATCCAACCATCATGTATGCAACCTTCTTGGTTTTACAATATATGGTCTCCCAAAGCTCATAGAATTAGATAATATTAAATCTCCTTTTTTTACAATTCTTGATTTTTTTAGCTCCTTCTTGTGTTATTTTTTTTCTTTTGTTTTTTTCTACATATTTACTTTCTAGATTAACATCTCCTATTTTTTTATCCAATTAATCCCATCTTCTTCAAATGTTATATAATTTGAAATTGGTCTTGGAGATGCTCCTCTTACTATATTTGAAACACTTCCTAATTTTTACAATTTCTATTTTATTCTCAAATTTCAATAAATAATCTCTATACCAAGAATATTGATTCCTTCTAGCTGTTAGCTCTGCTGTTAGCTCTGCTGTTAGGGCTGTAAAGGTATCTAATATTCTAACTATCTCATCTTGAACTTCTAATGGTGGAACAGGAACTAATATTTTTTTAAATCAGTTTTGTTAAATTTTTGTTTGTCCTGTATTAGAAGTTATTTTTTTCCAATTGTTTTTTTGAAATATTTTTTTATATGAAAATAGTAATAAAAAAATATTTGATATTATATATTTTTGGTTTTTTTAATAAAATTGCATTAGGGACCTAATACATTATTTTCATTAGGGAAAAAGATCTTTTGTTACAAAATAAATCTCTCCACAATTACCAATATTAGGCATTATTAAACTATTTTCATATAAATTTACTCTCCATAAAAAAATTTAAAGGCATTCTCATCTACATATACAAAATTTGTTTTATCTAAAAAAATTACTTTTTCAAATCAGTCGTTCTTATCAATTGTGCATAATTTTTCTTCTTTGTAATATTTAACATTATCTGCTATTGTTTTAAAAAGAACCTGCTGCTGTATAATCTGTTATCGTATCAAATATATCAGCGATACTTTTTATATTCCACTCCATTAGGGCATAACTCTTTTATCAATTCATCTAATCTACTCATATCTTCCCTCTTTTTTTAGATTTTTCGATTTGCTTATCAAAAATCTGATTCTATTTTTTTGAGTTTTTATTGAATATATCATATTCTTTCTCTGCTTTTTTTCTATTGCTTGCTTTTTTTACTTACTTTTCCTTTATTTTTTTAAGACTTCATATTTTCTAAATTCTAAAAAAATTCATTTACACTTGTTGCAAATTCTTCCATTGTAAAAAGTATTTTCTCTTTCTATAACATCTTCTACATAATCAAAATATCCAACAACTAATCTTTCTAATCTTTTTATTTCATCAAGTTCTAAATAATTTTTTTGCAACTATAACATCTGTTTTTTTAAAAATTCTTCCATTAGGGGAGTTTTTTTCCAATTAGTTAATCCCATATTTTTCTTTCGTATTATCAGCTTTACTATAAATAATTTCAGGTGCTGTTTTTTTCCAACTATTGCATAATGAAATTTATTTTTGTATAGTTGCATAGAAATCTTTTTGTAATCTCTGAATTTTTTTATCATAATCTATGCTACATTCAGCAAATATATCTGTTATTTTTTTGCCAAATTCTTCTTTCACTTGCTCTTATTGACCTTACTCTTTCAAGTAATTCTTTAAAATAATCTTTCCCAAAAGTTGTTTCCCCTTGTTTTAGTCTTTCATCATCTAAAAACAAAGCCTTTTTGTATATATTCTCTTAATATCTTTGTTGCCCACATACGAAAAACGAGTTGCTTTTATGGAATTTACACGGTAACCTACAGAAATAATGGCATCTAAATTATAATATTCTAATTCTTCTTTTTAACTCTCCTTTAAATCCCCTATTTACGACTGTTTCCATTTTGGAAATAGTCGTATTTTTCTCAAGTTCCTCAGATTCATAGATTTTTTTAAATGTTTACTGATAGCGGGAACACCTACTCCAAATAATTCTGCCATACTTTTTTTTGTGTAAGCCACAAAGTATCATTTTTTTACTATCACTCCTACATTTACATCATCTTCTAAATACGAATATAATAAAAAAATTTTACTTCTTCCATATCTTCCCTCTTTTTTTAGAAATTTTATTTTTTTACTTGTAACCTACTTATAACTTTACTTGCTAGTCTTTCTTTAAAAATCCTTTATATTTCAATAACTTTCTTTTTTTACTAGAAAGTTACTAGAAAAATACTAGAAAGCTACTAGAAAGTTACTAGTTACTTTTTATTTTTTTAAACTATAAAAATTGTGTAGGATCTTTTGGATTTGTTCCATGCCATTCTAATAAACCTAATGTTACTAATTTTTTTAGATACATACGAGTTGTCACAGTTGTTTTTATTTATATTTTTTTGATAAATCAGCCACTGTAATTTTTTTATTCATAAAAAGAAAAATTTTATTATTTCTTTTTTTCTATAAAATTTAATTCTTCATACACATCTTCATCAATTAACTTTTTTTAAATCATCATCTATTCTAATATTTCTATTTAATATATTATTTTTCTAAAAACAAGCAAAAACATTATTACCTGGTTCTGAGTAAACTGGTTTCTTCAAAAAGAATTTTTTTCCATTTCACTATATATTCTCTTAACACCTTCATTCATTTCTTTTAACCCAACCAAACTCTGACAATACTCTAGCTATTCTTGGGTTTCTAGAATAACGCTGTGTTAGAATGTTTTCAATGGTAACAATATTAGGTAATCTTCCAGGACTTTGTATTTCTATCCTATCATCAAACATAATAAATCTTATATATTCCCCTCTAATAGAATAATTTCTATGAGTTAAAGCATTAACTACCCCTTCAAACCAAGCAAATTCTGGATATTCTGGCATTAATTTAAAGTTTCCATCTTTTCTATCAAGATATTGAAATTCTCTTAACTGAGTTTTTTTATAAATTCTTTTTACTTCTGTTATTATTCTAGGAATAGCTTTTATCAAAAGTTATTTCTTTTATGATATTTATTTCGGTTCCTACTCCAGCTTTTTGTTCCATCATATCTAACAAATTTTAATCTAGCTTGAGGTAGATATTTTTGTGGGTTCTTTTTGCAAATAAAAGTACACAAGCATTAGTTAAAAGTCCTTTTTAATAAAAATTTCTTGCTTTTTAATATGTCTTCTAAATTTGAATTCGTTAAATTCATATTTTTTTCTATAAGATTCAACTAACTCTAAGTCAATATCTTCTATTGAAGAATCTTCAACTACTTCATCTTCAAAAATATCTTTGTCCTCTATCATATTCCAACTGAGTTATTTGTTCATGATTTAATTTTTTTCTGTTTTATCAAATTGTCTTAAATAAACATTGTTATCATATGATTTTATAACTCTATCATAAGCTGGTTCTACTGAGATCACTAAAATTTTATCTTCTTCTCCCTTTTTTTATTTTTTTTCACATCAAATATCTCATATTTTTGGTAAAATGGGGCTGTCTTTCAATTTTTATGAGTGCTATATTTTTTTAAATTCTTCTATTTTACGTGCTTTTTGAATTATTAAAACCCGTTATTTCTCCATTATCTTCTACACCAATTACCAATGAACCCCCTTCTGCATTTTGCAAATGCAACTAAATGTTTCAATATATCAAGTGGTTCTACTCTTGCACTTTTTTTCTTTCAAGATATTGATTCTCGGGAGAAGATATGAAAGATTTAATTTTTATTATCCATAGTCCACTCCTTATTTAATTTCAATTTCAGCAATAATCTTATCTATTTCTTTTCTTAATTCTTCTTCTCTTGCAACAATTCTTTGAATTTCTTTTATTTAATTCAACTATATCTATTTTTTTCACTAGTATCTTCTTTTTTTCTACATAAGTTGAAACAGATAAGTTATAGTTTTCTTCAACTATTTTTTTCATAGTCAACAAGATTTGAGATATATTCTATATTTACTCTCTTAGTAAATTTTTTTCCACTATATCATTGATATGTTTTTTTCTGTCATCTTATTACTATTAGTAACTTTTTACAAATTCTTTTTGAGGCATCTATGAATAATACTTTATTATCAGTTTTTGCTTTCTTCATTACCATAATACAAGTAGCTATACTTGTTCCATAGAATAGATTGTCTGGTAATTGAATAATACAATCAATATAGTTATTATCTATTAAGTACTTACGAATTTTTTGTTCAGCACCACTACGATACATCACTCCAGGAAAACATACTATAGCCGCTATTCCATTAGGTGCAAGCCAAGAAAGAGAGTGCATAATAAAAGCTAAGTCTGCTTTTGATTTAGGTGCAAGTACTCCTGCTGGTGAGAAACGAGAGTCATTAATTAATATTTGACTAGCGTCTCCTTCCCATTTTATTGAGTAAGGAGGATTAGAAACTATCGCTTCAAAAGGTTCATCGTCCCAATGTGCTGGCTCTGTTAAAGTATCACCATGAGCAATATTAAATTTATCAAAATCTATATCATGTAAAAACATATTTATACGACATAGGTTATATGTTGTGATATTTATCTCTTGTCCAAAAAATCCATTTCTTACATTATCTTTTCCTAAGATTTTTGCAAATTTTAAAAGTAATGAACCACTACCACAGGCTGGGTCATATACCTTGTTTACTTCTGTTTTTCCTACTAAAGTAAGTTTAGTTAAAAGTTCTGAAACTTCTTGAGGAGTATAGTATTCTCCACCACTTTTACCTGCATTTGAAGCATACATTCCCATTAGATATTCATAGGCATCTCCAAAGGCATCAATGGTATTTTTCTTGATAATCTCCTAATTTCATATCTCCAACACCATTTAATAAATTGACTAAGTTTTCATTTCTCTTAGCTACTGTTCCACCTAATTTATTACTATTGACATCTATGTCATCAAATAGACCTTTTAAATCATTTTCACTTTCAGTCCCATTTGCTGAATTTTCAATATTAGTAAATATATTATGTAAAAGTTACATTTAAGTTTTTCATCTTTATCTGCTCTTTTTTTCTAACATTTACAAATAGTTCACTAGGTAGAATAAAAAAATCCCTTTGTTGCTATTAAATCTTCTTTTTGCAACTATCGCATCTTCATCACTTAAATCTGCATAATTAAAAATCAGGGTTTCCTGCTTCAATTTCTCCTTTATTGATGTAGTTAGTTAAATTTTTCAGAAATATATCTATAGAAAAGAATTCCTAAAACATATTGCTTAAAAGTCCCAACCATCTACACTCCCTCTTAAATCATTGGCAATAGCCCATATTGTTCTATGTAATTCGGCTCTTTCTTGTTCTTTTTTTATTATCCATTTTTTTCCCCCTAATATTTTTCTATTTCAATTCTCTTGTGATATTATTTATCCATTTTCTACTTCTATATCTCCAAATAATTAGAGGTAATTTAATAATTTCATCTGACATTATTAAAAATATAGACAAGCTTTGTAGAAAGTCCTAAATAGAAAGCTCCTATGGCAGAAAGTAAGACTGAACCACACCAAAGTGGTATAGCATCTGATATCAGTGCGAACTTTGTATCTCCACCGGCTCTAAATACTCCAACAATTAAAACTGCTGAAATACTTTGTAAAGGTATATAGTAAAATAAAACATTTATAGTATGATTTAAAAAATCTTCCACTTCAGCATTTAAAAGCAAACTTACTTATGATAAAAAGGTTTTTGCTATATAGAGTAAGGCAACTCCTACCAAACTTGAAAGAAAAAGAGTAAAACAAAAAGTTTCTTTGCATAGATTTCTGCTGTATGAAAAATCTTTTTTACCAATTTCTTTTCCAACCATAACTGCTGCTGTGTTTGCAAGTCCAAAAGCAAAAACCATTGCTAATTGTCTAACAACAGATGTTATAGAGTTAGCTGCTACTATAGAAGTTCCTAACCTTCCTAAAATAGCTATTCCTGCTGCTGTTCCTCCAGCCCATAGAAGTTCGTTCATCATAGTAGGTGCTGAATATTTAAAAAAATCTTTCTTTAAAACAGGATCTAAACTCTTGATATATTTCCATTTAATAGAAACAAAGTGATGATTCTTAGAATTGTAATAGAATACTATTCCTAATTCAATAATTCTTGCAACAAGTGTCCCTATTGCCGCTCCTTCAACTCCCATTTCAGGAAAACCAAAGTTCCCATATATTAAAAGATAGTTGATTATTAAGTTACTAACAAAGGAAGTTGCATAGGCAACCGTTGATACTCCAACTCTTTCAACACTTCTCATAGTAACTAAGTACACTATGGAAATGGAAGTTGTTAAATATGAAAAACTAACTATCTTTAAATACCTTATTCCTTGTAAGATAGTAGCTTCATCATTACTAAACAATCTCATAGCAGTTCTTGAAAAGAAAAATGCAAAGATAAAAAAGCCTATGCTCACAAAAAAGGCTATTTTTATTCCAATAGCCAAAACTTTTTCAATAGACTTTATATCTTTTTTACCCCAGTACTGTGCTGTTAAAACAGTTGCACCTGAGGCTATTCCAAAGAATAGTAAAATTAAAATAAATTGTACCTGTCCTGCAAGTGAAGAAGCTGATAGTGCTACCTCACTATATCTTCCAAGCATAATAACATCTGTACTTGAGATAGCAACATTGATTAAATTTTGTATTGCTATGGGCAATAAAAAAGTAAGTACAGATTTTCTAAAAGAAGTCTTATCTAACATTATCTTTCTCCAATAAAACTACACAATATGATTTAACTCCTGTTTCATCTCCCGTGAAACCTAATTTTTCCTCTGTCTTAGCCTTTACATTTACAAGTTCAGGCTCTATTTCCAAAATTTTTGCAATATTATCTCTGATACTGTCTATATGTGGTCTTAATTTAGGGTTTTTGTATCACTATAATTGAGTCTAAATTCACTATTCTATAGTTCTTTTCTTTCATAATATTATTTATTTTTTTCAATAAAATTGCACTGTCTATATCCTTTAAATTTTCATCATTGTCAGGAAAATGTAGCCCTATATCTCCTAAACCTAAGGCTCCAATTATTGCATCAGTTATTGCATGTAAAAGTACATCTCCATCAGAATGTCCTAGAACTCCTTTTGTATGAGGAACTTCTACACCACCTAACATCAATCTTCTACCTTCAACCAATCTATGAACATCATAACCATTACCTATTCTTAACATTCACAAGTCCCTCCTATGTTATATATACTGTTATAAGTCTCAATCAATTCCTTTTCACTAACAGTAGAAGTACCTATTTTCCCAACTACTATTCCTCCAGCTGCATTGGCTATCTTTGCTGCTTCTTCCCAAGTTGCTCCTGCAGCTCTTGCCAAAGTGAAAACTGAAATAACTGTGTCCCCTGCACCTGTTACATCATAGACTTCCTTTGCATAAGTAGGAATATTATGAATTCCTTCATCATATAAAGTCATTCCTTCTTCACTTCTTGTGATTAAAAACAGTATCTAGCTTGTATTGTTCTTTTAATTTTTGTCCAACTATATCTATATCTTCTCTTGAATTTGCATCCACAGCTAAATAAGCTTCCTTTTTATTTGGAGTGATAGAAGATGCCCCCACAAAGTTAGTAATATTTTTTTGGTTTAGGATCAACTGTAACTATCACATTATTTTCTCTACAAAGATTTATAATTTTTTTGTGAAAGAGATTTTTGTTAAAAGTCCCTTATTATAGTCAGATAAAAATAATCGCATCTAATTCTTTTATATGATTTTTAAGATTTTCTATTATTATATTTTCTTCCTCTTCATTGATAGAGAACTCTTCTTCCCAGTCAAGTCTTAAAAGTTGTTGATGTCCTGCTATTACTCTTTTTCTTTACAATAGTAGGGCGGTTATCAGCCTTTAAAAATTAAATTACAATCAACATTTTTTTAGGAAAGGCATTGATAAGTTTTTTTCAGCATTATTATCGTTTCCAACAAGTCCTCCACAATAAACATTTGCTCCTAGTGCAGCAAGGTTATTGATAACATTGGCAGCTCCACCTAAAAACAAATTTTTTTCTTCTATTACTTTAACAACAGGAACAGGTGCTTCAGGTGATATTCTTTCCACTTTTTCCCATAATATATTCATCTAACATCAAGTCTCCAATAACGGCTATTTTAATATTTTTTTAAAATTTTCTATTAACTTTTTAATCATAACTAGAACTCCCTTCTATATCCAATTTGTATTAATTATCATTCACCTTTTTATTATAACATAAAAATACAAAAACTTAAAAATATTAGTAAAGTAAAAAAATTTATGATAGAATTTAAAAAAATATTTTTGGGGAGAGTGAATTATGAAAAAAATTATATTAGCAATATTTTTTTGATGTTAGGAGTGCTGTCTTTTTGCTTCGCCTGAGAGTTTGCCCGATTATGTAGATAAAGAGAAATTTCAAGAAAAACGGTTATCATATAAGGGTAAATGAATCAGATAGTTTTACAATTGTAAAAAAAGAATAGAAGATACAGTTGAATCTATTGTTGTGAACTACTCACGACTAACACCCTACGAGTGCTAGAGTCGAGAGCTTCATAAGATAACTGAAAAAGTAAGTTATCTTCTAAGAAGTCTGGTTTTAAAACCCTTATTCTTTTTGGCTAGTCCACGATAGCCACTACTGGATAAGACTTACGTCTACACCGCTACTTTTATCTGTATATTATATTTAAAAAGAACAACTATACAGAACAGTGAATATTTTACAAGGCTACTGTTTACTAGCCTTAACTCCATATATTCAGTTGCTAATGTTCTAAATATATTATACATTAAAATTAGTAAAATTGCAAATTTTAATACAACATTTTCAATGTTGGTGTTATTCATACCCTACGAGTACATGTCTCACGACTAAAGTCACGAGTGTTCTAACATATTTCATAAATATTTATGTTGCCAAAAAAATTCTAAAAAAATGAAAAACTGTTATCCTATTGTTTCACTTGTTACACCTGTAAAGCTTTCAGAAAAAAAGAAATAGAAGAATCTACTGAGAATTTTTTTAAATGAAGCTGAGAGCTTCTTAAAATAAAGATATCCCTACCATTACTTCCTTTGTAATAGTAGGGATTTTTTTATCTAAAAGATAACTTTCATATTCATTTTTATATTCATTTAATATTCACCTTTTTTTATTATAACATAAATTGCTAAACTTAAAAATATTTTTTTAGGAGGACAATATGAAAAAAATTATATTAGGATTATTCTTAATTTTTAGGAGCAATATCTTTTTGCTAGCCCTAGTTTTGTTGATGTAAATAAAATAAAACAAAAATTCTTATGAAATTTATGATGATGAGGAAGACTTTTTACATTTGTAAAAATCTACTGATGAAGCTGGAATATCTGTTACTTTTTACTGTGATAGAAGGTGTTAATGCTAAAGAGGTAAGTGACATAGTCAAGTCAAACACTCCAGATAATCAACAATTTTTAAATTCTATTAGTAATAAAAAGAGCTTATGTAAATAAATTTGCTAATAATGAAAATGGAGGTTTCACTTATAATTTTGTTGCTAAAAAAATACAAAAAAATTAAAGATTGCTATATATCTGTTTTATATGCAACAGATAATGAACTATCTAATACTGAATTAAATAATGCTGTGGATAAAGTTCTTAATGAGGTTGAAAGCTATTTAAAAATAATGATAAAATAAATAAGTTACAAAAAAATTAATAAGATTGGAGAGAATTATGAAAAAAATTATATTAGGTTTATTTTTAATTTTAGGGGCAATATCTTTTTGCTGTACCTAAAAAAATTTGGATGTTAACAAGGTTAAAAAAAGCTGGTTATGAAATTACTAGAGATGAGGATTCAGCTGTAATTTTTTTGGAAAAAGCCACTGATGATGCTGGGATTACTGTTGCTCTTTTTATAGGGGATGTTAATGCTAAAGGTGTTAATGATTCTATAAAGGCTACTGCACCAAAAAAAGTCAAAAATTCTTATCTTCTAGAGAAACTAAAAAAAGCTTATATCTCTAAATACAAAGATACTGAATACAATGGATTTACTTATAGCTTTGTTGCTAAAAAAATTCAAAAATCAAAAGGTACTGTTATCTCTGTTTTATATATGACAGATAAAGAATTAAAAGATGCTGATCTAGATAAAGCTATTGATAAAACTATAAATGAGATTGAATCTTTCTTAAAATGAACCTCTCACGACTAACACCCTACGAGTGCTAGAGTCGCAAGGTTCTTAAGTACTATTTAGTTTCTTTTTGAATATCTAGTATTCAAATACTAGCTAATTTCCTTAAGACTTTAATGGACAAGCTCTCCGTTGAGAACATTTACGTCCTGTTGGCTCGGTTCAAAAACCATTTAATTTTGGCAGTGAATATTTTACGAGGTTACTGCATTTTCTAACCTCAACCTTATATATTCAGTTTCCAAAGTTCTTAAGTGTATTATACTCTAAAATTAGTAAAATTACAAATTTTAGAGCAACGTTTTCAATGTTGGTGTTATTCATCTTACGGCTAACACCCTACGAGTGCTAGAGCCACGAGTGTTCTAACACACTTAATAAATACATAGATAAGGAGAAAATTTGTGAAAAAACTTATATTAGGATTATTTCTAATTTTAGGTGCTGTATCTTTTACTATGCCTAATTTTATTAATACAACAAAATTACAAAAGGCTGGTTACAATATTGTACAGGATAGTGAAACTGTACTTACAATTGCAGATACAAATGCAGTAGACGGAGACTCAATTTTAGTAGCATCATTTTATCTGTCAGACATGAGTCCAAAAGAGCTAAGCGATGCTATAAAAGCTGAGGCACAACAACAAGATGGAAAATTTGTAGCTAGTTTTGATAACAACAGAGCTTATGTAAATGAATTTAAACATGTAGATTTTTATTCTTTTACTATTGTACCTAAGAAACAAAAAGATAAATAAATACCATATTTATGTTATATATATGTCACCTAAAAAAATTATCAAAAGAAGATATAAATAAGGTTATTGATGCCACTTTAAATAAAGCTGAAGGACTTATAAAATAACAAAAGATATAAGTAAGGAGAATTTTTATGAAAAAAATTATATTAGGATTATTTTTTTAATTTTTAGGAGCTGTGTCTTTTTGCTGTACCTAGTTTTATAGATGCAACAAAACTACAAAAAGTCTGGTCATGATATTATACAAGATGAAGAAGGACTATTTACAATTGGATCACCTAAAGAAGATACAGCATTAGTAATATCATATTATCTAACAGATAAGAATCCACAAGAATTAAGCGATACTATAAAAAGCTGATGCTCCTGCTGGAGAAGTAAAAATTTTTTTATCTGCAATTAATAACGATCAAGCTTTATGTAAATGAATTTCAAAGTGAAAATTTCTATTCATATGTTGTTGTACCTAAAAAAAGCAAAAAAATTAGGAAAAATACAAGATTTATGCTACTTATGCAACAGCTAAAAAAATTACCAAAAAGATGCTATAAACTCAACAGTTAAATCTGTTATAAATGAAGCTGAAGGACTTATAAAAATAACTGAAACAGATAAGGAGAAAAAAATTTATGAAAAAAATTTATATTAGGATTATTTTTTTAATTTTAGGGGCAATGTCTTTTGCTGCACCTAAATTTGTAGATATGGCAAAAAGTAAAAAAATGCTGGTTATGTAATCAAAAAAATGAAAGAGAAGATATACTTACAATGGCAATATCAGATGATGATTCAGCAATAATAATATCATTTTCTACAGCAAATATAAGTTCTAAAGAAATAAGTGATTTACTAAAAATCTAATGCATTACGTAATAGTGAAAAATTTTTATAGCTACACTTGATAACAATAGAGCTTATGTAAATGAATTTGAAGCACAAGGTTTCTATTCATATATGATTGTTCCTAAGAAAGAAAAAAAGTAAAGAATCAACACACTTATGCTACTTATGTATCATCAAAAAAACTTAGCAAAAATGATCTTTCTAAAATTACTGATGCAATTTTAGATGAAGCAGAAAGTTATATAAAAATAATTGAAATAGATAAGGAGAATTTTATGAAAAAAATTTATACTAGGATTATTTTTTTAATTTTTAGGGGCAATGTCTTTTGCTGTACCTAATTATGTAAATACAACAAAAAAATCAAAAAGTGCTGGTTATGAAATTACAACTGACGATAAAGATATATTTGGACTAGGAAAAGTTACTCAAGAAGCTGCTATATCAGTAGCAATTTATCCATTTGGAAATAATACTCCACAATCAATAGCTGATGCTATGAAGGCTTCTAAACCAGCTAATGTTCAATTCTTAGCTCCTGTTGCAAATAATAGAGCTTTTGTAAATAAATACAAAGATGGAGAAATATATGTATATAATTTTGTTCCTAAAAAACAAAAATCAAAAGCTTGTCATATTTCAGTTTTATATATGACAGAAAAAGATTTATCAGGAGCTGCTTTAAATAAAAGCTGTTGATAGTTCTTTAAATGAAGTTGAAAGTCTTTTTAAAAATAGAGGAGAATTTATGAAAAAAATTTATACTAGGATTATTTCTAATTTTTAGGAGCTGTATCGTTTGCTGCACCTGATTTTGTGAATTTAAAAAAAGATAGAAGACGCTGGTTATACTATCAATAAAGATGGAAATAATCACTTCTCATTTTCGATGTCAGATCAAGAATCTGCTTTTGACAATAGCATTTTTAAAAAACAGATTTAGATCCAAAAAGTATTGAATGACAATGTAAGATATAAATTTCCTAATAGAATAAAAATTCTTAACTGAATTAGAAAAATACCAAAAGCTTATGTAACTGAATATAAAACAGATAAGTCTTATATATATATTATTATTCCTAAAAAAATCAAAAAAAGTAAAAAGATTATTCTACTCGTGCTGAGTATTATTATGTTGACAGATTATCAAAAAGATGCTGTAGATCGTTCTGTTGACATCATCTTAAAAAGAAATTGATAGTTATATAAAATAATTGAAATAGATAAGGAGAATTTATGAAAAAATTATATTAGGATTATTTTTTTAATTTTAGGAGTTGTATCTTTTGCTGCTGCTAGAGGTTTAGATATAAATAAAGTCAATAAAGCTGGTTATAACCTTTCTAAACAAGATGAGTTTTCAGCTATTATTGATAAAACAACTGATATTGATGCAACAAGTATTGCAATATTCTTTGAAATTGTTGAAAATAATGCTGCTAAACAATTACTTGATGGTGCTAAAAAAACTGCTCCTGAAGTATTAAAATTAGTTAATACCTCTGAAACTAAAAAGAGCTTACATAGCTAAATATAAAGGAACAGATGGACCTTATTATTCTTATGCCTTTATTTCAAAGAAGCTTAAATTTAAAGATACATTTACTACTGTTATATATACAACAGATAAAGATTTAAATGGCTCTGAACTAGATAAACTTGCTGATAGTTTCTTTAATCAGGTTGAAAGTTTTTTTAAGATAAAAATAATTTAAGGAGATAAACATGAAAAAAATTTATATTAGGATTATTTCTAATTTTAGGAGCTATATCGTTTGCTGCACCTAAATATGTAAATACAGATAAAATTACTCAACTTGGTTATAAAGTAGATAATGATATTCCAGAAATATTTTTTTATTTCAAAAAAATGGAACCTGATGGAACAGGAATATCAATTTCACTTTTTGAAATACCAAATCAATCTTCAAAAATATATAAGTGATATGGAAAAAAAGAAAAATACACCTAGTGAGGCTCAATTCATAAGTTCTGTTCAAAAATAATAGAGCTTATGTAAATAAATTTAGATATCTAGATGTATACACATATAATTTTTGTTCCTAAAAAAACAAAAAAAGTAAAAAGATTGCCATATTTCAGTTTTTATATATGACCAAAGAAAAATTTATCAGGTGAAAAATTAAATAAAAATAATAGATAAAATTTTTAAATGATGCTGAAAGTGTTTTAAAAATAATATAATTTAAGGAGAGAAAATTATGAAAAAAAGTTAATTTTAGGTTTGTTTATGATTTTGGTTGCTTCTTCTTATGCTGTTCCTAATTTTTGTTAATTCAAAAAGAGCAGAAGAAAAGAGGTTATAAAGTAGTTAGCGATTCAGAAGGAAGTATTTCTATGCAAAAAGTTGAGGACGAAAGTGCAACAACTATTTCATATTGGTATGGAATTAAAAACCCTGATGCTGCTGAACTTAATAAAATTTTTAAAAGAAGATGCTTCTAGAGATCTTCAAAAATAAAGGTTCTTTAAAAAAATGGGAAAAAGCCTATGTTGAAAAAAATATGTTGATGGGCAAAACTTTATGTATACTATCGTTTTTTTAAAAAAACGCTAAACCTGCTGATACTTTTAACATCTGTTGCATATTATACAAAAAAAGAAATTCCTAAAAAAATGAATTGAATAAATATGTTGACAAATTGTTAGCTGAATCAGAAAAAAATACATAAAAATAGAACTAAAAAAATAGAGAGTGTAGAAAAAAAGTCTGTAAATATTTAAAAGAATAGTCTTCTATGATAGAATATAAAAATATCATAGGAGGCTATTTTTTTATGAAAAAGAAAAAAAGAAGTTTACAAAGTTAAACCATTAACAGAAGGAAAAAAAGAATATTATCGCTACTTTAATTGAAGAGTATGATATTAAAACTGCTGAAGATATTCAAGAAGCTCTTAAGGATCTTCTTGGAGGAACTATTAAATCTATGATGGAAGCTGAGATGGATGAACATATTGGATATGAAAAGTATCAACATTCTGATGGTACTAATTATCGTAATGGTGTAAAAAAAGAAAAAAATGTACGTTCTACTTTTTGGTGAGTTCCAAGTTGAAGTTCCTCAAGATAGAAATTCTACTTTTTGAACCTCAAATAGTGAAAAAAAGAGACAGAAAGATATTTCTGAGATTGATCAAAAAAATCATAAATATGTATGCGCGTGGTTTAACTACTAGACAAATATCTGAACAAATTGAAGATATATATGGTTTTGAATGTTCTGAAAGCTTCATTTCTAATGTAACTGATAAAATACTACAAGATATTCAAGATTGGCAAAATAGACCTTTAGAAAAGGTTTATCCAGTCATCTTTATTGATGCTACTCATTTTTCTGTCAGAGAAGACAATAGAATTAAAAAAATAGCTGCTTATGTAGTACTAGGTATTACAAAAGATGGAATGAAAGAAGTACTTAGTTTAGAAATTGGAGAAAATGAAAGTAGTAAATATTGGTTAGGAGTTTTAAATGCATTGAAAAACAGAGGTATAAATGATATTATGGTAATCTGCGCTGATGGACTAACAGGAATAAAAGAAGCAATTGCTACTGCTTTTCCACAAACAGAATATCAACGTTGTATCGTTCACCAAGTAAGAAATACTTTAAAATATGTATCATACAAAGATAAGAAAGAATTTGCTTCTGATTTAAAAAGTATATACTTAGCAGCAACGGAAGCACAGGCATTAGAGAATTTAGACAAAGTTAGTGAAAAATGGGATGAAAAATACCCTAATTCTATGTCAAGCTGGCATCAAAATTGGGATGTTTTAACACCAATATTTAAGTTTTCATTGGAAGTAAGAAAGGTAATATATACAACAAATGCAATAGAGAGTTTAAATAGTACTTACAAGAAATTAAATAGGCAAAGAACAGTATACCCAAGTGATAAAGCGCTACTAAAGGCACTCTATTTATCAACACTTGAAGCAACTAAAAAAATGGACACAACCATTAAGAAATTGGGGAAAAAGTATATGGAGAATTTAGTATAATGTATGAAGGAAGATTTGAAGCTTAAAAAGAAAAAAAGGTATTCATTTTTTTGAATACCTTCATCTTGACATATTAAAAAAATTATACTAATATGTTAAAAAAATTCAATTAAATAATTCTAATCATAGAAGAATAGAATTTACAGAAAAAAAGTTCACACTCTCAAAAAATAAAAAAACTACTAATTGCAGTTAGTAGTGCTATTTTTTTATTTACCTGATTACAACTTAATTATAATCTTTATTTTTTTCTTATTGTCAATAATATAATTTATTTGCTATTTTTTTTCCTCCTATGAGCTTCTAAAAAGGAGGTGAATAGGTTGAAAAAAATTTTTTACTTGATTACACTGATAACAGTTATTTTTCTTACTGTTATCTAAAAAAATGCTTATTAAGCTTTTTATGTGGGAGTTGTTGCAGCAACTCCTGCTTTTTATTTAAAAAAATTCCAACATATATCGTACATAAGCCCGCAAAAAAATAAATAGCCCCCCTATAATAGTTTCAGCAATTTTTACTATTTTCATTTACTTTGAGTTCTTCTAATTCTTTAATGTAATATTTATTTGGATTCCTTTTTATTGTAGATGACAGTAACTGCTACCTTCCCTTTATTCTCACATTTCCATAAAAAAAGAAGCCTTACTATCTGAAGGAGTATATGTTTTATCATAGCTAAAAATTTCCCCATTCTGATTTTTAAATTCTATTTTCACCTGAACCTCCCACGACTGACACCCTACGAGTGCTAGAGTCGCAGGGGTTCTTGGGTAGTAGTTGCTTCTGTTAGCCAACTAAATTTACCAAGCTATCCCCATAGTTCCTACGGTTCATATATTTATATATTTAAGCACTTATAACTAATATCCTTATTCCTTCTTTTAATATGTTTTTGGCTGCATTTATATCTCTATTATGTACAGCTCCACATACTGGACAAGTCCATTCTCTCACACTTAAATCTTTTTACTTCTTCATTTCTATATCCACAACAATTACATATTTGACTACTTGCAAAAAAATTTATCTACTCTTACTATTGTTCTTCCATACCATTTCGCTTTATAACTTAGTATTCTATTAAATTCACTCCATGATACATCTACAATATTTCTTGCTAATTTATGATTTTTTTACCATATTTTTTTACTTGTAAATCTTCCATACAGATAATATCATACTCTTTTTATTAGCATTGTTGATAATTTTTTTGTAGAAAGTCTTCTCTTTGATTTGATATCTTTTCAAATAATCTTGCTACTTTTTATTCTAGCTTTATTCCTATTTGAACTACCCTTTGGTTTTCGTGATAGTTTTTCTTTGTAATATCGCTAGTTTATTCAAAGATTTTTTTGTAAATATTTTGGATTTTTCTATTGAGATTTCATCACTGGTAATCGCAAAGTTTTTTTATACCTAAATCTATTCCAACATTTCTATTTGTACTTTCTAACTTTTTCTGCTTCTACATCAGTACAACATAAAGATATATAATATTTTCCACTAGGTACTTGTGTTATTGTTGCATTTATTATTCTTCCTTGTGGTCTCATTTTATCTCTTATTTTTTTAGTTTTTCCTAACTTAGGTACTTTTTATCCATTTATCTAAAAAACTCTATATTATTATTTGTATAATTGGTTCTGTATGATTTTCTATTATCTTTCTTAGATTTAAACTTTGGATAGCCACTTCCACTAAAGAAGTTCTTATAGGCTTTTATCTAAATCTTTTAAAAGAATTTTTGTAAAGAAAAATTTATCTACATCTTTTAACCATTCTTTCTCTTGTTTTAAAACTGTTAATTCTTTTGCTACACTCACTATATGACATAGATTTTTTTCCTCTTTGTTATATAGTTCTTGTTTTAAACCTAAAAAAATGATTATAGACATATCTTACACAACCAAAAAGTACTATTTAATATTGTTATTTGAGTTTTAGTTGGATAAAATCTAAACTTATATGCTTTTTTTCCATGCGATTTCACCTCCATTTACCTATATATAGTATACTACTTTTTTTATACTATAAGTAAATGAAAAAGTAAAATTTTTCTAAATATATGAACCTGAAAACTGACTCAGTCGTTTTAGAGGTTGTCGTTCACATAAGTACGCTACCACTTATGCAGTTCTCTTGGCATATACACTCCTTAATAAATTAAGGAGATTAGCCTTGAACTTCTTAATATTTCTATTAAGCACAGACTATATCTTATCCCACAGCTCTGCCTGTTTGGGTCTACCCACTTCCACCAGCTTTGGTGTACTTCCCTCAAGAGGAATAGTCGTTGAACCTTACCTTATGGTCTTGGCTGCTGATTGCCCATTATCTTAACACTTAGGATTTAACCTTATGTCATCTAGTATATTTTTTCCGCTTTCGCCACTTTCACACTTGTACCATATTATTTAGATACTATGTTGTAGTTATACTAGCTTTAGGGGTTTCCAGCAATTCGAGTAGTATTGGATAGCTTTTTAAAGTTGCTACCTCTACATACATATTTCTATATATGCTGACTATACTTAATGGTCTAACTCATGACTGACACCCTACGAGTGCTAGAGTCACAAGTGTGCGACCATATTTTTTTAATCAAATGAGCGAGAATTTTTACCACCTTCTATTTTAATAAGTTCTAAAGTTCCCTTTGTTTCAAGTAGATTTTCTTTGTTATTTTCTAAATATTTTTTTATTTCATTAGCTTTTTCTCCAGATATTTTCGCTATACTAATAAATATGTATCCTATTAAGAGTAAACATATTGCAACTATAAAAAAATTCCCATTCTATATCCCCCATATCTTTCACTTATATTTCTTACATTATATAATAATATTTTTTTAGTTTCTCAAAAAAATTTTTAAATTTTTTTAAAAAAACTCTTGACATTTTATTTTATATATGATATATATAGTTTATGATTATTAGCAACCTACTTAATAGAGTGCTAATAGTTCTCCCCTCTATATTATTTTTATGTAGGAATAGCTATCATGCTTTGATAGCTAGTTCCTCGCTAAAAATTAGAGGCTTAAAATTGTTTAAAAAAATTTAGATATATATTAGAGATAATAAATGTTAGGAGGTTTATTATGATGAGTCCAAATCAATTTACGGAAAAATACTATTACTGCAATTAACTTAGCTGTGGACATCAGCAAGGGAAATATGCAACAAAGTATAAGACCTGAAGCACTTGCCTTAGGATTACTTATGCAAAACGATGGATTAATTCCTAGAGTGATTGAAAAAAAATGAATTTGAATTTGAAATATATCATTTCTGAATTAGAAAAAGAAATGAGTAATTATCCAAAAAGTTGAAGTGAAAGTTAGCAATGAAAAATATTTCACTTGACCAAAAAGACAAATAGCATTTTTAAATCGTGCAGAAATGATTATGAAAGAAATGGAAGATAGCTTTTTAAGTGTAGAACATATTTTTTTAAAGCTATGATTGAAGAAATGCCAATTTTTAAAAAGATTGGGTATCAGTTTAGAAAAATACATGGAGGTATTGATGAGTATAAGAGGAAATAGAAAAGTAGATAATCAAAACCCAGAAGCAACTTATGAAGTTTTGGAAAAATATGCAAAAGATTTAGTTGAACTTGCTAGAGAAGGTAAAATAGATCCTATCATTGGTAGAGATTCTGAAATCAGAAGGGCAATACAAATAATTTCAAGAAGAACAAAGAATGACCCTATTTTAATTGGTGAACCTGGAGTTGGTAAGACTGCAATAGTTGAAGGACTTGCTCAAAGAATTTTAAATGGAGACGTTCCTGAAAGCTTAAAGAATAAAAAGATATTCTCTCTTGATATGGGAGCTTTAGTTGCAGGTGCTAAATACAAAGGTGAATTTGAAGAAAGAATGAAAGGTGTTTTAAAAGAAGTTGAAGAATCAAATGGAAATATCATTCTTTTCATAGATGAAATTCATACTATAGTTGGAGCTGGTAAGGGAGAAGGTTCTCTTGATGCTGGAAATATGTTAAAACCTATGCTAGCAAGAGGAGAATTAAGAGTTATTGGTGCAACTACAATAGATGAATACAGAAAATATATAGAAAAAGACCCTGCTCTTGAAAGAAGATTCCAAACAATATTAGTAAATGAACCTAATGTTGATGATACTATTTCAATACTAAGAGGACTTAAAGATAAATTTGAAACTTATCATGGAGTTAGAATAACAGATACTGCAATAGTTGAAGCTGCAACACTTAGCCAAAAGATATATTAGTGATAGAAAGCTTCCTGATAAGGCTATCGACTTAATAGATGAAGCTGCTGCTATGATAAGAACAGAAATTGACTCTATGCCTGAAGAACTTGATCAATTGACAAGAAAGGCTCTACAATTAGAAATTGAAATCAAAGCACTTGAAAAAGAAACTGATGATGCTTCAAAAGAAAGATTAAAAGTTATAGAAAAAGAATTAGCTGAATTAAATGAAGAAAAAGAAAGTTTTAACATCTAAATGGGAACTTGAAAAAGAAGATATTGCTAAGATTAAGAATATTAAAAAGAGAAATTGAAAATGTTAAACTTGAAATGGAAAAAGCTGAAAGAGAATATGACTTAACAAAATTATCTGAATTGAAATATGGTAAACTTGCAACTCTTGAAAAAGAATTACAAGAACAACAAAATAAGGTTGATAAAGATGGAAAAGACAATTCTCTATTAAAACAAGAAGTTACTGCTGATGAAATTGCAGATATTGTTTCAAGATGGACAGGTATTCCTGTATCAAAACTTACTGAAACTAAAAAAGAAAAAATGTTACATCTTGAAGATCATATAAAAGAAAGAGTTAAAGGACAAGATGAAGCTGTTAAAGCTGTTGCTGATACTATGCTTAGATCAGTTGCAGGTTTAAAAGATCCTAACAGACCTATGGGTTCATTTATATTCTTAGGACCTACTGGAGTGGGTAAAACATATCTTGCTAAGACTCTAGCATACAATTTATTCGATAGTGAAGATAATGTTGTCAGAATAGATATGAGTGAATACATGGATAAGTTCTCAGTTACTAGACTTATAGGTGCACCTCCTGGATATGTCGGATATGAAGAAGGAGGACAACTTACAGAAGCTATTAGAACTAAACCTTATTCAGTAATCCTATTTGATGAAATTGAAAAGGCTCACCCTGATGTATTCAATGTTCTATTACAAGTTTTAGATGATGGTAGACTTACAGATGGACAAGGAAGAATAGTGGACTTCAAAAACACTTTAATCATAATGACATCTAATATAGGAAGCCATTTAATACTTGAAGATCCTGCTCTTTCTGAAAGTACAAGAGAAAAGGTAGCAGATGAATTAAAAGCTAGATTTAAACCTGAATTTTTAAACAGAATAGATGAAATAATCACTTTCAAAGCTTTAGATTTAGAAGCTATTAAAGAAATCGTTAAATTGAGTCTAAAAGATTTAGAAAACAAATTAAAACCTAAACATATTACACTTGAATTTTCTGATAAGATGGTTGACTACTTAGCTAACAATGCTTATGACCCTCATTATGGTGCAAGACCTTTAAGAAGATATATTCAAAGAGAAATTGAAACAAGTCTTGCTAAGAAAAATTCTTGCAAATGAAGTTCATGAAAAAAATCTAATGTTTTAATAGATTTAGATAATGACCATATTGTTTTTTTAAAGAAATTTAATAAATTTATTCTTCATAAACCCTTTATATATAGATGAAAGTGGCTGTTGCAAATTCATAAAAAAAGTAGAAAAATAGTTCGTTACTGAGTAAATTTCTTATTTTTTTACTTTAAGATTGAACTTTTAATTTTTGCAACAACCACTTTTTTTACTTAAAATCTATAAAAATAAATGCTATAATAAATTAACTATGATAGTCGCATTATTTTTAATCTCTAAAAGATTATAAATCAGAATGCAAAAAAAGGAAATGCTGGAACATTTCCTTTTTTTAATTTTCTAAGCTTTAATTATTTACAACTACCAAATTTTATTTATTACATATTCATAATAGAAACAAAATCTTTCAAACCTTTTTTTATTTACATATTCATAATAAGAATTAATTCTTTGATTGCCTCTTTATTTTCTTATCATAGTAATCATTTGTAGAATCTTGATTTCCCTCAATACATACACAAAGTTTAACTTTTTCTAATTCTCTTGTTTGAATTTTTCTTTTTCAACTCCAAATTATTTTTCTTTTTAAAATTATAAAATCCTCTAACTCATTATTCCCAGTTGTATATAACATATTTTCTCTTTTAGGAATATCTAAATGCAAATGATATTTTTTTCAAGGAGGTGAGAAGAGCTTTTACTATCCCTAATTTCAAAACTTACATAATACTTATAGAAAAAAATTTTTTTCTCAACAGATAACGAAATACTTATTGGAAGCTCCTTATATTTTTTTCATATTTCATCTGTAGCCATAGATATTTTTTTATCCTAGTATTGGTCCCATCTAACCATTTTATAGTTAAAAAGTTATGTAAAGAATATAACTCTTCACATTGCTCTACTATCCTTTTCATTTCATTAATTGTTTCTTGACTTACTTTTTATCGATGAAAATTTATTTTTTTCTTCGTTTGTTAATCCTTTTTGCATCTGGGTTTTTTTATAGAAGTCCATATATTTCTCTAAATATTCTAAAACTCTGATATAATTAATCTTTGTTATTTTTCCACCTCAGTAATAATCATTTTTTTAACAATATATTCCCCATCTTTTTTTCTTTCAAATATATTACTTCTATACCTAATTCTTCTATTAATTTTTCTAAATTTTTTTTCTACTGTCTTTTATTTCTTTCATTTCTTTCATTTCTTTATGTTGTTCTTTTCCTAAAATCATGTCTACAAAAATCTTTTAATTTTTCTTATCATTTTTTCATAAATTTTTCATTTTTTCATATTTTATCTTTTTCTTTCAAATATTTCTTCTATAGTATGCTTCTAGTACAAATCTTATACATTGTTTCTTTCACTATTTTTTGTATGTTTTCTTCATAGTCTAAAAATCTTTTAGATTTTTTATCTTCTTACAACTTTTAAATAAGTATAAATCTATTTTACATAGCTTCTATCTGCTCTTATATATATTCTTAGAGTTTTTTTTCTTCTTCATTATAAGCAAGTAAATCTATTTTACCAGCTTTATCTGCCCTTATATTTTTTTAAGGGAGTTTGATAGTCTATAATCTTTCCAATTATATCAAAAAAACTTTCCCTTGATTTTTGTGAAAAAAATCAAATAATTTCATAGCAATAATTTCTTCTTCACGCTCTGATTTTTTTCATTTTTAATTTTCCCATCATGACTATCCACTTTATAACTATTTTCTCTACTTATCATTTTTATATCATTAAATAATTCAATATTATCTAGTAACCATTTCGCAATAATTTCTGTATAATAATCCCTTTCTTTATCTGATGTTTTTTTCCTCTATAATTTACAAAAATCTTGACTATAAAATTGTCCCATCTCAGATTTTGCTACTTCCAATTTTTTTATAATTTCATCTTTTTGAATATGTAGACATAATAATACTCCTCCTATTTTTTTTATATTTTTAATTATATTTTTTTATCACAAATAACTTCACAATTTTTCATATCTTTTTGAACCATTCAGAATTCTCTGTGTGAACTGGAATTATAATTTTAGGCTCAACTTTTTTATTAATTTATCAAAAGTCTTTTTTTCATCTGCATGTCCACTTGTGTGTAAAGATATAATCTTTTACTCCTTTTTTTCTTCCATGAATTTTTAGAAATTCTTTCATATTTTTCTTGTTTTTTTGTAACCTTCCCACATTGAATAGAACATTGTACAGCCTTCAAAAAGAAAAATTCTTTTGGATAATTTTCTAAATACTTTTTCATTGAAGTTCTGACACACATTAAAAAAATTGCTATTTACTATTCCTTTTCTACCAATTTTTATTTTTTTGGATAATTTTTTTAAAATGTCATGTTTATCTTGATTCGTTAAAAAAATATTCTAACATTAGAAAATGTTCTAGGATTAGGAATATTTCCACCTATAGTATCTGTAATTACTCCTACATAAGTATCTAATAGAAACAATCTTTTTCGTTGCATTTGCAATCTTATATAAAGTGACTATTCTATCTATATTTGTTCCTGCCATTAATACAAACACAGGTCTATCATTTCCTTCTAAAAAGTTCTATTCCTTTCTTTTCAAGTTCTTTTCTCAGTCAAATTTATCTTTCTTATTTTATTATTTGAAAGATTAGTTCCTTCTGTTATAAGGGCATCTACTTTAGGTAACTTATTCAATAATGACTGAAAAGAATTTTTCTTCCATTGGAACGAAAAATCACCTGTATATAATATCTTTTTTTCCCCTCACAGTCCAATAAAAACATATAAGAATCAAAAGCAGAATGATCACAAAGATAAGGTATTATTTTTTTATATCTCCTATAGAAACTTGCTCTTCTGATTTAAAAACTCTAGGTTCTTTTTAAATATTCTTTCCTTATATATTCTCTTGTAACCTTATGTATTTCATAGCTTTTTTTCTCCCATATATATTGGGATATCAGGAAGAATTCTTGTTGCTAAGCCCTCATGATCACTATGGTAGTGACTAATTAAAAACTCCATCATACTTAGCTTCTCCCTTAAATAGTCCTTCAATTTCAGGAACTACTATTTCTTTATCATCTAAGTTACTACCAACATCTAAAAATAATTTTTTTGTACTTTTTAGATGAAACCTCTATTATAGAACCACCTATTTGATTTTGTCCACGAATTATATTTATCTCCATGAGCACGCCTTTTTTATTGTCCTTCCCATTTAGGTTTTCTATTTTCTAAAGGTGAACCTAAAAACATATTCACAGTATCAGTTGCCCCTTGTACCTTCCACATACTTAAATCTTGATTAAATTCTTTTGCATCACAAAAACATACGAGCCATATTTTTTACCTTAGATACATTCCAATGATTAAGACTTTGATTAAATGATACTGCTTCATAAAACATCTCTTCCATATACTTTACTTTTGAAACATCCCATAAGTTAAGAGGCTGATTAAATTTCTTAGTATATCTAAACATACAAGTCATATCTTCAACACTAGATACATTCCATTTATCTAATGGTTGATTAAATTCTTTTTGCACCATTAAACATATATGACATATTCTTTTACCTTAGATACATTCCATGAATTAATATTTTGATTAAATTTGTAAGCAGCCTCAAACATTTCTTCCATATCTATTACTTCACTTACATTCCATTTATTTAATGCTTGGTTGAATGATATCGCTCCTCTAAACATATTTTTTTCATTGTTTTTAACTTTTGATACATCCCAATTATTTAGTGATTGATTAAAAGCTATCTGCATCCTCAAACATACTTATCATATTCTCTACTTTTGATGTATTCCAAGCTGATATATCTTCATTAAAAATCTTTTATTTTTAAAAAAATAGACCTTCCATATCAGTTACATTTGAAGTATTCCATTTCCCTATGCCTGAAAAAGTTTTTTTCTTTTTTTGTAGTTATATATTCATAAGCTGTTCCACAGGCATCTATCTTTTTTTGTCTATTATAAATAAATAGGACATATCTGTAATAGCTGATGTATCTATATCACCAAGATAAACACTTTCATTTTCTATTAACTCTTTAAGTTCATCTTTTGTTTTTTTGGATGATATTTAAAAATTTTTTTGAACTAGCTGATATTGATAATATTAACATAAATAATAATAAGAATAACTTTTTCATCTTATCACTCCTTATTCTTTTTTTATATTCTTATATTTTCATTATATAATAACTGCAATTTTATAACAAATTATTGAACAACTTTTTATTTTATATATGAACGGAAATAATAAACTTCGTCATCTATCTGAATTGAATAAAAAAATTATTACTAAAAATATTTCTATAACATATATTACAAATGTTATAATAGAGGTGTTATACAATATATTCAAAAATAATTGGGAGGGTTAAATATGAAAAAAATCATTAATAACTTTATTTTTAATAACTTCTGTTTTGGCTTTTTCAGAAATAAATGTAAAAAAAGTTCCTTATGAAAAATATGATAAAAAAAGTGATGATGGTATAATTTTTTTGTTGAAGGTGACAGTGTTCCTTACACTGGAATTATTGAAAAGAAAAAGTGATGATGGTAGAGTTGAATCTACTATTAGTATAAAAGATGGAAAAACTAGAGGGTATTGAAAGAAATTATTTCCCTAATGGAAAATTAAAATCAGAGATGTCTTACAAGGATGGAAAAATTAGATGGTATATCAAAAGTTTTCTCTGAAGAAGGTGTTTTATTAGCTGAAGCATATTTTACAGAAGACCAACCTAATGGAGTTTCAAAAGAATTCTATCCTAATGGAAAAATTAAAAATCTGAACAAAAATTTTTTTCAATGGGAGCTTTAAATGGAACTGCAAAATATTTCTTTGAAAGTGGAAAAAAATATATTATTTCAAACTATAAAAAAATGATACTTTAGATGGAAAAATTAACTGAATATCAAGAAGATGGAAAAAGTACTACAAGAACTTTTATACGAAGCTAATCAGCTTAGTGGGCTTATCAAATTATATAGAGATGGACATTTAGAGTTTGAAACTCAATATGCTAATAATGAAAAAAATGGTCTATCTAAAAAAATATTATCCTAATGGAAGATTATTAAGTGAAGTTACTTTTTAAAGATGGTAAGGAAATAGGAATATTAAAAGGTTACTCTCAAACTGGTAAATTACAAGGAGAAATTCCTTATAATAATGGAGTTATAGAAGGAATTGTTAAGGTTTACTATGAAAATGGAAAAGTACAAGAAGAAAGTACTTATAAAAAAATGGTATGAAAAAAATGGAATAACAAAGTTTTATGATGAAAATGGTAATTTTTTTAAAAACAAGCTAACTTTGTAGATGACAAACAAGTAGACTAGGATATTAAGTATTGCCTCTCATATTTTTTTGTAACATATGTTACAGATATTATTTAAAAAAAGACTATATAATATAAGAAAAAAATAATGTGGAGGTTTAAATATGAAAAAAATCATTAATAGCTTTATTTATATTAACTTCAGTTTTAGCTTTTTTTCAGAAGGAAATGTTAAAAAGTCCCTTTTGAAAGCATGACAAGAACTGATAATGGTATAGCTTATTTTAAAGATGAAAAAGACTCCTTTTACTGGAATAGTTGAAAAGAAATCAAAAGACGGTAAGCTTGAAGCTGTTATAAGTCTAAAAAGATGGTAAATTAGATGGAAAAACTTTTACATATTACCCTAATGGAAAGGTACAAAGAGAAGAAACTTTCCAAAATGCTTTAGTCAATGGAATTGTAAAAAAAATTATTCTGAAAATGGAATTTTTAGAATATGAGGCAAACTACAAAAATGATAAAATAGATGGTTTAGAAAAAAATATTACTATCCTAATGGTAAAGTTGAAAAAGAAATTTCTTATAAAAAAATGGTAAAAATAGATGGACTATCTAGATATTTTTCTGATAAAGGTGTTTTATTAGCTGAGGCATATTTTACAGAAGGACAACCTAATGGAATTTCAAAAGAATATTATCCTAGTGGTAAATTAATGACTGAACAAACTTTCTTAATGGGTTCTTTAAATGGGCCTGCGAAACTTTATTATGAAAGTGGTAAAAATCAAAAATTAGTTCTAATTACAAAAAAATGATGTTTTAGATGGTAAATCATTCCAATATCAGGAGAATGGAAAGCTAGTAGAAGAACTTTCATATCAATATAATCAACTTAATGGTCTTACTAAGATGTATGATAAAGATGGAAAAATTAGAATATGAAACTCAATATGCTAACGATAAAAAAAGAATGGTATATCTAAGAAATATTATCCTAGTGGTAAATTATTAAGTGAAGTTACTTTTTAAAGATGATAAGGAAGTAGGAGTATTAAAAGGTTACCATGAAAATGGTAAATTAGAAGGTGAAATTCCTTATAACAATGGAGTTGTAGAAGGAATAGTTAAGGTTTACCATGAAAATGGTAAAAGTAAGTGAAGAAGTTACTTTCAAAAAAATGGTAAGAAAAAAATGGGCCAATGAAGATTTATGATGAAAATGGTAACTTAAAAAGACAATCAAACTTTGTAGATGACAGACAAGTAGATTAATATTAATTAAGGACTGTAAAAAATTGCAGTCCTTTTTTTATTTTACTGTATAATAGACAAGAGGTGAAATTATGAAAACATATCTTATAGATTTAGACGGAACTATGTACAGTGGGAATACAAATATTGATGGAGCTAGAGAATTTATTGCCTATTTACAAGAAAAAAAGGCTTTCCATATATTTTTTTAACAAATAATGCAACAAGAACTAAAAACTCAAGCTAAGGAACATATGTTAAATTTAGGCTTTAAAAAAATATAAAAGAAGATGATTTCTTTACATCAGCAATAGCTACTGCTAAATATATTGCTAAAAAAATTATTCAGAAAGAAAATGCTTTATGATAGGTGAAAGTGGCTTAGAAGAAGCTTTAAAAGAAGAAAATTTTATTTTTGTTGAGGATAAGGTTGATTTTGTTGTTGTAGGTTTAGATAGAAAAGGCAAATTACACTAAATATAGTGAAGCCCTACATCATATTTTAGCTGGTGCTAAATTTATTGCAACTAACTCTGATAGATTACTTGCAAACAATGGACTTTTTCGATTTAGGTAATGGAGCAACAGTAAATATGCTTGAATATGCTTCAGGAGTTGAGGCTATTAAAGTAGGTAAACCTTATCAAACAATATTAAATATTCTTTTAGAAGATAAGAACTTAAAAAAAGAAGATATAATCCTATTAGGTGACAATCTAGAAACTGATATTAAACTTGGTTATGAAGGGAACATTGAGACTATAATGGTTTGTTCAGGTGTACATGATGAGAATGACATTGAAAGATTAAAAGTTTATCCAACTAAGGTTGTTAAAAAAATCTAAGAGAGCTAATAAAAGATTAAAAAGAAAAAGCTGTTGCAATGCAACAGCTTTTTTTCTTATCAATTAGAATGTATATTTAAATCCTACTGTTCCACGATATCCTTTATGTTTAGGATTTGATGTGAATGATCTTTCATATCTTATGTCTGAGTATACATAAGCACTATTTGTTATTGGAAGTTGTACTCCTAGTCCAATTTCTCCCCAAGTTGCAGAATATTTTTCTTTAATTCTATCAGAACCTATATTTGCTTCTGTTGTGTTACTGAAATCATGCCATACATTAGCTATAGAATAGAATGACTTTTTTTATATGTAGTTCTAAAACCTAATCTAGCACGAAGAGCAGAGTCATTTCCATGATGAACTTCACGTACTCCATCATTAAAATCTTTTAAATTCAAGTATTGGTAGATTAATTGAGCTTGTGGTTCAATTGCCCAATTACTTCCTAGACTATAATTTTTCCCACCTTCAACTGATAATGCTAAAGCATTTCCTCTTTGTTTAGCAGACACTCCATCCCTTGAGTTATATTTATTATTGATAAAAGATAATTGTCCTACTAAGTCTAAATAGAAACCATTATTATAGTATTTTTGTTGTTGTAAGACCCTAAACTAAAAATCTTTAGTCTTAACTTTACCTGTGTATTTATCAGAAGCTATGATACCATTTTTGAGCTCTATATTTATCATAGAAATCTGTACTTGCTGTTGTATTTGTAAAAATAGAATCCTGTATATCTGTTTCCATCTTCAGAATTTTTTATGTTGAAATCATATCCTGCTTGTACTCCATATATATCTGTTTCATAATTAAATCTTTCTTTTCCTTCATCTTTTGAATGCTTACCTATTATACGAGCCCAAGCTTGACCTTTTTTATTATTTACATCTAGGGCATTTTCTCCTCTACGTTCATGTAAAGTTGATAAACTAGTAAAACCTGAATCCATATTTACCTTAGCTGTATTTATATATCCAGCCACTGATGAATTAAGTATTGTTCTAGCCTTTCCTAAGCTATAATTTTTACTTGTACCATCATCATAAGGGTTAGTTCCATCTATAGCATTCAATGTCCAGAAGAAAACTCTTTGACCATTACTATTTAGTTTACTTGTAAGTTGAACTTCTCCAGCACCTGTTGTTTGAGCAGTTCCTACAAAAGTTCCAGCGGCTGCTTTGTCAGCAACTACAACAGGTACAGTATTTACTGCTTGAGCTACCTTTTGAATATTTCCTTCTATTATATTTACTCTTCCATCAAGGGCTATAGGAATAATTTCTGTAACTCCAGTAGCAAAACCGTATTCTGAAGTACCTCCACCTAAGATTTTCAATATATCTGATTGTGAGTTTGCACCATCTGCATCCCCTGGAGCATTCCATAATGTATTCATTTTAATTTTAGCTCCATTTTTACCTTCATAATTACCATAAATTTCAACTTCATCATTGTATGAAGTATTAGCCATAGTTATTATTCCATTGTCATTAAGAATTTTTTTCCTCCATCTTCAGCTCTATTAAAAAAATTTTAATCTCATAATAATTAATTCCTCTAATATCTGGGTGAGTTTCATCCGTTAAATCAAGAGTTCCACCATCTTTTTAGAGTTAAATTAGAAGAATAAGTACTTCCACTTCCAGCTGGTGACGACCAAACAGCATTATTTGTAATATTAGTTGTTATTTCACCAGAAGTAGCTCTATAGATTGTTCCTTTAATTTTAGCACCATTATCTATATTTAAAGTTACATCAGTATCATTTCCTTTAATTAGAAGTAATTCATTTTGATCAGCTGCTATTGCTTCACTTCCAGGACCTGATAAATTGAAAGTTGCATTTTTAACACCATCTTCAACAACGATTAAAGGAGCAGAATGAGGCGCTGTAGCTGAAGTTGTAATTTTAGCATTCTTTTAAACTTATAGTTAAATCTCTTCCAGGTTTAGTATCTTCTCCATCAGCATTTAATGCTTGAGAAATTCCTGCAAATCTGATAGCAGTTCCTCCTGATTTTATTTCAGCCGAGCTATTTTCAAAAATCTGCTTTGAATAAGCTACCATGTCCATGTAAATTTAATGTTGCCACATCAGGTGCTTCTGTAGTATCTAAAACCATCTTTCCCTTTAGATTCTAAAGTTGCTCCTTGTCCTGTTGTTGTAGCTTCATAATCTGGATAACCTAAAACAATAGCTCCTCCTGCATAGTCATTATCTGTTTTTTTGACTTTATTTTTAATATTTGAATTATTTAAAGTCATTTTTTTGTCGCACTGTCTCCTGCAATACTTATTCCAACTGCTACATGATACTGAGCACTATTTGATTTATCATCTATATCTATATTTAAATTTCCTGTTGATACAAAGTTTGTGTTTTGATTTCCTTCTCCAAGCTGCTCTAACCCAACTAATGCATTGTCACCAATTCCACTTGTTAAAATTTGATTGTTTACTATTTTTTTATATTTACATCTTTAACTTTCATTGTTGAATTATATTCCCTTGTTACATTAGCTTCATCTGCCCCATAAGATAGAGCTGTTATTTCTTGTCCATTAGGATTACTATTTGTAATTAAATTTATATCTATATTTTCTCCAAAGTAGTTAGCTCCATCATGTATCATCATTCCTGAAGGTCCATTGTAGTGATCAGCTGCTCCAGCTTCAACCTTTATTTTAACATCCTTAGCATTTATAGTAGGTGCTCCATTATTTGTTCCATAAGCTCCAAAACCAATTGCTTCCGCATATACACTTGGTGAAAGCGAATGTAATATATTACTTGTCAGATTAATATCTAGGGTAGAAGCTATATCTAAATTAGAGTTTTCTATTACTCTTATATAGTTTCCACCATTAGTCAAATTTTCTGTAAAACTAAAAGTAGGTAAACTAGCATTGACATTATTAAAGTCATATCTAATACCAGAATATTCCTGAGGTGCTCTTGACAAAGCATTCGCATTGCTACAGACCAACAAAAATGCAAATAGTCCAAAAAGTGTTTTTGAATTTTTCATAAAATACCTCCGTAAAAATATATTGTCTAACTTTTTTTATTAATAATAAATTATTTTTTTAAAAATCTAAGAATAGCACCACTGGACAATGATCTGATCCTTCTGTTTGAGCATGAATTTCTGCATCTACTAGATACTTTTCAAGAGCCTTAGACACAACAAAATAATCTATTCTCCACCCTGTATTATTTTTTCTTGCATTTGCTCTATATGACCACCAAGAGTATGCATGTTCTAAGTCAGGATAGAAATATCTAAATGTATCAATGAAACCACTTTCTAAAAGCTCAGTAAACTTACCTCTTTCTTCATCAGTAAATCCTGCATTTCTTCTATTAGTCTTTGGATTTTTCAAGTCTATTTCCTTATGGGCAACATTTAAGTCTCCACAAACAACCACAGGTTTCTTCTTTTCTAAATTTTTTAGGTACTTTCTGAATTCATCTTCCCATACCATTCTGTAGTCAAGTCTTAAAAGCTCATCTTTAGAGTTAGGAGTGTAAACTGTTACCATATAGAATTTTTTTCAAATTCAAGAGTGATAACTCTTCCTTCTTTGTCATGTTCTTCTATACCTAGACCATAACTAACTGATAAAGGTTCTTCCTTAGTAAAAAAATTGCAGTTCCTGAATACCCTTTTTTTCAGCATAGTTCCAATATTGATGATAACCTTTTAATTCTAAATCTAATTGTCCTGCACTTAATTTTTGTTTCTTGTAAACAGAATATATCAGCATTTTGTTCATTAAAATAATCTAAAAAAACCCTTTTCTTTATTGCTGCTCTAATTCCATTTACATTCCAAGATATTAATTTCATATTTATTTTTTTCCTTTCTTCTGTTAAATATACAACTGCTAAAACATAGCCTAACTTTCCTAGTCCTGTTATCTGTCCAACACAGGCAGATGAAGTCATACAAACTTTTCTAAACTCTTCTCTAGCATGAATATTTGAGATATGCACTTCCACAGTGGGAATACTAACTGCTTTTATTGCATCATGTATAGCAACTGATGTGTGAGTATAGCCCCTGCATTCAAAGACAATACCATCATATTTTTTTCTGTATAAGCCTTTATGTAAGTAATCAACTATTTCACCTTCATGATTAGTTTGTAAAAAAATGTAAAATCAATATCTTTCTCCTTATAGTTTGGATAAGTTTCTATATACTTACATAGAATCTTCATAAGTGAAAGTCCCATAGATATTTTTCTCTCTTATACCTAACATATTTAAGTTAGGTCCATTAATTATCATGATCTTTCATAAAACTCTTTAACCCTCTTTATTATTTTTTTTAATTATTTTTTTCTCTAAGTTGATTTGATAAAGACAATATTATACAAAATTTCATCTGTCTTTAAGGCTTGCCCTATCAACATTTCCATTCCATTTACAATTTTTTTAAACCATTTTTCTCTTGCTATTTTTTTAAAAAAATTTTTGTCTCTAAAGGGATTGTATATTAAGTCTATGGCTATTTTGAATTTTTTTAAAAATTTGTTCATCTACAATATTATCTTCAATATTAGGATACATTCCAACAGGAGTTGTATTTATTATTATATCGCCTTCTATATTTTCTGGAAATTCTATCTCACTTAACTTTATCCTTTTCTAAAAATAGAAAGTTATATCTTCTGCTCCCATATCCTTTAAAAACTTTATACACACTGGCACTAGCTCCACCTTTACCGATAATAGCTATTCTTTTTTTCACTTGGCTTTATTTGATTACTAATAAGTGTCTGTTTAAAAACCGTAGTAATCTGTGTTATCTCCATAGAACTTATTGTCTTTTTATATAGAGAAGATTTATAGCACCAATTGCTTTAGCTTCATCACTGATGAAATCTAATTTATCTAAAAAAATACTTTTTTTATAAGGAACAGTTATATTTACTCCTTCAATAGAATTTTCAAGCATATAGCTTTTTAAAAATTATCTATTTCAGTTTCAGTAACTTCATATAGCTTGTATTCAGCCTCTACTCCAAATTCTTCAAAAAAGACCTTGTGTAGAAGTGGTGATAGAGAATGTGAAAGCTTTTTACCTAAAAGTCCAAATTTTCTCATTCACTTTGAACCTCCTTACTTATATCCATTAAATTATGTAAAAAAACTTTCTGTATATTTTTTTCATTATCAGACATAGCTTCTGTTGCTTCTGATATTATTTGCTTTTTCTCTTTCTGGATCAAAAAAATACTCATCTTGTATTTTTTTCTTCAATATACCAATTTGCTTTTGAAACTTCTAATCTTTCTTTAAACAAAACTAAAAAGCTTTTCATCAATTTCATCAATTTTTCCTCATTAGCTCTAGTTCTGTCATTATTCACCTCCACCATTATTTCTTCTAAACGGTTAAGTAAGGCTTTTTCAGAGACTTTAAGTATAACTTTACCTTTTTCGCTATAAGTTACTATTACTCCTTTTGTTAAGTCATAAGTATTTAGTTTTTCTTCCCATTTCATCATAATAAGTCCAAACATCAACCATTTCACCATTTACAACCTTACCTGAACTTATGATAACTCCTTTTTTTCATCGTAAGTCTTAACAATGGCTTCTTCATCTTTTGATAAGGCATTAAACATTACTTCTGTTTTTTTATCTTTCCATTTTCATGATAATATTGCCATATCCCTGTTTTTTTTATTACCTGTATAATACTCTTTTTGATTTGATTTTTCCCATTTTTTTATAGTAAGTTTTTACAGGTCCATTTTGAAAACACTTTTTTTGAGACATTAAGCTTTGAAATATTTGATATATTTTTACTATTAGCTCCCAAAAAGATTAAAGCTAAAAAAAGTAAAACTAACAAAAAAAGATATTTTTTTAATTTTTCATAAAAATTCCTCTCACCCTAACTATTTTAATTTTTTTATTATATTTTTATCATTTTTATAATTGTAACTAAAAAAATATGTTATAATATAAATTATTAATTTTTTTAGAGGTAAAGATGAAAAAGAAAAAAATAGATTTTAACAACAGGGCTACTGACCAAGTGGCTTTTTCACAATATGATGAATGAAAAAGATGAAGAAAAAAAGAAAAAGAAAAAGAAAAAAATAAGAGAAGAAATAATATCATTTCCTTTTTTTCATCTTGGTAATGATAGGTTCTCTTAACTTTTATTAGTTCAATATCTAGATTTGATAATGCTAAAGTTATGGATAAAAGCTTTTTAAACAATCAATTATTTTAGGGACTTTCTCTTGTAATTTTTTTATTCTTATGTGTACAAAAAAATTTGGTGGTTTGTTTGATAAGACTGTAAGAGGTCCACTTTTTAGAGCTTCTTTTCTTTTTCTTAGTTTAGGACTTTTTATAGTTGTTGCTTTAGGTCCTAGTAGTGTATTCCCAACAGTAAATGGTGGTAAGGGTTGGATTAGGCTAGGCTCTTTGAGTTTACAAATACCAGAGTTATTAAAAGTTCCTTTTGTTGTTTCTATAGCTGGTATATTTGCAAGAGGAAAAGATACTAAAGAAAAAATTTCCTATAAAAAGAATTTTTGGACAGCTTTTATTTATACTGGAGCTTTTGCAGCCTTCATTACTTTAGCTTTGAAAGATATGGGAACTGCCATACACTATGTTATGATAGCAGGTTTTATGTTATTTTTATCTGATATTCCAAATAAAGTTCTATATCCTATTTTCTTTGGAGGGCTTGCTGCTGCACCTGCACTTCTTTCTTTCTTTTCTAAGGTTTTAACAGGTTATAAGCAACATAGACTTAAAGTATATTTAGAAGGAATTCTCCATAATAATTATGATAGAGTTGATGCTTATCAAATCTATCAATCACTTATTGCCTTTGGAACAGGTGGAATATTTGGAAAAGGTATAGGAAATGGAGTTCAAAAGTATAACTATATTCCTGAAGTAGAAACAGACTTTGCCATAGCAAATCTAGCTGAAGAAACAGGTTTTGTTGGAATGTTTATAGTTCTATTCCTATTCTTTACTTTATTTGTTTTGATAATGAATATCGCTGGCAAATCAAAAAAATTACTTCTATAAATACTTAGTTTCAGGAATAGCTGGTTATATAATAACTCAGGTTATTATAAATATAGGAGTTGCTATAGGTTTAATTCCAGTCTTTGGTATACCTTTACCATTTATAAGTGCTGGAGGTTCTTCAATACTTGCACTATCTCTTTCTATGGGATATATTATATACGTTAATAATAACCATACTACTGATTAAACTTTACAAACAAAAGTGCTAGTGCTATAATTTTTCAACAGAGGTGTAAAAAAATGGAAATGAAAGATATAATAGAAAAAGTTAATTACTATGCTAAATTAAGTAAGGAAAGAAAACTTACAGAAGAAGAAATAAAAGATAGAGAAATCTATAGAAGAATGTATTTGGATCAGTTTAAAGCACAGGTTAAAAAAACATTTAGATAATATAGAAATCGTTGACGAAAAAGATTTTTAAAAAACTAGGGGGATTTATTATGATGATTACTGTAAAAGATATTTTTTTAGACATGGTGAAGAGTACCTAAACAAAGAGATAGAACTTTCTGGTTGGGTAAGAAAAAAATTAGAGATCAAAAGAAATTTGGTTTTATTGAACTAAATGATGGTTCATTTTTTTAAAGGAGTTCAAATAGTTTTTTTGAAGAAGGACTTGCAAAATTTTGATGAAAGTTTCAAGACTTTCAATAGCTTCTACTATTAAAGTAAAAGGGACTCTTGTTAAATCTGAAGGTAGTGGACAAGATTTAGAAGTTAAGGCTAAAAGAAATTGAAGTATTACAAAAAGGCTGACTTTAGAATATCCATTACAAAAATAAAAAGACATACTTTTGAATTTTTAAGAACTAAAGCTCATTTAAGAGCAAGAACTAACACTTTCTCAGCAGTATTCAGAGTTAGATCTGTACTTGCTTATGCAATACATAAATTTTTCCAAGAAAATAACTTTGTTTATGTTCATACTCCAATCATAACAGGTTCTGATGCTGAAGGTGCAGGAGAAATGTTTAGAATTACAACTTTTGATTTAAACAAAGTACCTAAGAAAGAAAATGGAGAGATTGATTTTTCTAAAGACTTCTTTGGTAAATCTACTAACCTAACAGTTAGTGGACAATTAAATGGTGAAACTTACTGTGCAGCTTTTAGAAATATCTATACTTTTGGACCTACATTCAGAGCTGAATACTCAAACACAGCAAGACATGCTTCTGAATTCTGGATGATAGAGCCTGAAATAGCTTTCGCTGACTTAGGAGCTAATATGGAACTTGCTGAAGCAATGGTTAAATACATCATTAAATATGTTATGGATAACTGTCCTGAAGAAATGGAATTCTTTAACTCATTCATTGAAAAAGGACTATTTGATAAATTAAACAATGTACTTAACAACGATTTTGGTAGAGTTACTTATACAGAAGCTATAGAAATTTTAGAAAAGTCTGGTAAGAAATTTGAATTCCCTGTTAAATGGGGAATAGACTTACAAAGTGAACATGAAAGATACTTAGCTGAAGAATACTTCAAAAAACCTGTATTCGTAACAGATTATCCTAAAGATATTAAGGCTTTCTATATGAAGCTTAACGATGACAATAAAACTGTTAGAGCTATGGACTTACTAGCACCAGGAATTGGAGAAATAATTGGTGGTTCTCAAAGAGAAGACAACTACGACTTACTTGTTAAGAGAATGGATGAATTAGGGCTTAATAAAGAAGATTATGAATTTTATTTAGATTTAAGAAGATTTGGAAGTTTCCCTCATTCTGGATATGGTCTAGGATTTGAAAGAATGATGATGTACCTAACTGGTATGCAAAATATCAGAGACGTAATACCATTCCCAAGAACTCCAAATAATGCAGAATTTTAATAAGGATAAAAATGAAAAAGAAGATAAAAGAAGTTATTGTTGTTGAAGGAAAGGACGATATTTCAGCAGTAAAAAATGCTGTTGATGCAGAAGTATTTCAAGTCAATGGTCATGCTGTTAGAAAAAATAGAAGTATTGAATTCTTAAAACTAGCCTATGAAAATAAGGGGCTTATCATTTTAACAGACCCTGACTATGCGGGTGAAGAGATAAGAAAATACTTGTGTAAACACTTTCCCAATGCAAAAAATGCCTATATTTCTCGTGTAAGTGGTACAAAAGATGGAGATATTGGAGTTGAAAATGCTTCTCCTGAGGATATTATCACTGCACTTGAAAAAGCAAGATTTAGCTTAGATAATTCAGAAAATATATTTGACTTAAATTTAATGATGGATTATGGTCTAATAGGAAAAAATAACTCTTCTGATTTAAGAGCTGAATTAGGTTCTGAACTAGGTATTGGTTACTCAAATGCAAAGCAATTTATGGCAAAATTAAATAGGTATGGAATAAGCCTTGAAGAGTTTAAAAAGGCTTATGAAAAAAATAAAAAAACAATTAAATAATTTGGAGGTAAAAATGAAAAAAATTATTATTAGCTTTATTTGTTATGTGTTCTGCTCTTTCTTTCTCAGCAAAGGTTATTAAAGGCAAATAATGCTGAAGTTAGAGAAAAATAATATTGTATATGAAGTCTGGGACAAAAATGCTCCTTATACAGGAATTATTGAAACTTATAATGAAAAAAAGGTGTTTTAGAAGCTAAAACTGAATTTAAAAAATGGTATTCAAGATGGTAGCTCAAAAAAATATTATCCCAAATGGTAAATTATATAGTGAAGCTACTTTCCAAAAATGGTAAACAAGTAGGAGTTCAAAAAAAGATTACTATGAAAAATGGTAAAGTAGCTACAGAAACAACTTATAAAAAAATAGACAACAAACTGGACCTGCTAAAATTTATGATGAAAATGGTAAATTAGCTGTTGAATTTAATTTAGTAAATGGTAAGGCTGAAGGATTAGTAAAAACTTATTATCCAAAGTGGTAAAAATTCGTACAGAAGAAAAACTACAAAAAAATGATGAAAGAGATGGAGTTGCTAAAAGCTTATGATGAAAAATGGTAAAGTTAGTTCAACAAGCTACTTTCAAAAAATGGTAAACAAGTTAAAATAAATTATTTAAAAATAGACATCACTTAGTTAGCTAAGTGATGTTTTTTATTAGTAACATATGTTACTGAAATTTCTTGTAAAAATATTATATAGTATAATAAAGAAGTTTATATAAAAATTAAATAATTTGGAGGTTTAAATATGAAAAAAATTATTATTAGCTTTATTTGTTATGTGTTCTGCTCTTTCTTTCTCAGCGAAAGTTATTAAAGCAACTGACATTGATGTTAAAGGAAATATTGTATATGAAGCTGGACAAAATGCTCCTTATACAGGGTTTTATCGAAACTTATAATGAAAAAAATGTTTTATTAGCTAGAACTGAATTTCAAAAAAATGGTATACAAGATGGTAGCTCAAAAAATATATTTTCCAAATGGGAAATTATATAGTGAAGCCACTTTCCAAAAATGGGTAAACAAGTAGGAGTTCAAAAAAAGATTACTATGAAAAATGGTAAAAGTAAAAAAATAGAAACAACTTATAAAAAAATGGACAAAAAAACTGGACCTGCTAAAAATTTATGATGAAAAATGGTAGATTAGATACTGAAGTTAACTTAGTAAATGGTAAAGCTGAAGGATTAGTAAAAATCTTATTATCCTAATGGTAAAATCCGTACAGAAGAAAAATTATAAAAAAATGATGAAAGAGATGGAATTGCTAAAAGCTTACGATGAAAATGGGAAATTAGTTCAACAAGCTACTTTCAAAAAAATGGACAACAAATAAAAATAATTAAATTAATTTGGAGGTTTAAATATGAAAAAAATATTATTAGCATTATTTGTTATGTGTTCTGCACTTTCATTTTTCAGCAAAGGTTATAAAAATCAGACCGTATTGAAACTAAAGGTAATGTTGTATATGAAATAGGGACAAAAAAACACCTTACACAGGAGTTCTAGAAAATTATAATGAAAAAAAGGTATAGTAGATGCTAGAGCTGAATTTAAAAATGGCGTTATGGATGGATATTCAAAAATTATATTATCCAAGTGGTAAAATTATCTAGTGAAGCTACTTTCAAAAAAATGGAGTACAAGTTGGAATTCAAAAAAGATTACTATGAAGATGGTAAAACTAAAAAAATGGAACTTAACTATAAAAAATGGTAAACCAGAAGGACTTGGAAGAAGCTACTATCCAAATGGAAAAGTATTTATAGAAGAAAAACTATAAAAAATGGAGAAAGAGATGGAGTTGCTAAAAGCTTACGATGAAAAATGGTAAATTACTTCAACAAGCTACTTTCAAAAAAATGGAGAACAAATTAAATAAACTTAGATAAGACATCCCCAGACATCACTTAGTAAAAATAAGTGATGTTTTTTTATTAAAAAAATAAAAAAAGTCAGGATTTAAATTCCCTGACTTCTATTTTTTTATTATTTATTTTTTTGTTCTGTGGTTAATATATAATTCATCTTCAACAGGTGGATTTTTCCTTTATTACTTTTTGCTTCAGGAAGATCGTCTACCTTATCTCTTCTATTTATTTTTTTGTTCTTCTATAATCTTTATTTAACTTTTGAGCATCTTCTTTTTTTTCTTATGTCATAAGCATCTTCTTTATATCTTTGAGAATTAGCATCTTCATCACTTCTATAATTATTATCTAAGAAAATAGATAGAGTTTCTTTATCTCCATTAGTTTTTATAACTAATTTTTAACTCAACTGGGAATTTTTAAAGGTTTTTATTCTAACTCCACTTTGAGCATATAAAAACAGGGTCTACATAGTAGAAATCTTCTGCTCTATGAATAACAAAAGTTTTCTTTTGTAATTCTGTTAAGACTGTATTTTCATCATTTAAAGCAGGATATACAATAGCATCGTGTCTTATTATTCTTGATCCACCTAAAGTTGATTCCTTCCAAACAATAGTGATGTCTTTATTACTCATATTTTGTATATCTACAAAAAAATTCCACTTAAATCAGAACGACTTAATTCTATCTTCATTCCTTTATACTCTCTTGCATATATCTTTTGAGCTTTAAGATCTACGTTTGAAGCAAAAACATCCAGTAAAAAAATACAGCTAATAACATAAAAAGCAAGAATTTTTAATTCCTTTTTTTCATTTATTTTCTCCTCATTTTTTTAAAAATATAATCATTATAAATTATTCCAACTTTCAAAACAGCAATATTATAGAACAAAACTTATAAAATTACAAGTTTTCATTAGAAATATTTCAATTTAGATAACTATTAAAAATGTTTGAAAGGTAAATACCCAAAGATATTTACCCTTTCAAACTTTGAATTATTTAAACTTAAATTATCTCCAGTTGAATCTATATGATGCTCCAACAGAGTACATAGTTTCTGTACGGCTTCCTGGAGTCATAGAAACTTTTGCATTTATTCTTGTGTTTTCAGTAGGAGCTGCTTGAATCCCAACTGCAACTGCATGAGTACCTCTATATCCTCCAACTGCTGCTGCTACTGTTGCTTGGTTAATTCCGATATCCATAAATTCTAGTCCTGCCATTGCTGCTGCTCCTGCAAGTCCTTTATTTACTCTATCTCCTAACTTATCAACCTTATTATTAACATGAGCAATTGCATCTCCTGCTGCATTAACAACATTACCTACAGTTTGATTTAATTGATCTACGTTAACAGCGTCTGTTCCATCTTTACCAGCTGCAACATTTTTAATAACATTTCCACCGTTATCTAAACCTTTATCAGTTAGGCTTACTGTATCTCCACTTGATGATGTTATAGTTACTCCATCTCCTTTTACTACTGTTGAATTTCCAGCAGTATCTCTAACTTTTACAGATTCTAGTCCATCTAAATCTTTAGCAAGTCTTACTTTTAAGTTGTTAGAACCATCTGATACAACACCTATATTGTCATTAGCAGCTAGTTTTGTTACATCTGTAATTCCTCCAACTACATTAACTTGTTGATTTAGTTTCTTGTTGATAACTGCTCCAGTGTCTCCACCATACTTCATTCCATCATCTAATGTTGCTACTTGATGAGGAGTTCCAGAATTATCAGTGTATTGAATTCTATCCATAGTTGTTCCTGGTGTTCCATTTACTCCTGGGTTACCTTGAACTGTAGAAATTGTTGCTGATGATCCATCTTTTCCATTAAGTCCAATAGAACCATCTTTTCCATTGATAGATACTCCATCTTTTCCGTTAGCATCTTTTACAGTTATTACTCCATCTTTACCTGATGCTCCAACTGTTACTGAATTTGTATTTACAGCATCAGCTGTTACTGTATCAGATTTTAGATTTTTATCCATCTTAACAACTAATTTACCACCGTCTTCAACTACTTTTAGATTTTGTCCACTGTATTCACTGTCAGCCTTAGTTCCTTCTCCAACAATTTCAAGAGTATCTCCTAATTGTTTAGTTTACTGTTGCTCCAGTATTTCCTTTGAAGTTTAGACCTTTATTTATAGTGTTGTTAACATTAGTAATCTTATTATCAACATCTTTTAATTGAGATACGTTTACTGCATCTGTATCATTTACACCTGCTGCAACATTTTTAATAACTTTGTCTCCTGCACTGATACCATCTTTTGTTACAGATATATCTTTAGCTCCTGGTGTTGATGAACTTATTGTTAATCCACCTGCATTAACAACAGTTTTGTCCCCAGCTGCATTTGTATATTCAGTATTTCCTGCAGTTATCTTAGTCTTATCTCCTGCTGCATTAGTAAATTCTGCTGAATTTAATCCTGTTAGATCTTTTATTTAAACTATATTCATAAGTTTGTTTTCCTGTTGTAGGATCTATAGTTTGTTTTACTTTTAAGTTATCTCCAGCATTAAATTCTACTTCTTGACCATTCTTTACTACTGTTGATGTAGGTGTTCCAGTTACGTTTCCACCTGCAGTAGCTTTCCATCCACTGTTATTTATAGCATTTACAACATCTGCTGATGTAGCTAATCCTGGTGTTGATCCTGGTGCTACTTGAGCTGTTCCATCTGCTGTTGGTGCTATAGCTTGAGTAACAGTATCATATTTTTACTTTTTCCAGCTGTATCAACACTTGCCTTTAGTGAAATTACCATCTTGGAAATTTAATCCATCTGATAATTTAACTGTTTGACCATTTGCACCATTAGCTGCATATTTTAAAGTAATGTTAGATCCTATAGTTGCAGGATTTACTCTTACTATTACTTTATCATCTTTAGCTTCTGTTATGATTCCATTATCTCCAACTATGTTGAATTTAATTCCACCATTTTTATTCAATTGTTGTGTAGCTGTTACTGTTGAATTATCTCCACCTAAACTTATAGTATTAGATGCTAGTTTATATAATTGAGAACCATTTATTGCATCTTTCGATGTTGGAGTAATGTCTCCATCTGCTACATCAGTGATCTTCTTATCACCAGCACTGATTCCATCTTTTGTGATAGAAATATTTTTAGCTCCTGGAGTTGATGGAGTTATTGTTAATCCATCACCATTTACTACAGTTTTGTTTCCACTTGTTGGGTTAACAAATTCTGCTGATGTTAAGTCTTTTAATTGTTTATTTAAACTATATGTATATTTATGGTTTCCATTTGCATCAACATTTTGTTCTACTGCTAGGTTATCTCCAGCTACATAAGATACTGTTGATCCATTTTTAACTAGTTTGTGCACTTGGAGTTCCAGTTTTTACACCTGTTCCTGTTGCATCTGCTGTTGCATTCCATCCTACACTATTTAATGCATTTGCAACATCTTGTGCTGTTACTAATCCATTTGGTGTTGTTGCTCCTGGTGTTGCTGGATTTGGTAATCCTGCTTTTCCATCTGGACTTACACTTAGAGTTTGAGTTACAGTGTCATATTTAACCTCTCCATTTGCTCCCACAGTTGCTGTTGTAAAGTTTCCATTTTTGAAATCTAATCCATCAGATAGTTTTACTTCTTGAGCTGTTGCTGCATCTGAATTAGATTTATACTTCAATTTAATGTTTGCACCTATTGTTGAAGTATCTACTCCTATAGTTACTTTATCTCCAGTTGCTTTTGTTGTAATTCCATTTTCTCCAACTATATTAAACTTGATTCCTCCAGCTTTATCTAGTTGTTGAGTAGCTGTAGTTGTTGCATTATCTCCACCTAATTGGATAGTGTTTGTAGCTAACTTATGGAATTGAGAACCATTTATCGCATCTGTTGATGTTGAACTTATAGTTCCTGGTGCTACATTTTTAACAACTTTATCTCCTGCACTTATTCCATCTTTAGTTATAGATATTGGTGCAGTTCCTGGAGTTGCTGGATTTACTGTTAATCCATCTCCATTTATTACAGTCTTATCTCCTGCTGCTGTTTTGAATTCAGCTGATGTTAAATCTTTTAACACTTTATTTAGACTATATGTATATTTGTGATCTCCAGCTGTTACATCTTGTGCTACTGTTAAATTATCTCCAGCTACATAAGATACTGTTGATCCATTTTTAACTAGTTGTGCACTTGGAGTTCCAGTTTTTATACCTGTTCCTGTTGCATCCGCAGTTGCCTTCCATCCTACATTATTTAATGTATCCGCAACATCTTGTGCTGTTACTAATCCATTTGGTGTTGTTGCTCCTGGAGTTGCTGGATTTGGTAATCCTGCTTTTCCATCTGTTACTGTTAATCCTTGAGTCACAGTATCATATTTAACTTCTCCATTTGCTCCTACAGTTGCTGTTGTAAAGTTACCATTTTTGAAATCTAATCCATTTGCTAATGTAACTTCTTGTTTAGGTGCTGCTCCATTTGCTGTATAGCTTAATTTAGCATTTGCTCCTATTGTTGAACTATCAACTTTTACAGTTACTTTTCCATCTTTAGCTTCTGTAGTAATTCCATTTGCTCCAACTATATCAAACTTGATTCCTCCAGTTTTATCTAGTTGTTGTGTTGCTGTAACTGTTGAATTATCTCCACCTAATTGGATAGTATTTGTAGCTAACTTATGGAATTGAGAACCATTTATCGCATCTGTTGATGTCTTACTAATAGTTCCTGGTGCTACATTTTTAACAACTTTATCTCCTGCACTGATTCCATCTTTAGTTATAGATATTGGTGCAGTTCCTGGAGTTGCTGGATTTACTGTTAATCCATCTCCATTTATTACTGTCTTATCTCCTGCTGCTGTTTTAAATTCAGCTGATGTTAAGTCTTTTAACTCTTTATTTAGACTATATGTATATTTGTGATCTCCAGCTGTTACATCTTGTGCTACTGTTAAGTTATCTCCAGCTACATAAGATACTGTTGATCCATTTTTAACTAATTGTGCACTTGGAGTTCCAGTTTTTATACCTGTTCCTGTTGCATCCGCTGTTGCTTTCCATCCTACATTATTTAATGCATCCGCAACATCTTGTGCTGTTACTAATCCATTTGGTGTTGTTGCTCCTGGAGTTGCTGGATTTGGTAATCCTGCTTTTCCATCTGGACTTACACTTAGAGTTTGAGTTACAGTGTCATATTTAACTTCTCCATTTGCTCCTACAGTTGCTGTTGTAAAGTTTCCATTTTTGAAATCTAATCCATCAGATAGTTTTACTTCTTGAGCTGTTGCTGCATCTGAGTTAGATTTATATTTCAATTTAGTATTTGCTCCTATTGTTGAAGTATCTACTGATACAGTTACTTTTCCATCTTTGGCTTCTGTAGTAATTCCATTTGCTCCAACTATATCAAACTTGATTCCACCATTTTTATCTAGTGTTTGTTTATCTGTAGTTGTAGCCTTATCTCCACCTAATTGGATAGTGTTTGAAGATAAGTTATATAGTTGAGAACCATTTATTGCATCTGTTGATGTCTTACTAATAGCTCCTGGTGCTACATTTTTAACAACTTTATCTCCTGCACTTATTCCATCTTTTGTTATAGATATTGGTGCAGTTCCTGGAGTTGCTGGACTTACTGTTAATCCATCTCCATTTATTACTGTCTTATCTCCAGCTGGCTGTTTTAAATTCAGCTGATGTTAAGTCTTTTAACTCTTTTATTTAGACTATATGTATATTTGTGATCTCCAGCTGTTACATCTTGCGCTACTGTTAGTTATCTCAGCTACATAGATACTGTTGATCCATTTTTAACTAGTTGCGCACTTGAGTTCCTAGTTTTTGCTCCTGTTCCTGTTGCATCTGCTGTTGCTTTCCTCCTACTATTTCTAATCTTTCACCTAGTTTCTTAGAAACAGTTGTATTTGCAGTTGCTGGATCATAGTCATCTGCACTGAAATTCATTCCCTTATTAATTAAATCATTAGTTGCAGTATCTAATTGATTTTTTTATTTACTGCATCAGTTCCATTTACTCCTGGCGCTACATCTTTGATAACTTTATTTCCTGCGCTGATTCCATCTTTTTCCTATTACTACATCATTTGTTCCTGGTGTTGCTCACTGGAATTGTTATAGTCTTAGTCTGTTACTGAATCTAGAGTCTGTTTAAATCTTTATTTAGACTGTATGTATATTTGTGATTTTCCAGCTGTTACATCTTGTGCTACTGTTAAGTTATCTCCAGCTACATAAGATACTGTTGATCCATTTTTTTAACTAGTTGGGCACTTGAGTTCCAGTTTTATGCTCCTGTTCCTGTTGCATCTGCATGTTGCTTTCCATCCTACATTATTTAATGCATTTGCAACATCTTGTGCTGTTACTAATCCATTTGAGTTGTTGCTCCTGGGTTGCTGGATTTGGTAATCCTGCTTTTTCCATCTGTCTACTGTTAATGCTTGAGTTTTTACAGTGTCATATTTTAACTACTCCATTTGCTCCTACAGTTGCTGTTGTAAAGTTTCCATCTTTTGAAAGTTTAATCCATCTGCTAATGTTACTTCTTGCTTTTGTGCATCTCAGCATTTGCTGTATATTTCAACTTTAGAGTTTGATCCTATTGTTGAACTATCAACTTTTACAGTTACTTTTTCCATCTTTTAGCTTCTGTAGTAATTCCATTTTGCTCCAACTATATCAAACTTAATTCCACCTGCATTATCTAACTGTTGTTTATCTGTTGTCGCTTTATCTCCACCTAATTGGATAGTGTTTGAAGCTAAGTTATATAGTTGAGAACCATTTATCGCATCTGTTGATGTTTTACTAATAGTTCCTGGTGCTACATTAGTTACTTCTTTATCTCCTGCACTGATTCCATCTTTAGTTACAGATATTGGTGCAGTCCCTGGAGTTGCTGGACTTACTGTTAATCCATCTCCATTTATTACTGTCTTATCTCCTGCTGGTGTTTTGAATTCAGCAGATGTTAAGTCTTTTAATACTTTATTTAGACTATATGTATATTTGTGATCTCCAGCTGTTACATCTTGTGCTACTGTTAAGTTATCTCCAGCTACATAAGATACTGTTGATCCATTTTTAACTAGTTGTGCACTTGGAGTTCCAGTTTTTACTCCTGTTCCTGTTGCATCTGCTGTTGCTTTCCATCCTACATTATTTAATGCATCTACAACATCTTGTGCTGTTACTAATCCATTTGGAGTTGTTCCTCCTGGTGTTGCTGGATTTGGTAATCCTGCTTTTCCATCTGTTACTGTTAATCCTTGAGTTACAGTGTCATATTTAACTTCTCCATTTGCTCCTACAGTTGCTGTTGTAAAGTTACCATTTTTGAAGTTTAACCCATCTGCTAATGTTACTTCTTGTTTAGGTGCATCTCCATTTGCTGTATATTTCAACTTAGAGTTTGTTCCTATTGTTGAAGTATCTACTGATACAGTTACTTTTCCATCTTTAGCTTCTGTAGTAATTCCATTTGCTCCAACTATATCAAACTTGATTCCACCAGATTTATCTAGTGTTTGTTTATCTGTAGTTGTAGCTTTATCTCCACCTAATTGGATAGTGTTTGAAGCTAAGTTGTATAGTTGAGAACCATTTATCGCATCTGTAGATGTTTTACTAATAGTTCCTGGCGCTACATTAGTTACTTTTCTTATCTCCTGCACTGATTCCATCTTTTAGTTACAGATATTGGACTTGTTGTTGGAGTTGCTGGACTTACTGTTAATCCATCTCCATTTATTACTGTCTTATCTCCTGCTGCTGTTTTTAAATTCAGCAGATGTTAAGTCTTTTAATCTTTATTTAGACTATATGTATATTTGTGATCTCCAGCTGTTACATCTTGTGCTACTGTTAAGTTATCTCCAGCTACATAAGATACTGTTGATCCATTTTTTTAACTAGTTGCGCACTTGGAGTTCCAGTTTTTTTGCTCCTGTTCCTGTTGCATCTGCTGTTGCTTTCCATCCTACATTATTTAATGCATCTACAACATCTTGTGCTGTTACTAATCCATTTGGAGTTGTTCCTCCCTGGAGTTGCTGGATTTGGTAATCCTGCTTTTTCCATCTGTTACTGTTAATCCTTGAGTTACAGTATCATATTTTAACTTCTCCATTTGCTCCTACAGTTGCTGTTGTAAAGTTACCATTTTTTTGAAAGTTTAATCCCATCTGCTAATGTTACTTCTTGTTTTTTTGCTGCATCTCCATTTGCTGTATATTTTCAACTTTAGAGTTTGATCCTATTGTTGAACTATCTACTTTTACAGTTACTTTTTCCATCTTTTAGCTTCTGTAGTAATTCCATTTGCTCCAACTATATCAAACTTGATTCCACCAGATTTTATCTAGTGTTTGTTTATCTGTAGTTGTAGCTTTATCTCCACCCTAATTGGATAGTGTTTTGAAGCTAAGTTGTATAGTTGAGAACCATTTATCGCATCTGTAGATGTTTTTACTAATAGTTCCTGGCGCTACATTAGTTACTTTCTTATCTCCTGCACTGATTCCATCTTTAGTTACAGATATTGGACTTGTTGTTGGAGTTGCTGGACTTACTGTTAATCCATCTCCATTTATTACTGTCTTATCTCCTGCTGCTGTTTTAAATTCAGCAGATGTTAAGTCTTTTAATTGTTTATTTAGACTATATGTATATTTGTGATCTCCAGCTGTTACATCTTGTGCTACTGTTAAGTTATCTCCTGCTACATAAGATACTGTTGATCCATTTTTAACTAGTTGCGCACTTGGAGTTCCAGTTTTTGCTCCTGTTCCTGTTGCATCTGCTGTTGCTTTCCATCCTACATTATTTAATGCATCTACAACATCTTGTGCTGTTACTAATCCATTTGGAGTTGTTCCTCCTGGAGTTGCTGGATTTGGTAATCCTGCTTTTCCATCTGTTACTGTTAATCCTTGAGTTACAGTGTCATATTTAACCTCACCATTTGCTCCTACAGTTGCTGTTGTAAAGTTACCATTTTTGAAATCTAATCCATCAGATAATTTTACTTCTTGTGCTGTTGCAGCATCTGAATTTAGATGTATATTTTCAATTTAGTAGTTTGATCCTATTGTTGAACTATCAACTTTATACAGTTACTTTTCCATCTTTTAGCTTCTGTAGTAATTCCATTTGCTCCAACTATATCAAACTTGATTCCACCAGATTTATCTAGTGTTTGTTTATCTGTAGTTGTAGCTTTATCTCCACCTAATTGGATAGTGTTTGAAGCTAAGTTATATAGTTGAGAACCATTTATCGCATCTGTAGATGTTTTACTAATAGTTCCTGGTGCTACATTAGTTATTTTCTTATCTCCTGCACTGATTCCATCTTTAGTTACAGATATTGGACTTGTTGTTGGAGTTGCTGGACTTACTGTTAATCCATCTCCATTTATTACTGTCTTATCTCCTGCTGCTGTTTTGAATTCAGCAGATGTTAAGTCTTTTAATACTTTATTTAGACTATATGTATATTTGTGATCTCCAGCTGTTACATCTTGTGCTACTGTTAAGTTATCTCCAGCTACATAAGATACTGTTGATCCATTTTTAACTAGTTGCGCACTTGGAGTTCCAGTTTTTGCTCCTGTTCCTGTTGCATCTGCTGTTGCTTTCCATCCTACATTATTTAATGCATCTACAACATCTTGTGCTGTTACTAATCCGTTTGGAGTTGTTCCTCCTGGTGTTGCTGGATTTGGTAATCCTGCTTTTCCATCTGTTACTGTTAATCCTTGAGTCACAGTATCATATTTAACTTCTCCATTTGCTCCTACAGTTGCTGTTGTAAAGTTACCATTTTTTTGAAAGTCTAATCCATCTGCTAATGTTTACTTCTTGTTTAGGTGCTGCATCTGCATTTGCTGTATATTTCAACTTTAGTAGTTTGATCCTATTGTTGAACTATCAACTTTATACAGTTACTTTTTCCATCTTTTAGCTTCTGTAGTAATTCCATTTGCTCCAACTATATCAAACTTGATTCCACCAGATTTTATCTAGTGTTTGTTTATCTGTAGTTGTAGCTTTATCTCCACCTAATTGGATAGTATTTGAAGCTAAGTTGTATAGTTGAGAACCATTTATCGCATCTGTAGATGTTTTACTAATAGTTCCCTGGTGCTACATTAGTTACTTTTCTTATCTCCTGCACTGATTCCATCTTTTAGTTATAGATATTGGACTTGTTGTTGGAGTTGCTGGACTTACTGTTAATCCATCTCCATTTATTACTGTCTTATCTCCTGCTGCTGTTTTTAAATTCAGCAGATGTTAAGTCTTTTAATACTTTATTTAGACTATATGTATATTTGTGATCTCCAGCTGTTACATCTTGTGCTACTGTTAAGTTATCTCCAGCTACATAAGATACTGTTGATCCATTTTTAACTAGTTGCGCACTTGGAGTTCCAGTTTTTGCTCCTGTTCCTGTTGCATCTGCTGTTGCTTTCCATCCTACATTATTTAATGCATCTACAACATCTTGTGCTGTTACTAATCCATTTGGTGTTGTTCCTCCTGGAGTTGCTGGATTTGGTAATCCTGCTTTTCCATCTGTTACTGTTAATCCTTGAGTCACAGTATCATATTTAACTTCTCCATTTGCTCCTACAGTTGCTGTTGTAAAGTTACCATTTTTGAAGTTTAACCCATCTGCTAATGTTACTTCTTGTTTAGGCGCTACTCCATTTGCTGTATATTTCAACTTAGAGTTTGATCCTATTGTTGAACTATCAACTTTTACAGTTACTTTTCCATCTTTAGCTTCTGTAGTAATTCCATTTGCTCCAACTATATCAAACTTGATTCCACCAGATTTATCTAGTGTTTGTTTATCTGTAGTTGTAGCTTTATCTCCACCTAATTGGATAGTATTTGAAGCTAAGTTGTATAGTTGAGAACCATTTATCGCATCTGTAGATGTTTTACTAATAGTTCCTGGCGCTACATTAGTTACTTTCTTATCTCCTGCACTGATTCCATCTTTAGTTATAGATATTGGACTTGTTGTTGGAGTTGCTGGACTTACTGTTAATCCATCTCCATTTATTACTGTCTTATCTCCTGCTGCTGTTTTAAATTCAGCTGATGTTAAGTCTTTTAATTGTTTATTTAGACTATATGTATATTTGTGATCTCCAGCTGTTACATCTTGTGCTACTGTTAAGTTATCTCCTGCTACATAAGATACTGTTGATCCATTTTTAACTAGTTGCGCACTTGGAGTTCCAGTTTTTGCTCCTGTTCCTGTTGCATCTGCTGTTGCTTTCCATCCTACATTATTTAATGCATCTAGCAACATCTTGTGCTGTTACTAATCCATTTGGTGTTGTTGCTCCTGGAGTTGCTGGATTTGGTAATCCTGCTTTTTCCATCTGTTACTGTTAATCCTTGAGTTACAGTGTCATATTTAACTTCTCCATTTGCTCCTACAGTTGCTGTTGTAAAGTTACCATTTTTGAAATCTAATCCATCAGATAATTTTACTTCTTGTGCTGTTGCAGCATCTGAATTAGATTTATATTTCAATTTAGTAGTTTGCTCCTATTGTTGAAGTATCTACTGATACAGTTACTTTTCCATTTTTAGCTTCTGTAGTAATTCCATTTTGCTCCAACTATATCAAACTTGATTCCACCAGCTTTTATCTAGTGTTTGTTTATCTGTAGTTGTAGCTTTATCTCCACCTAATTGGATAGTATTTGAAGCTAAGTTATATAGTTGAGAACCATTTATCGCATCTGTAGATGTTTTACTAATAGTTCCTGGTGCTACATTAGTTACTTTCTTATCTCCTGCACTGATTCCATCTTTAGTTACAGATATTGGACTTGTTCCTGGAGTTGCTGGACTTACTGTTAATCCATCTCCATTTATTACTGTCTTATCTCCTGCTGCTGTTTTGAAATTCAGCTGATGTTAAGTCTTTTAAATACTTTATTTAGACTATATGTATATTTGTGATCTCCAGCTGTTACATCTTGTGCTACTGTTAAGTTATCTCCAGCTACATAAGATACTGTTGATCCATTTTTTTAACTAGTTGCGCACTTGGAGTTCCAGTTTTTTTGCTCCTGTTCCTGTTGCATCTGCTGTTGCTTTCCATCCTACATTATTTAATGCATCTAGCAACATCTTGTGCTGTTACTAATCCATTTGGTGTTGTTCCTCCTGGAGTTGCTGGATTTGGTAATCCTGCTTTTTCCATCTGTTACTGTTAATCCTTGAGTTACAGTATCATATTTTAACTTCTCCATTTGCTCCTACAGTTGCTGTTGTAAAGTTACCATTTTTTTGAAGTTTAATCCATCTGCTAATGTTTACTTCTTGTCTTAGGCGCATCTCCATTTGCTGTATATTTCAACTTAGAGTTTGATCCTATTGTTGAACTATCAACTGTTTACAGTTACTTTTCCATCTTTTTAGCTTCTGTAGTAATTCCGTTTGCTCCAACTATATCAAACTTGATTCCACCAGATTTTATCTAGCTGTTTGTTTATCTGTAGTTGTAGCTTTATCTCCACCTAATTGGATAGTGTTTGAAGCTAAGTTTTGTATAGTTGAGAACCATTTATCGCATCTGTAGATGTCTTTACTAATAGTTCCTGGTGCTACATTAGTTACTTTTCTTATCTCCTGCACTGATTCCATCTTTTAGTTACAGATATTGGACTTGTTGCTCCTGGAGTTGCTGGACTTACTGTTAATCCATCTCCATTTATTACTAGTCTTATCTCCTGCTGCTGTTTTTAAATTCAGCTGATGTTAAGTCTTTTTAAATACTTTATTTAGACTATATGTATATTTGTGATCTCCAGCTGTTACATCTTGTGCTACTGTTAAGTTATCTCCAGCTACATAAGATACTGTTGATCCATTTTTTTAACTAGTTGTGCACTTGGAGTTCCAGTTTTTGCTCCTGTTCCTGTTGCATCTGCATGTTGCTTTCCATCCTACAGTTATTTATTGCATCTAGCAACATCTTGTGCTGTTACTAATCCATTTGGTGTTGAATGCTCCTGGTGTTTCCTGAGCTGGTAGTTGTTGTTTCCATCTGTTACTGTTAATCTTGAGTTACAGTATCATATTTTACTTTCTCCATGCTGTATCATACAGTTGCTGTTGTTAAAGTTTACCATCTTTAAAGTTTAAATCCATCTGCTAATGTAAACTTCTTTCTTAGGTGCTGCTCCATTTGCTGTGTAGTTTTCAACTTAGTAGCTTTTTGAGATCTATAGTTGTATCTATCAACTTTGTACAGTTACTTTTTCCATCTTTGTGCTTCTGTAGTAATTCCATTTGCTCCAACTATATCAAATACTTTATCTCCACCTTTTACTGTTTTAGCTGCATTACTGTTTGCTTTTACTCTCCAGTTGCTGTATCTTTTATTACATTTTTTCCCACCTGGTGTAAGTTTGGATAGTATTCTGCATTAGCTAATTTTTGCTTTATGTTGCAGAGTCCATTTTAACTGTCATCTGTTCTGGGATGTTTCTACTCCATTAGCTCCTACATTAAATTGAGACCTCCAGCTTTTAGATAAACTTTTTTGTATCTCCTGTTCACTGATTCCACCTAATTTTATTGTGTTATTCCAATTTTTTTGATCTAATTGATGTTTTGTTTTAACTGCGTGTCCCATTTACTCGGAGTTACATGTTAATCCTTTTATTTCTCGCATTCGCCTATTACTAGATCATTTTATCTCCCGTGCTGCTGAATTGTTATAGTCTCAGCTGTACTGAATCTAAGTCTTTTAACATCTTTATTTAAACTGTATGTATATTTGTGATCTCCAGCTGTATCAACATCTTGTGCTACTGTTAAAGTTATCTCCAGCTACATAAGTTACTGTTGATCCATTTTTTTAACTAGTTGCGCACTTGGAGTTCCAGTTTTTTTGCTCCCTGTTCCTGTTGCATCTGCATTTGCTTTCCATCCTGAGTTATTTATTGCATTAGCTACATCTTTTAGCTGTTGCTACTCCGTCTGTTGTTGGAACTGTCACTTTTTCCATGCTGGTGTTGATGTTAGCGCTGATGTTTTTACATCATATTTTTACTTTTTCCTGCTGTATCAACACTTGCTGTTGTTAATGTTCCATCTTTCAAAGTTAAATCCATCTGCTAATGAAACTTCTTTCTTAGGCGTTGCTCCATTTGCTGTGTAGCTTATCTTAGTATCTTTTGAGATCTTAGATGTATCTGCTGATATTGTAAATTCTTTTCCACTTTGTGTGATTTTTACTCCAGCTCCATCTTTAAATACTACTTCGTCTCCACCTTTTTACTGTTTCAGCTGCATTACTATTTGCTTTTTACTTTCCAAGCTGCTGTATCTTTTTATTACATCTTTTTCCTGCTGGTGTTAAATTAGATAAAGTTTCTTTATCTGCTGCATTATCTATTTTTGCTTTTGTTGCTGCATCTATTTTAACTGTTACATCTGTTCCTGCAGCTGATGTTTCTATTCCATTAGCTCCTACTACATTAAATTGAAGACCTCCAGCTTTAGATAAATTTTGTGTAGCTGTTGTTCCTGTGTCTCCACCTAATTTTATTGTGTTATCTCCAATTTTTTGATCTAATTGATTTTTATTAACTGCATCTGTTCCATTTACTCCTGGCGCTACATCTTTTGATAACTTTATTTCCTGCGCTGATTCCGTCTTTTCCTATTACTACATCATTTGTTCCTGGTGTTGCTCCTGGAATTGTTATAGTCTTAGTTGTTACTGAATCTAAGTCTTTTAAATCTTTATTTAAACTGTATGTATATTTATGATTTCCATTTGTATCAACATCTTGTGCTACTGTTAAGTTATCTCCAGCTACATAAGTTACTGTTGATCCATTTTTAACTAGTTGTGCACTTGGAGTTCCAGTTTTTACACCTGTTCCTGTTGCATCTGCATTTGCTTTCCATCCTGAGTTATTTATTGCATTAGCTACATCTTTAGCTGTTGCTACTCCGTCTGTTGTTGGAACTGTCACTTTTCCATCTGGTGTTGATGTTAGCGCTGATGTTTTTACATCATATTTTACTTTTCCTGCTGTATCAACACTTGCTGTTGTTAAGTTTCCATTTTCAAAGTTAAATCCATCTGCTAATGAAACTTCTTTCTTAGGCGCTGCTCCATTTGCAGTGTAGCTTATCTTAGTATCTTTTGAGATCTTAGATGTATCTGCTGCTATTGTAAATTCTTTACCATTTTGAGTTATTGTTACTCCAGCTCCATCTTTAAATACTACTTCGTCTCCACCTTTTACTGTTTCAGCTGCATTACTATTTGCTTTTACTTTCCAAGCTGCTGTATCTTTTATTACATCTTTTCCTGCTGGTGTTAAATTAGATAAATTCTTATCTGCTGCATTATCTATTTTTCCTCTTTGTTGCTGCATCTAATTTAACTGTTACATCTGTTCCTGCTGCTGATGTTTCTATTCCATTAGCTCCTACTACATTAAATTGAAGACCTCCAGCTTTAGATAAATTTTGTGTAGCTGTTGTTCCTGTGTCTCCACCTAATTTAATTGTGTTATCTCCAATTTTTTGATCTAATTGGTTTTTATTAACTGCATCTGTTCCATTTACTCCTGGCGCTACATCTTTTGATAACTTTATTTCCTGCGCTGATTCCAGTCTTTTCCTATTACTACATCATTTGTTCCTGGTGTTGCTCCTGGAATTGTTATAGTCTTAGTTGTTACTGAATCTAAGTCTTTTAAATCTTTATTTAAACTGTATGTATATTTATGATTTCCATTTGTATCAACAGCTTGTGCTACTGTTAAGTTATCTCCAGCTACATAAGTTACTGTTGATCCATTTTTAACTAGTTGTGCACTTGGAGTTCCAGTTTTTATACCTGTTCCTGTTGCATCTGCATTTGCTTTCCATCCTGAGTTATTTATTGCATTAGCTACATCTTTAGCTGTTGCTACTCCGTCTGTTGTTGGAACTGTTACTTTTCCATCTGGTGTTGATGTTAGCGCTGATGTTTTTACATCATATTTTACTTTTCCTGCTGTATCAACACTTGCTGTTGTTAATGTTCCATCTTCAAAGTTAAATCCATCTGCTAATGAAACTTCTTTCTTAGGCGCTGCTCCATTTGCTGTGTAGCTTATCTTAGTATCTTTTGAGATCTTAGATGTATCTGCTGATATTGTAAATTCTTTTACCATTTTGAGTTATTGTTACTCCAGCTCCATCTTTAAATACTACTTCGTCTCCACCTTTTACTGTTTCAGCTGCATTACTATTAGCTTTTACTTTCCAAGCTGCTGTATCTTTTATTACATCTTTTCCTGCTGGTGTTAAATTAGATAAGTTTTTATCTGCTGCATTATCTATTTTTCCTTTTGTTGCTGCATCTAATTTTAACTGTTACATCTGTTCCTGACTGCTGATGTTTCTATTCCATTAGCTCCTACTACATTAAATTGAAGACCTCCAGCTTTAGATAAATTTTGTGTAGCTGTTGTTCCTGTGTCTCCACCTAATTTTAATTGTGTTATCTCCAATTTTTTTGATCTAATTGGTTTTTATTTACTGCATCTGTTCCATTTACTCCTGGCGCTACATCTTTGATAACTTTATTTCCTGCGCTGATTCCATCTTTTCCTATTACTACATCATTTGTTCCTGGTGTTGCTCCTGGAATTGTTATAGTCTTAGTTGTTACTGAATCTAAGTCTTTTAAATCTTTATTTAAACTGTATGTATATTTATGATTTTCCATTTGTATCAACAGCTTGTGCTACTGTTAAATTATCTCCAGCTACATAAGTTACTGTTGATCCATTTTTAACTAGTTGTGCACTTGGAGTTCCAGTTTTTACCCCTGTTCCTGTTGCATCTGCATTTGCTTGCCATCCTGAATTATTTATTGCATTAGCTACATCTTTAGCTGTTGCTACTCCGTCTGTTGTTGGAACTGTTACTTTTCCATCTGGTGTTGATGTTAGCGCTGATGTTTTTACATCATATTTTACTTTTCCTGCTGTATCAACACTTGCTGTTGTTAAGTTTCCATCTTCAAAGTTAAATCCATCTGCTAACGAAACTTCTTTCTTAGGTGCATCTCCATTTGCAGTGTAGCTTATCTTAGTATCTTTTGAGATCTTAGATGTATCTGCTGCTATTGTAAATTCTTTACCATTTTGAGTTATTGTTACTCCAGCTCCATCTTTAAATACTACTTCGTCTCCACCTTTTACTGTTTCAGCTGTATTATTATTAGCTTTTACTTTCCAAGCTGCTGTATCTTTTATTTACATCTATTCCTGCTGGTGTTAAATTAGATAAAGTTTTCTTATCTGCTGCATTATCTATTTTTTTCCTTTTGTTGCTGCATCTAATTTAACTGTTACATCTGTTCCTGCTGCTGATGTTTCTATTCCATTAGCTCCTACTACATTAAATTGAAGACCTCCAGCTTTAGATAAATTTTGTGTAGCTGTTGTTCCTGTGTCTCCACCTAATTTAATTGTGTTATCTCCAATTTTTTGATCTAATTGGTTTTTATTTACTGCATCTGTTCCATTTACTCCTGGCGCTACATCTTTTGATAACTTTATTTCCTGCGCTGATTCCATCTTTTCCTATTACTACATCATTTGTTCCTGGTGTTGCTCCTGGCACTGTAATAGTCTTAGATGTTACTGAATCTAGACCTGTTAAATCTTTATTTAACTTGTAAGTGTATTCTTGTTTTCCTGCTGTTAAATCTTGTTTTACTGTTAGATTATCTCCAGCTTTGAATACTACTTCGTCTCCTGCTTTTACTAATGTTGATGTTGATGCTCCATCTACATTTCCACCTGCATTTGCTTTCCATCCTGAGTTATTTATTGCATTAGCTACGTCTTTAGCTGTTGCTACTCCGTCTGTTGTTGGAACTGTTACTTTTCCATCTGTTGATGTTAATGTAGTTGTCTTTACATCATATTTTACTACTCCATTTGCTGCTACACTTGCAGTTGTTAAGTTTCCATCTGTGAAATTTAATCCATCAGATAGTTTAACTTCTTGTTTAGTTGTATCTCCATTTGCTGTGTAACTTAATTTACTGTTTCCAGCTGATAGTTTTGAAGGATCTACTGATACAGTTACTTTTCCATCTTTAGCTTCTGTAGTAATTCCATTTGCTCCAACTATGTCGAATTTAATTCCACCAGTTTTATCTAGTGTTTGAGTATCTGTTGTTGTTCCTTTATCTCCACCTAATTGGATAGTGTTTGAAGCTAACTTATGGAATTGAGAACCATTTATTGCATCTGTTGATGTCTTACTTATAGTTCCTGGTGCTACATTTGTTACTTTTTTATCTCCTGCACTTATTCCATCTTTAGTTACAGAAATTGGTGCTGCTCCTGCAGTAGCTGGAGTTACTGTTAAGCCATCTCCATTTATTACTGTCTTATTTCCAGCTGGTGTTTTAAATTCAGCTGATGTTAAATCTTTTAACTCTTTTGCAAGTTTTATATTTATTTTTCCAGTACCATCTACCATAGTACCAATATTATTGTTAGATAATTTTGTAGGATCTGTAGTATCTGCTCCTCCAACTATTTCTAATTTATTTCCTAATTCTTTAGATACTACTGTACTTGTTTCATCAAATGGATCATAGTCGTCTCCACTAAATTTTAATGGTAATACTGCTTTATTTAGTTTTTGTTTTGTTACAGTATCTAATTGAACTGTTACATCTGTTCCAGATGCTGATGTTTCTAATCCATCACCACCTTTTATATTAAATTGAAGACCTCCAGCTTGTGATAAATTTTGTGTTCCTGTCGTTCCTTTATCTCCACCTAATTTGATTGTGTTATCTCCAATTTTTTGATCTAATTGGTTTTTATTTACTGCATCTGTTCCATTTACTCCTGGTCCTACATTTGTTATTGGTTTACTTCCAGCATTGATTCCATCTTTTCCTATTACTACATCATTTGTTCCTGGTGTTGCTCCTGGAATTGTTATAGTTTTAGTTGTTACTGAATCTAATCCTGTTAAATCTTTATTTAAACTATATTCATAAGTTTGTTTTACCATTAGTAGCATCTACAGTTTGTTTAACTTGTAAATTAGAACCTGCTGAATAAACTACAGTATTTCCTGGTTTAACTGATGTCAATGTAGATGAACCAATTTTGTTTCCACCTGCATCTGCTTTCCATCCTTCTCCAAGTGTTTTAGCTACTGAATATAGTTGAGAACCATTGATTGCATCTGTACTTGTAGCTGATATTTCTCCAGCTGCTACATTTTTAATTTGTCTTTCATTTCCTGCACTACCAATAGATAATGATGAACTTGGATTTGTTCCAGCAAATCCACCATAAAGTTACTCCACCTACAGTAGCACTAGTTACTGAAGTTGGAGCTGATGTTACTTTCTGAACCATAACCTAAAAGCTACGTCATTATTTTTGAAAACTTGAGTACTTCCACCTAAAGCTAAAGCATTATCTTTATTAGCAACAGCATTAACTCCCATTGCTATAGAACCTGCTCCACTAGCTTGAGTATTTTTAGTTAAGTTTCCTGTTCCATCTTTTGTTGCAGATGACGAATAAAGGTCATTACCATAAAGACCTCCAATTGCTATAGCTTGAGTTCCAGTCGCTGCTGCTCCTCCTCCTACTGCTACACTTCCTCCAGCACTAGAAGCTCCACCTCTTGCTCCTGTACCTATTGCTACTGAATCATCTGTAGTTGCAGAAGCTTGTCTTCCCATACTTATTCCTCTAGCTCCACTAGAGTTAGCACCTAGACCTATAGCTGTTGCTGTTGCTCCTTCAGCCTTAGCAAAAGTTCCTAAAGCTAGTCCACCTTGTTTTGCAACTGCACTATTACCTAAACTTGTACCAAACATATTCGATTCTGCTTTATATCCTATCGCAATACCTTGTCCATTATATCTACCTGGACTATATGAATCAGGATCTGTAGTTTCTGTATTGCTATATTTTAAGTTATCAGGGTTTTGTACACGATCATATTTAATATACCCATCTTGACTATCTCCCACTGCATATGTTCCTGATGCTGATTCATATTTATTTGTTACTTTTGCTTCTCTACCTATAGCTATACCTGATGTAACTGTAGAAGACGTATCTCCTATAGCTATACCAGCTTGTACTGCAGAGGCATTTTTACCAACAGCTACTCCTGAACCTGAAGACATAACTGGTTGTAAAAACCTTTCCATCTTTTATCTTTTTGTAGGTCCTGAAGTACATTAGCTCCATCTCCTAAAGAAATTGCACTTGCAACTTTTTGTTGAAGCATTAGTCCCTATAGCAATAGCATTATTTTCTGTTGCTCCATTATTTAATTTGTTTCCTGCATCATTAGATTTTATAGAAACATATTTAAATTTACTAATATCATCACCTAATTTTTCTAGCAACAGAAAATAATTGTGATCCATTTATTGCATCTGTACTTGTAGCTGAAATTTCCCCAGGTGCTATGTTTTTTAATTGACGTTCACTCCCTACTCTACCAAAAGAAACCACATCTCCTTCTTCAACTCCAGCTGCTCCTGCAAAGTTTCCGAAATTTACATTAGTTCCATCTGAAAGAGTTATATCTGCATCATTTATCTGTCTTCCTTGTATTCCAGCTGTTGAAGATCCACCACCTATAGCAACAGCATTGGCTTGAGGAGTTTGAGCTCCTGTACCTATAGCAACTGAGTTTATCCCTGTAGCTTCTGACATAGTCCCTATAGCTAGGGCTATATCTCCTGCTACAGATTTTACTCCAAGAGCTACTGCTCCCTGTCCTGCATTAGTCCCTGTGTAGTTTCAGGTTTTAATCCTTCTGTCCTTCCTGTTAGACTTTTTATATATATCATTCAAATTCTTATTTACATTTTCTGTACTTATTTGAGTTCCACTTTTTTTATTAAAAATTTTTGTATAACTAGAACTTGAATTAGCAACTGCATCCAAATCATCTCCACCTATTACTATAGATGAATCTCCCAGTGCTTTAGTATTAGAACCTATAGCTATAGATTGATCTCCTCTTGCCCAAGCTCCTTCATCATTCTGTACTCCACTTCCTATTGCTATTCCTTGCCCAACTTTTTTTCCTGACTCTCCCAACTCTAGTATTAGATCCTATTGTTATATTTGAAATAGAAGTTCCAGTTGTTGTATTTTCTGCACCTGCTCTATATCCTATTGCTATTCCAAAACGATCTGAATTAGCTGATTCTCCCTATGCTGACACTTCCTTTAGCTGTAGAGTTTTTTTCCCTATTGCTACACCTGTTGATGTTACTGCTGGAATTCCTGCTACTCCATAGATTGCATTAGCTCCACTACCTATAGCTATATCTCCTGCTGTTTGAGCTACTGAATCTGAACCTATAGCTAAACTTTTTAGCTCCTGTTGCTCTAGCATTAACTCCCATAGCTTGAGCATTAGTTCCATCAGCAACAGCTTTTCTTCCCACAGCTATACTTGAATCTTCTCCAGAACCTTTAGCTTCTGCACCAGCTCCAAGAACAACAGCACCTCCAACATAAGTTTTTTTGAACCATGTCCAAAAACCACTATTCCTTCCTGAGTTGACCATGCTGCTGAATTTGCCCTGCATTATTCATCTTACTATTGGGAACAGCATAGCTGGCTGCACCAGTAATCAAAAAACTAACAACCGTTGAAGTTGTTATACTTATTTTTCTTTTTAACCAAGATTTCAGAAATTTTTCATCTCTTTCCTTGTTATTCATATTCTCTCCTTTTATGTATAAAACTAATGTATTTTTTTCAGATTATGTTTTCCCACTATCCATTTTTTTATTATAACTGTTATTTTATTTTTATTCACTTATAATATACTAATTTTTGTATTCACTAATTTTTATCATATTTTTTTAAAGTTTTTCAAGCTTTTTATAGCCTTTTTTTACTAGGATAATTGAAAAAAATAGTGTTACTTTATCTCAAAATATTTTTATAAAAAAATTTTATAAAAAAATTTATTTTTTTAAAAATTCAGTTTAAATTGTTTATATTTATAACAAACTAATATTGTTGTCCAGCTATTTTTCATTTTAATCAAACTTAAAAAAATGAAAAAACTTTTCTCTTTATTTGACAGTCTTTTTCTAATGATAAGATTTAAAAGAAAAAAATAAGGAGGATTTTATGAAAAAAATATTATCAGTACTATTATTAATTTTTGCAATGCTATTATCTGCTTGTGGTGGAGTAAAAATATGAATTAAAAGACGGACTTATGTATGCTGACGGAAAAGAAGCTAGTGGAAATTTTGAATTTAAAACAGGTAAATACAAAGTTAAAGGAAATTTTGTAAATGGTTTGCCTGATGGATTATTTGAAGAATATTATGAAAAATGGTAGTATCATGGCAAAGGAAACTTTTGTAAATGGTGAGATGACATCTAAAGAATTATATTATAAGAATGGGAACTTACTAGGAAATTTTGCTGAGAATGGTGACATAAAAACTTTATTATGATGATGGAAGTCTAATCTTAAGTTATGATGCTGAAAAAGAAGAATCTACTTATTATCATGAAAATGGTAATCCTTTTTATGATTGGTAACTCTAATGAAAACAACTTTATATAATGAAAATAATGAAGTAGTTTCTAAATTGAGAGATGATGATCTAACAGATATCGGTGCAACTCTAAAAAATTAGATGATGGAACATTTGAACTTGTAAAAGGAGATGTAGTTATTGCTAAGATAGATGCTAATGGTGAGGTTATAAACTATCTATATTCAACAGGTGAAACTTTATTAACAGTAAATAATAGTACAGGTGAAACTGAGTTTTTCTTTAAAAAATGGAAATACCTTTATGAAAGAAAAAGAAGGTGGAAGCGTTCTAAATTATAGAGATGGTAAACCATTATACGAAATAGATGGGGACTCAGAAAAATATTTACAACGAAGAAGGAGATAAAATCGTTGGTGGTTTTGATTTAGTTACAGATATAAAAAAATTAGATTAAAATTATAAAAGGATGGCTGTTGTAAAATTAAAATTACAATCCTAAAAGTAAAAAAATAAGTGAGTTACGAATGGAAATTTTTAGATAAAAAAATTAAAAGCAAGTGAGCCGAGTAAATGTCGACATGTTTGAGCTAACTTGTTAGCGAGTTGGTCAATTTACAGCGAAACGTTAATTTTTATCGTTAAGAAATTTACTCAGTAACGAACTATTTTTACTTTTTGTGAATTTGCAACAGCCCCTTTTTATCTTTAGGAGGTTATATGAAAAAAAGGAATTATATTATTAGCATTAATTTTTTTACTGCCTGTGTTAACCTAGATAATATTGGTGGCAACTCAGGAGGTGAAGTTAAGGAAATTAAAAAAATACAAACATAAGCACAAGTAAAAAAACTATGAAAGAAAAAAATGGTAGCTTGTATGTAGACAATGTTCTTGCTAATGGAAAACAAGAATACAAAGAAAAAATGGTGTTATCATAAAAGGAAACTTTAAAGATGGTTTAGCTGATGGACTTCAAGAAAGATACTATCCAAGTGGAAAAACTATATGGAAAAAAATTAATATAGTAAATAATAAGGTTGAAGGTACTGAAACTACTTACTATGAAAAATGGAAAAAAATCATTTCTGAATTAAATTACACTCAGGGAAAATTAATTTCAGGAAAAATATATTATGAAAAATGGAGATTTATTATCTCAAATTGAAGGTAAAAAAATGACTATTTTCTATTCAAGTGGAAAAATTATTCACTATGGATAAAAACAGATTTAGCTGTATATCATGAAAATGGAAAAAGAAGTTTTCTCTAATTCAGCTGAAGGTATTAAAATAAATGGTGAACCTGCTAAAAAAATCTCTTTTGGATATATTCTCAAAAAGAAAATTTAGTAAAAACTGCTCTTTATCTTTTAACTTCTGATACTATTCAAGCTGAATATAAGAATGGAAAACCATCTATTCAGCTAAAAAGGTACAACTGCTGTTATGTATTATCCAAGTGGAAAAAAATTTTTACTTGAACTTTCACCCTAGCATAGATGGAACTGTAAATAGTAAGATATATTATGAAAATGGACAACTTATGCAAGTGGAAGATAGAAGTAAAAATGGTAGATCTGTAAAAGTTTACGATAAGGCTGGAAATCTTATAGCTGAAAATATTTTTAATAAAGACCATGAAATTAAACAAATATATTGACATAATCTAAAAAGACTATAATAATTAGATGTAAGCCTTTCCCACAAAGAATGGTGCGTTATATTAAAAAATATAACCATATTAGGAGGATTTAAAAGTGAAAAAAATATACTTTTTATTAAATAGTGCAAGAACACTCGTGACTCTAGCACTCGTAGGGTGTTAGTCATGAGACTATGTACTCGTAGAGTATGAATTGCACGAAAATTTTAGTAAGCATATAGGGGAAACTTGTATGTAGACACGGAGCAAAACCGTGCAACAAAAGAAACTGAATTGCTGGGAACTCTTAAAAGCTAGTATAACCACAACATAATACCTAAGTGAGGATACGGTATAAGTGTGATGGTGGCGAAAGCAGAAAAAAATATACTAGATAGTGCAAGGTTAAATCCTAAACATTATGATAATAGACAATCAGCAGCTAAGCCTGAAAAAGGAAAGTTCAACGACTATCCCTCGTGAGGGGAGTACAATACAAGCGATTGGTATTGGAAGTGGTTTCGCCTAAGGTGTTGAGATACACTATGGATAAGATATAGTCTGTGCTTGTTAGAGATAACAAGAAGTTCAAGATACTAACCCATTAACAAATTAATGGGAATAAGATTGGGAGAACTGCATAAGTAGTAGCGCACTTATGTGAACGACGCTTCCCACTGTTGTGGGGTTTTAAAAAAACTTTAAAAATATTTAAAAAAACATTACTTTTTAGTAGATAAAATGTAGGATATATGGTATAATATCTCTGATGAAAAGGAGGTGATTATATATGTATTTAACATTAAAACAACAAGTAAAACATCTTAGTAAAAAAAGAGTTTAAAAACTTAAAATATTTGTGCCATATAGCTAAGAATTTAAAGAATCAAGCTATATATAATGTTAGACAACACTATTTTTAAAAAAATAAAAAGTATTTAAGCTATAATGAAAAACTATAAAATGCTTAAAAGATAGTGAGAATTACAGAAGTTAAATTCTAATATGGCTCAACAAATTTTTAAAAAGAAGTAGATGAAAGTTTTAAATCATTCTTTGCACTTTTTAAAAACTTGCTAAGAATGGTCAATATAACGGTAAAAATAAAATTACCTAATTATCTTGATAAAGATGGTTTTACAACTCTTGTTATAGGTTTTGTTAGATTAAAAGATGATATGCTGATAGTTCCTTATTCAAATTCTTTTAGAAAGGCACATAAGGAAATCGTAATAAAGCTACCACCAGTATTAAAAAGAAAGAAGATAAAAGAAATTAGAATAATACCAAAACAACATTCTAGGTACTTTGAAATTCAATACATTTATGAGGTAAAAGAAGTTCAAAGGGAATTAAATAAAGAAAATGTACTAGGAATTGATTTAGGTATAGATAATCTTTGTACTTGTGTTACAAATACTGGAGCTTCATTCATAATAGATGGTAGAAAAATTAAAATCAATAAATCAATACTATAATAAGATAAATGCAAAATTACAAAGTATAAAAGATAAGCAAAAGATTGAGCGCACAACATTAAGACAAAAGAGAATAACTAGAAAGAGAAATAATCGTATAAATGATTATCTTTCAAAAGCAGCAAGAATAATTGTAAATTATTGTCTTAATAATGATATAGGAAAATTAGTTCTAGGATATAATGAAGATTTTCAAAGGAAATCAAATATTGGAAGTATAAATAATCAGAACTTTGTAAATATACCATATGGAAAAATTAAGAGATAAATTAATATATCTATGTAAACTATATGGAGTAGAATTTAAACTACAAGAAGAGAGTTATACATCAAAAAGCAAGTTTCTTTTGATAGAGATGAAATTCCAATATATGATAAAGAAAAATCTACAAGAATATGTATTCAGTGGAAAAAGAATAAAAAAAGAGGACTATATCAAACAAGCACAGGAAAACTCATAAATGCAGATTGTAATGGAGCATTAAAATATTCTAAGAAAAAAAGTAAAGTTGTGGACTTAAGCGTCCTATACAATAGAGGTGAGCTGAACACACCTAAAAAGAATAAGGGTAGTGTAAAGCTATCAAACTTCTTAGAAAATTTTTAAATATTTTTAAAGATTTTAGAACCCCGCAACTCTAGCACTCGTAGGGTGTTAGTCGTGGGAGGTTCAGGCAAAGAAAAGAAGATGTTGTCAGAGAGTGGCACCATTATGATGCAGAAGGGACAAATTTTAGGAAGATTAGCAGTTAAAATTGCTAAAAAAATTAATGGGTAAAGAAAAAAAGTAACATTTACACCACATATAGATGGTGGAGACTATGTTGTAGTTACTAATGTTGAAAAAAACTAGTTGTAACTGGTAAAAAAATTAAATGACAAAGTTTACTACAATCACTCTGGATTCCCTGGAGGAATAAGAGCAAGAAAACTAGGAGAAATCTTAGCTAAAAAAACCTGAAGAACTTTTTAATGCTAGCTGTTAAGAGAATGCTTCCAAAAAAACAAATTAGGAAGACAACAACTAACAAGACTTAGAGTATTTGTAGGAACAGAACATTCTCATACTGCACAAAAAAACCAAACAAGGTAGAATTATAATAAGGGGGTAGAACAGTGGCAGAAAAAAATAACTCAATTTTTTTAGGAACTGGAAGAAGAAAAAAACTTCAGTAGCAAGAGTAAGATTAATTCCTGGTGGACAAGGAGTAGAAATAAACAGTAAAAGGTATGGACGAATATTTCGGTGGAAGAGCAATCCTTTCTAGAATTGTTGAACAACCTTTAGCTTTAACAGAAACTTTAGACAAATATGCAGTTAAAGTAAATGTAGTTGGTGGAGGTAACTCTGGGACAAGCTGGAGCTATCAGACACGGTGTTGCAAGAGCTTTAGTACTTGCTGATGATAGTTTAAAAGGCTGCTTTAAGAGAAGCTGGATTCTTAACTAGAGACTCAAGAATGGTTGAAAGAAAGAAATACGGAAAGAAAAAAAGCAAGAAGAAGCCCACAATTCTCAAAACGTTAATTACCAAAAAGTATATACAAATATTTATCCCACAGAGTTTTCTGTGGGATTTTTTTATCTTATTCAAATTGTACAACTAATGAAGCATCATGAACAACTTTATTTTCTCTGTCCATAGAAGCGACTGCTCTTATAACCCATTGTCCAGCTCTTGATGGAACAAATGCAAATACTCCATTGTCATCAGTGAAATACTCTTAAACTTGTCTTTAGGAGCTTCTTTATTAGCTACCCAAGTATTATTAGTCATATCTACTTTTCCATTTATAAAGTCTACATCTATTCTTGCGTTCTTTATAGGGTTTTCCATCTTTATCAACAAATTTTGCTCTGAATACATTTTTCTTTCCAAGCATTAACTGGATTTACTAAAGGAACTATTTCATTGTATCCTGGAGCTACTCTTTGATTATAGTCTGATCAGCTGAATCTTTTTAGTAATTATTAATTTTTCAACTGGATTAAACATAAATCCTGAATCTTTTGTATTTCCACTATCCATTACAAATACCCAGCTTCCTCCACCTTTTAATCCATCTTCAGCTGTGTAAATAGCATCAAGCGCTACATATTGTCCTTTTTAGCTGTTTTTATAGTTCCAACTTTAACTTTAGATAATAAATCTGTTTTTACTCCATCATGAACAACGAAGAATGCTTTAGGTAAAGATGTTTTACCATCAACTGTTGCAATACTTATAGGTTCTGCTTCTGATCCTTCTGCTGGATGACCTAAAACAGCTTTCATTTTAACTTCCTTTTTGATTACTTGCATCTAAATTAGATGTATAAAGAAAATGATCATGTGCAAATAGATTTCAGCTGCTAATAAGATACTACCGATTAAAACTAAACTTTTTTTCATACTGTGATACCTCCGAATAATATTTTTGTATCATTCCAACCTTAATTTATAGTTTTATATAATAAAAATATTTATTATTTTTTTCTAACATTAATTCTTTCCATTCTCCAAAGTCAAAGCTTGCAGTTGCTTTATCCCAGTTAGCTTTTTCAGCAGCTGTTAAAGCAGAGTCCTTTTTACTAGCAACATGTCCTTCTCCAGCATTGAAATATACTTCATATTTTTTTCAGTTGCAGGTTTTGGCATAGTTATGCTTCCTTTAGCATCTAATTTTCCTTTGTAGATAACTTTCTTTTCCCTTTGAAAGTTTCTTCAGGATCAGTATATGCCTTGTCTTTAACGATTATGATTTCAACACCTTCACCTGAAGTTCCGTTTGAGAAACCACCTTCAATATACACAGTTCCATCTCCGTTGTCATCAACAGAAATTAATGGTGCATGTGCAAATGCAACAACTGACATTAAAACTCCAATAACTAAAACTAAAAAACTTTTTCATTTTGTCCTCCTACAATATTAAGTTATTTAAAAAAATAAGCGAGTTACTCTAGACATATTAGTAAAAAAACAAGTGAATCTGCATTCTAAATTTTTAGATAAAAATCAAACAGAGTGAGCCGAGTAATTCTCAGCGTGTTTGAAGCTGACTTGTCAGCAAGTTTGCTGAAATTACAGCGAACTCTTGATTTTTATCGTTAAGAAATTTAGCTAGCAGTGAACTGTTTTTTTACTATACTATCTAAACAGTAACGAGATATTTTTTTATTTCTTTTAGTGCTTCTATTAAGTTATCTGTATTTTCTTTAAATGCTTTTAATATAGCTTCTGGATCCATTTTTCCATCTTTATCCATAGGTATATCTAAAGTATTTATAATAACAAACTCTCCACCCTGCATCTTTCAATGCTTTTTATAACATTTTTCTTTAACCATCTATCAGAGATAACAACTTTTATTCCCTTATCTCTTACTAAGTTAGCGATATTTTCTGCAGTTACACTGTCATAGTCAACATATTCTGCATATATATTCATATCATTTAAGAAATATTGTAAATTTTCACTTAAAGATATAACTGAAGTATTATCAACTGAAAGTAATTTTTTTCATTTAGCTTCATTTTCAAGTTTTTCAATAAATCATTAGTGAAATTTATTTACATTCTTTTTCTATCTTAGCTTTTATTTTGAGGGATATAATCTTATTAAATCTCTAGATATGATGTTTACCATTCTAACTAGATTTTTTTACTACCTGTCCAAATATATGGGTTTTACATTTCCATTTGAATAATCACTGAAAGAATATTGTTGTCATCTTTTTCATCATAAGGATAGCTTGCATCTATCTCAACAATATTTATTTTTATTCATTCTTGCTTTTCCATAGATTACATCTTCAGGCCAAACTTTTGCTATATCTACAACTGCTTGAGCTTTTTTTAGCAACTGATAAGTCAAAACCTTCTTCTCTTATAGCTTCTTTTGACATAGTCATAGATGTATCTGAACCAAAGGGAGTATAAACTTTTATATCTGTTCCCTTAGTTAAGTAACTAGTCAAAGAATATAGAGGTTGTATAGATGTGATTACTATGTTTTCAGCAAAACTAACTGTACCTAAGACTAACATAAAAAAATAAATAGTAATATCTTTTTTTCATTTTATTCTCCTTCTGCAAAGTTTCTAAATAACATTCTAACAATAACTGTAATAATAAAGATAGCTGATGAAATCATTATTATTGCTCCACCTGATGGAATTGATATATCAAAATGTATTGGTAAATACACTCCTAACAGACAGCTAATAAGGGCAAAAACTACTGAGTAGCTTACAAAACCTTTTATAGACTTTGATAAATTCTTTTGCTGCCGTCTGCTGGTATCAATAACAAAGCTTCAACAAGTATAGACCCTACTATTTTTTTACTGAAGCTATTGTAATAACTGTAACAATTATTATAAAAATATATTCTATTAATTTTACATTTACTCCTCTTACTATTGCTAGATTTGGATTAAAAACTTGCTAATAACATTCTATTTAGATATGGTACTAGAAACAAAAACCAATTATAATTGCTGATACAACTAATATGTATATATCAGTGTCACTTTACTGTAAGTATAGAACCAAATAATATACTTTCTAAGGCATGTGAATTTACCTTAGCTGATACATAGATAGAAGTGATCCTCCTAAAGCTATAGAAATTGCTAGGAAAGACTCCTATCAAGTATCTGAGGACATCTTTGTTCTATTCTTTGTGTAATTGATAATCAATCCAAATAATATACAATAAGTAAAAAAAGTGAAATATACGGTGCTGAAAAAGGTTCTCCTAGTAGTACACCAACAGCTATACCTGTCATAGCAGCATGTCCTACTGCTTCTGAGAAGAAAGCCATTTTCTTTGTAACTACCATAGTTCCTATTCCTCCAAGTATTGGTCCATATAAGCAATGCACATATCATAGCATTGATAACGAAAACCATACTTAAAAAGAAGCTGGAATACTACCTTGCTCAGCTAAATTTATTAAGAAATTTCTAAAAAGTTTCTAACATTTTCTCTCCTATATTACCTTTTTCTTTACTCGAATATTCTCATAATTTTATCTTCTTTTAATTCTTCTTTTTGGATCTCCACTGAATATCATTCTTTTTCTTTATACAAGTAACAGTGTCTGCTAACTCTTTTACCTGTGCTAAATTATGGTGTATCCAAAAGAATTGTTATACCTTCTTCTTTTTAATTCCTTTTTATGATTTCTTTGAAATATTCTTCTCCTGCCTTATCTATCCCTGTCAAAGGCTCATCTAGAAATTAAAAGATTAGGTCTTGGGAAAAAGAGCCTGAGCTAATAACACTCTTTGTCTTTTCTCCACCTGATAAATTTCCCAATAATCTTTTTTTCTTTTTCATAAACTCCTAATTTTCTTTTAGAAGATTATCAACTGTCTCTTTATGTTTTTTTAGATATACCAAAGGAAACAAGGTCTAGTTTGATTCGTCATAGCCATGAAAATCTTCAACAGTAATAGGTAAAGTTCTTTTCGAAAATCTAAAAACTTGAGGAACATAGCCTATCACTTTCTCTTTTTCATAATTTCATTTCTATAGTGACCTGTAAAAGGCATTTGTCCCTAGTATACATCTTAATAGTGAAGTTTTTCCTCCACCATTAGGATATACAAGACAATGTGACTTTCTCCAGCCTTAACAGTCAAATTAATATTCTCTAAAATCTCATTTCCTGATAGTACTAAATTTAAATCTTTTTATTTGAATTTCAAGTCCATTCATTATTTCTTTTCCTTTTTTTAGCTGCTACGTCTTTAATTGCTTTTTACAACTTCATCTAAGTCAACTTTAATAAACTTTTTCAAAACTATCTAGTTCATAAGCACCATTTGTCATATGAGATAGAGATCTAACTTCAACACCTGTTTCTTTATGAATAGTATCTACGAAATTTATTATTGAAAGTTCTTTTTCACTCAAAAGATTATATCTATTTTTTTCATTTTTTTAATTATTTTTGATAACTTTTTCTAAGTCTGCTTTGCACTTGGTTGAGCACCATGAGATGGTTCTATAACTGCTTTAACATCTATACCAAATTCAGATAATAGATAGTCATATCCACCGTGTAAAGTTGCAACTCTTATATCAATATTTCCTAATTTCTTTACTTCATTTTAGAGCATCTGCTTTTTAATTTTCTTAATTTTTTTAGCATAGTCTCTTGAATTTCTTTTAAGTAAAAATTCTTTGTTAGCTGGATCTATTTCTCCCAATTCTTTAGCTATATTATACACTTGTTGAATTGAAGTTGTTATAGAGATAAAAGTATGAGGTTCATAACTTTTTCTCTTTCTGATTGATCCTGCTATAGGCATTAAAGAAACACTTTTTATTTGCATAAATAACTTTTTATTTCTTTCTTTCTATCTGCTGCATTTAAAATATCAAAAGATAAATTCATCATGTCCTACACCATTTACTACAAGGACATCTAATTCATTCATTCTCTTTGATATCTTCTGGTTTTTGGTTGATAGCTATGAGAATCATATTTATCTAGTCTTACAACTGGTATAACTTCTGCCTTATCTTTTACTGTATTAACTACAAAAGCTGTAGTAAGGTTGTAAAGTAACACCTATTTTTAATTTATCTTTAGCCATAACTGAAAAAACTAAAAATTAACATTAAAATCGCTAATAACTTTTTGTACATTTGATACCTCCATTATTTCTTAGTTCTATTTTTATTTTTGTTCTTAACATATTTAATAGCACTCACAACTTCATCTAGGTCAACTTTGATAAACTTTTCAAAGCTATCAGCTCTATAGGCTCCAGTTGTTAAGTGTTCTAACTTTCTAACTTCTATCCCTGTCTCATTCTTAATTATAGATACATATTCATCACTATAGTTCTTTTCTCCAAAAGATTATATCTATCTTTTCTTTCTTTATTTTTTTCTATCATTTTTTTGAAGTGATGACATACTTATTTGTGAACCATGAGTTGGTTCTAAAACTGCCTTAACATCTATTCCAAACTCAGATAAGAGATAGTTATATCCACCTAAGAAAGTGGCAACTCTAACATCTGTTCCATTTACATCTTGAACTTCTTTTTAAAAGCATCTGTTTTTAATTTTTCTTAATTTTTACATATTCTCTTGAATTAGCAAGATAGAAATCTTTATTCTTAGGGATCTAATTTTATTAATTCCTTTGTTATATTATGTACTTGTTGAATTGCAGCTGTTATAGATATGAAAGTATGTGAGTCCATAATCTTTTCATTACCTAATGTACCTGCAACTGGCATAAGTGAAACATCTTTATTAGCATTGATAATAACAGGTCTATCCTTTTTATCAACTGCATCTATGATTTTATATACAAATTCATCATGTCCTACACCATTTACAACAATGGCATCTACTTTTGAAGCTCTTTCTATATCTTCAACCTTAGGTTGATAAGTGTGAGAGTCAAAATCCTTCTGCCTTTACTATGGGGATAACTTCTGCTCTATCCTTTACTATATTTTGCATACAAAAGCTATAGTAAGGTAACAAAGTTATTCCTATTTTTCATTTTTTTCTTCTGCCATTACTAAATACATTTAATACCAAAAAAACATTAAAACTAATATTTTTTTCATTTTTGCCTCCTATTTGGCAATGTACTTTCTGTCTTTCGTCATTACCTGTATAGGGAACTATTTTTTTCATTATATGTTCGTATTTCTCAAAGTTTTTTTCTATATCTTTAGAAGCTAACTTTATCTTTCATATAGAAAATATCGCTTTCATCTATATTCACATCATTGAAACTTTACAAGGAAAGTTCCTATCCTTTTCATTTCCTATACCAACATAGTAATCTTCATTGTCGTGTTTAATTTTTTTCCATTCCATTGCCCCTCTTTGTTTCCCAAGTTACATCCTTGTAGTAAGGTGGAATTTCTTCTTCTGCCAAGACTTCTACATCAGGTAAAAGCTCCATTTTCTTCTTTTAATTGAGCTATATCTACTAAAGAATTTTTATATCAGAGTATAGACCTAATTCTATGTTATCTAAAAACTTCATAAGAAATTATTTCATTCTCTTGTAAATTTATTTTCATAATCTGTTCTATGTCTAATTTTTCAAAGCTATACCTGCTATAAGAGATCAGGACAACAAAAAGCTAAAACAAGGAAAGATATTTCTCCTTTTCTTTTTGAGCTAAGTGGTTTTACAACATAAGTATTAATTTTTATCACCTCATTCTGAAATTAGTTAATCATAATTATTCTTATATATAGTATCATACTTTCTTAAATTTTTGAAAGAAAAAAACTAATTATATATGTAAAATTTTTTAATTTATATTTTTACTTTGATTTAGCTTAATTTATTAAAAAAAGAAAACAAAAAAAGACTACTGTAAATTAACGATAAAATCACTAGTTTACAATAGTCTATTCTTATAAGTTTTTAATCTTTAGTTACTGATTACTGATTCTCTTGGAGTATATCCTCCAGCTTTTATTAAATACGCCTCTAATAAATTTAGTTATTGGATATTCAAAAGTATCTTGGTTTTTCTTTTCTTTCTTAGTGTATAAGTTTTCTAATTCTTCTTTATATGCTTCAACTTCTTGAGCTGTTACATCTCTTACAGGATATTTTCTCTTAAATTAGGATATTCTCTATCTAAGATTCTATTCCATTCTTCTACTTGAGGTTTTGAAATAGAGCTAAGATAAAAGTCTCCATTATCAGAAATTCTAACTTCTTTTTATAACGTCACCCATTTCTAGTTTTCTAACTTTTTATAGCGTCTCCTTCTGAACGAACTTCACCAAAAATAGTGTGCACTCCATTTAACCAATCAGCTGGTGCAAATGTCATAAAGAATTGAGAACCACCTGTGTTAGGTCCTGCATTTGCCATAGCAAGCATTCCTGGTTGATAGAAATCTAACCAATCAACAAATTCATCAGGTATAACATAACCTGGTCCACCCATTCCTGTACCAGTAGGGTCTCCACCTTGTACCATGAAGTTTTCAACTGAACGATTGAATTTTGTGTTATCATAGAAACCTCTTTTTTTGCAAGATTGATAAAGTTAGCAACTGTAATAGGAGAAGCTTCTGGGATAAAGATAGAATGTTATTTCTCCTTGAGTAGTAACGAAAGTTGCTGTTACATTGTTGTATTTAACTGGATCTTTAAATACACTTGTTACTGATTTCATTGTAGATTTTATAGAACTACAGCTCACCAAAAACATAAGTGACAGCCCTATAATGCTTAATAGTTTAATTATTTTTCATCAAAACCTCCTAAATTTACTTAGTCATAAATATTATACTACATTTTAAGAAAAAACTATTTTTAATACTATTTTTATGAAATTCTTTTTGTAATTTTTGTTGATAATGTCAATAAAATTGAGATAGCTATCAACAGAAACTGATAGAGCATTTACCACTGGAGAAACTCCAAGTCTTATCATAGAATATATTCTAAGTGGCAGAGTTGAAGAACCTGGTCTGCAAACAAAGAAAGTTATCACGAAATCATCAAAAGATAATGTTAATGCCATTAAAGAAATGCTGATACTATAGCTGGCAATAACATAGGAATAATAACCTTTGTTAAAGTCTGTCTATTTGTTGCTCCTAAATCATAGGTCGCTTCTACAACTGAATAATCAAATTCATCAAGTCTTGAAAGTATAATAAATAAAAACATAAGGGATATTAAAAAGTTGTATGTGCTATGAATATTGTTGTAATCCCTAGTTTAAATTTCACTGTTGCAAACATTATAAGAAGTGATACCCCTATTATTATATCTGGTACAACAAGAGGCAGAACACTTATATTTTTTTAAATATTTCTTCCTTTGAAAATCAAACCACTTTTTAAAAGCTATGGCTCCAAATGTCCCTATTACTGTTGAAACAAATGATGAAATCAAAGCAATAAAAATACTGTAATAAAAAGCCTTCCATATATTGCTTGAGTGTCTAAACAATTCTTTATACCATCTTAAAGAAAATCCTTGCCAAAGCCATACCCTTTCCATTATTGAAAGAATAAATAACCAGAACTGCAAGTGGTAAGTAAAAGAATATCATAGTAAGAACAAAAATTACAAAAGATGTTTTTTTCTTCTATCTAATTTATTTGACATTTTTCACTTTACTTTGTTTTCTTTTTCTTCATATTTTTGAAAAATACCCAAAGGACTATACTTGTTAGAACTATTAAAGCTCCTGAAATAGTCGAGGGCTAAAGGCCAGTTTCTTGTAACTGTTAAATGTTGTGCTATAACGTTTCCTAGCATTAGTGAATTTGTTCCTCCCACCAATTTAGGTACTGCATAAGAACCTAAAGCTGGTATCAAAGTGAAAATAGTCGAAGTTATTATTCCTGATTTGATATTAGGAAGAAATACCTTTCTAAAAGCTTGGAGTTAGTTGCTCCTAAGTCTCTTCGTTTGCATCTAAAAAGTGAAAAGTCAAACTTTTTCTACCACTGCATATAGAGGTAAAAATTGCAAAAGGTAGACTTGTATACACTGAGATTACCACAACAGCTGGAACATTGTATAGCATCTTTATAGGTTCATTAATCAGATGAAATTTCATAAGAAAGTGATTAATGAAACCATTGTTACCCAAAAGAGCTATCCAAGAGTATATTCTAACTAAAAATTTGTCCAAAAAGGTATAATTATTAAGAACAGAAGTTCCTGTTTATGTCTTGATCTAGCTATATAATATGAAATTGGTATAGCTATTAAGACAGTAAAAATAGTTATTAATATTGAAATGTATATAGTATTTACAAGTATAGTTAAGAATACCTTATCTGTAAATATATTAAATGTTTCAAATGATAATTTAAACTCTACTCCACCATAGGTGCTTCTTTTTCAAAAAGAATAAGAAAGAATAATTAAAAATAGGAATAAGAAAAAAATAAAAGTCAACCAAATATTTATTGGTAAAGAATAACCTAATCCTAATTTACTATTTTTCACTTTCCACCTCCACTAGATAGCCGTCAAAAGCATCCCATGTGATGTATGCATCTTCGTCCCACCATATTGCTTTTTCATCATTATCATCGAAAAAAGGCAGCATGTTGTAAGAAGATCTTAAATTTTTAAGTCCTTATTATTTTTTTAGATGAACATAATATTTACTTTGGAAACCTGAATATATATATTCATCAACATAAACAGCCACACTGTTTATACAATTTTTTTAGATTTAGTTATTTCATTCTTGGAAAGTCTAATTTTTCAGGTCTTAAAGAAACAGTAACCTTATCTCCAATTTGTACCTTTTTATCCTGTTCTATTACTATTTCTCCTATACCTTCTAAGTCTATCTTTCGCTAATTCTTCATTTATTATTCCTGTTACTTTTCCACTGAAGAAATTGTTTTCTCTAAGAAATCAGCAACAAAAGTATCAGCTGGTGCTTCATAAACTTCAGCAGGTGTTCCTACTTGTAGAATTTTTCCAGCATTCATAACTGCTATTCTATCTGATATTGATAGAGCTTCTTGTTGATCATGAGTTATGAAGATAAAAGTAATTCCAACTTCATCATGAATTAAATCTAGTTCTATTAAAAGATTTTGTCTTAATTTTTGCATCAAGTGCCGATAGAGGTTCATCTAGTAATAAAACCCTGGCTTATTTATCAAGGCTCTTGCTATTGAAACTCTTTGTTGTTGTCCTCCTGATAATTGACTAACTTTTTTTGTGCTATGTTCATCTAGTCCAACAAGTTTCAAGTATTTCATAACTTCTTCATTTATTGTTTTTCATCTGTCTTCTTTATCCTTAAAGGAAAAGCAACATTTTCAAAAACATTCAAATGAGGAAAAAAAGAGCATATTTTTTTGAAATATTGTATTTACATTTCGAAGATTTGGTGGTAGGTCAACTATATTCTCGTCACCAAGATATATAGCTCCACTATCAGGAGAAATAAATCCAGCTATCATTCTTAATAAGGTGGTTTTACCACAACCCGACAGTCCTATAATAGAAAAACTCCCTTGTTCTATTGTCAAGTTAATATCTTTTTAAAAATTTGAACTCCGTCAAAACTTTTTGTTTACATTAACTATTTTTTTATATCTTTTTCCAATTCCTTTTTACCTCCAATTCCTATATTATCTTTATATTTTAGCATTTAATAATAATATTTTCAAATCTATTATTTATCTGTTGACTGAACATCTCACGACTAATACCCTACGAGTGCTAGAGTCACAAGTATTCTAGTATAATTCAAAATAAATTAGAAAATAACATTGAAATAGGATATAATCTTCTTATAAGCAAATACATCATAAAAAAATAAATAAAGTATTTGTAAATTTAGTTCAACTTTTGGGTACTTTTTTTAACATCTCATATTTTTATTCATATTAAAAAGAAATGTGCTTACTTTTTTTAAAAAAGTAAAAAGATAGCAGATATTTAATATAAAAGATAAAAAGACTAAAAAAATCGAAAAAAATGATTAATTTTTGCTACCTACTAAAAATTGGACTAAAAAGCCATAAAATCAATATTCTTTTTCAAACTAAGGGGTATTGAAGGCTATCCAGTTATAATAAGGTTTAAAAATTTAAAAATACTTATTAAATGAGATCTTCCCATACAAGTATTGAAGGCTATCCAGTTATAATAAGGTTTAAAATAGTTGGTTTTGATACAGGTGGAGTTTCTTTCTCTTGGTATTGAAGGCTATCCAGTTATAATAAGGTTTAAAATGCTATGTCCTTAACTTCATCACAAATGTCTTTTGTAGTTTGTATTGAAGGCTATCCAGTTATAATAAGGTTTAAAATTCAAAGAATGGATGTTCAGTGTATCCTAAGTAGTCAGTATTGAAGGCTATCCAGTTATAATAAGGTTTAAAACTAGAAATAAGTTTGACATTCATCAGACCATTCTCCAGTATTGAAGGCTATCCAGTTATAATAAGGTTTAAAACATAGTTTTAGCTTGTGTTACAAGTTCATGTGGTATTATATTGAAGGTTATCCAGTTATAATAAGGTTTAAAAACTAAGCAGATTGAGAATTTATGAATGGGCATTTTGCTGTATTGAAGGCTATCCAGCTATAATAAGGTTTAAAATTTAGCAACAAAAAAGCCAACTGCAAATTAATGCAATCGGCTTTTTTTATTATTTATTTTTATTAGTTTATATTAATGTATTTATCGATATAAATATTAAAAGTCTCTGCTCCTAAAAAAATGAGATTTTTGTCCTAGTATGTCTCCAAATTTATTTCCAACTATGAAACCTAATCCTGATATTATAGCTGTTATAATCCCTATTTCAACTGTATATACTAAAAACTCTATGGAAAGGAAGTATTGAATATGTCAAACCAACCAAGAGTGCATCTAGACTTGTAGCTACTCCCATTATAATCAAAGTTTTTGATATCTAAGTATTTCTCATCATATTCCATCTCTTCTTTTTTCAAAGCTTCTTTCAACATCATAAGTCCTAAAAATAAGAAGATTGCAAAAGAAATATACTTTGAATACAATGAAATATAGTGGACAAATAAACTTCCTGACAATGATCCCACTAATGCCATAGCAAACTGAAAAATTCCAAATGTTAATATTATTTTTATGAAATTTTGCTTTCTTTGATTTTCTGTAGAGGCTATTCCCTGATAGATAGAAAGAGACATAGCATCCATAGCCAGTGCTAAGGCAGTTATTAAAACAGCAATTGTTGACATTCTGTTCCTCCATTTTAGTCAAAAATCTTATAAAAAAAAGTCTAAGGAACTTTTCCAAAGACTTGGATATACATTTTGGTGGAGACGACGAGAGTCGAACTCGTGTCCGAAATCACAACGACTATAAGCTTCTACAAGTTTAGTTTACTATTTAATTTCGTAATAATTACTCCCGTAAACAGGGCTAACTAAAACTATCCTCTAAAATGTCCCATAAACTTAGAGAAATCATTTATGGTAATCTATACTAGTCGACACCTTTAGAAAACCCGTATAGAATAAGTTATCCAAGGTGTAGCTGAACTAAGCTGACTAAAAGCGTATTCTTTGTTTCCATCTAAACGATGTGTTTAGTCTCTCACAGCGACAAGCCTGACTTGCTACCTATAACCTCATAACCCCGTCGAAACCTTTGCGTCCCCATATTTATTTGTGAAGTATATTATAGCACTCTTTATGCAAATAATTTTTATACTCAAGCTTAATCATATTATTAGAATTCTTATTCTGAACCTCTCACGACTAACACCCTACGAGTGCTAGAGTTGCGAGTGTTCTAGCATAATTCATAAAAGGGGCTGTTGCAAATTCACAAAAAGTAAAAAATAGTTTGTTACTGAGTAAATTTCTTAACGATAAAAATCAAGAACTCGGCGCGAATCAGGAAACTCGCTATGCTCAAACACTCCTGAATTTGCTCGGCTCATTCTATTTGATTTTTTTATCTAAAAATTTCCATTCGTAACTCACTTATTTTTACTTTGGGATTGAAATTTTAATTTTGCAACAGTCTCTTTTACATAACTATTTTTCTATAAGTTCTAGACAAAAATTTATAAATTCTTCCATATTTGTTTTTGCTATTCCTAAAGCTTTTCCAAATTTTTTTAATACCCTCTACATCTGATATTCCATTCATTGGAAAAAAACTTTTTGGATATTCAGTTTTTCTTTCATTTCCACTTTTTGAAATTTTTATTCCAGCATCTACTAGAACTTCTTCTAAATTACTATCATTATAAATAGGAACAATATAATCATATAACCAATGTTCTTTAAACATAGACTTATTCTTAAAAGACTTTTTGACTTTCATTACAATCATCTGTATCCATTATTCTGAACCTCCCACGACTGAAGTCGCAGGGTTCCAAAATCTTTAAAAATATTAAAAAATTTTCTAGAAGTTTGGTAGCTTTACACTACCCTTATTCTTTTAGGTGTGTTCAGCTCACCTCTATTGTATAGGACACTTAAGTCCACAACTTTACTTTTTTTCTTAGAATATTTAATGCTCCATTACAATCTGCATTTATAAGTTTACCTGCGCTTGTTTGATATAGTCCTCTTTTTTTATTCTTTTTCCACTGAATACATATTCTTGTAGATTTTTTTTATCATATATTGGAATTTCATCTCCATCAAAGAAACTTGCTTTTGATGTATAACTCTCTTCTTGTAGTTTAAATTCTATTCCATATAGTTTACATAGATATATTAATTTATCTCTTAATTTTTCCATATGGTATATTTACAAAATTTTTGATTATTTATACTTCCAATATTTGAATTTCTTTTGAAAATCTTCATTATATCCTAGAACTAGTTTTCCTATATCATTATTAAGACAATAATTTAGAATTGTTCTTGCTTGCTTTTTGAAAGATAATCATTTATACGATTATTTCTCTTTCTAGTTATTCTCTTTTGTCTTAATGTTGTGCGCTCAATCTTTTGCTTATCTTTTTATACTTTGTAATTTTTGCATTTATCTTATTATAGTATTGATTTATTGATTTTAATTTTTCTACCATCTATTATGAATGAAGCTCCAGTATTTGTAACACAAGTACAAAGATTGTCTATACCTAAATCAATTCCTAGTACATTATTTTCATTTAATTCCCTTTGAATTTCTTCTATCTCATAAGTATATTGAATTTCAAAGTACCTAGAATGTTGTTTTGGTATTATTCTAATTTCTTTTATCTTCTTGTCTTTTTAATACTGATGGTAGCTTAACTTTAACTTCCTGATGAATTTTCTTAAAAAGAATTTGAATAAGGAACTATCAGCATATCATCTTTTAATCTAACAAAACCTATAACAAGAGTTGTAAAACCATCTTTATCAAGATAATTAGGTAATTTTTATTTTACTGTTATATTGACCATTCTTAGCAAGTTTTAAAAGTACAAAGAACGATTTAAAAACTTTCATCTACTTCTTTTTAAAAATTTGTTGAGCCATATTAGAATTTAACTTCTTGTAATTCTCACTATCTTTTAAGCATTTTATAGTTTTCATTATAGCTTAAATACTTTTTTTATTTTTTTAAAATAGTGTTGTCTAACATTATATATAGCTTGATTCTTTAAATTCTTAGCTATATGGCACAAATATTTTAAAATTTTTAAACTCTTTTTACTAAGATGTTTTTACTTGTTGTTTTTAATGTTAAATACATATATAATCACCTCCTTTTCATCAGAGATATTATATCATATATTCTACATTCAGTCTACTAAAAAAGTAATGTTATTTATTTATTTTTTTAAACATTTTTTTAAAGCTTTTAAAACCCCACAACAGTGAGAAGTGTCGTTCATACAAGGACGCTACGCCTTGTACAGTTCTCAAAGACTTTATATCTTATGAACTTCTTGTTATCTCTAACAAGCACAGACTATATCTTATCCATAGTGTATCTCAACACCTTAGGCGAAACCACTTCCAATACCAATCGCTTGTATTGTACTCCCCTCACGAGGGATAGTCGTTGAACTTTCCTTTTCAGGCTTAGTTGCTGATTGTCTATTATCATAATGTTTTAGGATTTAACCTTGCACCATCTAGTATATTTTTTTCTGCTTTCGCCACCATCACACTTATACCATATTCTCACTTAGGTATTATGTTGTGGTTATACTAGCTTTAAGAGTTCCCAGCAATTCAGTTTCTTCGTTGCACAGTTTTACTCTGCATCTACATACAAGTTTCCCTATATGCTTACTAAAAATCTTCATACAATTCATCTCATGACTAAAGTCACGAGTGTTCTTGCACTATTTAATAAAAAAACTTTAAAAATAACTAGGTAATTTCTTAATATTTTCAATTGGTTCTATATCATCAAATTTATTTTTTTAAAAAAACTATATTTCTATATTTCTCCACTTAAAAAATTTCATTATACTAGTTATTTGAATTGATTTTTACCTTTTTATCACTATCAATCTCTATTTGTATCCTAAGATTAGATCTTATAAATTCACATATTAATTTTTCAGATTTTCCATGACAAATAACTATTCCTTTTAAAAACGAATATGAATAAGAAGATTTTGACATTATAATCACACACCTTCAATTAATTCATTAAAAATCTATATCCATAGGAAACGGTATTCCGCCATACAAACCTTTTTAAATATCTCTTTCTAATACTTAAATTAGGATGAACTCTTCCTTCAAATTTATTTAATGCCAAAAAGTTTTTATTTGCATTTTCATCTACTTTAAAGATATAGATTGAATCTTTAATAAATTCTTCTTCTAATAATAAAGTATTATGAGTTGTTATAATAAGTTGTCCTTTTAAGTCTTCTGAAAGATTTTCCAAAAATTTTTAATATTAATAAATCATGAATTCCATTATCAATTTTCATCTATAATAACTGTTTTTTTCCTTTTTACGTGCAGAAATTAAATAAGACAATATTCTTAAAATATTTTTAGTTCCAGTTGACTCTTGTCTGTAATTAACATCTATTAGAGTATTATAAATATTTTTTAAAAATATAAGTTATATCTTATTTTTCCTTTTTCTTTAACTTTTTATAATATGCTTTTTATATCAGAATATAGACTAGTAAAAAGTATTAAAAAGTATTTTCAATATTTAAAAGCTTTTGTTCCTTTTCAATAGGAATTACTCCTTGAAAAATTTATTTTTCATTATAGTTTTCTCTATTATTATCCATTTCATCTCTTGAACGAACTTTCAAGGTTGAGAAAAAATTAATAACTTCAAAATATCTCATTAAAAATTCTACATAATCTTCTTTTTATCTTCTAGTTCATATAATATTAATGCTAAAAAAGAATGTTTTTCCCCAGTATTTTTCTATAATAGTAAGAATTTCTTTTTCTGTACTCACTATCTATAAAACACACTTTCATTAATGCTTACAGTATTCTTCTTTATTTCAAAGTAATTGACTATATTTTTTATTTAAAGTAAACTTTAACTTTTCAGCTATAATATCTGTATCATCTGTTTCTATATAATATATTCCTTCTTTAGAATTAATTTTAAATTTTACTTCAATAATCATATTTGTTGTTGAATTATTCGTCTTACATTTATTAATAATGAATGTAGAATTTGAAAAAAAGTAATTCATTTTTGAAATAGTTATTAATTTGATTAATATCATCAGATAATTGACTAACTATATCAATTTTATCATCGTCAAAATCTATTTTATCTGAATTCATCTTATATTCTAGCGTTTTTAGATTTTTATTTTGCTATTTTTGAATTTGTAAATTTTTTAATGTGTAAAAACTATCTACAAAATTTGATTTTCCAACTCCATTTTCCCCATAAATAGAAACTAATTTTTGGTGTATTTCTACTTTCAGTTAAATCTACTTTCAAAGTTTATTAAAGACTTATAGTTTTTTTAATTTTAAATATGTAAACATAAAAAAATAACCTCCTTTTTTTATAAAAATTTTTAAATTTTTGTTATAAATTATAACATATTTCAAAAATAATTTAAAAAGAATTTTATTTATTTTATAAAAAAATACCTTCCGATAGCATCAGTTCAGCTAGGAAAAATTTTTCTATATATTTTAAAGAAAAATAATATATAATAGAGAAAAATAAGGAGGTAAAATTATGAACCAAAAAGAAAGAATAGATAAAATGGAAAAATACTTAATAATTCAACAAAATTACTTGAAGAATTAGAAGAAATTTTTAAATAAATTAGATGAAGATTCTAAAAACTATAATGAGCTTATAAAATATTATTATAGCAAGAATTGGGCAAAGGATAAGGAAGATTTTGAAAAGGATCTATTGCCAGATGTTGAAGCTGCTGGTGTTTTAACAGAAGATAGCATCTATGACATGATGACTACTAGTAGCGGATTAGCAATTCAAATGCTAGAACTTGCAACTAAAATGCTAAAGAGATAAAAATAGAGGCTATTGCAAAATTAAAAATTTTCAATCCTAAAGTAAAAATAAGTGAGTTACATTATAATTTATCATTAGAAATTTTTCTTTGAGTAAATAAGTAATAGTTTTAATAAGATTACTGCGACGTCCTATAATGTTGAGAGAGCCTTTGTGGAGCTCTAGAAACATTATAGGCTGGCAAGTAATCGCTATATATAACTAAAATTTATTAAAATTTCTCAAAGAAAATTTCCTAAAAATTTTACTCAGTAACGAACTATTTTTTTACTTTTTATTATTTTTGCAATAGCCTCTTTATTTTTTTAGTCATTTAGCTTCTCTTCCATAAAAGTTAGAATTTCATCTCTACCTTTATTTGTTAAAAGACGAGATGGAAGAAGACATCTTCTTTTTCAAAAAAACAAGTCTTGTTTTTGATTGCTTTCAATTGTTTAGCTCTTTTCGTTATTTGATAATTTATCTATCTTTGTAAATATAATTTTGTAGTCCATCTCATTATATTCAAGCCATTCAAGCATTTCTATGTCTTCATCACTTGGAACTCTTCTTATGTCAAGCAAAACAAAAAACTAATTTTTTCTTTTTACTTGCAATATATCTCTCCATTGTTTGTCCCCATTGTTTTTCATTTCCTTAGGAACTTTTTGCAAATCCATAACCTGGTAAAATCCACTATATAGAACTCATCATTTTATTAAGAAATAATTTGATTAATTGTGTTCTACCAGGTGTTTTACTTGTTCTTGCTAATTTCAATCTCGATGTTAAACTATTTATCAAAGAAGACTTTCCAACATTAGATCTTCCAACGAAAGCAAATTCCATTTTATCTAATTGTTCTGGGTAATCTTTTTCATATACTGCTGATTTTACAAAGTCAGCCTTTTTTTATTTTCATAATTTACCTCTAATTTATTTTTACAAAAAAACTAATTTACTTACATCATCATAAGTTTTAGCAAAGTGTATTTTCATAGTTGATTTTAATTCATCAGGAATTTCATCAGTATCCACTCTGTTATCTTCAGGTAGGATAACTTCTTTTATTCCAGCTCTATGTGCTCCTATAACTTTTTCTCTTACTCCACCTATAGCTAAAACATCTCCTGTTATTGTAATTTCTCCTGTCATTGCTATATCTTGTCTAACTTTTCTATTAGTTAATACAGATACTATTGCAGTTGTTATAGTTATTCCTGCAGAAGGTCCATCTTTTGGAGTTGCTCCTTCTGGAAAGTGTAAGTGTATAGCTCTATCCTTAAAGAAATTTTCATCTTTTGGTGGATATTTTTCAAGTTTGCTTTTACATAAGTCATAGCAACAGAAGCAGATTCTTTCATAACATTTCCTAGAGTTCCAGTCAATGTTACATCTCCTTTACCTGCTGTATCAACTCCTTGAACATCAAGAGTTACTCCTCCAACAGCTGTCCAAGCTAAACCGTTTACCACTCCAACTTTTCCATCTGCTTTTCTTGATTTTTCAGGTCTAAACTTAGCTTTACCTAGATATTTTTCCAAATCACTAGCTTTTTAGATTAAATTTCTTTACTTTCTTTTCTACAACTTCTCTTGCTAATTTTCTACAGATATTTATAATTTCTCTTTTTAGATTTCTAACTCCTGCTTCTCTTGTATATTCATCTATTAGTTTGAACATAACTTTATCAGGTATTTTTATATCTATATCAGCAAGTCCATTTTTCTTTTTGTGCTTGTTTTAACAAGAAATTTTTGTGCTATATGTAATTTTTCAAATTCTGTATAAGAAGATAGTTGTAAGATATCCATTCTATCTCTTAAAAGGTGCAGATACTGTTCTTAAATCATTTGCTGTCGCTACAAAAGAAAAACCTTTGATAAATCAAATGGCATATCTATGTAGTGATCTTCAAAAACTTTTTGTTTTTGTTCAGGATCTAGAACTTCAAGCATTGCAGAAGCAGGGATCTCCCTTATAGTCATTTGACATCTTGTCAATTTCATCTAAAAAGTATAACTGGGTTCTTTTGTTCCAGCTTCTTTCATAGCCTTCATTATTTTTTTCCTGGCATAGAACCTACATAAGTTCTTCTATGTCCTCTGATTTCAGCTTCATCTCTTACTCCACCTAATGAAACTCTAACAAATTTTCTTCCCATTGATTCAGCTATAGATTTAACTAGAGATGTTTTACCTATTCCAGGTGATCCCTGAAAGACATAGAATTGCTCCATTCATAGATGGATTTAATGTTTTAACTGCTAAGTAGTCTAAAAACTTTTTCTTTAGCATCTTTCAGTCCATAGTGATCTCTTTTCTAGTATTTGACTTGCCTTCTTTAGATTTAAAAACATCTTTTGTTTCTTTTATTCCAAGGTAAATCTAAAACTGCTTCAATATAGTTTCTGATAACTGATGATTCAGCTGAGAAAGGTTGCATTTTAGTTAATTTCTTAATTTCAGCTTCTAATTTTTCTCTAACTTCTTTTGGAATATCAGCATCTTTTACTCTATCCACAATTTCTATAACATCATCATCTTGTGAAAAAATCTCCTAATTCTTCTTTCATTACAGAAATTTTTCTTTAAGATAATATGCTCTTTGTGCTTCATTCATCTTAGTTTTTACTTTTTCATCTATAGTTTTTTCAAGTGAAGCTATTTCCATTTCAGCAACTATGTCGTCTAAAATTTTATAACCTCTATCTTTTACATTACTTATTTCTAAGATTTCTTGTTTCTTTTCAGCCGAGATATTTAAGTTTGATGCCATAATATCTAAACCGTTTGAATAATCTTCTATCTTCTTTAGATTTAAAAATTAATTCAGAAGAGAATTTTCCTATCATACTAATGTATTTTTCAAATCTTGTAAAAAAACTTTTCTGTAGATAGCTTCTGTTTCTTTACTATCTTTTAAAGTTTCTTTTGATTACTGTATATGTAGCAAAAATATTCCTTATCTTCTGTTTCTATATCTTTAATTTTTAACTCTAGATTCTGCCTCAACTAAAAACTTTTTATGTTGTTATTAGGCATTCTAATTATTTGTACTATATTTGCTATAACTCCAACTTCATAGATGTCTCCATCAAAAGTTGGGTTTTCTTCACTTGCATCTTTTTGTAAACCTAGCACTAATTTTGTCTTATTTGCTATGGCTTTTTCTAATGTTGCTATACTATTAGCTCTACCAACATATATAGGTGTTACAACATTTGGAAATATTACTAAATCTCTTATTGGTAGAAATGGTGCTTTTGACATTGCTCCTCCTTATTTCTTTCATTTTACACACTAGCAGAAAACAAATTATTTAGATTTAGACTACTGCGACGTCCATTATTGTTGAAGGAGCATTTCGGAGCTCCTGAAACACTAATGGCTAGCAAGTAGTCGGTATTAAAATCTAGTTAATAATTTGTTCTTCTGCTTTATACTCTATTTTTGCTTCCTTATAGTTATCTATTGCATCTTTAGTTATTGTTATTTCTTTTTATTTTTGTTGTTAGATGGTAATTCAAACATTATATCAAGCATAGTATGTTCTATGATTGCTCTTAAACCTCTTGCTCCCATCTTTCTTTTTAAAGCTCTTCTTGCAATTTCTGTAAGAGCTTCTTCTGTAAATTCTAGTTTTGCTCCTTCTAATCTACATAATTTTTGATATTGCTTTACTATTGCATTTTTAGGCTTTGTTAAAATGTTTATTAGAGTTTGTTCATCTAAGTTATCAAGAGTAGTTATTACAGGTAATCTTCCTACTAATTCAGGAATAATCCCTTGTTTAACTAAATCTTCAGGTAGAACTTTTTTGAAAAATTCTCCTTCTGCTCCTGCCATTTCTTGTTTTTGAACTTCTGCTCCAAAACCTATAACCTTTTTATTAGTTCTTGATTTTATAACTTTTTCAAGTCCTTCAAAAGCTCCTCCAACTATGAAAAGAATGTTTTTAGTGTCTATTTCTATCAACTCTTGGTTAGGGTGCTTTCTTCCACCTTCAGGCGGAACTTGAGATTTTGTTCCTTCAATTATTTTAAGTAAGGCTTGTTGTACTCCTTCTCCAGAAACATCTCTCGTTATAGATACATTTTCAGATTTTCTTGCTATCTTATCAAACTCATCTATATAGATTATTCCTCTTTCTGCATTCGGTATATCATAGTTACAAGCTTGTATAAGTCTTACTAAAACGTTTTCAACGTCATCTCCAACATATCCTGCTTCTGTTAAAGTTGTTGCATCTGCTATTGCAAATGGTACATTTAAAATTCTTGCAAGAGTTTGAGCAAGTAAAGTTTTTCCAGAACCTGTAGGTCCTATTAGAAGTACATTAGACTTTTGTAGTTCCACTCCATCTTCATCTTGACCACCATTTAAAATTCTCTTATAGTGGTTGTAAACGGCAACAGATAAAACTTTTTTAGCTTCATCTTGACCAACTACATATTCATCTAATTTTCGCTTTTTATTTCAATAGGTTTCAATAGTTCTATCTTATCTTTATGACCTTTTTTTGAAGACTTTCCATCTTTCAACATATCATATTCTCTTGCTAGAGAATACATATCTTCCCTTAATAAATTATGGCAACTTTCAACACAATTATCACAGATGAATACATCACCTGGACCTTGAAATAATTGTGCAACCTCTCTTTCTGATCTTCCACAGAATGAGCATGTATCAACTTTTTGACATTTTTTTATCACCTATCTTCTAAATACACTATCAATTAAACCATATCTTACAGCTTCTTCTGAACTTAGATAATTATCTCTTTCAGTATCATTTAATATTTGTTCTTTTGTTTTTCCTGTATTTCTAGCTAGTAATTCTGCTAATCTATCCTTTATTTTTAAAAGTTCATTAGCATGAATTGAAATATCAGTAGCTTGACCTTTTAATCCACCAGATATAAGTGGTTGATGTATCATTATTCTTGAATTTTCTAAGGCAAATCTTTTACCTTTAGCACCTGAAGACAGTAAAAATGCTCCCATACTTGTCTGCCTGCCCTACACAAACAGTTTGAACATCAGGTTTTATATAGTTCATAGTATCGTAGATTGCCATTCCATCAGTTACACTTCCCCTGGGCTATTGATATACATTATTATATCTTTTTCAGGATCTTCTGATTCAAGGTACAATAATTGTGCTATTATTGAGTTTGCAACATTTTCATCTATTGCCGTCCCCACAAATATTATTCTATCTTTTAAAAGTCTTGAGTATATATCATAAGCTCTTTCTGATTTTCCATTGTTATCTATCACTGTTGGATTATACATTTTAATACCTCCTCATTACAACATTTTATACAACTATATTCCAGATTTTTAAAATCTGGTTAGTAACGAACTATTTTTATATTTTAAGTACTAAAACACTTAAAATATCTATATATCTTAAGTGCTTTTAATACTTATCCGAAATTTTCATTTCGGATAAATATTTTAATTAATTATTTTGCATTTTTACAACTTCATCAATAGCTTTTTCATAACGATATCGTATTTTACAGAAGCTTTGAAGTTATCTAAATTATTATTTTTCTTTAATTCTCCTTCTAATGTAGGAACGTCCATTCCATACATTTTTGCTACTTCTTCCATTCTTCCATTTAATTCTTCTTAGAAGCTTCAAATTTATTTTCTCTAGCTATTTTATCTAGGATTAAGTCTACTTTTTACTTTCTTTTCAGTCTGCAGGAGCTAATTGAGTGCAAAATGTATCAATGTTTCCTCCCATCATTTTTAAGTAGTCATCCATTTTGAATCCTTGCATAGAAAGTTGATATTCTAATTCTTTTTAATCTATTTTGAATTTCTGATTGAACCATAGAAACTGGAACATCTATAGTAGTTGTTTCCATTAATTTATCTAAAAGAGCTCCAACATATTTCATTTTCTATTCTATCATTTTTCTCTTTTGATTGTTTCTTCTTTAGTTTTATTTTTAAATCTTCAAAGAGATTCATATCCTAATTCTTTTGCAAATTCATCATTTAATTCAGGTTCTCTTAATTGTTTTATAGCATTAATTTTTACTTTGAATTGAGCTGGTTTTCCTGCTAATTCTGGAGCATGATATTCTTCAGGGAATTTAACAGTGATTTCTCCTTCTTGCCCTTTAGTATATCCTACTAATTGTTCTTCAAAGTTGTCTATAAAGCTTTTGCTTCCTAATTTTTAATAGATGAGATTCAGCTTTTTCCTCCTGGGAATGGAACTCCATCCATGAATCCTTCAAATGCTAAATCTACTGTATCTTCTAATTGAGCTTTATATGAAGCATCTTCTACTTCTACAAGTTTAGAGTGGTTTCTTTTGCATCATTTCTAATTCAGTATTTAATAAATCATCAGTCATTTCAAAAGTTTTCTTTTCAGCTTCTAAACCTTTGTAGTTTCCTAATGTAAATTCAGGATAAACATCTATATCAAATGTTAAATCTAATTCATCTTTTAAAAGCTATTTCTTTTAATCTTACATAGCTAACTGGTTCTAATTTTTTTCTTTTTCAACTATTTCTGGGAAATGAGTGTTTATAGCATCATTTGCAACATCGCTTTCGATATGGTCTTTATAGTTAGCCATAAGAGCTTCTTTTGGTGCATGTCCTTTTCTGAATCCTGCTATTTCTGCATTTTTCTCCTACATGTTTTAAGCACTTTATCTACTAAAGGGCTCACTTCTAGACATCTAGGTGTAATTTTACTTCAACTGCTGATTTTTCTAGTTTTTACTTCGTATTTTCATTTTTTTCCTCCTAAAAGTTATTTATTTTCTTTAATACTTTTTTTAAAAATAATTTGTGTAACTTCCTCATTATTTAAAATGATTTTCTCAGGATAGTATACTATATTATATGTCTTATTAATATAGTCCTCTTTGAATTTCATCAGCTAATTCAAAAGCCAACAGCATTATAGCTTACATTGTCCTTATATATAATACCATTAAAAATGTCTAAAGTCTACCCCAAATCTTTTTATATTATCTAGTTTTAAGTCACTATCAAAGAATAAAGGATGTGGATTATTAGAGCCAAAATGTCCCATTTTTCCATAAAATCAAAAAGCTTTTTCTCCTAAGTCTTTCACAGATAATTCAAAATCAAAACTCTTTTCCATAATCTTTTTAGCCTTATTGTCTTCTTCTTTTAACCTAGGTATAGTCCTTATGAAGTATTCCTTAAGTTCATTTAATTTTTCTTTGTGTACAACAAAAACCTCTTTCGCTAAATCATGTCCACCATATCTTTCTAGAAGATGTTTTACATTCGATAAAAGATTGAATATACTTATATTCCCAACACTTCTACAGAAGCCTTTCCATAATCTCCATCTATAGCAACCAATATAACTGGCACATTGAACTTTATAGTCAATCTTGATGATACCACCCCAATAACTCCAGGGTGCCATTTAGATGATGAAAGAAAGATAACTGAAAGTTTATCAAGTGGTAACTTTAAGTTCTTAATCTTTCTCATTGCATCATCATAGATATGTTTTTCCAAAGTTCTTCTTTGTCTATTTTGTTCCTTCATTTCTTCGATTATATTGTAAAGGTCAAATTCATCTTCCTTTAAAAAGAAGTCTGCTCCCATTCTTGAGATTCCAACTCTTCCTAAAGAATTTATTAAAAGGCGAAATGTAATAACTAACATCTGTTGTAGTTAAAGTTTTTTATTTAATCTTAAGTAATTAAGCAAATAAGAAAGCCCTTTTACCTTAGTATTCTTTATAATCTTTAGACCTTTTTATAATCAGTCTATTTTCATCTATCATAGGCACAACATCTGCTATAGTTCCTATCATAACTATATCCAAATATTTATAGATAATTTCCATATCTAAGCTCTAAGCTCATACACAGCCCTTGTGCCAATTTAAATGCTACTCCCTGCCCCAGAAAAGATATTGAAATTTATAGGTTTTACTCAATTTTGGATTTAGATATAAAAATCTCATCATCAAACTTTTCTTTCACTGTTTTATGATGGTCTGTGACTATCACTTCCATACCCAGACTTTTTGCATATCTCACATCTTCTATTGTATTATAACCTGTATCTACTGTTATAACTAACTTTCCTTGTCTTTTATGAAAGTAGTCTATACTCTTTTTAGATACTCCATAGTCTGTTTCATTTCTACTAGGAATATAATAGTTTGTGTCTATGCCTATCTCATTGAAAAAATCTAGTTAAAAAGCTGTTCCACTTATACCATCTACATCATAATCTCCATAGATAAATATTTTTTTCTTTATTTTCTCTTGCTAAGATTATTCTGTTTTACTATTTTTCCATATTTTCAAATTCAAAAGGGTTTTTGAAGTCCTTGTACTCAGGATTCATAAATTTCTCTATTTGATGTTGGCTTTCCTGCCCTCTCTCTCTAAGAGATCCTTGATTAACTCTTCTGTACTTTTCTCATCTAGCATACTACCACTAAAGCTTTTCAAGTCATTTAAAAGTTTAGTGATTTTCATAGCATTTTCCATTGAATTATCAAGTTTTACTCTTATTTCAGGTGTAAATCTTATATCTACTTCTTCTGCAACCCTCTTTCTTAGAAAAACCTTTTATTTCATTTAAGGCTTCTAAAAATTTCTTCATGATCATATTGTTTTTTTCTTCATCATTTTAAAGGTGGTAAAAATACTAAAATATGTATCAGCAAACTTTAAATCTTCTGTAACATTCACTTCTGTAACTGAGACTAAACCTTTTTATCTTAGGATTTTTTACTTCTTCAAGAAGAACTTTAGAAATTACTCTCATCATTTCTTTTCCTATTCCTTCAAGTCTTTGTTTCTTCATCTAAATCACCTCTCTTATTTCAGTGTTCTCTTTATTTCTACCATTTCAAACGCTTCAACTACATCTCCTCTTTAATATCATTGAAGTTTTCTACTCCAAGTCCACATTCTTGACCTGCAACAACTTCTTTTAGCATCATCTTTTAAATCTCTTTAATGAAGCTAATTTTTCCTTCATATATAACTACGTTATCTCTAAGTATTCTGATGTTTGAATCACTTTTTACTTTTCCATCTATAACGACACAACCAGCAACATTTCCGACTTTAGAAACTTTAAATACCTTTTTGATTTCTATTCTTCCTTGGTATTCTTCTTTAAATTCTGGATCTAACATTCCTGCAAGTGCCTTTTTCTATATCTTCTATAATGTGGTAAATTATACCAGAGTTCTAATTTCAACCTTACTTGCTTCAGCTTCTTTTTAAAAGCTTTAGTTGTAGGTCTTACATTAAATCCTATTATGATTGCTCCTCTGTCGCTTCTGCAAGTTTTATATCACTTTCAGTTATAGCTCCAGAAGCTGCTTGGATAATATTTACTGCAACTTCATCATTAGATAATTTTTAATAATGAATCTCTTAAAAGCATCAACAGAACCTTTTAGAATCTGCTCTTAAAAATAAGATTTAATTCTTTTTGAGGTCTTCATGTTTTAATTGGTCAGATAAACTTTCTAGAGATATAGTTTTCTTAGTAGTTTCTTGAATTTTTCTTTCTTTTCTAACTTCTTCAACTATTCTCTTAGCATGTTGTTCATTTTGACTACATACATAGTATCTCCAGCATCTGGTACATTGTTGAATCCAATTACTTCCACAGGTTGAGATACTATTGCATTTTCTACCTTTCTCCCTTATCATTTAAAAGAGCTTTTACCTTACCTTGAACTCACTCAGCAACGATAACATCACCTATTTTTAATGTTCCTTCTTGAACAAGTATATCTGCTATTTGATCCCTATCTTAGGATCTAGTCTTGATTCTAAAACTACCCCTTTAGCTCTCTTTCTAACATTTCCTTTTTAATTCAAGGATTTCTGATGTTATAAGGATAGTGTCTAAAAAGACCGTCAAGATTGATTTTTTCTTTGCAGAAACTTCAACGAACTCAACATCTCCACCCCATTCAACAGAAACTATTCCATGTTCCATAAGCTCTTGTTTAACTTTCATAGGGTTTTGCTTCAGGTTTTATCTATTTTGTTTACTGCAACGATTATAGGCACTTTTTGCTACCTTAGCATGCGATATCGCTTCAACTGTTTGAGGGCATTACACCATCATCTGCTCTGCAACAACTAGTATAGCTATATCTGTTACTTGTGCTCCTCTGGCTCTCATGTCTGTAAAGCTTCGTGTCCAGGAGTATCTATGAAAGTTATTCTTTTTTTCCATCTCTTACAACTTGGTAAGCTCCGATTTTTTTGAGTTATTCCTCCAGCTTCTCCTTCTACAACATTAGTAGTTCTGATAGCATCAAGAAGTGAAGTTTTACCATGGTCAACGTGTCCCATTATTGTTATAACAGGTGGTCTTTCTTTTAAATCTGCTTCTCTGTCTTCTATTTCTAAGGCAAATTTTTCTCCGAAATCTAATTCTACTTCTTGTTCTTCTTCAACTAGAGCATCATATTCTCCAGCTAATTCTTCTGCCATTTCTAAAGTGATAGTGCTATTTATAGTAAGCATTTGTCCTTTTAAAAATAACTTTTTAATGATTTCTCCACTATTTACCCCTAATTTTTCAGCAAAATCACCAAGTGTTAATTCCCCTCTAAACTTAATGATTTTTATTCCATCTTCTTCAACTACATCTGGAGTTGCTTCAACAGTCTTTAATACAAAGTCTGTTCTTCTACCTTTTTTCTTTTTACTCTTGTTTTTATGGCTATTTCCATCTTCATCAAAAGTAATATTATTATTTTTCTTTGTTTTTTGTTGAATTTTTAGGCTTTTTATTATTCTTTTGCCCTTCTTCAACTTCATCTTCTTCATCTATTATTTTTTTCTAATTGGTTTTTTTCTTCTTTTTCTCTTTATACATCTTTACTGGTTCCACTATTTCTACTTTTTAACATATTCATTTTTGCAAAATAATCATCAATTTTTTTAACTTGATCTTCATCTAAATTAGATAGGTGAGATGTGACGCTTACGCCTATGTCTTTTTTTAGTATTTCTAAGAATTCTTTATTCTTAAGCTCGTATTTTTAGCTAATTCATGAACTCTAACTTTCATTTTATCGCCCTCCTTAATCTTCTATCAATCCTCTTGCCATCTTCTTATCTTTTATTCCAATGACAGTTATTTCTTCTTTATTAAATATTTTTCCTAATTCCTCCATAGTTCCTGCTGTAACATATGGTATTTTTAACTCATTTATTCTTCTCAGTATCTTTTTCCTCATTCTTTTTAGAAATATCCTGTGCTAGAACTATAAAGTGTACATGCTCTATATTTTCAAAAAAGTAAGTTTATTCCAAAAACCAATTCTCCTGAATTTTTCATTGAATTTAAGATATTTAAATAATTTTTATTAGCTTTATTTATAATGCTCAACATAGCCATTAAATCTTGGCTATCTAACTTCACTTTATTATGTTTTAGCCAGTCTTCCTAAACAAGTTAAAGACTTGCAAACATACACTGCTCTTGTTTGTGCTCCTTATCGAACTCATAGAATCCTTCTTTGACTTTTGCCAATCTAAATAATTTTTGATTTATCTTTCTTAGCTCTACAAAGTACACAAGTTCTTTCTGGAATATGAGTATTACTCATCATCTTCTTCCTTTTCTAGAACTTTTGATATCAACTCTTGCTCCTGTCAATCTAGCGACAAGTCTTGCATTTTTGTCCATTCTTTCCTATAGCTAATGATAGTTGAGATGGTTCTACTAGAACTTTTGCTGTTCCATCTTCTAGGATTTCAACACTTGAAACAACTGCTGGACTAAGTACAGCTGAAAACAAATTGTTCCATCGATTCTTTCCATTCAACTATGTCTATTCTTTCACCATTTAATTCATCAACTATATTTTTATTCTTGTACCTTTTTGCCCTATACAAGCTCCTACAGTATCAATGTTTGGTACTTGAGAATATACTGCAACCTTAGCTCTTGATCCTGCTTCTCTAGCTACAGATTTTTATTTCTATAATACCTGCTGATATTTCAGGTATTTCAATTTCAAACAATTTTTAAAAGTCCTTCATTCTTTTCTTGAGATTAATATTTTAGGGAATTTATTTGTCTTTTCAACATTGTATACAAATACTTTTTATTCTTTCCCCTACTCTATAGATATCAGAATAAGATTGTTCTGCTGGAGGTAGTATCAATTCTATTCCATCAATTTCAATAAAAATATTCTTTTTATTGTCAATTCTTCTGATTATACCAGTTACTATGTCATTTTCTCTTTCTTTGAACTTTTCATAGATATGTTCTCTCTCAGCTTCTCTAACTTTTTGGATAACTATCTGCTTCCCATTTTGGACAGACATTTCTTCTAAAATTATCACAGCTTACTTCAAATTTTAGAACATCTCCAATTTTTGCTCTTTTCTTGATTTCTTTAGCGTCTTCTAGTGAAATTTCTTCATTTGGATCTAAAGGTCATCAGCATCAACAACAGTTTTGCTAGCTAGAACTTTTTATTTCTCCATCTCTCTATCCACTATAACTTCTACATTTTCATCTTCACTCATAATGTATCTCTGCTAAAAGAGCTAACTCTATAGCTTCCAGCACACTTTCTTTTGCTAATTCCTTTTTCTTTTTTTCAAGCTCATCTAATGCTTCTAAGAAAATTTTTAGAATCCTTAGCCTTCATAGTTATTCTCGACCTCCATTATTATTTTAAAAATCATTAAATTCAAATAAAAATATTAGCTTTTTCTTATTTCTTTTAAATTCTATTTCAACTTCTTTTTTTATCTATTAAAAATACTATATTATCGCCTTTTACTTCCTTAATAACTGCTTTAAATTGTTTTTATCATTTAATTTATGCTTTAAAATGTAAAGTTATTTTTCTCCAGTAAATCTAATATAATCTTCTAATTTTTTTCAATGCTCTTTCTAGACCAGGCGAAGATACTTCAAGAAAAAAATTTATGTTCTATTAACTCTTCAACTCTGTCTTCTATTTTTGGAACTTAGCTTTGCTACAATCCTCTATGCTCAGTTCTCCATTTAAATTTTCAATGAAAACTCTAACATACCAATAACCTCCATCTTGTAAGTACTCAACATCTACAAGAGATAAGTTCATTTCTTCTACAAAAAGGATTAACAATTTTAGTAATTTTTTTCTATAATTTGACTATTATCTTCCATAATAACTTCCCCTTTTCTACAAAAATAAGGAGTGGTCTTTCTCCACTCCTTAGTAGCTTCTTACTTGTTAATTTATTATATCATATTTATTCTTATAAAGCAATTTTATTTTATAATAATATCACTATTTTTTTGTTTGTATATAAGAGTTCCTATATATGCAGTTAAAGGGACAGAAATTAAGATTCCTATACTTCCACAAACAGATCTCATAATCTCCACTGCTATATCTTGGAAATTTAAAAGTCTAATAATTGGATATTCTCCTGCTTGTGCATATACAAGAAGTAAAGTAAATACTGAGCTTGCAATGTAGGCTAAGATTAAAGTATTAATCATAGTTCCTATTATATCAGTACCTATATTTATAACAGACTTAAACATGGCTTTTTGAGACATATTTGGATCTGTTATATGTAATTCATTTATAGATGAAGCTATAGATACAGCCACGTCCATTACAGCTCCTAAACTTCCTATTATTACTCCTGCTGGTATTACTTCTTTTAGATTTATATTCTTTAAAAATGCTTGCTGAAGCTAAAAGTTCAGGGTCTAAATAACCATTAAGACGCATTCTATATGTAAATATATATGAAAGTATTCCTGCTACTACGACTCCTCCTATAACTCCAAAAAGAGACACAAAAAACTTTTTATTCATACCCACAGTGTAATATATCGTTACTAAAGATGAGAATATAGCAGTTATAACAGCAAAAAGTATGGGACTATATCCATTAAATACAGCTGGTATGAATACTTTTACAATAAAAGCCACAGTTACTATTAAGGCAAAAAGTGCTTTTAACCCATTTTTCCTTGCAATCACAAGAACAAGTGCTACAAAAAAATTATTCCCATAATATAGATTTCCATTCTCTTATCCACATCAGAGATATAGTATTGCATTTGCATTTCATCATTGCCATAGTCGTCAAAAGTTTTGAAAACTACAACTCTATCTCCAACCTTAACATCTATATTATATTCTTTGGCTGTATATATGGGAAGTCTATTTCTACTACTTCTCCCTTATTATCACCTTCTAAAAGTTTTACATTAAACTTTTTGTAATTTTGCTACACCCTCTTCATCAGATTTCTCTTCAGATACAAGTTCTATGATTTTTCCAGATAAATACTCTTCCTTAGTACCTTCTGCAAATATTAGAATAGAACTCAATAAAAAAATATTATAAGTACAAAAACTTTTTCATAAATTTCACCCTCTCATTAACGAAATGAAATAAAAAAATAGAGGGATAAATTTCTTATCCCCCTTATTAATAGTACTATTTTCTGATACCTAATTTAGCTATTAAAAGCTCTGTATCCTTCAAGATCTTTCTTAGTTAGATAAGCAAGTAATCTTTTTCTTTGCCCAACCATTTTAAGTAATCCTAATCTTGAGTGAAAAATCTTTCTTGTGCACTCTTAAGTGTTCTGTTAAGTGATTAATTTTTTTCAGTAAGTAGAGCTATTTGAACCCTCAGTAGATCCAGTATCTGCTTCTGATTTTCCAAATTCTTTAATAATTTCTGCCTTTGTTCTCATTTCATTCCTCCTAATATTTAATATCTAAGCTAAGTAATACATAGGCTAGTTGTAAAACCGAGCTTAAATTACCTGACTATTCTAACAAAAAAATATTTAAATATGTCAACATTTTAAATATTTTCATCTTCCATTATAGCTTCAAATTCAGATTCCCATAATAGTTTCTTTTTCAAGTAAAACTTTTGTTACAGCTTCTAATTTATTTCTATGAGTATTCAAGATATCTATTGCCTTTTGATATGCTTCATTAAGCAATCTTCTTACTTCATCATCAATTTCTTTTCCTGTTTCTTCAGAATAATATTTTCTTTGGAACATATCTCCATCTTGAGTTCCATCTAATAGGATAGGTCCAAATTTTTCTGTCATTCCTATTTGTGTTACCATAAAACGAGCTATTGCACTTGCTCTTTTAATATCACTACTAGCTCCTGTAGTAATTTGATCTTTACCAAAAATAATTTCCTCAATTTGCTCTTCCACCATAAAATTCTGCCATCTCATTTTAAAAAAATACTTTTTTTAGAACGATACATTCTTTCTTCTGCTGGTAGAGGCATAGTATAACCACCTGCAGGTCCTCTTGGAATCATAGTTATTTTATGTACTTTTGTTTCTCCACCTAGTATATGGTTTACAACAGCATGTCCTGCCTCATGATAAGCAGTTATTTTCTTATCTATATCAGCAATAACTTTTGATCTTTTTTCAGGTCCCATTTCAACTTTTTCAGAAGCTTCTTCTAAGTCTGCCATAGTTATTTCAGTTCTACCTGCTCTTGCTGCTAAGATAGCTCCTTCGTTTAGTATATTAGCCAAGTCAGCACCAGCCATTCCAGCTGTTTTTCTTTGCAATAATATTAAAATCTACATCTGGAGCAAACTTTTTATTTTTAGCATGAACTTTTAATATTTCTTCTCTACCTTTTAAATCTGGCATATCAACATAAACTTGTCTGTCAAATCTTCCAGGTCTTTTTAAAGCTCTATCTAGTACATCTGCTCTATTTGTTGCCGCTAAAACTATTATAGTTTCATCAGTACCAAACCCATCCATTTCAACAAGAAGTTGGTTTAGAGTTTGTTCTCTTTCATCATTTCCTCCACCTTGTCCACTACCTCTTTTTCTACCAACAGCATCTATTTCATCTATAAATACTATACAAGGTGCATTCTTTCTAGCTTTTCCAAATAAATCTCTAACTCTTGAAGCTCCAACTCCAACGAACATTTCTACGAACTCAGATCCTGACATACTAAAAGAAAGGAACTTTAGCTTCTCCGGCTACTGCCTTTGCAAGTAAAGTTTTACCTGTTCCTGGTTCCCCTAAAAGAAGAACTCCTTTAGGAATTCTTGCTCCAATTTTCTTAAATTTTTCAGGTTCTTTTAAGAAATCTACAACTTCTTTTAATTCTTGTTTTGCTTCATCAATACCTGCAACATCAGCAAAAGTTACATCAGAAATATTTTCTCCATTTTCTTTTGCCTTAGATTTACCCATATTGAATATTTGTGGTCCTCCACCACTACCGCTACCTTTACCCATTCTATTCATCATGAATACTAGTAGTCCTATCATTATTACATAAGGTAAAAGTGAAAGAACTATACTAAGCAATAATGATGGTTGAGGTGGTTCAGTAGATTGTATAAGAGCTCCATTTTCATTTTATAACAGATATTAAATTACTATCTTCACGCTAGTCTATTTGTTATAAGTCTAGCTTTAAGCCCTTGAACTCCAGTTTTACTATCAAAACCTAATTTTGATTTTAGACTATTTGACTTATTATCAAGATATTTTGTTTCATTTGCCTTGTAACCATAGACATAGCCATCTTTTTCTTCAACTACACCTATCTTTTTTTACTTTCAATATTTTTTTATAAAAATCTGAATAAGATATATCAACATAATCTTGAGTTTTGTTATCTTCCATTAATTTTTGGAGCAACAGCAAAAAGAGTTATAATAAAGACTAACATTAATAAACCTTTTTAAATTAAAGTTTACTCTTACAGCCTTTCCAACTACTCTTTTCTTTCTTCTTCTCTTCTGTTATATCTTTTTTCTTCCTTTTTATCTTCTTCTTGTTTATTTTCTTGTTTTTCTTCTTCTTTTTCAGAATTTTCTTCAGGTTTTGGTTCTTCCTGTTTTGGCTCTTCTTCCTTTTTATCTTCTTTCTTCTCTTCTTCTTGCTTTACTTCTTCGTTTATTTTTCTTCTTCATTTATTTTATTTTTCTTGATTTTCAGGAATTTGTGAGTCATTTTTTAAATCTTCATCTTCAAACTGATTATCTTTCATTCATTACCTCCTCCACTGTGATTAAAACTTGTCTAAGTTCACTTGTATTTTTGTTTTCTTTAGGAATATAGGCTTTTTATCCCATATATCCAAAATATATTATTCTTATATAGAAATATAGGAATTCTATCCCTTACATCTCTAGGAACTTTCTGATTTATTAAAACTTCTTTTAGTTTTTTAGAATGATTCTCATCTAAAAAGAATTCTATCTCCTTCCTTTCTATACCTAATCTCTATTATATCATTATTCATAGCATATAGTAAGTACTGATTTTTATACTTTGTTTTTCTCTTTATTTTCAACGAATTCTACCTTTATTTTATACTTATCGAAATAAGTTTCACTTGGAATTTTTTTAATTGAAGAATTTCATTTAAACAAGAAACCGTTTCTTCTTCCTTTTTTTTCTATATATAAATGATGATAGTCTTTTACAATTCTAAAATTTAAGTCCAAATCTATTTTTGTACCATCACTTTTTTTATTAGACTGTTTATCTCATCTATTTTTGTTTCTATTTATTTTTTTATATATATTCAAAAATGAACTAGCAAATTTTTTTCTTTCAAAAAGAGATAAAGTCTTTATTTTTTTCTAAAGTTAATCTATTTTCTTCATCTACATATTCATCTAAATCTAAAAAAATTTTTTATTATTTTTCTCTTATTTCTTCAATTAAAGAAAAAAAGTTTATCTTTAAATTTGATGTTATATCTTTTTCACTGAACCTCCCACGACTGGGCATTATCTCTCCTTAACAAGTTAAGGAGCTTAGCCAAGTGTCGCAGGGTTCCAAAAATCTTTAAAAATCTTTTAAAAATTTTTCTAAGAGTTTGATAGCTTTACACTACCCCTTATTCTTTTTAGGTGTGTTCAGCTCACCTCTATTGTATAGGACACTTAAGTCCACAACTTTACTTTTTTCTTAGAATATTTAATGCTCCATTACAATCTGCATTTATGAGTTTACCTGCGCTTGTTTGATATAGCCCTCTTTTTTTATTCTTTTTCCACTAAATATATATTCTTGTAGATTTTCTTTTATCATATATTGAATTTCATCTCCATCAAAGAAACTTGCTTTTGATGTATAACTCTCTTCTTGTAGTTTAAATTCTATTCCATATAGTTTACATAGATATATTAATTTATCTCTTAATTTTTCCATATGGTATATTTACAAAGTTCTGATTATTTATACTTCCAATATTTGATTTCCTTTGAAAAATCTTCATTATATCCTAGAACTAATTTTTCCTATATCATTATTAAGACAATAATTTACAATTATTCTTGTCTGCTTTTGAAAGATAATCGTTTATACGATTATTTCTCTTTCTAGTTATTCTCTTTTGTCTTAATGTTGTGCGCTCAATCTTTTGTTTATCTTTTATACCTTGTAATTTTGTATTTATCTTATTATAGTATTGATTAATAGATTTTTAATTTTCTACCATCTATTATGAATGAAGCTCCAGTATTTGTAACACAAGTACAAAGATTATCTATACCTAAATCAATTCCTATTACATTTTCTTTATTTAATTCCCTTTGAACTTCTTCTATCTTATAAGTATATTGAATTTCAAAGTACCTAGAATGTTGTTTGGGTATTATTCTAATTTCTTTTTATCTTCTTGTCTTTTAATACTGATGGTAGCTTAACTTTAACTTCCTGATGAGTTTTTCTTAAAAGAATTTGAATAAGGAACTATCAACATATCATCTTTTAATCTAACAAAACCTATAACAAGAGTTGTAAAACCATCTTTAGCAAGATAATTAGGTAATTTTATTTTACCATTATATTGACCATTCTTAGCAAGTTTTAAAAAGTGCAAAGAATGATTTAAAACTTTCATCTACTTCTTTTTAAAAATTTGTTGAGCCATATTAGAATTTAACTTCTTGTAATTCTCACTATTTTTAAGCATTTTTATAGTTTTTCATTATAGCTTAAATACTTTTTTTATTTTTAAAAATAGTGTTGTCTAACATTATATATAGCTTGATTCTTTAAATTCTTAGCTATATGGCACAAATATTTTAAATTTCTAAACTCTTTTTTTGCTAAGATGTTTTACTTGTTGTTTTTAATGTTAAATACATATATAATCGCCTCCTTTTTCATCAGAGATATTATATCATATATTCTACATTCAGTCTACTAAAAAAAGTAATGTTATTTATTTATTTTTAAACATTTTTAAAAGCTTTTAAAACCCCACAACAGTGAGAAGTGTCGTTCATACAAGGACGCTACACCTTGTACAGTTCTCAAAGACTTTATATCTTATGAACTTCTTGTTATCTCTAACAAGCACAGACTATATCTTATCCATAGTGTATCTCAACACCTTAGGGCGAAACCACTTCCAATACCAATCGCTTGTATTGTACTCCCTCACGAGGGATAGTCGTTGAACTTTTCCTTTTCAGGCTTAGTCGCTGATTGTCTATTATCATAATGTTTAGGATTTAACCTTGCACCATCTAATATATTTTTCTGCTTTCGCTACCATCACACTTATACCATATTCTCACTTAGGTATTATGTTGTGGTTATACTAGCTTTAAGAGTTCCCAGCAATTCAGTTTCTTCGTTGCACGGTTTTTGCTCCGTGTCTACATACAAGTTTCCCTATATGCTTACTAAAATCTTCGTGCAATTCATACTCTACGAGTACATGTCTCATGACTAACACCCTACGAATGTTCTTGCACTATTTAATAAAAGGAATTAAATCTAACCTTATACTATTTCTAGTAAATTCATTTTCAAAGTTCGTCTTGTCTATTTTATATTGAATTTCATTTTTTTATTCAAGTATTCAAGTATATCTTTTTATATATTTCTGAAATAGGTCTTATAATATTATTATACTTTTAACTTAATCCCCTCTAAAGCCTTGTAAAGATGTTCCTCTTACTAATCTAAATAGAAAAAGTCTCTATTTGGTCATCTTTATTGTGAGCTGTTGCTATCTTATTAGCTCCAACTTTATTATATATTTCAGAAAAAATTATATCTTTCTTCTCTACCAACCTCTTCAAAGAGTTTTCCCTGTTTTTCTTAGCAATTTCTTTGACTGGAATTCTTTTTACAAAAATTTCTAAGTTATTTCTCTTAGCATAGTCATAAGAAAAAAACTTTCATCTGCATCAGCATCTTCCCCTCTTAAAAAGATGATTTATATGTACTAGATAGATTTTAAACTTAAAAATCTTGTAATTTCTTTAACATTTCTACTAAAAAACAGAGTCAGGCCTCCTGAAAAACCTACTACTATAGTATCATTATTTTTCAATTAGATTATATTCTTCATTAAGTTTTAATATTTTTTTCTAAATAATTCCATAGCCCTCTTATTTATTATTTTTTTGAAAAATCTAAGTGTTCTTTATAAGTTTTTGCTAAAGAGTGTGCTCCTCCACCTTTTTGTAACAAAGAATAAAAAAATTCAGTATCAGCTGGATTGTATGCTGCATCTACTGAGCTTACAGTTGGGTTGCAGATAGGTCCAGGTGGTAATCCCTTTATTTTCTATATGTGTTATATGGAGATTGCACTTCTAAATCCTTATAATATATTCTTTTCTTTTCATAATTAAATACAAAGTTTACAGTTGAATCTGCTGATAAAGTCATATTCTTAGCTATTCTATTATAGAAAACTGAAGCCATTAGAGGTTTTTCACTATCTAAGGCTGCTTCTCTTTCAAGTATAGATGCCATTATTAATTTTTTTGATAAAATTCTTCTTTATCAGTATATTTTTTTCCACAGGGAATCTCTTTAAAAATTCCTTTAAAAAAATATTCAGTACTGCTTTTTCATCATAAGATTCTGGTATAAAAGTATGTTTCAGGATATAAAGTATCCTTCAAAAATTTCCCTCAGGAGTTGGATAAGGGAAGTCTATTTCTTTAAATGCCTTGATATAGTTTTCTCTAGTTCCCTTTCCATTAGCAACTAATTTATCTATAACATTTTTTTACTGTACTTCCTTCTATAATGGTAAACTTTAAATACCTTAGATTTTACCACTTTCAAGCATAGATACAAGCTCTATTATATTGTATTTTTCCTCTTAATTCATAGCTACCTGCCTTTATATTTCTACCACTGTTTCTAAACTTTAAATAAAGTTTAAAAAAATGGATTATTAGACACAGGTAAAAGTTGATAAAGATTCCTTTAATGGTTTATCCTTATCTATTTCTAAAAACTAAATTATATTTATCTTTTTTTGCTAAGTTGGTAAGCAGATGTTCCTGCTAAAATTATAATTACTATTGATACTATAGCTAGTAATTTTTTTCATTTAAAGCCTCCTACTTCTTAGAGTATTTTTCTTTTAATTCAGTTTCTTCATCTAAATTATTAGCATCATAATTAGTCATATTTTCATAACTATATGATTGATTTATATTTGATATATATAAATCTCTATTATTAATATTATCTGTTAGATTATCTCCCAGTAAAGTTCTTAGTTCTAGAGGTTTTATAACACTTCTTCTCATTGCTGACAGATAATCTTCTTTATCTATATTTTTCCAATCTACACATTTTTCCAAGTCTTTTTAATTAGTAAGAAATCCAGCCATATTCTAGTGGCTCTACCATTTCCCTCATAGAAAGGGTGCATCATATTCATCTCAACATATTTTTTTCAATTATATCTTCAAATGTATCTTCTTTCATATTGGATACAGTTTTTAGATTATCTTCTAAATACATAGCCTTACAGAAATAAGGTATCTCCCTTTCTGATATCATGTTTTCTTACTAGACCTGCTGTTTCAAAGCAATCTTGAAAAAAAGATACTTATGGATAGCTTGTAAACTCTTAAAAGTTCCTAAGTCGTCTTTTTGATAAAATATCCTTTTTCAAATAAATCTTTGGCTCTTTTTACTTAAATACTCTTCTTCCTTTTTCATCTACCAATCTTTTTAAAATTGTCTTATCTGTTTCAGTAAAATTGTATTTATTCATATCTCAATCCTTAAATTATTTCTTAGATTTTTGCTTTTTTTCTATCAATGGTTTTTTTACCTTTTTCTAATTTCAGCAAAAGCTTCAACTATTATTTCAGCTTCTTTAAATCCAACTGAAACAAAAGAAAAGGCATCATAAACTTCTGCATTTTTTTATAAGCTTTGTTTTTACCTTTAGCTTTTCTTAACAATGAAATCAACTAATTTCTTTTGGTGTCATTCCATCTTTTCTACCCATAGCAATGAAAAAGTCTAGTTTTACCTGTATCTTCCATCTTAACTGGAGATATTTCATTGTAATTACTTTCATCTAAAACATCACTATATGTTAGTTTTTAATAAAGAGGCAACTATATTTTCTGCTTCTTCCATATTTAATAAATCTTTAGCTAATTTTTTTAAATTTATCATAGTCATTATCTATTAAAAATTTGCCCTATATCATCTATTATTCTAAACTTTTTAGCTTGAATAACATCTTTTACATCAGGTAAACTTTCTTTTCTAATTTCTTTTTTTAACAGCCTTTTGTATTTGTAAAAAGTCTTCTATATTCTTGAGGAGTTATAAAAGTTATAGCAGTACCTTCTTTTTCCAGCACGACCTGTTCTTCCTATTCTATGAACATAGCTTTCAACTTCTTGAGGTACAGCATAGTTTATAACATGGCTTAGATCATTTATATCTATTCCTCTAGCGACAACATCAGTTGCAACAAGAATATTTATTTTCTTAGTTTTTAAATCTTTTTCAAAGTTACTTCTCTGTAGTTTTTGTCCTATATCTCCATGTAACCCTTCAGCATCATAACCTCTATCATTTAATCTTCCAACTATTTCATTTACATCTGTTTTTAGTTCTACAGAAAATAATTCCATAGAATTCTTTTTGTTAAGTCTATTATTCTACATAGAGCTTCAAACTTATCTCTTTCATTAACTTCAAAAATATATTTGTTCTGTTAAGTCTGTAGTTAATTCTCTACTCTTTACTGCTAACACTTCATACTCTTTCATATGAGTTTTTGCAATTTTCATTATTTCTGGTGGCATAGTTGCTGAGAAGAATAGCATTCTCTTATCATCATTTGTAAATGTTAAGATCTTTTCAATATCTTCAATAAATCCCATATTAAGCATTTCATCTGCTTCATCTAAAACAAAAATACTTTAATGAGTTTAGCTTTTAATAACTTTTCTTTCAATTAAGTCTATAACTCTTCCTGGAGTTCCAACAACAACATCTACTCCTGTTTTTTTATAAGTTTTCTTTGGATGTCTATAGATTGCCCACCATAGACAGGGATTACCTTCATTTTTGCTAGTACTTAAACTATTCATTTCTTCAGCTACTTGTAAAAGCTAATTCTCTTGTTGGAGTTAAAACTATTGCTTGTATGTGATCTGAATGTTCAAAGTTTTTCTATTATAGGTAAAGAAAAAAAGCAGCAGTTTTACCTGTTCCAGTCTGTGCTTGTCCTATTATATCTTTATCATTTTTTTAACAGTGCTGGTATTGTTAATCTTTTGTATAGGTGTAGGAGATTCATATCCCTTTTTGATAATACCTTTAATACCTTTTACCAAGCCCTAATTCCTTAAATTCTTTTAATTTTTTTCTAATTGTTCCATTATTCACTTCCTTTTTATTCATTCTTTTTAATTATATCATATAATAGAAATAACATATATTTTTTTGCTCAAAAAAACAAAAAGAGAGAAACACTAGCTTCTCTCTTGTTATGAGCTTAGCAAATCCATACTCTCCCAGGTAGCTTCCAGCCAAGTACCATCAGCGTATATGGGCTTAACTTCTAGGTTCGGAATGTAACTAGGGTGTACCCCCATAGCTATACTCACCAAGCATATATATTGTATCACATAAATTTATTATGCGCAAGTCTGAACACTTGAAACTATATAGTAAAAAAACAAACTTAGATTAAAAACTTTGATAATTAGTATTGGTCAGCTAAATGCATTACTGCACTTACACCCCCAACCTATCAACCTCCTAGGCTCGAAGGTATCTTAAAGAATACTTATCTTGAAGTTAGTTTCCCGCTTAGATGCTTTCAGCGGTTATCTATTCCAAACGTGACTACCCAGCTGTGCCACTGGCGTGACAACTGGTACATCAGAGGTTTGTCCATCCCGGTCCTCTCGTACTAAGGACAGGTCTTCTCAATATTCTAACGCCTACAGTGGATAGGGGATCGAACTGTCTCACGACGTTCTGAACCCAGCTCACGTACCGCTTTAATGGGCGAACAGCCCAACCCTTGGGACCTTCTCCAGCCCCAGGATGCGATGAGCCGACATCGAGGTGCCAAACCCTACCGTCGATATGGACTCTCGGGTAGGATCAGCCTGTTATCCCCAGGGTAGCTTTTATCCGTTGAGCGACGACCCTTCCATTCGGAATCGCCGGATCACTATGTCCTGCTTTCGCATCTGCTCGACCCGTCAGTCTTGCAGTCAAGCTCTCTTATGCCATTGCACTCTATGGTTGATTTCCATCCAACCTGAGAGAACCTTTGAACGCCTCCGTTACTCTTTTCGGAGGCGACCGCCTCAGTCAAACTGCCCACCTAGCACTGTCTCCGTGGCTACAAACCACAGATTAGAATTTCAGCATTGAATGGTTGGTATTCCACCGATGACTCCGATACAGCTAGCGCCATATCATCTCAGTCTCCCAACTATCCTATACATGCAATGCCAAAACCCAATACCAAGCTACAGTAAAAGCTCCATGGGGTCTTTCCGTCCTACTGTAGGTAACCGGTATCTTCACCGGTAATACAATTTCGCCAGGCCTCCCGTCAAGACAGCGCTCAAATCATTACACCATTCGTGCAGGGTCGGAACTTACCCGACAAGGAATTTCGCTACCTGAGGGACTGTTATAGTTACGGTAGCCGTTCACTGGGGCTTCAATTCAGACTCTCCTCCTCCTCTTAACCTTCCAGCACTGGGCAGGTGTCAGCCCATATACATCGCCTTCCAGCTTAGCATAGACCTGTGTTTTTTTGTTAAACAGTTGCTTGAGCCTCTTCACTGCGACCCTCGAGCGCTTTGTATCGCGTAGATACTCGACCCTCAAGGGCTCCTCTTCTCCCGAAGTTACGAGGTTATTTTTGCAGAGTTCCTTAACGAGAGTTAGCCTGTCCGCCTTAGATTTCTCATCCTGACCACCTGTGTCGGTTTGCAGTACGGGCAGTCAAATATTAACGTTAGAAGCTTTTCTTGGCGACGTGGGATTTGCGCATTCATCTTACGACTGTATATCATACCTCAGATATAACTCAATGGATTTTCCTATCAAGTCATCCTACATACTTCTACGGACACTTCCGTTCGTCCGCGCGCATACCCTTCTGCGTCCCTCCATCACAATATATGACTGGCACAGAAATATTAATCTGTTTTCCATTCGCCTACGCATTATAGCCTGGGCTTAGGTCCCGGCTTACTCAGGGAAGACAAGCTTTACCCTGAAAACCTTGGTCTTCCGGCGAGGGGGATTCTCGCCCCCTTTCTCGCTACTTATTCCTGCATTCTCACTTCTGATACCTCCAAAGTCGGTTACCCTTCTTCTTCAACGGCCTACAGAACGCTCTCCTACCAATCCTTACGGATTCCACAGCTTCGGTTTATAACTTAGCCCCGTTACATTGTCGGCGCAGAGACTCTCGACTAGTGAGCTATTACGCACTCTTTAAAGGTATGGGCTGCTTCTAAGCCAACCTCCTAGTTGTTTGTGAATCTCCACCTCCTTTCCCCTTAGTTATAATTAGGGACCTTAGCTGGTGGTCTGGGTTTGTTTCCCTTTCGACAATGGAAGTTAACTCCCATAGTCTCACTCCTGAGCTATAAATTATGGTATTCGGAGTTTGATTGATTTCAGTAAAGCAATACGCCCCCTAGATCATTCAGTGCTCTACCCCCATAATTGAACACTCAAGGCTGTACCTAGATACATTTCGGAAGAACAGAGCTATCTCCTGGTTCGATTGGCTTTTCACCCTAAACCTACCTCATCCCCCAACTTTTCAACGGCGGTGGGTTGGGGACCTCCACTGTGTCTTACCACAGCTTCATCCTGGACAGGTTTAGATCGCTCAGGTTTCGCGTCTACGCCAAACGACTAAATCGCCCTATTAAGACTTGGTTTCCCTTCGGCTCCGTTATACTTAACCTCGCCGTTTAACGTAACTCGCAGGATCATTCTCCAAAAGGCACGCCATCGCCATTACTGGCTCTGACCGCTTGTAAGCACACAATTTCAGGTTCTATTTCACTCCCCTCAGGGGTTCTTTTCGCCTTTCCCTCACGGTACTATGCGCTATCGGTTAGTAAGAGTATTTAGCCTTATGAGATATGGTCCTCACAGATTCACACAGAATTCCTCGTGTTCCATGTTACTTGGGGAGCAGAGTTATATGTGTAAGGATTTACTTGTACAGGACTTTCACCTTCTACGGTTCGCCTTTCCAGACAATTCCAATTCATCAATACACTATATTGAATATCTTACAGTTCTTCACTACTCTGTCCCTCAACCCCTTAAATACAACGGCTGTATCCTTGACATATTTAAGGTTTTGAAAGCTGACCCATTTCGCTCATGCTACTTTGGGTATCGTTTTTTTACTTTCTTTTCCTCGCGTTACTTAGATGTTTCAGTTCACGCGGTTCCCTCTTTCGTATTAAGACTCCATCTTAATAGATTGCTCCATTCGAAAATCCTAGACTCTTACGTTCGATTGCAACTTATCTAGGGCTTATCGCGACTTACCACGTCCTTCATCGGCTCTTACTACCTAGGCATCCTTTGTGTGCCCTTAATTATTTTAACCTATTTTTTTGACAGCTAACTCTAAGAAATTGTTAGAGTTAATTTTTTTCTTGTTTGTTCTACTATATAGTTTCCAATGTTCAGATAATTTAATGGTGGAGATAAGCGGGATCGAACCGCTGACCTACGCAGTGCAAGTGCGTCGCTCTCCCAAACTGAGCTATATCCCCATATGGTGCGTTTGAGTGGACTTGAACCACCGACCTCACGCTTATCAGGCGTGTGCTCTAACCAGCTGAGCTACAAACGCATTATTGATAAGTCCACACAAGAACATTACCAATAGAATAGAGAAAGACATATACTCCTTAGAAAGGAGGTGATCCATCCGCACGTTCCCGTACGGATACCTTGTTACGACTTCACCCCAATCGCTAATCACACCCTCGGAGCATCCCTCCTTGCGGTTAGGCCTGCTACTTCAGGTGCAACCAACTCTCGTGGTGTGACGGGCGGTGTGTACAAGACCCGAGAACGTATTCACCGCAACATTGCTGATTTGCGATTACTAGCGATTCCAACTTCATGTACTCGAGTTGCAGAGTACAATCCGAACTAAGAATAGTTTTCTGAGATTAGCTCCACCTCGCGGCTTTGCGACTCTCTGTACTACCCATTGTAGCACGTGTGTAGCCCAGCGTATAAGGGGCATGATGACTTGACGTCATCCCCACCTTCCTCCTGCTCATCGCAGGCAGTATCGCATGAGTCCCCAACTTAATGATGGTAACATACGAAAGGGGTTGCGCTCGTTGCGGGACTTAACCCAACATCTCACGACACGAGCTGACGACAGCCATGCACCACCTGTCTTTAGGTTTCCCCGAAGGGACACTGAAACATCTCTGTCTCATTCCTAAGATGTCAAACGCTGGTAAGGTTCCTCGCGTTGCGTCGAATTAAACCACATGCTCCACCGCTTGTGCGGGTCCCCGTCAATTCCTTTGAGTTTCATACTTGCGTACGTACTCCCCAGGCGGATTACTTATCGCGTTAGCTTGGGCGCTGAGGTTCGACCCCCAACACCTAGTAATCATCGTTTACGGCGTGGACTACCAGGGGTATCTAATCCTGTTTGCTACCCACGCTTTCGCGCTTTAGCGTCAGTATCTGTCCAGTAAGCTGGCTTCCCCATCGGCATTCCTACAAATATCTACGAATTTCACCTCTACACTTGTAGTTCCGCTTACCTCTCCAGTACTCTGGTCATGCAGTTTCCAACGCAATACAGAGTTGAGCCCTGCATTTTCACATCAGACTTACATAACCACCTAGACGCGCTTTACGCCCAATAAATCCGGATAACGCTTGTGACATACGTATTACCGCGTACTGCTGGCACGTATTTAGCCGTCACTTCTTCTGTTGGTACCGTCATTTTTTTCTTCCCAACTGAAAGCACTTTTACATTCCGAAAAAAACGTCATCGTGCACACAGAATTGCTGGATCAGACTTTTGGTCCATTGTCCAATATTCCCCACTGCTGCCTCCCGTAGGAGTAAGGTCGTGTCTCAGTCCCCTGTGGCCGTTCACCCTCTCAGGCCGGCTACCCATCATCGCCTTGGTGAGCCGTTACCTCTCCAACTAGCTAATGGGACGCAAAGCTCTCTCACAGCGCATATAGCTTTCATAATCTTAGGATGCCCTAAAAATCATAATATCAGGTATTAGCATTCGTTTCCAAATGTTGTCCCTAACTGTGAGGCAAGTTCTTTACGCGTTACTCACCCGTCCGCCACCCAAACCGAAGTTCAAGTAGACTTGCATGTGTTAAGCATTCTGTCAGCGTTCATCCTGAGCCAGGATCAAACTCTTCGTTCAATCTTTTTAATAGCTCATTTTGCTATTTTTAATTTAACACCAAATTTATGGTTGCTTTTTTTGTCTTTTTCTCTATTCTGTTGCTAATGTTCTTGTCTCGTTGACATCGTCTATAATAACATTTAAAGTAAACTTTGTCAACAAAAAAATTTTTAAATTTTTATAATTTTCATTTTATATTCATTTTTAAAGGATTATTTTTAATAATATTTTTATTAGAAAAGAAAAAAATGATGTTGTTAGAAATTTTCCAACAACATCATTCTTTATTTTATTAGAATATGAAACGTAAATCTACTCCAGTTCTAAAAATCTTTAGTTCTTGTTCCGTAACCTGTTTTTAAAGATTACTCCAAATATTCCTTTTTCTATACCTACACTTAATTCTCCATTTAAGTTTCCTGCTTCTCTCTTATCTTTTCTCAAGTTATAGTGACCTGCATCAGTGTAAGCTACTCTTGCTTTATTTTTGTACATTAGAAGTTTTTTTCCTAACTCTTGTTCATACTTAGCTCCTAAAGCTACAAAAATAATGAGCTGTACTATCTGTTGGTATAGTATATCTTGTTTCAAATCCTATATTTGGTTTTACAGACATATAATCATTTGCTTTTACTTCCAAACGAACTTGTCCATCTTTTTCTCTTATCTTTGTGAGATCTTCCATAAGCAAGATCTAATCCTATATATGGTTTAAATTTAATTGTTTCACTTAATCTAAATTCCTTAGATAATCTGTTATTAAATTCTAAACCATAGTTATAATAAGTTGATTTTGCTTGATAGATTTTATCTATTACTAGATATTTTTCTATCCATTCTATGGTATCCAGCTAATACTCCTAAATCCCAAGTCCAGTTTAAACTATTATTATAATCAAATGCTTTTTGAATTGTAAATTCCGAATTTACCTACTACTCCTCTTTCTTTACTTCCACCTATATCTTCAAATTTATATTTTTCATTTGCTAAAAGCCACATAGAAACCAGAAGAATTTCCTAGGTTAACTGTTTCATTTTTCTCCTAAATAGATTACACCTTGAGTATTTTTCTTGTAATCTATTACTCCAGCAGTATCTGTTTTTAAACTCAGAATTTTCTCCTATGAACTTAACTTTGTTAGAATCTTTACTTCTTGTTTTTCCAATCAAATAAAGAGCTAAGTTCACGTTTAAAGAAATCATTAGTACTTAAAATTCTTCTTTGAACATTAGCATATTGATGTCCCATCATTTCATCAAATGTTTGAGTTAATAATGTTCCTTCATTTTTACCAATGCTATTGATCTTTGTAAATACTTCTTTTTCTTTTGAATCTAAAAGCATTTTTTTATCATATCTTTGTTCTAGACCATCTGTAAAGTTATAAGCATTATCAGTTCTTTCAACAAATGAAGTATATGGTATTTTAGTATACTTACTCCAACTATATTTTGACTTCCGTCAAGAACAGGTGTTGCCATCCAAGTTAATGAACCTGCAAATGAACTTAACTTAAAGTTTTTGACCTGCAACCATATTCAAGAATGGTTTGGATAACTCCATCAGTTACATACCATTGTTTTGAATTTGTCATCTTAGAATATTCAGTACCTATTATAAGTTGGCTATTGATAGGAGGAAGACTAGCTCCATTCATATCAATATCTATAGGTTTTAGTTGCTCCTAAAAGTATCAACATAGAATCCTATATCAGACATACCAACATTGTTTGCTCCAACAATTTTTATTAACAATTTCTGAAGGTACTACAACTCCATTACGTGTTACTATAGGTTGTCCATTTACTATTTTTGATATCTACACCTTCTAATGCCTTATCTGTTCCTTCTGCAGTATATATAGCATTTTTAATTGGATCAGCACTTAAAAGTCGCTCCTATTTGAGCCTTTAATCTTTGCTATATCATCAACACTAACATTATCCCAACTTACACCTGTTGTTCCAGTTCCACGTACTGTAATATTTCCCTTATTGATAATTTTTGCATATTTTTATAGTTCCATCCGCATTTTTTTCTTACCACGGATAACTATTCCATAGCTCTTATCAGCATCTATTGTTATATTTCCATGGTTTTCAAGTGTAGAACCATTTAATACAGCCACTCCTATCAATCCTGAAACATTAGGGATTGTATGAGTAGTTAATATCTGTTGTTATATCTCCTCTATTTATGAAAGTTGCTCCATTATTAACAAAAACTCCTGTCATATTAGTTATCTTATCAGTTGCAGTAGCTGTTGCTCCTGGTTTTAAGATTATCTTTCCTCCAGCTCTGTTTTCTACAACAGTTCCTTCTCCATCTCCATACATACCTAAAGATTTATTTCCTGTTAAGATAATATTACCTTCGTTATATATCTTACCTTTATCTGCTGTTGCCATACCTATAGAATAAGTTATTTTTATCTTTAGGATATACTTGATGTGTTATTGGATCAGTATCATCTATTTTTACCTACAGTTATATTTGCCTTGTTTACTGCCTCAGCATTAGGTGCATATATTCCCATAGTTCCTTTTCCAACAGATAAATCTATATTTCCATTGTTTACAAACTTAGTATTTGCTTCTCCATTTCCTTTTATATAGAATGCAATACTTCTATCTGCATTAGCAGTAGGAGCAATATTTCTATTGTTAGTTATATTTGCATTTCCTTCTGAATATAGATATGTACTATCATTACCTAATTCAACTGTTCCACTACTTGTATTAGTATAAGTACTAGGTGTAGAACTAGAGTTTAGTATAATACCATAAGATTTTTCTCCCTATAGTTGTACTTGTAAGATTATCTGTTACTGTTACTCCATCTCTAGCATATAGACCTACAGGTTCTGAATTTTGTGCTGTAGCAGTATGAGGAGCTACATTTAAAGTTCCAGCTAAAGATACTGTTCCTTTTTCTTTGTATATTCCTGTACCTTGATCTTTAACATTCAAATTACCTGCTTCAACACTAACAAGACTATTTGCTTTTAGAATAAATTCCAACAGATTTTGAACCAACATTTATATCTCCAGCTTTATGGTAAACATCAGCATTTCCTTTTACATAAGTTCCTATAGTTGGATGTTTAGCATCAGCTGAATCAACTATATTGATATTTCCATAGTTTTCGTACTTTTTGAGCTCCAGCTAGATATACACCTAAAGTTTCTTTTCCTGCTAAAGTCATATCTCCTGTATTTTTTTAATAGTTTTACTTGCTGGTGCATCTGCATATATTCCTACAGAACTATCTCCACTTAAATCTATTTTACTATTATTAGTTAAATCAGAATTTATTGCTAATATACCTTTAGCATTATTAGATGTACTAGAAATCTTATTAGCTGTAAATGTTAGATTTCCATTCTTTAAATATATAGCTGTAGAATTTTGTCCTAAAGTTATATCTTTTTATTCCTTCTAAAAGTAGAAGAAGTTCCTTCAATTTGCATTCCAGTTTGATTAGCGACTACACTTACATCTACTGGTGTTCCATTTCCTGCTAAATTAACTTGGCTGTTCTTAATGAATAGTATAGTATTATCAGCACCTGTTAAATTTCCTAAATAAGAAGTGAATTTAGAATCTTCAAGATAAGCTAGTATTCCCTTATTAGAGAGTTAGCACTTCCTTTAGCTTCTATATCAGAATTCTTACCATAGAAAACTAATCCATTTTCTCCAACTGTTGCAGTTGAGTTAGTTTTACATCTGTATTTTTCTGCATAGATAGCTATAGCTGAACCTTCACTTGTTTGTTTTCCTACAGTTAAATCTCCTGTATTATCAACCTTATTTCTTAAAGTGTTTGATTCTCCTTTAGAGTAAATAGCTACTGAAGCATCTCCCTAAGTTTATAGCTCCTGAGTTCTTTAAATCTAAGTTTTTGATTTCCTGTTGTATCATTAGCTGTTCCATCATTTATAGCATAGATACCTAAATTCTTAGTTTTTCCAGTCTGCGCTGTTATAGAACCTTTGTTGTCAACTTTCTTTAAATTCTTAACATAAATAGCTGATGATTCGCTATTTGTTAAAGTTATAGATGAACTTGCTGTAGTTTCTATAGAGCTCTTATTAGGGAGTTGGATTTGATGGATTTACATCTGCATCATACTTAGGAGTATCTCGTCTGTACTCTCCATAGATACCTGTTGATTTATTTCCAACTTTTATAGCTCCTTCATTCTTAAGTCTTGAAGATAGAGAATAAAGTGCTGTTGATTCAGGAGCATTTGAGAAATCTAAAGTTCCTTTGTTGATTATCTCATAATCTCCATTTTGCCAACCTGAAGTAGCTGGATCTTTTTATTCCTTCTGCCATAAGACCTATATTTTTTCCTTGAGCTATTATTGTTTTACCACTAGCTAGAGATGTTTACTCATTTATAACGTGAGTTAAAACTATACCTTGAGCTATAGTTTCATCAGCTATTATATGAGCTTTACCTCCTATACTACGGATTTTTTTCAGCTTGATATCCATTATTTATAAAAATTCAAGTGTTCAGCATCTATTGTAGAACCTTTTAAACCAAAAACTCCTACTCCTGATCCTTGTTTTAACTCTATCTTACTTCCTGTAGTAGCTGTAAAATTAGAATCTTTTTGTTACTATAGCTCCTACTCCACCTTTACCATATAATTCAATATTACCAGTAGATCCTAAAAGTTACTTTAGAGCCTGTTCCTCCTTGATTAGCTATATAGATACCTACTCCACTACTAGAAGACCCTGTTCCTCCTACTTTACCTACTTTCATTGTTCCATTATACTCAAGGTTGCTAGACTTATCAGCAAAGATACCAACACCATTTTTCCCTGCTGTTATATTTTTGTGTTATAGAGTAAGGACTTCCTGGTGTTCCTAAAGTTCCTTGTCCATCTGTATAAACACCTATAGCATAATTACTTCCTACTGTATTTCCTACTTTTATAGCTTTATTATAAGCTGAAATATTAGTATCTCCTGCTAAGTAAAGACCTATTATTCCATCTCCTGCAGCTCCATTTGTTGTATAGTCTAATGTAGCTGTATTAGAATCTAAAGTTGCCTGACTTTGCAGTTACCCCTGGGCTCGCGCTGTTCATGAAGATAAACTCCAACTCCATAACCTGTAATCTTTCCTATGTTAGTTCCTTTTACATTAGAATTAGCATTTTTTACATAATAAGCAACTCTATTTTGATTAGCTGTTCCTAGATTAATTTCAGCTGTTTCAGCTTGCTGTAACTTCTCCACCATCTTCAATATATACTGCTGAAGCTCCATCTGCATCTTTTAGTTAAATTTATTTACCAACTTTAGAAACAGTAGATTTTGGTGCATATATACCTGCTGATTTTTTTCTTTGTTAATATTAATAGTTCCTTCATTTTTTTAAAGTAACACTAGCTTCTTTTCCAGCCCCAGCTGTATTGTCAGCATACATTCCTGCTGAAGATTTTGTATTTACATTTATTGTTCCGCCAAATAAGTTTTCTATAGTTACAGGTTTTTGTGTCACTGTCAGATTGTCCAAACATTCCTATTAAACCAGTTAAACTTGATCCTGCTGTTTCCTAATTCAATAGTTCCTTTATTTTTGGACTGTAGCTTTTTTTCTTTACCAAACATTCCTACTGAATTTTTACTTAATACTTTTTATATTATTACTATTTAATACTTTAGTATCTTTATCTGTAGCAAAAAAACTCCAACTGCTTTTCTCATTTGTAGGGAGCTTCTACAGTAATATTTCCTTTATTCTCAAAATCAGCTTTATTTTTAGCAAATACTCCTGTAGCATCTTCTCCTTTAACATTAATATTTCCACCAGTTTCATTTATAGCCTTAGATTTATCTAAGAAAAGTCCTATAGATTTTTTTCACTATTTAAATTAATATTTCCCTTATTTTTCAACTAATAAATTTCCTACAGTACCAGTTAAATTTTTCTGCACTTATTGCTACTGAAGGCTTTTGTTGCATCCCCACCATCAACTTTTTATTTCACCTTCATTTGTTATAGTAGTTACTTGATTTTGCTGAAGCTCAAGTTTAGCTAAAAATACCTGCTGATGATTTTTGCTTCTGTGTTACCTTTGTCAAGAGTTATAGTTCCTTATTAGTTCCATTAGCTGTTATATTCGCCTTATCTACATCAATATACATACCTGCAGAGCCTTCATTTTCTACTATTATTTTTGCCCCTTCATCATTTGTAGCATCAGTATTTTTTTAGCATACATAGCGACTGAAGATTTTTCTTTGACAATTATTGTTCCAACAGCTGTTCCATCTTTTTTTATTAGTTATTTTAGATTCATCTCCATACATGGCGACTGAACCTTCTTTTTTTCATAGTGATATTTCCAGTGTTTTTCAGCTGTACTATTAGCTTCAACATAGATTCCTACTGAATTATTTTTTTCTCAGCTGTTATATCTCCTACATTTTTTTATAGTTGAAGTATTAGTTCCATATATACCTGCTGAATAAGCAGTATCTAATGTTATTTCTCCTGTACTTCCATTAGTTACTGTAGAGGCATCTGCTGAAATTCCTACTAAACCTGCTGAAGTTGTAGGTGTTGGTGCAGGAACAGTTACTCCCGATGTGCTTATTTTTTTCCATTATTTGTTACTTCAGAACCATCTTTAGCTATGATACCTGCTGTATTCTTAGCTGTTAAACTTATATTTCCATTTTGTTGCGAGCATTAGTTACTGTAGCTTTTATAGCATTAATACCCGCTGAACTATCCTTTGTTACATTAACAATTCCACTATTATCAACTACAAATTTATCTTTTAGCTCCTACAGCATTATCAGCATTAATACCTACTGATCCTGTACTGTTTACATTTATAGTTCCACTATTTAACAGTGTTACTTTAGGAGTTCCTGCAACTCTTTTTCCTAACATCAGTTTGCTGAACCAGTTGAATTACTTCCTAGAGTTATTGTTCCTTCATTTTTAGCAGTTTTTCTCCAATTGCTACAGCCACATTAGGTGTTACTGTTTTATCAAGTGTTGTTTCTATAGCTATACCTGCTGAATCTATTTTGTTTTACATTTATAGCTGAAGTAGCTCCTTTATTAGTTGCATTTGAATCTTTAGCTAAAAATTCCACCTGACTCTTTATCTTCAAGATTTATAGTGCCTTCATTAGTTAAAGTAGAATTATTTTTCTCCAAATATAGCGACAGACTTTTCTTTATTCATAGTTATTGTTGAGGCAGTAGAATTATTTTTCTGCTGTTGCTTTTTAGAGTATAACCCTACTCCACTTACTATATCAGATGTTAAACTTCCTTTATTTACAGCTTTTGCTCCATCAGTTGAAATTAAACCAACATTAGTTTTTTTGTTTTAACTATTTTTCCTGAATCTATTTCAGCTGTAGAAGCATTTCCTGTAGCTAGTAATAAAAGATGTTCCAACTTCTGATATAGTATCAAATTTAGTATTAACTGTAGTATCTAAATCTTTGTCTATAATTGCAGTAGCTCCATTTTTAATATATCCTAGAGTTGAATCCTTAGCCATATCAAACTTTAATTTTTTTATCAACTAAAAATAGCTCCTATACCTGTAGAAGTTGTATCATTAAAGAAAGAAAAGTTGCACCTTCATCTAAAGTTACATTAGTCGCAGTTGGGTATTAGTTAAATTGAAATCAAAAACATCATTAAATTTATCAGTTTTAGTAGAATATAGTCCAACTGAGTTCTTTCCTACTTTTTAAAATTGAAACCATCTTTAAAATGAATTTTATCATTATCAGTTGCTTTAGAGAAAAAAATCCTATAGTTGTTCCTGTTGTTTGGATTACTATCTCCTATTTCTACTGGAACTGATATTTCTATATTTGAAACTACAGCTCCTCCTGTTGGATTATCGGCTAAATCTGCTACATAAATTCCTGTAGCTCCTTCTTTTTACACTAATCTTATCAGTTGTTGTTGCTCCAGTAGGACGAGAAAAATTTAGATTTACCTGTTGCATACAATCCAATATTTCCTTTACCTGATACTGAAATATTTGCTGTATTAGTAAAGGTTATAGGAGTTGTATTCTTACCATTCAATAATATTCCTGTATTTCCAGAACCTGTTGCATCTACAGTAATATCTCCTTCATTAGTAAAATTATCTTGTTCTCCATGAAAGCAGCTGAACCACTAGAAGTTCCTGTTACTTTAAGAGTTCCTGTAGATGTATTTTTAGAGTTTCCTCCTTTTTAATAGAGCAAAAACCTATAGAATCTTTGGCATCTTGGACTGTAATAGCTCCTTCATTTATCCCTACACCATAGTTTGTTTTATCTCTTGTTATTTTTTTAAATTATCTAAAGCACCTGAAAATTCAGATTTATATGAATCACTACTTACAACAAAAACCATAGTTAGATTCTCCTTTTACCTCAACTTTTTGCTCCATCTTTTGCTGTTATAGAACCTGATCTCTTTAGCTTTCTTGCAACATTAGGTCATGAAATTGAAGTTATTGTAGCACCATTTTCATCTTTTTCATCAAGATAACCATTATTTAATTCTTCAAAGTTATCTGAAACAAGTAATCCTATACTCTTAGTTGCATTTGCTCCTATAGTTATGATTCCTTTTATCATTTGTACCTGCTACTGCTCCTGTTGCTCCAAAACGTCCAAACTCTACAGTTTTTGTACCTACTACATCAGCTGTAGCTTTATTCCCCAAAAGTATCTTTTTCATCTTTTAATACAGGCATAGTTGGTACTTTCTGCATATATACCTACTGCATTTTCAACAAGAGTTTCTTTTACCTGAACCAATATTTTGATTAGGTTCTTGAGATAATGAAGCAGTTGTTCCTATATTTATAGTTCCACCAACTTTAACTTCTTGTATTTCTTGAAGTATTCCAACACCTACACTCTTATCCCCAGTAATATTTATACTACCTGAATTATACACTCCACTAATATAATCGGTATTAGCTAGAGCTGAACGTCCTATTTCTCCTCCTGGAAGAATATCAACTCCTCCTAGATTTCTTTTGAGCTTTTAAATTACTTTGAGATGTATCTTTAAAAAGACTAGCGGTTGTGGCATATGCAGGAGATGTACTGTAGTTATTGCTGTCAATTCACTAATACCAGGATTGAATACAGTAATAATACCGAAACTTCCACTAAATTTATATTGATATCTTTTTTTGGTTATCAGCCTTCATCAGTACTCTTCCTTTATTTGCAGTACCAGTACCACCTTTCTCTATTTGAACTACATCTTCTTTTAGTCATAGTAGACCAATTAGGGTTTGCCAATTATGAGGATCTTCAGGTTTTAATTGTATTCCAGCACTTTCTGGAGCATTTAAAAGAAATAGTTCCAGAATTTATTATATGAGTCATAGTATTATTAAATGAAGAATCTAGGTTAGAAAAAAACCAAAAAGCTATTTGGTTTATATTTGTAGAAGTACCTGCTTCATTTTTTTATAACTTCAATTATCTTCTCAGCATTTTTAACTTCAGCATAAGCTACTTTATCTGACTTATATGATGCCCCTTCTCCATTAAATCCTGGTTGGTCATTAGCTGAACCTTGTAAATCTATACCCATGTTTTTATTTCCATATAGATTAATAGTTCCTTCCATTTTGAATTTTGAGGGCATTTTGTGGTTCATCTACAACTATAGCTCTTGTATCATCTCTTCTTACATTAATTGTTCCTGTATCAGGCAAAGTTACATTTCCATCAACTCTACCAAAAGTAAAGAAATTTCTTACATCTTTATTTACAGTATCTACATCATAAGATTTTTTTGTTCCAGAAGGAAAAAGATTATCTACTCCTGTTTGGCTATTATTTATTTTTTTCTGTTCCCTAGTTTGCATTTATAGTAGGTGCAACAGAAAAAGCCACTAGTTTAGGTGTTTCTACAATTGGAGCTGATACACTTTGCTGTTGCTGGTGTGTCTATATTTAAAACATTAATAGCTGGTCTTTGCAACATTAACACTTACATTAGGTCTTTGCTGGTGCACTGAGGCTTAGTTACATTAACACTTATTGTTGGTGCACTTGGTGCATCTGGTGCTGTTATGTTTAAAAGCCTCTATTTCTATTTTGTCCTATATTAGGTAATTTAATTGTTGGAGCTTCTTCTGAGCTTAGCTATATAAGATTTTACTGTTAATCCTTTTTGGATCCTTTTAATTCAAATTTTGGTGGCTGAACATCAAGAGGATCCTTTTCTATCTTTTTTTAGGATTAACCTTTGCAAATATTTCAACATCAGTTGGTTTTTTTCTTTTTACATATCTAAGATCTACCAAACCATATCTATTTCTTCCATTAACTGATGAAGATATAGCTCCATTTTTATTTACAGTTTTCCTAGTATACTTGATGAAGAACCCTAGCCCTCCTGGTTTTTCCTACTAATAGAGGGAACCTTGTGGTCTTTCACTATCTTCTCCATCACTTGCATTTATTGTTTTCCAATCATATCTTGTATAATAACTTTCAAATCTATAACGTTCACTTTTTATCTCCAGTTCCTCTTTCTCTACCATGAAGATCAGTGAAAAGATATCCTATCCCAAATTGCCAAGATGCCCAAGGAGATTTTTACAACTTGATTTCCTTGTTCCATCAATTGAATTAGTTCTAATCTTAAAGCTTCTATAGATTTTGTATTTTTCTAATCTGACCCCTTTTATTTTTATCTTGTAGATTATCTACAGAATCTTTAATTCCTCTCTTGTTACTACTCCTGTATAATTAGCTGTATCTAATTCAGTGCTTACATCTGCTGAAAAAGCATTTAAACCCATCATTAAAAAACAAAATTGCCAGTCCTATTGAATATTTAACACTTTTGTATCTCTTTGCAATAGAACGTAAATCTTTTTCAATTTTCTGCAAATTCCTGTTCAAATTTCTCTCCTCCTATTAATTAATTCTATTTAACTCTGTATAGACAATTATAGCTTTTTATTACAGTTTTGTCAATATTTTTGAATATTTTTCGCTATTTTTTTGAAATCAAAACAAAAAAATACCACTGATTTCACTCAATGGTATTTATAATCATTACAATTATATAAATTATGTACATTATTTTTATTTATTATTTAGTTTTACTTCTTGATTATTTTTATACATTGCTTGTTCTACAACTTTTTCCATTTTCATCGTATCTTTTAACAAGCCCTTCTACTGAACCATGTAAATATGGTATTTCCATTTCTAATTTTCCATCTTCTGAGTAACCTTTCATCAATCCTTCTTCTTTATCATTTTTGAAAATTACTTGGCTTAATAGTCTTCCATTTGGATAATATTTCTTAGAAAGTCCTTCTCTTTTTATCATTAACATAATTTGTTTCGTACTCTAACTTTCCTTCTTTATTATATTGTTTTACTAAACCATTAACAACATCATTTTGATATGGTACTTCTATAATTAATTTTCCTTCTTCTGAATAATGTCTTTCAATACCATTTCTTAAATCATTTTATTAGTTACTTCAAACTCTAATTTTTCCACTTGGATAATAGCCTCTTTCTATACCTTCCATAAGACCATTTATATAGTTTTTCTTCTTTTTTTCACTTTTCCATCTTCACTATATACAAATGTTTTACCATTTAATTTTTCCATCTTTAACTTCCAAAAGTAGCTTCTACTCTTCCATTTGGATATTTCTTCTCAACTACACCTGTAAATGGTGTTTGTTGCCCTTTAAGATATATCTTTTCTTCTTTTACTTCAACTCTTTCTATTGCAATTTTTTTCTGCTGAAAAATACTACAACTGAAAGTAATACAAATAAAGCTTGCTAATATTTTTCATTAGACCTCCTATTTTTCTTATTTCTCCATTATATTTATCTTTTGATTAATTCTAAAATAGCAGTCATAGCTTTATCTATGTCTTCATCTGTAAGAGTTCTATTTTTTTATCTCTTAAAACTATACTCATAGCAACAGATTTTTTTATCTTTTATCAATTTTATCTCCTGAATATACATCAAAGATATCTATTTTTTTCAATAAGATTAACTTTCTTCTTAATTTCTTTTACCATTTCTCCAACTAAAACAGCTCTATCTAAAGTTATAGCTAAGTCTCTTAGTACTTCTGGATATTTACTTATTGTTTCATAGTTTACTTTTATCTTAATATATTTTTAGTAAACTTGTTAGATTAAGTTCTGCAAAAGAAAACTTTTTCTCTTTTTTTATTCCAAAGTAATTTTACTAAGTTAGGATGAAGTTCTCCTAAAACTCCTATAACATCTTCTCCTATTTTTATTTCAGCACTCGCTCCTGGGTGGAAGTTTTTATTATTAGTCAATCTAGTTAAAGAATATTTTTGTAACATTTTAATCTTTCTAGTAAAAATTCTAAATATCCTTTTAAAATCATAGAAACTGTAGTCTGATTTAGATTGATTCCATAGATTTTTCTTCTCTACCAGATAAGATTAAAGCTATTTTTAAATCTTCAATAGCTAGACCATTTTGTCCTTCTCCTAGCTTTTTTTAAATGTTTTACTTATTTCAAATAGTTTTTAAATCTGTTTGATTTCTATTTATATTATCTCTAACATTAGCTATTAAACTATATAGTAAAAGTTGGTCTCATAACAGCCATATCTTCACTTAGAGGATTTTTTTATTTCTATAACTTCTTCCATAAAGTTAAATAATTCTTTTGTGAATTTAGGTATAAAACTATAGTTTATAACTTCATTTAAAACCTAATTCTTTTAAAATTTCTCTAACTATTCTTGAGATTTTTGAAATTAGTATTTTCTTACTAGATTCTATTGACATTACAGGCATTTTTAGCTTCTATATTGTCAAAACCATACATTCTGATAACTTCTTCATAGATGTCTGCTGGTCTTGTTAAATCCGCTCTATAGCTAGGTGGAATTAAAAGCATAGTTCCGTCTCCTAGTGGTTTTAATTCAATGTCCAGATGAGTTAATATCTTTCCAACTTCATCATATGTTAAAGTTTTTTCCTATGAATTTATTTAATTTTTTTCTAAATTTAATGATATTTCAGCTCTCTTAGGTTTTTCTACATATTTATCTATAACTTCAGATAGAACTTCCCTTCAGCAACTTCAGCAAGTAAAGAAACAGCTCTATTCATTACAGTAGCTAGATTTTTCTACGTCCATTCCTCTTTCATTTCTATATGCAGAATCTGTAAAAATTCCTAATTCTCTTGACTCTCTTCTTATATTTTCAGGTGTGAAATAGAGCAACTTCAACAAAGATATTTTTAGTGTCATTATCTATTTGAGTGTTTTGTCCTCCTATTACTCCTCCTATTGCTATAGCTTTTTCATCATCAGCTATTACAAGTTCTCTATTTTTAAGAACTCTTTCAACTCCATCAAGAGTTGTAATTTCTTCATTTTCTTTAGCGACTCTTATTGTGATATTTCCTTCTACCTTATCTAAATCAAAAAGCATGCATAGGGTTGGTTATATTCAAACATCACAAAGTTTGTAACATCAACTACGTTATTTATAGGGTTTAATCCCATAGCTCTGATTCTAGTTTTTTTAACCATTCAGGTGATTCTTTTTATTTTTAACATTCTTTATTACTCTACCTAAATATCTTTTTACATCTTTCTTTATCTTCTATATTTACTTTTTATTACTGTATTTATAGATTCAATAGTTTCTGCTATTTCTATAACAGGGTATTTAACCTTTCTATTATAGTAGCGACAACTTCTCTTGCTATACCTATATGGGATAAACAATCTGGTCTATTAGGTGTGATTTCAAGTTCAAATATTACATCGTTTAATCCTGCATACTCTCTATATTCTTTTTCCTATAGGAGCATCTTCAGGAAGTATTATTATTCCTTCACTTTCTTTTGCAAGACCTAACTCTGCATCTGAACATAACATTCCAAATGATTCTACATCTCTTATTTTACTCTTTTTTATTTTAAAGTTTCCAGGTAAAAACTGCTCCTATCTTAGCAACAACTACCTTGTCATTTTAATTTATGATTTGTTTGCACCACAAATTATTTTGTAAAGGTTCTTCTTCTCCCACATTTACTTTTAATAGAGTTAATCTATCAGAGTTTGGATGTTTGTCAAACTCAACTATTTGCCCTATTACAACATTTCCTAAATCTTTTCCTTGGATATCTATAGCTTCAACTTCTTGTCCTATCATAGTTAAGGCATTAGCTATTTCTTCCACACTTTCTTTTTATATCCACATATTGTTTTTAACCAATTTAATGATATTAACATTAATACTCCCTCCAATTTTTAAATGATATGAATAATGAGATTATTTTTATATCTCTACTTAAATTGTTTTAAGAACCTCATATCATTTTCAAAAAATGCTCTCAAATCTCCAATACCGTGTCTAAGCATAGTTACACGTTCTATACCTACCCCAAAGGCAAAACCATTCACTTCATCAGGATTAAGTCCTACATATTTTAGAACTTCTGGGTCTACCATTCCACAACCCATTATTTCTATCCAACCACTATCTTTACATAGTCTGCAACCTTCTCCATGACAAATCATACATTCAACGTCCATTTCAGCACTAGGCTCTGTGAATGGGAAGAAATGAGGTCTAAATCTTACTTTTCTATCTCCAAAAACTTCTTTTACAAAGTGAGTTAATATTCCTTTTAAGTCTGCGAAAGATATATCTTTTCCAACAACTAAACCTTCCATTTGATGGAACATAGGTGTATGAGATATATCATAATCTGGTCTGTATACCTTACCAGGACAAATCATTCTAAATGGAGTACCATGTTCAAGCATATATCTTATTTGAACTGGTGATGTTTGTGTTCTTAACACAATAGAATCATTTAAATAGAATGTATCAGTTAAATCTCTTGATGGGTGAGTTTTAGGAATATTCAAAGCATCAAAATTGTATTCAACAGTTTCTATTTCTGGTTCATCAACTATATCAAAGCCCATTTTTGAAAAGATATTTTTCATAAGCTCCATAGTTTCATTGATAGGATGTATTGTACCGTAGTTATATTTTTGTTCCAGGTAAACTTACATCAATTATTTCACTTTCTATTCTTTCATTTAATTCTTTTTCTTTTAAAGCCTTATTTTTTTCATCTAATAAATTACTTATTTTTCTTTAACTTCATTTATTATTTGTCCAATCTTAGGTCTTTCCTCTGCTGTAAGGTCTTTCATTTTTCTTAGATAAGTCTGTAAAGATTCCCTTTTTCCCCATATAGTTTACTCTAATTTCTTCAAGTTTTTTTGAAGAGTCTTAGATTCTTCTATATGTTTTTTTGTATTTCTTCCTTAACTTTTTAGAATTTCTTCTTTTCATTTTCCAACTTTCCTCCATTTATTAAATGTGTTAGAACACTCGTGGCTCTAGCACTCGTTAGGAGTGTTAGCCGTGAGTAGTTCACAACTAGTGCTTGTGAAACAATTGTATATTACCATCTTTTAAAATAATAAAGGCCATATCTTCCATCTTCTGTCGCTCCTGGATTAAAAAAGTATCTCATCTTCATAATATTCTATATATGGTTTATGAGTGTGACCAAAGATGACAAGATTAGCTTTTTAATTTTTTTAGCCATCTCTTTTATAGAATTTGAGACTTCTTTTTTTACATCGTAAAGATGTCCATGAGTTAAAAACTTTTTTCCTTCTATTTCAAAAATATTCTCTTCACTATGACTTCTTTCAAAAATCACAATTTCCCTTTTACCATATAGTAAGTAGCTTCTGGGTGGACATAGCTAAGATCATCTATGTCCCCTATCCCATCACCAGCGACTATAACTATATCAGGTTTTTCTTTTTTTCAAAAATTTTTAATGCCTTATCAAAAATATGAATGTGAATCCGATAAGACTAGAATTCTCTTCATTTTTCTCCAATCTAATCTTCTAATTCTTCTTCTTCTTTTTTTAATTTTTGTGATTCTTTTGCAACTTTTTCTTCATCTGCAACCTTCATAATTCTAACACCTTGTGTTGCTCTTCCAATACGAGATATTTCACTTATAGAAGTTCTGATAACTATTCCATTAGAAGTTATACACATAAGTTCTTCATCTTCAGTAACTTCAAGTACAGAAACAACTTTACCAGTTTTTTTCACTTGCCTTTAAGTTTATAACTCCTTTCCCTCCTCTGTTGTATTGAGGGGTACTCATCAAGGCTAGTTCTCTTACCATAACCATTTTTCAGTTATAGTTAAAATATCAGTTTCAGGATTTTTAATAAGCATAGCTGACACAACTGCGTCCCCTTCTCTCAGAGTTATAGCCTTAACCCCTTGAGTACTTCTTCCTGTAGGTCTTATTGTATCAGTTAAGAATCTTGTACAATATCCATCATGAGTAGCTATCAATATTTCTTCTTTAGTTACATCTTCTATTAGACCAACAAAGATTATATCGTCATCTTCTTTAATCTTTTATAGCTATTAAACCTGAATTATTGATATTTTTAAATTCTCCTAAAGAAGTTTTCTTTATTAAACCATTTTTAGTTATAAAGACAATTTCTTTTTCTGGAAGGAATTCTTTTATTACTATAGTATCACTTACTTTTTCACCTTCTGAAAGATTTATTATATTGCTTAATAATCTTCCTCTTGATTGTTTAGATAAATCAGGTATTTCATAAGCTCTTATATTATATACCTTTCCTTTATCAGTAAATATCATCATAGTATCAAGAGTTGAAGCTGTTATTATCTTTTCAGCATAGTCATCTTCAATAGTGTTAAGGGCTGATACTCCTCTTCCACCTCTTCTTTGTGCCTTATACTTGCTTGCTTCTATTCTCTTTTACATATCCTTTATTAGTATATGTAATAATGATTTCTTCATCTTTTATTAAATCTTCAGGAAGAATTTCCATTCTTTTCTTCTTCAATTTGAGTTCTTCTCTTATCATTATATTTTTTTCTTTAAGTTCTAACAATTCTTTTTCATTATTTCATATATCTTAGAATTATCAATCAAAAACTTCTCTTAATTCCTTTATTAAAGCTTCAATTTCTTTTGTATTCATTATCGATTTTTCTCTTTCCAAACCTGTCAATCTTTGTAATTTCATATCAAGTATTGATCTAGCTTGAATATCTGTAAATCCATATTTTTCAATTAATTGTTCTCTTGCAACTGTACCATCAGAAGATGCTCTGATAAGTTCAATTATTCTATCAATATTTTCTAAAGCAATTTTGATACCCTTTTTAAAAATATGAGCTCTCTTTTTCTGCTTTATCTAAGTCAAATGCTGTTCTTCTTGTGATAACTTCAAATCTATGTTTGATATATTCATTCAACATTTCTTTTTAGATTTAAAAACTCTTGGTACATTATTTACTAAAGATAGCATTATAACACCAAAAAGTAGTTTGTAAATCTGTATATTTATATAGCTTATTTAGAACAAGTTCAGGTTCTTCGCCTTTTTTTAACTTCAATTACTATTCTTATTCCTTCTCTGTTTGACTCATCTCTTAAATCTGAAATTTCAGTTATTTTCTTTTCTTTAACTAAATTTGCTATTTTTTTCGATTAGATTAGCCTTATTTAATTGATATGGAATTTCACTTACTATTATATTAGCTTTCCCATTCTTTTTGCTCTTCTATATCTACTTTTCCTCTTACTTTTATCTTACCTCTACCTGTTTTATAGGCTTCTATAATTCCAGCTCTACCATCTATTATAGCTCCTGTTGGAAAATCAGATTCATTTTTATAAAGTTCATTAGTTCTAAAATTTCTATGTCTTTATTATCTATTAAAAGCAAGAATACCATCAACTAATTCTCCTAAATTATGAGGAGGTATGTTGGTTGCCATACCAACTGCTATTCCTATTGCTCCATTAAGAAGTAAATTAGGGTAATTTTGCTGGTAATACTGTAGGTTCGTCTAAGGAATCATCGAAAGTTCTTTTCTCCAATCTATAGTATCCTTATCGATATCTTCTAATAGTTCAGCAGTTATTTTTCCATTCTTGCTTCAGTATATCTCATTCTTTGCTTTGCTGAGTCTCCATCTATAGACCCAAAGTTTCCATGACCTTCAACTAAAAGATATCTATAGTTGAAATCTTGTGCCATTCTTACCATTGTTCCATAAACAGCTAAATCTCCATGAGGGTGATACTTACCCTAAAAACTTCCCCAACGATTCTGGCAGATTTCTTAAATGGTTTATCATTAGTCATTCCCATTTCGTTCATAGCAAATAGTATTCTTCTATGAACAGGCTTTGAGACCATCTCTTACATCTGGTAATGCTCTACTTACTATAACACTCATCGAGTAATCCAAGTAAGATTCTTTTAACTCTTCTTCAATGTACCTATTATCAACATTTGACATTTATATTTCCTCCATTAACAAAAATATCATAAATAAGTAAATTATAAAATAAACGAACTACGAATGACGAATTTTATCGTGAAATGCTATGCTAGTGAGCGTTAAAAAGCAAGTGTTTGAGTTGATTTATCAACGAGTTTTTGCTGTAGCGAACGATTAGCATTTAGATTAAAAATTCAGTCTCAGTAGGAGTTATTTTATAATTACTTATAATATTTTTATTATATATCAATATTTTTTTACATACTCTGCATGTTCTTCTATAAATTCTCTTCTTGGTTCAACTTTATCTCCCATAAGTTTATCGAATAGCATATCTGCTTCTCTTGCATTATCTATTGATACCTTTAGAGTAATCTTCCATCTGGGTTCATTGTTGTTTCCCAAAAGTTGTTCAGGGGTTCATTTCTCCTAGCCCTTTATATCTTTGGATAGTATATTTTTTTATTTTCTTGGTTCATTTTGTGCTAAGACATTTTTAATTCTAAATCATTGTAAGCATATATAATTTGCTTACCTGATGCTACTTTTATATAGTGGAGGACAAGCAATATATATGTTTCCTTCAGTGATTAAGTCTTTCATATATCTATACAAGAATGTTAAAAATCAATGTTCTTATGTGAGCACCGTCAACATCGGCATCGGTCATAAGTATTATTTTTCCATATCTCAATTTTTGATATATCGAATGTTTCTCCTATACTTGTTCCAAATGCAGTTACCATAGCTCTTATTTCTGAGCTTTCTAATGATTTATGTAATCCTGCTTTTTCAACATTTATTATCTTTCCTCTAAGTGGTAAGATTGCTTGATTATATCTATCTCTACCTTGTTTTTGCAGAACCTCCAGCTGAATCTCCTTCGACTATAAAGATTTCACATTCTTCAGCTTTTTTTAGAAGTACAATCTGCTAATTTTTCCTGGAAGAGATCCAACTTCTAAAAACTGATTTTTCTTAAAAACTAATTCTCTTGCTTTTTGAGTCGCTTCCCTAGCTTTCTTAGAATTTAATATTTTTCAATAACTATTTTTAGTTATAGCTGGATTATCTTCTAAGAATATTTTTTTAAACTATTTGAAACAATAGAATTTACTATTCCTGAAACTTCAGAGTTTCCTAATTTTTCCTTTAGTTTGTCCTTCAAATTGCGGTTGAGGTATTTTTTTGTTGATACTATTGCCACAACTCCTTCTCTTATATCATTTCCCATAAGTTTACCATCTTTATCTTTTAGTAAACCTTGAGCCTTACCTACATCATTTATAACTTTTGTTAAAGCTGTTCTAAATCCTTGAACATGTGTTCCACCTTCATGAGTATTGATATTATTAACAAAAAGAATAGATAGTTTCATTTTGTGAAGTAGTATAAGTAAATGTTACATCTACCCCACATTATCTTGTTCTGCTGAAACATAGAAAAGCTTATCTATAATAGTTGCTTCTTCTTTTACAATTTCATTTAAGAAATCTAGGATTCCTCCATCAAATTTATAAGTTTCTTCTTTCTTTTCTTCTTTTCTTAAATCTGAAAGAGTTATAGTTAATCCTCTATTTAAATAAGCTAATTCTTTTTTAATCTATTTGAAAGAGTAAAATAGTTATATATCAATGTCTCAAAAAAATATCTCCATCAGCTTTAAATCTTACTGTTGTACCATGTTCACTAGCTTCACAAGAACCTACTATCTTAACATCTTCTTCAGGTTTTCCTCTGTGGTATTTTTGATAATATACATTTCCTTCTTTTCTAACTTCAACTTCTAACCATTCAGAAAGTGCATTAACTACAGAAACTCCAACTCCATGTAGACCTCCTGAAACCTTATAGTTATCATTTTCAAATTTTCCACCAGCATGTAGAACTGTTAAAACGATTTCTAGTGCAGACTTTCCATACTTAGGGTGGATATCTGTTGGAATTCCTCTACCATTATCAACAACTTCTATTATGTTGTCTGGAAGAATTTTCACATCTATTTTATTACAATAACCAGCTAAGGCCTCATCTACAGAGTTATCAACTATTTCCCACACCAAATGATGTAGCCCTCTTTCCGATGTTGTACCTATATACATACCTGGCCTTTTTCTAACAGCTTCTAGACCTTCCAGAACTGTTATATTCTGTGCTTCATAACTCATTTTTTCCTCCATTAATAAAAGTTAAGAAATTCCCTTAACTTTTTATTTTTATATCTTCTATTTCAAACTTTATTTCCAAACTTTCCATTATTTCATTTATTAATTTTTTTGTTTATTTTGCAAAAATATAATGCTTTAATACAGAATCATAGCTTTTTAATATAAATAATCTTTTCATTAAAATCAATAACAGTGCTAATTTCAGCTAATTCTGAAAAATAGTTCTTTCCACTTTTTCTCTTAAAAATCATAAGTTTTTATCTTATCTTCATTTTTCGATTGCAGATATTGCTATATCACTTATTGACATTATTTTTCATCTTCTATAATCCCTTTTTCAACATAGAAATTTTTAGCCTCTATATCTAATTTATCTGTTGAACTTATTAAAACCTGTATGTCTCTTTTTATTGAAAAATTCTAATATTGACTTTCTTCTATCTTCATCAAAATATGAAGTTATATCATCAATAATAACGACAGGATTTTTCTTTTTCTATTTTTCTTTATTATCTCAATTTCTGAGAGTTTTAAAGAAAAATATTATAGATTTTTTGCACTTGTGAGGCTGAGATTTTTAGCTTCATAGCCATTTAAAAAGAAATTTATAGTCATCTTTATGTAGATATACAAGAGAAAATTTATATCTATCTTCCTGATGTTTCTTTTTGTAAAAATCTCTTTTTTTGTAAACTTTCCTGTATCATTTCAACAGTTACTTTTTCCAGTCTTATCCAGATTTGTTTCATATTTTAAATTTAACTCTTGCTCTATATTAAAAAGTTTTCTATATTGTAAATTCAATATAATAGAAAGACTTTTTACATATTCTAACCTTATAAAAATAATATAGGAAGCATATTTAATAAATTCTTTCTCATAAACAGCAAATTCTTCAGTATTTCTTTTTATTTTCTTTCAGATATTTATTTCTAATTTTTAAAAGTTTATCATAATTTTTTTAGATTATTTAAATATTCCTTATCTATCTGAGAAATCTCAATATCAAAGAAATCTCTTCTATTTTTAGGTGAGACCATTGATAAGAATGATATCTTCAGGTATATAAGCAATAATATTAATTTTTCCATAGAAATCTGTTTGACTTATTCTTTTTATTGAAGAAAAAAACTCTTTTTGGCTCAGGTATATTTTTAAATCTCACTGAAATCTTATTATTAGCAATATAATCACTATATGAAATTGAGAGATGAACTCATCAAAATTATATTTTTATCATCTCCGCAGTTTTTCTTAGTTTTGAAACTTATACCTGTTGAACTATAGTATATTGCTTCTAATAGACTTGTTTTTCCCTGAGCATTTTACCATAGAAAACATTTATTTTTATCTGATAGCTCTACTGAAGTATTTTCTAAATTTCTAAAATTAAGGTAACTGATATTAGATATTTTCAAGACAGCACCTCAATTATTCCACTATATATGTTTTACCAAATATTTCAACCTTGTATTCAGGATAAATTTTTCTACCTCTTCTTGTTTCTACTTCATCATTAACTTTTACTTTTCCATCTAAAATAACTTCTTTAGCTTCTGAACCACTATCTACGGCAGAAATCCATTTTAAAAATTGATCAAGTTTAATGAATTCAGTTGAAATTTTAACTTTTTCTATATTTTTCATAATCCACTTCCTTATTTTTAGCCTGTCTTATAGTTTATCACATTTTTTTGCTATTTGTCATTTTGGTTTACATTTTCTAAAATTTCAGAATATTCAGCTTTTAAAATTTTCATTATAGATGTTTCCTATCATTTTTATAGTACATAGTTTTACTAAAAGTTTTTACATTTAATATGACATCTATATTATTATTATCCACCTCTTTTTTTATATTTTCTAAAGCTTTTTCTTCTATATTATTTTTAGTTTCTTCATCAAAAAGAGATAATATCTTCTCAAATTACTTTCTTCTATATTGTATATTTTTCGCCTACTTTGTCAAGCTTTTCGTTTTTTTACTTCTACCTTCTCTTCTAGCAGTAAAGTTTTTATCTTCAAGTTTTTCTTCAAGAAAGTTATTTTTCTGTCATTATTTCTTTAATATTTGAAATTTTTCCATTCCTTTCTAGCTTGTTTTATTTGATTCTTACTTTTTTTAATCCTTTTACCTTTGCTGACATTTTTCAAAAATAGTCATGTTGATATTATTAACTTTTTACTACCTTTTTCCGCCAATATTCTTTTAATATTCCACTGATATAATTAGGTAAACCTATTTCTATATTTTTTTGTCCATATGAATAAGAATGTTTAAAAACTCTCTTTAACATTTCTTCTCCATCTTCAGCTAAAATTTTCTTAATTTTCTTATCCACCCAAAGCATTCCATTTAGGAGAAATTTTTCGGATTTTTCTTTTGGCTTTATTTATTAAATATTCTATATTATCTTGATAATCAATATCAGCATTAAGATCTATTACTTCCTCAACCCCATCTATATTTTTCTTTTGACTATATTCTTTTCGTTTTTTTCTTAATAAATTCAGACATATAGCAGTCAGCCATCTCTTTCCTTATTGAAAACATAAGCTATATAGTAAGTCTTTTTCATCTTTTATCATATCTTTCTTCAAAACTCACTATATACTCTAATTCTAAAGAGTACATCAAATGCTTTTTAAAAATTCTTGTTAAAACCGGCTTCATTCTATTTAAATAATATTCCTTAACCCCATTTTTTTATAATTTTTTTCAACTCTTTTGCTCCATCTTTAATGGGATAATATTTGCTAAGGTTCTAACATTAATTTACCTTTATTATTTTTATATCTTATCTTACTTATATATTTTGTATATTCTTGAAGCTATAGGGTCTTTTTATCATAATTTCAAGTAAATTTTTTTGTGTTATATTTTATATATCTTTTACTTTTTATCTTATTTACAATATTTTTTTATTCAACACAACCCTATAGAAAATTTTCTTTCCTACTTTCATTTTTTTGATAATTTAAAAAGTTGGAAAGAACTATCCTCAAATTTATTTTTTTCCAAATTTAGTGTGATTAGAAATTTCAAATTGATAGATAGTATTTTTAAATTTTTAAGAGCTTGTTCAACCTTAGAGTAATAAGTTCTATTCATCTTGTTACCTAAGAAATTTACTATGAAGTCTGAAATTTCAAATTCTATAGCAACTTCTTCATTTTTCAACTTGTTGAGGACTTTTCTCTTGATACATAGAAATTAAAAAGTATAGATTTTTCTCTTCAAATATAGAAGGTTGAAAAACTTTATCTTTTTATCTTTAGGAATAAGTGTACTATACATAGTTACTCCTAGATCCTCAAAAAGTATATTTAAAGTTTATTCTCTTGTTTTTGCTTCTGTGGAGTAAAAAGGAAAAATATATCATCTCAATTGGTATATTGATAAAATTTTTCCTGTAAATTTAAATAATTTCCTGTCTCTCTTATGTAAATTTCTTGTACTTCGATATCAGGAACTTCTTTATTTTTCTATTTTTATATCTTTCACATTCTCAAACTTCATTAAATCATCAACAAGAGAACCTGTCTTAGAAACTTCAAAATTTTCTACTTCTATAAGTTCAACATCTTCTTTTTCTCATCTTGTTCTACTTTTTCTTTTTCATATCAAAATCTCCATCTAATATATTCTTGCAATATTTTTAAATGTATATAATCAATAATAAAAAAATATCACAAAAATTTTTAACATATTTTTGTATATATTCAATAATAATATTTTTGATTTTTTTATCTATCATATTTTTGTGAGATTTAAAAATTTTATATTCGTATACAAGTTTGAAAATAAATGAAATTATTATATGTATATATATAATAATAATTTCATTTAACTTATAATCTATCGTAGAAAAGCTTTTATAAATTTTTAAACTTTGAAATATAACAGAAAATTTATATGTATATTAACAGTAATAGTTTTGTAAAAATTAATTTTCTTTTTAATTTCAACTTAAATATTTTTTTCTTAATCAAAAATATATTAGAAAATAATACTTTTTAAAGTTTTGTATATGGATAAAAAAATAATTAAACTTTTTGTCCTTTTTCTCTATATAAATTCTAACTTTTAATCTCATCATAATACTTCACTACATATAACATAAATTACTAATTACATAACTAAAAATTTAAAAATTTTCTAATTAAATATTAAATAAATACTTGACAAATTCATAAATAACTTGTAAAATTCTAAACTGAATACAGTAGATTTTTGGAGGTGAATATATATGAAAAAGAACATTTCAACCAAATCAAAGAAAAAAAGAAAAAGATCATGGTTTTAGAGCTAGAATGTCAACTAAAAATGGAAGAAAAGTTTTTAAAAAGAAGAAGAGTTAGAGGAAGAGCTAAATTATCAGCATAAAAGCCCAGTGATTAAAAACACTGGGTTTTTACCTAGATTTTTATTTTTGGAGAAATGATGAATACTTTAAAAAGAATGGAGAGTTTCAAAATATATACAAGCTTGGAAATAAATATTTTTGGTAATTACTCTCTTATTTTTTAATAAAAATAAGTTAGATTATTCAAGATTTGGGTTTGTTGCAAGTAAAATAGGAAAAAGCCTTTTTGTAGAAATAGAATCAAAAGACTATTTAGAGTATATAAGATTAAATATAGAAAAAAATTAAATGCTAACTATGATATAATTATAGTAGCTAAGAAAAAAAGCTGGAGAAATTATAGAAACTATTAAATATCAAGATATGAGAAAAAAGACTTAAATAGAGTTTTTAAAAATTCTAAAATTATTTAGGAAGAATAATGAAAAATATTTATATTGCTTATAAGATTTTTATCAGAAATTTATTTCTCCATTATTCCCAGCCAAATGCAGATATTATCCAACTTGTTCTCAATACACTTTAGAGGCAATTCAAGAATATGGAGCAATAAAAAGGAACATATTTAGGAATAAAAAGAATATTAAGATGTCATCCCCTTTCATGAAGGTGGTTATGATCCAGTACCAAAAAGAAAAAAATAGAAGATTCGGAGGAAAAAGAGAAAGAATGAGTTATCTTTATAATTTATTAAAACAATTTTTAGCACTACTGCTAACTACTACAGATAAATATGTAGGGAAATTTTGGAGTTTCAATAATAGTAGTAACTATCTTAATTAAAATTGCCTTATTACCTTTAACATTAAAAGCAAGATAAGTCAATGAAAGAAATGAAAAAAATTCAACCTGAATTAGAAAAAAATTAAAAAGAAAAAAATATGCTAATGATAAGCAGATGTTAAATATAAAAAAACTATGGAACTATACAAAAGAACACAAAAGTAAATCCATTAGGGAGGATGTTTACCACTATTACTTCAACTTCCTATATTATTTGCTTTATTTGGAGTTTTAAGAAGTGGTATTATACCAGCAGATTCATCGTTCTTATGGTTAAAATTACCTGAACCAGATCCATTTTATGTATTACCAGTTTTTAAAATGGAGCTGTATCTTTCTTTCAACAAAAAATTAATGGGATCAGCTGATAGTAATCCTCAAATGAAAAAAATATGATGTATATTTTTCCAATAATGATGATAATGATTTTCATATAAAAATGCCATCAGGATTACAACTTTATTGGTTGACATCAAGTGTCTTAGCTGTTGTTCAACAATACTTTATAATGAAAAAAAGGAGCTTAGTATGGAAAAAAACAATAGAAATTAAAGCTATTGATAAAGAAAAAAAGCCCTTAAAAGAGCATTAAATATTTTTAGGGGTAGAACTTACTGATAATGAAACGGTCGATATAGTAGAAAAAGTTGCCCCACGTAAAAAAATTCTTTGGACTATTTGGAACTGAACCAGGACTATATGAAGTTTCAATAAAGGCTAAAGTTGTAGAAAGCTGAGAAAAAAAGAAGTTAAAGGAACATAAAAGAGCATAAACCTCATGTACATAAATTTGAAAAAAAGAAAAACAGAGAAGCATGTAAAAAACTGAAAAGATTGAAAAAGCCTGAGAAAGCTGAAAAAAAGTAGAAAAACAGAAAAGATCGATCACAGTGAACAAGAGAAAGAAATTTCAGAAAAAAAGTTGCTTTTTTTGTCGAAAAATGAAGCTAGACATAAAATATAAAGATTAAAAGAGTTAAAAGAAAGAGTTTATGTTGTAGAATTTTTTTGGGAAAGATAATGCCTTTAATAATAGGGCAAAAAGGTAAAAACTTTAAATAGTTTTGAATATCTTTTAAATTCAATGATAAAAAAATTGTAAAATTGAAATAGATGTTGAAAAGTTTAAAGAAAAAAGAAATGATACTCTAAGAGTATTAGCAAAAAGAATGGCAGAAAAAAAGTTTCAAAAAAACAGGAAAGACTGTAAGACTTAATGCTATGCCACCAAGAGAAAGAAAAAGTTATACATGAAGTTGTTAACAAATATCCTGATTTGGACACTTTCAGTGAGGGAAGAGATCCAAAGAGATATATAGTTATAAAAAGAAAAAGATAGAAAAAGTGAGGTTAAGAGTATGTTATTAGATACTATTGCTGCTATTTCTACTCCTAGGGAGAGGGTGGAATTAGTATAGTTAGAATGTCTGGTCAAGATTCTCTTAATATACTTGAAAAAGATCTTCAGAGCCAAAAAGTAAAAAAAGTTAGTGAATTAAAAAAACTATTCTATAAATTATGGTCATATTATTGATAATGAACATATAGTAGATGAAGTTTTAGTTAGTATTATGAAAGCACCTAACACTTATACAAGAGAAGACATTGTTGAAATAAATTGTCATGGGGGATTTCTTGTAACTGAGCAAGTCTTACAAGTTGTACTGAAGAACGGAGCAAGAATAGCTGAAATTGGTGAATTCACTAAAAGAGCTTTTTTAAACGGAAGAATAGACTTAACACAGGCCGAAGCCGTAATAGATGTTATACACGGAAAGACAGAGAAATCTCTGTCTTTATCTTTAAATCAACAGAGGAGACTTAAGAGATAAGATAGCAACAATAAAAAAATCAGTTTTAGATTTAGCTGCACACATCAATGTAGTACTAGATTATCCTGAAGAAGGAATAGATGATCCTGTTCCAGAAAATTTAGTTGATAATCTAAAGAAAGCCTCAGCTGAGATAAAAGATTTGATTTCATCTTATGACAAGGGGAAAAATTATAAAAGATGGAATAAAAACTGCTATTATAGGTAAGCCAAATGTAGGAAAAATCAAGTATATTAAATTCTTTATTGAGAGAAGATAGAGCCATAGTAACTCATATTCCAGGGTACAACAAGAGATATAATAGAGGAAGTTATCAATATAAATGGAATTCCACTATTACTTGTGGATACAGCTGGAATAAGGAATACAGATGATATAGTTGAAAAATATTGGGAGTAGAAAAAAATCAAAAGAACTTATCAATAGTGCTGATTTGATTCTTTTATGTAATAGATACTTCAAGAGAAATAGATGAAGAAGATTTTTAGAATTTATGATATTATCAACACTGATAAAGTTATAGGAATTTTTAAATAAAAATTGATATCAAAAAAAGAAATAGATTTATCTAAATTTCCTAAAATTGATAAGTGGATAGAAATATCAGCACTTTCAAAGATAGGAATTGATAACTTTAGAAGATCAAATCTATAAATATATTATGAATGAAAAATGTGGAAGATAGTTCACAAAAAAATTAGTTATTACCAATGTTAGACATAAGTCTGCACTTGAAAAAAACAAATGAAGCACTTTTTAAATATTATTGAAACTATTGACATGGGATTACCTATGGATTTAATGGCTGTAGATATAAAAGATGCTTTAGATTCTTTATCAGAAGTTACAGGGGAAATTTCAAGTGAAGATTTATTAGATCATATTTTTTTAGTAATTTCTGTGTAGGAAAAATAAAGAATTAAAAAAAGAAATCTAATTAGGGACTACTTGTCTGCCATTAGTGTTTTCGAGAGCTCCACAAAGGCTCTCTCAACAATAATGGACGTCGCAGTAGTCCTATAAAAAAATTAATTTCTTTTTTTATTAACTAGAGTATGAATGAATAGAAGGAAGATGAAGATAATGGATAAGGATTATGATGTTATAGTTGTAGGAGCAGGGCATGCTGGAGTGGAAGCAGCATTAGCAAGTGCAAGACTTGGAAATAAAGTAGCTCTTATAACTCTATATTTAGATACAATTTCAATGATGTCTTGTAATCCCTCAATAGGGAGGACCAGGAAAAGAGTAACCTTGTAACAGAAATAGATGTTCTTGGTGGAGAAATGGGAAGACATATAGATGAATTTAATCTTCAATTAAAAGATTTAAATACAAGTAAAGGACCTGCTGCAAGAATTACAAGAGGGCAGGCTGATAAATATAAATATAGAAAAAAATGAGAGAAAAAGCTTGAAAAAAACTGAAAAATATCAGTTTAATTCAAGATTGTGTAGAAGAAATTCTTGTTGAAGATATTAAAGATAGACAAAATTTATCTTATGAAAAGAAAGTTATAGGAGTTAAAACAAGATTAGGCTTAATCTACAATACTAAGGCTATAGTTTTAGCAACAGGAACTTTTTTAAAAGGAAAAATAGTTATAGGAGATGTAACTTATTCAGCAGGTAGACAGGGAGAGACATCAGCTGAAAAATTATCTGATAGTTTAAGAGAATTAGGGATAAAAAAATAGAAAGATATCAGACAGCAACACCTCCAAGATTAGATAAGAAAACTATTGATTTTTCTCAATTAGAAGAGTTAAAAGGTGAAGAACATCCAAGATATTTCTCAATTTTTACTAAGAAAGAAAAGAATAATACAGTTCCTACTTGGCTTACATACACTTCAGAAGAAACTATTGAAGTTGTTAGAGACATGATGAAGTACTCACCAATAGTTAGTGGAATGGTAAATACTCATGGCCCTAGACACTGTCCATCTATAGATAGAAAAGTTTTAAATTTTCCAGAAAAAGCAAAACATCAAATATTTTTGGAAATGGAATCTGAAAATTCAGATGAAATATATGTAAATGGGCTTACAACAGCTATGCCAGCCTTTGTTCAAGAAAAGATTTTAAGAACTATTAAGGGACTAGAAAATGCTAAAATAATGAGACATGGATATGCAGTTGAGTATGACTATGCACCTGCAAGTCAACTTTATCCAAGTTTAGAAAATAAGAAAGATTTCAGGTCTATTCTTTTCAGGACAAATAAATGGAACTTCTGGATATGAAGAAGCAGCAGCTCAAGGATTTATTGCAGGAGTGAATGCAGCTAAGAAAATAAAGGGAGAAGAGCCTGTAATTATAGATAGAAGTGAAGCATATATTGGAGTTCTTATAGATGATTTAATACATAAGAAAACTCCAGAACCATATAGAGTATTGCCATCAAGAGCTGAATACAGACTTACTTTAAGATACGACAATGCTTTCATGAGACTTTTTGACAAGATTAAAGAAGTTGGAATTGTAGATAAAGATAAAATAGAATTTTTTTAGAAAATTCTATCAATAATGTGTATACGGAGATTAATAATTTGAAAAAAATATTTCTGTTAGTATGAATGATGCAAATAACTTTTTTTAGAAAGTTTAGGAGTAGAAGAAAAAAATTTGTAAAAAGGTGTTAAAGCCTCAGAAATTTTTAAAGATAAAAAGATGTGAAATTATGATGATTTAAAAGGCTTTTCTAAAGCTTAAATGACTATGAAGATTTTTGTAAAAAAATCAAATTGAAACTATGATTAAATATGAAATTTTTTTATAGAAAGAGAAAAATAAACAAATAGAAAAAAATTTAAAAAAAGTTAGAACATATGTATATAGACAAAAAAATATAAACTATGATGATATAAAGGGAATCTCTAATATTGCTAGAGCTGGACTTAATGAAGTCAGACCTCTTTCTATTGGAGAAGCTACAAGAATCAGTGGAGTTACCTCAAATGATATAACACTTATTATTGCTCATATGAATGATAAATAATTATGGAGGGATAAAATGGATGTGTATTTACAAGGTTTCTTAATGGGATTGGCCTATGTTGCACCCATAGGAGTTCAAAATTTGTTTGTTATTAATTCAGCAATTAGTCAAAAAAGAGGAAGAGCACTGTTAATAGCTTTAATTGTAATATTTTTTGATATTACTTTAGCCTTTGCTTGTTTCTTTGGAATAGGTCTATTAATAGATAAGTTGGAATGGTTAAAATTAATAATTCTGTTAATAGGAAGCCTTATTGTTATCTATATTGGTCAAGGACTTATTAGAAGTAAAAGTTCATTTAAAGAAACAGATACAAATATTTCATTGGCTAAGGTAATAACAACTGCCTGTGTTGTAACTTGGTTTAACCCACAAGCAATTATAGATGGAACTATGATGTTGGGAGCATTTAGAGTTAATTTAGTTACAAGTGATGCAACTTATTTTATCCTAGGTGTAGTTTCAGCCTCTTTTGCTTGGTTTACAGGAGTTACTCTATTTGTTTCATTCTTTAGAGATAAAATTAATGATAAAAGTTTTTGAGAGTTATAAATATAGTTTGTGGAGCTATAATAATTTTTCTATGGAATAAAAATTATTATTAAGTTTTTTTATAAATATGTTAAAAGGATAAATATTATATTAAAAGGGACTATAGCAAAAAAAATGTAAAAAATAGTTCGTTACTGAGTAAACTCTTAAGATAAAAAAATCAAGAATTGCGCAAATCAGGAAACTGTTGATCAGACACTCTGATTTGCTCAGCTCATTCTATTTGATTTTTATCTAGAAATTTTACTCAGTAACTGAACTTATTTTTTTTACTTTTTTTTAGTAAATATTTTGACTACAGTCTTTTTTTATTGAAAAAAATTAAAAAAATTTACTATAAATTTTTTTAAAAAAATTCTTATTGTAAACTTTATTGTCTTGTCAATAAAAAAACTTTAGTGTTATAATTGTCTCAGAAAAATTTTTACTATAAAGTATTTTTGGGAGGACTAATGAAAGACAGAATAAAAAAATTACAGAAGGAAAAAAAGATGTTGCAATTTTAGCACATTATTATGTAGATGGAGAAGTTCAAAAAGATTGCTGATTATGTTGGAGATTCTTTTTTTATTTGGCAAAAGACAGCAACAAAATTAAAAAAATAAGACAATAATAATGGCTGGAGTATATTTTATGGGAGAAAGCATAAAAAAATTTTTAAATCCAGATAAAACTAGTACATATGGTTGATATCTATGCTGATTGTCCTATGGCACATATGATAACTATAAAAAAATAAAAAGAAATGAGAGAAAATATGATGATTTAGCAGTGGTTTGTTATATAAATTCAACAGCTGAAATTAAAAGCATATTGTGATGTATGTATAACTTCATCTAATGCACTTAAGATTGTAAGTAAATTAAAAAGAAAAAAATATATTCATAGTTCCTGATGGAAATTTAGCTGCATATATAGCAAAAACAAATAAAAAAACAAAAAAATATTATTTTAAATGAAGGTTATTGCTGTGTACATAATTTAGTGCATTTAGAGAATGTAATAAAAATTAAAAAAAGAATATCCTAATGCAAAGGTTTTAGCACATCCTGAATGTAAAGAAGAAATTTTAAATTTAGCTGATTATATAGGTAGTACAAGTGGAATAATTGAAGAGGCTTTAAAAGATGGAGATGAATTCATAATTGTAACTGAAAGAGGAATACAATATAAAAATATGAAAAAAAGCTCCTAATAAAAAAACTTCATTTTGCAGATACATTAATATGTAAAAAGTATGAAAAAAATACTTTAGAAAAAAATAGAAAATATTTTTATTAAACGGTGGGGATGAATTAGAAGTTGATGATGAAATAGCTAAAAAAAGCTTTAATTCCTTTAGAAAGAATGTTAGAGTTGGCAGGCGATTAAAAATGAAAATTGAAAAATTCAGATGTAGTTATAGTTGGTTCTGGAGTTGCAGGTTTTAATTTGTGCTTTGACTTTATCTAAGAAATTTAAAATAATATTATTAACAAAGAAAAAAACTTCAAGATAGTAACTCTTATCTGGCACAGGGAGGAATATCAGTTTGTAGAGGAAAAGAAGATAGAGAAGAATATATTGAAGATACTTTAATAGCAGGTCACTATAAAAAAATGATAAAAGAGCAGTTGAAATATTAGTAGATGAATCAGAAGAAGCAGTAAATACTTTAATTGAAAAATGGAGTTAAATTTACAGGAGATAAAAAAAGGGCTTATTCTATACAAGAGAGGGAGGACACAGAAAATTTAGAATTCTATATTGCGAGGACCAAACAGGTAAATATATAATGGAAAGTCTTATAGAAAAAAATTTTTAGAAAGAGATAATATAGAAAATAATTGAAGATTGTGAGTTTTTAGATATTATTGAGAAAAGAAAAATACTTGTTTTGGGAATATTGGCAAAAAAGATGAAATATTTGCTATAAAAATCTAAATTTACAGTTCTAGCAACAGGTGGCTTAGGTGGAATATAAAAAAATACTACAAATTTTTTTCCCATATTAAAGGAGATGGGGTCGCAGTAGCTATAAGACATAATATAGAATTGAAAGGATATTTCATATATACAGATACATCCAACAACATTGTATAGCAAAGAAAAATAAAAAGGAAATTTTTTTAATTTCTGAGTCAGTAAGAGGAGAAGGTGCAATACTTTTAAATCAAAAAAATTAGAAAGATTTACAGATGAATTAAAACCACGTGATAAAGTAACAAAAGGCAATTTTAGAAGAAATGAAAAAAAGATAAGTCAGAGTATGAGTGGTTAGATTTTTAGTACAATAAAACTAGATGTAAAAGAAAGATTTCCTAATATTTATAGAAAATTTAATGGAAAAATAATATAGATCCTCTTAAAGATAAAGTTCCAGTAGTTCCTGCTCAACACTATACAATGGGTGGAATTAAAGTAGATATGGATTCCAAAAACTTCAATGAAAAAAATTTATATGCTATTGGTGAAGTTGCTTGTACAGGTGTTCATGGGAAAAAAATAGACTAGCAAGTAATTCATTGTTAGAAAGTGTTGTATTTGGAAAAAAAGAGCTGCATATTCAATTATTGATGAAAATAATATTTCTGTTTATAATGAAATAAAAGGATGATATTTTTTTGAAAAATATAGCAGATAAAAATAATATTAACTGATGAAAAAGAAAAATAAAAAAATATCATAGAAAAAAAGGATAAAAAGAAGATGAATTTGAGAAAAAAATAGATAAATTTCAAATGGATGAATCAATTAGATTAGCATTAAAGGAAGATATTACTTCTGAAGACATAAGTACAAATGCAATTTATAAAAATAGTAGATTGGCAGAAATTTCACTTTATTCAAAAGAAGAAGGAATTTTAGCAGGAATAGATGTATTTAAAAGAGTTTTTGAGTTGTTAGATGATAATGTTGAAATTTATAGAATATAAAGTCAGATGGAGATAAAGCTTTTTAAATAAAGATTTAATATTGAAAAAAATTAAAGCTGATGTAAAAAAACAATATTATCTGCTGAAAGAACAGCTTTGAACTATTTACAAAGAATGAGTGGAATTGCAACTTATACAAGAAAAAAATGGTAGAAGCACTAGATGATAAAAAAATATAAAGTTGCTAGATACTAGAAAAGACTACTCCAAATATGAGAATATTTGAAAAAAATACTCAGTTAAGAGTAGGTGGAGGATATAATCATAGATACAATCTTTCAGATGCTATAATGTTAAAAAGATAATCATATTGATGCTGCTGGCTCTATAACAGAAGCAATAAAATTTGCAAGAGACTACTCTCCTTTTTATTAAAAATTGAAATAGAGGTTGAAGATTTAAAAAGGAGTGGAGGAAGCTGTTAAAAGCTGGAGCAGATATAATTATGCTGGATAATATGGATATAGAAACTACATTAAAAGAGGCTATAAAAAAATTATAAATAAAGCAGGCTATAATAGAATGTTCTGGAAATGTAGATATAAACTAATATAAACCGTTTTTAAAGGATTGGAAATTGACTATATTTCAAGTGGAGCTATAACACATTCAGCTAAAATTTTTAGATTTAAGTTTGAAAAAAATTTGAGGTATGTAGATGATTGAAAGAGAAGAGAGAAAAAGAAAATACTTGAGATATTAAGAGATAGTGAAACTCTTGTTAGTGGGACATATCTTGCAGAATTTTTTTGATGTTTCAAGACAGGTTATAGTACAGGATATAGCAATATTAAAAGCTAAAAAAATATAGATATTATTTCAACTAATAGAGGTTATAGATTACTATCAAAAGGAATAAAAAAAGTTATTAAGGTTAAACATGATGATGCAGAAATTAGAAATGAATTAAATGCTATTGTAGACCTTGGAGCAAGTGTTGAAGATGTTTTTGTTATCCATAAAAACTTACGGGGAAATAAGGGTAAAATTAGATATAAAAATCAAGGAGAGATGTTGATTTATTAAATAGTGCAAGAACACTCGTGACTCTAGCACTCGTAGGGTGTTAGTCATGAGACTATGTACTCGTAGAGTATGAATTGCACGAAGATTTTTAGTAAGCATATAGGGAAACTTGTATGTAGACACGGAGTAAAACCGTGCAACAAAAGAAACTGAATTGCTGGGAACTCTTAAAGCTAGTATAACCACAACATAGTAATCCTACTCTCTAACAGGTTAAGGAGATGGAAGCAGGTGTGATGGTAGCGAAAAGCAGAAAAAAATATACTAGATGATGCAAGGTTAAATCCTAAACATTATGATAATAGACAATCAGCGACTAAGCCTGAAAAGGAAAGTTCAACGACTATCCCTCGTGAGGGGAGTACAATACAAGCGATTGGTATTGGAAGTGGTTTCGCCTAAGGTGTTGAGATACACTATGGATAAGATATAGTCTGTGCTTGTTAGAGATAACAAGAAGTTCAAGGCTAATCTCCTTAATTTATTAAGGAGTGTATATGTCAAAGAGAACTGCATAAGTAGTAGCGCACTTATGTGAACGACACTTCCCACTGTTGTGGGGTTTTAAAAAAACTTTTAAAAAAATGTTTAAAAAAATAAATAAATAACATTACTTTTTAGTAGACTGAATGTAGAATATATGGTATGATATCTCTGATGAAAAAGGAGGTGATTATATATGTATTTAACATTAAAAACAACAAGTAAAAACATCTTAGTAAAAAGAGTTTAAAAAAACTTAAAATATTTGTGCCATATAGCTAAGAATTTAAAGAATCAAGCTATATATAATGTTAGACAACACTATTTTAAAAAAATAAAAAAGTATTTAAGCTATAATGAAAACTATAAGATACTTAAAAAAATAGTGAGAATTACAAGAAGCTAAATTCTAATATGGCTCAACAAATTTTGAAAGAAGTAGATGAAAGTTTTAAATCATTCTTTTGCACTTTTTAAAAACTTGCTAAGAATAGTCAATATAACAGTAAAAATAAAAATTACCTAATTATCTTGATAAAGATGGTTTTACAACTCTTATTATAGGTTTTTGTTAGATTAAAAGATGATATGCTGATAGTTCCTTATTCAAATTCGTTTAAGAAAAACTCATCAGGAAGTTAAAGTTAAGTTACCATCAGTATTAAAAGACAAGAAGATAAAAAGAAATTAGAATAATACCAAAAACAACATTCTAGGTACTTTGAAATTCAATACATTTATAAGGTAGAAGAAGTTCAAAGGGAATTAAATAAAAACAATGTACTAGGAATTGATTTAGGTATAGATAATCTTTGTACTTGTGTTACAAATACTGGAGCTTCATTCATAATAGATGGTAGAAAATTAAAATCAATAAATCAATACTATAATAAGATAAATGCAAAAATTACAAAGTATAAAAAGATAAGCAAAAAGATTGAGCGTACAACATTAAGACAAAAGAGAATAACTAGAAAGAGAAATAATCGTATAAATGATTATCTTTCAAAAAAACAGCAAGAACAATTGTAAATTATTGTCTTAATAATGATATAGGAAAAAACTAGTTCTAGGATATAATGAAGATTTTCAAAGGAAATCAAATATTGGAAGTATAAATAATCAGAACTTTGTAAATATACCATATGGAAAAATTAAGAGATAAATTAATATATCTATGTAAACTATATGGAATAGAATTTAAACTACAAGAAGAGAGTTATACATCAAAAGCAAGTTTCTTTGATGGAGATGAAATTCAATATATGATAAAGAAAATCTACAAGAATATATATTCAGTGGAAAAAGAATAAAAAAGAGGACTATATCAAACAAGCGCAGGTAAACTTATAAATGCAGATTGTAATGGAGCATTAAATATTCTAAGAAAAAAAGTAAAAGTTGTGGACTTAAGTGTCCTATACAATAGAGGCGAACTGAACACGCCTAAAAAGAATAAGGGTAGTGTAAAGCTATCAAACTTCTTAGAAAAATTTTTAAATATTTTTTTAAGGATTTTAGAACCCGCAACTCTAGCACTCGTAGGGGTGTCAGTCGTGGGAGGTTCAGTAGTAGAAAATATCAATTCTAAATTGAGTAAACCTCTAAAAAAATCTTACAGATAATTGTCATTATCACACTATAATAGTTGAAAAATGAGAATATTTTTAAAAGAAGTTGAAGATAAACTAAAAAGAGCTTGGAATTTTGATGGAAGAATAAAAAGGAAGTTTAAGTGACTTCCTTTTATTTTTTTGTTTATATGAATGTATTAACAAATAGTTATTTTTTTATTTAATTGACTTTTATATCTTTTGAATATATAATGTATATACAAAGTGTAGAGAAAAGGAAGTGATAAAAATGGCTGTTATTAATATTCGTGTTAATGATGAAGTAAAGAAAGAGGCTGAAACTATTTTTTTAAGGCTTTAGGGTCTTAATATGTCAGTTGCAATGAATTTATTTTTAAAAAATGTATAAATGAAAAATGGAATACCATTTGATTTAAAGCTTCCAAATAAAGAAACAATAGAAGCAATGGAAGAGACTAATAAAATATTAAATGGAGATATAGAGAGAAAAATCATATAAAAAAATGCTGATGAGTTATTTGAAGATTTAGGTGTGTAAAGGGACACACTCAGATTTATTTTAATAGAAAAGGAAGTTTAAGCAACTTCCTTTTATTTTTTTGTTCATATGAATGTATTAACCAATAGTTACAACAACTATATTCTTGTTTTCAGCAACTTTATTATAGAATTCTTTTTAAAGTTTCAAAGTGTTCAGAAAGTTCTTCCATTATTTCTTCCCTTTCTTCAGCATAGTCCCAAATATCAGGATAAATTCCATTTTCAGCAAAGTTAGTCATATCAAAAATCTTTTTAAATAATCTTCAAAAATTTATTTCATTTAGCTTTTTAGCAAATTTCTATTACTCTTTCTGTTGGGAATATATCTTGTAAAATCTTCAGATTCTTCATCAAAACTTTCACTACCTATAATAAATTCACTTAGTATATTATCTTCAGGAGCACCATGGATTGCAGAAAGTCCATTAAGTAAAAAAATGAAGGGCATCCCACATTTTATCTATATCACATAATTCTAGTTCCATCTTTTTTTCTTCTAAGTTCTTCAATAGTTTCAAAGAAGTCATCACTTTCTAATAATTTTTTTAAAAATCTTCTTTTTTTAACTTCTTGATACATAGCATACATTCCCATATAAAATACCTCCTATTATTAGTATATGTTTTATTCTATAGTTATTATAACAATATTTTAAAGAAAAAAACAATTATAATTTATTATAATAAACATTTTATGATATAATCTAATGATAATAAATAGCGGAAGATGGGAGAAAAAGATATGGGATTAATAACAAATTTTTTTAGCAATAATTATTGGTGGAATTTTTAGGATTGACAATAGGAAAAAAATTTAAAGAAGATATAAAAAAATATTATTGTAGACTGTGCAGGAATTTTTTTATTATGGTAATAGGTATTAAAAAGTGCATTGGTTGCTCAAAAAGATATAATGATATTGATATATTTGATTATTGGAGCAGTGATAGGACAATTAATAAATATTGATAAAAAGAATAAAAGATTTTTAGTCAATATCTTGAAGATAAGTTTGTTAAAGAAAAAAATTCACTAAGTAATGAAAAAAATCTTTTTGCAAAAAGGCTTTTCAACTGCAACAATACTTTATTGTGTTGGAGCTATGGTAATTTTAGGTTCAATAAATAGTGGACTTACAAATGACAATACTATTTTTGAATATAAAGGCAATATTAGATGGGAGTTATATCAATAGTTCTAACTTCTATATATGGAATAGGAGTTATTTTTTTTCAACATTTTTCAGTTTTTTTCTTTATCAAGGGATATTTTACCTTTTTGCAAGTCAAATTAAAGATTACTTAAATCCACAAGCAATATCAGAATTAAATGCAGTAGGAGGAATATTAGTTCTTGCAATAGGAATAAACATGACATTTAAAAAAAGATATAAAAAAACTGCAAATATGTTACCTGCAATCTTTATACCTTTAATAGTCTCAATTTTTTTCTTAAGAGATATAGATGAATACTCCTAAGTCATTTTTTTACTAGCTCGTTGTAAAAATTCTTTAAAATCATTAAATCTATCTATGATATTTTCAATATCAAAAATATACTCTTCTTCTTCAGAGGAAGAGTAAAAATTTTTCTATTTTTTTCAAAAACAATCTTTTTATATCTATCTTATTTAAAAAAATTAGCTATTTCTTTAACTTTTTCCTTACAAGTACAATAAGAATAGATATCTCCAGGAGGAGAACTGACAGTGACCTCCCTAAAAATGCTTCAATAAATAAGTCTCTTTCATTTTTTTCCTTGAAAATCTTCTTCTTCTAATTCTTTTCCACCTGAATATACATAATAAAGTTCCTTTACTGAAAAATACTCTCAAGGTATGTTGTGGTTCTGAATCTGAAAAAAATCTTCCTCAAAAAAATTTCCATCAAGAATATCAGGGTATATTTTCTTCTTTTACACCATAGTAACATAAGTCCATTCCCATAGTAGAACCTCCTAGCTTTTTTTATAAATTATATCACAAATAAAAAATTACCAAAATTTAAAAAAAGTTAAATTATAGAGAGTTAAGAAAAATAAAAAAATAAAAATTCATATTAAATTTAGAAATACATTATATAATAAAAAAATAAAAAAAGTGTTATCTATACACTATCTTTTCATTTACTAGGTTAATCACTTAGTAAATACTATTGTAGTGTTCTTTTTATTTAAAAAAATATACCATTTTTCTTTGAGGTGATATTATGAAAAAAAGTTTTTTTATAGTTACAGGCTCTACAGGATTTTTAGGAAATACCATAGTAAAAAAACTATCAAAAAAATAAAGATTATGAAGTAAGGGCTTTAGTTTATTCTAAGGAAGAAGAATATATATTAAAAAGATATAGATTGCAAAAATATTTCATGGAGATATAACAAATAAAAGCTTCTTTAAAAGATATCTTTACTATTGAAGATAATACAGATATCTATGTAATACATTGTGCTGCAATAGTTACTATAAAATCTGATGAAGATCCAAAGGTCTATGATGTTAATGTCAATGGAACAAATAATGTTATTGATTGTTGTCTAGAAGTGAATGCAAAATTATTATATGTTAGTTCTGTTCATGCTATAAAAAGAGTGAAGGAAAAATATTTGAAACTAAAGATTTTGATAAAGATTCAGTCCATGGATATTATGCTAAAACAAAGGCTGAAGCTGCAAAAAACGTATTAGAAGCTGTTAAAAATAGAAATCTTAGAGCTTGTGTTTTACATCCAGCAGGGATAATAGGACCAGGGGACTCTTCTAATACTCATACCACACAGTTAGTAAAGAGAATGCTAGAAAAATAAGCTAGTATTTGTTGTTAATGGTGGATATAATTTTTGTAGATGTAAGAGATGTAGCTGATGGCATAATAAATGCAGCTGATATGGGTGAAATAGGTGAAACATATATTTTATCTGGAGAATATATTTCTATTAAGAATTATGCTAAATTAGTTGAAAAAGATACTTGGAAAAAAAGAAATATATATTTAGTATACCTATATGGTTTGTTAAAAATGATAGCACCTGCAATGGAGAAAATATTACGATCTAGTAAAAAAAGTTCCTTTATTTACAAGATATTCTATATATACATTACAAACAAATTCTAACTTTTCTAATGATAAAAGCTCATAAAGAATTAAACTTTAGAAATAGAAAGATAGAAGATTCAATAAAAAGACACAATTATTGATATAACTAAGAAAGAAATTTAATAAAATACATTATAAAGGGGCTGTTGCAAATTCATAAAAAGTAAAAAAATAATTCGTTACTGAGTAAATTTCTTAACGATAAAAAAATCAAGAATTCAGCTGCAAATCAGGAAACTCGTCACACTCAAACACTCCTGAATTTGCTCGGCTCAATCTATTTGATTTTTTTATCTAAAAATTTCCATTCGTAACTCACTTATTTTTTTACTTTAGGCTTGAAAATTTTAATTTTGCAACAGCCCCTTAATTTATTTTTATTAATCTACTTTTGGATAACTGTATTTGAAGCCATATTCTTTAGCTAATTTTTGCTATTTTTTTCTCTATCTGCACGATTTAAAAAAATAGAAATCTGCAATTTTTAAGAGTTTTTTTCTTCCATTTTCACTTTGTCCCATATACTCAATAGCTTCTTGAATGGCATAAGTATTATCTGAAACAATTATTTTTATCTTGATATTGATAGATGTAATTGACAGCTTTTTCAACTTGTTTCTTATGAGGAAGATTATTAGCAACAGCTCTAATAGATTGTCCTATAATACCTGTATAAGGTTCAGTGTATATGACAGCACTAGCTGTTCCTCCAGCATACAAATTTTGTTTTTCTTCTTCAGTCATTAATTCAAAAGTCCCTTTTTCTAAATAATTCATCTCTAGTTTTTTTGATCAACATAGGGATTGAAACTGCTACATGAAATACAAAACAAACTTAAAAAGATTAAAAAAATAATTTTTTTCATAAAAATACCTCCCATAAACTTATGTATAATAAAAATTTTAGTTATGTTTTATACTTTAATTATATCATATAAAAAAAGATAATAGGAAAAATCTTTCAAATAAAAAAACTTGATTAATTTAGTAAAAATTTGAAATTTTAGATTTTTGGGAGTATAATATTAATATCACTTGAAAAAAATTTTTACAATAAGAGAGGTGTTAATTATGGTAAACAAGGGAATTGTTACTAAAATTCAAGGTGATACTGTTGCTGTTAAATTATATAAAAGTTCTTCTTGCTCGCATTGTAGTTGTTGTAGTGAAAGCAACAAAATGGGAAGCGATTTTGAATTTAAAATAAATCAAAAAAAGTTGAATTAGGTGATTTAGTAACCTTAGAAATATCTGAAAAAGATGTTGTAAAAGCTGCTATGATAGCATATGTTTTTCCACCTATTATGATGATTTTAGGTTATATAGTGGCAGATCGTTTAGGATTTTCAGAAATGCAATCTATAGCTGGGAGTTTCATAGGATTAGTTATAGGATTTATATTTTTTTGGCTATCTATGATAGATTTTTTTGCTAAAAAGACAATTGATGAAGAAATAAAAAATTGTTTCTGTTGAAAAGTATGATCCAAATGCTTGTGAAAAATTTAGCAGAAAGATGTGAAGACTTTTTTTAGAAATATAAAAAGGGCTGTTGCAAATAAATAAAAAGTAAAAAAATACTTCGTTACTGAGTAAATTTCTTAACGATAAAAAAATCAAGAATCTGCATCATAAGAAGCTCTAAACAATAAATTGCTAAGTGCTTCTAAGAAATCAGGAAACTCACTTCGTTCAGACACTCCTGAATTTGCTCGGCTCATTCTATTTGATTTTTTTATCTAAAATTTCCATTCGTAACTCACTTATTTTTTTACTTTTAGAATTGAAAAATTTTATTTGTAACAGTCTCTTATTTTTATTTATTAATAAATACAATGATATAATGGAAAGAAATATTTTTAGGAGGGAAAAATGAAAAAAATTAGTTTAGACTATTCAAAAATTTTCTAAGTTTGTCAGTGAAAATGAATTAAATGAACTTAAGAATAAAGTTGAATTAGTAAGTGAAAAATTACATAATAAGACAGGAGCTGGAAATGATTTTCTAGGGTTGGCTAGACTTACCTGTTAATTACGATAAAGAAGAATTTGCTAGAATAAAAAGGCTAGTGAAAAATAAAAATCTGATTCTGAAGTTTTAGTAGTTATTGGAATAGGGGGATCATACTTAGGAGCTAGAGCAGTTATAGAATGCTTAAGTCATAGCTTTTTTTAACTCTTTATCTAAAGAAAAAAAGAAATGCACCTGAAATCTATTTTTGCAGGACAAAAACATATCAGGAACTTATTTAAAAGATTTAATCGAAATTATTGGAGATAGAGATTTTTCAGTAAATGTAATTTCAAAATCAGGAACAACAACAGAGCCAGCTATAGCTTTCAGAGTTTTTAAAGAACTTTTTAGAAAAATAAATATGGTGAGACAGCAAAAGAAAGAATCTATGTAACAACTGATAAAAAAATAAAGGTGCTCTAAAAAAACTTGCTGATGAAAAAAAGGATATGAAGAGTTTGTAATTCCTGATGATGTTGGAGGAAGATTCTCTGTTCTAACAGCTGTTGGTTTACTTCCTATAGCTGTTGCTGGAATAAGTATAGATGATCTAATGGTTTGGAGCACAAACAGCAAGAGAAGACTATTCAAAAGATTTCACTTCAAATGACTGTTATAAATATCTTTGCTATAAGAAATATATTATATAAAAAAGGATTATAATATTGAAATTCTAGCTAATTATGAGCCTAAACTTCACTATATTTCTGAATGGTGGAAACAATTATATGGAGAATCTGAAGGAAAAAGATAAAAAAAGGAATTTTTCCAGCTTCTGTTGACTTAACGACAGACCTTCACTCTATGGGGCAATATATCCAAGACGGTAGAAGAAATTTAATGGAAACTATATTAAATGTTGAAAAATCCACTTAAAAGATATAAGTATTAAAAAGGAAAGTGAAGACTTAGATGGACTTAACTATTTAGAAGGAAAAAGGGCTATCTTTTGTAAATAATAAAAGCTTTTGAAGGAACTTTACTTGCTCATATAGATGGTGGAGTACCAAACTTAATTATAAATATACCAGAACTTAATGCTTTTAATATAGGATATTTAATTTATTTCTTTGAAAAAGCTTGTGCTATAAGTGGTTACTTATTAGAAGTAAATCCTTTTTGACCAACCTGGTGTTGAATCATACAAGAAAAAAATATGTTTGCTCTTTTTAGGTAAAAAGGTTATGAAGAACTTTCTAAAAGAGCTAAATGAAAGATTAAAAAAATAAATATTTTTAATTTATATGAAAAAAACAATAAAAGGGGCTGTTGCAAATTGATGATTTTTATCATTAATTTGTGATAGCCTTTTTCTTTTCAATATAGAAATCTTTTTAAAAATTTTATCTTATTTTGATTTCTATTTTTGTTTTTTTGAGGCAATTTAATACAAGTCCATCATTTTTTTATTTTTAAGCTATTTTTTTAATGGATGCAATATTACTCCTTGTTTTTTTCTAATTAATTTTGCAAGGTATCTATTAAAATTATAGGCTATACAAAATAGTGCTATTTCTCTCTTTTGCACTCTCTTTCCCTCTAACTTTTTAATTTGCGCAAATTCATATCTTCTTTTTAAAACTGCAAAAAGCACCTTCTACTTGAATACTCCTATTCATCCTAAGTTGCTTTCCTATTTCAGTTTCTATATTACTTTTTGATATTTTTTTGATAATCTTCTAAATTCTTTATTATATTTTTACTAGTTTTTTTCCGTTTCTGGATTTTTTTAAAATATACTGATTTTTTTATCTTTTTGAATAATATTGAAATTCTAATTCCAGTCCATCTTTTCTAAATAATCTATTTTCTTTTTCATCATAATCTAAATTTTCTACTCTATTCAAATCTTTTTATACTTTCTTGTCTTTGATTTCTCATAATATATTGGTTTTATGTATGATACATAATTGTTGTTTTCTAAATACTCATAGTTAGAAAGACTTTCATAACCAGCATCAGCTACAACATTCATAATTTCAATATTTTTGAGACTTAATTTTTTTCAAGAAATGGAATTAAAGTTTTAGAGTCTGAAGGATTATGAAAAAAATTTCATAGAAGCTATATATTCATAATAACTCCAATTTGAAGATTATATCCAGGCTTTAATTGACCATTGCGCATGTAGTCTTCCTTCATTCTCATAAATGTCGCATCATTATCTGTTTTTGAAAAAAACTATTTCTTTACCTAAAAATCTCTAAATAGTTAGTATATTTTTTTAATCTTTCAATATATGATTCTGCCTTTTCTAGCAATATCTGTTCTTTACTTTTTCTTTTACCTTTACCATGTACTTTTTTTGAATATTTAAATTCTCTAAATATGAAAAACGCTAAAAAAATATTATCAAAATCTTTATCAAAAATATCTATTAAAGTCATCAATCAACTCTAATATATTCTCTTCAAGTCTTTCTTTATATTTTTAAAGTGGATTTCTTCCAAACAAAAACTATATTTATTAGCATAAGCTTCTATTTTAGTACCATCAATGTAAATAGTTTCAGTAGAAATTTCACTTAATTTAAAAAAAGTTTATCTAGAAATTGAGTGAACAACTCATGGATAACATCAGTAGCTTTTTGAAAGAAAGCGCGCAATAGTTGAATAATCAGGTATATTAGGTGAATTTAATAAATATTGAGCTCTTTGGCTATCTTTGCAAAGATACTCAATATCTCTAGTAGAATATATTCCTCTTGAATAAGCATAGATAATTACTGCAAACATATTAACAGGATGTACCTTAGTTTTTGTTAGGAAATACTTGCATTAAATTAGAAAAATCCATTTCCTCCAGAATGGCGCTAAGTAGTCTAACAGGATCATCTTTATCAATATCTTTATTGATGTAAAAAAAGTTTATCTTGAAAAAAAGTGAAAAAAATTTGTTATTATTAATTGGTTTTATCATAAGTATATTATATTAAATTTTTGAAGAAAAATTTCCAAAAAAATTTATGTAATATACTTTTTAAATTTAAAAAGATGCTAAAAGTACAAAAATGTTTTTTTAGCATCTTTTTTTCTTTTGAGACTCAACTATTTAATTTTGCAACAGCCCTTTTTCTATTATTTCCCAGTGTATATAGATTTCCCTTATTCTTGAGCGGTTTGAGCAGCTTGAGCTCTTGCTTGTTCTTCAGCAAGTTTTAATGCTTCAGCTCTTTCCTTATCCTCTTTTTCTATTCTTTTTCTAGCTCTTTCTAAAGCCTTAAAAGCTTCTTTTTCTTCTTGTGGTGTTAAACCAGATGCAGTAGTAACAACTTCTGTAACAGTATTTCCATTTTCTTGTACTGTTGTTTCTTGAACTTGTTGTACTTGTTTTTGTTGTTCTTCTGCTTCAGCCTGAGCCTTTGCTTGAGCTTCTTCAATTCTTTTAGCTTCTTCTTGAGCTTGTTTTTCAGCAAGTTTTAGAGCTTCTTCTCTTTCCTTGTCTTCTTTCTCAATTCTTTTTCTAGCTCTTTCTAAGGCCTTGAAAGCTTCTTTTTCTTCTTCAGGACTTAGTTTCACTATACTAGTTTCAGCTACATTTTTGAGCTGTTTCTTGATTTCCTGTATCTCTTATCTTAGCATAAGCTAATGATGATAAAAATTAAGGAGAATAGGAATAATCCAAATAATTTCTTTTTCATTTTAACCTCCTAAGTTAAATTTTCTTATGTAATAGTTTTTGTATGATTGTTTTGTCCCCCGACTATTACCCCTCTTAACTTAGTTTGAACCTCTCCATTTTATCGTGAAGTCCCCTAGTTCAATCTAATAATGAATATTTATTTTACAGTATACCCCATAAAACTCTAATTGTCAACTAAAAAATGAACCAACCTCCCATTTTACCGCAAACAAAAAAACCACAAGAAATGAGGGGAGAGACTTGTGGTTTTTCTATCTACATATTCATTTTATTAGGGAGGGTTTATCTATGTCCCTTATATGCTCTAAGTATATAGGAGAAAAATGAATGTAAAAATGAATTGCAAAAAATTATTTATTCTATTTCAACTTTCAATTTTATGTACATATCTGAGTTTTTCTCTTTTTCTTTGTAGTGTTTTTAAAGAAAAAACTTATAATAGGGATATCACCTAGGATAGGAATTTTTACTTTCAATATTTTTGTTGTATTGATTTTTTTAATCCTCCTATTAAGATAGTATCTCCATTTTTTTAACTCTAACTTTAGTTGTTAAAAGCTCTTCCAACTTTAGAGCCTCCTTCAGAGTTATATGTACCTGAATTTATATCCTTTATATTTAAAAACATTTCTCTTAAACTTGAAATCACTTAATTCTAAACTAATTTCTAAAACAATATAGTCATCATCTTTAATGAAAGGCTTTAACCTTCATAATCAAACCTGCTTCTTTAAATACAGGTTCAGTATGTTTATCATTTTTTTATTTTCTCTAGTTGTCTTTACTCCAACTATTACTTCTTCTGTTACCTTAAATTCTCCTTCTTCACCACTAGCTATCATAAGAGTGGGAACAGAGCTCACAACTAAGTCATTAGTTGATTCAAGTAAATTTAATCCCGTACTCAAAAACATCACTCTTATTATTGAATTGCCTAACGATATTAAGACTAGAACCTACGCCATTTAATCCAGCCTTACCTAAAAATTATTGCGGTTAGAGAATTTCTTTCTTCACTTGCAACATTTTTTGTCTGTATACCCAGTCAAAACCTAGTTCTTCAAAAAGATTATTGGATATATCTAAAAATTTGAGAACTTATCTTAACTTGCTTAGGATTTTTATCTATATCTTCTATTATAGAGATAGCATTTTCTAATATATCTCTTTCAGCACTGACAACTAATTTATTAACTTTACTCAAGCTACTAACCTTTTATATTTTTCTCCAAAAGTTTCACGAAGAACCTTTAAGACTTCGTCAGGTGAGACATTGAAAAAGAGAAAAAGTTTTAGTATAATAAAAATTTTCCATCAACTTCATAGAAATTTAAATCTTCAAGATTAGTTTCATTTTGTCTATTTGTATAATTATCAGCTTTTTCTTTTTAAATCTACATTCAAAATAGAAATGGACTTAGAGCTATCTATAATTTCACCTTTTTTTCTTCATAACCTTTTTGGAAATCTTACAAACATAGACATCTTTATCCAAATTATCTAGAATAAAATTTCCACTTTTATCGCTGTAAAACAAATTTATTCAAATCTTTTAATTCAATCCTAGCTCCTTCTAAAGACATATTATTAGAGGTAACTCTACCAATAATTTTTAGCTTTTTTTAGAATTTTTCACTAGCTAACATGAAGATTGTGGTATTATTTTTCCTTTTTTTCATAGTTAAACCATAAGTTTCAGCTAGAAATCCTAAAACAGAGTCCAAATCTTCACCCTTATTAAAAATATGTATCAATCACAATGTCCTTAGCTTCCTTAGAACATATTAAATTTCTACCACATTCTTTAGATAAAACAGCTAAAAACTTCATGGAGTGGCATATCAATAATATCGACATCACGATTTTAATCCAATTGAAAAAAAGAAAGCTATTTAAAAATTAAAAAAATAATATTAGAGTAAATTTTTTTCATCTGTCCTCACCTTTGTCTTTTTGTCTTAGTCTTTTTTTCTTCTTATTATTTTCTTTTTGCTGAAACTCTATAATAGGTTTTGTCACCTATTCTCATATACGAATATGAATTTTCTTCATCTTCTTTTTTTCTTTAGGATTTAAATTAAGAGATTGAAAAAAATATTTTTTTATCTCCTATATTTGTATCAATTTCCACTTCTTCTTTTTTTATCTAAAAACTGTGGCAACAAGATTAGATTTTACTTCTAATAAGCTCTTATCTACAGTTATTTTCAAATATGAAGAAGAAAAAAATTAATATCATAATCTTCATTTTCTATATCTGAGAAAAAAATTTTTTTAACATCTTTTTTTCTTTACCTTTTGAAAGTCATAGTTAAATTTAACTTATCTTCTTCTCTTCTGCTTCTTCCAAAAATTTTGAAAATTAATATTATTTTTTTAATAATTTTATCTTCTATATATCTGAAAAGGGAAGGTATATTATCAAAGGATTTCTTAGTTTCATCTTCTTCATTTTTTTACTATCTTTTTCTGTTCTTTCTCAAAATCTTCTTTTTTTCAAAGCTAAAGCTTTTTAAAACTGTATTTTTTTCTCATAGTTAAGTCTTCCTATTTTTTTATATCTTCTTGTTCTATTAATTCTTTTTATTTCAACAAGTTTTTAAAATATTTTTTTAAAAATAAGGAAGTAAAAAAACTATGAGATAACAAACAAGTAAAAATTATTATCTTTAGATTTTTTTATTTTTTTAAGTCTTTAAACATATACTCACCTCAGAACAGCTCTATACTTGACTTCAATTTTAAATTCTATCTCATTGGATTTCTTTAAAATGTAGTCATAGTTAGATAGTATAAAATTTTTTTAGAGTTTGTTATATTTTTCTAGAAATTTTGTTATTCTTTCAACTTTGTCAGTCTTACCCTCTATATTGAAAATTTTATTTTTCATCATATTCTATACTAGATATTTTCAAGTATTCAGGACAAAGATAAGTCAATTCTTCTAAAAAATGAAGATATCTTTATATCCATATCTTCTTTTTTTACAAGAAACTCTTGTAAGTTCTTACTTTCAACTTCAATCTCTTCCATTTCATTTCTAGCATTCTCAATTTCTTCTTCAAGCTTGGTACTTTCAAGTTCTAAAGGCTTCTAATTTCTTTTCAGAACTATTGAGACTATAGTGAATTATTATTGTCAATATGATTGTTATTATAGAAAAGTCCTAACAAAAATATATAGATACTTATCTTCTATATAGTAAAGAGAATATTTGTTTCTCAATTCTTCAGGAAGAAAAAATTAGGATACTTAGAAAAAAATCTAAATTATCAACTGAATAAAAAAGAATAAGTCTTGTTCTCTAGCTCTAAATCATCAAAAATTTATTTTTATTTCCAGTGAAAAATTATATGTATATCCTCAGTAATATTAGCTAGAAAAAGTATTTATTATTGAAAATTTATCTTCAACTTCAAAATCCTCGTTATCAAGTGAAGATTTATTTAATTTAAAAGCTCTGTATATCTAAAAATATTATTGTTCATATACTCAGTTATAACTAGCATATTTTCGCTTATATCAAAGTTAAAAATAATGATTTAAGTCTTTTTTTCTCTGCATATAAAAAAAGAAGGAATAATAGAAATAAAACCATAGTCCTTCATATCATCAATAATACAATCGTTTAAATAATTGATATCCATTAAATAAACGACCATATTTTTCTCTTTTTATCTTTTTTTAGAATTTCATATCTCAATACAAAATCATCAGAATTATATCTTGGAAAGACTATTTCCAATCTATCTTCTAATTTTTTTCTTTTCTGTCCTCTTCATTTAAGACATTCTCTATTTGAACTTTAAAAAATATAAAAAAACTTATTCTCTAAAAAGAAGAATAGTATTTTTTTCCACCATTTATATAATTATCAATATGACTTAAAGCTAAAGTTTTTAGACATCTTCTTTTATCCACATCCTTGTCAAGACACCGTTGTAAAGACTTTCTAAATCTCTTGAACTGCCTACTTCATATTTTTACTGTTGCAAGTATCAAATAATTTTTTTATCTTTAATTGTTATCTTTTTTTAAAATGTATATTAACAAAATTAAAAGCATTTATTTTTATTTCATCATTTAATAAAGTATAGCCTCCTAAGGAAATTCTTTTTATTAGGATCAGCTATCAGAAAAAAATTTTTTTCTCCTGCTTCATTGAGAACTATATAGTCAACTGCATTTTTAATGTTGCCATCATTAATATTTTTCTATATATCTTATCTCTACTTTCATTATTTCATTTAAAAAAAGTCTAAATTTTGAAAATTCTCTTGAGTTTCATAATCTACTTTATATAGCTTAAAACTATTATTTAAAAAGTATTTGTACAAAGAGAGTTAAACTAATAAATAGAAAAAGAAATTATTATAACTTCTAAAAAAATATAGGCTTTATTTTTTTGATCGTAGTACAATATTTCCTCATATTCTTTTTTTCCTTATCTTTTAGATAGAACTTTAAAATATTATTATCAAAGTTAAATTTACCAGAACAATTTTTCCAAAATTACTGTGCCATTAAAGAGATTGATTATATCTCCTCATCAAAAATAACTAATACTCACTTTATTCTCATAAAAATAAGAAACATCTATAGTATCTGCTTGTAGTTTTTCCAGTCTCATTATAGGCTTGAATTTTTTTAAAACTAAAAAGATTTCCTTCTTTTTCACTTTCTTTTTAAAAAGAGATTTCCTAGACTATTTATATTTTTGATTTTTAGAAAGATTACTAATTCTTATTTCTACTCCCTCATTCCACTTTATATGACTAACAAGTAAATCCCTAAAACTTGCTATCTCTTTATCTCTTTTTATATGTTTTGTTCATAACTAAAAAAACTTTTTATTCATAGGATAGAAAGTGATAAGACAGATAGAACCTACTATTAAAGTAAGGCTTATAGCTATTATAATTTCAACAAGAGAAAAAGGCTTTATTTTTTTGTTCATATACATTTAATCCTTAAATTTTATAATTTTATTTTTTTATATGTTTTTGATGCTCCTCTATACTCTAAATTAATTAAACTTACTTTTTCTTTTCTATCAGAAAAAAATCTACTTCTATATCTTCAACATCTATCAGTAAATTAAATTCATCATTTTGAATATTTCTAGCATAAGTTTGAAAGTCACTGAAGGAACTTAGAAAATCAGAATAACTATTAAATTCTAAGTGGCTATTTGAGATAGATTTAGATTTTATATAGTTATTTAAAGAGTTAAAAAGATGTAACTCTTTTTCCTTAGTCCTTATTTTTTTGAATAGGTTTTTTTAACTGCTGACTATTCAATTTTATGCTAGGTATCAAAACTAAAAAAATAAGATAAATACTGACACAATAACTTCCATTAAAGAAAAAGGCTTTTAGATTTCTTCATAATATACCTTCTATATAGTTGTAGATAATAAAAAAAGGTTATACATATATAGGGAGCAAATGCTATCTCTACACCTCTAATCTTTAAGACTCTGTTTTTTTACAAAAATATATGCAAAAGATAAAAAAAGTAATATAAAGGGTGGCAATTGAAAAATACTAAAAGGTAAAAAAATATAAATTTGTAAAAAAATGTTAATTTCACTGTGATATAAAAAGACCTCCTAAGGCTATTATTAATTTTTATATCACTTAAAAGCCAAAGACTTCTCTCTTCAAAAATATCTGAGACGTAGCCATAAAAAGATTAGTATAGGTAAGACATAGCAAGTCGCACCTATAAAGAAATTTTCTATCTCACTTATCCCCCTAATAAAAAAACTGAAAGTATTAAGATAGAAAAAAATTTAAAAACATTGGGAATATATTTTTTTATTAATATCTATATACATAACAAAAAAATCAATGCTATATATAGAAAAAAATTATCAATATTTTTGTCCATTCTTTTCCTTTACTATCTAAATCTTTTTGTAGGAGGTACAGGAACTAACCACATATAGTAACCATCACTGTTTGCACCATTATCAGGATTTTTTTAAAAAGTAAATTTTACTTCTCCTCCATACTTTAATTCTCCAGTTTTAGGATCTCTTGAAGCTCCTATAGTTATTCTATTTGTAGATATAATTTCTTTAGCATTCTTATCTAAATAGATTTCTAATTTTTTTCTAAAGCTTTCTTTACCTCATCATTGTCATCATATTTTAGAACTATCTTCAATAAGAGGTTTATCATTGTCTATTTGATAAAGTTGGGCTACTAAACGAAAAGAATTAAGAGTTGCCACAGCTCTAGTATCTTTAGATGTTGCTATATAGCTTCTCAATTTTAAGCCAACAATACCAGATAATATACCTATTATAGCTACTGCTACAATGACTTCAATCAAAGAAAAAAAGCACGATTTTTTTCATATAAACCTCCTATTAAACCATTACTTAAAAAAAGTATAAATGACAACTGCGAATAATTAGAAAAAAATTTTTAAATAACTGCGACTGAATGACGAATTTTTATCGTGAAATGCTATGTTAGTGAGCGTAAAAAAAGCAAGTGTCCGAGTTGATTTATCAACGAGTTTTTGCTTTTAGCGAACGATTAGCATTTTAGATTAAAAAAATTCAGTCTCAGCAGGAGTTGTTAAAATTTTTTTATATAAATATATCACCTATTGATAATATTGGTAGATATATAGCTAGAACAACGAAACCAACTATAAGTCCTAAAACTAGAACTACTAGAGGTTCTAGTATGGCTAGTAATTTTTTTAACTTGTAATCAAAGTCTTCCTTTAAAAATTTTAGAAATTTGTAAAAATTTTTCTGATAGATATCCACTTTCTTCTCCTACACTTATCAAAATAGAAAAATCTATCATTGTAAAGATTTAGTTTTTTTAAAAAGAAGTAGTTATGTTATTTCCTGCTAATATAGCTTTCTTAACCTCAAATAATCTATCTTTAAGATAGTAGTTATTATTGTTCATATACAAAAATCTCTAAACTTTCTACCATTCCTATTCCAGCATTCAAAAGTATTGAAAATGAATGATAGAGGTTTGAAGCCAGTAATAGTTTCTTTAACTCTCCAAATAAAAAAATATGTTTAAAAGAAATTTATCTCTTCTTATTCTTTTTATATTTATTTTTGTTTATATACATATTAAAAATAAATATTATTGTTAATGTACATATTATAAAAAAACAGAATATAATGAAAAATTTCTAGAAATCCCTAACAAAAAAACCTTGTTACTAAAGGAAGTTCAATTTGATTTTCTTCAAAAAAATTGTAATAAAAACTAGGTAGAATATAGATGAGTAAGAAACTCACTATTAAAAAAGGTTAAACAGATAACTACTATGGGATAAATTAAAAATTCCCCTAATTTTTTTCCTTCTACTTAAATCAAAAATCTAAAGATTTTGAAATATCTTCTAGGCTTTCTACTATATTTCCACTGAGCTCCCCAATTTTTTTAAAATATACAAATAAGTGCTTCCAAAAGTGTTTTCAAAAAGGCTTAAAAACTATCATAAATATTTTTTTACCCATAGTTAAGTTTTTGTGAATTTTCTTTAGGATATCTTTTAAATTTTTTTATTCTTTTCTTCTTTCAGTATAATTTCTATAGCTTTAGTAAAAAGTTAAACCACTTTTTTTATAAGTAGAGCTAGTTCATTAGTGAAAAAAATAAAAATTTTTTTCTTTCTGATTTCTCATAATTGCCTCATACTATAAATCTTTTTAGAATTAGATTAATATCTTTTTAAATCTCCTGATTGAACATAATAATTATCTACATCCATACTTGTTTTTTTCCTTGTAATTTTTTTCTTTTTGCTTTATAATATTTTTTTCCTTGATAATTATATTTTTTTAAAATCTTCATTAGAAATAAAACCTGTGATTTCCCCTTTCCAAGAAGTATTAAAAATTAAATCTTTTTAAAGTTTTTTTCATCACATTCATTTAAGTATAGTAATCTATGTTTTTTTCATTATCTTTTTCAAAAATCTGGTTCTATTCTCACTAAAACAAAAAAAGAATATTCTGTATTATTGGGTATATATTTTGCATCTTCATTCCAATCTTTACATTCTAATAAAAGTAAATTACCATAGTATTTAGTTGATTTTTACTGATATTAATTTATCTTTTTATTTTAAAAATCATAAGAGTCCCATACACCAAAAACCACTTATTGAAAAAGTCAGGCTCAGAAATTTGAATATTTTTTTATCTTTAAAAAGTCATATAATAAAAACTTCAGCTAATTTTCCTTGCAGTGTATTTGCAAATATTTCTCCATTTTTCTATGGTGTTGTCCACCACTTCTTTGGTTTCTATGAATTCCTTCTTTTCCAAAAAGTCATTTTTATAGCTAAAAGAAAATACTTTTTCAATAGTATCTTTTTCTATATTTTGTCCTAAGAAATTTTTACAAGAAGTAATGTGCAAACTATCATTTTCTTTTTCATTTTAGAAAAACTCATAAAAATTATCCTTTCATAATTGTCTCATTATTTCATCAAGCGAAGTTAATCCTTCCTTAGCTTTATCCATTGCATTTTCAAGTAGAGTTTTAAAAATTTTTGTTTTATTTCCTTTTTTTCTGTGCTAACATATTTTTTTAAACTTTCATCAAAATAAATTATTTCAAAAAAACAGGTATTCTTCCTATGTAACCTGTGTTCATACATTTTTTTCACAAGCTCCAGAAGTATAGAACTTTATATCCTTATAGTTTTCTTCTGCTAAATTTAAACTTTTTAATTTTTCTTTATAGTTATCATCTTCTTTTTTTACAATGAGGACAAAGTTTTCTAACTAATCTCTGAGAAACTATCATCTGTAATACCAGACTTAAAAAGGTAATTATCAATACCTAGATTGACTAGTCTGTTTATACAACCTAAACTATCATTTGAATGTAGAGTTGAAAAAACTAAATGTCCTGTCAATGAAGCCTTAACAGCTATTTCAGCTGTTTCTTTATCTCTAATTTCTCCTATCATCAAGATATCAGGATCTTGCCTTAATAAAGACCTTAAAATTGTAGCAAAAATTTAAACCTAATTCATTCTTACACTGAACTTGATTAATTCCTTCAATTTGATATTCAATAGGGTCTTCTACAGTTGAAATATTAACTTCTTCTTTATTTTTATATTTCAATATACTGTATAGAGTACTAGATTTTCCTGAACCTGTAGAGTGCATTTACTATGATAATACCATTGTTTTTGATTGATAGCCTTATAGAAAACTTTTTATTTTCTTCTGATAAATATAAATCATCTAAGGTAAAATTATAGTTAAACTTATCTAAAATTCTAATTACAATTTTTTTCACCATTCATAGTGGGCATGATAGAAGTTCTAAAATCTATTTCTCTACCTTTATATCTAAGTGAAAATCTACCATCTTGAGGCTTTCTTTTCTCAACTATATCTAAGGAAGATAAAATTTTTATCTTTGAACTTATAGTCGCTAGAAAATTTTTTTATCTATTCTAGCGACTTCTTTTAAAAATACCATTTATTCTATATCTAATCCTAATTATATTATTTAAGGCTTCTATATGTATATCACTTGCTAAAAAATTTTATAGCTTCAAGTAATATATAGAAAATCCCTTGTTAGAATTTTACACTTTCTCTAGCATATAGCTCTTCTATATCCTCAATAAGTGAAATTTTATTATTATCCATACTACTATTAATTGACTTTTTTTAAAATAATTCTCTATTTTTTTCCATTTTTCTTTCCTTTTTGAAAATTAATTATCTTCGTCATACACTTCAAAAACTATTCAAATTATTCTCATCTGAAAATTTAATAAAAATAGCTTCTATTAGCATTTTTGCCTATAATATCAATTCTAACTACATTTTTTTACTTTTGTTTAGAAAAAGATATTTAAGCATATGAACAAAAAAATAAAAAAAGCATAGAAATAATTTCTTAATCATTCTTTTCTCCAGTCTTTGTAAAAGCTTTCTCTATCTTCATTAGTACTTTTATGGTAGTCAGCAATATTGTTATAGTTTATTTCATTATTATTTTTTTCTTACGATAACTATTAATTTTTAAAAATTTACTTCTATCGAAGCCATAAAATGAAAGCTTATATCTTACTTTTTTTCTCTTTGTTAAAAAAATATATTGAAAATGACTTGGAAATATTGCCATTTTTTTAGTAAAAAGAGAATTTAAAATTTTTAAATTTGATGTATACGTATGGAAATAAATTAAATTTTTGGAAGCTCTATATCTTGTGATTGAAGTGTTTTTATCTGATATTACAATTTTTGCAGAAAGGTCTAATTCTAATTCTTGCTTTCTTTTCTGTTTCAAAGAAGTTGTTGATACCAAATAAAAATGCTTTCTGTAATCTTTGTTTTGGCTTCATTTATATCCCTTAACTCTTTAAATTCCTTGTACTTTAGAAACGCAATATTCAATAAAATTGAAAAAAATTAAAATAGATAGTATTATCTCAAAAAGTTGAGAATGCTTTATTTTTCTATATAAATCACCCTCTTTTTTTAAGATAATTATACATCTAACTATTATATAATGTCAAATAAAAACATATAATTTTTATTATAGTTTTTTTAATGTTTTAAATAAAATGTAAATTTGAAATAGAATTTTAATATTTTTATAGAAGTATATAAGGTTTTTGAGTGAATGAAAAATTATATTAAAAAGCTATTATGATATAGAAAAATGGAGTGTGAATATTATGGAAATGTCAAAGTTATTGGTTAAGGATCTTATGAATGGAAAGTTTGAATTAATTTCTGATTACATATACCAGATAGAAAAATTATGTTATAAGAGTACCTAAATCTTTTGTAACAGATTATGCTTCCATACCTAGGATATTTAGAGCTATTGTTCTTCCCTATGGAAAAAACATAGTGGGGCAAGTGTTGTGCATGACTATCTTTATTCAAAGGGCTGTGAGCTGAATATTGAAAGAAAAAGCAGATAAAATATTCTTTGAAATCTTAAAAAGAAGAAGGAGTTAATCCTATTTTAGCTAGACTTATGTATATTGCAGTTAGAGTTTTTGGAAAAATTAGATATAAAATAAAAATAGCACCTACTGGCATAGGTACTATTTTAGTCATTATTTAATGTTTATTTATTCCAATTAATTAATTGTATCATAGATTTTTTTGAAATTACAATGATATAATTATAAATGTCATTATTTTTTTCCTCTGAAATCTCTTTTTTAAAGGAGGTGAAAGAGTGAGAAAAATGTTTATTTATTCTTATGATAATAATATTTATATTATTATCTAAAAATACTACTAATTATATTTAGTAAATCTTTTATGTGGGAGATACTCTGGCAGGTATCTCCTGCTTTTTATATAAAAATTTAGTGGAAATATATTGTAATAATTGATATAATCTATTCTGTACGGATTAGGAGAGAATATGGAAAAAGAAATTTAGAGGAGAAACTCATTTTGGCTAAAAAAATAAAAAGAATAGCATAGTCTATGTCTGTTCATCTAATAGAAATATAGATGATTATTTTTGTGCTAAAAAGATTTCTATAAAGGAAGAATTCTCAGAATAAAAAAAGAAAAATGAAAATGGAGAGCTAAAGAAATATAATTATGATCTATTAGAACTTCTAAAATCAGATGAAAAAAATTTATAATCTTAATCTCTTTAGAATATTTTTAGAAGATTATTATTCTAAGGCTAACAGTATTTTTATTGAAAAAGGAAAAAGAAGTAGATATAAAAGCCTTAGAAGAAAAAAATTAATTGAAGCTGAGTTTGAAAAACATATATGCTTACTCAAAGAAAAAGAATATTCAATAAGAGGGGATATTTTAGATATTTTTTTAATATCAATCAAGAAAAATCCTGTGAGAATAGAATTTTTGAAATGAAGTTGATAGAATAACATATTTTTGACTTAAATTCTCAATTAAGTATTGAAAAATTAGACAGTATAGAATTGTACATAGATAATAATAAAGATAAAAAGATTTTTTTCTCTTATGTATACAAACAAAAAAATAAAGTGGAATATTACTATGAAAAATAATGATATTTTTACAAGCAAAAAGTTAAAAAGACTCATAAGTGAAAAATTCAGATAGAGAAAAATGACATAATAAACAAAAATAACAGAACTCTCTAAAATAGGAAAGCAGACAGAAATACAAAAATTTTACAGAAGAAGAATTAAAGCAGTTTGAAGTTATAGACAGAATAAAAAAATTATCTGAAAATACAAATATCATAATTTACTCAGAGGAAGCCACAAGATACAAAGAAATATTTAAGGGCTATGATATTAAATTTGAAAAGTATCCACTTTTTGAAGGTTATAGAACAGAGGATAAGCTAATACTGACAGATAGAGAAATAAAAGGTATTAGAGTAAAAAAAGAGAAAGAGTTGAAAAAGAAGGCTCTAAGGTATAAGACTGTCGATGAAATAGCAGAACAAGATTATGTAATACATGAAAAATTTTGGTGTAGGAATATTCTTAGGTCTAGAAAAATATTGATGGACAGGATTACTTGAAGATAAAAATATGCAGATGAAGACAAGTTGTATGTTCCTCTTGATGGTATAAATAAGATAGAGAAGTATATTAATATTTCTGATGTTATACCTGAAATATATAAACTTGGAAGAAAAGGTTTTAGAAGAAAGAAAGCTAGATTGAGCGAAGATATAGAAATCTTTGCTAAAAGAAATAATAAAAAAATTCAGGCTAAAAAGAAATTTAGCAAATGGTTTTTAAGTTTTTCAAAAGATACTGTTATGCAGGAAGAATTTGAAGAAGCTTTTTCCATTTACTGAAACTCCAGGTCAATTAAAGGCTATTGAAGATGTAAAAAGAGATATGGAGTCAGGTAAAGTTATGGATAGACTTGTCTGTGGAGATGTTGGTTATGGTAAGACAGAGGTCGCTATAAGGGCGCCTTTTTAAAGCTATAATGGACGAGAAACAAGTTGTACTCTTTAGTTCCTACTACTGTACTGGCAGAGCAACATTATGAAAGATTTAGAGAAAGATTTAAAAAATTATCCTATAAATATAGAGATTTTAAGTAGAGTACAGACTAAAAAAAGAGCAGGAAGAAAGTCTTAAAAAAGATAGAGAATGGCTCAGCTGACTTAATCATAGGAACTCATAGATTATTGTCAGACGATATAAAGTATAATGATATAGGTCTTCTTATAATAGATGAGGAACAAAAAGTTTGGAGTTAAAGCCAAGGAGAAATTGAAAAAAACTTAAAGGTGATATAGATATTTTTAACTTTAACCGCAACCCCTATTCCTAGAACTCTAAATTTATCACTATTGGGAATTAGAGATTTATCTATTATAGATACTTCTCCAGAAGGAAGACAAAAAAATTCAAACAGAGTATATAGACAATAATAAAGATTTAATTAGAGACATTATAATTACTGAAGTTTCAAGAGAAGGACAAGTTTTCTATATATTTAACTCAGTGAAAAGAATTGAGATGAAGTCAAAAAGAACTTAGAGAACTTTTACCTGAGTACATAAAAAGTTGACTATATACATGGTCAGATGTTGGCAAGGGATATAAAGAGAGCTATACATAATTTTGAAAAATGGAAATACAGATGTTTTAATTGCAACAACTATCATAGAAAATGGTATTGATATAGAAAAATGCTAATACTATGATAATTGAAGGAGTTGAAAAAGTTAGGTTTATCCCAAGTTTATCAACTTAGAGGAAGAATAGGTAGAAGCAATAAGAAAAGTTATTGTTATATGCTTATGAACGAAAAATAAAACTAGAAATGCACAGAAAAAGAGAAGAAAGTATTAGAGAATTTGACAATTTAACAGGTATAGATTTATCTATGGAAGACTCTAAAAATCAGAGGAGTTGGAGAAATCTTAGGTGAAAAAACAGCATGGAGCAGTTGAAACCTTTGGTTATAATCTATATATGAAAAATGTTAAATGAAGAAATATTAAAAATTAAAAAGGTAAAATGAAGAAGAATTAGAAGATATTAATATAGAACTTAATTTCCCAAGATTTTTTTACCTGATAATTATATAGAAAAATGAAAAAAATAAAGATTTACAAGAGGGCTTTAGCTTTAAAAAAACTTTTTGAAGAGCTAGAAGATCTACATAAGGAGTTAGAAGACAGATTTGGAAGATTAAAAATCTGAGGCAAAAGGTTTCTTTTGAATTCTTAAAAAAATTAGAATAAGAGCTAGGGAACTAGGTATTGTAAGCATAAAGGAGGATAAGGAAAAAAAGGATTTTAATTAATTTTTAATGAAGAAAAATAAATGTTGACAAAAATTATTTATCTATTGGCTAATAAAAAAATAAGCTATTTAAAAATTTACTCAAACTATAGGGTTTGAAGGAGATATTTTTGAGTTTTTTTGATTTATATTCTAATTAAATCTAATTTTTAAAATAAATTGTTATTATAACAATATATTAAGCATTTATAAGGTTTAAATAAGATTATTAGAAAAAAGCATAAAAAAATATTACATTAATTAAAAATAAAAAAAGTTGACATAATATGGAAAAAAAGAGGTATAACTAAAAAGAAAAAGGATGTTTTATGAGACTAGACAAATTTTTAAAAAGTTAGTAGAATTATTAAGAGGAGACCCATTGCAAAACTTGTTGTAGATGGAGGAAAAAGTTAAACTAGATGGAAAAAGTTGTAAAAAGCAGCTGCTGAAGTTAAAGTCGGGCAAACTTTAGAGATAGAATATTATAATAAATATTTTAAGTTTGAAATTTTACAAGTTCCTTTTAGGAAATGTTTCTAAAGACAAGACAAGTGATTTGGTAAAAATTATTAGATACTAAAGGTTTAGACATTGAAATTAATTTAGATAAGGATGAGGATTTCTTTTGAATAAGTATAAGATTTTCCCGAATGCCAAAAATTAATATAGGTTTAAATGTTTATCAAAAAAAGCAGGAGATGGTTATCATGAAATTGATTCAGTGATGTCTCCTATTGACTTATCCGATGAAATGGACATAACATTTTATTCAGAAATAGGAGATTTAAAAATTAGCTGTTCTGATAAAAATATTCCCACTGATGAAAGAAATATTTTATATAAGGCATATGAGATATTTTTGAGAACAGTAAGAAACACAAGGAGAAAAATAGAAATATCTTTTAACAAAGAATATTCCTTCTGAAGCTGGTCTTGGAGGAGGAAGTTCTGATGCTGGATTTTTTCTGAAACTTTTGAATGAGCATTATGGAAATGTTTACAATGAAAAAGAATTGGAAGAGTTGGCAATGAAAGTAGGCAGTGACGTACCTTTCTTTATTAAAAACATAAGACTGCAAGAGTTGGAGGAAAAGGTAACAAAGTTGAGTTAGTGGAAAATAATTTAAAAGATTCGCTAATTTTAGTAAAACCATTAGGTTTTGGTGTGTCAACGAAAGATGCTTATAATAGTTTTGATGAATTAGATGAAGTTAGATATGCAAATTTTGAAAAAATCGTTGAGTGCTTAAGGAATGACAATAGAAAAGATTTAGAAAAATATATAGAAAATGGTCTAGAGCAAGGAATTTCAGAAAGAAATGCTGATATTAAAAATGTTTAAAGCAATATTAAACTCAGTAGTACCTGGAAAGAAATTCTTTATGTCTGGTAGTGGGAGTACATACTACACATTTGTTACAGAAATAGAAAGATCCCAAATTGAAACTAGGTTGAGAACTTTTGTTGATAATGTAAAGATAATCATAAGTAAGACAATAAATTAGTATAGGGGGATTAAAATGATTGTTACAAATGTAAAAAAATAAAAAAGTGGATGGAGACAAATTAGACAGACTAAAAAGCATACGTAGATATAACTTTAGATGAAAGTTTGGTTATCCATGGTTTAAAAATTAATGCAAGGAGAACAAGGATTGTTTGTAGCAATGCCATCAAGAAAAAAATGCGTAACGAAGAATATAAAGACATTGTTCACCCAATTTGTCCTGACCTTAGAAATTACATTACAAAAAGTTGTTGAAGAAAAAGTATAATTCAATTGATGAAGAAACAACAGTAGAAATAGCTTAAAATTATGATTATAAAATGGTGCTAGTAACAACTAGCACCATTTTTTTATATTTAAATAAAAATATTATAATTTGCAACAGCCCCAAAGTATATTCATTTAGTATTATATAGTATTATAAAAACTTCATAAAAAAACAAATAAAAAAATAAAGATATATTGATATTTTTTTACGACATTATGATAAAAATAAGATAGGAGGTTTATATGGAAAAAGAATATAAAAAGCTAGTGAATATGCTAAAAAATGTCTTTGAATGTTAGAACTGTTTATCGTTATTATCATAATGGAAAAAAATAAAAAGGCTATCAAGATAAAGAAACAGGAACTATTTTTTTATTCTTAATCCTTTTTAAAAATAAAAATAATGAAGATAATCTCAAAAATAAAGTTGTTTTATATGCAAGAGTTTCATCAAGTGAAAATAAAAACTAACTTAGAAAGTCAATTAGAGAGATTAAGATTATTTGCTAGTGCCAAAAGGTTATCAAATAGTAAAAGAAATAAAAGATATTGGTAGTGGACTTAATGATAATCGTTCTAAAACTAAACGAATTATTTGAAAAAGAATTAAATAATTTTGAGATTTTATTAGTAGAACATAAGGATAGATTGACAAGATTTGGTTTTTAATTATATTGATATTCTTTTTAAAAATCACATAACAAAAATAGAAGTTATTAACTTAGTAGATAATAATAAAGAGGATTTAATACAAGATTTCGTATCTGTTATAACTTCATTTTGTGCTAGAATTTACAGTCAAAGAATAAGTAAAAGAAAAGTAGAAAAATTAATAAAGGAGTTAGAAATGAAAGTAAAGAGAATAGTTAAGTTTAACATAAAAATCTCATATAGATTACAAGTATATTAAAAACTCAACTAATAGAAAGTAAAGAAATATATAACTTTGCTAATTATATTCTAAGACAACTTTACTTTTAAAAATTCTAACAATCATAAATATTCTTTGAATTTTATTGAGGAATATCCTACTTTAAAAGAGTTATTTTTTTGGAATATATAGATGAAAATAAACAGTTTTCAACTCTATTTTATAAGATTATTTGTGAGTTTTCTAAGTTAAAGCAATATTCTATCAACTTAAAAAATAGTACAAAAATATAGTTGATAAACTAAAAATGATTGGACTTCTTATTGGAAGTTATTAAAAATGAAGAAAAAAATAAAAACTTATGATAAGAAAAATTAATATACCTAGATATAAGAAGAAATATAACTTAGTAGAATATAATAATCAAGTAATATCTAAGAAAAACTTAAATTAGGATATATTGGTACTGATAAGATGGAACAAGGAATTAAAAATTGCTAATAGACATAAGGAATTAAATTGTAAATGTTTTAGGATATACAATAAGAATGATAAAAATACTATGCGAATTAATATATGAAAAAGAAATAGAAGAAGTTAAAAAGAATGATAGAGTAGCAAGTATAGATATAGGGCTTGAAAACTTATTTACAATAGCTTTTAATTACAACAAAAAAAGGAATATCTATTAAAGGAAGTAGATTAAAAGCAATTAATCAATATTTTAATAAGACAAAATCTAAGTTACAATCTTTTATTACCAAACAGGCAATATGTTTCTAAAGTTATAAATCAATTACTATATAAAAAGAACAGAACAACTTAGAAATTATATAGGATATTATACTAATAAATTAATAGAAATATTAAAAAGACGAAAAAAATCTCAAAAATTAGTAGTAGGATATAATAAAGAATGGAAACAAGAGATAAATATAGGAAGTAAGAATAATCAAAAACTTTGTAAGTATACCATTTAGAAAGATATTGGATATATTAAAATATAAATTAGAAGATAATGGAATAGAGTATAAAGAACAAGAAGAAAGTTATACTTCAAAAAGCAAGTTATCTTGATAATGATGATATACCAATATATAAGGAAGAAACAGAAGAAATAAAATTTAGTGGTAAGAGGATAAAAAAAGAGGAATTTATAAATCTAAACAAGGAAAAATAATAAATGCAGATTTGAATGGAGCATTGAATATATTGAAGAAGTCAGGAGAGAAACTAATAGAAGAATTAGAATATCTCAAGTACAATAATATATTTACAAGCAAGTTAGTATAGCCATAAGAACATACTAATATGGTGGTTGAGTAGTACAGCCAATATGAAATAATAATAGAAATTTTATTGTTATTCTCTATGAACTTAATCTATGTCGTATTTATACATAGATTTCGATACTATTCATTAAGGTAAATTATACTATGCATACAATAAGAACAAAGTTACTTATTAAAAAAATAAAAAAACATAAAAAAATAAAATTAATGTTTCATCTTTTATTCATAAATATAAATTATAATTATAATATAAGAAAAAGAATAGAGGAGAGGAAGCATGAAGAGATTATTGTTAGTAGGAGCAATTATCATTGGAAGTTTAGGGTTTTTCAACAAATGCTTTAGCTACATTGAGTCAGGAGCAAATAAAAAAACAATAGTAAAAAAAGAAGTTCCTAATGGACAACTAACTAAATTTGAACTGGATAGAGAAAAATGGAAGAAAAAGTCTATGAAGTTGAAGTTATGGATGGAAATGTTGAGAAGGAATTTAAAATAGATGCTGAAACAGGCGAAGTTATAAAAGTTTAAAAACTGAAAAAAAGTAGCAAAAAAAGCAAAGAAAAGAACCTAAAAATTTCTTATGATAGAGCTAAAGAAATTGCATTAAAAGCAATCTAAAAAAATGGAAAGTTTAAAAGAAATAGAATTAAAAACATAAAAAAATGGTGTTTTAGTATATGATGTAGAAGTTGCAGAAGGATTTATGGATAGAGAATTCTTAATCGATGCAATGACAGGAGAAAATCCTAAGAGATAAAAAAAGATTTTTTTAATATGACCCCACCCTAATAAAAAGTTAATATAGATTATTTAAAAACTACAGGTACCCCCTCACCTGTAGTTTTTTTGTTTAGAAATAAAAATAAAAAAATCATTGACAAAAATCCCATAATTAAAATACTATAGAATTATATGTTTATTATTTTAATATGGGAATATGGAGGGACAATATGAAGAAAAAAATTTTTTTAGGAAGATTTTTTTAGGACTGACGGCTTTTGATGTTCACTCTTCTTTTTTTACTACAGCTAGTGCTGAAGTATATGAAGGAACAGGTTATGGTTACCATCAAGATGGAATAGTACTTGGTGTAGAAATTAAAGACAATAAAATCGTTGACATTCAAATCAAAAAAGAACAAGAATCAGATTTTGCTAAACCAGCAATAAAAGAAATCATTAAAAAAGTTATAGCTACTCAAAGCTATGAAGTAGATGCAGTTTCAGGAGCTTCATTGACTAGTGAAGGGACAAAAAGAAGCTATAGAAGAAGCAGTTAAAAGCAAGTGGAGCAAAATTAACAAAAGTTGAAGCAGCTCTTAATAAAAAGACAAAACTTTCAAGACAGGCTGATGTAGTTGTAATTGGAGGAGGAGGAGCAGGGCTTACTTCTGCAATTGCTGCTTATGAAAAAGGTGTAAGTGTTATATTAATTGAAAAAACAGAACTTTTAGGTGGAAACACTAACTATGCAACAGCTGGACTAAATGCGGCTGGAACAAGTGTACAAAAGAAATTAGGTGTTGAAGACAGTGCTGAACTTTTCTATGAAGATACAATGAAAGGTGGAAAAAAATAGAAATAATAAAGTTTTAGTTAAAGTATTAACAGGAAAATCAAGTGCAATAGTTGACTGGTTACTAGAAAGAGGAGTAGATTTAAATGAGCTTACTTCTACTGGTGGACAAAGTGCCAAAAGAACTCATAGACCAACAGGTGGTTCTGCAGTAGGTCCAAATATTATTACTGCACTTTCAAATGTTGCTGAAAAAAAGATAAAATAGATATAAGAAAAGGGACAAAAAGCTATTGCTTTAGTTAAAAAAATAACAATAAAAATAGCTGGAGTAAAAAGTTAAAGAAGCTAATGGTGAAGAATATATAATCAAAGCAAAAGCTGTAATAGTTGCAACAGGTGGATTTGGAGCCAATGCTAAAATGGTTGAAAAAAATATAATCCAAAAATTAAAAAGGATTTGGTTCTACAAATAATCCTGCAATAGTTGGAGATGGAATTGTTATGATAGAAAAAAATTGGAGGGGCTTTTAGTAGATATGGATCAAATCCAAACTCACCCAACAGTTTTACATAAAAAGACTAATATGATAACTGAAGCAGTTAGAGGAGAAGGAGCTATCCTTGTAAATAAAGATGGAAAAAGATTTATTGATGAACTTGAAACAAGAGATGTAGTTTCTAAGGCTATCCTAGATCAAAAAGGAAAAATCAGCTTTCTTAATTTTTGATGAAGAAATAAGAACTAAATTAAAAAGCTGCCGATGGCTATGTTAAAAAAAGGTTATGCTGTTGAAGGAACACTTGAAGAAATAGCTGCTAAAATAGGAGCAGATGCAAAAACTTTAGAAGCAACATTGAATAAATACAATGAAGCAGTTAAAAATAAAGCTGACAATGAATTTAAAAAAAGAAAAACTTTACCTAAAGAGTTAACAGGAACAAAAATACTATGTAATAGAAGTTTCACCAGCAGTACACCATACTATGGGTGGAGTTCGTATCAATACTAATGCTGAAGTTCTTGGAAAAAAATGGTAGACCAATAAAAAGGACTTTATGCAGCTGGAGAAATAACTGGTGGTATACATGGAGCTAACAGAATAGGTGGAAATGCAGTTACAGATATCACAGTATTTGGAAAAAAATAGCTGGAGAAAAATGCAGCAACATACTCAAAAATCAGTTAAATAAATTAAATAAAGAGTAAAAAGAAAACTGTTACAAATTAATGAATACATTAGTTTGTAGCAGTTTTTAAATAGCTATATAGAAATAAAAAAAGTAAAAAAATAAGTGGGTTACGAATGGAAATTTTTTAGATAAAAAAATCAAATAGAATGAGCCGAGTAATTATCAGAGTGTCTGAAGCCAACTTGTTGGCGAGTTTCCGAAAATTACAGCGAATTCTTGATTTTTTTATCGTTAAGAAATTTCACTCAGTAACGAACTATTTTTTTACTTTTTAATTAATTTATAACTACCCTTTTTCTATTCATATCTTTTGTTAATATCTTTCAATATATATCTCGTAAAGTTTTTTTAGCTTTTATTTTTCTTTTTAAATAGTACAAAGACAACAGGGACTAAGTCTATAACAGTATCAATAATTTTTTTGATACTTACTAAACCTACCTGTCAATAATTTCATCTCATTTATTAACCAAGACATCAGAATTAAATTTAAAAATTCTGATAAAAATTAACAACAAAAATTCATAAGTCCTTCTTGAGTTAAATAGAAATTATAGAATTTAAAAAAAGAACTTTTCCTTGTTGACCATAGTAAAGTTGAACTAAAAAAAGTTGACAGATAAAAAAATAATAAAACTTTTAACTGTCTTGAATGCTTTTTTTAGATTTTTTTATTTAAACAAAGATTTAAAAATAAGAACTACAAGTAAAAATACCTGAAAGTATAAGTAAATTGCTGGTAAAAAAATATTTACCAGCAAAAAGTATAAATAAACTACTTTTTTTAATAACATCTATTCCACCCATATAAGGTATAAGAACTTTAGGCACTAAGAAAGAACCATCTTCTTGTTGATAGTTTTCCATAATAGCAACCAATGTTCTTCCAACAGCAAGTCCTGATCCATTTAGAGTATGACAGAATTCACTTCCATTAGTTACTTTATATTTTAATCCCATTCTTCTAGCTTGGAAAGCTTCACAGTTTGAACAAGAAGAAATTTCTCTGTATTTATTTTGAGATGGTAACCAAACTTCTAGGTCATAAGTTTTAGCAGCACTGAAACCTAAGTCTCCTGAACAAAGTTGGATAACACGATAAGGTAATTCTAATCTTTGTAAAATTGTTTCAGCATTTTTAACCATTTTTTCTAATTCATCATAAGAAGATTCAGCATCTGTGATTTTAACCATTTCAACTTTATTGAATTGGTGTAATCTGATAAGTCCTTTTACATCTCTACCATAAGATCCTGCTTCTCTTCTGAAACAAGGAGAATAAGCAGTATAGTATTTAGGTAATTCAGATTGTTCTAAAATTTCTTTTCTATGAATATTAGTCATAGTGATTTCAGAAGTAGAGATTAAGTACATATCATCAGTTGTCTTGTACATATCTTCTTCAAATTTTTGGCAATTGTCCTGTTCCTTCACAAACTTCAGCTTTAACCATAAATGGAGTTATATGTTCAGTATATCCATGTTCTAAAGTATGAGTATCAAGCATAAAAGCTGATTAAAGCTCTTTCTAATCTAGCAGCAGCTCCTCTATATAGAACAAATCTTGAACCACTTAATTTAGCTCCTCTTTCAAAAATCTAAAATTCCTAAATCTTCTCCAATATCCCAGTGAGCTTTTAGGTTCAAAGTCAAATTTTTCTAGGTTCTCCCCATCTTCTGATTTCTTTATTAGAATCTTCATCAGGTCCAATAGGTGTTGAAGGGTGATAAACATTAGGAATAGTCATTTGAATATTTTTTTAATTTCTTCATCTATTTCTACAAGTTCAGCATCTAATTCTTTAATTTTTAGAAGAAACTCCTCCCATTTTTTTTCAATTAGATGACTAGCATCCTTTTTTTCTTTTTTTCAAATTAGCTATTTCAGCTGAAACATTATTTCTGTCTCTTTTTTTAAAGTTTCTACTTCCGATAGTACTTCTCTTCTTTTTAGCATCTAGTGCAACAAAAGGCATCCATATCGATGTTACTGTTTCTATTTTTTTTAGCATTTCCTTTAGCATCTCAACGTTTTTCACGCATAAATTTTTAGTTCTAACATTTTTTTCCCTCCTTAAAAGTACAGTCCATTCTAGTATATAGTTTATATATTACTCTAAAAAGTTTTGAAATTTCAAGATTTAATAATAAAAATTTAGTCTTTTTAATCCTGCTAAGGCAATACCAATAGGAGTTATATATAAAGGCATATAAGGTTTATGAATATTTAACCCTAGTTCCTTTGCGAAAATCTTTTCACTATCTTCAAAGCTACAAGCTCCACCAACTAAATATACATCTTTCACATCATAAGCACTTATATATTTTTTTACTATAGAAGCCATTTTTTGTAAAACAGGAGTTATTTGTAGACACACTTCTTTTTCTCTTTTCTTATCAGTCTTTATGTCTTCAGCTGTTTCAAAATCCACCCCATAGCTTCCTGCTATAACTAAAGTCATATGTGTTCCACCAGTTGGTTCATCTGCAACAAAGACAACCTTACCATCTTTAAGTATACTGATACCTGTTGTTCCACCTCCCAGGTCAACAACCACTCCATCAGTTATACCTAAAACATAGGAAGCAGCAGTTGGTTCATCTACAACTTTTTTAACATCTATACCAGCTGACTCAACTACATTAACAATAGCTTTGACACTACCTTGCTCTACTCCTGGTGGAATAGCAGTGTAACCTTCAGTTATTTCTATACCTAATTTTTCTTCTAGCTCTTCTTTTAGCTTTCTAACAATAGAAATAGCTCCCATAAAATCTACAACTATACCATCTTTAACAACTCTGGAACGTTGAGTTGCACCTGCAACAGGTTTTCCATCTTTATCTAAAATAGTGATCATTATGTTAGCTGTACCTAAATCCACTCCAACAAAAAAATTTACTCTTGTCAAAAATTAGTTCTAGGTTTAGTAATTGTTTTTTTCAAATTCTTTTTATATATTTATTAACTTTATCTAAGTTCATAATTCCTCCTTCAGTTTTTCTTAAAAAAATACTATCTTAATATCTAAAATTTGTCAATAATATTTAATTTTTTTCACTTATAAAAAAATTTTTGTCATTTTAGTAAAAAAATACTATAAATTAGACAGAATTTTTTTGATATAATATAAAAATAAACTTATAAAAATTAAAAAAATAAGGGGCTCTAATGAAATCAGTAAAAGTACATATAAAAAAACAAAAAAAGGTTTGCATGCAAGACCTTCGTCACTATTTGTTCAATTAGTTACAAAGTATGATTCTGACATAACAGTAAAATCTGAAGATGAAACTGTTAATGGTAAAAAGCATTATGGGGCTTATGCTTCTAGCTGCCGAAGAAGGTAGAGAACTTGAATTGATAGCAGATGGTCCAGATGAAGATGCAATGCTAGCAGAACTTGTAGACTTAATAGAAGTAAAAAAATTTTAATGAGGAGTAAAAATTTATGGAAATTATTAGGGCAAAAACATATGGGATTTTGCTTTTGGGGTATTAGAAGCCATAAATGTTTGTAACTCTTTGATTGAAGAAAAAAAGGTAGAAAATATATTTTAGGAATGCTTGTTCACAATAAACAAGTAGTTGAAGACATGGAAAGAAAAAGGCTTCAAGCTTGTTAAAGAAGAAGAGTTACTAGAAGATATTGATGACTTAAAAAGAGAATGATATAGTGGTAGTAAGAGCTCATGGAACTTCTAAAAAAATGTTCATGAGAAATTAAAAAGAGAAAAAGTAAAAAGTTTATGATGCTACTTGTGTTTTTTTGTCAATAAGATAAGGCAAGAAATAGAAATAGCAAATGAAAAGGGATATAGTATTCTATTTATGGGTGATAAAAAAATCATCCAGAAGTAAAAAGGAGTTATCTCTTTTTGCTGATAATATACAAATCTTTGAAAGTCTAGAAGAGGCTATAGAAGTTAAAAATAGACTCAGATAAAAACTTATTTACTTTCTACCCAAACAACTTTAAATAAAAAAAGTTTGAAGAGGTAAAAAAATATTTCAAAGAAAAACTATCAAAATGTAATAATTTTTTTGATAAAATATGTGGTGCAACAGCAGTTAGACAAAAAGCTGTTGAAGACTTAGCTGTAAAGGCTAATATAGTAATAATAGTTGGAGATACGAAAAGCTCAAATACAAAAAAGTTATACGAAATATCTAAAAAATTAAATTCAGAGAGCTATCTTGTTGAAAATGAGGAGCAGTTGGACTTAACTATTTTTAGAGGGAAAGAAGTAATAGGAATTACTGCAGGAGCGTCAACACCAGAAGAAACAATAATGAATATAGAAAAATAAGGGGGACATATAAAAATGCCTAATGTAAATGAAAAACCAAAAACGAATTCTTAGAAATGCTAGAAGGATTCCCTACCAAACCAAGAAAAAAGAGTAGAAGGAACTATAGAATCTATGGATCAAAACTATTCGTATCTTGATGTTCCTGGTGAAAGAACAGCAGTAAGAGTTAGAACAGAAGAATTAAAAGGATATAAAGTGGGAGATACTGTTGAAGTATTGATTACAGGTGTATCAGAAGAAGATGACGACCAAGAATACATCATCGCTTCAAGAAAGAAAAATTGAAGTTGAAAAAGAACTGGGAAAAAAATCGAAGACTCTTTTCAAAAAAATAAAACTGTTTTAGAAGGAGAAGTTACAAAAGAAAAATAAAAAGGTGGATACCTAGTACAAGCTTTATTCCATGCAGGATTCTTACCAAACTCATTATCAGAAATTCCTGAAAATGAAGAAAAAGTTAATGGAAGAAAAAGTTCAAGTTATAGTAAAAAGATATCAAAGTTGACCCTAAAGATAAAAAGAAATAAGAAAAATTACTTACTCTGTAAAAGATATTAAATTAGCAGAACAAGCTAAAGAATTTGCAGGATTAGAAGTTGGACAAACTGTTGACTGTGTTGTAACAGAAGTTTTAGAATTTGGTTTAGCAGTTGACATAAATGCTTTTAAAAAGGATTTATCCATATTTCTGAAGTATCTTGGAAGAGATTAGATAAATTAGCAGATGCTTATAAAGTTGGAGATAAAAATCAAAGCTGTAGTTGTTTCTTTTAGATGAAGCAAAGAAAAATGTAAAATTATCTATTAAGAGATTAGAAGCAGATCCATGGGCAACAGTTGCTGATGAATTTAAAGTTGGAGATGAAGTTGATGGAGTTGTAACAAAAGTTTTACCTTATGGTGCTTTTGTTGAAATTAAACCTGGAGTAGAAGGTCTTGTACATATTTCTGATTTTAGCTGGACTAAAAAGAAAGTTAATGTTGCTGAATATGTAAAAGAAGGAGAAAAAGTTAAAAGTTAAAAATAACTGACTTACATCCAGAAGATAGAAAAATTAAAAATTAGGAATCAAACAATTAGTTGCTAATCCTTGGGATAGTGCTGAAAAAGACTATGCAGTTGATACTGTTATCAAAGGAAAAGTTGTAGAAGTTAAACCATTTGGAATTTTTGTTGAATTAACAGATGGAATAGATGCTTTCGTTCATAGCTCAGACTATAACTGGATAGGAGAAGAAACTCCTAAATTTGAAATAGGAAATGAAGTTGAATTAAAAAAATAACTGAACTTGATTTAAAATGATAGAAAAAAATCAAAGGAAGTTTAAAAAGCATTAAGAAAAAGTCCTTGGGAACATGCAATGGAAGAATATAAAGTTGGAACAACAGTTGAAAAAGAAAAATAAAAACTGTAGCTGACTTTGGATTGTTCGTTGAATTAACAAAAGGAATAGATGGATTTATTCCTACTCAATATGCATCTAAAGAATCTCATTAAAAATATCAGAGATAAATTTAATGAAGGAGATGTAGTAAAAGCTCGTGTTGTAGAAGTAAATAAAGATACACAAAAAAATTAAATTATCTATTAAAGAAATAGAAAGAGAAGAAGCAAAAAGAGAAGAAAGAGAACAAATAGAAAAATACTCTGTTTCATCTTCAGAAGAATAAGTAAAAGAAAAATATAAGAAGCTGTTACAATTATAATTCTTAGTTCAAAAGTTAAAAATAAGTGAGTTACATTATAAATTTTTATTATTAAAATTTTCTTTGAACTAAATAATTAATAGTTTTGACAAGATTACTGCGACGTCCATTATTGTTGAGAGAGCCTTGTGGAGCTCTCGAAACACTGATGACAGGCAAGTAATCGATATATATAACTAAAATTTATTATAATCTCTCAAAGAAAATTTTCTAAATTTACTCAGTAACGAACTATTTTTCTACTTTTTATCTATTTGCAACAGCTTTATTTTTTAAGGAGGAGTAATGAGTAGTGCATTTACAGGTTTTTGTATTATTAAACGAAGTTAAATTTGATAAAGAAAAGTTTTTAAAAAGATTTAAAAAGAAGATTGGAAAAAGTTACATTAGATTTAGGTGGGAAGACGAAAATAAAGAAAAAAAGATATGTTGGTTGGAAATATTGGAGATATAATGGTTGCTGTTGCTTTAATGCCAGCTCCTATTCCTAACAATGAGGCAGTAGAAAATGCAAAGACAAACTACAGATGGCTAGATGCAGTTAAAGTTGCTGAAGAACATAAGGCTCATATCTTAGTTTCTTTACTGGGAGAGCCAGACTTAATAGAAGGTGCAAAGTTGTATACAAAGATTGTATCAGCACTTACAAAACAAGAAAAATTGTACAGGAATTAATGTATTAGGAACAGTTTTAAACCTGATATGTATAGATTTTACAGAATACTATGAAGAAAAATGATATGTTTCCAGTTGAAAATATGATATTTATAGGATTGTATGCTCGTAGAAGATAATAAAGTAAGCGCTTATACTTATGGTATGGAAGCATTTGGAAGAAATGGAAATAATAGCTAGCTCACAAAATCCAGAAGATATTTACTATTTCTTACAAGGAGTAGCTGACTATGTTATAACTTCCGATGTTATATTACAAGATGGTGAAACAATAGGTTTCTCAGCTGAGCAAAAATTTCTATAACTCATTCAAAAGCTATAGCTGTTGATGGAGTATCAGTAAAATTAGCTTTTTAAGACATTAAAAATATTTGCCAAAATATATATATGTTATATTAATAAGGTATCAAATAGATATCGTGGTCGCATAGCTCAGTTGGGAGAGCACCTGCCTTACGAGCAGGGGGTCATAGGTTCAAGTCCTATTGTGACCACCATAGTAGTGGGGGTGTAGCTCAGTTGGTTAGAGCGCCTGCCTGTCACGCAGGAGGTCGCGAGTTCGAGCCTCGTCACTCCCGCCATTCACGCCCAGATAGCTCAGTCGGTAGAGCAGGGACTGAAAAATCCCCGTGTCGGTGGTCTCGATTCCGCCTCTGGGCACCATTATTACTATAATGGCGACGTCGCCAAGCGGTAAGGCAGAGGTCTGCAAAAATCTCCATCACCAGTTCGAATCTGGTCGTCGCCTCCAAATAAAAATATTGACAGAATAAAAATATTATGATAATATAATAAAAGCGATGCGGGAATAGCTCAGTTGGTAGAGCGTCAGCCTTCCAAGCTGAATGTCGCGAGTTCGAACCTCGTTTCCGCTCCATAAATGCGTCATTAGCTCAGTTGGTAGAGCATCTGACTCTTTAACTCAGGAGGTCACAGGTTCGACCCCTGTATGACGCGCACGCATCCCAGCCCCCGTTCGTTCAGTGGTTAGGACATCAGATTTTCACTCTGGAAACAGGGGTTCAATTCCCCTACGGGTACCATTAAAAATATCTAATATGGTCGCATAGCTCAGTTGGGGAGAGCACCTGCCTTACAAGCAGGGGGTCATAGAGTTCAAGTCCTATTGTGACCACCATAGTAGTGGTGTAGCTCAGTTGGTTAGAGCGCCTGCCTGTCACGCAGGAGGTCGCGAGTTCGAGCCCCGTCACCCCGCCATGCCATTATATGCCGCTTTAGCTCATCTGGTAGAGCAACCTGACTTGTAATCAGTAGGTGATTGGTTCTGACTCCGATAAGCGGCACCAGTAAAAATGAAACGAACGAATATACGCGGGGATGGCGGAATTGGCAGACGCGCTAGACTTAGGATCTAGTGTCCCAGACGTGAGAGTTCAGCTCTCTCTCCGCACCACGCTCATTGGGAATCTTGCGGGAATAGCTCAGTTGGTAGAGCATAACCTTGCCGAAGGTTAGGTCGCGAGTTCGAGCCTCGTTTCGCTCCAAAACAATTACATATGGGGATATAGCTCAGTTTGGGAGAGCGACGCACTTGCACTGCGTAGGGTCAGCGGTTCGATCCCGCTTATCTCCACCATTACGCCTAGGTAGCTCAGTTGGCTAGAGCATACGGTTCATACCCGTACGGTCGATGGTTCGAATCCATTCCTAGGCACCATTTTATTTATAAGCATTGATGAGTGATCATTAATGTATACAAAAATGACATAAGCTTTAATTTTTCTTGCTAAAAAGTCAAGAATGTTATAGAAATTAAACATAGTATATGAGGGTGAAAGTTATTTGAAAACAAAAATAGTTTGTACTATTGGTCCTGTGACTGAATCAGTAGAAACTTTAAAAAGAGCTATTAAATAGAGGAATGAACGTGATGAGATTAAATTTTTCTCATGGGGATTACGAAGAACATGGAACAAGAATAAAGAATTTTAGGCAAGCTATGTCTGAAACTGGAAAAGAGCAGGTCTATTACTAGACACTAAGGACCTGAAATAAGAACAATGTCTTTAGAAGATGGAAAAGATGTAAGTATAAAAGCTGGACGAAAAATTTACATTTACAACAGATCAATCAGTTGTTGGAAATAGTGAAAGAGTTGCAGTAACTTATCCAGATTTTGCAAAAAGGACTTAAAAAGTAGGAAATATTATTCTTGTAGATGATGGTCTAATAGAATTAGATGTTACAGAAATAAAAGGAAACGAAGTTATATGTAGCTAGAAATAATGGTGAATTAGGACAAAAGAAAGGTATAAACTTACCTAATGTTTCTGTTAATTTACCAGCTTTATCTGAAAAGATATAGAAGATTTAAAATTTGGTTGTAAAAATAATATAGATTTCGTTGCGCTTCATTTATAAGAAAGGCTGAAGACGTAAGAGAGTTAGAAGAATTCTTCATGGAAAATGGAGGAGACAGAATACAAATAATTTTCAAAAATAGAAAGCCAAGAAGGGCTTGATAATTTTGATGAAATCTTAGAAGAATCTGATGGAATCATGGTAGCAAGAGGAGATTTAGGAGTAGAAATTCCTGTTGAAGATGTTCCTAGTGCACAAAAAATGATGATCATGTAATAGAGCAGGAAAACCTGTTATTACAGCTACTCAAATGCTAGATTCTATGATTAAGAACCCAAGACCCACAAGAGCGGAAGCTAACGACGTTGCTAATGCTATAATAGATGGAACAGATGCTATAATGCTTTTCGGAGAAACTGCAAAAGGAAAAATATCCTTTAGAAGCAGTTGAAGTAATGGATAAAATTGCTAGAAAAGTTGATCCAACTATAGTTCCATTTTTGTAAAACATGTTACAGCTAAAAAATGATATAACTTGCTGTTGCTGAAGGAAGTGCAGATATAAGTGAAAGATTGAATGCAAAAACTAATAATAGTTGGTACAGAATCTGGAAGAGCTGACAAGAGATATGAGAAGATATTTCCCTAAAGCAGATATCTTAGCTATAACTAATAATGAAAAAGACAGCTAACCAATTAATCTTAACAAGAGGAGTAATTCCTTATGTTGATGCAACACCAAAAACATTAGAAGAATTCTTTATTTTTAGGGAAGCAGTTGCATAAAAATTGAATTTAGTTGAAAAAGGTGACATAGTAATAGCAACTTGTGGAGAAAGTGTGATTTATCCAAGGAACAACAAACTCAATTAAAGTTATACAAGTAAAAAGCATAGTTAAAATTTAAAGGAGGAATGCAAATGACAGGTATAGAAGAATAGGAGAGAGAAATTTTAGACTCAAGAGGAAACCCTACAGTAGAAGTAGATGTAGTATTAGAATGTGGAGTAAGAGGAAGAGCAGTGCTGTTCCATCAGGAGCTTCAACAGGAAGCCATGAAGCAGTTGAGCTAAGAGATGAAGATAAATCAAGATATTTAGGAAAAAGGAGTTTTAAAAAGCTGTAAATAATGTAAATACAGAAATCAGAGAAGCTCTTTTAGGAATGGATGCTTTAAATCAAGTAGCTATAGATAAATTAATGATAGAATTAGATGGAACTCCTAATAAAGGAAGACTAGGAGCAAATGCTATTTTTAGGTGTTTCTCTTGCAGTTTCAAAAGCTCAGCTGCTGAAGCTTTAGGACAACCTCTATATAAATACTTAGGGTGGAGTAAATGCTAAAAGAATTACCTTTACCTATGATGAATATCTTAAATGGTGGAGCACATGCTGACTCAGCTGTTGACTTACAAGAGTTTATGATACAACCAGTTGGAGCAAAAATCTTTCAAGAAGCTATGAGAATGGGAGCTGAAATTTTCCATCACTTAGGAAAAATTTTAAAAAGCTAATGGAGATTCAACAAACGTTGGAAATGAAGGAGGATATGCACCTTCAAAAATCCAAGGAACTGAAGGAGCTTTAGCTTTTAATCAGTGAAGCTGTTAAGAGCTGCAGGATATGAATTAGGGAAAAAGATATCACTTTCGCTTTAGATGCCGCTCAAGTGAATTCTGTAAAAGAAGTAAATGGAAAAATATGAATACCATTTCAAAAAGAGAAGGTGGAGTTGTAAGAACTACTGATGAAATGATAAAATGGTATGAAGAATTAATAAACTAAATATCCTATCGTTTGCAATAGAAGATGGATTAGAGTGAAGATGACTGGGATGGTTGGGTAAAACAACTAAAGCTATTGGAGACAGAGTACAAATAGTTGGAGATGACTTATTTGTAACTAACACTGAAAAGATTGAAAAAGGAATTGAATTAGGAGCAGGAAACTCTATCCTAATAAAATTAAATCAAATAGGATCATTAACTGAAACTTTAGATGCAATAGAAATGGCAAAAAGAGCAGGATATACTGCAGTTGTATCTCATAGATCAGGAGAAACAGAAGATGCTACAATAGCTGATGTTGCTGTTGCAACTAATGCAGGACAAATCAAAACTGGTTCAACTTCAAGAACTGATAGAATGGCTAAATATACAACCAATTACTAAGAATTGAAGAAGAATTAGGAGCTGTTGCTCAATATAATGGAAAGAGATGTTTTTCTATAACATTAAAAATAAACTAAAACTAACTGATTAAAAATGCACTGATAGTCTTAGAAACTAGAATAAAAGTGCATTTTTATTAAATAAAAATTTGACAAGTGTACATCTTAATTGTTTATAATTTTAGTAAACAAATTTAAGGAGGTAATTTTTATGAAATTTAGAAATCTTGTTAAAATTATGCTTCTATGTGTAAGTATAGGAGTAACTGCCTTAGCTGCTGAGCAAACAAACAAGGGTAGAAAGCAAAAACTTTAGGTACAGAATTGAAAGAATATGGAAAAATTTATAATAAAGATGGAGTTTTAGTTGTTCATAAACAACTTAAAAAGGAGAAAAATTCCTCCACATACTCATAAATATAAAGAACTTTTTCTTTACAGTAGTATCAGGAAAAATGGAAGTTCAGTTAAATGATAAAGAAACTTATAGTAGTAGAGCCTCAAAAGCTTTAAATTTTGCAGGAGATGTAAATATATCTGCAACAGCATTAGAAGATAGTGATATTTTTATATATTTAGTTGGAGAAAATAAATAATTAATTTAGGAGTGCACTGAAATTTTATTTTAGATCAGTCCCCTCTTTTTATTGTTGTAAAAACTTAAAAAGGTGTAAAAATCTAACTAGTATATAAAAAGATTATTATAAATGTTTTGCAACAGGAGGGTAGAAATGAATAAAGTTATAAAAAGAAAGAGGATTGGAAGGTTTCTGTTTGGGCAGGAGGAACAACAAATGAGATTTTTATATACCCTGAAGATTCTAGCTATGCAGATAGAATTTTTGAAAAGCCAGAATAAGTAAGTTGTAACCATGAATAATGAGAAAAATCTTTCACAAAACTTCCTGGAGTAGAAAGATATATATCAAAACTAACTGGAGATAGGAAACTTCAACATACAGGTCATTATGATGTTGAAATGGAAGATTATCAAATAGATAGATTTAAAGGAGACTGAGAAACTTTATTCTTGGGGAAAATTTGAAGATTTTAACTTGATGTTAAAAGGAATAAGAGGAGATCTATACTACATGACAAAATCAGAGGTAGATGTAGATTGCATCTTGAAAAAGGTAGTACAATAGTATTTTTATATGTTATAGATGGAAAGATTCATGTCAATGGAATGATTTGGAAACAGAAGATTTCTATATAGGACAGATGATAATATTTTAGATGTTTTTGGAAATAATCCAAAAATATATTATGGTTTTCAATATGAAATGGGATCAATAGATGAAGATAATATTTTCTCCAAGTAAGAAATGAGAGAAGAAAATATTTTTGAAAATATTGAATTCTACTGAATCTCATTTAAAGAGTAAGACTAACTATTTTAATAGATATATTGAGAGCAAAAATCAATAGAAGAAATAGAAAAGTATAATGAAATTAAAGCTGACTTACTAGCTAAAACATATATAAAGATATACACAAAATTATGATAAGTTAAAATATATTCCAGCTGTCAATGTACTATGAGTTTCTCATTTTAAAAGAATTAGAATTAGAAGCTTATTCTGAAAAATCTTTAAAATATTTGAAGGATAAGCTTTTTATTTTATCTGCACTTTACGGATATCACAAGCTTTTTGATCTAGTAAAAAATATAGATTGATATGACTGTGTCGATTGTCGATAAAGGTTTATATAATTTTTGGAAAAAGAAATTAATGAATATATTTCAAAATCTCTTGCTAAAGATGAGGTATTTATTGAATTTTATTTGGTGAATTTTCAAAAGCTGATAGATACTAAGAAAAATCAATATGATTAATCTTGATTTTCAAAGAAGAAAAAGATGGAACTTATAAATCATGTAGCACCTATAGTAAGAAAGCTAGAGAAAATTTTTACACTACCTTATAAAAATCGAAAAGACAGCCTAGAAGAAATAGAAAAATTGATTTAGATGGGTATGGTACTTAATAAAAGACTTATCACAATTCTAAGAATTTAATATCACTAGATTTCTATTAGTATTTGACAATGGTGTTTATATATGGTAGACTTATAGGTACTTTAGGACGGAATATAGCGCAGCCCGGTAGCGCACCTGCTAGGAGCAGGGGCCGCAAGTTCAAATCTTGCTATTCCGACCATTCTTGGGGTGTCGCCAAGCGGTGAGGCAACGGACTTTGACTCCGTTATGTTGGTCTCGAATCCAGCCATCCCAGCTATATAATAATAATGCTAGTGATTAGTCACTAGCTGCTATAAATAAAGGATTTTCTATGATAATAGCAGAAATATTATATTTTACTGCGCGTAGTAATCGCTTTGAATAATATCTTGTTTTTAAGTTCAGTCAGCAGTTTAATCTTATCAATATCTGGCATAGAGAGATGCAGTAAATTTGGTGTTCCTATGCTTTTGCTTCTCATAAGCTCGTATGATATTTGCGTAAATGGTATATTTAAAATTCCCCATGATAACTAGCAACCATCTCAGGGATATATGTAGCCTGCTTTACATACATCATTTTCTTTTGCTTTGGGACAAATCTTTCAATGACAGAGGTATTATTATCTTTAATTTTCATCCCTCATTGGGAGTTATATTTTACTCCCTTTAACTGGGCTGTTTTCTCACTATATTTTAAAAATTAGATTGGTATAGTTCTTTGATAGGTTCAGTACTTGGTTCAACGGATGCTTGCACCACGCTCCTTGCAATTTTAAGAACAGCACAAACTAAACTGCAAAAGAGAAAATACAGCTTTTACTTGAAATAGAGTGGTTCAAATGACCCATTTGCGGTAAGTTTCTAACTATAGCCTTTTGACATCACCTCAAAGGGAAATCTGAGTTTACCACTGTTATTATTCAAATGCAAGTCGGCTTTTGGTTTAGCTGTTGTGGAGGTTACATATTTGCAAGAGTATCTCGCTAGATAATTAGGAAAAGTTATAATAGATAGTGAATGTCTCATGGCTTTGATAACTCGCCTCTCATGCTTTTATCCTATTCAACAGAGTGAATATTGGAGGAATGGGTATATAACACAGTGTATCTTTTAGGAGTTCTATTAGGAAATATACATATCATCAGAGAGTGGAAATTGTTAGCTTCTTCCAATGGGACTCTACAAGCATAATGCAGTGGATCTTTAAATATTCCCTTTACTAGGACTTTTAGTAAATCCACTGGAAGCCTCCTAAAATATGCTATTCCAAGCTGTCGTCTGAATCAGGACAGTGATGACACATATATTAATTTCGTCCATTATAGTTGGTCTATGCTGGCCAAGTCCCATGAAGTCGAGTAGGAGTGACAAAACTTTTAGTTTCTTGCGTGGTTTAAGAGGGAGCAGCTCCCAGTTGTGCTTTGCTATATTAGCTGTGGTAGCAACATATAGAAAGAGGACAGGAAGTATTTAATATCGCTTTATGAAGTTGTCTCCCATTGTCAATCGCTATACAAGGCTCACTACTTCCATATTTTCTCTAGCGAGTAATGAGTAGATATGAAAGACGGTGACGTGCACTTAGAACCTCTCTCAACGATTACCCTAGATACAGAAGATGTTGATTTTATAACTGCACGAAATAGATGAGACACATGAAAATGCGTAGGCAGACAGGTTATCTGGAGCTTGTGCCTTCAGTAATAGTTTTAATGGCTGGGTGAATAATGGAAAATACTATTCCCAACAGCCAATGTAACAGGAAACACGGGATACAGATAGAATAGTTCTTTGTGGTGTCCAAGTTTTCGTGTGTGGATAGGGTACCAGAACAAACTATATGAGAGTATGGCCGGATGGATTCAAAATATACAAATAAATCCATTCTAAGGAACTAGACAGGAAATATACCGGATAGTCCCAATTTTAAAAGAGAAAATAGAACCATGATACCCAGTGGGTGCAACACAGCACTTTTAGAAGATGATATTTAGTTCTTTAGATAGATAAAAACAGGGATTTGGATACGTCCCCACCTTATTATTTTCTCCTCAGCTTTTTGCCTCCAGGAGCAGGTGCCGCCGCTGAGCTGCCCGGTAGCTGGAGCAGGAGTCTTTGATAGCTCGCCGGAGCTCAAACCTCGCAGGCCAGGGCTGCATCTGGGGAAATCTTTCTTACGATTTCTTCTTAATTTTGTATTTGTTTAATAAATCTTCATAGTATTTATTAACAATACCATAGTTTAGAGTTGGAGCACGCTCATTTGAGCTTCACTAGCAGCATCCTTAACACTTTCAAAAGGAGGATACTCTCCACCCCTGCCTGTATGGATATCATAGTATATGAGCTTCTTTCCTTCTGATACTCTTGAAATGTTGCAGCAGTCTAGATTCGAATTTCCTTTTGCAGATAGTAACTCACTTTCTTACTCTTTTGTTTAGCTGAAATCAAGATTGTATTGATCATCTCACTTAATCTGCACTTGCATCTTTTGAAGATAGCTTTTTGAACCTGCAGTTGTCTTGCAACGTTAATACATCTCCATTTACTCTTTTTCTTGTTTAGTAAGCTCTGAGGGGAACCAGAACTTCCACAAGCACCAGACCAAAAGCCAGATACCATTAATTTGGTCATATAATCATTCCTCCATAATATTATAGCCCATTTCTTCCAGAGTTCCTTATCCCTTCAAAAGAATGGAAGTTTTCACCTAAAATGTACATCTATTATTTAAGGAAACATCTTCAATCATTTACACACCCACTCTTTAAGTAGATAATAGTTAAAAAGCCATGGATTATCAAAGAGAAAATTCAATATTCTTTAGAGAAAACCTTGTCCACACTCGAAAAATTTATATGTCTTTAAAATCTTCATAAAATTCTTTTCCTACATTATATTTCTCTACAAGAAATGCCTATACCAAAAATAATACATTATAAAGTTGATAAATCCTTAGGATTTATCAATAGCTCTTTTACTATTTCTTTTGATATGAAACCTTCCAACCAGAATGCACTCGCTCCAAAATTTTTGTTTCTTCATCATAGATGAATATATAGGTAAGCAGTCAGCATACTTAGTAAGAACAGCGCATTTTTATTTGATGTTAATATTCCATCAGTATTTGGAAAATGGTGGTACACTTGTATCCCCACCCACTATGCACACATTATCATTTCTATAGAGTTTGATGGCAAGAGAGCATTGGTTTTATTTAAAGAAAAGTCTCTAGCAACATCTCTCTTTACTATCTTTCAGAATATCTCCATAATGTAGTAAAAAGATTTTTATATTTAAACTTAGTCAGAAAGGTAGTAAATCTCAATATAGCCTTCACGATCTTTTATATCTCTATCTATATAGTTCAATATTCCAAACTTTTCTAAAATACAAGCCTTTCTTATATTATAGCCACTTTTATCAAATAACGATCAAGTGATTGAGGTCCCACTCAGACAGTGCGTACAATCTGGATTTTCATGTACTTCTATCATGGCTCCATTAGTCTCTCAAAGCCATTATTCCCAAGCTAGTAAGAGGTCCAACTAAACTCCGTAGCCATGACTCAAAGCAAACAACTATGATAGGTGGGTGAGATAGCTCTTTACCAAAAGCACAAGAGCATTTAAATTCCAGCGTGTTTTTGTCATAGTTTCAAAAGTCCTAATTCCTTTCACAAAGAATAACATTTTGATTTCCAAGGAGCAAGAATATATTCCTGCTGATAATAAAAATCTCATTTGAGAGTTGCAATCTCAAACCTCTTTTAGCAAAACAGGTTTAATTTCTAATTTACCTAATAAGTAAACTAGAGTTTCAGATGCGTTTACTCGCCCCATTTGAATTGTCTATATCTGCATAGGAAGAAACAAGTTCCAAGTCACTCGCTATCGTAAGTTCAGTTACAACAAGCATATCACTTTTCATCAGCAACTTCCCTCAAATATCTTAATCCTACTCACCAAGTCCTGAGAGTCGCAGGAGAAGTTCTGGGTTTGTATGCTCCAATTCTCTTAGGGCGACAGCTCCACCCTTTTACTTTTTAGCTATGGCTTGAAAGTACATCTCCCTGAGTTTTCTACAGAGAGCAAGGTCCAAATGTGCATAAGCGTGCAACTTATCTCCACCAATTAGACGACCTTTACATCTATAATAGCATCTGCTTCTTTAAATTCTCTACTAACAAATTTATAAGGGCTTGTTAATTTTATAACTTCAGCTACAAGGTTCTTGAATTTCTAAAATTTTCTTTGGATTAAAACTCATATGGTATATAGCAGTATAGGCTATCATTTTATATCAATTTGTGTCCACTACAGTAAATATTTCTATATTATTTTGTCCATCATTTAATCTATTGACATTTTGCTAGTAATCTTAAGAGCACATATTTCCTCACATCTCTATTCTAATCTAGATATTGAGTTGCTACACAGGTTGGGCACTGGGATTGCGTCTAGCCTCACTCAATTTATCTCTTGCATTTATTTGACAAAATTTCTAAGCTAGTTGCTAAAACAGCTTTTATGCCCCACCCCATGGTGCACCATATCCAGGAATTACAAGAGATCTCTTCTATCATCTTCTATAAGGCTTCATTGTAGTTTTCTTTTTAAAACTAATAGAGCAACTTTGAAGTCAAGATTATGTAAATCTAATTCATTATACATATCTAAAATATTTTTATCTACTTATTATATCACAGAATATTTTGTTCAGATATTACTTTATTATTTTACCCTTTTTCTTTAATTTATAATGATTTTAAAATAAAAAGATTTTAAATTTCCTTATTTTTAGACACTCTCAATAGAAAATCATCTACTAGAGCAAAATAGAAGTTTTTGCTCGAATATTTTTGTTAAAAATTATAAAAATATTACTTGACTAAATGCAAGAATGATGGATAAATTTAATTAATAAATGTTATATTTAGACAGATCAGATGTTCTATATAAATATGTTAGATATAATTTCTGTAGGAGGGAACGTTATGAGTAGTAGAAAAATCAGGTTTAGTTCCAAGCTGTTGATAATTGCCATAAACTAAAGGGTGTATATTAATTGGAGCCAATTTGCGCGCCACTTTGGACTGATCAGTAACTTTTAAACTTTCAGTACATTCTTTGGCTCATTCTACTATTCATTCTACCATTAATGATAGCTGTTTGTTGTATCAGGAATAGCAAAACTTACAGAGTGCAGCAGGAAAACTTTTAGGAGTCACTTCTACTGCATATTGTCTTTATGTTTCAACAGTAGTTGCGGTAGGAACATTTTCATATACAGTTGCAGCAAATCCATACTAAATTAGTTTCTGGAATTTCTCAAGGAATCAATTTTGAAGGAGAAAAGATGTTGCCCCATATTTTCACCATATATTCCTTTAAAAACACCTATAGATGTTACTGCTGCAGCCGAATTTCTTGCATTTATGATGTGATGTTTACAATTAGTAGTAAGGAGAAGCCAAAAGAAAGGTGAAACAACATTTAATTTTATTTGCAGAATATGAAGAAACTACATCAAAATAAGCTAGCTGGATTTTGTAATTCCGCATGCCACTCTTTCATATAATAGGAATATTCAGTGAAATGGCACATTCTCGTGGTATAGTGTATTTAAAGCCCCTGTGGTGTATTTGCAGCAATTTATCTTATGTATACTTGTTAAGGCGCACTACATCTGATATGCTTGTTATGTGCTCTATTGCTGGCGTGGAATATCAAAGATCCATGTACTACCTTTATTAAAACCAAATACCAGCAGGTATTTTACAGCAGTAGTTGAACTCAATCATCAGCTGCAACTATCCCAGTAAAGCACCAATGGATTTGAAAATGGTGCCACAAGCCCTGAAATAGTTTAGACCATCGTTCCTCTTATGTGCAAATAAATTCACCATTGTCGGAAGTAATAGACAATCTTTAACAAGCTGTGGCTTATGGGAGTTCTATTATTGAAATGGCATGCCACATCCATTCTCTCAATAATGTTCCCATTCTTAGGTATGCTTCGTGACAGAAGCTAGTGGTCAAGCCATGCACCAGGAGCACCTGAGGAGCAGCGTTAGGAGTGCTTACTCTCCTATTCTTAGGTCAGGTATAGATGCACGCGCGACCTTTAGGACCAGCTACTGTAATAGCTCTATATATTACTCAAGTATAGCTGGAACTGCAATAAAGCGTTTCAGGAGACAATGCTATAGCTATCTATGTTGATGAGTTCACAGAGAAGTATACAAAAGCAGCAGCATAATAAATAGTAGTATAGGAACAGAGGAGCTCGTAAGGCAAACTCTTAAAATTTCACCTAAAGTATACGTGAGTTACATTATAACTACCGCTGCCGAAATTTTCGAGTAACAGGGCAATAGTTTTATGATTGAGCGATGACATGACGTCCAGTCCGGCTGTCTGACGCTGAGCCTCTGTGAGCTCCCTCAAACACTAATGGCAAGAAAGGATCGATATACACTAAATTTTCATTATAACTCTCTCAGAGAAATTTTCTAAATCTACTCCAGTAACGAACTCATTTTTACTTTTTGTGAAATTTGCAACAGCTCTATATTTTGGAAAAGAAATATAATCTATGCTAGCAATAGTAGAAGAAAAGCGAGAAAAATAAAGCGAAATATAGAAAGGATAAGTATATGGAAAAGGATATGTGTTCAGATCATATACAGGAAATGGAAAGGAAAATGCAACTGCATCTCATGCCTGACTCAGCTGCTATAAGAGCTGTAGGGAATAACTTTTAAGATCCGATCAATTTTTCAGGAAGAGTACGATGATGGAGAACTACATACATTATTTGAAACCGTTGTTCGCTTTTGGAAAGATACGGAAGAGGAGATCTCATAAGAAGTAAGGAGTTTGCCACTGACATGGAAGATAAAACTCTATGAGAGAAGGATAGGAAAGTTTTGATGCACTTTTAAGCATATGATATAGTCAAGAAGCGGATGAAATCTAGGAACATTGAGACATGATTCAATTCCTCTGTAGATGAGATTAAATTTTAATTGAAAACAAACCTGAGGACAACAGAACTTGTTTTAACTGGAAGAAATGCTCCAGAGGAACTTATTGAATTAGCAGAGATAGAGACTGAAATGAGAGAGGTAAAACACTCATTTCTGTCAGGCAAGCAGTGGCATAGCAAAGGAATAGAAAAATAACAGAGGTACTCCCAAGTTTTTAGAAACTTAGGAGT